>Ga0222419_100061_pt1 | contig 205461 bp, 191 predicted proteins | sample 1B20Ametagenome_FD_182474 | JGI IMG/M metagenome (GOLD analysis project Ga0222419, IMG submission 182474) | Enriched microbial communities from leaf-cutter ant dump, University of Wisconsin, Madison, United States - 1B20A (version 2) | ecosystem: Environmental > Terrestrial > Nest > Insects... | reverse complement strand
GCGCTGTGCGGCTACTCGACCGGCGGAGGGGGGCGCTGTGCGGCTACTCGACCGGCGGAGGGGGCGCTGTGCGGCTACTCGACCGGCGGAGGGGGCGCTGTGCGGCTACTCGACCGGCGGAGGGGGGTGCTACGCGGCTACTCGACCGGCGGAGGGGCGACCCCCCTGCGCCGCTACTCGACCGGCGGAGCGGGCGACAGGAGCCCGCGCCGCTCGAGCAGGGGCGCGAGCTCCGCATCCCGCCCGCGGAAGTCGCGGTAGGCCTCGAGCGGGTCGCGCGTGCCGACCGTCTGCAGCAGCCGTCGCCGGAAGCGCTCGCCGTTCTCGCGGGTGAGGCCCCCGTTCTCGCGGAACCACTTCACCGTGTCGGCGTCGAGCACCTCGCTCCAGATGTAGCTGTAGTAGCCCGCGTCGTAACCGCCCGAGAACACGTGCGCGAAGTAGGTGGTCGCGTAGCGCGGCGGCACCGCGGCATCCGCGAGGCCCGCATCCGCGAGCACCGCGGCCTCGAACTCCGCCACATCCGTCACCGCGAGAGCCTCCTCGACGTCGAGCGTGTGCCAGGCCTGGTCGAGCAGCGCCGCCTGCAGGTACTCGCTCGTGGCGAAGCCCTGGCCGTAGCGCTCGGCCTCGCGCAGCCGCTCGGCGATGGCCGCGTCGAGCGGTTCGCCCGTCTCGTGGTGCCGCGCGTAGTTCGCCAGCACCTCGGGCCACATCGCCCACATCTCGTTCACCTGGCTCGGGAACTCGACCACGTCACGGAACACGTTCGTGCCGGCGAGGCTCGGGAACCGCGCCTCGGCGAAGAGCCCGTGCAGCGCGTGCCCGAACTCGTGGAAGAGCGTCTCGACCTCGTCGAGGGTGAGCAGCGTCGGTGAACCTGCTGCGGGCCGCGGCACGTTGAGGTTGTTCGTGACGACCGCGGGGTCGCCGAGCAGCGCGTTCCGCTCGACGAGCGAGTTCATCCACGCGCCGCCCCGCTTCGCGTCGCGCGTGTAGAGGTCGAGTAGGTAGAGGCCGAGCGGCCCGTCGTCATCGCTCACCTCGAAGACGCGCACCTCGTCGTTCCAGCCGCGCAGCTCGTCGCGCTCGGCGAAGCGCAGCCCGTAGAGGCGCGAGGCGGCGAAGAACACGCCGTCGCGCAGCACGCGCTCCGCCTCGAACCAGGGGCGCAGCGCCGCGGTGTCGATGTCGTAGCGCTCGCGCCGCACGGCTTCCGCGGCGAAGGACCAGTCGGATGCCGTGATCGGCGCGCCGCCCGCCTCGAGCTCCGCGCGCTCGGCACGCGCGTTGCGCGCGGCGGCGGGAGCCAGCCGACCCAGCAGCTCCGCGACGGCCGCGGGGGAGCCGGAGGTCTCATCCGCCGTCACGACCGAGGCGTGGTCGCGGAAGCCGAGCAGCCGCGCCCGCTCGGCGCGGGCCCGCACGAGCTCGAGCACGAGCTCGCGGTTGTCGAAGGCGCCGCCCCGGATGCCGCGCTCGCGCGACGCGGTCATGATGCGCGCCCGGGTGCCCGGCTCGGTGAGCGTGGCGAGCCACGGGTGGCCCGTCGGCAGGACGAGCGTCACGAGCCACCCGTCCATTCCGCGGGCGGCGGCGGCCTCGCGTGCGGCCGACAGCTCGGACGGCGCGAGCCCCGCGAGCTCGGCCGCGTCGGTGACGTGCACGGCGAGCGCGTTGGTGTCGTTCAGCAGGTTCTTCTCGAAGCGCGTGGTGAGGGTCGAGAGGCGCTGGTTGAGCTCGCGCAGGCGCTCCTTCGCGGCGTCGTCGAGGGCCGCGCCCGCGAGCACCATCTCGATGTGCCGCCGCTCCACGAGGTAGCGCTCCTCGGCATCCAGCGTCTCGCGCGCGGCGTGCACGGCGTCGACGCGCGCGAAGAGCGCCGGGTCGAGCACGATCCGGTCGTGGTGCGCCGCGAGCTGCGGGGCGAGCTCCTCCTCGAGGGCCTGGATGGCATCCGTCGCATCCGAGGAGGCGAGCGTGAAGAAGACGGTCGCGACGCGGTCGAGGATGCGACCCGAGCGCTCGAGCGGCACGAGGGTGTTGTCGAAGGTGGCGGGCGCGGGGTCGGCGGTGATCGCGGCGACCTCGGCGAGCTGCTCCGTCATCCCGGCCGCGAACGCCTCGCGGTAGTGCTCCTCGCGCACGGCGGCGAAGTCGGGCAGACGATACGGCAGCGTGCTCTCGGCGAAGAACGGATTCGTCATCCGGCCAGCCTAAGTTGGTGACCATGAGCGAGCGCTACACCCACGGTCACCACGAGAGCGTGCTGCGCTCGCACATCTGGCGCACCGCCCACAACTCGGCCGCCTACCTGCTGCCCGAGCTGCGGCCCGGCATGTCGATCCTCGACGTGGGTGCCGGCCCCGGCACGATCACGGTCGACCTCGCCGCTCTCGTCGCCCCCGGACGCGTCGTCGGCGTCGACGCCTCGGAGAAGGTCGTGGCGCAGGCACGCGCCCACGCGGCCGAGCGCGGGGTGACGAACGTCGAGTTCCTCGTGGCCGACGCCTACGCGCTGCCCTTCGCCGACGGGGAGTTCGACGTCGTGCACGCGCATCAGGTGCTGCAGCACCTCGCGCGGCCCGTGGAGGCGCTCGCCGAGTTCCGGCGCGTCGTGGCGGCGGATGGCGTGGTCGCGGTGCGCGAGTGCGACTACGCGGGTGTGGTGCTGCATCCGCTCACCCTGGGGCTCGAGTCGTGGGCGCGGCTCTACCAGCGGGTGCACCGCAGCAACGGGGGCGAGCCGGATGCGGGGCGGCGCCTGAAGCAGTGGGCGCGCGAGGCGGGCTTCACCTCCGTCGCGTCGACCGCATCCACGTGGTGCTTCTCCGACGCCGACGAGCGCACGTGGTGGGGCGGCATGTGGCGCGACCGGGTGCTCGCCTCCTCCTTCGCCGACGATGCGCTCGGCCGCGACTTCGCGACCCGCGCCGACCTGCAGGCGATCAGCGCCGCCTGGGCCCACTGGGCCGAGGACGAGGACGGCTGGATGGTGTTCCCGCACGGCGAGATCCTCGCGCGGGGGTAGCAGGGCGGGTCTCGATACGCCCCGTCGGGGCTACTCGACCAGCGGGCGGGGCTCAGCCCCGCACGACCGTGCCATCGTCGAGCTCGGCGACCGGGCGACCCTCGAGCCAGGTGAGGGTCCAGCGCATGCGGGCCGCGTCATCCGCGTCGAGACCCGCCTCGACCTCGCGGATCCGGGCGACGAACTCCTCCGGCAGGCGCGGCGGCACCGCGGCACCGACCGCCCAACGTGTTCCCAGCTGCATCAGACCCTCGTCTCGTACATGACCCAGCTCGTGCGGGTCGCCACCTTCTCGTAGAGCGCTTGCGCCCGGTGGTTGTCGGCCGCGGTGATCCAGCGCAGGCTCCCGCCCGTGCCCGCCGCCATCGCGGTGACCGCCTCGATGAGCGCGCGCCCGGCACCCGCGCCGCGCGCGGCGGGGTCGACGTACAGGTCGTCGAGGAACCAGTCGCGCCCGCCCGTGAAGGTGTCCGGATGTGAGCGGAAGTGGGCGAAGCCGACCACCTCGCCGCCCTGCTCGCCGCCCTGCTCGGCGACCAGGCAGTCGATGCCCGAGCCCTCGGCCACGAGCAGCGCCCAGACCTTCTCGAGCACCTCGTCCGTGAACGCCGTCTCGTAGAAGACCCCGTAGGCGGTGAACAGCTCGCGCCAGCGCGCCGCGTCGGAGGCGGCGAGCGGGCGAACCGAGGCGGCCATCAGGCCTCCGGCACCTCGGCGAGCACGATCTCCGACACGGCGACCGCATCCGCCTCGACGAGGTCGAGCCGCTCGATGCGGCCGACCGCCCGCAGGTCCTCGGATGCCTCGGCGAGCATCGCGGGGCCGGCGAGCGTCGCGGAGGCGACGGGCGTCTTCTGCGAGGCCTTCGCATCCGTCTTCGCCCGCCGGATGCCGATGAGCGCCTCGGAGACCGCGCCGAGCAGGCCGCGCGGCTCGGCGGCCGGCAGCTCGTCCACGCTCGGCCAGGCGGCGGTGTGCACGGAGCCCTCGTGGGTCCAGCGCCACACCTCCTCGGTGGCGAACGGCAGCACGGGGGCGAGCAGGCGCAGCATGACGTCGATCGCGAGGCGCAGCGCCGCGACCGCGGAGGCCTGGCCCGCGCCCTCGCCCGAGTAGGCGCGCTCCTTGACGAGCTCGAGGTAGTCGTCGCAGAAGGTCCAGAAGAACTGCTCGGTCGCCTCGAGCGCGCGGGCGTGGTCGAAGTCGTCGTACGCCTTCGTCGCGACACGCACCACCTGGGCGAGCTCGGCGAGCATGTCCAGGTCGAGAGCCACCGTGGGTTGAGTAGCCAGCGAAGCCGGCGTATCGAAACCACCGGCGGGGGTGGTGCCACCCGGGAACGAGTACACGAACTTCGCCGCGTTCAGCACCTTGATCGCGAGGCGACGCCCGATCTTGATCGTCTTCGGGTTCTGCGGGTCGAAGGCCGCATCCGTTCCGAGCTTCGACGACGCCGCCCAGTAGCGCACCGCATCCGAGCCGTGCTCGTCGAGCAGGCCCTGCGGGGTGACGACGTTGCCCTTCGACTTCGACATCTTCTTGCGGTCGGGGTCGACGATGAAGCCGGAGATGCCGGCGTGCGCCCACGGGGTCTGGCCGTGCTCGAGGCGCGCGCGCAGCATGGTCGAGAAGAGCCAGGTGCGGATGATGTCCTGGCCCTGCGAGCGCAGCGCGTAGGGGAAGACGAGGTCGAAGAGCTCCGGGTCGGTCTCCCAGCCGCCCGCGATCTGCGGGGTGAGGCTCGAGGTGGCCCAGGTGTCCATGATGTCGAGCTCGCCGATGAAGCCGCCGGGCACGCCGCGCTGGCTCTCCTCGTAGCCGGGGGCGGCATCCGAGGACGGGTCGACGGGGAGCTGCTCCTCGCTCGGCACGATCGGCGCGTCGCGCAGCGGCTCGCCGTCCGCGTCGAGCGGGTACCAGACGGGGATCGGCACCCCGAAGAAGCGCTGGCGCGAGATGAGCCAGTCGCCGGTCAGGCCGCCCACCCAGTTCTCGTAGCGCACGCGCATGAAGTCGGGGTGGAAGGCGAGCTCGCGGCCCGCGGCGAGCAGCTCCTCGCGCAGCTTCTCGTCGCGCGCGCCGTTGGCGATGTACCACTGGCGGGTCGAGACGATCTCGAGCGGCTTGTCGCCCTTCTCGAAGAACTTGACGGGGTGCACGATCTTGCGCGGCTCGCCGATCATCTCGCCCGACTCGGCGAGCAGCTCGACGATGCGGGCCTTCGCGCTGAACACGGTCTTGCCGGCGAGCTCGGCGTAGGCGGCGCGCCCGGCATCCGTGTAGAGCTCCGCGGCGGGCGACTCGGCCAGGATCCGGCCGTCGAAGCCGATGATCGCGCGGTTCGGCAGGTCGAGCTCGCGCCACCAGATCACGTCGGTCACGTCGCCGAAGGTGCAGATCATGGCGATGCCACTTCCCTTGTCCTGCTGGGCGAGGTGGTGGGCGACGACCGGAACCTCGACGCCGAAGAGCGGGGTCGTCACGGTCGTGCCGAAGAGGTGCTGGTAGCGCTCGTCGTCCGGATGCGCCACGAGCGCCACGCAGGCCGGCAGCAGTTCGGGGCGGGTCGTCTCGATCTCGACGGTCGTGCCGTCGGGCTTGTGGAAGCTGACCCGGTGGTAGGCGGCGGGCTGCTCCTTGTCCTCGAGCTCGGCCTGGGCGACGGCGGTGCGGAAGGTGACGTCCCACAGGGTCGGCGCATCCGCCTGGTACGCCTCGCCGCGGGCGAGGTTGCGCAGGAAGGCCCGCTGGGCGGCGCGCTGGGCCTCGTCGCCGATGGTGCGGTAGGTGAGCGACCAGTCGACCGAGAGGCCGAGGGTGCGCCACAGCTCCTCGAACTGCTTCTCGTCCTCGGCGGTGAGGCGCTCGCACAGCTCCACGAAGTTGCGGCGCGAGATGGGCTGCTGGTCGGCGGCCTTCGTCGAGGTGCCCTCGCCGCCCTCGTGCGGCGGCACGAAGTCGTGCACGTAGGGGAGGGAGGGGTCGCAGCGCACGCCGTAGTAGTTCTGCACGCGGCGCTCGGTGGGAAGGCCGTTGTCGTCCCAGCCCATCGGGAAGAACAGGTGCTTGCCGCGCATGCGCTGGTAGCGCGCCACGAGGTCCATGTGGGTGTAGCTGAACACGTGGCCGATGTGCAGCGAGCCGGATGCCGTGGGCGGCGGGGTGTCGACGCTGAAGACGGATGCCTTGCCTGCGGCGAGTGCCGCATCCCGGTCGAAGCGGAAGGTGCCCTCGCGGTCCCACACCTCGCGCCAGGCCTGCTCGAGCCCTTCGAGGGCGGGCTTCTCGGGGATGCGCGGGGCGTCGGTCATCTCGGAACTCCGGTTCGCTATGTGCGGCACCGCGTCCTGGGGTGCCTGAGTGTGGGGAACCCGTCGATTCTACCGACCGCCGCCGGTCCCCGAGAGTACGTACTTTGGAGGCCGAAACCCCGGGAATCGGCGCCAAAGTGCGTACTCTCGGGGATCTAGTTGTTATAGGTGAAATAGAACTATATGATCGGGGCATGCTCATCCGTGTCGACCCCGGCTCCGGCGTCGCGATCTACGACCAGATCGCGGCATCCGTGCGCGCCGACGCGAGCCGGGGAACCCTGCAGCCGGGCGACCGTCTGCCCGCCGCCCGCGAGCTCGCCGACGCGCTCGACGTCAACATCCACACCGTGCTGCGCGCCTACCAGCAGCTGCGCGACGAGGGCCTCGTCGACCTGCGGCGCGGCCGCGGCGCGGTCGTGACGGATGCCGCATCCGCCGGCTCCGCGATCGTCGCCTCCGTGCGCGCCCTCGTCGCCGACGCCCGCAGCGCCGGCATCCCGCCCCAGACCCTGATCGCCCTGATCCGTGAGGAGTACCCCGCATGACCACCCCGGCCACCGCATCCGTCACCCGCCCCGCCCGGTCGCGACTGCCGCTCTCGCTCTGGCTCGTGACCGTCGCGCTGCCGCTCGTCGCCGTCGCAGTCGCCGTCGTGCTGCAGCTCGCCTGGCTGCCCCAGCTGCCCGAGCCCGTCGCCACCCACTGGGGTGGCACGGCTGCGCCCGACGGCCTCGGGCCGGCGTGGTCGGTGCTCGCCCTCACCGCGGCGCTCGGCGGCGGCCTGGTCGTGCTGTTCGGCGTCATCCTGGGTACCGCGCGCGGGGCGGCCCCGACGGCCATGCACAAGTTCCTCGCCGTCACCTCGCTCGCGAGCGCCCTGTTCGTCGCGGTGCTCACGACCGTGACGCTCGCCGTGCAGCTCGGCCTCGCCGATGCGCACGACGCGCGTCTCGAAGGGTGGATGATCGGCTCCGCCGTCGGCGCGGCCGTGCTCCCCGCGGTGATCGCCTGGTTCGTGCTGCCGCGTGCCGTGGTCCCGGGCGAGCAGACGCTGCCGACCACCCCGCTCGAGCTCGCGCCGGGCGAGCGCGGCGTGTGGATCGGCACGGCCCGGCTGCGCGGCGGTGTGCTCGCGGTGCTCGTCGTGGCACTCGCGCTCGTGCTGGTCGCCACCGTGCTCGCGACCGTCGCCTCCGACGGCGCGGTGTGGCCGATCCTCCTCGCGCCCGTCGTCGTGCTCGTCGTCGCGGTGCTCGCGGGCCTCGCCTGGCGGGTGCGAGTCGACGCGACGGGGCTGCTCGTGCGCACCCTGCCGTTCGGCTGGCCGCGCATGCGGATCCCGGTGGGCGAGGTCGCATCCGTCACCGCCGTGCAGGTCGAGCCGCTCGCCGAGTTCGGCGGATGGGGCTGGCGCCTCTCGCCGGTCGGCGGCTTCGGTCTCGTGGCGCGTCGCGGCGACGCCCTGCTCGTGACCCGCCACGACGGCCGCCGCTTCACCGTGACCGTCGACGACGCGGCCACCGCCGCATCCCTGCTCGCCGCCTACGCCGCGAGCGCTACCCAGATCGGCGAGCGCGCTCCGTAGACGGGTAGCGTTCGCGGAAACGGGTAGCGCTCGCGGCGCGCTAGAATCGCAGCACAGACGTCGATCCGGCCATCACCGGGGAGTCCTCGGAAGAACCTGCACTCGCAGGGGGTGATCCGCTCGCGGTCCACCCCCGCTGGTTGAGTAGCCGCGAAGCGGCGTATCGAAACCACGGATGCGGCACTAGACCCGAGCGGGTGCGCCCGTCACCGCGTGAACGAGCGGTCGCTCCACGATGGTCTCGATACACCGCCCCCGGCGGCACGCGACCAGCGAGGAACGGCAAGCGAGGTGGTACCGCGGCATCCGTCGTCCTCGTGAGGAACCCCAGCACCCACGAGCGAGACGGACGGATCGGATGAGCTACCCCCGCAACGCGGCCCCCGGCGCCAGCCCCGAGGGCGGCAACAGCCCCGAGGGCGTGCCCGCATCCCCGCGCTTCCCCGACATCGAGCGCGACATCCTCGCCTTCTGGAAGGCCGACAACACCTTCCAGGCCTCCATCGACCAGCGTGACGGATGCGAGGAGTGGGTCTTCTACGACGGCCCCCCGTTCGCGAACGGCCTGCCGCACTACGGCCACCTGCTCACGGGCTACGCCAAGGACGTCTTCCCGCGCTTCCAGACGATGCGCGGCAAGCAGGTGCACCGCCGCTTCGGCTGGGACACCCACGGCCTGCCCGCCGAGCTCGAGGCGATGCGCCAGCTCGGCATCACCACGAAGGCCGAGATCGAGGAGATGGGCATCGGCGCCTTCAACGCGAAGGCGCGCGAGTCGGTGCTGCACTACACGCAGGAGTGGGAGGACTACGTCACCCGCCAGGCGCGCTGGGTCGACTTCGAGAACGACTACAAGACGCTGGATGTCACCTTCATGGAGTCGGTCATCTGGGCCTTCTCCGAGCTGCACAAGAAGGGCCTCGCGTATGAGGGCTTCCGGGTGCTGCCGTACTGCTGGAACGACGAGACACCGCTGTCGAACCACGAGCTGCGGATGGACGACGACGTCTACCAGATGCGCCAGGACCAGTCGGTCACGGTGACCTTCCCGATGGTGGGGGAGAAGGCCGAGGCGCTCGGGCTCACGGCCGTCAACGCGCTCGCCTGGACGACGACCCCCTGGACCCTGCCCACGAACGCCGCGCTCGCGGTGGGCCCCGCGATCGAGTACGTCGTGGTCCCGGCCGGCCCCGCGGGCGCCGCGAACGGGCTCGAAGGGGATGCGGCCCGCTTCCTGCTCGCCGCCGACACGGTCGCGTCCTACGCGAAGGACCTCGGCTACCCGGATGCCGCATCCGCTCTCGCCGCGGTCGAACCCCGCCGCTTCACGGGTGCCGAGCTCGGCGGCATCCAGTACGACCGGCTGTGGGACTACTACGTCGAGGCCTACGGTGCAGGCGAGCCCGGCAGCGCCGCCTTCACGCTGCTCGTGGCCGACTACGTCGCGACCGGCGAGGGCACGGGCATCGTGCACCAGGCGCCCGCCTACGGTGAGGACGACCAGCTCACCTGCGCCGCGGTCGGCATCCCGGTCGTGCTCTCGCTCGACGACGCGGGCGTCTTCCTGCCCGCCGTGACGGATGTCGCGGGCGTCCGCTGGGACGAGGCGAACAAGCCGCTCGTGCAGAAGCTGCGCGCCGAGAAGCGCCTGCTGCAGCTGAGGAGCTACGAGCACAGCTACCCGCACTGCTGGCGCTGCCGCAAGCCCCTCATCTACAAGGCCGTGTCGAGCTGGTTCGTGCGGGTGCCCGAGTTCCGCGACCGGATGGGCGAGCTCAACCAGGAGATCACCTGGGTTCCCGAGAACGTCAAGGACGGCCAGTTCGGCAAGTGGGTGGCCAACGCACGCGACTGGTCGATCAGCCGCAACCGCTACTTCGGCAGCCCCATCCCGGTGTGGAAGTCGGACGACCCCGCCTACCCGCGCGTCGACGTCTACGGCTCGCTCGCCGAGCTCGAGCGCGACTTCGGGCGCCTGCCGCGGGGCGAGAACGGTGAGCCGAATCTGCACCGCCCCTACATCGACGAGCTGACCCGCCCGAACCCCGACGACCCGACGGGGCGCTCCACGATGCGCCGCATCGAGGACGTGCTGGACGTGTGGTTCGACTCGGGCTCGATGCCGTTCGCGCAGGTGCACTACCCCTTCGAGAACCGCGAGTGGTTCGACGGCGCCGACGGGCAGCCCGGCCACAACCCCGCCGACTTCATCGTCGAGTACATCGGGCAGACCCGCGGCTGGTTCTACGTCATGCACGTGCTCGCGACCGCGCTCTTCGACCGCCCCGCCTACAAGAACGTGCTGAGCCACGGCATCGTGCTGGGCAGCGACGGGCAGAAGATGTCGAAGTCGCTGCGCAACTACCCGGATGTCTCGGAGGTCTTCGATCGCGACGGCGCGGATGCGATGCGCTGGTTCCTGCTGTCGAGCTCCGTCATCCGCGGCGGCAACCTCGTCGTCACGGAGGAGGGCATCCGCCAGGGCGTGCGCGAGCTCATGCTGCCGCTCTGGTCGAGCTACTACTTCTTCACCCTCTACGCCAACAGCGCAGCCGCTGAGGTGGCCCCGGAGCCCGGAGAGGTGGTTGAGGAGCCCGCGCAGCGGGCGTCTCGAAACCACCCCGGCTACACCGCCCGTCGCCGCACCGACTCCCCGCACCCCCTCGACCGCTACCTGCTCGCGAAGACGCACGACGTCATCCGCGATGTCACGGCGCACCTCGAGGACTTCGACACCCCGCTCGCGGCCGAGGCGCTGCGCGACTTCGCCGAGGTGCTCACCAACTGGTACGTGCGCCGCAGCCGCGACCGCTTCTGGGCGGGTGACGACCATGACGCCTTCGACACGCTCTTCACGGTGCTCGAGACGGTCACCCGGCTCGCCGCGCCGCTGCTGCCGCTCGTCGCGGAGGAGATCTGGCGCGGACTGACCGGCGGGCGCAGCGTGCACCTGACCGACTGGCCGGACGCATCCGAGTTCCCGGTGGATGCGGCGCTCGTGGCCGCGATGGACCGCGTGCGCGAGGTCGCCTCCTCGGGGCTGGCGCTGCGGAAGGCGCAGAAGCTGCGGGTGCGCCTGCCGCTCGCGCGGCTCACGGTCGTGGCCCCGGATGCGGATGCGCTGGGCGCCTTCGCCGACATCGTGCGCGACGAGCTGAACGTCAAGGCGGTCGAGCTCGCGCCCCTGCTCGAGTCGAGCCTCGCCGACTACGGCATCACGCGGCGTCTCACCGTGAACGCGCGCGCCCTCGGGCCCCGCATCGGCAAGGACGTGCAGCGCGTCATCCAGGCCGCGAAGGCCGGGGACTGGACCGCGGACGGCGACGCGGTCGTCGCGGGCGGGGTGCCGCTCGAGGCAGGCGAGTACGAGCTCGAGCTCACGGTCGCCGACGAGACGCGGGCCATCGCGTTCCTGCCGTCCGGCGGCTTCGTCGTGCTCGACACCGCGGTGACCCCCGAGCTCGCGGCCGAGGGGCTCGCGCGCGACGTCGTGCGCGCCGTGCAGCAGGCCCGCAAGGACGCCGGGCTCGAGGTGACCGACCGCATCCGGCTCACCCTCGCGGGCGACGCGGATGCCGTGGCCGCGATCGAGGCGCACCGCGATCTCATCGCATCCGAGACCCTTGCCACGAGCCTGGATGCGCGTGAGGCTGGTGACGGGGCGACGCCGGTCGGCGACGCCTCCGCCGTGACGATCGAGGTGGTGCGCGCATGAGTCACCCGCCGCTCCCGAATCAAGGACTCGAGCAACCCATCTCAAGGACCCGGGCGGCCGAAACCGCCTCAGGAGCAGACATGAACCCCACCAGTCACACCGACTCCTTGATTCGGGTTGTGAGACTCCTTGACATGGGAGACGGATGCCGGGAGGTGTCGGCATGAGCGACGACGCGGGATTCGACGGCGAGTACGACGCCGAGTTCGACGAGGCGGAGGCGGCCGAGTTCCGCCGCGCCGCCGACGCGGCCTACGAGGAGCTGCTCGGCCGGGTGGGGGAGGCGGCCCCGCAGCCGCGCCTCGAGCCGACCCGCCGCGCCGTCGAGCTGCTCGGCGACGTGCACCGCGCAGCCCCCGTCGTGCACATCACCGGCACGAACGGCAAGACCTCCACGAGCCGCATGATCGAGTCGCTTCTGCGGGCCACGGGCCTGCGCACGGGCCTGCTCACGAGCCCGCACCTCGAGCGGGTCACCGAGCGCATCATGATCGACGGCGAGCCGATCTCGGATGAGGCCTTCGCCCGCAACTGGGACGACATCCAGCCCTACCTGCTCATGGTCGACGCCGAGCTCGCCGCCAACGGCGAGGAGACGCTGACCTTCTTCGAGGCGCTCACCGTGCTCGCCTTCGCTTGCTTCGCGGATGCGCCCGTCGACGTGGTCGTGCTCGAGGTGGGCATGGGCGGCGAGTGGGACTCCACGAACGTCGCCGACGGCCAGGTCGCCGTGTTCACCCCCATCGCGCTCGACCACACGCAGCGCCTCGGCTCCACCGTCGCCCGGATCGCGCGCACCAAGGCGGGCATCATCAAGCCGTCGGCCTCGGTCGTCACCGCCATCCAGCCACTCGAGGCGCTCGACGAGCTGCGTACGGCCGCCGAGCAGGACGAGGCGCACCTCGCGATCGAGCGCGTCGACTTCGCCCTCGAGTCCACGACGGTCGCGGTCGGCGGGCAGCTCGTCGACATCCGGGGACGTGCCGGGCGCTACGCGGATGTGTTCCTGCCGCTCTACGGCGACCACCAGGCGCAGAACGCGGCCGTGGCGATCGCCGCGGTCGAGTCGTTCCTCGGTGACGGGCAGGTCGCGTTGAACCCGGATGTCGTGGCCGAGGGCCTCGGCCAGGTCACCTCGCCGGGGCGCCTGCAGCTGGTCGGCACCGAGCCGACGGTGCTCGTCGACGCCGCCCACAACCCGCACGGCGCGGCCGCGCTCGCCGCGGCGCTGCGCGAGTACTTCGACTTCGACGAGTACGCGCTCGTGCTCGGCGTGCTCGCCGACAAGGACGCGCACGGCATCATCCGCGAGCTCGCCGCCGTCGCGAGCCGTGTCGAGGTCACCCAGTCGGGCTCCGAGCGCGCGATCCCGGCCGACGAGCTCGCCGAGCTCGTGCGGGAGGACGTCGAGCCGGCCGCCGTCGACGTGCACGACACGCTCGCCGAGGCGACGGATGCCGCACGCGCCTGGGCGGCCGGGTCGCCCCGTCGCGCGGTCGTCGTCACGGGCTCGATCACGCTCGTCGGCGAGGCGATCGCCCTCGCGGATGCGGAGGGCTGGAAGTGAGCGCGGGGGAGGGCGCGCCCGAGCGCGCAACCGAGGCCGCACGCGAGGCCGCGCCCGAGGCGACGCCCGCGCCGCGCGTGAAGGTCCGCATCCGGCGCCAGCGCAGCCTCACCGAGACGCTGCTGTCGATCACGCTCGGACTCGAGGCGGGGATGCTGTTCTTCGCCTCGCTCGTCGTGTTCGGCCTCAACCGCTTCGACCCGCAGTGGCTCGCGCTCGTCTACGGCGCCGCGTTCATGGTGCTGCTCGTCCTCGTCGCCGGGCTGCAGCGTTGGAGCTGGGGTGTCGCCGTCGGGGCGGCGCTGCAGCTCGCGCTCATCCTGACCGGCCTGCTCGAGCCGATGATGTACCTGGTCGGCGCGGCGTTCGCCGCCCTCTGGGTCTACTGCTTCGTCAAGGGACGCCAGATCGACAGGCAGAAGGCCGAGTGGGTGGCCTCGCAGGCCTCGACCGATTCCCCCGACGCATCCCCCACAGAAGGAGACACCCCATGACCGCCATCGAAGAGACCCTCGTGATCGTCAAGCCCGACGGCGTGGCCCGCAACCTGACCGGCGAGATCCTGCGCCGCATCGAGGCCAAGGGCTACCAGCTGGTCGACATCCGCCTGCTGCAGGCCGACCGCGAGCTGCTCGCCGCGCACTACGCCGAGCACGAGGGCAAGCCCTTCTACGAGCCGCTCGTCGAGTTCATGGAGTCGGGCCCCGTCGTCGCGATGCGCGTGGCCGGCAACCGGGTGATCGAGGGCTTCCGTGCCCTCGCCGGCACGACCGACCCGACCTCGGCCGCCCCCGGCACCATCCGCGGCGACCTCGGGCGCGACTGGGGTCTCAAGGTGCAGCAGAACCTCGTGCACGGCTCCGACTCGCCCGAGTCGGCCGCGCGCGAGCTCGCGCTCTGGTTCCCGCACGCCTGACGCGCACCCCGCGCCCCGACGGATGAGGCCCGCACCGGATGTCCGGTGCGGGCCTCAACGCATGCTGCGGGCGCGCTCGCTCAGCTGAGCGACTGCACGAACTGCGGGAAGTCCGTCGTCGAGGCCCACGAGGTGGTCGGCTGGAAGAGCTGGCCGTTGACGAGCACCGTCGGGGTTCCGGTCACCTTCGCCACCTCGGTGTTCGGAAGGGGGCCGTCGAGCGCGCGCTGGGTCGCGGCGGTCACCCACGGCTGGAAGACCTGGCCGGAGATGCATCCCCCGACCTCGGGGTGGTCGACACCCGCGTCGGCGATGATGTCGGCGATCTTGCTGTTGCCGAGCCCGGGGCCGCCCTCGGCGGGCTGCTCCGCGTAGGCCGCCTCCATCACGTCGAGGAAGAGCTCGGGCTGGTAGTTGGCGACGCACGCCGCCGCCGTGTTGACGCGGGTCGAGAAGTCGGTCGTGAAGCCGCGGTAGTCGAGGATCGCGATCGGATGCACCTCGAGGGTCGCCTTGCCCGCGGCGACGAGCGAGTGGATGTAGTCGTTGTTCGTCTGCTCGAAGGCCTTGCACACGGGGCAGGAGAGGTCGGCGTACATGACGATGTTGAGGATGCCGTCGCGCGGCTCCGTCGCCACGGGGTCGGTTCCCTCGGCGATCGCCTTCGTGGGCACGTACTGCAGGCCGCCGTCGCCGTCGGACTCGAAGAGGATGCCGTCGCTGAGCATGTTGGCGGGGCCCGCCTCCTGCTTGGGCGGCGGCTGGAACGCGATGACGGCCCACACGACTCCCGCGACGATGGCCAGGATCGCGACCGAGGAGACGGTCGGGATGAGCCAGCGGAGCAGCTTCTGGCGCTGGAGGTTCTTCTCGCGGGCGACGCGGGCGGCCTCGCGGGCCTCCTCGCGGCGCTGGTTCTTGGTGGGCCGGGGCGCGTTGGTCACGGGTGGATCCTGACGGGTCGGGATAAGAGGACGCTGAAAGCTGTTCGCACGAGTCTACGGGGAATCAGAACAGTCCCTGGATGACGGGGAACTGCGACTGCGCGACCACGAAGACGATGAGCAGCAGCACGATGCTGATCGGCGCGGTCCACGGCAGCAGGGCGTGGCCGACGCGTCGCGCCCGGTCGCCGAACACCCCCTCGGCGAGGTTGCGGAAGGTCACCGCGAAGAAGGTCGGGTAGGTCACCGACCAGGTGAGCACGCAGTAGGGGCACAGGGTGCGGATCTCGGGGGCGAAGATCGACTGGCTCGCGAGCCACAGCACGAACACCATCGCGAGCGCGACGCCGACGTTGAACGCGATCCAGTACCAGCGCGGGAAGCGCGCGAGCGCGAGCAGCGAGACGCCCACGAGGATCGGCGCCATCCAGCCGACGAGCCCGATGATGGGGTTCGGGAAGCCGAGCAGCGAGCCCTGCCACGAGTCGAGGTTCTTGCCGCACTGCACGAAGGCGCTGATGTTGCAGCCGAGCACCGCATCCGGGTTCTCGAGCACCGCGATCTTGTCGATCATGAGCGTGAACGCCGCGAACTCGCCGATGAGTCCGGCCAGGATGAGCCAGCCGGCGAAGATCCAGGGGCGGCGCGCGGGGGGTGCGGTGACGTCGGCGGCGGCGGTCATGACCCCGATCCTGCCACGCCGGGCGTGAGGAAATGCCGCGAACGGCATCCACGTGCGATAATCGACCGGACCACCCCGAACGGGTGGCACAACACAAGCTTGACCGGGCATACCGGGCCGAGGGATGCTCCCGCCGCGTCGGGACGCATCAGACGGATAGCCAGTTCCGATGTGCTGTGAGAGAGCACTCGCGCCGTGAGAGGGCGCGTGCGACCCACCGCCGCAGTGCGAGGTGGGCATCGCGACCATTTGACAGGATTGGCGTCCCGCGCAGGCGGGACCGCAGGAGAGTACCCGGAGGCAGGCGCGGCCGCCCCGGGCAAGGAGTGCACCAGCGATGGTGGATAACGACGCACCCGGTACGCCGGAGCAGAACCAGCCCGCCGCCGAGGCGGCCCCCGTCAAGGCCCGTCGCGGATGGCGCCGCAAGGCCGCCGTGGAGGCGGTGTCCGAGCAGAGCGAGCTCGTCCCCCCGGCCGTCGCGGATGCGGGGGAGCCGGCCGCGGATGACGCACCGCTCGCCGACGCGGAGAAGGTCGCGGAGGCGGTCGCCGACGCGGAGCCGGCCGCCGAGCCCGCCGCCGACGCCACGCCGGATGCGGCCCCCGCCGCCGACACGGATGTCGCGGATGCGACCCCCGCCGCCGAGCCGGAGCCGGCCGTGCCCGCATCCCCCTTCGCGCTGCTGTTCCAGGCGCCGCCGCCGCTTCCGGCATCCGCGCGCGTCGACGACGACGAGGACGAGGGCGCCCCGAGCGCCTCCTCCCGCCGTCGCAACCGCCGCCGCTCGGGCGAGGCGCCCCGTGAGGGCGACGACGCGCCGGGCACGACCACCAAGGTGCGCCAGCCGCGCAAGCAGCCCGAGCCCATCACCGAGCCGCAGAAGGTCAAGGGCTCGACGCGCCTCGAGGCCAAGAAGCAGCGCCGTCGCGACGGCCGCGACGCGGGCCGCCGCCGCCCCGTCATCACCGAGGCCGAGTTCCTCGCCCGGCGCGAGAGCGTCGACCGGCAGATGGTGGTGCGCTCGAAGTTCGGCCGCATCCAGATCGGCGTGCTCGAGGACGGCGTGCTCGTCGAGCACTACGTCGCGCGTGCGGCCGATGCGAGCCTCATCGGCAACGTCTACCTCGGTCGCGTGCAGAACGTGCTGCCCTCGATGGAGGCGGCGTTCGTCGACATCGGCCGCGGCCGCAACGCCGTGCTCTACTCGGGCGAGGTCGACTGGGAGGCCGCCGCCGCTGCCGCCGAGGAGGCGGGCCGCGAGAAGAACCAGGCCCGCAAGATCGAGCTCGCGCTCAAGCCCGGCGACCGCGTGCTCGTGCAGGTCACGAAGGACCCGGTCGGCCACAAGGGTGCCCGGCTCACGAGCCAGGTCAGCCTGCCCGGCCGCTACCTCGTCTACGTGCCCGGCGGCTCGATGAACGGCATCAGCCGCAAGCTGCCCGACACCGAGCGGGCGCGCCTCAAGAAGATCCTCAAGGAGGTGCTGCCGGATGACGCGGGCGTCATCGTGCGCACCGCCGCGGAGGGCGCGACCGAGGAGCAGCTGACCCTCGACGTGCAGCGCCTCACCTCGCAGTGGGCCGAGATCGAGCGCGCCGTCGAGACCCAGCAGGCCCCCGCGCTGCTGCACTCGGAGCCCGACCTGCTCGTCAAGATCGTGCGCGACGTCTTCAACGAGGACTTCCAGAAGCTCATCATCGCGGGCGACGACGCGCGGGCGACGATCGAGAAGTACCTCACGGCGGTCGCCCCCGACCTGCTCGACCGGGTCGAGATCTACGACGACGAGAAGGTCGACAGCTTCGACAAGTACCGCATCACCGAGCAGATCGAGAAGGCGCTCGAGCGCAAGGTGTGGCTGCCCTCCGGCGGCTCGCTCATCATCGACCGCACCGAGGCGATGACGGTCGTCGACGTCAACACGGGCAAGTTCGTCGGCTCCGGCGGCAACCTCGAGGAGACCGTCACCAAGAACAACCTGGAGGCGGCCGAGGAGATCGTGCGCCAGCTGCGGCTGCGCGACATCGGCGGCATCATCGTGGTCGACTTCATCGACATGGTGCTCGAGTCCAACCGCGACCTCGTGCTGCGGCGCCTCGTCGAGTGCCTCTCGCGCGACCGCACCAAGCACCAGGTGGCCGAGGTCACCTCGCTCGGCCTCGTGCAGATGACCCGCAAGAAGCTCGGGCTCGGCCTCGTCGAGTCGTTCAGCGAGAACTGCGAGGTGTGCGCGGGTCGCGGCATCATCGTGCACCACGAGCCGGTCTTCAAGCACCGCGGCGGGCAGGCCGAGCCGGCGTCCGGCGGCTCCTCGCGTGGACGTCGCGGGCGCGGCGGCAACGGCGGCAACGGGAACGGCGGTGGGCAGACCGCATCCGCCCCGAAGCCCGTGGCGACGCACGAGATCACCGACGACGTGCGCAACGCGCTCGCCAAGATCGCGGCGAAGACCGTGCACCACGAGGCCGCCGAGGGCGCTCTCGCGGCGGCGGTCGCCGAGGCGGATGCCGTGGGCGTCGAGTCGGAGGCCCCGGCCGCGTCGGTCGTCGAGCACACGCCGATCGAGATCCTCGACATCCCGATCGAGCCCGTGCACGAGGTGCCGCGCCCCGCGGTCGACCCGGATGCCGTGCTCGGCGCCGTCCTCGACGCCCTGCCCGAGCCGAAGAAGCCGGGCCAGGGGCGCTCACGCCGTTCGCGTCGCGCCTCCTCGGCCGCCGGCAGCCCCGACGCCGCGAGCTGACCCCCGCGGCCGAGCCCCCGCGAGCTGGCCCCCGCGGACGAGCCCCCGCGAGCTGGCTCCCGCCTCCCCGCACACGGGCCCGACCACCGCGCCTCCCATCTCAAGGAGCCGAGCAACCCATCTCAAGGAGTCGGTGTGGCAGAAGTCCCCTCACGTGGCTGACGTCGCGTGACGGGATGCCCTGCTCCTTGAGATGGGTTGCGCGACTCCTTGATTCGGGACACGCGAGGCGGCGGCCAGCGGGAGAGCTCGCACGCGTCAGCGCGGGCGCTTGTCCTTCTGCCGCACGCGGAGGCCCGCCGCCTGCAGGCGGCGCAGCAGCTCCCGCGCGGTGACAGGCTCGGCGCCGAGCGCGAGCAGCTCGTCGCGGCGCGCGAGCGGGTAGTCGTAGTGGTCGTTGTCGAAGGCGCGTTCCGGGATGCCGGCGCGGCGCGCGAAGGCGTGCAGCTCGTCGAGCGAGGTGTCCGACACCAGGTGCCCCCACACGGTTCCGTGGTTCGGCCAGATCGCCTCGTCGATCAGCACCGCCATGCGCCGATCCTAGGCGGCGGCGCGAGGCCCTCGTAGGCTTCGGGGCATGACCCACCACGCATCCGCTCACCCGACGAGCCCGCCGCGGGTGCGTGATCCGCGATCCGCTCTGCTCGCAGCCGGCCTCGTGGCGGGCGTGCTGATCCTGCAGCGGCTTGTGAGCCTGCTGCAGCAGATCGTGCTGACGAGTACGCCGAACTCCGTCGGACCCGCCCTGCTGGGGTTCGCCTACGGCGTGTTCGTCGACGCGCTCGTGTTCGCGGCCGGGGTCTTCGTGCTGCTCTGGCTGCTGCCGCTGCGGACGGTCGACCGCGTGCTCCGGGTGCTCGGCACGGGGCTCGCCGCCGCGGCCGCGGGCACGGTGTTCGCGACCCTCGGGGGGTTCGTCGTCACCCTCGGCGCGCTGGGACTCCTCACGGCCCGCGACCTGCCGTACTACGGCGGTCCGACCCCGCTGGTCCAGCTGCTGCCCGAGCTGATCTCCCGTGCCCCGCTCGTCATGCTCGTGGTGCTCGTGCTGTGGGTGCTGCGCCGCACGCCGCGACCGTGACCGCGTTTGCCGGATGCGCCCGCGTCGGCTATTCTTGACCCTTGGTGTCTGCGGGTCTCGTCCCGCATTCGATACCCCACGCTTCCCGGGCCCGCAACGGCACCGACGAGGCGGCAGACTTCCATCCATACGTAAGGAACTCACGTGGTTTACGCAGTTGTGCGCGCCGGTGGCCGGCAGGAGAAGGTCGAGGTCGGCACGGTCGTCGTGCTCGACCGCGTCCAGGCCGAGCAGGGCGGCAAGATCGAGCTCACCCCCGTTCTCTTCGTCGACGGTGACACGATCACGCACGACGAGAAGGCCCTCGCCAAGGTCAAGGTGACCGCCGAGGTCATCGGCCACGAGCGCGGCAAGAAGATCGTCATCCAGAAGTTCAAGAACAAGACCGGGTACAAGAAGCGCCAGGGCCACCGCTCGGAGCTCACCCGCGTCAAGATCACCGGCATCAAGTAAGCAGGGGCTGAAGACATGGCACACAAGAAGGGCGCATCGTCCTCCAAGAACGGTCGCGACTCGAACGCGCAGCGCCTCGGCGTCAAGCGCTTCGGCGGCCAGGTCGTCAAGGCCGGCGAGATCATCGTCCGCCAGCGCGGCACCCACTTCCACCCCGGCGTGAACGTCGGGCGCGGTGGCGACGACACGCTGTTCGCCCTCGAGGCGGGCGCCGTGGAGTTCGGCACCAAGGGCGGCCGCAAGGTCGTCAACATCGTCGCCGCGGCGTAACGCCCGGCACACGATTCTTTTCGCGAAGGGCGGGCTGCGGCTCGCCCTTCGCTGTTTGTCCGGAGCGACGCATCCGGGATGATCGGAACCACGAGAGCAGGGAGCAGCGGATGGCGAGCTTCGTCGACCAGGTGACGCTGCACCTGCGCGCGGGCCACGGCGGCAACGGATGCGTGTCGGTGCGTCGCGAGAAGTTCAAGCCGCTCGCGGGACCCGACGGCGGCAACGGCGGCCACGGCGGCGACATCGTGCTCGTGGCCGACCCGCAGGTCACGACCCTGCTCAACTACCACCGTGCCCCGCACCGCACGAGCGGCAACGGCGGGCCCGGCATGGGCGACCACCGCTCGGGCTACGCGGGCGAGCAGCTCGTGCTGCCGGTTCCGGTCGGCACGGTCGTGTCGGATGCCGACGGCACCCAGCTGGTCGACCTCGTCGAGCCGGGCATGCGTTTCGTGGTCGCCGAGGGCGGCCAGGGGGGTCTCGGCAACGCGGCGCTCGCCACGACCAAGCGCAAGGCGCCGGGCTTCGCGCTGCTCGGCACGCGCGGCTTCGAGGGCGACCTCGTGCTCGAGCTGAAGACGGTGGCGGATGTCGCGCTCGTCGGCTACCCGAGCGCCGGCAAGTCGAGCCTCATCGCGGCGCTCTCGGCGGCGAAACCGAAGATCGCCGACTACCCCTTCACGACCCTGCACCCGAACCTCGGCGTGGTCGAGGCGGGGGAGGTCCGCTACACGATCGCCGACGTTCCCGGCCTCATCGAGGGCGCGAGCGAGGGCAAGGGCCTCGGGCTCGAGTTCCTGCGGCACGTCGAGCGCTGCTCCGCCCTGCTGCACGTGCTCGACTGCGCCACGCTCGAGCCGGGGCGCGATCCGCTCAGCGACCTCGACGTGATCCTCGGCGAGCTCGCCGCCTACCCCGTGCCCGACGGCCAGACGCCCCTGCTCGAGCGCCCGCAGCTGGTCGCGCTCAACAAGGTCGACGTGCCCGACGGTCGCGAGCTCGCCGACTTCGTGCGCGGCGAGCTCGAGGAGCGCGGCTACCGGGTCTTCGAGGTATCGGCCGTCAGCCACGAGGGACTGCGTCAGCTCTCCTTCGCGCTCGCCGAGCTCGTGGAGGCCGACCGCACCGCGCGGGCCCAGACCCCGCCGCCCGCGCGCATCGTCATCCGCCCGAAGGCCGTCGACGAGGCGGGCTTCGAGGTGCAGGTGATCGGCGGCACCGAGACCGTCTACCGCGTCGTGGGCGCGAAGCCCGAGCGCTGGATCGAGCAGACCGACTTCACCAACGACGAGGCCGTCGGCTACCTCGCCGACCGGCTCGCGAAGCTCGGCGTCGAGGACGAGCTCTTCGAGAAGGGCGCGGTGCCCGGCTCGACCGTCGAGATCGGCGAGATGGTCTTCGACTGGGAGCCCACGCTCACCTCGACCGCCGAGCTCATCACCTCGCCCCGCGGCACCGACGCGCGCCTCGACGACAACCGCCGTGCCACGCGTGCCGAGCGGCGCGAGTTCTACCACGAGCGGATGGACGCCAAGGCGGCCGCCCGTGCCGAGCTCGACGCCGAGCGCGCGGCGGGCCTGTGGGCGGACGACGATGACGATGACGCCTCGGATGACGGCGAGGCCGACGTGGTCGGGGAGGGCCGGTGAGCGACGCGGTGCGAACTGCGGTGACGGATGCGAAGCGCATCGTCGTGAAGGTCGGCTCGAGTTCGATCTCGGGCGCCAACGTCGGCCAGATCGAGCCGCTCGTCGACGCGCTCGCCGCCGCGCACGCGCGCGGCGCCGAGGTCGTGCTCGTGTCGTCCGGTGCGATCGCGACCGGCATCCCGTACCTCAAGCTCGACGCGCGCCCCACCGACCTCGCGACCCAGCAGGCGGCCGCGGCGGTCGGCCAGAACATCCTCATCTACCGCTACCAGGAGTCGCTGCGCCGCTACGCGATCGTGGCGGGGCAGGTGCTGCTGACGGCGGGCGACCTCGAGAACGCGACCCACCGCTCGAACGCCCAGCGCGCCATGGAGCGCCTGCTCGGGCTGCGCATCCTGCCGATCGTGAACGAGAACGACACGGTCGCGACCCACGAGATCCGCTTCGGCGACAACGACCGGCTCGCGGCCCTCGTCTCGGAGCTCATCGGCGCCGACCTGCTCGTGCTGCTCTCGGACGTCGACGCCCTCTACACGAAGCCGCCGCAGGATGCGGGGGCAGAGCGGATCGCGCACGTGCCGTTCGACGACGACCTCTCGCGCGTCGTGATCGGCGACATCGGTGCCGCGGGTGTCGGCACCGGGGGAGCGGGCACCAAGATCGCCGCCGCCAAGCTCGCGGCGGCGGGCGGCACCGCGGTGCTGCTCGCCTCGACCGCGAACGTCGCCGCGGCTCTCGCGGGGGAGCCGACCGGAACCTGGTTCGAGCCGGCCGTCGGTTGACGGTGGTTTCGAGACGCCGCTGCGCGGCTCCTCAACCACCTGAGCATCTCCGCGCCCCCGCCGCCCCGCCGCCCCCCGCCGGTTGAGTAGCCGCGCAGCGCACCACCCCCGCCGGTTGAGTAGCCGCGCAGCGCACCACCCCCGCCGGTTGAGTAGCCGCGCAGCGGCGTATCGAAACCACCCCCTCGCTAGACTCGCCCCATGCCCGCCCTGACCCTCGACGACAAGCTCGCCGCCGCCCGCACCGCATCCATCGCGCTCGCGCAGGCCTCCACCGCCGCCAAGAACGCGGGCCTCGAGGCGATCGCCGCCGCGGTCGAGTCGGGCGCCGACCGCATCCTGCCGGCGAACGAGCTCGACCTCGCGAACGGCCGCGAGAACGGCATGGCGCAGGGCCTGCAGGACCGCCTGCGCCTCGACGAGGGCCGCCTCGCGGGCCTCGCCGCCGCCGCCCGCGAGATCATCGCGCTGCCCGACCCGATCGGCACGGTGCTGCGCGGCTCGACCCTTCCGAACGGCCTGCAGCTCACCCAGGTGCGCGTGCCCTTCGGCGTGGTCGGCGCCATCTACGAGGCGCGCCCCAACGTCACGGTCGACATCGCATCCCTCGCCCTCAAGTCGGGCAACGCATCCGTGCTGCGCGGCGGCTCGGCGGCCGAGAACACCAACCGCGTGCTCGTCGCCCTCATCCAGGAGGCGCTCGCCTCGGTCGGCCTGCCCGCCGACGCCGTGCAGACGATCGACGAGTTCGGCCGTGACGGCGCGACGGCGCTCATGCAGGCGCGCGGGCTCGTCGACGTGCTCATCCCGCGCGGCTCGGCCAACCTCATCGACACGGTCGTGCGCGAGTCGAAGGTGCCCGTGATCGAGACGGGCGCGGGAGTCGTGCACCTCTTCCTCGACAAGACCGCGGATGTCGCGATGGCCGCCGAGATCGCCGTCAACTCGAAGGTGCAGCGCCCGAGCGTGTGCAACGCACTCGAGACGCTCCTGGTCGACACGGATGCCGCCGAGCGGCTGCTGCCCACCGTGCTGCAGGCGCTCACGGCGAGCGGCGTCACCATCCACGGCGACGAGCGCACCCGCGCGGTGTTCCCGGATGCCGTTCCCACGACCGAGGCGGACTGGGGGCTCGAGCACATGAGCCTCGACCTCAACGTCAAGGTCGTCGACGACATCGACGCCGCGCTCGACCACATCCGCCGCTACTCGACGCGCCACACCGAGTCGATCGTGACGAACGACATGGCCACCGCGAACCGCTTCCTCGCCGAGGTCGACTCGGCGGTCGTCATGGTGAACGCCTCGACGCGCTTCACCGACGGCGGCGAGTTCGGTTTCGGGGCGGAGGTGGGCATCTCCACGCAGAAGCTGCACGCCCGCGGCCCGATGGGCCTGCCCGAGCTCACGAGCACGAAGTGGATCGTGCGCGGCGAGGGCCAGACGCGCGCCTGACCCCGCCCGTGCGCGCCTGACCACGGCGGGCCCCGCATCCGACTAGACTCGACGGCATGCTCAGCATGCTCCTCGCCGAGGTCCACGAAGAACTCGCCCCGATCGTGGCGCCGCCGTGGGTTTTCGCGGCCATCGCCGCCGCGGTGTTCCTCATGCTGGGCTTCGTCACCTACAGCTACCGCGATGTCGCCAACCGCCACGCCGACAAGGTCTCGGCGCACGACGTCGGCGACGGCCACGGCGGCCACCACTGAGTTCCCGCCGGTGAGCGACGGAGCCGCACACCGCCCCCGCATCGGCGTGATGGGCGGCACCTTCGATCCCATCCACCACGGCCACCTCGTCGCCGCGAGCGAGGTGCAGCAGATCTTCGACCTCGACGAGGTCGTCTTCGTGCCGACCGGGCAGCCGTGGATGAAGTCGGATGTCAGCCCCGCCGAGCACCGCTACCTGATGACCGTCATCGCGACGGCGTCGAACCCGGGCTTCACCGTGAGTCGCGTCGACATCGACCGCGGCGGCCCCACCTACACGAAGGACACGCTCGCGGATCTGCACGCCACGCGCCCCGACGCCGAGCTGTTCTTCATCACCGGCGCGGATGCTGTGGCGCAGATCCTGCAGTGGAAGGACGTCGACGAGCTGTGGGGGCTCGCGCACTTCGTCGCGGTGTCGCGTCCCGGACACTCCCTCGACATTCGCGGATTGCCGGAGGCGGGCGTAAGCTCGCTCGAAGTGCCCGCGCTGGCGATCTCCTCGACCGAGTGCCGTGAGCGGGTCGGCCGGGGCTTCCCGGTGTGGTACTTGGTTCCCGACGGTGTCGTGCAGTACATCTCCAAGCACCACCTCTATCGGAGTTCTACGACATGACGACCTACCAGGATCAGCCGCTCTCGCGGCGCCAGATCCGGGAGCGCGAGGCGGAGGCGGCCCGCGCCGCGGAGGCCGCCGCGTCCGGGGTGTCCGGGCAGCCGGGCGTTCCGTCGTGGGTTCCGGATGCTGCGCCGGCCGAGCCGCTCAGCTACGTCACGCAGGGGCGGGCCACGCTTCCGCAGTACGCGCCCCCTGCCGCCCCTGCCGCCGCGCCGGCTCCGGAGCCGGCGGCCGCGCCGATGTCGGGGCAAATGACCGGGCAGATGACCGGGCAGACGCCTGGGCAGGCGGCTCCGGATGCGGCGGAGCAGGGGTTCCGCTACCGCGACTACAGCCCCGAGGGGCGGCGTGCCGCGCGTCTCGCGTCGACGCCGCCCGCCGAGGCGCCCGCCGACCTCGACTACCGCACGCAGAACCGGGAGGCGCCGTTCGCTCCTCCGGCGTCTGCGCAGACGTCCGCGCAGGGCGTGCCGCAGCAGGCCTCCGTGCCGGGCGTCGCGCAGGCGTACGCGCCGCCGCAGGCCGCCCCGGCCCCGCAGGTCGCCCCTGCCCCGCAGCCGTCCGCTGCCCCCCAGCCGACGCCGGGCACCCCGCCGTCGGGCGTCGGTGGGATGAGCCGTCGCGAGTTGCGTGCCCTGCGGGACGCGGAGGCCGCCGCCGCTGCCGCCGCGGCACCCGAGGCTGCGGCGCCGCCCGCTTCGCCGTTCGCTGCGCAGCCCGCATCCGCGCAGCCCGCACCTGCCCAGCCCGTGCCACCACCCCTCGTCGAGCCGGCCGCCCCCGCTGACGACCAGATGGCGAGCCTGGAGGCGCTCTTCCGGGCGCAGGCGCAGGCGCAGCAGGCGCCGGCCGCCGCCCAGCCCCAGCCTGTTCAGCCCCCGGCAGCCCCGCCGCAGGCAGCGCACCCGCAGGCGGCCGAAGCCCCGTCTGCCCACGCCCCGTCTGCCCACGCCCCGTCGGCCCAGCCCCCGGCGCCCGGCCGGCCCGCTGCCGCGCAGCAGTTCGCCCCGCCGCAGCAGGCGCAGCAGCCGGGTGCACAGCAGGCACCGCATCCTTTCGCGCCGGTGCCGCAGACCCCGCCGCAGGCCCAGCCGCAGGCGGCACCGCAAGTCCCGCCGCAGCCCGAGCCGCCGGCCGTCACGACCCCGATCGACTCGCAGCCGCCCGTCGCCGGGCCCGGCGCGACCCCCGCGGCGACCCGTCCCCGTAACCACTGGTCGCGCCAGGCCGAGCTCGACGACGCGTCGCAGCCGGCCACCGGTGGCCTCGCGCGCGACGTGAGCTCGGCGAGCATCACCGCGAACGCGCTCGTGCTGCCCGAGATCCCGACCCCTGACGTGATCATGAGCCCCGTGCGCAGCACGGGCGAGGTGATCGTGACCGGCTCGATCTCGCTGCCGGCGAGCCTCGCCTCGACGGGTGCGCTGCCGACGCAGCTCGACGAGTCCGACCTTGACGTGCTGCTGGATGCGGGCGACGCGCAGGTCGTGTCGACCGACTCGCAGCCGGTGCGCGCCATCCGTGCCGTGAGCACCCACACCTCGTCCCGCGAGATCATCGCCGCGCACAAGCCGCGGCGCACCAACCGCGCACTCACCGCGCTCATCATCGCCGCGGCCGGCATGGCCGTCGTCGTCGTGACCCTCCTCGTCGTCGCGCTCACCTCGGGTGTGCTCGGTTGACCGTGACCCGGAAGAACCCCCTGTGACCGCATCCGATCGCGCGCGCGAACTCGTGCGCCTCGCCGCCCGTGCCGCCGACGCGAAGAAGGCCGAGGACCTCGTCGCCCTCGACGTGTCCGGGCCGCTTCCGCTCACCGACGCGTTCCTGCTGGCCACGGGCGACAACGAGCGCAACGTCGTGGCGATCGCGAGCGCCGTCGAGGACGCCCTCATCGAGGCGGGCGCGAAGCCGCTGCGTCGCGAGGGGCGCAGCGAGGGCCGCTGGGCGCTGCTCGACTTCGGCGACATCGTCGTGCACGTCTTCCACCAGGAGGACCGCCAGTTCTATGCGCTCGAGCGTCTGTGGAAGGACTGCCCCGTGCTGCCGCTGGGGCTCGACGACCCGGATGCGGCCGCCGCGTCCGACGGGGCGCCGGAAGTGTTGTAAGCTTGTCGGGTTGCTCCGGTGACGGAGCGATCACCACGGGTCTGTGGCGCAGCTGGTAGCGCACCTGCATGGCATGCAGGGGGTCAGGGGTTCGAGTCCCCTCAGATCCACCACGTGATGAAGCCCGGTCCTGATGACCGGGCTTCTTCTCGTTCCGCCGGGCCTGAGCTCGCCGTCGGGCAGGCCTCAGGCGCGCTCCCAGCCGGCGATCGGCCCCGGCTCGACGCGGAAGAGCGGATGCGGTGCGGGCTCCGCCGCGCGCCAGCGCTCCGCCGCATCCGGGCTGCGCACCTCGAGCTTGCGCATGAGGTGCGCCCACTCGTGCGCGAGCTGGCCGTCGGTCACCGTGAGCAGCGGGCGCGGCTCGGCCGGCTCGAGGATGCGCCCCCGGTCGAAGCTGTAGCCACGCGCGGTGGCCTCGGCGGCGACACCCGTGAGGTACGCGCCGACGAGACCCACCGCATCCGGGTGCTCGCGGAACCTCTCGAGCTGCGGATGCCGCGTGTAGCCGCGCGTGCGGCCCGCGAGTACAGCCTGCGCGAGCAGCGTCTCACGCCAGCACGCCGTGAGCCCCTGCCGGTCGAGGAACCGCGGGTGCAGTGACCAGATCCGCACGGCGCCCTACGCCCCGATCCGGCGCGCGGGCCACCACATGGCCCGCCCGAGTTCCTGGCCGAGCGCCGGGACGAGCAGCGAGCGCACGAGGATCGTGTCGAGCAGCACGCCGAAGGCGACGATGAAGGCGAGCTGCAGCAGGAACAGGATCGGGATGACGGCGAGCGCCGCGAAGGTCGCCGCGAGCACGACGCCCGCCGAGGTGATCACGCCGCCCGTGATGGCGAGGCCGCGCGACATGCCCGTGCGCGCCCCGTGGTGCAGCGACTCCTCGCGCACCCGCGTCATCAGGAAGATGTTGTAGTCGATGCCGAGCGCCACGAGGAACACGAAGCCGAACAGCGGCACCGCGGGGTCGGCCCCCGGCATCCCGAGCAGGTGGTTGAAGACGAGCGCCGAGACGCCCATCGTGGCCGCGAACGAGAGCACGACGGTGCCGATGAGCACGAGCGGGGCGACGACGGCGCGCAGCAGCAGCACGAGGATCACGAGGATCACGAGCAGCACGAGCGGGATGATGAGGGTGCGGTCGCGGATGGACGCCGCCTCCGTGTCGACGGCGGTCGCGGTGACCCCGCCGACGAGGACCCCCTCTCCCGCGGCCCCGCGGAGGGCGCGCACGGTGTCCTCGGCCTCGGCGGAGTCGGCCGCGACCGTGAGCGTGCCCTGCAGCAGCACCCGGCCGTCGCTCACGGTGGGGTCGGCCTCGGGCGCCCCCGGGAAGAGCGGCTGGACACCGTCGGCGGTGACCGGCAGGGTGCCGGAGGGCGAGTCCCCGCTCACCACGGCCACCGACTCGATGCGCGGGTGGTCCAGCAGCAGCTGCGCGGCATCCTGCAGCTGCGCCTCGGGCGCGAGCACCGAGACGGGGCTGCCGGAGCCTCCGGGGAAGTGCTCGGCGAGCAGCTCCTGGCCGTCGCGGGCCTCGGATGCGCCCAGCACGAGCTCGCTCTGCGGCACCCCGTCGGCCTTCAGCTGCAGCACGCCGACGCTCGCGGCGAGAAGCAGCAGCACCGAGACGATCCAGATGGGGCGCGCCCGGCGGGCGACGAAGCGCGGCACGCGCGCCCACAGCCCGCGGTCGGGCATCGCATCCGCGGGCGCGTCCGCGTCCACGCGCGGCATGACGGGCCAGAACGCGGCCCGCCCGACGAGCGCGAGCAGCGCAGGCAGCAGGGTGAGCGCCGCGAGCATGGCGAAGACGATGCCGATCGCGGCGATCGGCCCGAGCGCCCGGTTGGAGGCGAGCTGGCTCAGCAGCAGCATGAGCAAGCCCGCGATGACGGTGCCGCCGGATGCGAGGATCGGCTCGAGCGAGCCGCGGACCGCCGCGCGGGTCGCCTGCCAGCGTGTGCCGTGGTGCCGCAGCGCCTCGCGGAAGCGCGAGATGTAGAGCAGCGAGTAGTCGGTGGCGGCCCCGATCACGAGGATGAACAGGATGCCCTGGGTCTGCCCGCTGAGCGGGAACACCCCCGCCTTCGCGATCCACCACACGGTCAGCAGCGCCGCGCACAGCGCGAACACGCTCGTCAGCAGCACGAGCACGGGCAGCAGCGGGGAGCGGTAGACGATCACGAGGATCACGAACACCGCGATCATCGCGACGAGCAGCAGGATGCCGTCGATGCCGCCGAAGGCCTCGACGAGGTCGCCCGAGAAACCGGCAGGCCCCGTGACGTACACCTCGGTGCCCGCGGGGGCGCGCTCGCCCACGGCCTCGCGCAGCGCCTCGACCGCGTCGCCGACCCCGGCATCCGTGTCGATCGGCACGAAGAGCTGCACGGCCGCGCCGTCCTCCGACGGGATGGGCGGGCTGACCTCGCCTGCGACCCCCGGCAGCCCGGCGAGCTCGCCCGGCCACTGTGCGAGCGCGTCGAGCTGCGTCTCGTCGAGCGCACCGTCGGCCACGACGAGCACGACGGCGGGGATGGCGTCGTCGCCGAGGAAGTCGGGCAGCCGTTCCTGCACCTGGGTGGCCTCGGCGCTCGTCGGGAGGTAGGCGGTCGGGTCGTTGGAGGAGACCTCGTCGATGCGCCCGAAGTAGGGTCCGCCGATCGCGGCGGCGCCGAGCCAGGCGACGATGAGCGCGGCGGGCAGCACGACGCGCAGGATGCGGCCGAGTCGGCCGGGGCGCGTGCCGCGGGTGTCGGGGGTGGGGGCTGCGTGGGTCATGGTTCTCCGGATGGTCGGGTCGGGTCAGCGCAGCGCGATCGCGATGAGCACGAGGGTGGTGGCGAACCCCGCGAGGTAGTTCGCGGCGAGGAAGCGACGCCAACCGCGGTTCGCGGTGCCGGATGCGGCATCCGTCACCGAGCGGAACGGCCAGGCGAGCGCGAGGTACGGTACGGCGACGAGCGCGAGGAGGGTCGCCGGGAACGGCAGCAGCAGCATGAGCAGCCCCGCGAGCAGCCACAGCGCGAGGGCGAGGCGCACGGTCCCGGCGGCGCCGAGGGCCGTCGCGACCGAGCGGATGCCGCCCGCGCGATCCGGCACCACATCCTGCACAGCGCCGAAGGCGTGGCTCGCCATGCCCCAGCAGAAGAAGGCCACGAGCGCGATCACCGGGTGCGCGTTACATGCGGCTCCCGCCACGACGAGCCCGTACACGGCCGGGCTCACGAAGTGCGTGCTCGAGGTGATCGAGTCGAGCACGGGCACCTCCTTGAAGCGCAGGCCCGGCACCGAGTAGGCGGCGACCGCGACGAGCGACACCGCGAGCACCGCCCACGACGCCGGCGAGCCGAGCACGACGAGCGCGACCACGAACGGCAGGCACGACGCCACCGCCGCCACGAGCACCCCGCGGTGCGTCGACGGCGGCAGCAGCGCCCCCTCGTCGCCGCCCTTGCGCGGGTTCACGGCGTCGGAGGCGTAGTCGAAGACGTCGTTGATGCCGTACATCGCGAGGTTGTACGGCACGAGGAAGAACAGGCAGCCGATCACGAACACGGCGTCGACACCGCCGCCCGCGAGCAGGTAGGCGGCCCCGAAGGGGTAGGCGGTGTTGACCCAGCTGAGCGGCCGCGAGGCGAGCAGCAGGCGGGGCAGCATCCGACGCGACGCGGTCTCAGGTGCGGACATCGTGCCTCCTCTGCGGCATCAGCTCGCGCACGCCGGGGAGGGCGATCGCGAGCGCGATCGGGTACGAGAGATCCTCCACCGGCACGAGCCCGACGCGCACCCCGGCGAGGTGCGCGTCGGCGTAGGCGAAGAGGCCCGCGGCGATCATCAGGTTGTCGAAGGCGAGGGTCAGCACGACGAGCACGAGGGTCGCGAGCACGGTCGGCAGCACCCGGATGCGGTGGCCGCGTCGCCGGGCGGCCGCGCCCCCGGCGAGCCGCAGGGCGAGCGCGGCGAGCAGCAGGCCGCCCGCGAGCAGGAGGTAGCTCATCGCGGGGCCCTCCGCGGCATCCGCTCGAACACGGCCACGAGCACGAGCGTGAGGTAGCCGAGGAACGCCAGGAACACGGGCTCCTCGAGCGGCAGCTCGGGCCCGAGCAGAACACCCGTCATGGCCCACGTCGACGCGCGGGAGAAGATGCCGAGCGCGATGCCGACGACATCCGCCGCGAGCAGCAGCGCGACCCCCACGGCGAGGGTGAGCGCCGCGCGCCGCGCGTCGCGCCAGAACACGAGCCGCCAGCGCCGGTCGACGAGCACCATGCAGCCGGAGGCCGCGAGCAGGATCAGCAGGTAGACGGGGCTCACACGACCACCCGTACCGGGGCCGCCGCGGGGGAGGCGCTGCGGTCGCCGCGCACGCGCCCCAGCACGAGCTCGGCGCTGATGAGGCACATCGGCACGCCGATGCCGGGGATCGTGCTGCCGCCCGCGTGCAGCAGGCCCCGGATGCGGCGGGACGCGTTGGGCGCGCGGAAGAACGCGCTCTGCCGCAGCGTGTGCGCGGGGCCGAGCGCGCTGCCGCGCCACGAGCGCAGCTCGCCCGCGAAGTCGGCGGGCGACACCGTGCGCCGCACGACGACGCGTTCGGCGAGGTCGCGCGTGCCCGTCCAGTCGGCGATCTGGCCGATGACGCCGTCCACGAAGTCCTCGACGCGCGCGTCGCCCGCGCGGTCGACGCCGCCGTGCCCGGTCGTCGTGTCGGCCGCGACCGGCACGAGCACGAAGAGGTTCTCGTGCTCGGGCGGGGCGACGTCGGGGTCGGTCGCGCTCGGCATCCCGATGTAGAGCGAGGGCGTCCGGGGGAAGCCGGATGCCGTCGGCGCGACGGCCGCGAAGGCGCCCTCCCAGTCGTCGGCGAGCAGCAGGGTGTGGTGGGCGAGCTGGGGCACGCGCCCCCGCACGCCCAGCATCGCGAGCACGGCGCCGGGGCCGGGGTCGCGGCGCGCCCACCAGCGCGCATCCCGGTCGCGCTCGCCGGGGCCCAGCAGCTCGGTGTCGACGTGGTGCAGATCGGCCGCGGTCACCACGAGCTCGGCGGGCAGGGTGTGGCGCTCGCCGCGGGCGTCGCGCGCCACGACGCCGCGGGCCCGTCCGCCGTCGCTGAGGATCCGCTCGACCGTCATGCCGGTGTGCAGCTCGGCGCCCGCCCGCTCGGCGAGCCGCACGATGCTCGCGACGACCGCGGCGAAGCCGCCCATCGGATACCGCACGCCGTCGTCCACGTCGAGGTGGCTCATCAGGTGGTACATGCCGGGCACCCGCATGGGGGAGCCGCCGAGGAACACGGCGGGGTAGCCGAGCAGTCGCCGCAGCCGCTCATCGCGCGTATGGGCGCGGATCTCGCCGTCGAGCGAGCGCGCGAAGAGCCGGGCGAGGCGCGGCACCCCCGCGAGTACCTCGGCGTCGAGGAACGGGCGGATGGAGTCGAAGGAGCTGTAGAGGAACCGCCGCAGCGCCAGCTCGTAGGTGGAGCCGGCCGAGTCGAGGTAGCGGGCGATGCCGGATGCGGCGGCCGGGTCGAGCGCGGTGAGCGCGGCGCGCGCCGCATCCGACCCCGACGGCAGGTCGAACGGCACCGCCTCGCCCTCGAAGTAGGCGCGGTAACCGGGGTCGAGCATCCGGAGGTCGAGCTCGGCGTCGGCGCTCGTGCCGAGCAGGCGGTAGAAGTGGTCGAACACCTCGGGCATGAGGTACCACGACGGCCCCGTGTCGAAGCGGAAGCCGCCGTGCTGCCACGAGCCCGCGCGGCCGCCGAGCTCGTCGCGGGACTCGAGCAGCGTGACCCGGTGCCCCTCCGCCGCGAGCAGCGCGGCCGAGGCGAGCCCCGAGATCCCGCCGCCGACGACGATCGTGTCGAGCGCGGTCATGCGTGCCTCGGCTCGAACGGCAGCCGGGGCTGCAGGGCGCCGGGCAGCAGCGCGCCGTGCCGCAGCGCGAGCGCGAGCTTGACCGGGGCGGGCACCGAGACGCGGGTCGTGGCGAGCTGCGCGGCGGGCAGACGCTCGATGCGGCGCAGCAGCTCGGCGAAGAACGCCGTCGCGAGCGCCACGGGGCGGCGGCAGTCCGCGGGGAGCAGCGGGATCGCGGCGCGGGCGGCATCCAGGTCGGAGCGGATGTCGGCGGCGACGGCCGCGACCCCCTCCTCGGTGAGCCCCGCCTCGCGCAGCTCGGGCAGGTAGCTGCGCTCGAGCGCGCCCCGGTCGTGGGCGACGTCGCGCAGGAAGTTGACCTTCTGGAACGCGGCGCCGAGGCGGGACGCGCCCTCCTCGAGCACGGCGGCGGTCTCGGCCGAAACGGGGCGGCCCGCGAGGAACACCCGCAGGCACATGAGGCCCACGACCTCGGCCGAGCCGTGCACGTAGCGACGGTACTCCTCCTCGTCGAAGGCGACGGGGTCGAGATCGCGCCGCATCGAGGCGAAAAAGGCGCGCGTGAGCTCGAGCTCGATGCCGCAGGCGCGCGCCACCTCGGCGAAGGCGTGCACCACGAGGTTGGCGCTGAAGCCTGTCGCGACGGCGCGCTCGGTCTCGGCCTCGAAGGCGTCGAGCAGTTCGCGCTGGGTCGCCGCGTCGAGCCCCGCCTCCGCGGCGGTGCCGTCGACGATCTCGTCGGCGACCCGCACGAGCGCGTAGATGGTCGCGATCGCGGGGCGGCAGCGGCGCGCGAACATGCGCGTGGCGAGACCGAACGAGGTCGAGTACTCCCGGATGACGGGGGCCGCTGCGCGGGTCGCCGTGCGCCCGTACAGCCCGAGTCCCGTGGCGCGGCTCATGCGCGTCGCTCCCGCGCCTGGTCGGCGGCGTGCTCGAGCGTCATCGCGAGACCCTCCGGCAGCCCGGCCGCGCGGATGAGATGCAGCACGTGCTCGTGCTCGCGGCGGATGTCGGCCTCGAAGCTCTCGCGGGCCCCGGATGCCTCGAGCGCCCGGCGCAGCGCATCCGCCCCCTCCTCGTCCAGTCGCGCGTCGCCGAAGGAGGCTGCCGCGGATCGCCACACGGGGGTGTCGCGCGCGAAGGCCACGAGCAGGGTCTGCTTGCCCTCGCGCAGGTCGTTGCTCGCGCTCTTGCCGGTGACCTCCGGGTCGCCGAAGACGCCCAGCAGGTCGTCGGTCATCTGGAACAGCACGCCGAGCGAGCGCCCGATCGCGCCGAGCCGCTCCTCGACCTCGGCGCTCACCCCGGCCAGCACGGCGGCCGCGCGCAGCGGCAGCTCGAGCGAGTAGTGGGCCGTCTTGTCGGCCATCATCTCGCGGATCTCGCCGAGGCTCGGGGTGCTCAGCCCGGCCGCGTAGGCGACGTCGGCGAGTTCGCCCGCGGCGGCACGGAACACGCTCTCGTCCACGAGGGCGGCGATCCGCTCGGCGCGGCGGCGGTCCAGCTCGGGCAGCACCGCCATCCGCAGCGCCCCCATGAGCAGCAGGTCGCCCGCGAGGATGCCGGCGGTCTCGCCCCAGCGCTCGGCCGTGGGGGAGGCGACGCCGGCCGTGCGGGCGGCCGTGCCGAAGGCCCCGACGAGGTTCGGCACGCCGCGGCGCTCGAGGTCGCCGTCGATGATGTCGTCGTGCACGAGCAGGGCGGTGTGCAGCAGCTCGACGGCGATCGCGAGCCGGACGGCGGGCTCGTCGTCGCGCCCGCACAGCTGGGTGTAGGCCGACAACAGCAGGCGTGGGCGCACGCGCTTGCCGCCCGTGAGCGAGGTGCGCATGGAGCGCCACAGCTCGGCGTAGTGCGGGGAGTGCCGCTCGGCGCGGGCCACCGAGGTGCTCACGAAGTCGTGCAGCCCGCGCTCGACGGCGCCGAGGCCCGCGGCGACGCGCTCCTCGGGGGTCACGCCGCCCTCGCGAACCGGAACATCTCGAGCTGCTCGACCTGCAGCACCATCCACGGGCTGAACGCCCACGGGGTCGCGCGGATGGCGTGGGCGAGCCGGTCGGGCTCGACCCACTCGTGGTCCATGACCTCGGCGGGCGAGGGTGCGAGCTCGCTCGCGATGCGCGCCGTGTAGACGGGGCACACTTCGTGCTCGACGACACCGCCGGCGTCGGTGGCCCGGTAGCGGAAGAGGGGGAGCTCGAGCGAGAGCTCGGTGAGCTGCACCCCGAGTTCGCGGACCGCGTGGCGGCGCACCGCATCCGCCACCGCCTCACCCGGGAGGGGGTGGCCGCAGAACGAGTTGGTCCAGACGCCGGGCCAGCTGCGCTTGCCGAGGGCGCGGCGCGTGACGAGAAGGCGCCCCTCGGCATCGAGCAGGTAGCACGAGAAGGCCAGGTGCAGGGGGGTATCGGCGCCGTGGACGGCGTCCTTGGCCACCCGGCCGATCTCGTCGCCGTCCGGCGAGAGCAGTACGACCTCGTCCATGTCACTCCTTCTTATTTGCCTAGCTCGGATAGTATTCAACCATTGGAAACTAATCAAGCAGAGGATAGCGTGGAGACATGACCGATCACGAGGCCCCGCCCGAGGTCGCGATGGGGTTCCACGACCCGCGGGTCATCGACCGCGCGGGCCGGATGGTCGACCTGGCAGGCATCGACGAGGCCGAACTCGGCCAGATCGTGCGGGTGATGGATGCGATGTTCCGCTGGCGTGAGGCGGAGCAGCGGGTGAGCGCCGCCTCCCGCCGCTACATGCGGCTCGGCGACAGCGACATGAAGGCGCTGCGCTACGCGATCGTGATGGCCGACCGCGGCGACCACGTCACCGCGCGCGATATCGCCGGCCACCTCGGCATCTCGAGCGCCTCCACCACGAAGCTGCTCGACCGACTCGAAGCGGGCGGGCACATCCGCCGGGAGCGGCATCCGTCCGACCGGCGCGCCATCGCGATCGTCGTCGACCCCGAGACGCGCACGGCCGCCGAGACCACCATCGGGCGCGAGCACGCGCGGCGCTTCCGCGTGGCGGCCGCCCTCGCCCCCGAGGAGCGCGAGGTCGTCATCCGCTTCCTCGACCAGCTCAGCTCGACGAGCGAGACCGAGTGGACGGGTGAGTTCGGCCACGCCGAAGAACACTCCCACGGCGAGGCCGCAGACCGCTAGCATCTCGTCAATGCCGCTGCTCCCGCGGCAGGCGACGCGGACCACGCGCCGCAACCGCCACCCGACGGCGCAACGGCGCGCCGACGGTGAGAGGACCCGTAATGGCAATCTGGAAACTCCACGGAAACGGGCGCACGGTCGCCCCGGGCGAGATCGTCAAGCCCGACGAGCGGCTCGGCTGGGGCTCGACGATCGCGATCGGCGTGCAGCACGTCGTCGCGATGTTCGGCGCCACCTTCCTGGTGCCGGTGCTGACCGGCTTCCCCGTCTCCACCACGCTGCTGTTCTCCGGTATCGGCACCCTGCTGTTCCTGGTGATCACGCGCAACAAGCTGCCCAGCTACCTCGGCTCGTCGTTCGCGTTCATCGCGCCGATCACGGCCGCCACCGCATCCCAGGGCATGGGCTCGGCGCTCGCCGGCATCGTGGCCGTCGGTGTGCTGCTCGCGATCGTCGGCGTCATCGCCCACGTCACGGGCACCGGCTGGATCGACAAGCTCATGCCGCCCGTCGTCGCGGGCACCATCGTCGCCCTGATCGGACTCAACCTCGCCGGGGCGGCGTGGGGCAACTTCAACGCCCAGCCGCTCGTGGCGAGCGTCACGCTCGTGGCGGTCGTGCTGTTCGCGGTGCTGTTCCGCGGCTTCCTCGGCCGGATCTCGATCTTCCTCGGTGTCGTCGTCGGCTACATCACGGCCGCGCTCACGGGCGAGCTCGACTTCAGCGCCGTCGGTGACGCGGACTGGATCGGCCTGCCCGAGTTCCACTTCGCCGACTTCACCTCGCCCGGCACCTGGTCGGTCATCGCCATGTTCCTGCCGGTCGTGCTCGTGCTCATCGCCGAGAACGTCGGCCACGTGCGCGGCGTCGCGGCGCTCACCGACAAGTCCGTCAACGCGACCACGGGCCGTGCGCTCATCGCCGACGGTGTCTCGACCACGATCGCCGGTTTCTTCGGCGGTTCCGGTACGACCACCTACGGCGAGAACATCGGCGTCATGGCGTCGACGCGCGTCTACTCGACGGCCGCCTACTGGGTGGCGGGTGCCGCGGCCATCATCCTGAGCCTCTCGCCGAAGCTCGGCGCCGTGATCAACTCGATCCCGGCCGGTGCGCTCGGTGGTGTCACGACGGCCCTGTACGGTCTCATCGGCGTGATCGGCTTCAAGATCTGGGTCGACAACCGCGTCGACTTCTCGCGCCCGGTCAACCAGTACACGGCCGCGGTCGCGATCGTCATGGGCATCGCCGGGTTCACGATGGCGTGGGGCGAGTTCCAGCTCGGCGCGATCGTGGTCGCATCGGTGTCGGCCCTGCTGATCTACCACCTCGGCAACCTGGTCGCGCGTGCCCGCAAGACGGGTGCCGACGACGGCGGCCCGATCCCCGCGGTCGGCGCGCTCGGCGGCGACCCGCAGGAGAAGTAAGCCGCGCGTCACGCGCACACGGCGGGCGGGAGGGGCGGATGCTCCTCCCGCCCGTTCGCTGTGTCAGGCGGCGCTGTCAGCCGGCCGGGTCGGCCGGCCGTGTCAGGCGGCTCGGTCAGCCAGTCGGGTCAGTCGGCCGGGGGAGCGACGACGCGGAAGACGGGGAAGCCGGACGCGACGGCGGCGACCTCGGCATCCGTCGACGAGGCGCTCAGCCCCTCGAAGAAGGCGCCGACCTCCCACGCCCACGCCGCAAGGTAGGCGCGGATGACGGGCAGCTTGTCGGCATCCGGAACCTCGACGACCGCGAACTCCTCGCGGTGCCGGCGGGTGAGGAGCGCGGCGCGCTGGGCGATGCGGATGTTGCGCACCCACTCGGTCTCGCCGCGCGGGGCCAGCAGGTAGCGCTCGCCGTCGAGGCTGAGCGGGTTGACCGGCGTCGTGCGCGGCTCGCCGGAGCGCCGGCCGCGCACCTCCAGGATCGCGGCCCCCTGCAGGCGCACGCCGCGCCGCACGAGCCACGCGACGAGCGGGTTGAACACGCGGTTCGTGAAGCCGCCGGGCTTGACGTAGCGACGGGGTGCGGGGGTCACGCCCTCAGTATCGCGCCTTCGGCACCGGCTCGGCGGGAACCCGGTTGCGGCATGACGGGCAGGTGACCATGGGGCTGCTCGGCAGGTGCGACGAGAGCTGCAGGGCCTCGCGCGGCGGGATCGCGAACACGTGCCCGCAGCCGGTGCAGCGCCAGTCGTGCGTGTACGAGGTGTAGCGGATGTACCACCCGACGAGCGCGGCGACCGCGGCGGTCGTGGCGAAGAGCGCGGCGATCGAGAGGATGAGCTCGCCGGGCATGCGTCCAGGCTAACCGGCGGTCGCGGGCCTGCGGACGAGGTACGCGGTCTTCTCGTCGGAGCTGAACCCGCAGGCGCGGTAGAACGCGTGCGTCGACTCCTCGGTGGAGCTCGTCGCGAGCATCACCTTGTAGCAGCCCGCGCGCCAGGCCGCGTCGACCGTCGCCGCCATGAGGCGCTTGCCGAGCCCCGTGCCGCGCAGGGACTCGTCGACGACCACGTTCTCGATGACCGCGTAGGGCGACGCGCCCCGCGTGAGGTTCGGGATGACGTTGAGGTAGGTCGTGGCGGCGACGCGACCCTCGTGCTCGAGCACGAACAGCGTGAGCCCGGGGGCGGCGAGGATGGCGTCGAACACCGGGCGCGCGGCGGCATCCGTCAGCGGCGGGTCGTCGGGGTTCAGCTGGCGGGAGAGCCGCAGCACGGCCTCGAGGTCGTCGGGGCGTGCCGCGCGGATCATGCGTCCATCGTAGGGAGGCGGCGGGGCGTAGCCTCGCAGCATGCGCATCTTCCTGGCAGGGGCGACGGGCGTCATCGGGGTGCGGCTCGTGCCGCTGCTCGTCGGTGCCGGGCACGAGGTGGCGGGGCTCACCCGCACCCCGGCGAAGGCGGCGGGGCTCGAGGCGCAGGGCGCCGTGCCGGTCGTCGCCGACGTATACGACGCCGCGGCGCTGACCCGGGCGCTCGCCGAGTTCGCGCCCGAGCTGGTACTGCACGAGCTGACCGACCTGCCGGATGCGGTGGCCGAGCTGGCGGATGCGCGCGCGGCGAACGCCCGCATCCGCGTCGAGGGCACGCGCAACCTGCTGGAGGCCGCGCGCGCCGCGGGCGTCACGCGCTTCCTCGCGCAGAGTGTCGCATGGGCGATGCCGTCGGGCGAGGGGGCGGATGCGGTGGCAGAGCTGGAGCGTTCGGTGCTCGCCTTCGGCGGCACGGTGCTGCGCTACGGCCAGTTCTACGGGCCCGGTACCTTCCACCCGGATGCGCTGCCCACGCATCCGCGCATCCACGTCGACGAGGCGGCTCGCCGCACGGTCGAGGCGCTCGACGCGCCGAGCGGGGTGCTCACCCTCGCCGAGCCGGAGGAGTAGCGGATGGTGTCGTTTCGGCTGGATGGTGGGCGCGAAGCGCCACCATCCAGCCGAAACGACACCATCCGTCGTCTACCGCCAGCCGAGCGCGGGCGCCACGTGGGTGAGGATCGACTCGAGCACGTGGGCGTTGTAGTCGACGCCGAGCTGGTTGGGGATCGTGAGCAGCAGGGTGTCGGCGGCCTCGATCGCCTCGTCGGCGCGCAGCTGCTCGATGAGGGCGTCGGGCTCGGCGGCGTAGCTGCGGCCGAACACAGCGCGGTAGTCGTCGAGCTGGCCGAACTGATCCTCGGCGTCGCGGGCGCCCGCGCCGAAGTACCTGCGGTCGCGGTCGTCGACGAGGGCGAAGATCGAGCGGCTCACCGAGGTGCGCGGGGTGCGCTCGTGGCCGGCCTGCTTCCACGCCTCGTGGAACTTCTCGATCTGCTTTCGCTGCTGCACGTGGAACGGCTCGCCCGACTCGTCCTCCTTGAGGGTCGAGCTCATCAGGTTCATGCCCTGCTCGGCCGCCCACACGGCCGTCGCATCCGACCCGGCACCCCACCAGATCCGCTCGCGCAGCCCCGGCGACTGCGGCTCGATGCCGAGAAGACCCGGATGCGGGTTCGGGAACATGGGGCGCGGGTTCGGCTCGGCGAAGCGGGCGCCGTCGATCACCTTGAGGAACACCTCGGTGTTGGCGCGGGCCACATCCGCCATCGTCTCGCCCTCGGGGGCGCCGTAGCCGAAGTAGCGGTAGCCCTCGATCACCTGCTCGGGTGAGCCGCGGCTGACGCCGAGCTGCAGCCGGCCGCCCGCGATCAGGTCGGCGGCGCCCGCGGTCTCGGCCATGTAGAGCGGGTTCTCGTAGCGCATGTCGATCACGCCCGTGCCGAGCTCGATGCGGCTCGTCTTCGCGCCCGCGGCGGCGAGCAGCGGGAACGGGCTGCCGAGCTGCCGCGCGTAGTGGTGCACGCGGAAGTAGGCGCCGTCGGCGCCCAGCTCCTCCGCGGCGACCGCGAGGTCGATCGACTGGTGCAGCACATCCGCGGCGGACCGCGTCTGCGAGCCGGGGGAGGCCGACCAGTGGCCGAACGAGAGGAACCCGATCTTCTTCACGGGGTGTGCAACGTCGGCGGATGCGGTGGCCATTCCCGTGGTGCCGTTTCGGCTGGATGGTGGCGATTCGCGCCCACCATCCAGCCGAAACGGCACCACCGGCACCGGCCTACGCGGGCACGCGCAGCAGGGCGCCCGGGTGCGCGACCGTCGCGGCGGCGACGCGCATGGCGTGCTCGAGCGCGTCGAACCAGTCGATGTCGCCGACCCCGCGGGTGGCGACGTCGGCGAGCACGGAGGCGAAGACGGCGTCGCCGGCGCCCATGGTGTCGACCACGGCATCCGGGGCGACGAGGCTCGGATGCCGCCAGCGTGCGTCGCCGATGCGGATCGCGGCACCGCCCGCCCCCTCGGTGGTGAGCACGTAGGGGTAGCGGGCGAGCAGGCGCGGGGCGAGCTCGAAGGCGGGGGCGCCCCACAGCATCCGGGCGTCGTCGTCGCCGAGCTTGAGCAGCTGGGCGGTGCCGCCGAAGGCGAGGAGCGCGTCGCGGAAGGCGACCGGGTCGTGCATGAGGCCGGCCCGCGGGTTCGGGTCGACGGCGACGTGCGGGCGGCCGGCCACGGCATCCGTCAGCAGGGCCAGCTGCTCGGCGACGTCGAACGGGAAACCGCTGACGGCGACCACGTCGGCGCGCGCGATCGCGGCGCGCTGGGCGGTGTCAAAGGCGAGGGTGCGGTGCACCATGGCGTCGCTGAAGCTGTAGTGCGGCTCGCCGTCGACGCGCTCCGAGCGGGCGACGCCGGTGCCGCGCGGGGTGATCGTGGGCAGCAGCTCGACACCGAAGTCGGCCAGGTGGGCGCGGATGAGCGCCCCGTCGACGTCGTCGCCGATCATCGCCACGAGCGACGCGGGCACGCCCAGGATGCTGAGGCCGACCGCGACGTTGAGCGCCGAGCCGCCCACGTGGTGGCTCGTGCCCTCGTCGTCGACGAGCTCGTCGATGAGGGCGTCACCGATCACCACCACGCGTGCGGTCATGGCCTCAGGCTAGGGCCCGGACGGCAGCACCTCGTAGACGGCACGCACGAACTGGCCGGAGGCGTAGGCCTCCACGAGACGCAGGCGGTCGGACTCGATGCGCCGCGGCAGCAACGGTGCCCCGGCGTCGAGGGTGACGGGCGCGATCGTCACCGCCACCTCGTCGAGCGCGCCCGCGTCGAAGAACTGGCCGACGAGGTCACCGCCGCCCATCACCCAGATGTCGCCATCGCCCGCGGCCTCGCGGATGCTCGGCAGCAGCTCCGCCACCGGGCCGTCGACGAACCGCACGTCGGCGCCGCGCGGTGCGGGCAGCATCCGGGTGGTGACGACGTACACGGGGGTGCTGCCGAAGAACTCGGCCCACTTCTCAGGGCGCTCGAGCATGTCGAGCTCGCGCAGCATCCACTCGTAGCTGTGCGAGCCCATGACGTCGACGGCCGCGTCGGGCGTCGGGATGTCGCGCTCGGCGTCGTCGGCGCCCGGCACGGCGAACAGCCAGGCGAGCGAGTGCTGCGAGTCGGCGAGGAAGCCGTTGAGGGTCGTGGCGGTGTCGAAGCGGATGCGTCCCATGGCGGCGAGGGTACGGGGTGCGTCCGACAGGGGGGAGTGGGCCGCGACGCGGCGCCCCTCTCCGCTTCCGCTGGTTGAGTAGGCCGCGACGCGGCGCCCCCTCCGCTGGTTGAGTAGGCTGCGACGCGGCCGTATCGAAACCACCCCCACCGCCCCCTCGCCACCCCGCTAGCATCGAGGCGATGGCCGACCCGCAGCTCCCGTCGGATCCCGACACCGAGGTGGTCGACGCGCCGACCGGCCCGCCCACTCCCGCGCTCGTACGGCCGGCGACGCTCGCGATCGTGTTCGCGGGCGGCACCCTCGGCACGGCGGGACGCGAGGCGCTCACGCTGCTCATCCCGCCGACGGGGGGTGTTCCGTGGGCTGTGCTGACGGCGAACCTCGCGGGGGCGTTCGCCCTCGGGCTGCTGCTCGAGGCGCTCGCGCGGCGCGGCGCCGACCACGGGCGGCGTCGGATGCTGCGGCTGCTGCTCGGCACGGGCTTCCTCGGAGGCTTCACCACCTACAGCGCCCTCGCGACCGACACGGCTGCGCTGTTCGGCACGGGTGGTGCGGGGCTCGGCGTGGCGTACGCGCTCGGCACGGTGCTCGTCGGCGCGCTCGCGACTCTCGCCGGCATCGTGCTCGCGTCGGCGATGCACCGGACGACCCGGACCCGGCTCTCGTCCGCTGCGGAGCGGGGGCGGGCATGACGCCGTGGTTGTTCGTCGTGGTCGCGCTCGCCGGCGGGGTGGGCGCTGCCGCGCGGTTCGCACTCGACTCGCTCATCCGCATCCGCACCGCCGGGCGACGGATGGGGGAGGTGCTTCCCTGGGGAACGCTCGTGATCAACCTGTCGGGTTCGCTGCTGCTGGGGCTGCTGACCGGGTTCGCGGGCGCCGCCGTGCTGCCGGGGGTGTGGCTGAGCGTGCTCGGGACGGGGTTCCTCGGCGGCTACACGACGTTCTCGACGGCGAGTTTCGAGACGGTGCGGATGCTGCAGGACCGGCGCTGGGGCGCGGGTCTGGTGAACGGTGCGGTGCAGCTCGTGGCGGCCACGGCGCTCGCGGGGCTCGGCCTGTGGCTGGGCTCCCTGCTCGCGGCGTGACGCCCCGTCCCCGGCCCGATCCCGCGCCGCGGCCCCGCGGGCGCGCGGCTCAGGTGGCCGTCGCTGACTGGTCGGTAAATCCCGTTATTCCGGCGGAGTAACGGGATTAACCGACCAGTCAGCGACGGAGCCGCGGGGCTCGTGCCGTGGGGCGGGGCGCGTGGGGCGTGGGGCTCGCGCCGCGTCGCGGGGTGCGGGGCGTGTGGGGCGCGTGGGGCGTGGGGTACGGGGCATGGCCGCGTCGCGCGGGCGGACGGGACGCGGGACGCCCCGGTCAGGCGGCGAGGGTGAAGCGGCCGGCGCGGCGCGGGGTCTGCTGCGGGTCGAGCCAGGTGGGCGGGATGAGGTAGGCGACTCCGTCTTCTCGGCGCAGACCCCACCCGTCGTTGTCGAACCTTCGATGGTGGTGGGGGCACATGAGTGCCCCGTTGGCGAGGTCGGTGGTTCCGCCGAGCGCCCACGCGACCACGTGGGCCACCTCGCACCAGGCGGGCGGCATGGTGCAGCCGGGCCAGATGCATCCGCCGTCGCGGGCGGCGAGTGCGCGTCGTTGCGGCTCGGTGTAGAGCCGCTCGACGCGGCCGAGGTCGAGGGGCTCGGATGCGCTGCCCAGCACGACGGGGATGATGTCGGCCTGCGCGCACAGCCTGCGCGCCGTGCTCGCGCTGATCGGCTCGCCGACCGCGGCGATGGCGGCGGTGCCGACTCCCGACTCGAGCGTCTCGAGTGCGACGGTGACGAGCATCGTGACGGAGGTGCCGGCGAGCGAGCCGGCGTCGTTCGCGAGAGACTCGCGGCAGACGGCGACGAGCGCGTCGACGCGCTTCTGGGTGAGGGGCCTGGTGTCGGGTTCGATCGCGGTTTCCGGGGTCGGGGTGATGCCCGCATCCGCGCCGCCGCCGCACGCTTCACCCGCCTCAGCAGGTTCGGCCGGCTCGGCCGAGAAGCTCACCTGCCGCCGCGGGGCGGTGTGCGCGTCGAGCGCGGCGCGCACGAATCCGGCGGCTTCGGGGTGCAGTTCGGCGACGAGCCGGGTGAGCCCGTTGGGGAGGTCGCGGATGCTGAGGCTCGACCGCGCTCGCAGCCGCTCTTCGCGGGGCTCGGCACCGTCGGGGTCGAAGCGGTCGGGCAGCGTGCGCACCACGCGCGTGAGCTCGCGGGTGGTGAGCGCGGGAGCGCAGGCGACGAGGGTGGCTTCGACACCCTCGAGGGTGTGCAGTTCGGCGTTGTCGCGGACGCCGTCGATGCCGCGCGCGATGATCGCGGCAGCGCGTGCGGTGAGCGTGCCGTCGAGCACAGCGGATGCCACCTGCTCGTGAGCGCAGGGCAGCACCTCTCCCTGCAGGGAGACGCGCGGCGCGATGGCGGCGCCCACACGGTCCCAGTCGCGAATGGTGCTCTCGTCGAGCTGCAGCAGTTCGCGCATGAGTTCATCAGCGAAGCGGCCGCCCACTTCGCCGCCGAGTGCCTCGCGGCGGAAGGCGGCATCCGTCTGCACGCGTCGCGTGAGCTCGGCGCTCAGCAGCGACCCGAGGGTGTCGACGGTGCGGGCCAGTGTGCCGACGAGGCGGATGCTGTCGAGGAACGCGGCGGTGTCGCGCGCGGCCAGGCGATCGAAGGGCGCGCCCGCGAGCGATTCGACGAGGTCTGCGGCCTGGTCGAGGAGTTCGCGGGGGACGTTCACGGGAAGACACCTTCGGATCTGGGGTGGTTCCAGCGTAGCAGGAATCGAACAGAAAGACCAAAAAGGTTATGAAGTTGATCCGGAAATATAGAACAAAAGTTCGAATCGGGCACGCGCGAGAATGAGGGCATGGCTGCCGTCGACGTCACCGCCCTCGCGCTCAACGTGCCTGTTCCGGCCGAGCTGCAGTGGACCGACATGCGCCGTGGCGAGGAGTACGTGCTGCAGTCGATCACCGTGCGTCTGCTGGCCGACGGCTCGCTCGCGGCGAAGGCATACGGGCGTCCGGTCGCCGGCGGGCGGGGTGGCTACGTGTCGTTCGCGGTTCCCGATCGCCCCGAACTCCATGCGCTCATCGAGTCGGCTGCGACGAGCGCGGCCGACCTTTGGGCGGGGCACCGCGGCCTCGGCTGACGGTGCGGCGCGGGGCGACACATCGGCTGACGCTGCGTCGAGTCTTCCGACCGGGTGACCTCGCCACCCCGCTCGTCGCTGACTGGTCGGTAAATCCCGTTATTCCGCCGGAATAACGGGATTTACCGACCAGTCAGCGACGGATGCGTGAGTTGGGTGCGCCGGGAGGGGTGCGGCGCCGCGGGTGGCCCGCGCCGGGCTCACCCGCGGGCGCTCGCCCAGCCGGGCGCGCCCGAGGCGAGCAGCCAGTCGAGGGTCTCCACCATCCGCAGCTCGGGGTCCGCCTCGGCGGCGAGCTCGTGCATGCGGTGGGCGGCCGCGAGGGTGCCCTGCGCCCAGAGCATCCACGTCAGCACGCACAGAGTTCCGGCGCGCAGCGGCCGCGGCGCGTGGGATGCGGCCCTCCGCAGCGCCTCGGTCGCCGCGAGAAGCGCGTCGTGGTCGGGGCGGCGGCGCGAGCGCCCGAGCATGAGCAGCGCGTCGTCGTCGTGCTGCCTGGCATCGGTCGGGTCACCCGTGTTGCCGGCACCCGTATTGCCGGTGCCCGCGTTGCCGGCATCCGCGTCGACGCTGTCCGCGATCCCGCGGCGGGCGCTCGCGCTGTGTGCGCTCCCGCCGTCCGCGCTCACAGCGCCGATGTCCCCGGCATCCGCGTCTGCCGCATCCGTGTCTGCCGTATCCGCGTCCGCGCTCACCGCGTCCGCCGCATCCGCGTCTGCCGTATCCGCGTCCACGCTCACCGCGTCTGCCGTATCCGCGTCCACGCTCACCGCGTCTGCCGTATCCGCGTCCACGCTCACCGCGTCTGCCGTATCCGCGTCCGCGCTCACCGCGTCCGCCGCTTCCGCGTCCGCCGCATCCGCGTCTGCCGCACCCGCGACCGCGCTCACGACATCCGCGTTCTCGGCGGCCACGATCTCGTCGAACGTCTCGCCGGTCGCCCGCTGACGTTCGAGCGCCCTCTGCTGCTGGGCCGCGGTGCGCTCGCCCGCGTCACGTCCGAAGGCGAGGGCGACCAGCAGCACGTCGCGGAGGGCGGGCTGCGCCGCGGTCGCGACGATCTCCGCGAGCGCGCTCGCCGGCAGCTCGGATGCCGGGGTCGCCCGCACGCGCTCGGCCAGCCCCACGGGGTCGAGGTCGACGGTGTGCGCGACCCCGAAGGAGTCCAGGCGTTCGCCGGAGAAGAGCAGATCGTCCGCGGCCGTCGTGACCCGCCGGGCGACCTCGGCATCCGCGTCGGGAAGTGTGGACCACGCGGTGATGTCGGGGAGTGCGCCCGCATGGAAGGCTGCCTCGAGCGCCATGCGGGTGCCGGTGATCTCGCTGAGGGGGTGGCCGTCGACCGGGCGACGCGGCTCGAGGTAGCTCACCCATCCGTCGGCCGCGACGCAGCACGCCTCGCGCAGCACGAGCCCGGAGCGGAGGATGCGGCGCTGCATGCCGCGCCACAGCTCGAGGTGGGGTGTGCCGTGACGCTCGGCGAACGTGGCGTCGGTGTAGATGACGAGCGCGAGGCCGTCGACGCCCGGCAGCTGGGCGACGAGTCGCGGGATCGCGTCGCCGATGGCGCGGGCGACGGATGCGGTCTCGCGCGGCGGCAGGTCCATGCGCATCGCGCCGTGGGTGCGGGAGCCGGCGAACGGGATGACGACGATGCTGTTGCGGGCGGTGAACCCGGCGAGGGCGGGCACGGCGGCGAGGAAGTCGGCGGTGGTGGTGGAGCGCAGCACGGGCGGTTCGGCGAGGGTCATGCGGCCATGTTGGGGGATCGCGGCAGGCGGCATCGGGGCTCGGGCCCGATCTGTGGAGAACTCGTCGGACGCCGCGCTGAGGACGAGCCCGCCTGCCTCCGTCGCTGACTGGTCGGTAAATCCCGTTATTCCGCCGGAATAACGGGATTTACCGACCAGTCAGCGACGGAGTCGTGAGGCCGGGGTGGCCCGCCGCTACGTCCTGCCCCGCCACGCCGCCCCGGCGTCCCTCCCTGTGGGGGCCGCATCCGCCCCGCCTCGCCCCGTAGCCTCGCCTCATGCCCCGCATGATCCCGCCCGAGCCGCGCGGCGGCGCGAACCGCTCAGAGCGCGCCCTGTTCCAGGCGTTCGAGGGCATCATGGACCGACCCGACTGGGTGGTGCTGCACGGCGTCACGCTCGGGCAGAACCTCGTGAACCTCACCGGCGAGGTCGACTTCGTGGTGATCGTGCCGGGCCGCGGCATCCTGCTGGTGGAGGCGAAGTCGCCGTCGTACGTCGAGTACACGGCGGGCGACTGGTACCTCGACCGAACGCCCAGCCCGACCAAGGACCCGCTCAAGCAGCTCGACGCGGCCCGGCGCAGCATCCGGGGCTTCCTACGCGAGCGGGAGCTGCTGCGCGGCGACGAGCCGATCGCGCGGCTCGTGTGGTTCACCTCGATCGGGCGGCACCAGTTCGCGAACGGCACGCCGCACGACCTGCAGTTCTTCGAGTGGGAGCTCGGATGGCACGACGACGTGGCGAGGCCCGCCTGGCTGGTCGAGAAGGTGCTCGACGAGCACAACGCGTGGTTCGGCGAGGTGGAGGGTGTGCAGGTAGACGCCGCCGCGTTCACGGCCGAGCATGCGACGTCCGTGGCGGGCGCGCTGCTGGGCGACTTCGCGGCATCCGAGACGAGGGAGCAGCGGCGCCGCGAGCGGCTCGACCGCGAGTCCCGGATGCTGGCGGAGCAGGAGCTCGCGCTGGAGCTCGTGGGCGCGAACGAGCACGTGTACTTCGAGGGGCCCGCGGGCACGGGCAAGACCCACCTCGTGCTGCAGGCGGCGAAGCGCTTCAACCGTGAGGGTCGGCGCACGCTCGTGACCTGCTGGAACGTGCTGATGGCCGAGGAGCTGCGCGCCGCGGTGGGCGACCTGCCGAACGTGGAGGTCGCCGACCTGAACAGCCTCATGCTGCGGGTGGCGGACGTCGAGGCGAACCCGGAGGGCGCGGGCACCGAGTGGTACGAGCACGAGCTGCCACGGCGTGCGGTGGAGGCGCTCGCCGCGGACCCGGGGCGCGGCGCGTTCGAGGCGATCTGCGTCGACGAGTTCCAGGATGTGGCGGGCAGCGTGCCGCTGCTCGAGGTGCTGTTCGCACTCGCCGGCACCGGCCGCCCGGCCGGCACGCGCCTCGTCTTCGCGGGCGACGCGCGGCAGCAGATCATGCGGCCGCGCGCCGCCCGGGTGCACCCGTTCGAGCTGGCGAAGTCGCTCATCCCCGACCTCGTGCGCGTGCAGGTGCGACGCAACTGCCGCATCCTGCCGTCGATCGTGTCCGGGGGCGAGCGGATGGCGGGCGGCTCGTTCGGCTTCAGCGGCCACCGGATGCCGTCGGGGCTTCCCGGCGGCCTGTCGCGTCGCGAGGTCGGGCAGGACCGTGCGAGCTCGGCGCTCGCGGCGGCGCTGCGCGAGCTGCTGGTCGAACACGAGCCGGAGGACGTCGTGGTGCTGAGCCCGTTCGGCGCGCGCAGCTCCCTCGTGGGCGAGCTGCTGTCGCGGCCGGAGCAGTCGGCCGACGAGCGCTGGCTGCGCAAGCAGCTCGTGCACGACGGCGGCGCGGGTCGCATCCGCTGGAGCTCGATCTTCCGCTTCAAGGGGCTGGATGCCGAGGCCGTGGTGCTGACCGACCTCGACGCCCGCGGGCGCGCCTTCGCCGAGGAGAGCGGGCTCGACTGGAGCGACCTCGTGTACGTGGGGGTGACGCGCGGGCGGTACCGGTGCGTGGTGGTGGGGGAGGGGTAGGGATAGTCGCCGGATGTCAACCCGCGAACTGGACTGATTCAGAACTCGATCTCGATTTCGATCTCGATCCGCGACAGGTTACTGACGGTCTGTGAAAAGGTCGCGCCGACGCCGAGAATCTTCACCGGGCCGGCATTCGCAAGGTTCACCGCAGCCTTGAAGTTGGCGTCCGCCTCCCGAATGCCGTCGATGGTCATGTGGTAGCTGCGGATTGTGTATTTTCCCGACCGCATTTCGAGCAGGTCCACAAGTTGCTGGTCAGCGGTCAGTTGGCGACGACGAAGGAATTCCTGCGCGGCGACCACATCGGCGGGGCCCCCGTCGAACGTGAATCGACCCTTGAGCGAGTTCTCGACCTTCTGCTTCACTTCGCGAGTTGCTTCGGCATCTCCTTTGCCCACCTTCAGTGCAGCGCGAATGCCAGCGGCCCACGTCCGCTTGCTGTGTTCGATCTTCACCTCGCGGACGGCGATGCTGGTCGCGCCGAGCAGGCCCGCCACTTGCGCCAGCGCACGGTACTTCGCTGCCGAAAACTCTGCGATCGCATGATCCGCAAACGCGTAGCCGTGCTCGGCATACGGGTTCCGCACGAGAAGCGCGTCGCGCGAGAGCTGTCCCGCCGCATCGATGAGGGCGCGAACCCTGGTGACCTCGGCTTCGTTGACTTCGGGCTCTGCCGAGTACGGGAGGATCATCGCGTCGTGATCGTTCAGAAGGTCGACGGTCGATGGATCTCCCGCGATCTTCCAATAGCTCAGGTCGTCTGCGACGAAGACTGAGCGCGGCAATGATCTCGCCGTGTCGTTGGCCATATCTATCCCCACATTCCGCGTCTACGTTCACTCGTAGGGCGATCCGAGTATCGATATTGCTTCCGCAAGCTGCGAGCGAGAGCCTTGGCATCGTTCACGGACCCGAGACTCCCGACGATCAACCCGGCGTGATCCAGCTTGACGCGGGCGATCTTGATCGGATCTGCCGTCTCGATGCGTCGCTCGAAAGCCTTCTGGCGCGATCTCCACTCGTCTGAGGCGTCCGCCCAGGTGCCGATCAGAACCACCTTTCGTTGATGCCCGTCGTCCATCCACGCGGCGAGCGACTCGAGGTGCTTCCGAACGAGCGAGATCTCCTTGCTATCCCCGGCGGCGATGCGGTCAGCGCGGAATAGATACCAAATGTGTCCTGCTGTCTCGAACGCGTGCTTCCAAGACTGCAATGCGAGTCCGTCTTCGCTGCCAAGGTCTCGAGGAACGTTGAACGTGACGGTCTTCCCTGCGATGTCCATCTCGAAATCGCCGCCCACCGGATCGGCGGTTGCTGCCAGTGCGTTGTCGGTGGCAGGGCTTTCGAGGATACGGAGAAGGCTGGTCTTCCCGACTTGGGGCCCACCGAGGATCGCCACTCGTTTCGCTGCGATTGTCGCCGCGAAATGTTCCTTCGCCATCCAAGTCGTGAAGGCGATAATGGCTGGCACTATTCCGAAGACGCCTGCGATAGCGGTGCCGGTCGGAACCCGCATCCGAACTACCTCCTCGGTCGAAGCCATCTGTCGAATGACGAACGTCGAGTTCGAGCGTACCGGGGGAGGTGTACGTCGCATGTCCCCACTTCCGAGGCCACTTTCGTAGCGTGTACTACGTGGATGCTGACCCCCGTCTGTTCCCATGCCGTCGGTCAGCTCCGTCAGGCTTGATGCGATCGAAGAGACGTCGGGTACGGCCTGTGGCTATCCGATGATGCCCAGCACGGGCGCGACGATCGACACCTCTCCATCGGCGTTGGGGCCGAAGAAGAGCGGGGAGGACTGTGACGATCTGGGCCACCAGACCGGTCCGCAAGGCTCACGCAACGGAGTTCCGGGTGCAGGGCGTGGTCTGGCCGTGGGGTTCGCCCGTTGCAGACGGCAGCCGCGTCGATCATGGCAGCTGCCGAACCTTCGGGGAGTGGTGCCGCCACCGTGCACCCCCTACACCCCGAGGTGCAGCCGCAGCGCGTCGTCGAGCTCGCGCATGAACTCGGTGGTCAGCCATCCGGCCGGGCCGCGCACACGCGACACGGATACCGCCCGCAGCTGCTCGGTCTGCGCCTTCGAGTCGCGGGGGAGCCCCGTCTCGGCGGCGGGCAGCAGCACCTGGAACGGATACACGCGCGCGATGTTGCTCGTCACGGGCACGACCGTGATGACTCCGGCTGCGCGTGCGGCGGCCGTGTTCGCCGTGTTGTTGCTGACGATCACGGCGGGGCGCACCTTCGCGGCTTCGGGGCTGGTGGCCGGGTCGAACGACACGAGCACGATGGCTCCGCGGCGCAGCATCACCGACGGCTGCTCGGTCACGCGCCCAGCCCGTCGGCGACCGTCGCGTCCCATTCGTCGTCGTGCCACTCGGTGAACGCCTCAGCGTAGGAGTCGGCGAGTTCGCTCTCGCGGAGCTTGCGGATGGCATCCTGCAGCGCCGCCGATCGACTCGCGTACCGCCCGGCGAGGGTCTGGGTGTCGAGGTAGGACAGGTCTGCTTCGCTCAGGCTGACGCTCACCTTGGTCGTGCCCATGAGGTGATGCTACTTCGGTAGCAGGAGCATTGCTACTCGCCCGGAGTGCCACGACGCCGGTCTCGGGACGAAGCTCATGGGATCCACGCCCGCGGCCATCGCGGCAGCTACCAGATGATGCCGCCGCCGAGCGAGATGCCGCCCCAGGTGAGCGCGATGAAGATCGCCGCGAAGACGACCGGGGCGATGCCCTTTCCTCCTCGGGCGAGTCCCTTCAGCAGCCCGATGACGCCGAGCACGGCCGCGATGATCGAGAGCCCTCCACCGACGATGAGGCCGATGAAGAAGGGGATGACCATGAGGATGAGGCCGGCCAGGCCGATCCAGAACGCGGCCCACGCCGCAGGGTTCTTGGTGCGCGATGCGGTGTCGGTCATGGGTTGATCCTCGCAGATCGCGCGGCGCGTGGCAGCGGGATCGGGCGGATCTCGGATGTGCGAAACCGGGGGCGCTCCGCCACCATGAGGGGATGACGAGCGACCCGTTCGCGGAACTTCAGTACGGCATCCTTCCGCTGTTCCGCACCCGCGCATCCGACATGTGGAACTGGCGCGTCGTCGACGACTATGTGGGCGGCGCCCAGCAGGGGATCGACGACTTCGCCGCCGCCGCGCGCGTGCACGGTGCCGGGGTCGTCGTGCCGTATGTGCGGAAGGCGATCGCGAGCACCTTCCGCGTGCTCATGCGCGCCGACGACTCGAACGGCGGCATCCAGCTCGTGATCGACGAGCTGCTGGGGTTGCACGCCCGCCTGTGCCTCATCGAGCCGCCCGACACCGCGAAGCTCGTGGCATGGCTGGAGGCGTTCCAGTTCGGTGAGGCCGGCGAGTACTTCCGCATCGACGTGATCGACTACGCCATCGCGTTGGGGCTTGATGGCCTGGATCGCTACCGTCGTCGACTCGCCCGGAGGGAGGCCGCGTTGTCGCATCCATTCGTTCGCGGGCCCCAGGCCTTCGTCAACGACGACGAATGGGCGACGCGACACACCCTGCTGCACAACTACCGGCGGCTCGCCGTGCTCGATCGTGACGAGCAGGAGCTGGTCGCGTTGTACACAGGTGAGCATGAGCACGCACGCGATCTGCTCGAGGGTGCGGATGCGCTGGTCGAGGCGCGCTTCCCGGAACGCGCCATCGAGCTGGTGTACCGGGGGATGCGGGCGACGGGTAGCCCGTTCGATCAACGCACGTGCGCGGACCGCTGGCTCGACCTGCTCGAGCAGCAGCATCCGTCGGAGGTGCGCGCGGCAGCGGAGGAGGTCTTCGGCCGCTGGGCGACGGCGGCGCACGCCCGACGGTGGGAGTCGGCGGTCGGGGCGCAGGAGTGGGCGGGGATGCGTGAGGCGGTGCTCGACCGGCTGCGCCCGGTCTTGTACGAACTGATCCCGTACCTTCTGGATGCGGGTGACGTGCCGCGAGCCTGGCAGGAGGCGCATCGTGCGGCCGAGGAGGGGCGACCGCCGTCGATGCAGCTGTGGGATGCGGTGGTCGACGCGTATCGCCGACACGACCCGGCGGCGGTGCTGCCGGTGATGGAGGCGCAGCTCTACGAGCTGCTGAAGGTCGCCGACACGCGCGTGTACCCGAAGGCGGTGAAGCGCATGAAGGAGCTGCTGCTGACGGCACAGGCGGCGGGGATCGCTGCCGACGGCGAACGGATGATCCGCGACCTCCGCGAGAAGTACCGGCGTCGGCCGTCGCTCATCGAGCGGATGGATCGGGCGAGGTTGCCGAGGTGAGCCGTCGGTCGATGTGGCCCGAGGCCACGTTCTGAGTACGACGGCGCAGCGACGCAACATGACTGCGGGCTCGAGAAAGCATCCACGCAGAGACTTCACTCGGTTACACTTATATCTGTAAAGTGCGTTGGACGGCGTCAGCCGGTACCACATCCGACCGAATTGAAGCGATCATGCCCTCCACTGTTCTCACCAACGGTTCGTTGATCATCGATGAGAGGTTGCGTCGTGCCGCGATCGAACTCGCTGACGAGACTCACGACCGCACTGTCCGTGGGCTGAAGGTCGAGCTGGAGGATGGTGGCGAGTTGTCGTTGTCGCCGGATCTGGTCGATTTCGTGTCGAGGGTGGTTCGCGGCGTCGCACAGGGCGCGGTCTCGGTGACGACCCTGCCTGAAGAGCTGACGACGACGATGGCGGCGGATGTGCTCGGGATCTCGCGACCCACTCTCATGAAGCGCATCCACGCAGGCGAGATTGCGGCGCACAAGGTGGGTACGCACACGAGACTGCGCACGGTCGACGTTCTTCACGCCAGACACGCGCTCGGCAACAAGCGCAGCGCGGCATTCGAGGCCCTGCGCGCATGGGATGACGCTGAGGCCGAGTAGCCGGCGGCTGCGGATATCTTGATCCCGTGATCCACCGGGTATTCGTCGATGCGAACGTGTTGGCGAGCCGCACGCTGAGGGATTGGTTGTTCCTGCTCAGAAACGAGACGGCGGGCATGTTTCAACTGCACTCCACCTTTGATGTGCTCGTCGAAGCGGTGCGGGCGTGGCGTCGAGTGCATCCGACCGCGCCAGGGGGCCGCACCCGTGAACTCTTCGATTTGCTCGAGCGGAATCTCGATGAGCTGCTCGGGGACTACGTGGTTGACGTCGCGTTCGAGGGGGATAGGGGGGACCTACACGTGCATGCGGCCGCGGCCGACACCGGCGCCCACATCCTGGTGACGAACAACGTGCGAGATTTCGGTGACCCCGATGCGCTCCCGTACGAGCTGTACACCCCGGATGCGTTCTTCTGTCTGATCGATGACGGTGCGGCCGCGCACGTGCGTGAGGTCACGCGAACCCAGGTGGCCTATTGGGCCTCGCGCCGTGACAAGCAGAAGACGATCGGTCTCGAGCAGGCGCTCATCGACGCCGGATGCCCCGAGTTCGCGGTACGAGTTCAGAAGCATCTCCGAACGCTCTCGGGCGTGCGCTGAGCGACTACCCCAGCACCCCCCCCGCATCCACTCCCGCAACCCCGCATCCACGACATACACGTACGTGCCGCGGATGCCGCGCGTCAGCAGCACCGCGTACACGTTCACGATGAACCGCAGCAGGTCGTCGTCGGTGTACACGCGCCCGAGGGTCGGGTTGTTCTCTTTGCCCTTCTTGTCGCGGTAGTCCTCGCGCGACGCGACGATGCGCCCGGCCGCCGCGTCGTACCGCAGATCGGGCCCGATGATCACGCCCGCGTAGTTCAGGTCGTAGCCCTGCACCGTGTGGATCGACCCGACCTCGTCGACGGATGCGGGCGAGCTGATCCAGTCGGTCGCGGTGCTGTTCCAGCGCATCCGCTCGCCGTCGAGCTCGATGTCGAAGGCTTCGGGGTCGCGGCGCGAGCGCCAGTCCCACGCGTACCCGGCGACGAGCCGGGCGAGCCCGTGCTCCGCCTCCCGCGCGCGCAGCTCCTGCCGCATCGCGCCGAGATTGTCGAACATCCGCAGCTCGTACTCACCGAGCTCCACGGCATCAGGAGCCTCGCCCCGCAGCAGCGCCCGCACGTACCCGACGTAGTCGGCGCCGGCCCGAACCCGCAGCTGGGTGGCGAGCGGATGCAGGCGGTGCTCGCTGCGTGCATCGGCGACGAGCCGCGCGGTGGTCTCGGCGGGCAGGTCGGCGGGGCGCACGCTCTGCTCGGCGTCGAGCATCAGGATGCGGTGGTCGGCCTGCGCGGTGATCCAGTCGAGCTGGGTGCGCGTCTTGTCGTCGTGCCCGAAGAGCCGCGTGGTGATGTCGGCGAAGTCCCGGTTGAGCTTCCCGGACGCCTGGTTGGCGCGCTGCCCGAGCCGGTGCGCCTCGTCGACGAGCAGTCGATCGTGGCTATTTGTGAGCGCCTAGTGAAGGTGGCTGTGAAGGAAGGTCTTGCCTGCGTATGTGATGACCCTGGTCCAGCCTCGGCGTGTGAGCGTCAGCAGAACAATCGCCCAGATCCCAAACATCCACGGGTTGTCGAGTGATGTCTCCCATATCGAGCGGGCAATCAAGACGAGGGCATCCCAACGGGCGTCCCAGATCATGTCGCGGAGCGACGACCAGTTCATCATGCGGCGGCAGCCCACTCGGCGCGGTATTCAGCAGAAACTTGTCGGAGGAACTCGACGCGTGCTGTTGTCGTTGCTTCGGCCCGGTCGACGAAATCGACGGTGCCGTTGCGAACTCCGATGAGCGCCGGTATGGCGGACGGATCAATCTGCGCGCTCGCCAACGCGAGGGCCGTCTCTATGATCGCGATTTCCGTGTCAGTGAGGCGGCCCTCCGAGAAGTGCATGAAGGCACAGATTTGACGGCCGCTGGCGAGGCCGAAGATGAGATGGATGCGTATGCTGACCAGTTCTTCATCGCCAACCGTGACCACGATGTTCCTTTGGCGGCGGGTTGCATCGTTCGGCGAGATACGGGCGATGACCTTCGTCATCCCGATCGCCGCGGCTGCATAGCTTGGCCTCATCCTGTCAGACGCGCCTGCCACCGCGCGGTCCATTGCCGCACCGCGAGATCCGTTACGGACGTACTCGATCACCGCTGAGATGAACCTCTCGTACACGAAGGCGGGGATGCGGGCTTTGCCGACGGCCGCTACCTGCCTCCGGTCGGCCGCGACGTGGGTGGGCCGCCCGGTTGCACGTGCGCGCGCAAACGTTCGAAGGTGCGTGATAGACGGAACGTGGTGCTCCAGATCCATGGATCCTCCTCCTTCTTGTTCAGGTGGAACTTGACCTGAATTCGAAGTGGGAGATCGGTTCGCCCATGGGACTTCGTTACGCTGTCGGAGACCTCACCAGTCACCGCCGCGCCTTCAGGCCGGCTCCGCCCTGGCACTGTTTGCGCAGTGCCAGGGCGAACTTGTTCGGCAGACTCCGCGGCCTCACTCCCGCGGGAGACGAGATCGCTTCGACTAAGCCGTGCGACAACGGTATGACTGACGGCCGACACTCGCGGATCGCGACACGCCAACTGTCGGATAGATTCCTTCAGGAGATATTGAGAGTCAAGGACGGCCGATTGCCCGCGCGACACGCCGACATTTTGCATTTCTGTGCTCGCGACCGCTATCAGCGGTGGGCCCCGATAGAGGGGCACCGGGCGGGCCCCGCGTTGGATAGCGTGAGATTCGTCAATGGCTGGGCCTGCGCTATCTCGCCAAGACGGGCGACAGCCCCGAGTGGTCGCTGCTGAACGCGGGCGCATCAGTGTCAGAGGTTCGCCATATTCTGAAGGACTTTCGCGCGTGAGACCGAGCAGCGGAGCAGATGAGGGGAGGGCAGCGCGCATGAGCAGCTTCAAAATCGGGCCGGTAGGCGTCGAGGTGCTCGACGGGCAGCACGCGATCGTGGTCGTCCCGCCGAGCCAGTGGCACGGCGATAGGCAGAGGCGCCCCGCACACGCCGTCATCGCCAATCTCAGGGCGGACGACGGTCTCCGCGCACAGGTCTCGCTGGTCCGCTGGGATGACAGCGACGAGATCTCGCTCGGATTCGCTGAACTGCTTGCTGGGCCGTCGGACTATGAGCGCTTGGAGGATGCGGGAGCGATTTCGCCGAAGCTAGTTGACGACAAGTTGGTCGCACGGATTCGCGCGCTGCGCTACGGAAAGACCGGGAGAGCCACCGGCGCGGCGGTCGAGTGGTCGCAGATCAGCGAGTGGGCGGGCGGTGACGCGCAAGCGCTGCTCGCCGACCTTGGCGCGACGCGCACAGGCGCGTATGGCGTGCTGCTGCCGAGCGCGACCCGGTTCAAGACAGAGCCGGCCATCGAGGTGTCGCTCGCTGACCCGACGGCGTTGTTCGCTGTCTATGCGCTGACGCGCGTCATGCCGATCATGACCGGCTACGGCAAGGAATCAGTGGAAGGCCCGAACGCATGAGCGGCGTCGATGTCTCCATCGCGCTGCCCGAGGACGAGACGCCTGGCGAACTTATCAAGGGCTATTTCACCCTCATGCGTGCATTCGGGTGGGACCTCTACGTCACGAGTCACTTCGTGCTGCGCGAGTCGCTGGGGTCACAGTGGTTCGCGGCCCGCATCAGCGAGCTGAAGGATTCGGACCCGAAGAACTGGCGACCCAACCACCGCTTCGAGCCGCAGGACCCCGGCGTGATCCTGCGCGACTACATCCACGAGCAGGACTCGCCGTATTTGAGTGTGTTCGGGGGGCAGTTCCAGAAGCAGACCGCCGCGAAGAAGATCCTCGCCACCAGGAACACGTGGTTCCACTTCGGCGACGACCCGACGACTGCCCAGCTTGAAGAGGCGGCCAAGGTCGTGCGCGGGTTCGTGCAGTCCAGCGACATGCACATCACGGGACGCGTCAACGCGCTGGTCGAACGCCTGAGTGAGCTGCGCTCGGGGCGCTATCCCGCGGATGCCGCGCCGAGCGCGCCCGCGCTGGTTCCTGTCGCCGCGCCCGAGCCGCTCAATACCCCGGAGGACTTGCCGCGACCGAGCATCGGCGGCACCTGGGTCGGCCCCATCCCCGCGCTGCGCTATCGCATGACACGTGTGGGTGATGTAGTGCACCCAGACACGATGGAGTCCGTGCGCTCGAGAGTCACCGGTGACTTCGCTGAAAAAGTGCGGGCCTGGACCGCTGTCGAGCCGCGTGGCCGTGAGCTGTGGATCGACACAGACGGCGCCGTTGGTGGGTTCATCGGCGCAACGCCGCGACTGCTCGGCTACCTCGGCTCTGACCCGGCAGAGGACATCGCTCGTGGGTTCTTCACCCCGCACTACTACGCCGTCGACGGCAACGAGATCGCCGACCTCGACTCGGGTGAACGCCGCACGACGCCGTTCGCTCAGGCGCTCGCAGACGGCGCGATGCTTCGCGCGACAACCTATGGAGATGTATTGGTGGTCGGGGACACGGACCGCCTCGAGCGGGTGGCGACGGTGACGGCTGCCAATTGGTTTCCGGGGCATCTCGGATGAGCGGGGAGAGCAAAGAGAACGTGTTGGCATTGCAGCTTGGCGGGTCGAGCACGGTCCCATGGGCGGAAGCGCCGACGGGCGCGACCGAGGCCATTGTCGTCCTCGGCCTGGATGACGCCGGGGCAGGGCCGATGCAGGTGGGCGTCGCCCGCCTGGCGACGCGGCCGACAAAACGCACGCTCGACGACCTGTGGGGGTCGCGCGGCAGGAGGGCCCCGATGGGCTTCATCGTCGCAGCCGTCACGCCGGACGGCGTGTGGATTCATTACCCGTCCGCGGATGCTCCACCGATCGGTCCGATCACGATTGGGCAGGCGGAGCGTCAGCTGCAGTCCGTATTGGAGGAGGGGAACGGCCTCGCCGCGCACGGGCGCATTCGTGCCATCCAGGAGGCGATGTCCTCTGCGGGAACGGACGGCTTCTCCAATCACTTCCTGTTCGCTACTTATCACCTGAACCGCGACGTGCCTCGCCGCCCGGATTGGGAGTCTGCCGGCCATAGGGCCACGCCGATTCTGCCCAAGCGCGGCATCGAACTGGTAACCGCGCTCGGGTTCGACACCGAGCCCGCGGGGTCAGAGCGGTTGCTCGTCCTTCGCACATCCAGCGGCCCGCGCCGCGCCGTCGCGGTGCTGCTGCGTGACGACGAACAATTCGATCGGAAGTCCACGACCTACCAGCTCACGCCCGTTGCCAAGGCGCTCGAGATTGCCGGCCGCGAGGACGTGCCGTGGGTGATTGCGCTGCGCAAGTCCACACTGCGGCTCTACCCCGGACGTGATGGCATCGGCGTCGGTCAGCGCGGGCAGTCCGAGACCTACTTCGAGCTCGACCTCGATCTGCTCGCACCCGAGCAGGCCGCACTGCTCACGCTCATCTTCTCCGCCGATGCCCTCGACACCGATGGCTCGGCGCAGCAGATCCTCGACGGCTCGGGCAAGTACGCTGCCGACCTCGGCACGCGCCTGCGTGACCGTGTGTACGAAGGTGTGGTGCCTCGGGTCGCGCTCGCTATTGCCGATCAGCTGCCGTCGCTCGGGCTCGAACTCGACGCGCAAGGCCTGCAGACCGCGTATCGGCTCACGATGCGCGTCCTGTTCCGCCTGCTGTTCCAGGCATACGGGGAGGCGACCGAGCTGCTGCCCGCGGGTCGCAATGACCATTACGACGCGAACTCACTCCAGGCGTTCATCACCCGCGAGATCGGCACCGGCGCCGACCAGTTCTCCACCGAGTCGGCCGCGATCTGGTCGGATCTCACACAGGTCTGGGAGGTCATCTTCCACGGCAACTCTCGCTGGGAGGTGCCCGCATACGGCGGCAGCCTGTTTGACCCGGCCACCGAAGAAGGCGCGCTGCTGTCGCAGGTCAGGCTCCCCGATAGTGTGATTGCGCCTGCGCTCCAAGAACTTCTGAGCGAGGAGACGGTTGACGGCGTGTGGGGGCCGGTTGACTTCCGCAGCCTGCAGGTGCGCGAGTTCGGCACCATCTACGAGGGCCTGCTGGAATCCAGCCTCTCGCTCGCCGACCAAGACCTCACCGTCGACCGGAACGGCGCATACGTCCCCGCAAAGGAAGACGCTGAAGTGGTCGCTCCGGCGGGTCGGCCGTACTTTCACTCGGCATCGGGGGAGCGCAAGGCGACCGGCTCGTACTACACGCCGAAGATCGTCGTCGATCACCTCATCGAGCGGTCCGTCGAGCCTGCGCTGAAGGCCCACCTCGACCGGATCAAAACGCTCATGGACGAGGGCAAGGAGCGCCAGGCCGCAGACGCGTTCTTCGACTTCCGCGTCGCCGACCTAGCGATGGGCTCCGCGCACTTCCTGGTCGCCGCCGTGGACAAGATCGAGCGCGGCATGCGCGACTTCCTCACCGCCACCGAGGTGCCGGGCGTGCGCGCCGAGCTCTCGCGCCTTGCGGAGAAGGCGCGTGATGCGCTCGGGCAGGATACGGAAGGCGCGAAGGCGATCACCGACGGCCAGCTGCTCCGCCGCCAGGTGGCACGTCGCTGCATCTATGGCCTCGACATCAACCCCCTGGCCGTCGAGCTGTCGCAGCTCGCGCTCTGGATTCACACCTTTGTGCCCGGCCTGCCGATGTCGAGCCTCGACCACGGGCTCGTCCTCGCCAACTCCCTCACCGGCATCGGTACCATCGACGAGGCGATGGAGGCGCTGAAGGCCGACGGCCTGTTTGAGCAGATCATCCGTGAACCACTGACCGCCGCACGAGACCTCCTCGTCGACTACGCGAACGCTTCAGAGGCCGACAAGTCGGAGGTCGCTGCCGGTGCCGAGATGCTGGCGAAGGCACGCGATGCAGCGGCCCCGGCGAAGTCGATCTTCGATGTGGCCGTCGCTAAGCGGCTCGGCGTCACCATTGACGAGGCATGGGACGCCGAGCAGTTCGTCACTCTCGCAGCGATGCGCGAAGTGCGTGAGGTCGTCGATCCACTACAGCCTGCGCACATGCCGCTCCTCTTTCCCGAGGTCTTCCTCCGAGAGCGGCCCGGCTTCGACGTACTCGTCGGCAACCCGCCGTGGGAAGAGGTCATGGTTGAAGAACCAAAGTTCTGGTTGCGCGTGCGCCCCGGTCTTCTTGGTTTGAAACCTGCCGCGCTCAAGGCTGAAGTCACCCGCCTTCGCTCCGAGCGCGCGGACTTGTTGCCGGAACTGCAACGCGAGATCGACATGGTTGACGCGCTGCGGAAGGTGCTGCTCGCCGGCCCGTACCCGGGGCTCGGCACGGGTGACGTTGATCTGTACTCGGCATTCGCGTGGCGGTTCTGGCATCTCCTGCGTAGCTCGGGTCAGTTCGGCATCGTCTTGCCCCGTTCGCAATTCAACGCGGCGGGGGGCAGGGAGTGGCGTGAGCAAGTTCTTCCTGCGGCAACGACCGAGATCGTCACTCTGCTCAACAATCGCCAGTGGGTCTTCCCGATCCACCCGCAATATTCGATCGCGCTGGCGGTTCTGAAGAAGTCCGCAAGCGGGAGCATCACGCTAGCTGGGCCGTTCGTCTCCGCCGCCGAGTTCTCGACCGGTCGTGACTCGGTCGGGCTGCTTGACTTCGCCACTCTCTCCGCGGCAAGCGCGACCGCGGCGCTTCCGAACCTGCCGGACCCGGCGAGTGTGGAGGTCTTTGCTCGGCTCCGGACTGCGCCTCGGCTCGATGCGAAGCGACCTGGCTGGGACTTCCGACCGGTGGCCGAGTTCCACGCGACGAATGACCGTTCCACTTTTGATGACGGCCCCCAGGCACCCGGAAAACTCCCTGTGCGCGGTGGTGCCGGCTTTGACCTTTGGACACCGGAGACGCCCGAGGTATACGCCTGGGCCGACCCCGCCAAGGTGGAGACCGCGTTGCAGACCAAGCGACAGCGCCAGATCAGTCTGAAGTCGTCAGCGTTCTTCGGGAAGCCTGCGTCCTGGGCAGCTGATCGGACAACGCTTCCGTTTCACCATCCCCGTATTGCCTTCCGCGATGTCACGAATGCGACCAACACGCGCACCTCTATCGCCGCTTTGGTGCCGCCTGGGTGCGTGCTGGTGAACAGCGCCCCATATGCCTTTCGAGCGAGCGGCGACGCCAAAGCTGAGGCCTATCTGCTTGGCATCCTTTCCTCGATTCCGCTCGATTGGTACGCCAGGAAGTACGTGGAGCTTCACATGAACCTGCACATCTTCAACGGCCTCCCGATTCCCGACTACGTTCCGGGAACGATGCGAGTTGACCGCGTGGTGGCCGTTGCAGGTCGTCTTGCCGCCGTCGATGATCGTTACGCGGCCTGGGCAACTGAGGTCGGCGTGGAGACAAACACCGCTAGCACGGAGCCAATGAAGTCGGAACTCATCGCTGAACTCGACGCGCTGGTATCGCTTCTCTACGGATTGACGGAGGTGCAGGTCGAGCACGTCTTTGCGACCTTCCACCGTGGCTGGGACTACTCGGCGCGGCTCGAGCGTGTCCTCGCGTACTACGAGCAGTGGAAGGACGCGGCATGACCGAGCAGCTTCCTGTCTTCGCGACGAACCGGATCGCGCCGCCGATGACGGTGCGCGAGGAGGTGCGTCGGCTGTTCCGGGTGAACCGGGAGGCGCTCGCGATGCCGCCGAGCGCGGCGATTGCGACGGCCTACATCAACCCGGCGGGCTTCCTGCTGCTCGCCGATGAGCTGGAGAAGCTGCCGCGCATCCGCATCCTGCTGGGCGCCGATCCGGTGCCCGATCCGCTGTTACCGGTGGATGCCGACGCGACGCTCCAGAAGCGGCTCGATGCGGCGCTGACCGACCATGTGCGTTGGTTGAAGGCGGAGCGTGATGCGCTCGGCTTCGAGCTGAAGGCTACGCAGTCGGCGAGGCGGCTCGTGGCGTGGCTACGTGCCGCGGACGAACGAGGTGAGCCGATTGTGGAGATCCGTCGCTACACGGGCGGGTTCCTGCACGGCAAGGCTTTCATCAGCCACCACCCGACGCATCCTGCGTATCTCGCGGGGTCGTCGAACCTGACCTACGCGGGGCTTACACGCAATGCCGAGCTGAACGTGGGCGCGTCGGGGCAGCATGGGTCGACGCCGCAGGTGATCGACTGGTTTGAGGAGTGCTGGGCGGACTCAGAAGCCTTCGACCTCGCTGGGCTGTATGAGCCGCTGTGGGCTGAGCACACTCCGTGGAGCGTCTTCCTCCGCATGCTGCTGGCCCGCTACGGGGAACACCTCGATGACGAGCAGGCCGGTCCCACGAGATTCGAGTTGACCCGGTTCCAGGCCGACGGCGTCAAGCGGATGCGTCGGCTGCTGGACGAGATCGGGGGCGTGCTCGTCGCCGACGAGGTGGGGCTTGGCAAGACCTTCCTCGCGCTCGAAGTGATCGCCGCGGCCACGGAGCAGCAGCGGCAGCGTGTGCTGGTCGCGGCTCCGGCCGCGCTGAAGGCGTCGGTGTGGGACCCGGTGCTGGAGCGGTACGACATCTCCCGCCGTGTCTCGGTGCACTCCTACGAGGAGATTCGCAGCCGGATGGATCCTGAGCACCCGGAGCATCTTGGCTTCTACGAGCGTGCCGAGGATGCGGCGCTGGTGATCGTGGATGAGGCGCACAACCTGCGAAACGCGGGGGCGGCGCGCTCGGAGGCGCTGGATCGGATCATCCTCGCCGGGCGGCATCCGAAAAAGGTCGTGCTGCTGACTGCGACGCCGGTGAACAACTCGCTCATCGACCTTGAGACTCTGGTCAAGTACTTCATCCGTGATGATGCGCGCTTCGCCTCCCTCGGCATCCCGTCGATCCGCACGTACATCCGCAATGCGCAGGCACTCGATCCAGAGGCACTAACCCCGGCGCATCTGTTTGACCTAATGGATCAGGTCGCGGTGCGGCGCACGAGGAAGTTCGTCAAGGACAACTACCGCGGAGAGATGATCGCCGGTCCGGGGGGTAAGAAGATCCCGGTCGAGTTTCCTGACGCCGACGTGCAGCGTGTCGACTATCAGCTCGACGAGCCCGGCGAAGCGCTGGTCGATGCGGTCACCTACGCGCTTGACATCCCGGACGACGAGGCGCACGTCGCGTCGTTCAGCGTGCGCCGCAGTGACTCACGCCGACTGCTGCTCGCACGCTACGTCCCCAGCCGCTACCTGAAGACCGAGGACCTGAACAAGACCGAGGTCTCGAACATGGGGCTGCTGCGCTCCGCGCTACTCAAGCGTCTCGAATCGTCGCCCACCGCGCTCGCCGGCACGCTCGGGGTGCTGATCCAGACGCACGAGGCGTTTCTCTCCGCGCTCGGCAAAGGCACCGTGCTCATCGGCGGCGCACTGCGCGACTACGTCAGCTCCGAGTCGGAAGACCTTGACGAGATCGTCGCCGGGCTCGACGAGGACACCGAGCACCAGGCCACCCCTGCGGAGTTGTATGACGCAGAACTGCTGGCATCGGATGTCGAGCGCGACCTCGTGCTGATCCGTCACCTCCAATCGCTCGCCGAGGCGGCAGCCCACGACGGCGAGCCGAAGGTCGCGGCGCTCCTCGCCGAGCTGGAGCGAATCGCGGCCGAGGCGGAGAAGCCCGCCGTGACGAACGCGCCCAGCGGCGACCGGCGGAAGGTCATCGTCTTCTCCACCTACGCCGACACCATCCGCGACCTGCACGAGCGGCTCGTCGACGCCCTGGACGCGGTGCTCGACGACTCACCGCTCGCCGCCTACCGAGGCCGGGTCGCGCCGGCGGTGATCGGCGAGTTCGCCTCCGGCAAGCGCGGCGGCATCGACCAGCCCACCCGAGCGAAGGCGGTCGCCAATTTCGCCCCCCGCACCGCAGGCCAACTCAAGGACGACGGCACCCCCGTCGAGAAAGACCTCTACGACATCCTGCTGACGACCGACGTGCTCGCCGAAGGCGTCAACCTCCAGCAGGCCGCGCACATCGTCAACTACGACCTGCCGTGGAACCCGATGCGCATCGTGCAGCGCCACGGCCGCGTCGACCGCATCGGCAGCCAGCACAAGTCGATAGAACTCGACGTGTTCTTCCCCGCTGAGCACCTCGACGAGTTCCTCGGGCTGGAGCAGACCCTGATCCGCAAGCTACGCCAGGCCGACGCCGCAATCGGCGCTGGCAAGGTGCTTCCGGGCGTCTCGCATTATCCTCCGCAGGATCACTACGACGCCGATGCGATTGTGGACGAGATCGAGGAGCTCATCGAGCAGGGTGGTGGTTCGGCAGCGGGATCGGGGGAGGAATACCGGCGCCGTCTTGCCAACGCGCTCGATGCCGACCAGGCGCTCCGCGGACGGCTCGAAGACCTGCCCTACGGCATTGGCAGCGGATTCGTGAATCCAGCCGTCTCCGGCCGCTCCTTCGTGTTCTGCATGAAGATGGGCGACACCGGCCACATCTGGTTCCGCAATGTGAACGCCGACAGCGCCTGGCAGCCCATCGCCGATGAGGATGGTCGGGTCGTTGTTGACGACACTCTGATCTCGCTTGTCATGGCGGACCCCGGTAGGCCTGATAGGCCCCGCTCCTTGCCCAACGAGGCGTTCCGCGCCGCCTACGAGGCGTGGGCGCTCGCCCAGGAGGATGCGCACGACGAGTGGATGCGCTCCACCGACCCGAATGCTCTCGCCGCTGAGATCCCGGCATCCTTCCGAGATGCTCGCCAGGTGATCATGAACAACGGTGGCCACCTCGGCGCGGCGCAGCTTCAGACCATCAAGCGTCTCAACACCGTCCCCACCGCGAAGGCGAGGAAGGCGATGCGGGCCGCGCTGCGCACGCCGGGGAGCCCGGAAGTCGTTGTGACCGCGATCGTCCAGGTGCTCGACGGATTCGGCATTCAGCCCGCTGAGAAGGTCGAACCACTCCCGCCCATCGCCCTCGACGACGTGCGCCTCATCGCCTGGATGGCGGTCGAGGGGGCGAAGGCGAATCCGTCGTGAATCAAGGTGGCAGGTAAACGAGGAGCCTGAAGTTGATTCGATTTGGCTTTCATCCAATTCCGGATGATCTCGACGCGGTACTCGGCCGGGCGGAGTTCGACCGAGCCGTCGTGGTTGATGAGGAAGTATCTAAACTGTTTGACGCCACCGGCGAGGTGCGCGTCGCAAGGAGCGGCGTACCCGGCCTGCCCGCCGGGCTGTATTGGTTTGACGGAATACCCGAGCCCATCGTTCTGCAGGTCGGTGCGGGACCACGCGGCACGTCGCGTGAACTCGAACTCCCCGAGTGGGACGACTCCATCGAGGATCCACTCATCGATGCTCTGGGGTGGGCGGAACACCTCTGGGCTGAAGGCGACACCGTTCCTGCGCCCAAGTTTGAGATAGGCGCACGGGTGATGCGGGCTCCGAGCGGAGAAGACGTCGAAGTTCGAGAGCGAACTTTCGACAGCGGTTGGTCGTATCGTGTGCGCGGCGACGGAGGACTCAGCTCAATCCTTGAGGGCAAGCTTGAAGCAATTGAGGTGTCGGACGATCCCGCCGAATGGGTATTGGGCGAGCGCTCTTCGGCTGCGCGGTTCGGAGCAACCCTTACGCGCACGAAGCTGCGAGGGAGATTTGCCGACACGGTGTACTCGTTTCAGGCGACGAGAACCGTCTTCAGGCCGTACCAATTCAAGCCCGTTCTCAAGCTTCTGCAGACCGGTCAAGCGCGCATTCTCATCGCGGACGAGGTTGGTCTCGGCAAGACGATCGAGGCAGGACTGATCTGGACGGAACTCGAAGCCAGGCACGAGGCAGACCGAGTGCTCGTCGTGTGCCCATCCGGGCTGGTCGACAAATGGCGCGACGAGATGCAGGAGCGATTCAACATCGACATGCTCCATCTCGACACAGATGAGCTCCGGCGGTTTCTCGAACAGCACCGCGAGGGTCGTCTGCCCAAACGGAAGGCCTACGTGGCATCCGTGGAAACACTTCGCAGGTGGAAGGGATTGGAGGAGTTAGAAGACAACCCTCCGGAATTCGATCTTGTGATCGTCGACGAAGCGCACTCGATGCGCAACAGCGATACGAGAAGCTATGAACTCGGGACGCAGCTGTCGGAATGGACCATCGGGTCGAACATGGTGTTCCTCACGGCGACACCAATCAACCTTCGCGAGACCGATCTGCTTCATCTACTCGGGCTACTCGAGCCTTCTGACTACGACACGATCGAGGATCTTGAAGCACGCCTCGCGCCCAACGCAGTCTTGAACGCTGTCGGAAAGCTCATCTCGAATCAAAGCGCTCGCCCGCACGATTTCGCACGCATCCTCGACGGGCTCCAGGGTCTCGTCTTTGAACGCGCAATTACCGTACGCCCCGAGTTTGGCGAACTGCGCGGGGTCCTCGCGCGAGCCCCCCTCGCTCCTCGTGACATTGTCGAAGCTCGGCGGCTTATTGGCGAACTCAACGCGCTCTCGACGACCGTTACGCGCACGCGACGCGCGGAGGTCGATGAGCAGAAGGCAATGCGGAGTGCGAAGGGCATCGAGATCGAGTGGACCCCCGCCGAATCTGCCTTCTACGCGGAATACATCACCTGGTGTCAAGCTCGCGCAGATCTCGCTGGGACGCCGATGTACTTCTCGATGCAGATGCCGATTCGTCTGGCAAGCACAAGCATCCACACGGCAGCCCGAGATGTCCTTCGTCGGGGTGGCGCCGATTTCTGGGCGGGAGACGCAGCGGATGCACCTTCGAACTGGGTCGAACCGCATCCGGAACTCAAAGCCGCTGCGGCGCAGGTGCTTGCGCTTCCCGATACGAAAGTGACTGCCCTATCGGGGGTGCTCGCCGAACTCAAAGCCCTCGATGAACAAGCCCTTCTGTTCACGTGGTCGAAAGAGACTCTTAAGCACTTGCAGACCACGTTCGGGGATCAGCACAGGATCGCAGTCCTCAACGGAGACGTTCGACGCGACTCTCGTCGACGAATCATGAAGGACTTCAGAGCCGGTGCATACGACTTCGTCTTTGCCAACCGGGTCGCATCGGAGGGGCTTGACTTCGAGTTCTGCTCTGCTGTCATCAATTACGACCTTCCGTGGAACCCCATGGAGATCGAGCAGCGTATCGGGCGTATTGATCGAATTGGACAGAAGTCCGAGAAGATCCTGATCCGCAACTTCTACAACGACCAGGCCATCGACTCTCGGATCATGTTCAAGGTGCTGCAGCGCATCGAGATCTTCGAGCGGTCGATCGGTGACCTTGAGCCCATCATCGGCAAGCACATGGACGTTCTTCGGACAGCGATGGACTTCCGACTCACGCCTGACCAGCGAGAGGAAAAGGCGCAGCAGTTCTTGACAGCAATCGAGGCTCAACGCGCAGGGCTCAAGGAAGTGGCCGATTCGGCTGCAGGCTTGATCATCTCCAACGATGTGGACGTCGCCGGGCTCAAAGAGGAGCTCATTGCCAGCGGCCGTTACCTCGGACAGGCGGAGCTTGCCCACCTGCTCGACGACTGGTCGCAGACCGACGGAGCGGGTCGGGTCGTGTGGCGGCCCGACGGCAAGTCAATTGAAGTCACCGGCAACCCGGCAATGGCGAAACGCCTCAACGACCTCGCGCAACGCGGACGCAGAACCGTGGCTGAGACGCGACGGTTGTATGGCGACCTGAACAACGCAACGCCGATAAGTCTCTCGCTCGATCAGGAACTCTCGCGCACGTCAGAACTCGACTTGCTCGCGGCGACGCATCCGCTCGTGATGGCAGCGACCGACGTGCCCGGCCACCGGCATGCTCGATTCGCCACGTTGCGGATTCGCAGAACCGAAGGCGTGGAACGGGGAACGTATGTCGTCGTGCTCGCACACGCGGAAAACGCAAGTCGAGGTGGTGACGAGATCTGGGGTGCTGCTGTCGATCTCGAGGGAGGCGTCGTCGGCGAAGCTCCGGCAGATGCTCTCCTCGCGAGCCTCGCGGAGGGCGTCCTCAAAGACGGGCGACCTCCAGCGATCGACGATCTGCCGCGCCTCGCGGGGCGCGCCAAGCGGGAGATTGATCGTCGGCATCGGGATGTTCAGGAGCGGCGCGATATCGAAGAAGGTGCTCTCACCGAAGCGCGCCGCGCAATTCTCGCCGATCAGCACCAACGCAGAATGGCCGGTATCGAGAAGCGGATGCGGACCCTCCTCGACCGTGACCGCGGTCAGAAAGTGCTTCACATGGTCGAGGGGCAGCGCCGCCGACAACAGGAACGATTCGAGAGACTGCTCGCCGATCTCGATTCAAAGAAGCCCCCGGCAATCACCGTGCGTTATCTCGCTGTCTGCGTCCTGGAGGTTGCGGAATGAATGATGACGACCGGCTGCGCGAGATCGCCGATGAGAGCGCCGTTGAGCAGCATTACTCCGACGGAATCAAGGAGAAAGAACGCAACCGTCGTCGGGCCCGTGCGGCCTTGGCGAACAATACCTGGACCGAGAATCTTGCCACTGATCCCGTTGTCGGCGGCGAACTCGTGGGGCGAATCCGGCTGGCGCGATCTCACGATCTGATTGAAGCTGAGGACTTCTATATCGGCACGGATCGCTTCACAGGGGACAACTACACCGTGTACCCGTGGACAGCACCGATCGCCGCTCGCAGCTTCTATCGCAAGTCGAGCGCGGGCAGCAGAGGTTCGGAGGAACTCGATGCGTTGTGCGACGACGTGGTCGGGATCCGTGCGTTTGTTCGAAGCGTCGACCACATCAGTGATCTTCAAGATGAGTGGCTCGATGGCGAAGCGCACGACACTTCGATGTTCCGGCGGCAGCCGCTCAGCATTCCGAAGCCTCCATCTCGGGCCCTTGCCGACCGTGTACGCGCGACGCAACCTGAACCCGCGACGGATCCGAATTCCCCGCCGGCTGCGACGCCGTCAGGATCGCGGGCCGAGGCCACCGCGTCCGAGGAAGAGAGGGAGCCGTCGATTCCGAAAGAGACTCGAGACTATCCCGCCGACCCCCTGCGCACGAAGTCGGTTGATACGGAGCCGACACCGCCTGGGCCGCCGTTGCGGACGGCTGACTTGTTGCGCAGGCAGCTTGCTGCTCCCAAAGAATCGGCAATGTCGGCGGTTCTCGCGACGCTGCAGCCGGACCAGTACGAAGCGATAACCGCGCTGGCAACCGTTGACCAAATTCTCCAGGGCCACCCGGGCACGGGGAAGACAATCATTGCGGTTCACCGAGCCGCCTATCTGCTCAGCTCTCCTGACCCGGAAGAACCAGATGATTCGCGTGCGCGCGGCCAAGTTCTCGTCATCGGGCCGACAGAGGAGTATGTCGGGCACGTGGGTCGAGCACTCCGGAAACTGGTTCCAGATGCGAATCTCTTCACCGCTCGATCCCTCCCCGACCTTCTTGAGCAACTTGCTGAGCTGCCTACGACGTCGGCACCCACTGAGACCCGCTCCTACCTAGACGTCGATCTTGGGCTTGCCGAACTGGTGAATCAGGCATTCACACGTGCAATGTCTGATGCGGAAGGTCGGCCGGGCGCCGCTGACGTATACGCCCGCCTTGTCGGGCTCTTGCAAGATCCGCCGGATGGTGTTCTTGAGCCGGAATGGGCCGAATACCTGCGGTCGCTTCCTCGGAGGTATTCAGATTTTCGACGAGATCGCCTTCGCGCGCACCGTGGACTCATGGCCTACATCGGTATTCGGACAATGGAAGATGTCCCGCGGTTCGGGCACATCATCGTCGACGAGGCGCAGGACATACATCCGATCGAATGGGAAGCGCTGGCGAGGCTGCGAAACGACGGAGGATGGACAATTCTGGGCGATCTGAACCAGCGACGAACGGACCACACCTTTGCCTCGTGGGACAAGGTTGCCGAGCGGCTCGCCATCGATGCCGATGGCGCGGCGCCCGTGCAGGTGCTCGAGCGCGGTTATCGGTCGACCGCGCAAATCATCCAGTTCGCTAACCAACTGCTGCCGCGGGAAGATCGAGTGCTTTACTCATTGCAAACTGACGGTGAGTTGCCAGAAGTCAGACGCGCCACCACCGCGGGCGAGATTTTCCATAGTGCTCTTGCAGCCGCTGTCGAGCTATGGGACCGCGTATCCCCAGGGACGGTGGCGATCATCGCGGCGGACTACGAGCGAATGCGTGCGCAGATGCCACGCAAGGGCTGGCAAGCCGACGCGAGAGATCGTTCGGTGTGGAAGAAGGATGGTCGAGCGATCCGGGTGCTTCCGGCCGAACGTGCGCGTGGCCTCGAGTTCGACGGAGTTGTTGTCGTCGAGCCCTCCGACTTCCCCGAGTTGTTCGGGCGTAAGGGAGTCTTGTACACCGCCCTCACACGGGCGAACAGGCTGCTCACCGTCGTGCACCATCGCGCGCTCCCGGTGCAACTCAAGGCACGAAGCAAGTGATGCCCGCTACGCGCGAGAATGAATAGCGGTCGGCCTCGCTCGATGAACGAGCAGTGCAGTCAGGCGATGGACCCCACCCACAGCCCATCCCGCGCTCGCGTCATCCCCACGTACAGCACCCGCCGCTCGCGCTCGCGCTTCTCGGCGTGTGACGGGGCCGCATCCGCATCCGACTCACTGGCGGGCGGGGTGAGCAGCGCCGCGGGCGTCCACGGCAGCAGCACCTGCTTGAACTCGAGGCCCTTGGCGCGCTGGATCGTGCCCACCTTCACGCGCTCCACGGGCATGCCGTCGTAGTCGAGCAGGTCGACGGTGGGGATGCCGGCGCGCTGCAGCAGGGCGGCCGCGCGCTTCGCGTCGCCGTTGTTGGTGCGCAGCACGCCCACGTCACCCAGCCCCGTGTCGATCGACGCGCTCACCCGGCGCACGTGCGCCACGAGTGCGGCGTCGTGGGCGGCAACAGGCGGGAACGATGCGCGGATGGGGCGCTCGCCGTGCCGCGCCACCGGGCGTGACGCCTCGTAGCGCAGCACCGCGGCATCCTCGATGTCGGTGTACTCGTCCGACGCCACCACGGTCGCCGCGGCCTCCCGCGGCGGAGCGAGAGTCATCGGCAGCGCCATCCGCGCCGCTCGGTTGCGATCGCATCCTCGTAGGCGTGAAGCCAGCTAAGCGCGCTCCGGCGACGCCGATCGGCGTCCGCGCTCATGTTGCCGAGCCACGCCAGGAAGGCGACCATGACGGCGACAGCTATGCCCATTACCAACAGTCGCGCCCAAAGTTGATCGAAGGCCGTTGAGAACAATCCCACGATGACGGCGATGACGATCGAAATCCACATCCACGGCAGCGTCAGATCAACTGCCGAGAAGCGTCGTAGTCCCGTCAAGATGGCGAGTCTTAGCTCTGGATCCCTTCGCGTCGCACGTGCGAACCGGGTGGCTTCCGCGGCGGTGGGCCAACGGGTGAAGTCTGGCCACAGGTGTCGCGCCCTGGTGGGGAGCCCCTCGGGCAGCTCTGTGATGAGGGACTTCGATGCTTGTCTGCCTTTCCGCGTCACGAGATGTGCTCCATGAGGTCAGTGTCGTCGACGTGGTCGGCCGGCACTGTCCCCACAGTGAGGGGCAGATGTCGAAAACGGACCCGATAGTGAGCCGCGAGTCATGCCCGTAACGGAGACTCGTCCTGCTTCCCGGTCAGGAGGCATGACGTGGAGACCAGATTGTTGCGCGTTGCGCATCACGCAATGGTAGTCTCATGATCGAATCCTTCCGGCACAAGGGTTTGCGGGCGCTTTACGAGCGAGGATCGGTCGTCGGCATCCAGCCGCAACATGCGGCCCGACTGCGACTCCAACTCTCGGCGCTCGACACCGCACAGACGATTGGCGACATGGATATCCCCGGGTTCGCGCTGCATCCGCTCAAGGGCGGTCGCACGGGAACATGGTCGATTCGAGTCAGCGGTAACTGGAGGCTGACGTTCGAGTTCCGCAACGGGAACGCGTACGTCTTGGATTACGAGGACTACCACTGATGGCACAGCAGCACGGCATGCACAACCCACCGCACCCGGGTGAGTTCATCACCGAGGTGTACCTCGTGCCGCACGCGATCAGTGGGCGTGAACTCGCGGCACGGCTCGACGTGGCCGCATCCACGTTGTCGCGGGTGCTGAGCGGCAGTAGTCGGGTGAGCCCTGAGATGGCGCTGAGACTCGCGAAGGTGCTCGGGCGCAGCGCGGAGAGCTGGCTCGCGATGCAGGACGCGCACGACCTGTGGGTGGCGCGGCGCACTGTCGACCTGGGGCGGGTGCGGCCGCTGGAGTTGACGGCCTGAGCTCGGCAGCCGGGCGCGCGGCCTGCCCCACCGCACGCCGGCCCACCCATAGGCTGCAGTGAGCTCATGCGATTCAGGAGAACCGTGAAGAAGATCAACGTGGTGGGGGCGGTCATCGTTCGCGATGGCCTCATCCTGTGCGCGCAACGCGGAGACGGCTCGAGCCTGGCCGGCATGTGGGAGTTTCCCGGCGGAAAGGTGGAGCCGGGGGAGACGGCGCGCGAAGCCCTCGAACGCGAGATCCGCGAAGAGCTGATGATCGACGTCCGCGTCGGCGACGACGTCACCACCACTGTGCACGAGTATCCGTTCGGCGAGGTGACCCTCTCGACGTTCTATTGCCACCTGCGGTCAGGCGAGGTCACGCTCACCGAACACGCCGAGGTGCGTTGGCTTGAACCCGCACACCTCGACACGCTCGAGTGGGCTCCGGCCGACCTTCCCGCCGTCGAATCCATCAAGAAGCGGTTCATGGCGTCGTGAACGGCAACCCCCTCGGCGTCTACGGCGACCTGGGCCGCGATGTCGGCTTCGGGTACCTCGACCAGGCGCTCGACGCACCCAAGAAGCACCACCCGCACCTCGTGCTCAACGACGACCAAGGCACGGTGCTGCAGGCGCTTCGCGCCGAGCTCAAGACCGCGTCGTCGTTCACCTTCTCGGTCGCGTTCGTATCGGCGGGCGGGCTGGCGCTGTTGAAACAGGCCCTCATCGACTTCGACGGCACGGGCGAGATCGTGACCTCCGACTACCTGGGCTTCAACTCGCCGGCGGCGTTTCTCGAACTGCTCGCGCTCGACGAGCTGGGCGTCAAGGTACGGATCCACACCTCCGGGGCCTTCCACCCGAAGGGATACGTCTTCCGCCGGCCCGACGGGGTCACCGCGATCCTCGGCAGCTCCAACCTGACCGAAGCCGCGCTCGTCAAGAACCACGAGTGGAACATCCGCGTCACCGCAGCAACCGAGAGCGACCTCGCCGAGCAGTTCATGAACCTGCTCGACGGTGAGATGCAGAAGTCGGCACCCCTCACCCACCACTGGATCGAGGACTATGCGGCCGGATGGATGCCGCCGTCGCCACGGCGGCGCTCGGCGGCCGGCGCCGAGGTCGCCTCCGGGCGCCGAGACCTCATCCACCCCAACGCGATGCAAGCGGGTGCACTCGAATCGATCGCCGCACTGCGTGAAGCCGGGGAGCGGCGGGGGCTCGTGATCTCGGCAACCGGAACGGGGAAGACCATCCTGGCGGCGCTGGATGTGCGTGCCGCCGACCCGAAGCGTGTGCTGTTTGTCGCGCACCGGGAGCAGATTCTCGACCGGGCGACGGCCGAATTCGCCCGCGTGCTCGGTGCGCCCGCCGACCAGTTCGGAAAGCTCGCTGGAGCTTCGCGCGACACCGACCGACGCTACGTGTTCTCGACCATCCAGACGCTGTCGCGCACCGACGTGCTCTCGAGCCTCGACCCCGACGCGTTCGACTACATCCTGATCGACGAGGTGCACCGGGCGACGGCCGCGAGCTATCGACGCGTCATCGACCACTTCCGGCCCGCGTTCCTGCTGGGGCTCACCGCGACCCCGGAACGCAGCGACGGCACCAGCGTGTTCGAGCTGTTCGACTACAACGTGCCCTACGAGATTCGCTTGGGTGCGGCGCTCGAGCAAGAGATGCTCTCGCCCTTCCACTACTACGGCGTCGCCGACATCACCTTCGACGACGGCACGACCACCACCGATGCGACACCGCTGTTCCGCCTCCTCGCTGCCGATCGCGTCAACCACGTGATGCATGCCCTCGCGCGCTACGGGCAGGCGGGTGTGGACCCGCGCGGCCTCATCTTCTGCAGCCGCAAAGACGAGGCGCGGCAGCTGTCAACCGAGCTGAACCAGCGCGAGTTGCGTGGCCGACGCCTTCGCACGGTTGCTCTCACGGGCGACGACAGCGTCGAATATCGCGAGCAGCAGGTGAACCGGCTGGAGGCGGGCGAGCTCGACTACATCCTCACCGTCGACATCTTCAACGAGGGCGTCGACATCCCCTCCGTCAACCAGGTCGTCATGTTGCGTCAGACCCAGTCGGCGATCGTGTTTGTGCAGCAGCTCGGCCGCGGTCTGCGCAAGGCGCCCGGCAAGGAGTATGTCGTCGTCATCGACTTCATCGGCAACTACGCGAACAACTACCTCATCCCGATCGCGCTGTTCGGCGACGACTCGCTCAACCGGGAATCGATCCGCCGGTCGCTCATCGCGGCGGAAGAGCGCGGGGCGATCGCCGGGTTGTCGAGTGTGCAGTTCGACCGGATCGCCCACGAACGGGTGCTGAGGTCGCTGCAGACCGCGCAGCTCGACAGCCTTCCCAACCTCAAGGCGGCGATTGAGACGGTGCGCAACCGGCTCGGACGGATGCCGGCGTTGCAGGACTTTCTCCGCTTCGAGTCGGTCGACCCGGTGATCCTGGCCACGAGGGTCGGCTCGTACCCGGAGCTGATTCGCAAGCTGTTCAAGGAGGAGCACGGCCTCAGTGACCGCGAGCTCGCCTACCTCGCCATGCTGTCGGGCGAAGTGCTCACCGCGAAGCGACTGCACGAAACCATCCTGTTGCGCGAGCTCATCGCGGGGCGCAGCGTCACAGTCGCCAGCGCGGCGCAGGTGCTCGCGGCGGCGGGCGTGGATGCGTCGGAGCCGGTCGTGTTGAGTGCGCTCACCTCGCTGACGCTCGAGTGGAACACGCAGCCGGAGCGGGTGCGATACAACAACGCCGCGCCCGCCGTTCGCCTCGGCGACACGATCGCACTCGCCCCCGACTTCCGAGCCTCATACGAGGGTGTGCCCGCCTTCCGCCGCGCGGTCGACGACCTGCTCGCCACGGCTCAGCGACTTACGGTCGACCGCTACAGCATCCGCGAGCCGTTCATTCCCGCTGTGCAGTATTCGCGCAAGGATGCGAGTCGCCTGCTCGGGTGGACGAGCAACATGTACTCGACGATCTACGGATACCGCGTCGACTACGACACCGCGACCTGCCCCATCTTCGTGACGCTGCACAAGACCGACGACGTGTCGGCGAGCACGGCTTACGAAGACACCCTGCTCGACCCTCATACGCTGCTCTGGTACACGCGGAGCAAGCGAACCTTGGCGACGCCCGAGGTGGCGGCCATCGTCAATAACCAGGTCGACATCCACGTCTTCGTGAAGAAGGACGACGCCGAGGGGCCCGGGCACTACTACCTCGGCCGTGCCACGGCGCACGACGCTGAGCAGACGACCATGGCGACGGGCGATCCGTTGCCGGTCGTGCGGATGCTGCTGAAGTTTGATCGCCCGATCGACGGTGGGCTCTACAGCTACTTCCACCCGGAGGTGACGCGAGAGCTGTAGGGGCATCCGGTCTCGCCTAATTGGACAACTTCAACGCGACTAACCCGTGCCCGGTGACACTGACGATATAGGGACCGGGCTCGTGCTCGGCACGGCGAAAGATCGCCCGCTGGTTCTCGACGAAGCGCGCAGCCTTGGCTGCCCCGGTGAGCTGGCTTGTCCCCAATGCGAACACGCGAGCACCCACCGAGATCACCGCCCGCGCCTCGAGCGGGCGCTTCGCGATCGCCTTGTCCGCGGTGAGCAGCACTTCGCCGAGCTCGGTCGCATCCCGAATCCAGTCGACATCGGCGAGCTGCTGCGCGGTCACACTGCCATAGCGTTCGCGCATGCTGACGGCACTCCAACCCGCGGCACGGAGGGTGTCAGGAACCTCGTGGTCGCCCAGGCTGCGGTCGATGAAGAACCGAACCCCGAGCATCCGCATTCCTACGCCGCCGTCAGCACCAGGTTGGAGACCGTCTCGGTCGGCAGATCGAAGTCCGCAGCAACCGACTCGATCGTGTCTCCCGCGAGCACCCGGTCGATGATGTCGTCGAGGCGGATGCCGTAGTCGCTGAGCGTCGGCTGCCCGAAGTTGATCGCCGGGTCGATCGTGAAGCCGGTGCCGTCGGCACGGGGGATGCGGATCTGGCCGACGAAACCATCGCGGTAGTCGACATGCTTGAGGTGCTCGCGCACGATCTCGCCGAACGCCGCCTGGCCGTTGCGAGCGACCACGAGTCGGTTGTCGTCGAAGGCTGCGTCGTGCTGGCGGAGGTCCCACAGGATCTCCGCGCCATCCGTCTTCAGGCGATCGCTCGCGAGCGCGTGCTCGAGCCCGATCTCGGTGCGGATCTTCTCGAGCGCGGGACGGATGCGCGACACCGGCACGCCGGCCCTCGTGAACGCCCGAACGATCCACGCCTCGGCGAGGCCGACGAACGGAACCGTGTAGCCGCGACCCGGCCGCTCGACGGTGATGAACCCCGGCTTGCGGTTGCCGGCGACCGTCTCGTAGCCGCTCGCCCAGTGGTTGAACGTCGACTGCGGCATGCCGAGCATCCCGGCCGCTTCGCGCTGCGAATAGAGAGGGATCAGAAGTAACTCGTCCACGGCGTCTCCTCTCGTGTCGACTCAGGCTAGCTCTGGAGCTGCGCGGTGTCCCGTAGGCGCCCGGCGGAGAGCAGTCTAGGTCGCGCGTGAGACCTCCGGGAGCGATATCCACAGCCCTCAGTTGCCGAGCGCGGCACGCATCAGGAGGGGAAACAGGACGCTAAGCAGGATCCCGAACCCGACGAAGAGCGCGCAACCGACGAGCCCCACGGCCAGCCGCTTGCCTGCAGACACCTGACCGGTGCGCTGCGGCCCGCATCCCACTCCGACAGCAGCTTGACGATCAGCGAGTGGCCGGGCACGTGGTCGGCGAGGTCGCGCGTGATGTGGGTGTCGCGGCGCATGCATGCAGCGTGGCGCAAGGGAGGAGACCGCGGCTAACCCGCGTTCGAGTGGCACGCGCCAGCCCCGCGAACGCAAGTTGCTGATGCGTAGAATAGTTGGTGCGGGCGTACTATTCTGAGCGCATGCGGTTCCAGCATCCATTCGGTGTCGTCACGCCGAGCCTCGACGGCGAGGTGCTCTATGTGCTGGCTCGAGCTGACGCCTGGTTCACCGCGCCGATGGTGACCGCCAAGCTGGGCAACCGATCGGTCGAGGGCGTGCGTCGGGTGCTCGCGCGGCTCGTCGCAGAGGGCGTCGTCAAGCGTGAATCGACCTCCCCCGTTCCCCTGTATCGCTTCAACAGGATGCACCTGGCGGCGTCAGCGATCATCGCGATCGCCACGCAGCGGGATGAGTTCGTAAGGCGCCTTGGCGCGGTGTTCGATGAGTGGTCGAGCCCGCCCGTATACGCGGCGATCTTCGGCTCCGCGGCATCCGGAACCATGGCGAGCGACAGCGATATCGACCTGCTGATCGTGCGACCGGAGCCCGCGGGTGCGGGGTGGCATGACGACGTCGCGTCGCTTGCGGCGCAGGCCTCGCGCTGGACGGGCAACGATGTCAGACCCCTCGAATACGGTGAACGCGAACTGGGGAGCGTCGCCGAGGAGCCGGTGCTTCGTGACATCGCAAGGGAGGGGATCACCGTGTTCGGAGACCGAGCCTGGTTCCGCCGGATGGTCGATGCGACGTGACGCCGGAGCGCGCGGCCGGTGCTCACGAACTCGCCGGCCGGTGGGCCAAAGCGAACCAGTTCGCGGAGGCAGCTGAACTGCTGCGCGACGATGCCACCGACACGACGGACTTGGCCGACGCGTTCGTCACGCTGGCCATTCATGCGGGCATCGCCGCCGCTGACGTGATCTGCATCGCCAAGCTCGGGCGGTACGCGCCGACGGGCAGCCACGATGAGTCCATCCGTACCCTCAAACAGGCGGATCCGGATGCGGCCAAGCACCTGTCGCGGCTGCTGTCGATCAAGACGAAGGCGGGCTACACCTACCACCCGGTCTCTCGTGACGAGATCGCGACCGCGATTCGCGCCTACCGCGCGCTGCTCGAGATCGCATCCGCGGCCCGGTGAGCCGCACCGCATCCGCATCCGCCCCTACAGAACCGACAGCCGCTCCGGCACCCGCCCCGCCAGCCGCCGCGCCGCCGCGCGGGCGGCGTGCCACCAGCGCACGCGGCGCACGCCCGACACCAGGAGCCAGGTGAACGTCGCGACGAGCAGCGGGCCCATCACCCAGCACGTGATCCGCAGCGGCAGCTCCGACGTGGTCACGCCGGTCAGCACCACCCACACCCCGAGGCCGATGCCGACCGCGCCGAACACGATCCGCAGCCACGGGTTCTGCGACGCGAAGGTGCCCTGCGGCACGTGCACGTCCTCGTTGCGGAACGGGGCCATGCCACCGCCCAGCTCGCGCTCCACGCGCACCATCAGCAAGGCATCCGCCGCCCGCAGCAGGGCGCCGGGCGAGAAGCCCACGAGCTCGAACCATCCGGAGCCACGCGCGGCATCGCGATAGCCGTAGACGTCGGCGCGGTCAGTCGGATACGGGTCGAGCGGTGCGAGCAGCGCGGCCACCGCCATCTCGACCGACGGGGCATCGGGCAGCGGCTGCACGAACTCGGCCGGCGCCTCGCGCCCCGCAGCGTCATGCGTCTGCACGATGCGAACAGAGGGGAGAGCGGTCATGCAGCGAGTATGGCGGATGCGGCGCGGGGCGGCGCACCCCCGGCCTGCCTAGACTGCCGGGCATGAACACCGACACCACCACGCCGTCGGGGGACGCATCCGAGGCGACGTCGTCACCGCCCGCCGGCTACGTCCCCATCGCCATCACCGAGCCGACGCCCGAGCCGGCACGCCCCGGGCCCGGGCTGCCGCTCGCCGCCACCGTGCTCGCCGTCGTCGCCATCGTGTTCGCCACCTGGTTCGCCGTGGTGAGCCTGCCGCTCGTCATCGCAGCGCTCGTGTGCGGCACCATCGCGCACCAACGGCGCGCGCGGCTGTGGGGCTTCGGCGTGCTGGGCAACATCATCGCGGTGGCGGCCGTCATCCTCATGCTCGTGCAGCCGCTCGTGCTGCTCTTCCTCACCTGGGCGTTCGGCGCCGACCTCGGCGCCGACCCGGGCGGGGTGTGGGCGCGGTTCTGGGCGATGACCTGGGACATCTGGCTCGGGCCGCTCGGGAGCGGCGGATGGGGGAGCTCGGGGGGAGTGACGGGCTGATTTCGATACGCCCGCTGCGCGGGCTACTCAATCAGCGGGTGGGGGTGGCTGCGCGGGCTACTCAATCTGCGGGTAGCAGGGGTGCTGCGCGGGCTACTCAATCTGCGGGTAGCAGGGGTGCTGCGCGGGCTACTCAATCAGCGGGTGGGGGTGGCTTCGCGGGCTACTCAATCAGCGGGTAGCAGGGGTGCTGCGCGGGACACTCAATCAGCGGCGCGCGGGTGCGCGCGACGGCCGCAGGAGTAGCGTCGAAGCATGACCGAGGGCATCATCCGCGTTCCCGAGCCCGTCGGCGACGCCGCGTGCTGGTTGGGCCGGGTGTGCCCCGAGTGCGGCGCGCTCGACGAGGCGCCGACCCCCGCCGAGGTGTGCGCCCGCTGCGGCGCCGAGCTGCCGGAGGCGGAGGCGTGAGCGGCCGCCTCGAGCAGCTGCTCGGCATCCGCGCCCCGATCCTGCTCGGCGCCTTCGGCGGCCTCTCGAGCGTCGAGCTCACCGCTGCCGTGAGCGACGCCGGCGGCCTCGGGCAGTACGGCCTCTACGGATATTCCGCCGACCGCATCCGCGACACGGCCGCCGCCCTGCGCGCCGCCACCGCCGCCCCGTTCGGCCTCAACCTCTGGCTCCCGACGGGCGACGAGGTCACCCCGGATGGCACCGGCGCGGCTTCGGCCACCGCGCCCCTCGCCCCCTTCTATGCCGAGCTCGGCATCGACGCCCCCGCGGCCCCCGAACGCTTCCTCCCGCCGGTCGAGGAGCAGCTCGAGGCCGTGCTCGAGGCCCGCCCCGCGGTGCTGAGCGTCGTCTACGGGGTGCCGGATGCCGCCCTCGTCGAGCAGGCGCACGAGCGCGGCATCCGCGTGATCGGCACCGCCACGACGGTCGCCGAGGCGCGCGCCCTCGCGGCCGGGGGAGTGGACGCGGTCATCGCGAGCGGCGCCGAGGCGGCCGGCCACCGGGTCTCGTTCCTGCGCCCCGCCGAGCAGTCGCTGGTCGGCACCCTCGCTCTCGTGCCCCAGGTGGTCGACGCGGTCGAGGTGCCCGTCATCGCGGCGGGCGGCATCGCCGACCGGCGGGGCGTCGCCGCGGCCCGCGCGCTCGGCGCCGACGGCGTGCTCGTCGGCACGGCCTTCCTCGCCACCCGCCAGTCGGCCGCCACCGCCGCGCACCGGCGGGCCATCGCATCCGTCGCCGACGACGGCACCGTGCTCACCCGTGCGATGAGCGGACGGCTCTCGCGCGGCATCCCGAACCGCGCCGTGCGCACGATCGAGGCGGACGGCCGCATCGCCCCGTTCCCCGCCCAGAACTGGGCGACCGGCGCGTTCCGTGCCGAGGCTGGGCGCCGCGACGAGGGCGAGCTGCTGTCGCTCTGGGCGGGGCAGGCGGCCCCGCTCGCGCGGGCGGCGGATGCCGGGGAGCTGTTCGCGGAGCTCGCCGCCGGCTGGCGCTGACCCCGCCGTCGGCGCCCTCGCGTGATCCATGCATCCGCATCGAACATGCGTTGTCACCCACCCGGGGGGTAGAACAATGAGTTCGACTTTGCTATCCGGCCAGGTACGATTCCTCTAACGAAGGGAGGGATCTCATGGCACACCTCGACGACGGCTACGCCGACGTTCTGCTCAAGCAGCGCTACCGTCCTGGCGCGGTCATCGGCCACGGTGGCATGTCCACCGTCTATCAGGCGCGCGACGAGCAACTCGGGCGCGATGTCGCCCTCAAACTCTTCGGCGCGGTCGCCGCAGGAACCGAATCGCCCGTGTTCACCGCCGAGCTGCGCATGCTCGCCTCCCTCAACCACCACGGCATCGTGACGCTGCTCGACGCGGGCATCGACGACTCCGTGCCCGAAGAGCCGCACCCCTTCCTGATCATGGAGCTCGTGAGCGGCCCCGACCTCGAGAAGGCGATCCGCGAGGGCGGCCTCACCTCGCGCGCGGTCGCCGAGATCGGCTACGACCTCGCCGAGGCTCTCGACTACGTGCACGGCCGCGGCGTCGTGCACCGCGACCTCAAGCCCTCCAACGTGCTGCTGGCGGAATACGGCACGACCGAGGTGCGGATGCGGGCCCGACTCACCGACTTCGGCATCGCCTTCGACGCGGCCGCCGCGCTCGGCCCCGAGGAGACCAACACCACGGGAACCGCCGCCTACCTCAGCCCCGAGCAGGTGCTGCGCGACCTCGTCGGCCCCGCATCCGACGTTTACTCGCTCGGCCTCGTGCTGCTCGAGTGCTTCACGAAGCGCATCGAGTACCCCGGCGACCCCTCCGCCTCTGCCGTGTCGCGTCTCAAGACCGCCCCCGTGATCCCCGACGAGCTCAGCACCGCGTGGCGCAGCCTGCTCACGGCGATGCTGCAGCGCGACCCCGCGCAGCGCCCGCCCATGCGCGACGTGCTGCTCGCGCTGCGGCAGATCATCGTCGACGACGCGGGCCGGCACCGCAAGCGCCCCGCCCCGATCCCGATCGAGGAGCCCGCGCGGATGAACGCCGTGCGCCGCTACGCCCCCTACGTGCACCCCGGCGACGAGGTGTTCGAGCGGGTCGCGAACCTCGCCCGGCACGTCGCCGACACGCCCGTCGCGATCGTCAGCATGATCGAGCACGACGACATCCGCTTCCTCGCGCACCCCGGCACCGAGCTGACGAGCCTCGCCCGCGACGACGGGCTCTGCTCCTCGGTGGTCGCCCACGACGAGCCGTGGGTGATCGAGAACTGCATGCTCGACCCGCGCGCCTCCGAGCACGACCTCGTGACGGGCGACTTCGCGATGCGCTTCTACGCGGGCGCGCCCATCAAGTCGCCCGACGGGTTCAACGTGGGCGTCATCTCGGTCGCCGACTTCACGCCGCGCACCTTCACGGATGCGCAGCTCAGCTCGCTGCTCGACCTCGCGGCGCTCGTCACCGACGAGCTCGAGCTGCAGGTGGCGGGCCACCAGCTGCGCAGCGAGCTCGGGGCCGCGGGCACGGGCGGCTCCGAGGTGCGCTACCCGCACGCGGTCTGAGGCGAGGGGCGAGTCGGAATGCGGATGCGGCATCCGCGGTTGCATCGACCGTGACGCAGCAGCCTCCCGCATCCGAGCCCCGACCCCTCGAGCTCGGCCTCGACACCTTCGGTGACGTGACCGTCGACGCCGACGGCGCGCGGCTCAGCTACGCCCAGGTGATCCGCAACACGGTCGAGCAGGGCGTGCTCGCCGACAGCCTCGGCGTGGACGTGTTCGGCATCGGCGAGCACCACCGCGACGACTTCGCCGTCACCGCCCCCGAGCTGCTTCTGGCCGCGATCGCCGCGCGCACCACGCGGGTGAAGCTCGCGACCGCCGTGACCGTGCTCTCGTCCGACGACCCCGTGCGGGTGTTCGAGCGCTTCGCGACCCTGCACGCGATCTCGAGCGGGCGCGCCGAGATCACCCTCGGGCGCGGCTCGTTCACCGAGTCGTTCCCGCTCTTCGGCTACGAGCTGCACGACTACGAGATCCTGTTCGAGGAGAAGATCCAGCTGCTCGCCGAGCTGCTCACCGAGCAGCCCGTCACCTGGAGCGGCGTCACCCGCGCGAAGCTCGTCGACGCGGATGTCTTCCCCAAGACCGAAGGTGGCCCCATCCGCACGTGGGTCGGCGTGGGCGGCAGCCCCGAGTCGGTCGTGCGGGCGGCGCGCTACGGCTTCCCGCTCGCGCTCGCCATCATCGGCGGCGACCCCGCGCGCTTCGGCCCCTACGTCGACCTCTACCACCGGGCGCTCGCCGAGCTCGGCCGCGAGAGCCTGCCCGTGGGCGTGCACTCGCCCGGCTTCCTCGCCGACACGGATGCCGAGGCCCGCGAGATCGCCTGGCCGCACTACCGCGCGATGGCCGAGCGGATCGGACGCGAGCGCGGGTGGGGACCGGTCACCCGCGACTCCTTCGAGCACGAGATCGACCACGGCTCGCAGTACGTCGGCAGCCCCGAGACGGTCGCGCAGCGGATCGCGGCGACCGTGCGCACGCTCGGGGTGCAGCGCTTCGACCTCAAGTACGCATCCGGGCCCGTGCCGCACGAGCACCTCATGCACGCGATCGAGCTCTACGGCGGCGCGGTCGTGCCCCGCGTGCGCGAGCTGCTGGGCGAGGCGGCGGGGCGTGCGGGGGACTGATTTCGACACGCGCCTGCGGCGCTACTCAATCAGCGGGATACCCGCGCAGCGGCACCCCCCCCCGCTGATTGAGTAGCCCGCGCAGCGGGCGTATCGAAATCCCCCCAGGGCGTAGCCTCAGAGCAGGAGGTGAGCATGGCGCCGCAACCCCCGTACGACGAGATCGCGCGCGAGGCCGCGCTCATGCTCGGCGACCTGCCGAACGCGCTGCGCTTCCGCGCCCACTCGGTGCGGCATCCGGCCGTGCCCGCGCGCTTCGCCGAGGGCACGAAGAATCCGGTCGTGCTCGTGCCGGGCGTCTACGAGACCTGGCACTACCTGCGCCCGGTCGCCGAGGCGCTCAACGCGGCGGGCCACCCCGTGCACATCGTCGACGCGCTCGGCTTCAACCGCCGCCCGATCCCGACCTCGGCGCGCATCGTCTGGCGCCGCATCCGCGAACTCGACCTCGACCGCGTCACGATCGTCGCCCACTCGAAGGGCGGGCTCATCGGCAAGCACGTGCTCGCCTTCGACGACGTCGAGGGGCGGGTCGTGCGGGTGGTGGCGATCGCGACGCCGTTCGCCGGCTCCCGGATGGCGAGCTACGCCCCGCCGGGCGCGCTGCGGGAGTTCCGACCCGACGGCGCCCTCATCGCCGAGCTGCGCAGCGACGCCGAGACGAACGCCTTCATCACCTCGATCGCGCCCGCGCACGACCCGCACATCCCCGACGGCTCGCACCTGCCGGGGGCGCGCAACGTGACCCTGCCCGTGGTGGGGCACTTCCGCATCCTGCACGACCCGCAGCTGCCGGCCCTCGTGGTGGCCGAGGTCGAGCGCGAGGCGGATGACGTGGAGACCCCGTGAACCGGCAGCAGCGGCTCGTGCTCGCGATCGCGGTGCTCGCCTCGACGGTGCCGTTCCTCGACTCGACCGTCGTCAACGTCGCCCTCCCCGCGATCGAGCAGGAGCTCGGCGGCGGCCTCGCCGTGCAGCAGTGGATCGTGGACGCCTACCTGCTGACGCTCGGCTCGCTCATCCTGGTGGCGGGCGCGTTCAGCGACGTGTACGGCCGCATCCGGATGCTGCGCGTCGGCATCGTGGTGTTCGGCGTCGCCTCGCTCGCGATCGCGGCGGCCCCCGACCCGCTCGTGCTGATCCTCGCGCGCGGTGTGCAGGGGGTCGGGGGCGCGCTGATCGTGCCGAGTTCGCTCGCGCTCATCACCTCGAGCATGTCGGGCGCGCTGCAGGCGCGGGCGATCGGCATCTGGACGGCGCTCACGGCGGCCGCGATGCTCGCGGGGCCGGTCGTCGGCGGGCTCTTCGTCGACCTGCTCTCCTGGCGCTGGGCGTTCGTGATCAACGTCGTGCCGATCGCGCTCGTGCTGTGGCTGCTCGCGGTGCTCGGCCGACGCGACGTGCGGCATCCGGATGCCGCGATCGACGTGCCGGGCGCGGTGCTCGCGGCGCTCGGGCTCGGCGGCCTCGTCTTCGCGCTCATCGAGCAGCCGCGGCTGGGGTGGCATCCGGGCGTCGTCGCGGCGGGCGTCGGGGGTGTTCTCGCCTTCGCGGGGTTCCTGGTGCGGCAGCGTCTCGCCTCGCGGCCCATGATGCCGCTCGGGCTGTTCCGCATCCGCAACTTCGGCTGGGGCAACCTCACGACCCTCTTCGTCTACGCGGCGCTGGGGCTCAACTCCTTCGTGATCGGGGTCTACCTGCAGCAGGGGGCGGGGCTGCCGGCGACGCTTGCGGGGCTCGCGAGCCTGCCGATCTCGCTGCTCATGACGTTCGGCTCCTCGTGGGCGGGGTCGCTCGGCGCGCGCATCGGCCCGCGGATCCCGATGACGGTGGGGCCCGTGCTCATGGCGGCGGCGTCGCTGCTCATGCTCTCGGTCTCCGAGCCGTTCGACTACTGGTCGCAGCTGCTGCCTGGCATCCTACTGTTCGGGGTCGGGCTGACCGTGACGGTGTCGCCGCTCACGGCCGCCGTCCTGGCCTCGATCGATCCGGCGCGCAGCGGCATCGCATCCGCCGTCAACAACGCGGTGGCGCGCATCGCGGGTCTGCTGGCGGTCGCGCTGCTGGGGCTCATCACGGGCGGCGCACTCGACCTCGCGGGCTTCCACCGCTCGCTGTGGGTGATCGCGGGGCTCATGGTCGCGGGCGGCCTCGCGTCGCTCGTCGGCATCCGCCGCATCGCGATGTCGAAAATGCAGGAGAATCCGGCCTGAGCGCCCGCCCGCGGCCCGCCGATCCGGGCCTGCCGCACTTTTTCTCCTGCATTTTCGACACAGCGGCGGCGGATTCGATAACGAATTGGTTGCGGCGGCAGCGGATGCGGGGCCCGATTCCGACGAATCGGCCGAAGTGGTGCAAGAAATTGCGTTGATTGCGTAGAGTTCCTGCTATGTCGAGTCGTCTTGCCGAAGTCGCCAAGAAGGTCGGAGTGAGCGAGGCCACGGTCAGCCGTGTGCTCAACGAGAAGCCGGGGGTGAGCGAATCCACCCGGCAGGCGGTGCTCGCCGCCCTCGACGTGCTGGGCTACGAACGGCCCAGCAAGCTGCGGGGGGAGCGCGCGCGGCTCGTGGGGCTCTTCCTGCCCGAGCTCACCAACCCGATCTTCCCCGCGTTCGGCGAGCTCGTGGGCGGCGGCCTCGTGCAGCAGGGCTACACGCCCGTGCTGTGCACCCAGACCGCGGGCGGCATCTCCGAGGCCGACTACATCGAGCTGCTGCTCGAGCAGCGCGTCTCGGGCGTCGTCTTCGTGGGCGGCCAGTACTCGCAGGCCGAGGCGCGCCACACGCACTACGACCGGCTCACCGAGCTCGGCATCCCGACCGTGCTCGTCAACGCGCGCGTGCCCGAGCTCGCCTTCCCGACGGTCTCGACCGACGACCGGGTGGCGATCGAGCTCGGCTGGAACCACCTGCGCCAGCTCGGCCACACCCGCATCGGGCTGCTGCTCGGGCCCGACGACCACGTGCCCTCGCAGCGCAAGCTCGAGGCGGGGCTGCGGCTCGCGACGGGCGGGGGAGCCGAGCTCGAGATCGCCCACTCGCACTACTCGCTCGAGGCGGGCCAGGCGGCGGCCACCCGGCTGCTGCAGGCGGGGGTCACGGGCATCCTGTGCGCATCCGACCCGCTCGCGCTCGGCGCCGTGCGCGCGGCGCGTCGCCAGGGCCGCCAGGTTCCGGATGACGTGTCGATCGTCGGCTACGACGACTCGGCCCTCATGAACGCGACGGATCCCGCGCTCACGACCGTGCGGCAGCCGATCGAGCCGATGGGCCGGCTCGTGATCGAGCTGCTCGTGGCGCAGCTGGAGGGGGGCCGGGCGGCGACGGAGGAGTACCTCTTCGAGCCGGAGCTCGTCGTCCGCGGTTCGACGGCGCGCGCCCGCTAGCCCCGCATCGCAAATCTTCGTAAGTTTCTTGCAGTTTGTTTAGTTCTTGCGTCATGTTGTCGTGTTCCCTACATTCGTGCTGTCGGCGCCGACCCGGGCGTCGCGAGACCCGATAGGAACCACCCGCGTGGACGCAGACGTCCTCCCGGCCACGGAGCCGGCCCCCGCCGCAACCGGCCGACCGGCCCCCGCGCCGTCGACCGACGACCCGGACTGGTGGCGCAGCGCCGTGATCTACCAGATCTATCCGCGCAGCTTCGCCGACGGAAACGGCGACGGCACGGGAGACCTCGCCGGGGTCCGCAGCCGCCTGGGCTACCTCAAGTCGCTCGGCATCGACGCCATCTGGTTCACGCCCTGGTACGCGAGCCCGCTCGCCGACGGCGGCTACGACGTGAGCGACTACCGCGCCATCCACCCCGACTTCGGCACCCTCGCCGAGGCAGAGCAGCTCATCGCCGAGGCGCTCGCCCTCGGCATCCGCACGATCATCGACATCGTCCCCAACCACGTCTCCGACCAGCACCCGTGGTTCCAGGCGGCCCTCGCGGCCGGCCCCGGCAGCCCCGAGCGCGAGCGCTTCTGGTTCGTCGACGCCGACGAGCTGCCCACCCACTGGGTCTCGCCGTTCGCCGGCGACACCTGGACCCGCACCACGAACCCCGACGGCACGCCCGGCCAGTGGTACCTGCACCTCTTCGACGCGAAGCAGCCCGACCTCAACTGGAACCACCCGGATGTGCGCGCCGAGCACGAGGACATCCTGCGTTTCTGGTTCGACCGCGGCGTCGCGGGCGTGCGCATCGACTCCGCAGCCCTGCTCATCAAGGACCCGGAGCTCGGCGAGGTGCCCGAGAACCCGGGGCCCGGCGAGCACCCCACCCAGGACCGCGACGAGCTGCACGAGGTGTACCGCAGCTGGCGCGCCGTCGCCGACTCCTACCCCGGCGCCCGCGTGCTCGTCGGCGAGATCTGGCTGCCCGAGCTCGACCGCTTCGTCAAGTACCTGCGCCCCGACGAGATGCACACGGCGTTCAACTTCGACTTCCTCGCCCGGCGGTGGGATGCGGCCGAGCTGCGCGCCTCCATCGACCTCACGCTCGGCGCCCACGCACCCGTCGGAGCCCCGAGCACCTGGGTGCTCTCGAACCACGACGTGACGCGCCCCGTCACGCGCTACGGCCGTGAGGACAGCTCGTTCGCCTTCCTCGCCAAGCGCTTCGGCACCCCCACCGACCTCGCCCTCGGAACCCGCCGCGCCCGGGCCGCCGCCCTGCTGACGGCCGCACTGCCCGGCAGCCTGTACATCTACCAGGGCGATGAGCTGGGCCTGCCCGAGGTCGAGGACATCCCGCGCGAGCTGCTGCAGGACCCGATGCACTACCGCTCCGAGGGGGTCGACCCCGGGCGCGACGGATGCCGTGTGCCGCTTCCCTGGTCGGGCACCCGCGCCCCCTTCGGCTTCAGCTCGCCCTACGCCACGGGCACGCCGTGGCTGCCCCAGCCGAAGCAGTGGGCCCTGTACTCGGTCGAGGCGGAGGAGGACGACCCCGCGTCGATGCTCAACCTCTACAAGGCGGCGCTGCGCATCCGGCGGGCCGAGCCAGCCCTCGGCGACGGCGACTTCGCCTGGCTGGATGCGGCATCCGACGCCCTCGTCTTCAGCCGCGGCGACGACTTCGTGAGCGTGACGAGCTTCGACGCGCCCGTCGCGCTGCCGCCCCACCGCGAGGTCCTCCTCGCCAGCACCGAGCCCGCCGACGGCGTGCTCCCCCCGAACTCCACGGCGTGGCTACGTCCACAGCACTAGCCCGGAGAAACCCACCCACCCCGAAATGAAAGGCAAGACAATGAAGTCACCCACCAAGGTGATCGCGATCGCCGCGGCGTTCGCGACGGTCGCGTCGCTCGCCGCCTGCACGAGCGACAACGGCGGCGGTGCCGCCGACGGCAAGGTCGAGCTGCGTGTCGCGACCTTCCCGCCCGGTGCCGACGCGGCCGCCTACGAGGCGTTCGCGACGCAGGAGAAGCAGTTCGAGGACAAGTACCCCGACATCGACATCATCGGTGTCGAGTACGAGTGGGAGGGCCCGACCTTCACCGCTCAGCTCGCGGCGGGCAGCCTGCCCGACGTCTTCACGGTGCCCTTCACCGACGCGAAGACGCTGCTCGAGAACGGCCAGCTCGCCGACGTCACCGACGAGATCGCCGAGCTCGGCTACACCGACAAGTTCAACCCGATCATCCTCGACGCGGTGACCGGCCCCGACGGCCACCTGTACGGCTTCCCCCGTCAGGCCTACGCCCTGGGACTCCAGTACAACCGCGAGCTGTTCACCCAGGCCGGGCTCGACCCGGACGCGCCGCCCACCACGTGGGACGAGGTGCGCGCTGCCGCCAAGACGATCGCCGAGAAGACCGGCAAGGCCGGCTACGCGACCATGACCCAGAACAACACGGGTGGATGGCAGCTGGCGGCCCAGTCGGCCTCGCGCGGCGGCTTCATGCAGTCGGATGACGGCACGACCGCCACGATCGACAACGACGGTGTCAAGAAGACCCTGCAGTTCTTCCACGACCTGCGCTGGGTCGACGACTCGATGGGCGACAACTTCCTGCTCGACTGGGGAAGCATCAACCAGGAGTTCGCGGCCGGCAACATCGGCATGTACACCTCCGGCTCCGACCTGTACACCGCCCTCGTGCGTGACTTCTCGCTGCCCTCGGAGGTCTACGGTCTGACCACGATCCCGATGGAGCCGGGTGGCAAGGTGCTCGGCGGTGGCGACATCGCGGTGCTCCCGCCGTCGCTCGACGCGGACACCAAGGCCGCGGCGATCAAGTGGGTCGACTGGTACTACATGCAGAAGCTCATGAACGAGGATGCTGCTGCCGCCGACGCGAAGGCGCTCGCCGACTCGGGCCAGGCCGTGGGCACCCCGGTGCTGCCGGTGCTCGACCAGGCCACCTACGAGGAGTCGCTCACCTGGATCGCGCCGTACGTCAACGTGCCGCAGGACCAGATGAAGGGCTTCACCGACGGCATCTTCTCGCAGACCCCGGTCGCCGAGATGAAGAGCCACACGCAGGAGATCTACGCGCTCCTCGACCCGGTGGTCCAGGCTGTGCTGACCGACAAGAACGCCGACATCGACGCTCTGCTGGCGCAGGCCAACAAGGACGCTCAGGCTCTGCTGGGCTGATCCACCCCGGGGCCGCCGGATGCTTCCCGCATCCGGCGGCCCCACCCGCACCATCGACCCGAAGGAACCCACATGACCGCCCTCGACGAACGGCGCTCCCTCGAGCAGCGCCTGCGTCCGCGCCCCGCACCTGCGGCCCGACCGGTGCGCCGCCGTGACCGCTCGCTCATCGGATGGGTGCGTCGCGGTGGACTGGCCACGCTCGTCTTCGCGCTGCCGATGCTGTTCGTCTTCTCGTTCTACAGCTGGTGGCCGATCCTCCAGTCGCTGTGGATGAGCTTCCAGAAGACGAACCTGCTCACCTACCAGTTCGTCGGGCTCGACAACTTCATCAACGTGCTGAGCGACCCGGTGCTCGGCCGCGCGGTTCTCAACACCGCCTACTTCGCGCTCCTCGCGCTCATCTTCGGTTTCCCGCTGCCGATCTTCATGGCGGTGCTGATGAGCGAGGTCAAGCGCATGAAGGGCTTCTACTCGGCCCTCGCCTACCTGCCCGTGGTGGTGCCGCCGGTCGTGTCGGTGCTGCTGTGGAAGTTCTTCTACTCGGGCTCGGAGTCCGGCGTCTTCAACACGATCCTCGGCTGGTTCGGCATCCCCGCCCAGCCCTGGGTGCAGGATGCCGTGCAGGCCATGCCCTCGCTCGTGCTCGAGGCGACGTGGGCCGCGGCCGGCGGCTCGATCATCATCTACCTCGCGGCGCTGCTCTCGGTGCCGCCGGAGCTCTACGACGCCGCCGAGGTCGACGGCGCCGGGGTCTGGCACAAGGTGTGGCACGTGACCCTGCCGCAGCTGCGCGGCGTGATCTTCGTCATGCTCATCCTGCAGATCATCGCGACCGCCCAGATCTTCCTCGAGCCGTTCCTGTTCACGGGCGGCGGGCCCAACAACGCGACCGTCACGGTGCTCCTGCTGATCTACCGTTACGCGTTCGAGAACAGCCTCGGCGGCAAGTACGGCGAGGCGACCGCGCTGTCGGTCATGCTCGCGCTCTTCCTCGCCGCGGCATCCTTCCTGTACTTCAAGGCCACCCAGAAGTGGAGCACCGACTGATGAGCACGACGAGCCTGAAGGTGGCGCGCCTCGTGCGCCGCCGGCCGAAGGATGAGGTGCGCGAGCCGGATGCCGACCGCGGCATCCTGTCGACGTACGACCGCAGGCGGCGGCCCGTGCGGATCGGTCAGATCGCCTCCCACGTGTTCCTCATGGTGGGCCTCGTGGTGGTGGGTCTCGGCCCGCTGCTGTGGCTGGCGAAGTCGGCGATCTCGACGACGCAGGACACCATCCAGCAGCCCTTCGCGCTCTGGCCGAGCGGGGTCGACTGGGCCAACCTCACCCAGGCATGGGTCGAGGTCGAGGTGGGCAAGTACTTCTTCAACACGATCGCGATGGCCGGCGGCCAGTGGGTGATCGGCCTCATCGTCGCGACGACGGGCGCCTACGTGCTCTCGATCCTCAAGCCCGCGTACGCGAAGGTGATCGAGATGGCCGTGCTCGCGACCCTGTTCGTGCCGAGCGTCGTGCTGCTCGTGCCGCTGTTCATCACGGTCGCGCGCCCCATGTTCGGGCCGAGCCTGCTCAACAACTTCCTGGGCGTCTGGCTGCCGACCGCCGCGAACGCGTTCAACATCATCGTCGTGAAGCGCTTCTTCGACTCGCTCCCGCAGGAGGTCTTCGAGGCGGCGCGCACGGATGGGGCGGGCCCCTTCCGGCTGTTCGCCTCGATCGCGCTGCCGATGTCGAAGCCCATCATCGGCGTCGTCTCGGTCTTCATCATCATCGCCTCGCTCAAGGACTACCTGTGGCCGAAGCTCGTGCTGCCGGACCCGGGTGTGCAACCCCTCGGCGTGCGATTGCCGAACATCCAGTCGCAGACGGAGCTGGATGTGACGCTCGCGGCGCTCGCGATCTCGACCATCATCCCGGTCGTCATGTTCCTGCTCTTCCAGCGCGTGTTCCTGCGGGGGGCGGGACTCGGGGGAGCGGTCAAGGGGTAGCACCCCGTCGCGAGAGCACGTGCTCCGGGCCGCCACCGGAGGGGCGTCCGGCCCCGGGGCACGTGCTCGCTCGCGCGATCCACTTTTGTGGATCGCGACCCCGGATGCGTCCGCGGCGCACGGGGGGAGGTGCTTGGCTGTCGACGGGATCGCTCGGCCCGCCGACGCATCCCGCGCCCGGATCATCCGTCCGGTCGGCTCGATCCCCCCGTGAGGCGGTTCCCATGACGACCCCCATCCGTCGCGCCGCGCGGCTCGGCGCAGCCCTCGCCTCCGTCGCGGCGCTCGTGCTCGCGCCGCTCGCTCTCGCACCCGCCGCCGCCGACATCCCCACGACGATCTCGCACGGCGACTTCGGGCTCAGCTACAACTACGTGTTCAGCGCCGGGACGGCGCCCGACATCGCCTACCCCTACCGGGTGCGCTCGGCGAACGGCAGCGTCGCGATCGCCTACTGCGTCGAGCGGCCGATCGGCACCGAGAACGGCGCCCCCTACACGGAGGGCACCTGGGACGGCATCGCGGGACTCGAGCAGGTGAACTGGATCCTCGCGAACGGCGCCCCCGAGGTCTCGAACGAGGACCTCTCGGCCGCGGTGCAGGCCTTCACGGGCTCCGCGAGCTCGTACATCTACGACGACTTCATGACCCGCGGCGTGACGCAGTGGGCGATCTGGCACTTCACCGACGACTTCGACATCAGCCGCGTCACGGGCACCGTCTACCAGCAGATCGGCGACGGTCCCGCCGTGAGCCCCGTGGCGATGTCCGCGCTCACCGACCTCTACGACTACCTCATCGACCCGTCGACCAACGTCGGCATCCCGGAGCCGAGCGAGACCTCGCTGCAGCTCGACGCATCCGGTGCCGCCTGGACGGGCGAGAACTTCGGCCCCGTCGTCGTGCACACGAACGCGCCCCACGCCGAGCTGAGCGTCGTCGCGGGGGAGGCCCACCTCGTCGACGCCGGCGGATCGGCCGTGAGCTCGGTCGCCGACGGCACGAGCGTCTACTTGCACGCGGTCGTGGGCACGACCGGCACCGCGAGCATCGCGGCGACGGCCGACGGGGCGCGGATCCCGCTCGGGCGCGTGCTCGTCTCGCCGGGCCTGCAGGCGCTCATCTCGGCGCAGACGGTGACCGACGTGGCCGACGCCGCGCTCGACGTCGTGCTCTCCCCGGAGCTCCCCTCGACGGGGGCGGATGCGGCGCCCGGTCTCGCGCTCGCCGCGGCGATGCTGCTCGGCGGCGCGGCGCTCCTGCTGCTCGTCGCGCGACGCCGGGTGGGGCGGCACAGCCTCTAGCGCGCGGGGGCCGTCTCGACGGGGCGGCCGAGGAAGGCGCCGTACCGGCGCATCGCCGCGTCGAATCCGCGCTCGCTCGCCGCGCTCAGCGGGGTGAAGGGGGATGCCGTGACCCGCACGGCGCGTCGGCCGCGGTCGCGGCTCCACAGCCCCCGCACCTCGCCGCGCGCCACCACGGTGGGCAGGAACATGCCGTTGCCGCCCGGCACGACGGCGTCCGCATGCTCGGGCGCGAGTGCGGCCGTGCGGTCGGTGTAGCCCAGCAGGTACTCGTCGAAGCCGGGCAGCGCGTGCACGCCGTCGCCGTCCGGCTCGAGGCCCGGGCGCATGAGGTACTCGACGCCGTCGACCTCGAGCGCGTCGAGCCGGTCGCGCACGCGCGCGGTCGCGGTGCGCACGAGCGTGAGCGGCAGGCCCGACCACCAGGCCAGGTCGCGCACGGTCGCGGGGCCGTGACCGGTGAAGTAGCGCAGCGCGAGCTCCTCGGCCGCCGCATCCGGATCGAGCACCCGGGGTGAGACCACGTGCTCGGCGAGCAGCGCGTACTCCGTGCGCCCCGAGAGCACGACGAGGCCCGTGAAGGCGAGATGGCCGAGCAGGTGCGGACCGCGCTGCCCCTCGATCGCGAGGCCGCCGTCACGGAGGGCCGCGAGCAGCTCGGCGCGGTCGGCCCGCCCGCCGCCCGCGAGCCGCTCGCGTGCGATCGCGCTCGCCCGCGCGAAGTCGGCGGGCTCGAGGCCCAGCTGCCGGTTGCGGCCCGCCGCGGAACGCACCGTGCGCTCGCCGGTGAGCGACAGCATCCATCCGAGGTCCTCCGCCGCCACGAGGTGCAGGGTGCCGCGCAGCGGCCACGAGCGCACGAGGGCGCCGGATGCGTGAGCCGCCTCGACGTCGGCCTCGCCCGCCGCGCGCGTGCGCAGCCCCACCGACCACAGCACGCCGAGGTAGTCCTGACCCTGCATGGCCAGCAGCCCCCGCACGACCGCGGCCGGGTCGTCGTGGGCGGGGCGCGCGATGCCCTGCGCCGCGAGGCGGAGCCCGGTCAGGGTGCGGCGGTCACGGGCGGAGGGGCGGGTCACGCCCCCAGTCTGCCGCGACCCTCCGACGTCACGCCCGGGGTGTGTCGAGCAGCCCGATGCCCGCGAGCGCCTCGGCGATCTCGGCCCCGTCCGCGCCGTACACCCACGGGGCCGCCGCGTCGTGGGTCTCGCGCGGCGAGCGGCCACCCGAGAACACGGCCTGGCCGGGGGTGAGCTCGCGGATCGCGACGGCCGCGACGCTCGCGGGGTGGGCCGCCGCGAACTCGCGGTAGCGCTCCTCGTCGTGCTGGCCGTTGTCGCCCACGAGCAGCCACCGCACGTGCGGGAACTCGACCGCGAGCCGCGCGAGGCTCGCCTTCTTGTGCTCCTGGCCGCTGCGGAACCAGCGGTCGAGCGTCGGGCCCCAGTCGGTGAGCAGGAAGGTGCCGCGCGGGTAGAGGTGGCGCGAGAGGAAGCGGTTGAGCGTGGGGACGATGTTCCACGCGCCCGTCGAGAGGTAGACGACGGGGATCCCGGGGTGGGCCGCGGTGAGCCGGTCGTAGAGCACCGACATCCCGGGCACGGGGCGGCGCGCGTGCTCGTTGAGCACGAAGCTGTTCCAGGCGGCGAGCAGCGGATGCGGCAGCGCGGTCACCATGACCGTGTCGTCGACGTCCGAGAGCAGCCCGAAGCCGACGTCGTCGCCGACCACGAAGACGGGCGCCTCGATCGCATCCGCCCCCTCGAGCGTCAGCAGGGTCGTGCCCCACCCGGGCGCGAGGGACGCCTCGACCCGCACGTCGACGACGCCGCCGCGGTCTGCATGGATGACGCGCTCGACGTCGCCCGCCCGCACCCGGATCTCGGCGTCGCGCACGGGGATGCTCGTGAAGCTGCGCCAGCCCCGGATGCTCGTGTAGCGGTCGGGGGCGCGTCGCCCCGGCTTCACGAGCACGACGCGGCCGAGCACGCGCAGCCAGCCGTCCCCGCCGTAGCCGGGGAACGGCACGATCGTGGGCACGAGGCCGCGGCGGCGGCCGCGGCGCTCGCGGAAGCGGTGCACGGCGTCGTCGATGCGCGCGGCGAGGTGCGGGCGCCGACGGCTCCCCGGCTCGGGCTGCGGGGCCGGGGCAGCTGACGACATCCGTCCAGTGTGTCACGGGATGTTCAGCCCGTCTCAAGCCTTCCTCGGGCTACAATCGCCGTCGACACCAAGGAGAATCCGTGCCTGAGACACTGGCGGCGGCTCGCGACACCCATGCGAGCCTCATCCGCAACGAGCCCATGCAGGCGCGCAGCACCGCGCGTCTGGCCGCCCTGCTGGACGCCGCTGCCGTCGTCGTCGCCGAGATCGGTTATGAGCGGTTGACGACCGCCATGGTCGCGGATGGTGCGGGCGCCTCGATCGGCACGGTCTACCGCTACTTCCCCGACCGCATCGCGGTGCTGCAGAGCCTGGCCGCGCGCAACGAGGAGCGCATCACCTCGCGCGTCGTCGAGGTGATCGGCGACCCCGACCACGCCGACTGGCTCGAGGCGCTGCGCGCGAGCTTCGAGGTGTTCGTCGCCTTCGTGCGCGAGGAGCCGGGCTTCGCCTCCCTGCGCCTCGGCGACGTGCTCGACCTGCGCCCCGCCGACGGCGAGCTGCGCAACACGGTCATGGCCGACGCGATCTTCGACGCGCTCGTCGACCGCTTCGAGATCGCCGACGATGCGCGCACCCGCTCCGGCTTCCGCATCGCGATCGAGACGACGGATGCCCTGGTCACCCGCGCCTTCGCGCGCGACCCGCAGGGGGATGCGACGCAGCTCGAGGCCGCGCTGCTCGCGGTGCGCAGCGTGCTCGGCGACTACCTCCCCATCCCCGCGCGCTGACATCCGCGCCGCGCGTGCGCGGTGTCGAATTCGTCACGATCCAGCGTCGGAGGCCCCGCATAGGGTTGAGTTGATGTGGATCGGTCGACCCCCGAAGCCGGTCCGGCGAGGGGCGAGCATGATCGAGTTCCGTTCGGTGACCAAGCGGTTCCCCGACGGCACGCTGGCGGTCGACGACTTCAGCCTCGTCATCCCGGCACGCAAGACGACCGTGCTCGTGGGCTCGTCCGGCAGCGGCAAGACCACGCTGCTGCGGATGATCAACCGCATGGTCGACCCGACATCCGGTGCCGTCGAGATCGACGGCGAGAGCGTGCAGCAGCGCGACCCCGTGGCGCTGCGGCGGGGCATCGGCTACGTCATGCAGAACGGCGGGCTGCTGCCGCACCTGACGGTGATCGACAACGTCGCGACCGTGCCGGTGCTCACGGGGGTTCCGCGGCGTCGCGCCCGCGAACGGGCGCTCGAGCTGCTCGACACGGTCGGCCTCGACCGCGCGCTCGCCGGCCGCTACCCGAGCGAGCTCTCGGGCGGGCAGCAGCAGCGGGTGGGTGTGGCGCGCGGGCTCGCGGCCGACCCGAACATCCTGCTCATGGACGAGCCGTTCGGCGCCGTCGACCCGATCGTGCGCGCCGAGCTGCAGCAGGAGACGATCCGGCTGCAGCGCGAGCTCGACAAGACCGTCGTGTTCGTCACCCACGACATCGACGAGGCGTTCCTGCTGGGTGACCAGGTGGTGATCCTCGAGGCGGGGGCGCGCATCGCGCAGCTCGGCTCGCCGTCCGAGATCATGGAGGCGCCGGCGAGCGAGTTCGTGGCGTCCTTCATCGGGGCGGACCGCGGATCGCGCGCCCTCCACGTCAAGCAGACCCCGCGCGGCGCCGTGCTCGTCGACGCGACGGGGCGCACGCAGGGGGTGCTCGTCGAGGGCGGCGCGGGCGCGGCGGCGCACGGTGCGGGAGCCGCCGGCGCATGAGCTGGGTGCTCGACAACCTCGACCTCATCGGCTCGCTCGCCCTCGAGCACCTGCGGCAGTGCCTGCTGCCGCTTGTGCTGGGCTTCGTCATCTCGATCCCGCTCGGCTGGGTCGCGTACCGCTTCCGGCTGACGCGCGGCGTTATCCTGACGATCGTCGGACTGCTCTACACGATCCCCTCGCTCGCGCTCTTCGCGATCCTGCCGACCGTGTTCGGCGTCGGCTTCCTCTCCGAGACCAACCTCGTGATCGCGCTCACCGTGTACGCGGTCGCGATCCTCGCGCGCTCGGTCGCGGATGCGCTGGGCTCGGTCGACCCGGAGGTGCGGCAGGCGGCGGTCGCGATCGGCTACGGGCCGTGGCGGCGGTTCTGGGGGGTCGAGTTCCCGCTCGCGGGCCCCGTCGTGCTCGCGGGGCTGCGGGTCGCGGCGGTGTCGACGGTCGCGCTCGCGACGGTCGGCATCCTGATCGGCGTCGACAACCTCGGGTACCTGTTCACGAACGGGCTGCAGCGCCGCATCGTGCCCGAGGTGCTCGCGGGCACCCTCGCCGTCATGCTCATCGCGCTGCTCGTCGACGTGCTGCTCGTGCTCGCGGGGCGCGCGCTCATGCCGTGGACGCGTCGCCGTCGCGCGGCCCGCGCGCCCCTCGAGCGGATGGCGCTGCGGGCGGGGGGTGCGGTGTGAACCTCTTCCTCGACGCCTTCGCGTGGATCTTCGCGCCCGACCGCCTCGCGGGCAGCGTCCCGCTGCCGCTCGCGATCGGGCAGCACCTCGCCTACACGGCCGTCTCGGTGCTCGTCGCGGGCCTCATCGCGGTGCCGCTCGGCTGGGCGATCGGCCACACGGGCCGCGGCCGCGAGGTGGCCGTGGCGATCTCGGGGGCGGCCCGCGCCATCCCGTCGTTCGGTCTGCTCGTGCTGCTCGTGCTCGTCTTCGGCGTGCTGCACAAGCCCGAGGCCGCCGTCACCTCGTTCGTGCTGCTCGCCATCCCGTCGATCCTCGCGGGCGCCTACACGGGGTTCGAGGCGATCGACCGTCGGGTGATCGATGCGGGCCGCGCCATGGGCATGACCGAGTGGCAGATCCTGTGGCGCATCGAGGTGCCGCTGGGGCTCCCGCTGCTCATCGGCGGGCTGCGCTCGGCGGCCCTGCAGGTCGTCGCGACGGTCACGATCGCCGCCTACGTGGGCCTCGGCGGGATCGGCTACTACATCATCCAGGGCGTGCCGCTGCGGCGCTTCGACCAGATCCTCGGCGGCGCCCTCGTGGTCGTCGCGGTCGCCCTCGTGCTCGACGGGCTCTTCGCCCTGCTGCAGCACCTCGTGGTGCCGCGCGGCGTCGCCGCCGGGCGCGCCCCCGAACTCCGCACGACGTCGTCCCGGCGCCGCGCGGCGGTGGAGTCCTCCACCACCTGAAGAGAAGAGAGAACACGATGTTCACAGCACGGAACAAGGGCCGGCTCGCACTCGGTGCGGTCGCGGTGGGGGTTGCATTGGCCCTCTCAGGGTGTGCAGCCGGCGACCCGCTCGACCCGGGCCAGCCGAGTACCGGTGAGGGATCCGACACCATCGTGGTGGGCTCGCAGGCCTACTACTCCAACGAGATCGTCGCCGAGATCTACGCCCAGGCGCTCGAGAACGCCGGCTTCACCGTCGAGCGCAACTTCTCGATCGGCCAGCGCGACGCCTACCTGCCGTCCCTGGAGGACGGCTCCATCGACCTGTTCCCCGAGTACACGGGCAACCTGCTGCAGTTCTACGACGCGGATGCGACGGCCACCGAGTCGGAGGCGGTCTACGCCGCCCTGAAGGCGGCTCTTCCCGAGGGCCTCACGGTGCTCGACCAGGCGCCGGCGACCGACCAGGACTCCTACAACGTCACGAAGGCGTTCGCCGATGCGCACTCCCTCACGAGCCTCGAGGACCTCGCGGGCCTCGACGTGCCGATCGTGCTGGGCGGCGCGCCCGAGCTCGAGCAGCGCCCGTACGGCCCCACCGGGCTCGCGGACTTCTACGGCGTCGAGGTGAGCTTCCAGGCCACCGGCGACACGACCGTCGAGGAGCTCGTCGCCGGCACCATCACGATGGCCGACGTCTACAGCGCCGACCCGCGCATCCAGACCGAGGGTCTCGTCACGCTCGCGGACCCGAAGGGGCTCTTCCTCGCCTCGAACCTGGTGCCGCTCGTGAACGCCGACATCGCATCCGAGATCGCGGATGTCATCAACGCCGTGAGCGCGAAGCTCACCCCCGAGGGGCTCGTCGCACTCAACGTGCGCTCGACGGTCGACCAGGCCTCGACCCCCGACATCGCCGCGGACTGGCTCGCCGAGCAGGGCCTCGTCTGACCGAGGGGCTGGTTTCGACACGCCGCCTGCGGCGGCTGCTCAACCAGCGGTCGTCCGCCGCCACGGCACAACCCGCTGGTTGAGGAGCCCGCGAAGCGGGCGTCTCGAAACCAGCCCCCTCGCTACTCCTCCGCCTCTTCCCGCGTGTTCGCGTCCCCGTCGCCCGGCCGCGCCCAGTGCCGCGCCTGCGAGCGCTCGAGCAGCTTCTTCGCGACCACCACGAGCACGAGGAACACCGCGATGATGCCGACGAACACGTACCCGGCCCCGTGCAGCCGCTCGGAGAGCTCGCGGTACGAGCCGGCCGCGACGGCCCCCACGGTCACGTAGGCGAACGCCCACAGCACGCAGGCGGGCGCGGTCCAGGCGATGAAGCGCCGGTAGCTCATGGTGCTCATCCCGACGGTGAGCGGCACGAGCGAGTGCAGCACCGGCAGGAAGCGCGAGATGAACACGGCGATGCCGCCGCGCCGGTCGACGTAGTGCTCGGCCCGGTGCCAGTTGTGTTCGCCGAGGCGGCGCCCGAGCCGGGACGCCCGGATGCGGGGGCCGAAGTAGCGCCCGAGCGCGAAGCCGACGGACTCGCCGCCGAGCGCGCCCGCGATCACGGCCGCGACGAGCGCCGCGTACTCGAGCGGGGTGTCGACGGCGGTCGCGGCGACGATCACGACCGTGTCGCCCGGCACGACGAGCCCGACGAGCACCGAGGTCTCGAGGAAGATCCCGAGCCCCGCGAGCAGGGTGCGCAGCACGGGGTCGACCGACTGCACGGCGTCGAGCAGCCAGCCGAGCACGTCGTTGAGCCAGCTCATGCGCCGCCGCCCTCGCGCGGGGCCGGCAGGGGGCGGCGCAGCGCATCCAACCGCATCCGCCACCGGGCGAGACGTCCGGGCTGCTCGGCGGGCCGCATCCGCTCGCCGTGCCACGCCGTGACGATGCGCGCGCCGTGCAGGGCGTTGAGCGCCCACACCTCGCAGCCGTCGAGCTCCTCGGGGCGCAGGCGGTGCTCGGCGACGGTGACGCCGAGCGCGGTCGCGAGGGTCACGAGGGTGCGTTCGGTGATCGAGGGGATGCGGGGCACGGCGGAGTCGACGACGCACAGCACCTCGCCCGCCCACCACACGATGCTCGTCGTGCTGCCCTCGACGAGTCGGCCGTCGCGGTCGAGGAGCACGGCGTCGTCGGCCCCGTGCGCCTGCGCCTCGGTGCGCAGCCGCAGCATCGCGGCGAGGTCGGGCCCCTTCACCTGGGGCGTCGTGCGCGGGTCGCGCCCCGGGTGGCTCGCGAGCACGAGGGCGTCACGCCGTTCGGGTGCGGGGCGCACCCTCAGCAGCAGCTGCGCGTCGCCGCGCTGCTCGCGCAGCTCGACACGCGGGAACCAGGCGCCCGCGCGGGGGAGGGCGGCGATCGCGGCCTCCCAGAACACGGATGCCTCGCCGGTGCGGGCGGGCGGCAGCGCGCCGAGGAAGCGTTCGCGGTGCAGCTCGAGCCCGCGCACGGCGCCGTCCTCGACGAGCCAGGAGTCGGCGACGAGCACGGTCGCGGGCTCGACGTCGCAGTCCTCGCGCGGCACGAGCGCGCCGCCCCGCCACAGCGAGGCGGTCGCGGGGGGTGTGCCCGGCTCGCTCATAGGATTCAGGCTATGCGTCTCCGGCTCCTGCGGCATCCGCTCGGCGGAGGATTCGACGCACGCCGCGCGTTCGAGGCGCTCCACCCCGAGGGGGACGCGTTCTGGCTCGACTCGGGGCCGGGCGGGCGCGCCTTCCTCGGCACGGGGGAGCGGGTCGTGCTGCCGGCGGGTGCGGTGCTGCCGACGCTGCGGGCGGAGCTCGCCGCGCTGCGCCCCGAGGGGCCCCTCGGCGGGGTGCCGCTCGGGCTCGTCGGCTGGCTCGGCTACGAGCTGCGGGGTGAGACGACGGGGGCCGTCGTGCGCGCGCGGGGGCCGCATCCGGATGCCGCGTTCCTGCGGGTGGATCGGCTCGTCGCGGTCGAGGCAGACGGCACGGCCGCCCTGCTCGCCCTGGGCACGGCCTGGGCGGGCGAGCTCGCCGCCTGGCGCGCCCGCACCGTCGCCGCCCTCGCGCCCGCCGCCGCCCCGGCCGCTCCCACTGCCGCTCCCGCCGCCGCCGCCCCGACACCCGCTGCCGCTCCCGCCGACGCTCCCGCGCCCGCTGCCGCTCCCGCCGACGCTCCCGCCCCCGCGGCCCCCGCGACGCCGACCGCCCCCCTCCGCTGGTCGAGTAGCTGGTCGCCGCAGGCGACCGCGTATCGAGACCCCGTTGACGCCACCGATACGACGCGCGCCGTGCACGACACCGCCGCGTCGTGGGAGCGGGATCACCCGGGTTTCGATACGCCGCCTGCGGCGGGCTACTCAACCAGCGGGGCCGGGGCGCCTTCGGCTGGCTACTCAACCAGCGGGGCCGGGGCGCCTGCGGCGGGCTCCTCAACCAGCGGGGCCAGTGCGCCTGCGGCGGGCTACTCAACCAGCGGGGCCCCCGTCTGGCACGACACCCCCGAGCGCTACCTCGCGAGCATCGAGGCGTGCCGGGCCGCGATCCGGGAGGGCGAGGCGTACCAGCTGTGCCTCACGACGGAGGCGCGTGTCGCGGGCGCCTTCGACCCGCTCGCCGTCTTCGATGCCGTGCGCGCCGCGGGCGCGACCCACCACGGTGGCCTCGTGCGCATCGGCGGGGTGGCCCTCGTCTCCGCCTCCCCGGAGCGCTTCCTCGAGGTCGCCCCCGACGGCACGGTGCGCACGAGCCCCATCAAGGGCACCCGCCCGCGGCATCCGGACCCCGCCGACGACGCCCGCCTCGCCGCCGAGCTCGTCGCGAGCGAGAAGGAGCGCGCAGAGAACCTCATGATCGTCGACCTCATGCGCAACGACCTGTCGCGCGTGTGCGAGACGGGCACGGTCGCGGTGACCCGCCTGCTCGAGGTGGAGTCGTACCCGCACGTGCACCAGCTCGTGTCGCGCATCGAGGGGCGGCTGCGTGGGGGGCTCGGCGCGGTGGATGCCGTGGCCGCGTGCTTCCCGGCCGGCTCGATGACGGGGGCTCCCAAGCTGCGCGCGATCGAGCTGCTCGACGGGCTCGAGGCGCGGCCCCGTGGCCCCTACGCGGGCGCCTTCGGCTACCTCGCGGCGGATGGCGCGGCCGACCTGGCCATGACGATCCGCACGATCGTGATCGACGCCTCCGGCGCATCCGTCGGCACGGGCGGCGGCATCACCGCGCTGTCCGTTCCGGGGGAGGAGCTCGCCGAGGCCCGCCTCAAGGCGGCCGCCCTCCTCGCCGCCCTCGCCGCCTCATCCGACGCCTGACACCCCGTAGGCTCGGGTGTCATGGCGGCCGGCGCGACGATCCACACCTTCGCCGTGAACCTCGCGGATGTCGACCGCGGCGTGTACGAGCAGCTCACCCTGCGCGTGGCGCAGCATCCGTCCGAGACCGAGGCGTTCATGCTGACCCGCGTGCTCGCCTACTGCCTCGAGTTCGAGGAGGGGATCGCCTTCACCGAGGGGGTCTCGGCGAGCGACGAGCCCGCGGTGCTCGTGCGCGACCTCACGGGGCGCGTGACGGCGTGGATCGAGGTGGGGGCCCCGGATGCGGCACGCCTGCACCAGGGCAGCAAACTCGCCGACCGCGTGGCGATCTACTCGCACCGCGACCCCGCGCGGCTGCTGCCGCTCTGGGCCGGCAAGAGGATTCACCGGGCTGAGGCAATCGTGCTGCACACGTTCGACCCCGGCTTCATCGACGAGGCGACGCGGGCGCTCGGCCGCCGCAACGAGGCGACCGTCTCGCGCACCGAGGGGCAGCTCTACCTCGACCTGAACGGTGCCTCCCTCAGCACCGCCGTGCACGCCCACCCCCTCGCGCCGTGAGCCGGTCTGCCCCCTCACCGCCGGTCGAGCAGTCCGTCACGGACGCTCCCCTCACTGCTGGTTGAGCCGCCCCACGGCGGGCGCCCCCACCGCTGGTTGAGTCGCCCCGCGGCGGGCGCCCCCTCGCCGCTGGTCGAGTAGCTGGTCGCCGCAGGCGACCGCGTATCGAGACCACGTTGTCACCACGGATACGACGCGGGGGAGTGGATGACAGAGCCGCGTCGTATCCGTGGTGACATGCGGGTTTCGATACGCCGCCTTCGGCGAGCTACTCAACCAGCGGTGTGGTGGGACGCAGCGCAGGCAGCGTGGGTGGCGCGAGCGGGGAACGGATGACAGAGCCGCGTCGTATCCGTGGTGACATGCGGGTTTCGATACGCCGCCTTCGGCGAGCTACTCAACCAGCGGGGACGGGGCGGCGAGCGGGCAAGGGCACCGCGGGCCGCGCGCGATGGCCTCGACTACGCTGGAGAGGTTGATTTCCCGAGAGGCAGAGCGTCAGTGACCCAGCACGACAACACCGGTGACGAGCACGGATACGACTTCCGCCGCATCCAGGACCGCTGGCTTCCGGTGTGGGACGAGCTGAAGCCGTTTTCGACCCTCGGCGTGGACGACGAGCGCCCCCGCAAGTACGTGCTCGACATGTTCCCCTACCCCTCGGGCGACCTGCACATGGGGCACGCGGAGGCGTACGCACTCGGCGACATCATCGCCCGCTACTGGCGGCTGCGCGGCTACAACGTGCTGCATCCGATCGGCTGGGACAGCTTCGGTCTGCCCGCCGAGGGTGCCGCGATCAAGCGCGGCATCGACCCGCGCGAGTGGACCTACGACAACATCGCCCAGCAGCGCAGCTCGATGCGCCGCTACGCAACGAGCTTCGACTGGGACCGCGTCATCCACACCTCCGACCCCGAGTACTACCGCTGGAACCAGTGGCTGTTCCTGAAGCTGTACGAAAAGGGTCTCGCCTACCGCAAGGCCAGCTGGGTCAACTGGTGCCCCTTCGACCAGACGGTGCTCGCGAACGAGCAGGTCGTCGACGGCCGCTGTGAGCGCTGCGACAACCTGGTGACCAAGAAGAAGCTCACCCAGTGGTACTTCAAGATCACCGACTACGCCGACCGTCTGCTCGACGACCTCGACAAGCTCGAGGGCCGCTGGCCGAGCAAGGTCATCGCGATGCAGCGCAACTGGATCGGCCGCTCGACCGGTGCCGATGTCGACTTCGAGATCGAGGGGCACGACGAGACGGTCACCGTCTTTACCACGCGCCCCGACACGCTGTTCGGCGCGACGTTCATGGTGGTCGCCCCCGACTCCGACCTCGCCCAGCAGCTCGCCGCGGGCTCGACCCCCGAGGTGCAGGAGGCATTCGCCGCCTACCTCACCGAGGTGCAGAAGAAGAACGAGATCGAGCGTCAGGACGCCACGCGCGAGAAGACGGGCGTGCCGCTCGGCCGCGTCGCGATCAACCCGGTGAACGGCGAGCGCATCCCCGTGTGGGCGGCCGACTATGTGCTGGCCGACTACGGCCACGGCGCCGTCATGGCCGTTCCCGCCCACGACCAGCGCGACCTCGACTTCGCGCGCGCCTTCGGCCTGCCGGTGCGGGTCGTCGTCGACACCCGCACGGATGCCGCGGAGGAGCTGCCCGACCCGGTGGTCACCGGCGAGGCGCTCGCGGGCGAGGGCCGGATGATCGGCTCCGACGTGCTCGACGGCCTCGGCAAGGCGGATGCGATCGCCCGCGTCATCGAGCTGCTCGAGGAGCGCGGCACGGGCCGCGCCGCCAAGACCTACCGGCTGCGCGACTGGCTCATCTCGCGCCAGCGTTACTGGGGCACCCCCATCCCGATCCTGCACACCGAGGACGGCCGCGAGATCCCGGTGGCCGAGGACGCGCTCCCGGTCGCGCTGCCGGCATCCGCGGGCCTCGACCTGCAGCCGAAGGGCACCTCGCCGCTGGGAGCTGCCGAGGACTGGGTGAACGTGACCCTGCCCGACGGCACGGCCGCGCGCCGCGACCCCGACACGATGGACACCTTCGTCGACAGCTCGTGGTACTTCCTGCGCTTCCTCTCGCCGAACGACGACACGAAGGCCTTCGACGTCGCCGAGGCGGCGAAGTGGGCGCCCGTCGACCAGTACGTGGGCGGCGTGACCCACGCCATCCTGCACCTGCTGTATGCGCGCTTCATCACGAAGGTGCTGCACGACCTCGGCTACCTCGACTTCGAGGAGCCGTTCACCGCGCTGCTCAACCAGGGCATGGTGCTCATGGAGGGCTCGGCGATGTCGAAGAGCCGCGGCAACATCGTGCGCCTCTCCGACCAGCTCGACGAGTTCGGGGTCGACGCGGTGCGCCTCACGATGGCGTTCGCGGGCCCGCCGGAGGACGACATCGACTGGGCGGATGTGTCGCCGTCGGGGTCGGCGAAGTTCCTGGCCCGCGCGTGGCGCGTGGCGGGGGATGTCGCATCCGCGCCCGGCGCGGACCCGGCGTCCGGCGACGCGGGCGTGCGCCGCTCGACCCACCGTCTGCTGGCGGACGCGCCGGGGCTCGTCGAGTCGTTCAAGTTCAACGTGCTCGTGGCGCGGCTCATGGAGCACGTGAACGTCGTGCGCAAGGCGATCGATTCGGGCGTCGGGGGAGCGGATCCCGCGGTGCGCGAGGCGGCCGAGGTGCTCGCGATGCTGCTCTCGCTCTTCGCGCCGTACACGGCCGAGGACATGTGGGCGACGCTCGGGCACGAGCCGACGGTGGCGCTGCAGGCGCTTCCGGATGCCGACCCCGCGCTGCTCGTCGAGGACGCGGTGACGGCGATCGTGCAGGTCGACGGCAAGGTGCGCGACCGGCTCGAGGTGTCGCCGCTGGTCTCGGGCGACGAGCTCGAGGCGCTGGCCCGCGCCTCCGAGAACGTGCAGCGGGCGATCGGCGAGCGCGAGGTCGTGAGGACGATCGTGCACGCGCCCAAGGTCGTCAACATCGTCACCCGGGGCTGATCCTCCACAGATCCCGGATGCGGCCCCACGGGGCCCCGCGCCGCGCGCCTAACCTTCCCGGGTGAGCGCCCGTCCCGACCCCCGCGCACCTCGCGCCCGGGTGCGTCGCGGGGTCGGGGCGGCGCTCGTCGTGCTGCTCGCGGGCGCCGGCATCGCGGTGTTCGTGACGGCGATCACCCCGCGCGGGGCCGAGCGCGAGCTCGTGGCCGCCGACGGGGCGCCCGCACCCGGCGACCCGGATGCGGTGCTCGGCACCGCGGCATCCGCCCCGCCGATCTTCGTGCACGTGCTCGGGCAGGTGGAGCGGCCGGGTCTCTACGAGCTGCGCACGGGCGACCGGGTGATCGACGCGATCGCGGCGGCGGGCGGGTTCACCGACGACGCCGACCCGGGCGGGGTGAACCTCGCGCGAATCCTCACCGACGCCGAGCAGCTCGTGGTGCCCGCGGTCGGCGAGACCCCCTCCACGGCGCCGGGGGTGGCGGCTGACGGGAGGGTCGACCTCAATACGGCCGACGTCGCCGCCCTCGACACCCTGCCGCGGATCGGCCCGGCCATGGCGCAGCGCATCATCGACTGGCGCGAGCAGAACGGGCCCATCAGCTCGGTCGACGACCTGCTCGCGGTGAGCGGCATCGGCTCCAAGACGGTCGAGGCGCTGCGGCCGCTGGTGGTGCCGTGACGGCCCCGCGGCTCCCCGAGCTGCGCCTCGTGCCGCCCGCCCTCGCCGCCTGGGGCACGGGCGGCATCCTCGTGGGTCTTCCCGCGGAGGCCCCGCTTCCGGCCGTCGCCGGCGTGCTGTGGGCGCTCGCCGCGGGTGCCCTGCTGCTGGGGTTCCGCATCCGCCCGCTCGCGGCCGCCTCGATCGCGCTCACCGCGGCGGCGCTCGTCGCGAGCGTCGTCACCGTGCAGGCCCCCGCGCGCGTGCCCGACCACCTCGCCGCGGTCGCGGGTCGCGGGGCCGTCGAGCTCGACGTCGCGGTCACGGGGGCGCCGCGCGAGGGGCGGATGCCGGGGCGGGCCCGGCCGGCCGACGCGCCGGATGCGGGGGAGGCATCCGTGCTCGTCTTCCTCGACGCGGCGGTCGGGGTCGAGGCCGCCCCGCGGATCGGCGAGACGTGGCGGTTGACGGCGCGGCTCGTCGCGACCGAGCCGGGGGAGGACGTCGCCTTCCTCGCCTTCGCGGAGGGCGAGGCGAGGCGGGTCGGCCGCGCCCCGCCGCTGCTGGAGGTGGCATCCGAGCTGCGCGAGGGGCTCGTGCGGATCAGCCGGGGGCTACCCGGCGACGGCGCCCTGCTGCTGCCGGGGCTCGCGGTCGGCGACACGAGCCGGGTCGACGACACGCTCGACGAGGCCATGAAGGCGTCGTCGCTCAGCCACCTGACGGCCGTCTCGGGCGCCAACTGCGTGCTCATCACGGGGTCGACGTTCGCGCTGTGCGCGCTGCTCGGGATGCCGCGTGCGGGGCGGGTCGTCGTGTCGCTCGGGGCGCTCGCGGGCTTCGTGGTGCTCGTGACCCCCGAGCCGAGCGTGCTGCGTGCCGCCGTGATGGGCGGCATCGTGCTGCTCGCCCTCGGTCTCGGCCGCGCGACCCGTGGGGTGCCCGCGCTCTGCCTCGCCGTCATCGTGCTGCTCGTCGCGGACCCCTGGCTGGCCCGCTCCTACGGTCTCGCCCTCTCGGCCCTCGCCACCGCGGGCCTGCTGCTGCTCGCGCGCCCCCTCGCTGCGGTGCTCGAGCGGTGGATGCCCGCCCCGCTCGCCCTCGTGATCGCGGTGCCCGCGGCTGCCCAGCTCGCCTGCCAGCCCGTGCTGCTGCTGCTGAGCCCGACCCTGCCGCTGTGGGGTGTGCCGGCGAACCTGCTCGCCGGCCCCGCGGCCCCCGTGGCGACGGTGCTCGGGCTCGTCGCCTGCCTGCTCGCCCCGCTCGCGCCGCCGCTCGCGTCGGGCCTCGCCGCGATCGCGTGGCTGCCCGCCTCATGGGTGGCGGCGGTGGCGCGCCTCGCCTCCGCCCTGCCGGGTGCGCGGATGCCGTGGCCCGCCGGCGCCCTCGGCCTCGGTGCGCTGCTCGTGCTCACCCTCGTGGTCGGCGTCGCCGTGCTCGGGCCGCCGGGCTCGCGGCTGCGGCGCACGGCGGCGGGCCTCGCGTGCGTCGGGCTGCTCGGCTACGCCGGTGCGCTCGGCGGCATCCGCCTCGCCGCGCTCGTCGCGCGCCCGGGCGACTGGCAGTACGCGATGTGCGACGTCGGGCAGGGGGATGCGACCCTCATCCGCTCGGCGGGCGTCACCGCGCTCATCGACACGGGCCCCGACCCCGCGGCGCTCACGGCGTGCCTCGACGAGCTCGGCGTCGGGCACCTCGACCTTCTCGTGCTCACCCACTACGACCTCGACCACGTGGGCGGAACGGATGCCGTGCTCGGCCGCGTCGGCACGGCGCTCGTCGGCCCCGCGGGGGAGGACGACGACGTCGTGCTGCAGGAGCGGCTGCGCGGGGGCGGTGCGCGCGTCGTGGAGGCGCAGGCGGGCGTCTCGGGGCGCCTCGGCGCCCTCGACTGGGTCGCGCTCTGGCCGTCGCCGCGCGGAGTCGAGCCCGGCAACGCCGCATCCGTCGCGCTGCTCGTGAGCCCGGGGGAGGGATGCGGCGCGTGCCTGAGCGCGCTGCTGCTCGGCGACCTCGACGAGGAGACGCAGCGGCGGATGGTCGCGCGGCGGCCGCCGCCGCCCGTCGACGTGCTCAAGGTCGCCCACCACGGCTCGGGCGACTTCAGCGCCGAGCTGTACGCGCGGGAGGCGGCATCCGTCGGTCTCATCGGGGTCGGGGCCGACAACGACTACGGGCACCCGGCGGATGCGGCGCTCGAGGCGCTCGCGGCATCCGGGACCGCGGCGTTCCGCACCGACCTCGACGGCCTCATCCTCGTCTCGCCGCCCCTCGCATCCGGCGGGCCGCCGCGCGTCTGGACCGAACGGCGTGTCGCCCCTGCTCGTTAGGCTGGAGGCATGGCGGCACGAACCCCGGCGAAGAGCACCAAGACCGCCATCCCGCAGCTCGCGTGGCACAGCGTCGAGCCGGCCCCCGTCGTGCTCGTGACGGGGCCAGAGCAGCTGCTCGCGGAGCGCGCGACCCGCACCGTGCGCGAGAAGCTCACGGCCGCCGACCCGAGCCTCGAGGTCTCGGACATCGACGCGGGCGCCTACGCGCCGGGGGAGCTGCTGACCCTCGCGAGCCCTTCGCTCTTCGCCGAGCCGCGCCTCATCCGGGTGAGCCAGGTCGAGAAGATGACCGACGCCTTCCTCGAGGAGGCGCTCGCCTACATCGCCGAGCCCGCCGACGACACGGTGCTCGTGCTGCGGCACGCGGGCGGGGTGCGCGGCAAGAAGCTGCTCGACGCGATCCGCGCGGGCACGGGGCGCGGGGTCGAGGTGGTCTGCGCCGAGCTCAAGCGCGAGAGCGACAAGATCGACTTCGCCGCGGCCGAGTTCCGTGCGGCGGGCCGCAAGGCCACGACGGGCGCCGTCCGCGCCCTCGTCGCCGCGTTCACCGACGACCTCGCCGAGCTCGCGGCCGCCTGCCGCCAGCTCGTCTCGGACACGGACGGCGACATCACCGACAAGGTCGTCGACCGCTACTACGCGGGGCGCGCCGAGGTGACCGCCTTCGCGGTGGCGGATGCGGCGATCGCCGGCCGCCCGGGCGAGGCGCTCGGTCTGCTGCGGCACGCGCTCGCATCCGGGTCCGACCCCGTGCCGATGGTCGCGGCCTTCGCGATGAAGGTGCGCACGATGGCGAAGCTCGCGGGCGCGCGCGGCTCCTCGAACGACCTCGCCCGCCAGTTCGGGCTGCAGGGCTGGCAGGTCGACCGCGCCCGACGCGACCTGCAGGGCTGGACGGACGAGGGCCTCGCCCGCGCCATCCAGACGCTCGCGAGCACCGACGCGCAGGTCAAGGGCGCGGGCCGCGACCCCGTCTACGCGCTCGAGCGCCTGGTCTCGGTCATCGCCTCCCGCGGCACCGTCTGAGCACGGCGCAACGGGAACGGGCCCCGCACCCGAAGGTGCGAGGCCCGATCCGACGTGTGGGGTGCGGTGCGCTCAGAGCGCGGCGACCTGCTTGGCGATGGCCGACTTGCGGTTCGCCGCCTGGTTCTTGTGCACGACGCCCTTGCTGACGGCCTTGTCGAGCTTCTTCGACGCGTTCGCGAGCGCGGCCTCGGCCTTGCCCTTGTCGCCCGCGGCGATCGCCTCACGGGTGCGGCGCACGGCCGTCTTGAGCTCGCTCTTGACGGCCTTGTTGCGCTCTTCGGCCTTCTTGTTGGTCGCGATGCGCTTGATCTGCGACTTGATGTTCGCCATGGGTGTGTCCTTCGGTGTGGAACGGATGGGGTGGTGCCGTCTGCGGTAGAGGGGCGCATCCCGGCGATCGCGTGTTGTGGGGCACGCGGAAATCCAAGGGTCAACGTTACCAGGTGCGCGGCGGGCTCGCCAATGCGGGTGCACGCCACCCCGCATGCGGCGGATGCCCGCCCTCGGATTCGGGGGCTGCCCGGATGCCGCGGATGCCGTGGGCGGCGGAGGCTGGATGCATGACCGACACGACCTCCACCCCCGCCCCCGAGCTGACCGCCGACGCGCAGAGCACCGCCGCGCCGGCCCCGCAGCCCGCGGGCCCCGAGAACCCGTACGCCCGTCCGGCGGCACCCGTCGACCCCACGGCATCCGCCCCCAGCAACGGCTTCAGCATCGCGAGCCTCGTGCTCGGCATCGCCTCGATCCCGACCGGCTGGGCGATCGCCGGCATCCTTGCCGTCGTCTTCGGCTTCCTCGCCCGCTCGCGGGAGCCGCAGGCGCGCACGATGTCCACCTGGGGCATCGTCCTCGGTTTCGTGGGCGTGTTCGGCTGGCTCGTCGTCGCGATCCTCGGCATCGCCGTCTTCGCCCCGTTCGCCCTGTGGGGCGCCGCGACCGGATGGTGGGGCGGCTTCTGAGTCGCCGGGCGCCCTGAGCGCCTCACGACATGGCTGTGGCCCGCGGGATCTCCCGCGGGCCACAGCCATGTCTCAGAGCGTCAGTGCTGGCGCGTCAGTGCTGGTTGCGGCGGCGGCGCGCACCGAGCACGACCGCAGCGGCGCCGAGCAGCAGAAGCGCGCCCGCCCCGATGAGCCACGGGGTGGCATCCTGCGCACCGGTCGCCGCGAGCTCCTCGTCGTCCTCCTCGTCCACGACGGCGTCGGCGATCACGAGGTCGGTGCCGCGGTTCATCACGAACGTCGCGAGGAAGTCGTCGTCGTCGAGGAAGTAGCAGTACGTGCCCGTCGCGGGCTCCGCGTCGAAGGCGACCTCGATCGAGAAGGTGCCGTCGGCATCCGCCACCGTGCTGCCGTCGTCGTCGGTGGCGATCGAGTCGTAGCTGTCGCAGTCGTGGACGTCGAGTACGACGGGGGCGCCCGGGAACCACCCCGCGCCGCTGATGGTGAGGCCGGCCGCGGCCTGGGCCGGCGTCGCCGGGTTCGGGGTGATGCTGCGGGTCGGGATGGGGGTGAAGACGCTCGTGTCGGCGAACGCGGTGGTGCCGTACAGCGACACCGTGGTGTTCTGCACCCAGATGCCGTAGGCGAGGAGCTCGGGCGTCGTCCCGCCCGCATAGAGCGCGTTCACGAAGTTCGTGAGGGTGTCGGTGCTGCCCGCGGCGATCGTCGTGCCGTTGTTGTCGATCGCCCCCGAGGTGATCCACGGGTCGCTCGCGGAGGCGGGACCGGTCGCAGCCGGCCGCAGGGTCGTGTACTCCGTGCCGAGTGCGCCGTTGCCGAAGATGGCGAGCTGGAGGGTCCAGTTCTGGTTGGAGGCGAGCACCCGCATGCTGCCGAAGGCCGCGAGGAAGCCGGACGCCTCGGCGGGCGTGACGACGCCCTGGTTGAGCAGCTGCACGACCGTGCTCGCGCCGCTCGCGTCGATGTCGAGCCCCGTGGCCGAGGACGCGACGCTGCCCTGCGTCCACGTGCTGCTGAGCTCGCTGAGGAACCACTCGTTCGCGGGGTAGCCTGCGCCGGTCTCCTGGCCGATGTCGGACGCGGTGAAGTAGGTCGAGAGCTTCACGACGGTGTCGGCGCTCGCGGGGGTCGCGAGCCCGACGGTGGTGAGCACGGCCAGTGCGGTGGTGGCCAGGGCGGCGAGGGGCTTCTTCATCGGATGCGGTTTCCTTCTGCGGTGCGGGCGCGACGGGGTCGTCGACGCCCTCGGGTCGGTGACGACCCTACTATGTGCAGCATCCGCATAAGTGCATGGAGTGCAGAAAAGTCGTTCGCGCTGCGCTTTCGCGCGCCGCCGCCGCAGGGGGCCTCGCGTACCTGAGGAAACGGGTGTGGCCCGCGGGATCTCCCGCGGGCCACACCCGTTTCTCAGCTGGTCAGCGTGTCAGCGCCGGCGTGTCAGTGCCGACGTGTCAGTGCTGGTTCTGGCGGCGGCGTGCACCGAGCACGACCGCACCGGCGCCGAGCAGCAGAAGCGCGCCCGCCCCGATCAGCCACGGGGTGACATCCTGCGCACCGGTCGCCGCGAGCTCCTCGTCGTCCTCCTCGTCGACGACGGCGTCGGCGATCACGAAGCTGACGTCCGGCAGCACATCGTGGTTGAACAGGAAGTGGCCGTCGCTGAAGTCGGCGCAGTAGGTTCCCGCGGCGGGCAGGGCGCCGAAGGCGACCTGAACCGAGAAGGTGCCGTCAGGGCCGGCGACCGTCGAGAAGTCGAAGTCGGTGGCGACGACCGTGGTGCCGCAGTCGTAGACGTCGAAGTAGACATCGGCACCCGGGAACCAGCCGGTGCCCGAGACGGTGAGGCCGTCGACGGCCTGCTGCGGGGTCGCAGGATTCGGGGTGATCGAGCGCGTGGGCACCGCGGTGAACGCGCTCACGTCACCGAAGCCCGAGATGCCCCACACCTCGAGCGTGGTGTCCTGGATCCACAGCCCGTAGGCGAGCACCTCGGGTGCGGCGCCCTGGTAGAGCGCGTCGGCGATGTCGGTGAGGTTGTCTGTGCTTCCGGCGGCGTAGAGCGTGTTGCCCGCGCCGTCGGTGATCGCACCGGAGGTGATCCACTGCACGCTCGAGGAGCTGTCGCCGAGTACGGCAGGGCGCAGCGTCGTGAACTCGGTGCCGGGCTCGCCGAAGAGCGGCAGCTGGAACGACCAGCCGGCGCCCGATGCCTCCACCCAGACGTCGTCGATCGCGTTGATGAAGTCGGCGGCGCTCGTCGGCGTGGTGACGTCCTGGTTGAGGATCTGCAGGGCCGTGGTGGTGCCGGGCGAGGCCACCTCGAGACCGGTCGCGGAGGAGGTCGCGGTGCCGGCGGTCCAGCCGCCACCGAGCTGACCGAAGAACCACTCCTCGGCGGGGTATCCGCCCGACTCGACACCGAAGTCGGCGGTGGTGAAGAACGTGGCGTCCCCGAGCGGGGTGGCAGCGGTTGCGGGACCGGCCAGGGCCAGGGTCGCGAACCCGGCGAGAGCGACGGTGCTGACCGCGGCGAAGGGCTTCTTCATCTCTAGGGACTCTCCTCATGAGGTGGTGCCGGCGCGCGCGAGCGCCCCGGATGTGAGAACGCTTCGACCTTACTGGGTATCCGTCCAGAATGCGTAACCCTCGCCGAGAATCCGTGCCGGAAGCGGAGTCCGCGTGCCCCGGCGCCTCGGTGACCGGTGCCGCGCCCGATCAGTGCTCGAGACGGCGGCGGGAGCCGAGCGCGACGGCGCCGGCGCCGAGCAGCAGGAGGGCGCCCGCTCCGGCCAGCCACGGGGTGGCGTCCCCGATGCCCGTCTCGGCGAGCTCGCCCGTGGTGGACGGCGCGTCATCCCCGTCACCCACCTCGTCGGTGTCGTCCCCGTCGTCATCCCCGCCACCGCCGGGGCCGGCCGCCTCCGCGATCGTGAACATCAGGTCCTCCGGCATCGCGCTCGCGAGGTAGAGCACGTCGTCGTCGTTGATGTCGGCGCAGTAGGTGCCCTCGGCCGGCGGCGTGCTCGTCGAGATGGTCAGCTCGAAGGTGCCGTCGGCATCCGCCGTCTGGGAGGCGTCGAAGTAGATGCTCGACTGGGTGTCGCAGTTGTAGAGGTCCATGAAGATGAGCGAGTTCGGGAACCATCCGCTTCCGGTCACGGTGATCCCGGACACCATCTGGGCGGGCGTCGCCGGGTCGGGGGAGATGGTCACCGAGGGCACGGGCGTGAAGAAGTCGCTGTGGCCGAAGCCGTCGACGCCGTACAGGTCGAGCTCGGCACCCTGCACCCAGATCCCGTAGGCGAGGAACTCGGGGGCGCCGTCCACGAACAGCTGGGTGATGAGGTTGGCGAGCGTGCGCGTCTCGCCCGGGGGGACCAGGATGTCGCCGCTCCCGTCGATGATCGCGCGCGAGGTCACCCAGCTGCCCGCCGCGTTGGTGCCGGTGGCCGCGGGCCGCAGCGTCGTGTATCCCAGGCCGCCGGGCTCGGCGTAGACCGCCACCTGGAAGGTCCAGTCGCCGCTCGAGGCGCAGACCTCGGTGCTGTGGATCGCGGCGAGGAAGGCCGTGTCGACCGTCACCGGGGTCGTGTTGCGACGCAGCAGCTGCACGACCTGGTTCGGGCCCGTCGCGTCGATGTGCAGGCCGGTCGCACCCGAGGCGATCGTGCCGTCCGTCCACGGCGACGACAGCTCGGCCGTGAACCAGTCTGCGCCCGCCGGGTAGCTGCCGCCACCCTCTTGCCCGATGTCGGCGACCGTGTAGAAGGTGCCGCTGCCCGCGACATCCGCGGCGGATGCGGGGGCGGTGAAGCCGAGCAGGGCGAGGCCGGCGATGGCGGCGGTGGCGATGACGCCGTGCGAGGTCTTCATCGTGTGCTGTCTCCTGGTGGTGGTGGTGGTGGTGGTGGTGGTGGCGGTTGGCGGCGGAGTGCCGGGGCTCGACTCCTCGACTCCTCGAGATCTCGTGAGCCACGGTCAGGGTAGCAAGAATCAATCGATTGATTAATTGATTTCGTGTTGACGGGCATGCCGTCATCGCTCGCGTGCTGCGATCCGTCCCGGTCCGCGGCACGCGGCGACCCCGCGCGCATGGGAGAATCGTGCGGATATGTCTCCCCGTGCCCTGACGCCCCTGCCGCCTGCCGCGACCGACCCCTCGCGCATCCGGAATTTCTGCATCATCGCGCACATCGACCACGGCAAGTCCACGCTCGCCGACCGCATGCTGCAGATCACCGGCGTGGTCTCCGATCGCGACATGCGCGCCCAGTACCTCGACCGCATGGACATCGAGCGCGAGCGCGGCATCACGATCAAGAGCCAGGCCGTGCGGATGCCGTGGGCGGTTTCGGCGAGCGGGGCCAACGGAGTGGGCGACACCTACGCGCTCAACATGATCGACACCCCCGGCCACGTCGACTTCACCTACGAGGTCTCGCGCTCGCTCGCCGCGTGCGAGGGCGCCATCCTGCTCGTCGACGCCGCGCAGGGCATCGAGGCGCAGACCCTCGCCAACCTCTACCTGGCCCTCGAGAACGACCTCGAGATCATCCCGGTGCTCAACAAGATCGACCTGCCGGCGGCCGACCCCGAGAAGTACGCGCGCGAGCTCGCGCAGCTCATCGGCGGCGACCCGGATGACGTGCTGCGCGTGTCGGGAAAGACCGGCATGGGTGTGGAGGAGCTGCTCGACCGCGTCGTGGAGCGCATCCCGGCGCCCGTCGGCGTCAAGGACGCCCCCGCCCGCGCGATGATCTTCGACTCGGTCTACGACGCCTACCGCGGCGTCGTCACCTACGTGCGCATGGTCGACGGGCAGCTGAACCCGCGCGAGCGCATCCAGATGATGTCGACGCGCGCCACCCACGAGATCCTCGAGATCGGGGTGAGCTCGCCCGAGCCGCAGCCCTCGAAGGGGCTCGGTGTCGGCGAGGTGGGCTACCTCATCACGGGGGTGAAAGACGTCCGGCAGTCGAAAGTCGGCGACACGGTCACGACCCTGGCGAAGCCCGCATCCGAAGCTCTCCCCGGCTACACCGACCCGCTGCCGATGGTGTTCTCGGGCATCTACCCGATCGACGGGAGCGACTACCCGGAGCTGCGCGAGGCGCTCGACAAGCTGAAGCTCTCGGATGCGGCCCTGCAGTACGAGCCCGAGACCTCGGTCGCGCTCGGCTTCGGCTTCCGCTGCGGGTTCCTGGGCCTGCTGCACCTCGAGATCATCACCGAGCGGCTGAGCCGCGAGTTCGGGCTCGACCTCATCACGACAGCTCCCAGCGTGCCCTACCAGGTGACGACCGACGACGGGAAGACGGTCACCGTCACGAACCCCTCCGAGTACCCGACCGGCACGAAGATCGCCGAGGTGCTCGAGCCGATCGTGTCGGCGTCGATCCTCGCGCCGAAGGAGTACGTGGGCGCGATCATGGAGCTGTGCCAGTCGCGCCGCGGCACCATGAGGTCGATGGACTACCTCGGCGAGGACCGGGTCGAGCTCAAGTACACCCTCCCGCTCGGCGAGATCGTGTTCGACTTCTTCGATCAGCTGAAGTCGAAGACGCAGGGCTACGCCTCGCTCGACTACGAGCCGGCCGGTGAGGCGCCGGGCGAGCTCGTCAAGGTCGATATCCTGCTGCAGGGCGAGACCGTCGACGCGTTCAGCGCGATCGTGCACAAGGACAAGGCCTACGCCTACGGCACGATGATGGCGACGCGCCTGCGCGAGCTGATCCCGCGTCAGCAGTTCGAGGTGCCCATCCAGGCGGCGATCGGGGCCCGCATCATCGCGCGCGAGAACATCCGCGCGATGCGCAAGGACGTTCTGGCCAAGTGCTACGGCGGCGACATCACCCGCAAGCGCAAGCTGCTCGAGAAGCAGAAGGAGGGCAAGAAGCGCATGAAGATGGTCGGCCGCGTCGAGGTGCCCCAGGAGGCGTTCATCGCCGCGCTCTCGGGCGACGTCGAGAAGGCCAAGGACAAGAAGTAGGACAGCCGCTCAGGTGAGCGTCGTGCGCGAGTGGGCCGCGCCGATCAGCTCCGCGTCGTGCGAGGCCACGAGCACGGCGTGACCGGCGGCGGCGAGGTCGGTCAGCATCCGGATGACGGCGTCGGCGCTCGCCCGGTCGAGGCTCGCGGTCGGCTCGTCGGCCATGACGACGGCCGGGTCGAGCAGCAGGGCGCGCGCGAAGGCGACGCGCTGGCGCTCGCCGCCCGAGAGCCGGTCGGGGTAGTGGTCGCGGCGGCCGCCGACCCCGAGCCGGTCGAGCAGCTCGCGGCCGCGTGACGCGAGCTCGCGGGTGCGGCGCTCGGGCACGGCGGGCAGCAGCACGTTCTCGAGCGCGGTGAGCCCCGGCAGCAGCCGGTCGCGCTGGTCGAGGTAGCCGAGATGGTGACGGCGTCGGGCGGTGACGACGTCGTCGGCGAGCCCGGTGATCTCGAGCCCCTCCCAGCTCACGCGCCCCGCGGCGGGCGGCACGAGGCCGGCCGCGACCCGCAGGATGCTCGTCTTGCCCGATCCGGAGCGCCCCGCGAGACAGTGCACGTGCCCGCGATCGAGCCGCAGCCGGTAGCCGTCGACGATCGTCAGCGGTTCCTGCCCGGGGCGCTCGTACTGCACGGTCACGCCGTCGAGTTCGACCGCCGGGCCCCCGAAGACCGTGCCGACGGCGGGCGCGGGGTGGGGGTCGGGCGCGGGGTCGGGCGACATTCGGGTCTCGATCACGCTCGGGTTCCTCTCGTGCGGACGGTCAGGATCGTGGTCGCGGCGGCGCTCGCACCGACGGCGGATGCGGCCACGAGCAGGGCGGGTGACGGCAGCGCCAGCAGCGGCGCACCGATCGCGACGAGGGCCGCCGTCACCGCGGCGGCGGGCAGCAGGATCGCGGCCGACTCGATGCGCTGCGCGCGGGCGATCTGGCGGCTCGTCCAGCCCGTGGTGCGCAGCGCCGACCACTGGTCCGCGCGGCGGAGAAGCTCCTGGCGGCGGCTGAGCACGGCGAGCACGATCCCCGCGGACAGCGAGACCGCCCCGAGGGCGAGCTGGGGCAGCAGCTGCTGGTCGCCGAGCGCCCCCGCGAGCAGGCTCTCGCCCGCCTCCGCACGACCGCGCAGCACGAGCGAGGCGAGACCGGCCGCGGCGGCCCCGACGATCACGACCGCGACGAACTGGGTGAGGCTCGTGACGGGGTGCAGCAACGCCTGGCGTGCGCCGAACCCGCGGACCGTGCGCGCCCCCATCCGCCCGCTGCGCCGACGGCCGAGGGCTCGCGAGGGTTCGGGGCGCGAGCCGGCGACGACGGCCGCGCCGACGAGGGCGAGCGTCGCCACGACCACCGCGAGCAGCAGCGCACCGGTGAGCGTGGACTGCACGAGGAGAGCGGCCGTGCCCGCCGTGGCGACGATCACCAGCAGGCCGGGCGCCTCCTCCGCCGCGTGCCAGCGCGCGATCCGGCTGCGAGAGAAGCCGAGGGCGCGCATCGTGGCCGACTCCTCGCGCCGGCGGGGGAGTCCCGCGAACTGCGCGGCGCCGAGCAGCAGCAGCGCGGCCCCGACCCCGATGAGGGCGATCACGACGGTCGAGCTCGAGATCGCGAGCTCCGCGCGCGCTGCCGCCCCCAGCTCCGACCAGTTCTGGCTGATCGCGCCGAGCACACCGACCGCCTGCGCGCCGTCCGGGTCGTCGGTGCCGAACGCGTAGCCGTCGACCCGCACGGTGACGGGCGCGGGCGAGGACCCCGCGACGACGACGGCACGCAGCCCCAGCCCCTGGATCCGCTCGGCGACCTCGAGCACGGCACGCTGAGCCTCGGGCGTGTAGCCGTCGATGCCGGCGACGCGCACCCGGATGGCCGAGATCGGTGCGGCGTCGCCCCACGAGGCGGCGCTGTCGAGCGAGCCGATCGCGATCGTCGCCGGGCTCACGAGCCCGATCCCCGAGACCGAGGGCCGCATCCGCACGCCCTCGTGCGCCCCGCCGGAGACGACCGTGTCGACCGGGGTGTACGCCCCGAGCGGCACGTAGTCGACGGCGTCGGTCGTCACGATGCCGTCCCGCGGGAAGGTGCCGACCGGGACCGCGACCGTGCCGATGCCCTCGGCGCGCTCGCCACGCTGCTCCAGGTCGAGGTAGACGGCCTCCGCGCCGACCGCGGTCGGGTCGATGTCGAAGGAGAACGGCTCGCCCGGGTCGGTCCAGTAGGGCTCGAGGGGCGCGCGGTAGCCGGATGCTGCCAGCGCGATCCCGGACGCGTCGTGCGCGTAGCGTCCGTCGACCGGCCGGGCCACCCCGTTCACCGCGAGGCTGCGGAACTGCGGGAGGGCGTCGACGGTGTCGAGCTCGGCACCCGGCCAGGCGATGCGGGCGTGGCCGTCGACGAGGGGGTTGAGGGCGTCGGAGATGTCGACGACGACCGTGCCGAGCGGCTCGCCGGTGGGTGCTGCCGGTGCGCTCGGCTCCGCGTACGGCCAGCTCACCCCGCCGGGCTCGCCGATGTAGGGCGCGGCGCCGAGCGCGGTCACGGTCACCTTGACGCTCAGCGCGGCGGCCGGTGCATCCGTCACGAGCAGGGGCAGGTAGCCGACGCCGTCGAGTCGGGCCGACATCTCCTCGTCGAAGTCGCGGCCTGCCTCCCGGTAGAGGGCGCGCGCGTCGGCGAGACCGGCCTGCCCGTAGATGATGTCGAGGCCCAGCAGGGTCGAGCGGTCGTCGAGGTAGGCGGGCCCGAAGCGCCCCGTGTCGGCACGCGCCCAGCCGGCCACGTCGTCGGAGCTCAGCGCACCGGTGGGGCCGAGGGCGATGAGCGGGTCGAGGAAGGCGCCCGCGTCGCCGAGCAGCGCCTTCTCGGCCACCGGGTCGACGAGCGTGATGCGCGTGGCCCCCTGGGCGGAGGGGTCGAGGGTCAGCATGAGCAGCTCGTCGGTCGCGGGCTGGAACCCCCAGCCGCCGGGGTAACGCTGCGCGACGCCGTCGAGGTCGCCGTCGCGGCAGAAGAGGGCGCGGGCGAGGTGCGGGTAGCGCGCGGGGTCCAGCGGCAGGGAGTTGAACACGGTGCTCTCGGGGATGCGGCACTCGGGGCGGGGGCGCGTCGCCGAGGACTCGTCGACCACGACCGTCGTGCTCGTGCTGCCGACGACCCGCTCACCCAGGCCGTCATCCGTCGTGTAGACCGCCGAGACCCGGAACGCCTGCGGCACCGTGCCCGCCCCGGCGATCCCCCGGGGGATCGCCACCGTCGGGCTCAGCGCCTTCAGACCGGGCGCCACGATCTCGCCGAGGGGCGCGGCGATCTCGACCCCCTCGATGCCGCGGACCTGCTCGAGCAGCTCGACGCCGATCCCGCTCGTGCCGCTGCCGAGCGAGTTCGGCGGCAGCATGCCGTCGATCGGCGCGTTGGCGCTCGCCGGCACGACGAGGATGTCGTACACGCCCCGCCAGTCGGCGTCGAGCGAGGCGCGCAGCGCGGCGGCGGCACCCCCCTGGATGCCGGCGACGGCGACCGCCGCGACCGCGAGCAGCGCGACGGCCGCGACCCGGATGCGGTCCCGCAGCACGCGACGGAGCGGCCCGGGCACGGGGGCGGGGGAGCGGGTCATCGGGTCTCCTCGAGCGTGCGGCAGAGCTCGGAGGGGTCGCGGGGCGCTGCCGGGGGCGCGGATGCCGCCGCGAGCACGACGGTCTCGCCGCCGGGTGTGGGGCAGGCGGCGAGCACGACCGCGCGCCCGCTCGCCGCGGCGGGCCCGAAGCCGGCGGTCGTCGCCCGCACCTCGACCGGTGCGGATGCCTCCGCCGCCTCGTCTCCCGGTGCGGAGGTGCCGCGCAGCAGCTCGGCGGCGGCCGCGAGCAGCCGCTCGGGGGCGGCATCCGCGATCCGGGGGCTCTCGGCGAGGGTCGCCCAGGCGGCCGTGCAGAGGGCTGCGGCGTCGACGCGCGGGGCGTCCGCTGCGGCGAGCTCGTACCGGGCGGCGAAGAAGCTGACGGGGGCGGGGCCCGTGCCGTCGAGGCAGGCGACCCGGTGGTCGACGCGCTCCACGGCCCCCGAGGGCGCGGGGGCCGCGACCGTGAGCGCCGCCGCGGTGGCGGCGCCGCCGACGAGGGTCGTGGCGGTGAGAGCGGCGATCAGGGTGCGCAGCGCCGTGCGGCGTCGCGCGGCGATCCGGTCGATGCGCTCCTCGACGCGCTGGCCGATCGCCTCGAGTGCGGCGTCGAGGTAGATGCCGTGCTTGGGCCCGCTCATGCTTCACCCCGCACGGTCTGTCGCAGCGTCGCGCGCAGCCGCTCGAGCCGCTTCGCGAGGGCGGAGCGGCTGAGCCCGAGGTGCTCGGCGGCCTCCTCGTAGCCGTAGCCCTCGACGAGGCAGAGGTGCACGATCCGCTGGTCGATGCCCCCGAGGCGGCCGATCTCGACGCGTGCCCAGCTGAGCTCCTCGATGCGCTCCTGGCGGATGCGGTCGCCGGGCAGCAGCGTCTCATCGAGCGCGAGAGCGTCGCGGCGGGCTCGCAGGGCGTTGCGGGCGAGGTTGCGGCAGCACACGAGCAGCCACGGCAGGGCCGAGCTGTCGACGATGCGCAGCCCGCCGAGCTTGCGCCAGGCGAGCACGAAGACCTCCTGCGTCACGTCCTCGGCGTCGCGGTCGTCGCGCAGCATCCCCCAGGCGTAGGCGTACACGGCGCGGCCGTGCCGGCGGAACAGCGCGCTGAAGGCGCCGCGGTCGCCCGTGCGGGCGCGGGTGACGAGGTCCTCGTCGCGCGCGGTGTCGTACACGTCCCCCCCCTTGGGATTCGGCCTTCACCATCATCGTGTTCGGGGCGCGCGGATCGTGACATCCGGTGTGCGCCTGTCATGATCGGGGGGTGGACGCGATCTCGAGCGATGGTCTCAGCTACGCACCCGTCGGATGCTCCCGCCCGGGCGCCGAGACGCCGCGGGGGCTGCGGGCGCGCACCCAGCGCATCCGTCTCGGCGACGGCCGCGAGGTCTGGGAGCGCGCGTGCGAGGCGGTCGCCGGGTGGGCGATCAAGAAACAGCTGCGGTTCCGGATCGCACCCGACGACGAGCGCGTCGAGCTGGGCCGCGACTACGACACCCGCTACGGCGTGGGCGTCGCGCGGGTGCGCGAGCCGGTGCGCGTCGTGTGGGTCGCCGACGAGCCCGATCGCCGCGGCTTCGGCTACGGCACGCGCGCCGGGCATCCGATCACGGGCGAGGAGTGCTTCCTCGCCGAGCGCGACGCGCACGGCGGGGTGTGGCTCGTGGTGCGCACGGTGTCGCGGGTGTCGCGCGGGCGGTGGTTGCCGCTGTGGCCCGGCATCCGGATCGCGCAGCCCTACTTCCAGCGCTCGTACGCGCGGGCCGCGGTGAGGCTCGTGGCGGGCGCGGGGGCGGATGCGGCGCTGCGGGGGGTGCGCGGCCTGCGGCGCGGCCTCGTGGGGGAGGGCTCCTCGTCCGTCGACGGCATCGCACGCCTTGGCTACGGCATGGGTGCGCCGCGCGGGCCGTTCGAGGAGCCGCCCGTCGAGCCCGTCGAGCTCGACCGGGCGGCGCTGCCGTGGGAGCTGCGCGACGACGAAGGCGACACATCCTCGGCACTTTAGGCCGATTGTCAGGCGCCCCTGCGACAATCGGGGCGTGAACAGCCCCTCGGCGTCCCCCGGCGACGCCCCCCGACGGTCGACGGCCCCCGCCGCGACCGCCGACGGCGACCCCGAGGAGCTCTGGCGCGTGCCCGTCACCTACGGCGCCGTGGGGGCGACCCAGGCGGCCGACCTGCTGCAGTATCCGCCGCGCGGCTACCGCCCGCTCGAGCGGCGCATCCGCGTCGGCCACGGACCCGAACGCTGGGAGCACGCCTGGATGCGCGTCATGAGCTGGGGCATCCAACGCGGTGCCGGGTTCCGGGTGACACCGCTTCCGGCGCCCGCGGCCGCCACCACCGCGGGATACCTGCCCGTCGTCTTCGACGCGGACGGAGCCCCCGTGCGCCCCGCCACGGTCGGCGCCGCGGGAGAGACCGTCTTCACCCCCGAGGGCGACGCGCTCGTGCGCGCGGGCGACACGGGCCTCCTGCAGCCCCCGCTCTGGCCGCGCGCCTTCCCGGTGCGGGTCGTCTACGTGATCGACGAGCCCGAGCGCCGCGGTGCCGCCTTCGGCACGCTCCCCGGGCACGCGCTCGCGGGGGAGGAGCTGTTCCTCGTGGAGCGGCGCGCCGACGACTCCGTGTGGCTCACGGTGCGCATCTTCTCGCGCCCGGCGGGCGGCGTCTGGCGGCTCGTGCTCCCGGTGCTGCGCCTCGTGCAGGCGATCCTGGTGCGCCGCTATCTGGCCGAGCTCACGGGGCCGCTCCCGGCATCCGCCGCCACCTCCTGACGCCCGTGTCCCGTGCCGCGGCTCTTCGATCCCCGGCGCCCCACGCATGGTGCCGTTTCGGCTGGATGGTGCCGTTTCGCGGCCACCATCCAGCCGAAACGGCACCATCCGCGCACTCCGCGAGAATGGGGGCATGACGCGGCGACACGACCACGACGCGGTCACGTACCCGGAGGTCGGGGCGACGCGCGGCGAGCTGCCGGACGGATACCGCCACATCGAGCGCGAAGCGCTGCTCGGCCGGGGCGACGAGCTCTTCGCCCGGGCGAGCGCCGCCGTGCTCTCCTGGGGCGTGCAGACCGGGTCCGGCATCCGGGTGCGCGGGGCGGAGCCCGGCGCGGATGCGGCACGGCCACTCGGCGTGGGTGACACGGTCGTGCTGCGGATCCCGCCGTGGCCGCGCGACGTGCCGTGCCGCGTCGTGTACCTCGTCGACGAGCCGACGCGCCGCGGCTTCGCCTACGGCACGCTGCCCGGGCATCCGGAGACCGGCGAGGAGGCGTTCGTCGTCGAGCGACGCGGCGACGCGGTCGTGCTCCGCATCCGCGCCTTCTCGCGCGCATCCGGCTGGTTCTTCCGCCTCGGCACCCCGGTGCTGCTGCTCCTCCAGGAGCTCTACACGCGCCGGTACCTGCGCGCACTGCGCGCCCCCGTCACGCGCTGACGCCCATTCCCGGAGCCGCTGGTGTCGTTTCGGCTGGATGGTGCCGTTTCGCGGCCACCATCCAGCCGAAACGGCACCATCGGCTCCGGCGGGGGAGAATGGACGGATGCCGAGCGCCCTCCCCATCGCGGACCCCGCCCCCGCCGACGGGGCGCTCCCCGCATCCGCCGCCGAGGGATCCGCCGAGCGCGATCTCGGGGTCTACCTGCACGTGCCGTTCTGCCGCGTGCGCTGCGGCTACTGCGACTTCAACACCTACACGGCCGCCGAGATCCGCGGCGTGAAGCAGAGCGACTACGCCGCCCAGGCCGCCGCCGAGGTCGCCTTCGCGCGCGGCGTGCTCGCGGATGCCGGGGTCGCCGAGCGTGCCGCATCCACCGTGTTCTTCGGCGGCGGCACCCCGACCCTGCTGCCGGCGTCCGACCTCATCCGGATGCTGGACGCCGTGCGCGAGGCGTGGGGGCTCGCGGACGGTGCCGAGGTGACGACCGAGGCGAACCCCGACTCGGTCACCGAGGCGGGCCTCGTCGAGCTCGCCGCGGCCGGCTTCACGCGCGTGAGCTTCGGCATGCAGTCGGCCGTGCCGCACGTGCTCGCGACCCTCGAGCGCACGCACGACCCGGCCCGCATCCCGCTCGTGGTCGAGTGGGCGCGCGCCGCGGGCCTCGACGTGAGCCTCGACCTCATCTACGGCACCCCCGGCGAGAGCCTCGACGACTGGCGCCGCTCGCTCGAGCTCGCCCTCGCGCAGCGGCCCGACCACCTCTCGGCCTACGCGCTCATCGTCGAGCCCGGCACCAAGCTCGCCCGCCAGATCGCGCGCGGCGAGGTCGCCGAGCCCGACGAGGAGCTGCAGGCCGACCAGTACGAGCTCGCCGACGAGCTGCTCGCGGATGCCGGCTACGGCTGGTACGAGGTCAGCAACTGGGCCACGGATGCCGCCCACCGCTCGCGGCACAACCTCGCCTACTGGACGGGTCAGGACTGGTGGGGCGTCGGCCCCGGAGCCCACAGCCACGTGGGTGGGGTGCGCTGGTGGAACGCGAAGCACCCGGCGGCCTACGCGGAGCGCCTCGCGCGCGGCGAGTCGCCGGCGGTCGGACGCGAGACGCTCGACGCCGAGACGCGTCGCGTGGAGGACGTGCTGCTGCGCAGCCGCATCGCCGACGGGCTGCCGACGGAGACGCTCACGGCATCCGGTCGCGCCGCCGTCGCGGGTCTCATCGCCGACGGCCTGATCGAGGGCAGGAACGCGATAGCCGGCCGCGTCGTGCTCACACGACGCGGCCGGCTGTTGGCGGATGCGGTGGTCCGTCGGCTGTGTTGATCAGGCGCCGCGATAATCCGCGGCGCACGCTCCGCCGGCCCCACGCGAGGGACCGGCTTCGCTGATCAGCTGACGAACTTGATCGCCATCGGGTACGTGTAGAACTCGCCCTTGTTCGCGGCGATCGCGGCCATGATGCCGAAGATGATCGCGAGCACGGCGGCCGCGATCATGATCAGGAATCCGATCAGGATGAACGCGGTGATGAAGCCCACGACGTAGGCGATGAGCAGCGTGAGCTGGAAGTTGAGGGCCGTCGCGGTGTGCGCGCGCACGAAGGCGCCGCGGTCCTTGAGCACGAGGTAGGCGATGAGGGGCACGAGCCAGCTGACGAGGATGCCGCCGACGTGCGTGAGGGTCGCCCACATGCGCTGGTCGGAGGGGCTCATCTCGCTGCTCTGCGCGTAGTTGGGGGTCTGGGCGGGGGGAGGAGGAGTGGCAGTCATGTGCCCATTAAAGCAAGTGCGCCGGACCCGAGGGTCCGGCGCACCGCAGTAGTCGCGCTTACTTGATGAAGCGGAAGGCGAACGGGTAGCGGTAGGAGCCGCCCGCGTTGACCTTGGTGAAGCCGATGATCGAGAAGATCAGGCCGACCGCCCAGATCGCGAAGGTCAGCAGGGTCTGGATGATGCCCCAGATTCCGAAGGTGACCGCGATCAGGATGACCCCGAGCACGAAGTTCGCGACGTGCGCGATCGCGACGGTGATCTGGAAGTTCAGCGCCTCCTTCGCCTCGACGTTCGTGCGCACGCCGCGGTCCTTGAAGATGAGCCAGATGATGAGCGACGGCAGGAAGCCGATGATGCCGCCGAGGTGGGCGAACGAGGCCCACTGCTTGTCCTCGGCCTCGGTGAGCGGGGCGGCGGGCTGCGGGGCGGCCGGCTGTGCGGGATCGGTCATGGTGGTGGTGCCTTTCTCTCAGAAGATCTGGGGGGAGCAGTCAAAACGCTATCGCCCGCCGCCCACCCCCGCAACGACCCGCCGCACTCACTCGCGTTAGTATTTGGCAGTCACGTATCCGGAGTGCCAGGCGCGGCGTCGGCATCCGGTCTCCCGCGGAAGGTGGTGCTCATGGTCTCGGAGCGGAGCCTGGCCGTGCTGCGGGTCATCGTGCAGGACTACGTCTCCACGAGCGAGCCGGTCGGCTCGAAGTCGATCGTCGAACGCCACGCGTTCGGCGTGTCGAGCGCCACCATCCGCAACGACATGGCGCAGCTCGAGGAGGACGGCCTCATCGCCGCACCCCACACATCCTCGGGCCGGGTCCCCACCGACAAGGGCTACCGCGTCTTCGTCGACCAGCTGAGCGAGCTGCGGCCGCTCACCACGGCGCAGCGCAGTGCGATCGAGACCTTCCTCGGCGACAGCGCCGACCTGGATGAGGTGCTCGGCCGCACGGTGCGCCTGCTGTCCCAGCTCACCAACCAGGTGGCGCTCGCCCAGTACCCCTCGTTCGGCACCGCGCGGGTGCGGCACGTCGAGCTGGTGGGCTTGGGGCCGCACCGCGTGATGGCCGTGCTCATCACCGACACGGGGCGCGTGGACCAGCGCATCGTCGACTCGAGCGCGGGCGAGGACGCCGAGCAGCTCGCACGGCTGCGCGAGCGGATCAACGCGGAACTCGGCGGGATCGCGCTCGCGGATGCCGCATCCGCCCTCGACACCCTGCTCGAGCACGTGGAGCCGGCCGACCGTGCCGCTGCCGCGCCGCTCGTGGCGAGCCTCGCCGAGCAGGTCGCCGCCAACCGGCACGACCGGCTCGTGATGGCGGGCGCCGCCAACCTCGCGCGCACCGAGCGCGACTTCTCCGGCTCGATCTTCCCCGTGCTCGAGGCGATCGAGGAGCAGGTGACGATCCTGCGGCTCTTCGGCGAGATCGCGCTCGAGGAGGACGGGGTGGCGGCGCGGATCGGCGCCGAGAACGCCGACTACGGGCTGTCCGAGACGAGCGTCCTCGCATCCGGCTACGTCGCCCCCGGCGGCTCGGTGGCGCGCCTCGGCGTGCTCGGCCCCACCCGCATGGACTACTCGGGCAACATGGTCGCCGTGCGCGCCGTCGCCCGCTACCTCTCGCGCCTGCTGGGCGACGACAACTGATAACGAGGAACGTTGAGCGATCACTACGAGGTCCTGGGCGTCGAGCGCACCGCGTCGGCCGAGGAGATCAAGAAGGCCTACCGGAGGCTCGCGCGGGAGCTGCACCCCGACGTGAACCCCTCGGATGAGGCGGCCGAGCGTTTCAAGCTCGTCACCCACGCCTATGACGTGCTGAGCGACGCCGAGCAGCGCGAACGCTACGACATGGGCGGCTCCGGTGGCCTCGGCGGGGGCGGCTTCGGTTTCGGCGACATCTTCGACAGCTTCTTCGGGGCCGCCGCCGGGCGCAGCGCGGGCCCGCGCTCGCGCACCGAACGCGGTCAGGACGCCCTGCTGCGGATCGAGATCGACCTCGACGAGGTGGTGTTCGGCACGAAGCACGAGCTCGAGATCGACACCGCGGTCATGTGCTCCTCGTGCGAGGGATCGTGCTGCGCGCCCGGCACGAGCATGGCGCGCTGCGACATCTGCGGGGGGACGGGGCAGATCCAGCGCTCCGTGCGCTCGCTCCTCGGCAACGTCATGACCTCGAGCCCGTGCGGAACCTGCCGCGGCTACGGAACCATCATCCCGAACCCGTGCGCGACGTGCGGGGGCCAGGGGCGCGTGCGCGCGAAGCGCAAGGTCGCGGTCGACGTGCCGGCCGGTGTCGACACCGGCATGCGGCTGCACCTGCCGGGCGAGGGCGAGGCGGGGCCGGCGGGCGGCCCGAGCGGCGACCTCTACCTCGAGGTCAAGGTGCGCCACCACGAGATCTTCAGCCGCTCGGGCGACGACCTGCTCGCGACCCTCGAGGTGCAGATGACGGATGCCATCCTCGGCTCGTCGGTGACCCTCGACGGGCTCGACGGCGAGGTGACGATCGACATCAAGCCGGGAACGCAGTCGGCGGATGTCGTGACCGTCAAGGACCGCGGCGTCACGCGCCTGCGCGGCGGCGGGCGCGGCGACCTGCGGGTCGGCGTGCACGTGCAGACGCCCGTGCGGCTCAACTCGAGCGAGACCGAGCTGATCAAGCAGTTCGCCGCCAAGCGCCCTCCCGCCAAGCCCGTGTTCTCGAAGTTCCAGCAGGGCCTGTTTGCGAAGCTCCGCGACCGCTTCATGGGCTGATCGGACGAGTGGGGGCATGGCGAGCCTGTACCTGAGCGACGAGCTGGCGGATGCGCGGCCCGGGGCGCGCGTCGAGGTGACGGGCGAGGAGGCGCGGCACGCGCTGCAGGTCGCCCGCATCCGGGTGGGCGAGCGGATCGCGGTGGGCGACGGGCGCGGAACGATCGCCCGCGGGGTGGTCGCCGCCGCCGAGCCCGGCGTGCTCGCGGTCGAGGTCGACGAGGTCGTGCACGAGCAGGCACCCACGCCCGCGCTCTGGCTCGCCCAGGGGCTCGCGAAGGGCGACCGCGACGAACTCGCGGTGCAGGCGGCGACCGAGCTCGGGGTCGCGGGCGTCATCCCGTGGGCGGCGGAGCGCTCGGTGACGCGCTGGGAGGGGGCGAAGGTCGCGCGCAACGAGCAGCGTTGGCGCACGATCGTGCGCGAGGCGACGAAGCAGGCGATCCGTCCGCACGTGCCGGAGGTCGCATCCCTCGCCACCACCGCTCGGCTCGCCGAGCTGCCCGGGCTGGTGGTTGTGCTCGAGCCGAGCGCGTCGAGCGCGCTCACCGCGGTGCCGCTCGACGGTGTCGAGCGGGTGACGCTCGTCGTCGGGCCGGAGGGCGGGGTCGCGCCGCGTGAGCTGGAGCTCCTGGCGCGGGCCGGTGCGGTTCTCGCGCGGCTCGGGCCCGAGGTGCTGCGCACCTCCACCGCGGGACCGGCCGCTCTCGCCGTGCTCAACGCGCGCCTCAACCGCTGGTGACTCCCTCGCTGACTGGTCGGTAAATCCCGCTAAAACTGCGTTTTAGCGGGATTTACCGACCAGTCAGCGAGACGAGCCGGCGCCGTCGGCGGGCAGGGCGTCGGGCACCTGCACCCGCTCGAGCTCGAGCCGCATCCCGGATGCGACGAACGCGAGCCCGCGGTGCGAGGCGGAACGCCACGCGACCACCACCGTGACCGCCGCGAAGGCGAGCCCGGCCCACGCGCCAACCTCGGGGGTCAGCGTAAGCAGCTGGTAGCCGCCGATGCCCGTGAGGAATCGGATCGCGCGCCAGAGGGCGACGGGGCGTCGCGCATCCACGCCGCGCAGCCGCACGGCGGCCTCGCCGATCGTCGAGCCGGTCGCGAGCACCCCGACCCCCGTCCCCGCCAGGGTCACGAGCGCCGCCACGAGGCTCGACGTGGCCCCGTCGATCTCCGCGGACGGGCGCTGCAGCACGTAGAGCTGCACGGCGTTGCCGATCACGCCGACCACCACGGACGTGACGACGACCGCGAGAACATCGCACAGCATCCCCAGCAGCCGGCGCCCGAGGGTGATCTCGCGCACGTGCTGCGGGAGGGGCACCGAGCGGCGGCGCAGGAACGGCAGGGCGAGCACGGATCCGATGAGCGCGCCGAGCGTGTTGGTCACCAGGTCCGCCGTGTCGAAGAGGCGGTAGGCGCAGGGAAACACGCCCCACACACCCGTGAGCTGGGTGAACTCGACCAGGAGGGAGATCCCGAGGCCGCTCAGCGTCGCGACGAGCACGCCGCGGCGCCACAGCATCCGCACGATCACGCCCCACGGCACGAAGAGCGCGACGTTGAGCACGAGCTGCTGCACGGCGGAGTTGGCGACCCCTCCGCCGTGGGCCACACGCTCGAGCGCGTCACGGACGGCGAGGCTCGGGTCGAGCACGTAGCCGGCGCAGGCGTAGTCGCCGCTCGGCACGGGGAGCAGGGTGTACGCCTGCACGCCGAGGACCCACAGCAGCAGGGCCGCCCACGCGAGGGTGCGGGTCGCGGTCAGGCCGCCGCGGCGCCGGTAGCTGACGGCGACGAAGGGCACGAGCAGGGCGACGGCGATCACGGCGGCCACGGCGACGGCGATGAGGCCGGGGACGATGCGCTCCATGAGCGTCATTCAACCATCCCGGCCCCCGGGTGCACCCCGCGCCCGCTCCGTCGCTGACTGGTCGGTAAATCCCGCTAAAACGCAGTTTTAGCGGGATTTACCGACCAGTCAGCGACGGAGGCCCGGGCCGCTGCGGCGGCGGGGGCGCATCCGTAGACTGGGGGTATGCCGGATGCCCCCACGATCTTCGAGCGGATCATCGCGCGCGAGATCCCCGCCGACATCGTCCACGAGGACGAGCAGGTGATCGCGTTCCGCGACATCGCGCCGCAGGCGCCCGTGCACCTGCTCGTCGTGCCGAAGACGGCGCAGTACCCGGATGTCGCCGCGCTCGCATCCGCCGACGCCGCGCTCCTCGCACACATCGTCGACGTCGCACGGCAGCTCGCCGCGGAGTACGCCGACGGCGACTACCGCCTCGTCTTCAACTCCGGCGCGAACGCCGGGCAGACCGTCTTCCACGTCCACGCGCACGTGCTCGCCGGCGGACTGGCGGAAGGAACCCTTGGCTGAGCCGACCCCCGCAGACGGCGCCGCGACCACGCACGCGGAGATCGAGGTCGACGGCGTCGCGATGGTGCGCCTCCTGGGCCCGCAGGACCGCCTGCTGACCACCCTCGAGCACCAGTTCCCGCAGGTGACCGTGCTCGCGCGCGGCAACCAGCTGAGCCTCGAGGGTCCCGCCGAGCAGGTGTCGGCCGCGGCCCGCCTCGTCGACGAGCTCGTCGAGCTGGTCCGCAAGGGCGTCGACCTCGAGCCGGGCGAGGTCACCAGCTCGCGACGGATCCTGGATGCGGGCGGTGCGCCCGCCGAGGTGCTCAGCCAGGCGATCCTCACCTCGCGCGGCAAGGCCATCCGTCCCAAGACCCTCGGCCAGAAGGCCTACGTCGACGCGATCGACGACAACACGATCACCTTCGGCATCGGCCCCGCCGGCACCGGCAAGACCTACCTCGCGATGGCGAAGGCCGTGCAGGCCCTGCAGCGCAAGGAGGTCGACCGCATCATCCTGAGCCGCCCGGCGATCGAGGCCGGCGAGCGGCTCGGCTTCCTGCCCGGCACCCTCACCGACAAGATCGACCCCTACCTGCGCCCCCTCTACGACGCGCTCAACGAGATGATGGACCCCGAGCTCGTGCCGAAGCTGCTCGCGAGCGGCACGGTCGAGGTCGCCCCGCTCGCCTACATGCGCGGCCGCACCCTCAACAACTCCTTCGTCGTGCTCGACGAGGCGCAGAACACGAGCCCCGAGCAGATGAAGATGTTCCTCACCCGCCTGGGTTTCGGCACCCGCATGGTCGTCACGGGCGACATCACCCAGATCGACCTGCCGACCGGGGCGTCGGGCCTCCGGCTCGTGACGCGGATCCTCGGCGACGTCGACGACATCCACTTCGCGTACCTCACGAGCGACGACGTCGTGCGGCACACGCTCGTCGGTCGCATCGTCGACGCGTACACCGAGTACGACGCGAAGAAGCAGGCACGCGAGCACGAGCGCCGGGAGGCGGGCGAGTTCGCGAACCGCGCCGAGCGGCGCGCGGGCATGGCCAAGGGCACCGGCAAGGGCATGGGCAGGAGATAGCGGATGTCGATCGAGATCAACAACGAGTCGGGTGTCGCCGTCGACGAGGAGGCCCTCGTGCGCCTTTCGGCGTTCGCGCTCGACTTCCTGCACGTGCACCCGGATGCGGACCTCGCGATCGTGCTCGTCGACGAGGCGCCGATGGAGCAGCTGCACGTGCAGTGGATGGACGAGCCGGGCCCGACCGACGTGCTCAGCTTCCCGATGGACGAGCTGCGTCCGGGGACGGATGACGAGCTCACCCCCGCGGGGCTGCTCGGCGACATCGTGCTGTGCCCGCAGGTCGCGATCGAGCAGGCCAAGACCGCCGGCCACTCCACCCAGGACGAGCTGCAGCTGCTGACGGCGCACGGCATCCTGCACCTGCTCGGCTTCGACCACGCGGAGCCCGACGAGGAGCGCGAGATGTTCGGGCTGCAGCGCGACATCCTGGTGGGCTTCGCCCACTCCCAGCGACGACGGTGACCGAGACCACCGTGCTGGCGCTGTTCATCACCGTGGCGGTGCTCGCCGTCGCCTTCGGCGGTCTGCTCGCCGCGGTCGACGCGGCGCTCACGGTGCTCTCGCGCACCGACGTCGTCGAGCTGGCGGCCCACCACCGCGCCCGGGCCTCGCTGCTCGCGATCGCGGGCGACGTCGGGGCCCACGTCAACGCCGTCAACTTCATGCGCGTCTTCTCGGAGGCGCTCGCGGCGGTTCTCGTGACCCTCACCTTCGCGGAGGTGTTCGACGACTGGTGGTGGGTGCTGCTGTGCTCGGTCGTCGTCGTGACGGGCATCTCGTTCGTGCTGGTCGGCTCGAGCCCGCGCAGTGTGGGCCGCGCGCACGCGAAGGGCGTCGTCGCGTTCTCCGCGCTCGTCGTGCGCGCCATCCGGGTGCTGCTGGGCCCCCTCGCCTCGGGGCTCGTGGCGCTCGGCAACCGCGTGACCCCGGGGCGCCCCGAGTCGGCGGTCAGCTTCTCGAGCGAGGAGCAGCTGCTGTCGATGGTCGACGAGGCGACCGAGCTCGAGGTGCTCGAGGAGGACGACCGCGAGCTCATCCACTCGATCTTCGAGTGGGGCGACACCCTCGTGCGCGAGGTCATGATCCCGCGCACCGACATGATCACGATCGAGGCGGATGCGTCGATCGGCGCCGCTCTCGGCCAGTTCTTCCGCTCGGGCACGTCCCGCATCCCGGTGATCGGGCGTGACACCGACGAGGTGCTGGGGGTGCTGTATCTGCGCGATGTCGCGCGCATCAGCCACGAGCAGCCGCTGGATGCGGCATCCGTCACGGTGCGCGAGCTGGCCCGCCCCGCCGTGTTCGTGCCCGAGTCGAAGAAGGCCGACGACACGCTCCGCCAGATGCAGCGCGACCGCGCCCACCTCGCGATGGTGGTCGACGAGTACGGCGGCATCGGGGGCCTGGTGACCCTCGAGGACCTCATCGAGGAGCTCGTGGGCGACATCGCCGACGAGTACGACCGTGAGACCCCGGATGTCGTGGCGCTCGGCGAGGGCGTCTTCCGGGTGAGCGCGCGGCTGGCCACCGACGAGCTCGGCGATCTGTTCGGCATCGAGCTCGACGACGACGACGTGGACTCGGTGGGCGGCCTGCTGACGAAGGCTCTCGGGCGCCTCCCGGCCCCCGGGGCCACCGCGACCGTCTCGGGGCTCGTGCTCACCGCCGAACGCACGGAGGGCCGACGCAAACGGCTCTCGACCGTGGTGGTCGAGCGGGACACCGCACTGATCGACGCCGAACCGTCCGACGAGATCGAGGAGCAGGGATGACCGAGCAGAGCTTCCGCGCCGGGTTCGCCACCTTCGTGGGGCGCCCGAACGTGGGGAAGTCGACCCTCACGAACGCGCTCGTGGGGGAGAAGGTGGCGATCACCTCGCCCAAGCCGCAGACCACGCGTTCCGCGATCCGCGGCATCGTGCACACCTCGACCGGCCAGCTGATCATCGTCGACACCCCCGGCATCCATCGGCCCCGCACCCTGCTCGGCGAGCGGCTGAACGCCGTGGTCACCTCGATCCTGGGCGACGTCGACGTGATCGGGTTCTGCGTGCCCGCCGACGAGCGGATCGGGCCGGGCGACCGCTTCATCAACGAGCAGCTCGACGCCTTCCCCCGGGCCAGGAAGGTCGCGATCGTCACCAAGATCGACGCGGTGCCCCGGCCCGCCGTCGCCGAGCAGCTGCTCGCGGTGAGCGAGCTGCGGGACTGGGAGGCGATCGTGCCGGTGTCGGCGACCAGCCGCATCCAGCTCGACACGCTCACCTCGCAGCTGCTGGGTCTGCTGCCGGTCTCGCCCGCGCTGTATCCGGATGACGCGGTCACCGACGAGACGCTCGAGCACCGGATCGCCGAGCTCATCCGCGAGGCGGCGCTCGACGGCGTCTCGGACGAGCTGCCGCACTCGCTCGCGGTCACGATCGACGACATCGTCGAGCGCGACGACAGGGAGCTCGTCGAGGTGTACGCGAACCTGTGGGTGGAGCGCGACAGCCAGAAGGGCATCATCATCGGCAAGGGCGGGGCGCGCCTGCAGGAGGTCGGCGCGCGTGCACGTGCGGGCATCGAGCCGCTCGTCGGGCAGCAGGTGTTCCTGTCGCTGCGGGTCAAGGTGGCCCCCAACTGGCAGCGCGACCCCAAGCACCTCTCCCGCCTCGGCTTCTGAGCGCGCCTGCTGCGCCGCGGGTACATCGCACGGATGATTTCGCCCGCCCGGTGGGGAGTCCCCGGCCGCCGACGCGTACCGTGAGAGGCATGTTCCGCAGGCTCCGGACGTCGCAGCTCGTCGTCGACATCGTCGTGGCCTGCGCGTTCCTGCTGCTGTGCACCGCGATGACCTTCGGCGGCTCCTTCAGCTACGGCCTCGCATCCGCCGGCGGACTCTGGCACATCGCAGTGCTGCTCGGGTTGTCGGGCGCGCTCGCGCTCCGCCGCGTCGCGCCCGGCCTCGCCCTCGGGATCGCGTGGGCCACCGCGCTCGTGCAGATGGCGAGCGGCGTCTCGCCGAACCCGGTCGACCTGGCCACCTTCGTGGTCGTCTACACCGCGGCGGCGTACGGCAGCTCCCGCAGCCGCTGGCTGGCGCTCGCCTCGAGTCTCGTCGCGCCCCTCGCGATCACGGCGTACATCGTGGTCACCGAGGGCTTCGGCGAGCTCGGCATGTGCCTGCAGTTCGAGTACAGCTACTGCGTCGCGTACGTGCCGAACCTGGCGGGGCGGGCCGCCGGATGGTTCGTCGCCTTCGCATTCGCCTACCTGCTCGCCTGGACGATCGGGCAGGTCGTGCGCACCCGCATCCGGGCAGGCGAGACGCGGGAGGCGATGCTCGCGGCCGAGAAGGAGGTGGCGGCCGAGCAGGAGCGCACCCGCATCGCGCGCGACATGCACGACGTCGTCGCCCACTCGCTCGCCGTGGTCGTCGCCCAGGCCGACGGGGCGCGCTATGCGACGCGCGCCGATCCGGCGGCCGCCGAGGACGCCTTGCGCACGATCGCGGCGACCGCACGCGAGGCGCTGGGGGACGTGCGCGTGCTGCTCGCCCAGCTGCGCTACCAGCAGGAGGACGGCCCGCAGCCGAGCATCGGCGACCTCGAGCATCTGCTCGAGCAGTTGCGTGCGTCCGGGCTCCAGGTGGTGCGCGAGGACGCGGGGGCGCCGCTCGCCCTCGGCACGGCGCAGCAGATCGCCGTCTTCCGCATCGTGCAGGAGTCGCTCACGAACGCCCTGCGTCATGCCGACGTCGCCCACGTCGTGCTCGTGCGTTTCGCGTGGACCTCGCACGGTCTCGAACTCGCCGTGGTCAGCCGGATGCCGGAGGTGCGTGCGCGCACCGGCGTGATCCCGACGACGGCGTCGGCCACGGGCCACGGCATCGCGGGCATGCGCGAGCGCGCGAGCCTCGGCGGCGGCTGGCTGCGTGCCGGCGCCGACGGCGATCGTTTCGTGGTGACCGCCTGGCTGCCCTACCAGCCCACCGGCGCGCACGCGCCGCTCGACCCCGCCCGCGTGGAGGAGACCCCCCGATGACCGACACCGCCCCGGCCGACACCGCATCCGCCGACCCGGCCACGCCCATCCGCGTCGCCCTCGTCGACGACCAGGCGCTCTTCCGCACCGGCATCCGGATGCTCGTGGGCTCCCAGCCCGACCTCGCCTTCGTGGGGGAGGCGGGCGACGGGGTCGAGGGCATCGCGCTCGCGGCCCGCACCCACCCGGACGTCGTGCTCATGGACATCCGGATGCCGGTCATGGACGGCATCGAGGCGACCGGGCGGATCCTCGCGGCGGCGGATGCGGCGGGCCGCGCCACGCGCGTCATCGTGCTCACGACGTTCGACCTCGACGAGGCGGCGACCCGCGCCATCCGGGCGGGGGCGAGCGGCTTCCTGCTGAAGGACGCCGACCCCGAGTTCCTGCTCGCGGCGATCCGCACGGTGCACGCCGGCACCGCCGTGATCGCGCCGTCGGCGACCCGCGAGCTCTTCGAGCACTTCGACTCCCGGGGCGCGGCGGGCGGCGAGCCCGAGGAGTTCGCGGCCCTCACGGCCCGCGAGCGCGACATCTTCCTGCTCGCGGGCCGCGGCCTCTCGAACTCCGAGATCGCCCGCACCGAGTTCGTCTCCGAGGCGACCGTCAAGACCCACATCTCGCGCATCCTCGCGAAGCTCGGCCTGCGCGACCGCGTGCAGCTCGTCGTCTACGCCTTCGAGCACCGTCTGCTCTGAGTTCTCTTGTGCGGCGATAATCCGCCGCACCGGCCGATCGGCCGGCCGTGCGCGAACGCCCGGCCGATCGAGTGCCGGAATCGTCGACCCGGTGGTTGAGGAGCGGCGCAGCCGCGTCTCGAAACCACCACCTCGCACCGCTCGTCATCCTCCCGGCGGATGCGGATGCCCCTCCCGCCCGACGCGCGCGACACGGCGCGGTTCGTAGCGTCGAGCCATGGACATCACCACCAGCATCCGCACGGTTCCCGATGCGGCATCCCTCGTCGCCCGCGTCGAGAACCTGACCAAGAGCTACGGCGCCCACGGCGCGCGTGTCGACGCCCTGCGCGAGGTGACCCTCGGCATCCGGCGCGGCGAGTTCACCGCCGTCATGGGGCCGTCGGGCTCGGGCAAGTCGACCCTCATGCACATCATGGCGGGCCTCGACTCGCCGAGCTCCGGGCGGGTGTGGCTCGGCGACACCGAGATCGGCGGCCTCGGCGACGAGCAGCTCACCCTGCTGCGTCGTCGCCGCGTCGGCTTCGTCTTCCAGGCGTTCAACCTCGTGCCGACGCTCGACGTGGAGGGCAACCTGCTGCTGCCGTTCGAGCTCGACGGCCGCACCCCGAGCGCGGCCGAGCGCGCGTGGATCGACGAGCTCGAGACGGTGCTCGGGCTCGACGCCCGCCTCAGCCATCGCCCGCACGAGCTCTCGGGCGGGCAGCAGCAGCGGGTCGCGATCGCCCGCGCCCTGGTGACCCGCCCCGAGCTGGTGTTCGCGGACGAGCCGACGGGCAACCTCGACTCCCGCACGGGGCGCGAGGTGCTGCAGGTGCTGCAGAACGCGACCCGCGACTACGGCCAGTCGATCGCGATGGTGACCCACGATCCGATCGCGGCGAGCTTCGCCGACCGGGTGATCTTCCTCGCCGACGGCCGCGTGGTCGAGGACCGCACCCGCATGGATGCCGCCGAGATCGCCGCCTTCATGCTCGCGATCGAGCAGGTGGCGTGATGGCCGGCTCGTCCACCGCGACGGGGCTGCGCGAGCACGGCGCATCCATCCTCGTCGCGCTCCTGTCGTCGGCGTTCGGCGTCGCGCTGCTGCAGATCACCGGGGTGCTCGCGGATGTCGTCCGTGCCGATCCGGTGACCGGACCGAGCGGCACCGTGCAGCTCATGCTGCAGGTGCTCGCCTGGGTGTTCATCGCGATCGCGATCTACGTCGGCTCGGTCGTCACCGCCAACACCTTCGCGACGATCGTGGCCGGCCGCGCCCGCACGATCGCGCTGCTGCGCCTCATCGGCTCGAGCGCTCGCCGTCAGCGGCGCGGTGTCGCGCGTGAGGGTCTCGTGGTCGGCGTGATCGGCGCGGTCGCGGGTGCCGCGGTGGGCACGGGCATCGCCGTCGCCCTCGAGCGCGTCGCCGTCCAGCTCGGCTGGCTTCCGGATGTCGGGCACGCGTGGGCGGATGCGGGCCTCGTCGCGCCCGTGGTCGCGGTCGTGCTCACGACCTGGCTCGCCGCATGGGTCGGCTCTCGTCGGGTGCTCAGCGTGACGCCGCTGCAGGCGATCGGTGGCTCCCAGCCCCGCAGCGACGAGGAGCTGCGTGCGCGTCCGGCACGGAACATCGTCGCGATCGCGCTCATGTCGCTGGGGGTCGCGGTGCTCGTGCTCGCGATGATCGTGGGGCTCACGACGCCGTTCGCGGTGCTCATCGGGGTGGTCGGCGGCATCCTGTCGTTCACGGGCGTCGTGCTCGGCGCGCACCTCATCATGCCCCCCGCGCTGCGCCTCGTGGGGCGGATGCTCGGCCGCTCGCCCGCCGCGCGCCTCGCGGCCGCCAACGCCCTGCGCTACCCGGAGCGCGCCACCCGCACGACGATCGGTGTCGTGATCGGCGTCACCCTCGTGACGATGTTCGGCGTCACGATGGCGAGCTTCCGGCTGCTGATCGAGGCGGCGCGCGCGGCGCAGCCCGAGGTCTACCAGGGCACGGAGCAGCTTCTGGACAGCCTCACGGCGGTGTTCTCGGTGCTCATCGGCGTCTCGGCGCTCATCGCCGCCGTCGGCCTCGTCAACGCGCTCTCGCTCAGCGTGCTGCAGCGCACCCGCGAGCTCGGGCTGCTGCGGGCGCTCGGCTTCTCGCGCGGGCAGCTGCGCCGGATGATCCTGGCCGAGAGCGCGCAGCTCACGGTGACCGCGGTGCTCGTCGGGCTCGTGCTCGGCACCTTCTACGGCTGGGTGGGCGCGCAGTCGCTGCTCGCCTCCTCCCAGGGGATGCCGGGGATCGTCGCCCCCGGGGTGCCCTGGGCGGTGCTCGGGATCGTCGTCCTGGCGGCGGCGCTTCTGACCGCCGTGGCGACCCTCGCCCCGACTCGCCGGGCGACCCGCGTGAGCCCCGTGGCGGCGCTCGCCGTGGAGTGACCGGTGGAGTGAGCGGAGGAGCGAGCGCAGGAGCGAGGGGCGGGGGAGGGCGAGGCCGTGACAACCGCCCTCCTCCGCGCAGTGCTAACCTGTCTGCGTGCGCTTCGGCCTGCTTCTTCTTAGCTGCCGCGACGGGGCCTAACTCTCAGGCCTTCCCCGTCGCGGAGTCTGTCGTTGGCTGACCATTCCCGTTACGGAAGACGCAGAGACCATGAAGAACACCCAGAAGCCCTCCCCGATGCCGATCCACCGGTATCGCCCGTACCACGAGCAGTTCCGTGTCGAGCTGCCCGATCGCACCTGGCCCGACCGTCACATCGAGAAGGCCCCCATCTGGTGCGCCGTCGACCTGCGCGACGGCAACCAGGCCCTCATCGACCCGATGAGCCCCGAGCGCAAGCGCATCATGTTCGAGCTGCTCGTCAAGATGGGCTACAAGCAGATCGAGGTGGGCTTCCCCTCGGCGAGCCAGACCGACTTCGACTTCGTGCGGCAGCTCATCGAGGAGGAGCTGATCCCCGACGACGTCACCATCCAGGTGCTGACGCAGGCGCGCGACCACCTCATCGAGCGCACCTACGAGTCGATCAGGGGTGCCAAGAACGTCATCGTGCACCTCTACAACTCCACGAGCGTGCTGCAGCGCGAGGTCGTGTTCCGCAGCGACGAGCAGGGCATCATCGACATCGCCCTGCACGGCGCCCGCAAGTGCCGTGAGATGGAGGCGACCGTGCCCGGCACGAACGTCTTCTACGAGTACTCGCCCGAGAGCTACACGGGCACCGAGCTCGAGTACGCGGTCGAGGTGTGCAACCAGGTGCTCGAGATCTTCGAGCCGACCCCCGAGCGCAAGGTCATCATCAACCTGCCCGCGACGGTCGAGATGGCGACCCCGAACGTCTACGCCGACTCGATCGAGTGGATGAGCCGCCACCTCGCGCACCGCGAGAACGTCATCCTGAGCCTGCACCCGCACAACGATCGCGGCACGGCGATCGCGGCGGCCGAGCTCGGCTACCAGGCCGGCGCCGACCGTATCGAGGGGTGCCTGTTCGGCAACGGCGAGCGCACCGGAAACGTCGACCTCGTCGCGCTCGGCATCAACCTGTTCACGCAGGGCGTCGACCCCGAGATCGACTTCTCCGACCTCGACGCGATCCGGGTGACCGCCGAGTACTGCAACCAGCTCAAGGTGCCCGAGCGCAGCCCGTGGGCGGGCGACCTCGTCTACACGGCCTTCTCGGGCTCGCACCAGGACGCCATCAAGAAGGGCTTCGAGGCGATGGACGCCCGTGCGGCCGAGACGGGCGTGCCCGTGTCGCAGCTCGAGTGGGCGGTGCCGTACCTGCCGGTCGACCCGAAGGACCTGGGCCGCGGCTACGAGGCGGTCGTGCGCGTCAACTCGCAGTCGGGCAAGGGCGGCGTCGCCTACCTGCTGAAGACCGACCACGCGCTCGACCTGCCGCGCAAGCTGCAGATCGAGTTCTCGGGCGTCGTACAGGCCAAGACGGATGCCGAGGGCGGCGAGGTCACGAGCGAGCAGATCTGGGACATCTTCCAGGACGAGTACCTGCCCGCCGCATCCCACGACGACAAGTGGGGCCGCTACGAGCTGCTCTCGACCCGCACAGCGAGTGAGCTGACCGGCACGGTGAGCCTCGACGCCCGCTGGCGCGTCGGCGACGAGATCTCGGAGGTGCACGGCGAGGGCAACGGCCCCATCGCGGCGTTCCTCGGGATCCTGGCCTCGGCCGGGCACGAGATCAAGCTGTACGACTACGTCGAGCACGCGCTCAGCGCATCCGGCGACGCGCAGGCCGCGGCCTACGTCGAGCTGCAGGTGGGCGACAAGCGCCTGTGGGGCGTGGGCATCGACGCCGACATCTCGACCGCATCCCTCAAGGCCGTCGTCTCGGCGGTCAACCGCGCCATCCGCTTCGCCGCGGGTGAGCGCGAGCTCGCCGCCGTCTGAGCGGCGCCCCGACTCCTTCGGGAGGACGACGCGCCGGCCCCGTGCCCCACAAAGGCTCGCCGGCGGCGTGTCGTCCTCCCGAAGGCACCACCCTCCGCGACCCGGCGGGGACGGTCAGGGCTTGGGGCGGCGGATGATGCGGATGGCACCCGTTGGCAGGTGCCGCTGCTCCGGCAGGCTCCAGTGGAAGACGACCGAGAGCACCCGCACCCCGAAGGTCACGACGACGCCGATGATGCCGGCGAACAGCGCGTCGGCGCCGAGCCGGTCGGCGACGACGAGCGAGGCGGCGCCGATGATCGCCGCGACGGCATAGAGCGATCCGACCTGCATGATCGCGATCGGCAGGTTCAGCAGCAGGTCGCGCAGGATGCCGCCGCCGACCGCCGCGATCGCGCCCACGAAGATCGCGGGGATCACCGGGAGTCCCGCGGCGAGCGCCTTCGTCGTGCCGAGCGCGCCGAACATGCCGAGCATGACGGCGTCGAGCACGTTGATCGTGACGCTCATCCGGTGCACGAGCCGCTGCAGCAGCATCCCGAGCAGCGCCGCGACGGTCGCGACGGGCAGGTACCAGTCACTCTGCAGTGCGCGCGGCACCTGGTTCAGCAGGAGGTCGCGCAGGATGCCGCCGCCGAAGCCGGTGGCGATGCCGATGAGGGCGACGCCCAGCAGGTCGAGCCGCCGGTCACGGAACTGGGCCGCGAACGCCGCCCCCTGCACGCCCCCGACGCCGACCGCGACGAGGTCCATCCAGAGCGGGATCACGAAGTCGTCGGTCACGTGCCATTCGTAGCATGCCCGGACGCATCCGGTGGTGCCTGCCGCACTCACGTGCGTCACAAGTTACCGCGCGGTAACATGCGAAGCATGGTAGCTGCGCCCGATCACGCGACCCAGCTGCGGCGCGGCGTCGTCGAGGCGTGCATCCTGGGTCTGCTCGCCCGCGAGCCGATGTACGGCTGGCAGCTCGCCGACCGGCTCATCGCCGGCGGCGCGATCATCGGCTCGATCGGCACGCTCTACCCCGTGCTCACGCGCCTCCGCGAGCGCGGCGAGGTTACGAGCTACCACGCGCCGTCCGAGAGCGGCCCGCCCCGCCGCTACTACGAGCTGACCCCCGCCGGCCGGCAGGCGCTGCAGCGTTTCCGCGCCGACTGGGCGGACTTCACGGCATCCGTCACCGAGCTCATCACCGAGGAGACCCCATGACGCTCACCCCCGATGCCTACCTCGCCGAGCTCGAACGCCTGCTGGCGAACGCGGATCCCGTCACCCGGCAGGAGCTCGTCGACGGCATCCGCGAAGAGCTCGCGGGTCTCTCGCCGGAGGAAGCGGATGCGCGCCTGCGCGAGCTGGGCGACCCCGCCTATGTCGCGGTCGGCATGCTCGCCGAGACGCGGGACGCTGCGCCTGCGCCGGCGCGAGCTGCCGAACAGGATGGCGACGCCGCCTGGTACCCGGTGGTCACCGTTCTGCTGCTCACGGTCGGCGGCGTCATCGTGCCCGTGCTCGGCTGGATCGTCGGCCTCATCATGCTGTGGGCGGCGAGGGGCTGGCGCACCCTGCACAAGGTCGCAGGCACCGTGATCGCGCTCCTCGGCCCGGGGATGCTGCTCGCGGGGCTCGTCGCCACCGGGACGACGCAGGTGACCCAGGTAAACCCGGCGGGAGGCGGAGATTCGCCGAACCCCCTCATCCCGCCGATGGTCGAGGCGCCGTTCCCGACGTGGTGGATGCTCGCGATCGTTGTGCTCGTCGTGTGGATCGCCGGCTGGATCTGGCTGCTCGTCGCCCACCGCGCACGTCGCTGAACCCGCATCCGTCGCGCGGCATCCGGGCGGATGTCATCCCCACGGGGCACAATGGAGCCAGCGCAGCGGCGCGACCGCGCGCGGGCCGCGAAGCGGGCGCGCCGCGGATGCGCCGGCGCGCAGAGAGGACGCAGTGCCCAAGACCTACCGTGACGAAGCCGTCGTGCTGCGCACCCACAAGCTGGGTGAGGCCGACCGCATCGTCACGCTGCTGAGCCGCCAGCACGGCAAGATCCGGGCGGTGGCCAAGGGGGTGCGCCGCACGGGCTCGCGCTTCGGGGCGCGGCTCGAGCCGTTCATGGTCGTCGACGTGCAGTGCTACATCGGCCGCAGCCTCGACATCGTGCAGCAGGCCGAGATGCTGGGCTCCTACGGCGGCGACATCGCGGGCGACTACGCGCGCTTCACGGCGGCGACCGCGATGGTCGAGACCGCCGACCGGCTCACCGACCACGAGGCGGGCCTGCAGCACTACCTGCTGCTCGTGGGGGCGCTGCGCTCGCTGAGCCGCGGTGAGCACGCGCCGGGCCTCACCCTCGACTCCTACCTGCTGCGGGCGCTGTCGATCGCCGGATGGGCGCCGAGCTTCGTCGACTGCGCCGTCACGGGCGAGCCGGGTCCGCACTCGGCGTTCGTCGTGCAGCTCGGGGGAGTGGTGTCGGATGCCGCGGCCCCGCCCGGCTCCCCGCGCCTCGACGCGGCGACCCTCGGCCACCTCGCGGCGCTCCTCGCGGGCGACTGGGCGACCGCGGAGGCGAGCGACGAGCGCACCCGAACCCAGGCATCCGGGGTCACCGCCGCCTACACCCAGTTCCACCTCGAGCGGGGACTGCGCTCCCTCGAGCACGTCGACCGGACGATCGCGTGACCCCCGTCGGCAAGACCCACCGCGACGCCGTCGACTTCGTGCCGCTCGACTGGACCGGCATCCACCCGCCGCAGCTGCCCGCATCCGCCGTGCCGAACCATGTCGCGATCGTGATGGACGGCAACGGCCGCTGGGCGAACCGCCAGGGCCTCACCCGTGTCGAGGGCCACAAGGCGGGCGAGGCGGCGCTGCTCGACGTCGTCGCGGGCGCCATCCAGATCGGGGTGAAGCACCTCTCGGTCTACGCCTTCTCCACCGAGAACTGGAAGCGCAGCCCCGACGAGGTGCGCTTCCTCATGGGCTTCAACCGCGACGTGCTGCACCGCCGCCGCGACCAGCTCAACGAGTGGGGGGTGCGCGTGCGCTGGGCCGGCCGGCGCCCCAAGCTCTGGCGTTCGGTGATCGACGAGCTGCGCTTCGCCGAGCGCCTCACCGCGCACAACGACACCCTCACCCTCACGATGTGCGTCAACTACGGCGGCCGCACCGAGCTGCAGGATGCCGTGCGCGGCGTCGCGCGAGAGGTCGCCGCGGGCAGGCTCAGCCCCGAGCGCATCACCGAGAAGACGATCACGCGCCACCTCTACCTTCCCGACATGCCCGACGTCGACCTCTTCGTGCGCAGCTCGGGCGAGCAGCGCACGAGCAACTTCCTGCTCTGGCAGTCGGCCTACGCCGAGATGGTGTTCCTCGACACGCTCTGGCCCGACTTCTCGCGCACCGATCTGTGGGGTGCCGTCGAGACGTACGGCCGGCGCACCCGCCGCTTCGGCGGGGCCGTCGATACCCCCACGACCCGCGGATGACGCCCGCGGCATCCGCTGTCGGTTAAAGTCGCATCGTGGATCTCGTGCCGCTGCTCGTCGTCGCGCTCATCCTGCAGGTGGCGATCCTCGCCCTGCAGATCGGCGACGCGATCACGGGCTTCATCGACGCCCGTCGGGTGCGCGACAGCGACGACCCCGAGGTGATCACCCGCACGAGCGTGCGCGAGCTGACCTGGACGATGGCCGTGACCGCCGTCGCCGCGGTGCTGCTCGGATTCGGCGTGGATGTCGCCGCGCGCGCCCTGCTCGACGAGCAGCGTCCGTTCCTCGCCTTCCTCATCCTGCTGCTCGTCGCGCTCGTCGCGTTCGGCATCGGCACGGCGGCCGTGCTGGCGGTCGTGCGCCGCGACCGGCCCACCTACGCCCGGCTGCGCCGCGACCTGCGCGACCGCAGCATCCTGCAGCTCGACGAGGCGGAGCTCGCGCACTTCGAGCTGCGGCTCGCGGAGGCGGACCGCACCCGGGCGCGGCGGGATGCCGCGGGGCCGACCCTGCGCCTCGTCGCCCTGCTCGCGGTCATCGGGATCGGGGTGGCGTCCGCCGTCGGCGGCTTCGCGGAAGGGCTGCCGGGGCTCGCGATCCCGGCGATCGTGGCGGCGGGGCTCAGCGTCGTGGCCTTCATCGTCGCGGTGCGTGCCTCCGTCGTGCGGGACGGCGCCGTCGAGCGGATGCGGCAGGCGCAGCGCGCCGAGGTCGTGGCGCTGCTCGAGCGGGCACGCATCCCGCAGCGCAAGAACGTGCCGGGTCTCCGCGACCGGGTCACGCGGGCGCTCGCGATCCTGCGCGAGCAGCAGAAGTAGCCGCGTCACCGCGGCGAACGCGAGGCATCCCCGGCTCGGCAGCATCCCCCCGATAGGGTGACAGCATGTCGTTCGAACCCACCACGAACCCCTACGCCCCCCGACCCGCCGCAGCACCCGCAGCCGTCCAGGCGCAGGCCCAGCAACCGCCCCAGCCCGTCTTCGTGCAGCCGGCGAAGCCACGCAACGCGCTCTTCGGATGGGCCGTCGCCGGCTTCGTGGTGATCGGCGTCTTCGCCCTCGCGCTCATCGCCTACCTGCTGCTCGCCCTCGGCCCCGTTCTGCTGGTGATCGGCGGCTTCCTGGCGCTCATCCCGCTCGTCGTGGTCGCCTTCGGGGTGCTCTGGATCGACCGCTGGGAGCCCGAACCGCGGGGCCTCCTCGTGTTCGGCTTCCTCTGGGGCGCCGTCATGTCGGTCGCGATCTCGCTGCTCGTGGATGTCGGGGTGCAGCTGACCTCGGCCGCTGCGGGCGTCGACGCCGCGGCCCTCGACGTGCTCGGCACGGTCGTGCAGGCGCCCGTGGTCGAGGAGTCCGCGAAGGGTCTCGGCGTGCTCATCGTGTTCCTCGTCGCGCGCAAGTACTTCGACGGACCGGTCGACGGCATCGTCTACGCGGCGGCGATCGCGGGCGGCTTCGCCTTCACCGAGAACATCCTCTACTTCTCGCAGTCGATGGCCTACTCGGGCCTGCTCTCGGCCGACGTCGCGCTCACCTTCTTCCTGCGCGGCGTCATGTCGCCCTTCGCGCACGTCATGTTCACGGCGATGACGGGTCTCTTCATCGGCCTGTGGGGGCGCAAGAGCGTCGCGGGCGGCGTCGGCGGCTTCTTCGTGGGCCTCATCCCGGCGATGGCGCTGCACGCGCTGTGGAACGGCACCTCCTACCTCGGCCTCCTCGGCTGGTTCCTGCTCTACGTGGTGCTGCAGGTGCCGCTCTTCGCGGGCGCGATCGTGCTCGTCGTTCAGCTGCGCAAGCGCGAGGCGAAGCTCACCCAGGACCGCCTGGCCGAGTACGCCGCCGCCGGATGGCTGAGCCCGGCCGAGGTCGCGACGCTCGGCACGGGTGCGGGGCGCAAGCAGGCGATGACGTGGGCGAAGGCCACGGGGCACCAGATCCTGATGAAGGCCTACATCCGGGATGCGACGCGCCTCGCGTTCACCCGGCAGCGCATCGTGTCGGGCCGTGACCGCGTGGCGGCGCAGGCCGACGAGCGCGAGCTGCTGGCCAAGATGACCGGGTCGCGGCAGGCGCTGCTCGCCGTCACCCAGCCGACCGGCTGAGGTCGCCGGTGCCCGTGGCGGGGGTTCAGCGCAGGAAGGTGACGGCGAGCCAGAGGCCGATCGCGACGACGCCGATGAGCACCCCCGCCCACGGGATGCCCGCGCGCAGGCGGGCGCCCTGGGGTGCGACGACGTCGATCGCGCGGTTCCCGATCCGCTCGTCGGCGTACGAGTCGGTGCGGTCGACCGTCTTCGCGCCCACGGTGTCGACGATGCGCAGCAGCCGCAGCATCGTGGCGGGGTCGCCCATCCGGAACGGCGTCTGCGAGTAGACGAACATCCAGTCGTCGATCACCTCGACGTCGAAGGCTCCCGCCTCGTCGATGAGCAGCGCCATGAGGTCGGGGGTGAAGACGTAGAGGGCGTCGCGCTCGTACTGCCGCGGGCAGTAGAGCGTGAAGTGGCGGTCGAAGTCGCCCTCGAGCGACAGCACCTGCTGCGAGGAGAACGTCACCGGCAGGTTGCTGCCGAGGAACGAGTTGTTGGCGCGCGCGTCGAGCAGCATGTGCGGCACCCGCCTGTCGAGGCGGAGGGCGAGGAAGCCGCGGGTCGAGACCGAGCGGTTCTTGCCCGAGCCCGTCGTGTAGCGGAAGTTGCCGATGTCGAGGAAGCGCGGCGCGGCGCGCATGATGTGGTCGATCGCCTGACGGTCCCGACCGATGCGGAAGATGACCCCCGGATACCGGGGATCGTGATCGCGCGGCGAGAAGCGGAAGCCGTTCTCAGCCGCGAATCGCAGCAGTCGGGCGAGCCGCTCGGATCGCCCCACGGAGTTGCGCACGGCGCCGAAGACCGCGAGCGCCACGAAGACGAGCACGATGACGGTCATGATGCCGAACATGAGCGTCCCGCCGGAGTTCGCACCGTGTCGCGCCCCCGACATCCGCAGCACCGTGGTGAACATGACCACCATGACGATGCCGACCGGCACGATCGCGAGCAGCGCCCACGCGGATGCGGCCCCCGCGAAGCGCGCGCCGGGTGCGGCGCGCAGCACGGCACGCACCTCGTCGCGCGTCATCGGCTCGGTGAGCGGGGCGATCTTCCAGGCGGGCGCGGGGGTGGCCATCCGTCCATTGAACCGGATGCGGGCCGGGGCCCGTGCCCGTGGGTGCTGCGTCGTCCGGCCCGGAGAAGACTCATCGCCCAGTGGCGGGTCGAAGACTCCGGCTCTGCTGGGCGATGAGTTGATCTGAGACCAGCGTGCACCCGGCGCGCGCCCACGTCAAGAGCCCGGCGCCGTCATCCCGTGACGCAGTGCCCGGGCGTGACGGGCTCGCTGAGCGCGGCGGCCCCCGCGAGGAGGGTCGAGAGCTGCGCGACGGTCGTCACGTAGCCGACGTTCGCGTGCTCCGCGTTGCGGGCGAAGACGATGCCGGCGACACGACCGTCGAGAGTCACGAGCGGGCCCCCGGAGTTGCCCGGCTGCACGTCGGCGGCGACGGTCGCGACCTCGCGCACGCTCGCGTTCTCGCCGTAGATGTCGGCGACCCGCTCGTCGGTGATCGCGAGCACCTCGGCGGGCGTGGAGGTGAACGGTCCACCGTGGGGGTAGCCGTCGACGACCCCCTTCTCGCCGAGCGCGGGGTCGGCGAGCGCGAGCGGGCGGGTGGCGAGGCCGGGGGCTGCGAGAATCGCGACGTCGGCATCCGGGTCGAACCAGACCACGCGGGCGTCGAGCACCTCGCCGTCCGGCAGCTCGACGACGGGGCTGTCGACGCCGGCGACGACGTGCGCGTTCGTGACGATGCGCTCGGGGGCGACGACGAATCCGCTTCCCGACTGGTTCTGGCCGCACGCGAACGCCGTGCCGCTGATCCGGGCCACGGATGCTGCCGCCGTCTCGAGGGGGTCGGTCGCCGTGTCGACGCTCGGCGGTTCCTGACCGGAGGCGACGCCGCCGAGCTCCTCCTCGATCGTGGGCACGCCCTGCTCGAGGATGGTCGCGCGCAGCCGGGCGATGCCCTCGGCGACGGGGGTCGGGGTCACCCGGTCGATCGTGCTGATCACGACGGAGCGTTTGACGGCCTGCGAGAGCACGGGCACGCCCAGCTGCGCGACGCTGCCCGCGACGACGGTCATCACGAGGGCCGCGGCGACCAGGTTGGCGACGGCCCCGAGCAGGCGTTCCGCGGTGCCGAGCTCGCGTTCGCGGCGGGGGTCGTCGGGGCGGCGCCCGCGGACCGCCGCGCCGATCGAGACACCCATGAGGTGCCCGCCGATCAGCAGCAGCACGGCGAGCGCGATCGAGACGCCGAGGCGCCACTCGGGGGAGCCGATCGCCGCCGCGACGAGGGGCACCGCGAAGAACGCGGCGACGCCGCCCGCCGCGATGCCGAGGATCGCGCTGATGCTGCGCAGGATGCCGCCTCGCCAGCCCTCGCCGAGGTAGACGCACAGCACGAGCACGAGCAGCACATCGAGGAGCCGGGCGGCGATCATGTGCCCAGTCTCGCAAAGGAGGTCCGACATCCGCTGCTCTGCTAAGCTTGGCAGGTTGCCGTCAAACGGCCGCGGATCGAGAGAGCCCCCGCACTGGGCGGGGCGCACCGCGCAACGAGAGAAAGGGGATCCCTCTATGGCACTGGATGCAGACGTCAAGAAGGCGATCATCGACGAGTACGCCACCCACCCCGGAGACACCGGATCCCCCGAGGTGCAGATCGCGATCCTCACCAAGCGGATCAAGGACCTCACCGAGCACCTCAAGGAGCACAAGCACGACCACCACTCGCGTCGTGGCCTCCTGCTGCTCGTGGGCCAGCGTCGCCGCCTCCTCGGCTACCTCCAGGATGTCGACATCGAGCGCTACCGCTCGCTGATCGAGCGTCTGGGGCTGCGCCGCTGAGGCTCGTCGTCGCCTGACTTCTTCGGAGGCCGTCACCTGCGGGTGGCGGCCTTCGTCGTCGTGCCGTGCGTCGTGGCCCCCGCACCCGTCTGCGCCGACCCCCGTAGGATCGCGGCATGGGACTTTTCCGCCGCCGTGGTGTCGACCAGAGCCTCCCGCGTGACGATCGGGGATTCGGCAGCTTCGACGACTACGTCTACGACCTGAGGCCGCGCAGCAAGCGAACCACGATCGTGCTCGCGAACTCGAACCCCTACCAGGATGAGCTGCGCGAGCTCGCGGAGTCGGGCGAGACCGGCATCGAGACGGCGATCTCGCCGCGCACGGTGCAGGCGGAGGGCAAGGACGCCCCGATCGAGGTGCGGCTCTTCACGGGCCGTCGCGTGAGCGGCCCGGTCGGCATGGTGCCGCGCGGTCTCGAGTCGGTCGTCGACGAGAACCTGCGCCGTCTCGACGACAAGGGCCTCAAGGTGCGCATCCCGGTGCGCATCGAGCACACGCGCGCGGGCTACCGGGTCGTGCTGCTGATGGGCGCGCTCAAGTAGCTCGCGCCGCGGATCCCGATTCGCCGCCTCGCGGCCACGCGATCAGCGGGGGCGCCCATCCGGGCGATCCACATCTGTGCACGGCGCATCCGCGGCATTGTCGTGCGCGCCTGCCGCGCGCCAGAATGGGGCCCGGTATCCGCCGAGGAGAGGGCCCTCAGTTGAGCGAGCGTGCGCGCGAGTCCGCCATGACATCGATGACGGATGCGGGGCGCAGGCTCCGGCTGAGGAGCGGGGTCGCGGCGCTCGTCGCGGCGGTCGCCGTGCTCGTCGCGGGCGTCGCGGCGGTTCCGGCGTACGCCGCCGACACCGTGACCGTCGACGGGATGACGTTCACCCCGGAGGACCCCGACCGCCCGGTCGGCGCTCTCCTCACGAGCTACTCGGGCCCCGGCGGCAGCGTCGTCATCCCCGGCTCGGTCACGATCGCGGGTACGGAGTACGCGGTGACGGGCATCGGCATCGACGCGTTCCGCGAGAAGGGGCTCACCGCGGTCGACATCCCCTCGAGCGTGACCCGCATCGGTCAGGGGGCCTTCACGCTCAACCAGCTCACCTCGCTGACCATCCCGACGGGGGTGCAGCGGATCGGGCAGGTCGCGTTCGGGGGCAACAAGCTCACCTCGCTCGTGCTGCCCTCGACGCTCACCCGACTCGACACGGGCGCCTTCTCCAACAACCTGCTGACCACGGTCGACATCCCGGCGAGTCTCACCGAGCTGCCCGAGGCGGCGTTCTACAACAATCTGCTGAGCTCCGTGACGCTGCCCGCGACGATGACCTCGATCGGACAGGCGGCCTTCCGCGACAACCGACTCACGAGCTTCACCTTCCCGCCGCTCGTCAGCTACGTGTCGCCCGAGGTGCTCGCCGGGAACCTCTTCACCTCGTTCACCTTCCCCGATACCGTGCGCACGATCAGCGGGGGTGTGCTCGGCAACAACCCGCTCACGCACGTCTCGCTCGGCGGCGGGGTGCAGCTTCTGGAGGCGAACGCCTTCTCGGGGGTCATCCTCCCCGAAGGCGGACTCGCCCCGTGTCTGCTCACCTCGGTCGACTTCGGCACCTCGCTCGTGGAGGTGGAGAGCAGCGCGTTCCTCGGATGCTCGCTCGGCGCGATCGAGCTGCCCGACTCGCTGCGCGTGGTCTCGCTCGTGGCCTTCGCCCGGAGCGGGCTGACCCACGTGGACCTGGGCGACGGCGTGCAGCAGCTTCTCCCCGGTGCCTTCATGGAGAACGCGCTGACCTCGGTGACGCTCCCGGCATCGCTCCAGATGCTCTCGAGCGGACCGTTCGCCAAGAACCCCGACCTCACCTCGGTGACCTTCCTCGGCCCGCCCCCGAACGTGCCCTACGGCAACCCGCTCGTCGAATCCAGCACGGCGGCCGAGCGGGTGACGGTGACGCACTACTGGCGTTTCGGCGCGGATCAGGTGTCCGGCGGGTTCACCTCCCCGAGCTGGTACGACTCGCCGACCCGGTCGCTCGCGATCGTCGACTTCGCCCTCGGCGGCCATGGAGCCGATATCGCACCCGTGGAGGTCGCACCGGGCGGCACCGTGGCCGCCCCCGCGACCCCGAGCGCTGCGGGCTGGAGCTTCCGCGGGTGGTTCGCCGACGCGGCGCTCACGGTGCCGTTCGACTTCGACGCTCTCGTGACGCGTGACCTCACGGCCTTCGCGAAGTGGTCCGCCGAGACGAGCGTCGCGGTCGGGCCCGACCCCGACGCCGTCGCGGTCGAGGGGCGTGAGCTTCCGGTGCGCGCCGTCGTCACGACGGATGCGGCGGCCGGTGTGCCGGCGGGCAGCATCCGTCTTCTCGTCGACGGAGCGCAGCTCGGCGAACTTCTGCCGGTGGACGGGAGCGGTGCTGCGGAGTTCTCGCTCCCGGCGATGGCCGCGGGCGACCACACCCTCGGGGCCGCGTTCGTCCCCGCCGACGACCGCTGGCTGCAGGCGGATGCCGCCGTGCCGTTCACGGTCTCGGACGTGGCGGGGGTGACCGATGCGATCGAGGTGCGCCCCTCGGCGACGCAGGTCGACCAGGGTGGGTCGATCACCTTCGAGGTGGAGGCGTTCGACGTGAACGGGGACTCGCTCGGCGAGGTGACGGGGGACGCCGTCTTCAGCAGCTCCGTCGCGGAGGACGTCGTGCTCGGCGCGACGGTGTCGTTCCCGCACGCGAGCGTGCACACGATCACGGCCGCGTATGCCGGACTGCTCGAGTCCGTCGAGATCACCGTCATCCCCGAGCCCGAGCCCGAGGTCGATCCGGCGGGCGGTTCGACCGCCGACGACCTCGCGACCACGGGTGCTGCCGACCCGGTCGGCGGGATGCTGTCGGGCCTCCTGCTGCTGGCAGCGGGACTCGTCGTCGCGCTCGCCGTGCGGCGTCGCGCGGTCTGAGCCCTGCTCGCGGGCTACTCGCCGAGCTCGGCCTTCGCGGCGGCGATCTTCTCGCGCACCTCGTCCATGTCCAGCGCCCGGATCTGCGCGATGAGGTCCTCGAGCGCGTGCCCGGGCAGCGCGCCCGCCTGCGCGAAGATGCCGACGCCGTCGCGGAACGCCATGAGGGTGGGGATCGAGCGGATGTTGAGGGCCGCCGAGAGCTCCTGCTCGGCATCCGTGTCGACCTTCGCGAAGGTGATGTCGGGGTGCGTCTCGCTCGCGGCTTCGAAGACCGGACCGAACGCCTGGCACGGCCCGCACCAGGCGGCCCAGAAGTCGACGAGCACGATGTCGCCTCCCAGGACGGTGTTCTCGAAGGTGGTCCGGTTCAGTTCGACGGTCGCCATCGTCCCAGGCTAGGTGAGGCGCGCCGCGTGTGCTGGATCCCGGGAATACCGCGTGGCGGCTCCCTGTTGCATCGCGTATCAATGCAAACGCATGGAAACGACGAGTGGATGGACATCCGATGAGCCCCCAGATGCAGTTCGGCATCTTCAGCGTGAGCGACATCACGCGCGACCCCACGACCGGACGCACACCGAGTGAAGCGGAACGTATCCGCGACATCGTCACGATCGCGACCCACGCGGAGGAGGTGGGCCTCGACGTCTTCGCGGTCGGCGAGCACCACAACCCGCCCTTCTTCTCCTCCTCACCCACCACGACGCTCGCCTACATCGGCGCGCAGACCACCGACCTCATCCTCTCGACCGCGACGACGCTCATCACGACGAACGACCCCGTGAAGATCGCCGAGGACTACGCGATGCTGCAGCACCTGACGGGCGGCCGCATCGACCTCGTCATGGGGCGCGGCAACACGGGCCCCGTCTACCCCTGGTTCGGCCAGGACATCCGCCAGGGCCTGCCGCTCGCGATCGAGAACTACGCGATGCTGCGCGAGCTGTGGGAGAGCGACGTCGTGGACTGGGAGGGGAAGTTCCGCACCTCGCTGCAGGGCTTCACCTCGACGCCGCGCCCGCTCGACGGCGTGCCGCCGTTCGTGTGGCACGGATCCATCCGCACGCCCGAGATCGCCGAGCAGGCCGCCTACTACGGTGACGGCTTCTTCGCGAACAACATCTTCTGGCCCACCGAGCACTACCAGCGCCTCATCGCGCTCTACCGCCAGCGCTTCGCCCACTACGGGCACGGCACGCCCGAGCAGGCGATCGTCGGACTCGGCGGTCAGGTCTTCATGGCGAACAACTCGCAGGATGCGGTGACCGCGTTCCGGCCGTACTTCGACAACGCGCCCGTCTACGGTCACGGCCCGAGCCTCGAGGAGTTCAGCGAGCTGACCCCGCTCACGGTCGGCTCGCCGCAGCAGGTGATCGACCGCTACGCGGCCATGCGCGAGCACTACGGCGACTACCAGCGTCAGCTGTTCCTCATGGATCACGCCGGTCTGCCCCTGAAGACCGTGCTCGAGCAGCTCGACCTGCTGGGAGGCGAGGTCGTGCCGGTGCTGCGCCGCGAGCTCGCGGTGAACCGGCCGGCCGAGGTGCCGGATGCGCCCACGCACGCCGCCCGCGTCCGCGCGGTCTACGGCGACGGCCCGGCACGCGAGGCGCGCCCCACGGCGGCGGGCGGCAACAACCTCACCGTCGGCGGACCGTACGAGGACACGCCGGCGGCGGCCCCTGCATCCGGTGCCGGTTCCGCGTTCGGCGTCGCAGCGACCCGGCAGGGGGCGGCACGATGAGCGCACGCCGCATCGCCGTCGTGAGCGCGGGGCTGTCGAATCCCTCGTCGACCCGGATGCTCGCCGACCGGCTCGCGCAGGCCACCGTCGCGGAGCTGGCCGCGCGCGAGGTCGAGGCGCAGGTCGACGTGATCGAGCTGCGCGAGCTCGCACACGACATCACCAACAACCTGCTGGCAGGCTTCGCCCCACCCGCGCTCGAGGACGCCATCAACCGGCTCGTGTCGGCCGATGGCCTCATCGCGGTCACGCCGATCTTCTCGACGAGCTACTCGGGCCTGTTCAAGTCGTTCATCGACGTGATCGACCCGGATGCGCTGGCCGGCATGCCCGTGCTGATCGGGGCGAACGCGGGCACCGCGCGGCACTCGCTCGCGATCGACTACGCCATCCGCCCGGTCTTCACCTACCTGCACGCCGAACCCGTGCCGACGGGCGTGTTCGCCGCGTCGAGCGACTGGGGCGACCGGGCCGACGAGGTCAAGCCGCTCGGCGCCCGCGTCGAGCGGGGTGCCCGGGAGCTCGCCGAGGCGATCGCCCGCCGTGCGCCGCGCGAGGTCGTCGACCCGTTCTCGCCGGATGCGTTCCTCGGCGAGGGCCGCTCGTTCGGCCACCTGCTGGGCGGCCTCGCGGGGGAGTGACCCGCCACTCCGCGAGCGCTACCCGTTTCGGCGAGCGCTACCGGTACACGAGCAGCGCTCGCCGAAACGGGTAGCGCTCGCGGAGCCGGCGCGCTCAGCTCGGCTTGGGGCGGGCGGAGGTGCGGGGCGCGCGCTCGGAGCCGCTGCCGACGAGCGCATCCGCCGCCTGCACGAGCGCGAGGTGCGAGAACGCCTGCGGGGTGTTGCCCACGTGGCGTCCGCCCTCCACGTCGTACTCCTCCGAGAGCATGCCGACGTCGTTGGTGAGCGAGACGAGGCGGTCCATGAGCGCGGTCGCCTCGTCCCGTCGCCCGGTCGCCGCGTACTGCTCGACGAGCCAGAACGAGCAGGCGAGGAACGGATGCTCCCCGCCCGGCAGCCCGTCGACCCCCGAATCCGTGCGGTAGCGGTGCACGAGCCCGTCGTGCATCAGGGTGCGCTCGATCTCGGCCACGGTCGCCAGCATCCGCGGGTCGTCGGCGTCGCAGAAGCCCACCATGGGCAGCACGAGCAGCGAGGCGTCGACCTCGTCCGAGCCGTAGCTCTGGGTGAAGTGCCCGGATGCCGAGACGCCGTGCGCGTCGATCTCGGCCCGGATGCGGTCGCGCGTGCGCTCCCACAGCTCGACCGGTCCGTCGAGGCCGTGCCGTCGCACCGCCCGGATGCCGCGGTCGAACGCCGCCCAGATCATGGCGCGGGAGTGGGTGAACATGCGCGGCTCGCCGCGGATCTCCCACAGGCCGTTGTCGGGCTCGTCGATGCGGTTCAGCTGGTGCCCGAGCAGCGCGCGCTGCAGCGGCCAGGAGAACTCCGACTCCTCGAGCCCCGCCTCGCGCGCCACGTCGAGCGCGACCATGACCTCGCCGATCACGTCGGCCTGGTACTGCCCGGCCGCCCCGTTGCCGATCCGCACGGGCGCGGCACCGCGGTACCCGGGCAGCGAGCTCAGCTCGCGCTCGGCGAGGTCGCGTTCGCCCGCGATGCCGTAGACGATCTGCAGCTGATCGGGGTCGCCCGCGACGGCGCGCAGCAGCCACATCCGCCAGTGCTCCGCGATGCCGAGGAAGCCGTGGGCGAGGAACGCCTCGAGGGTGAGGGCGGCATCCCGCAGCCACACGTAGCGGTAGTCCCAGTTGCGGGAGCCGCCGAACTCCTCGGGCAGCGAGGTCGTGGGTGCGGCGACGATGCCGCCCGTGTCACGGTGCGTGAGCGCCCGCAGGATGAGCAGCGAGCGCAGCACCTCCTCGTGGTAGGCGGCGCTCGTGTCGATGCGGTCGGCCCAGCTCTGCCACCAGACCCGCGTGCTCTCGATCGCGGCGTCGACGTCGAGCGGCGGCGGCGCCTGCTCGGGCGAGGGGTGCCAGGTGAGCACGATGTCGACGCTCTCGCCCGCCGCGACGGTCACGGCGCCGCGGTGCGCGTGGTCGTCGGCCGTGAGCCGTGCGCCGCGCACCGTGATGGCGTCGGGCCCCGCGATCGCGATGATCTCAGGCACCTCGGCTCCGCGCCGCTGCCGCACCCACGGCGTCGAGCGGGAGTAGGCGAGCCGGAACCGGATGCTGTGCGAGAACTCGACGGTGCCCGAGATCCCGACGACCCGCCGCACGAGGTCGGTCGTGCGCGTGCCGCCGCGGTGCTCCTCGGCGACCGTCAGCAGCTCGTGCACCTCGGCCACGCCGTCCGCGCACTCCCAGCGGGTGACGAGGGTGAAGGTGCCGTCGGCGTAGTGCCGGCTGGCGCGTGCGGTGGAGTCGGCGGGGCGCAGCTGCCAGCTGCCCTGCTCGTCGTCACCGAGGAGGGCGCCGAACACCGAGGGGGAGTCGTAGCGCGGCAGGCAGAGCCAGTCGATGCATCCGTCCCGGGAGACCAGGGCCGCCGTCCGGCAGTCGCTCAGCAGTGCGTAGTCCTCGATCGCCGACGCCATCCTCCCCATTGTGCACGCAGGCCCGCGGCCGCGACAGGGGGGAGTAGCGTCGCCGCATGACCTCGACGACGACTCTCGCGATCCTCGGCGCCTCGGGCGATCTCACCGCGCGGCTGCTGCTTCCGGCCCTCGGGGAGCTGCTCACCGAGGAGAAGGACAGGCGGGTGCGGCTCGTTGGCGCGGGCAGCTCCGAGCTGCCGGATGCCGAATGGCGTTCGCGGGTCGGGGCCGCCGTGCGCTCTGCCGCGGCGGACGAGGTGCTCGACCGCATCGAGCTCGGACCGTTCCTCGTGGTCGACGCGTCGACGGCCGCGGGCGTCCGCGAGGTGGTCGCGGCCGCGGGCGACGGCCCGCTCGTGCTCTACTTCGCCCTGCCGCCCGCCGTCACCGCGGCGGCGTGCGCCGACCTCTCAGCGGAGGACCTCCCCGCGGGCACGATGCTCGCCCTCGAGAAACCGTTCGGCACCGACGAGGCGAGCGCCCGCGCGCTCAACGCGACGCTGCAGCGGCTCGTGCCGGAGCGGCAGATCTTCCGGGTCGACCACTTCCTCGGCCGTTCGACCGTGCTCAACGTGATCGGCTCGCGCACCGCGAACCGCCTCTTCGAGCCGATCTGGTCGCACCGCGACATCGCCGCGATCGACATCCGCTACGACGAGTCGCTCGGGCTGGAGGGGCGCGCGGGCTACTACGACGGGGCCGGAGCCATGGTCGACATGATCCAGAGCCACCTGCTGCAGGTGCTCGCGATCGTCACGATGGAGCCGCCCGCGACCCTCGACGAGGAGGACCTGCGGGATGCGACGGCGGCCGTGCTGCGCGCGACGCACCTCTGGGGCGACGACCCGGTCGCCGCATCCCGACGCGCGCGCTACACGGCGGGGCGGATCGGGGACGCGCAGATCCCCTCGTATGTGGACGAGCCGGGCGTCGACGCGTCGCGCGGCACCGAGACGCTCGCCGAGATCACGTGCGAGGTGCGCACCGCGCGCTGGGCCGGGGTACCGATCACCCTGCGTTCGGGGAAGGCGATCGGTGAGCCGCGGCGCGAGATCGTCGTGCGGATCAAGCCCGTGCGGCACGTGCCCACGGGGCTCACGGGGGACGCGCCGGGCGGCGTGCTGCGCTTCTCGCTCGGGCCCGACCGGCTCGAGGTCGAGCTCAACGTCAACGGGGGTGCCGACCCGTTCTCGCTGCATCGCGCGGTGCTCGAGGCGGATCTGGGGCTCGGTGCACAGCGCGCCTACGCGGAGGTGCTCGCCGGCATCCTCGACGCCGACCCGGCGCTCGCCGTGCGCGGCGACGCCGCCGAGCAGTGCTGGCGCATCGTCGCGCCCGTGCTCGAGGCGTGGCGGGGCGGCGAGGTGCCGCTCGAGTCGTACGCCGCGGGGTCCGCGGGGCCCGAGACCTGGGAGGGGTAGGGCTCAGCCCGACTTGCGACGGAACTCGCGCTTGCCGCCGGCCTTGGCATGCGCCTCGTGCACGGCGCCGCCTCCGCCCGGCTCCCCGGGGCGGTTCGCCGACTGCTGCTTCTTGCGCTCGAGCGCCTCGCGGAACTTGCGCTTGGTCTCGTCGGATGCCGGGGCCGGCTTGTCGTCGGTCGTCATGCGGTCAGCATAGGCGTCCTGCCGATGCGCCGACACCGTGACGCGCGTCAGAATGTGAGCGTGCGACGGGGCGAGAGGATCACGGCGCGGACGGGCGGCGTCGCCGTCGTCGCGGCCGCCGTGCTCGCGTGCGGCGCCCTCATCGTGCAGGGCGCGGCGCCGGTCACCCCGCGGCCTGTCGAGGACGAGGTACCGGAGGAGATCTTCTGGCCGCTCGTCAACTCGTGCACCGCGGCATCGGAGGGTCCCCTCGTCGGCGTCCTCTTCGACCAGGACGGCGCGATCCTGCCCGACGTCGGCTACAGCGACGCCGAGAACGGGATCAGGACGGATGCGCAGGGGATACCCGTCGTCGACGAGGCGGCCTCGGCGCGGCTGCGAGGGTGCCTGAGCTCGTACCGGGTGCAGTTCTCGCCCCGCAACGCCCGTCAGTCGACCGCGGGGGAGCGGCTGCTGATCTACCGCTGGACGGCGACGTGGCAGGTGCCGTGCCTGTCTGCCCACGGCATCCGCAGCACGACGCCCCCGCCGGCGCAGATGCTCGACCCGCAGTCGAGTGCCCCCTGGCTGCTGCTCGCCTCGCGGGACTGGGTCCCCGGGTCCTACGACTTCGACGCCGTGCTCGCGGCGCGACGCGCCTGCGACCCGATCCCGCCATTCCTGACCGCGGACGGGGTGTACTGGTAGCATGAACCCGGCCGTCACTCGACGGCTGTCCTCCGGCGTCATGCGCCGAGGGCTGATCCGGAGCAGGCCGGCACGAAGCTGGTCACCGGTGGTGGTTCTCCGAACCCCGCGATCTCAGGCGGGTGAGTCGGAGCCCTTCTACTGTTGACCAGATCCAGGCGGTCGGCGCGCGGCACTGCGTGCGCCCTCGTCCTTCCTGCCCGCTCCTGCTCCGACGCAAGTGCCGCGCGTATCGCGGCAGCAAGGAGTAAGACCTCGTGGAAGGCCCCGAGATCAAGTTCGCCGAAGCCGTGCTCGACAACGGCAGCTACGGCAAGCGCACCATCCGTTTCGAGACCGGTCGTCTCGCCCAGCAGGCCCAGGGAGCGGTCGCCGCGTACCTCGACGAGGACACGATGCTGCTGTCCGCGACGAGCGTGTCGAAGCAGCCGCGTGAGGGCTTCGACTTCTTCCCGCTGACCGTCGACGTCGAGGAGCGCTCGTACGCCGCCGGCAAGATCCCCGGCTCGTTCTTCCGTCGTGAGGGCCGCCCCTCGACCGAGGCGATCCTGGTCTGCCGTCTCATCGACCGCCCGCTGCGCCCGTCGTTCGCCGACGGCATCCGCAACGAGGTGCAGGTCGTCATCACCGTGCTCTCGATCGCGCCCGACGAGTTCTACGACGCGCTCGCGATCAACGCGGCATCCGCCTCGACCCAGATCTCGGGCCTGCCGTTCTCCGGCCCCATCGCCGGCGTGCGTCTCGCGCTCATGCGCGACGGCCAGTGGGTCGCCTTCCCGAAGCACTCGCAGCTCGCGGATGCGGTCTTCGACCTCGTCGTCGCCGGTCGCGTCGTGACGAAGGCCGACGGCTCCGAGGACGTCGCGATCATGATGGTCGAGGCGGAGGCCACCGAGCACAGCTGGGAGCTCATCCAGGGCGGCGCCATCAAGCCGAACGAGGGTGTCGTGGCGGAGGGGCTCGAGGCGGCGAAGCCGTTCATCGCCCAGCTCGTCAAGGCGCAGGCGCAGCTCGCCGCGCAGTCCGCGAAGGAGATCAAGGAGTACCCGATCTTCCTCGACTACAGCGACGAGGTCTTCGCCGCCGTCGACGCGCTCGCGCACGACGAGCTCACCGCGATCTACCAGATCGCCGACAAGATCGAGCGTCAGGACGCCGACGACGCCCTCAAGGCGCGCGTCAAGGAGGCCGTCGCGGCCAAGGTCGCCGCGGGCGAGCTGCCGGAGGCGGCCAACGGCCAGGTCTCGGCCGCCTACAAGTCGGTCACCAAGAAGATCGTGCGCGGCCGCATCCTCACCGAGGGTGTGCGCATCGACGGCCGTGGGCTCACCGACATCCGTGCGCTCGACGCCGAGGTGCAGGTCATCCCGCGCGTGCACGGCTCCGCGATCTTCCAGCGCGGCGAGACCCAGATCCTGGGCGTCACCACGCTGAACATGCTCAAGATGGAGCAGCAGATCGACTCGCTCTCGCCGGTCACCAAGAAGCGCTACCTGCACCACTACAACTTCCCGCCCTACTCGACCGGTGAGACCGGCCGCGTCGGGTCGCCGAAGCGTCGCGAGATCGGGCACGGCTTCCTCGCCGAGCGCGCCCTCGTGCCGGTGCTGCCGAGCCGCGAGGAGTTCCCCTACGCGATCCGTCAGGTGTCCGAGGCCCTCGGCTCCAACGGTTCCACCTCGATGGGCTCCGTGTGCGCCTCGACCCTGTCGCTGCTGAACGCGGGTGTGCCGCTCAAGGCCCCCGTCGCGGGCATCGCGATGGGCCTCGTCTCCGACACGGTGGACGGTGAGACCCGCTACGCGGCGCTCACCGACATCCTGGGTGCCGAGGACGCGCTCGGCGACATGGACTTCAAGGTGGCAGGCACCTCGGAGTTCGTCACCGCGATCCAGCTCGACACCAAGCTCGACGGCATCCCCTCGGATGTGCTCGCGGGCGCCCTGGCGCAGGCCAAGGAGGCGCGCACCGCGATCCTCTCGGTGCTCAACCAGGCGATCGACGCGCCGGATGAGATGGCCCCGACCGCGCCGCGCGTGATCAGCGTCAACATCCCCGTCGACAAGATCGGCGAGCTGATCGGCCCCAAGGGCAAGACGATCAACGCGATCCAGGACGAGACCGGCGCCGAGATCTCGATCGAGGAGGACGGCACCGTCTACATCGGCGCGGTCGACGGCCCCTCGGCCGAGGCGGCCCGCGCCCAGGTGCTCGCGATCGGCAACCCGGTGAACCCGGAGGTCGGCGAGCGCTTCCTCGGCACGGTCGTGAAGATCGCCGCCTTCGGCGCCTTCGTCTCGCTGCTGCCCGGCAAGGACGGCCTGCTGCACATCTCGGAGGTGCGCAAGCTCGCCGGTGGCAAGCGCGTCGAGAACGTCGAGGACGTGCTCGGGGTCGGCCAGAAGATCATGGTCGAGATCACCAAGATGGACGACCGCGGCAAGCTCTCGCTCGCCCCGGTCATCGAGGAGGCGGACGCCGCCGCCGACGCGGAGGCTCCCGCCGAGGAGGCCTGACCCCTCCGCTGGTCGAGTGCCGCCGCAGGCGCCCTCCCGCTGGTCGAGTGCCGCCGCAGGCGCACCCCTCCGCTGGTCGAGTGCCGCCGCAGGCGGTGTATCGAGACCACCACCCCGGATGCCCGTCCCGCTCACGCGGGGCGGGCATCCGTCGTCTCCGCCCGCTATGGCGTGACGCTCGTGCCCACCGTCACCCCGCGGGCGAGCTCGTGCTCGCGCAGCATGAAGCCGAGCACCGCGGGGGTGATGTCGGCGGGGAGGTCGAGGCGCTCGACCCCGAGCGCGCTCACCACGAAGAAGTACCGGTGCCTTCCGTGCCCGGCCGGGGGAGCCGCCCCCGTGTACTCCTCGGCGCCGAGCTCGTTCGCGACGGGCACGGCGCCCGCGGGCAGCAGACCGGATGCCGGGGTGCCGGCGCCGCGCGGCAGGTGGTCGGTCGTGGCGGGCAGGTCGTACACGGCCCAGTGCCAGAATCCGCTCATCGTCGGGGCGTCGGGGTCGTGCACCCGCACCACGAAGCTGCGGGTGTCGGCGGGGGCGTCGAGCCAGTGCAGGGCGGGGGAGAGGCCCTCGCCTCCCGCGTCGCGCGCTCGCGCCCAGGCGGGCAGCTCGCCGCCGTCCTCGAAGTCGGGGCTGCGTACCTCCAGCCGGGCCACCTGGGGCAGCCGCCAGAGCGGATCGTTGGTCATGGTCGTCCTTCCGTCCGGGGCTCCCACGTTGCCACCGCTGCGCCGCGACGTCGAGTGGTCACGAAATGATGACGATCCGACACGATCGGCGTCCGCGTCCCGCTTTCGCGGACCGACGGGTCTACCCTCGCGGTCAAGGAGGTCGCAGCATGGAGATCGGGTCGGTTCCACCGGTCCTGTCCCCGGCTGCCCCCGTTCCGACGACGCTCGAGACGGCTGCGATCGTGGGCATCTCCCGCGAGCGTCGCGCCATCGCCGACACCGGTCTCGGGGTGTTCCCCGTGGCGCTCAACGCCAAGCAGTTCGGCGGCGCCGTCGGCGAGAGCGCCGCGGTCGAGATGCTGGATGCCTTCACCGCACTGGGCGGCAACCTCATCGACACGGCCGACGCCTACGGTGAGGGGCTCAGCGAGCAGATCATCGGCGAGTGGATGCGGCGCCGCGGCAATCGCGAGCGCCTCATCGTGGCGACGAAGGTCGGCCGTTCGCGTGCGCATCCGGGGCTCTCGGCGGATGCCATCGCGGCAGCCGTGCAGGATTCCCTGCGTCGGCTGGGCACGGACCGCATCGACGTGCTCTACCTGCACCTGGACGACACCGAGGTGCCGTTCGAGGAGACGCTTCTGGCGGTCGACGACCTCATCCGGCGCGGCCGCGTCGTGACCTTCGGCCTCTCGGATCACACCGGCACCCGGCTGCTCGCCGCCCGGGTGGCGTGCGCGCTGCTCGGGGTCGCGCCCATGACGGTGCTGCAGAACCAGTACTCGCTGCTGCACCGCAGCGGCTACGAGGGGGACCTGGCCCGCGTCGCGCGGCAGCAGGGGTTGGCGATCATGCCCCGGTTCCCGCTCGCCGGCGGGGTGCTCCTGTCGGGTGGCACGTCGAGCCCTCCCGCTCCTCGGCGCGTGCCGTGGGCCGCGGGGGATCATCTGTCGCGCCGCGAGCGCAGGATCGTCGCCGCCCTCGAGCGGATCGCGACGGAGCACCGCGTGGGCCGGGCGACGGTCGCCCTCGCCTGGCTGCTGGGACGGCCGGGGGTCGTGGCGCCCGTGGTCGGCGTGGACTCGGCCGACCAGCTCTTCGAGGTGATGCGCGCGCCCGAGCTGCGTCTCACCCGCCACCAGCTCGCGGAGCTCGACCGGGTCAGCAGCTGAGCTGCGTGTCGGCGCTCAGGCCGCGATCGGCTCCTCGATGTGCGAGATGACACGGTCGATCGCGCGCTGCAGCGCGCTCGTGGCGGCGATCGAGTCGCCCGCGTAGCCGCCCGTCATGGCGCCGTCGCGCGCCACCATGAGGTCGTCGGCGGCGTCGCCCGGCATGGGGTGCCCCGTCTCGCGCAGCAGGCTCTCGAGCAGGCCGTGGAACCATTCGCGGTGCTGGTGCACGGCGCGCCGCACGGGGTGCCCGGCCTCGGTGAACTCGATCGCGGCGTTGATGAACGGGCAGCCGCGGAATCCGGTGCTTCCGATGAACGCGATCTGCTGGTGTACGAGCTCGTTCAGCAGATCGGCGGGGTCGTCCAGTTCGCGGGCGAGCTGCGTGATCTGCTCGGTCGACTGCAGATGCCGGTACAGCACGTACTCGACGATCAGTCGGTCCTTCGAGCCGTAGTGCTTGTAGAAGGTGGCCTTGGTGACCGACGACTCGCTGATGAGGCGGTCGACGCCGACCGCACGGATCCCCTCGTCGTAGAACAGCCGATCGGCGGTGTCGAGGATGCGCTGCTTGGCGGGTGCCAGCGCGTGGCGCTTCGGCACGTTCTGGATCTCGATCGGCAACCGGGTCTCCTTCGCTCAGGTTGACGTGCGGGTGCGCGTGTCGGGTGGCGCACCCGTTCGTGGTCGACGAGGTGACGGTCTCTGCTCGCGCCGGGTCGGGCCCCGGGCGGGCTGCGTCGATCTGATCGGGCTCGTCGTCCGCGACATCACGGTAGCACATGAGGACAGACAGACTTGTCTGCAAGGGGCGTCCCCTGCCCCCCAATCCGGGGGCTTCGGGGGACGAGCCGCGATCGTGGCGTAGGCTCGACCACGATGAACGGCGCGGTGCAGCTCCCTCTCGACGTCCCCGAACTCGCGATCGACGCATCCGGGGGAACCCTCGTCAGGCGAACGATCCTTCCGAGCGGGGTGCGCATCCTCTCGGAGCACGTGCCGGGCTCCCAGAGCGCCACGGTGGGCTTCTGGGTCGCCGTGGGCTCGCGCGATGAGGAGCCAGAGACCTACGGCTCGACGCACTTCCTCGAGCACCTGCTCTTCAAGGGCACGGCCACGCGCAGCGCGCTCGACATCGCCGTCGCCTTCGACTCCGTGGGCGGCGAGCACAACGCTCTGACCGCCAAGGAGCACACCTGTTACTACGCGAAGGTGCGCGACCGCGACGTCGACATGGCGGTGCGCGTGCTCGCCGACATGTTCACCTCCTCGACGCTCGACGTCGACGAGTTCGAGAACGAGCGCGGCGTCATCCTGGAAGAGCTCGCGATGGCGGACGACGACCCCGGCGACGTCGCGGGCGAGCGCTTCTTCGAGGCGGTCTTCGGCGCGCATCCGCTCGGCCGACCGATCGGCGGCAACCCCGACTCGATCGGCGCGGTGACCCGGGATGCCGTCTGGCGCCACTACCGGGCGAACTACGGCCCGCGCGACCTCGTCGTGACCGTGGCGGGAGCGATCGACCACGACCACCTCGTCGAGCTCGTGCGCGAGGCGCTCACGGGCGCAGGGTGGGACCTCGACGCCGCCGCGACACCGGTCGCCCGCCGTGACCCGGCCACGGGAGTCGTGGAGCGCGGCGCCCCGCTCGTGACCGTCGAGCGCGCGCTCGAGCAGGTCAACCTGTACCTCGGAGTCGAGGGGCTCGCGGCCGCGGACGCGCGACGACCCGTGCTGACGGTTCTCAACTCGGTGCTCGGCGGGGGCATGAGCTCGCGGCTCTTCCAGGAGGTGCGCGAGAAGCGCGGACTCGCCTACTCGGTGTACTCCTTCGCCTCGAGCTACTCCGACGCGGGGCTCGTCGGCCTGTACGCCGGATGCTCGCCCGCCCGCACGGCGGATGTCGCGGAGCTCATGATGGCCGAGTTCCGGCGGCTCGCGGCCGACGGCATCGACGACGACGAGCTGCGCCGTGCCCGCGGGCAGCTCGGCGGGGCGTCCGCACTCGCCCTCGAGGACTCGGACACCCGGATGAGCCGCCTCGGCCGCAGCGAGCTGACGCTCGGCGAGTTCGCCGACCTCGACGAGACGCTGCGGCGGATCGACGCGGTGACCGCCGAGGAGGTGCGCGCGCTCGCCGCGGAACTCGTCGACCGTCCGCTCTCGGTCGCCGCGGTCGGCGCGGTGTCGGCCGAGGCGTTCGCCGGCCTCGCCGACGAGCCGGCGGCGGCGTAGGGGGCGGGCATGTCGCGTTTCCTCTATCTCGTGCGCCACGGCGAGCAGCAGGATGCCGAGCACGGGCTCCCCGACGGCCCGCTCTCGCCCCGCGGGGTGCGACAGGCGCAGGCGATCGCCGAGCGCCTGGGCGGCGTGCCGTTCACCGGGGCCTGGACCTCGCCCCTGCAGCGCGCCCAGGAGACGGCCCGCATCATGACCGAGCGCATGCCGGCCATCGAGCCGCAGCCCTCTGCGCTGCTCATGGACTGCGTGCCGTCCGGCCCCACCCCCGAGCTGCCGCACGCCTGGGAGCCCTTCTTCGGCTCGGTCACCCGCGAGGAGATCGAGGCGGGGGAGGCGCAGATGGCGGATGCCGCGGCCGAGTGGCTCGCGCCGAGCCGCGAGGACCGCCACGACCTGCTGATCACCCACAACTTCGTGATCGGCTGGTTCGTGCGCGAGGTGTTCGGCGCCGCGAGCTGGCGCTGGCTCGGCATCAACCAGGCCAACTGCGGGCTCACGATCATCCGCGTGCGCAGCGCCAAACCGCCCGCCCTCGTGACCCACAACGACCTCGGCCACCTGCTGCCGGAGCTGCGCACGGGCCTGTCCGTCGACCAGCCGTACTGAGCGCGGACGTCACCGCGGCATCCGGATGCGGGGGGCCGCCGCGCCCGCCGACGTAGACTGTCGGCACCATGACGCTGCTCGATACCGCCCCGGAGCGCCGGGAGCAGACCGCCCCGCGCACCTACGAGGTGCGCACCTTCGGCTGCCAGATGAACGTGCACGACTCGGAGCGGCTGTCCGGCTCCCTCGAGGCCGCGGGCTACATCCGCGCCGACGAGGGTGAGGCCGACATCGTCGTCATCAACACGTGCGCCGTGCGCGAGAACGCCGACAACAAGCTCTACGGCACGCTCGGCCACCTCGCGAGCCTCAAGCGCGAGCACGAGGGCATGCAGATCGCGGTGGGCGGCTGTCTCGCGCAGAAGGACAAGAACGTCATCCTCGAGAAGGCGCCGTGGGTGGATGTCGTGTTCGGCACGCACAACATGGGCTCCCTGCCGACGCTGCTCGAGCGGGCCCGTCACAACGGCGAGGCGCAGCTCGAGATCCTGGAGGCGCTCGAGGTGTTCCCCTCGACCCTCCCCACCCGTCGCGAGAACACCTACTCGGGTTGGGTGTCGATCTCGGTCGGCTGCAACAACACGTGCACCTTCTGCATCGTGCCGTCGCTGCGCGGCAAGGAGAAGGACCGCCGCCCGGGCGACATCCTCGCCGAGATCGAGGCGCTCGTCGCCGACGGCGCCATCGAGGTGACCCTGCTCGGGCAGAACGTCAACTCTTACGGCGTCGAGTTCGGAGACCGGCAGGCCTTCAGCAAGCTCCTGCGCGCCGCGGGCGGGATCGAGGGGCTCGAGCGCATCCGCTTCACGAGCCCGCACCCGGCGGCCTTCACCGACGACGTCATCGACGCGATGGCCGAGACCCCGAACGTCATGCCGCAGCTGCACATGCCGCTGCAGTCGGGCTCCGACCGCATCCTCAAGGCGATGCGCCGCTCGTACCGCTCCGAGCGCTTCCTCGGCATCCTCGACCGGGTGCGCGCGCGCATCCCGCACGCCGCGATCTCGACCGACATCATCGTCGGCTTCCCCGGCGAGACGGAGGAGGACTTCGCCGACACCCTGCGCGTCGTCGAGCAGGCCCGCTTCGCCTCCGCGTTCACCTTCCAGTACTCGATCCGCCCCGGCACGCCCGCCGCGACGATGCCCGACCAGCTGCCCAAGGAGGTCGTGCAGGAGCGCTACGAGCGCCTCATCGAGCTGCAGGAGCGCATCTCGGGCGAGGAGGCGGAGAAGCTCGTGGGCTCCTCGATCGAGGTTCTCGTGGCGAACGGCGAGGGGCGCCGCGACGAGCAGACCCGGCGCATGTCGGGCCGGGCCGAGGACAACCGTCTCGTGCACTTCGACGTGCCGGATGGTGCGGTGCCGCGCCCCGGGGACGTCGTGAGCGTCGTGGTCACCCGGGCGACCCCGCACTACCTCATCGCCGCGCCCGCAGGGGCGACGCTGCCGATCCGCCGCACGCGCGCGGGCGACGCCTTCGACCGCGCCGAGGCGGAGTCCTGCGCGGTGCCGACCCCCGGTGCCGCCGCGGGCGGGGCGCGCACGGTGAGCCTCGGACTCCCGGGCCTGCGCCCTCTCGGGTGACGCGCGTCGTCGCCGTCGTCGGCGCGACGGGCACCGGCAAGAGCGAACTCGCCCTCGACCTCGCGGAGCGGCTGCGTGCCGCAGGCGACGCGGCCGAGATCGTCAACGCGGATGCCATGCAGCTGTACCGCGGCATGGACATCGGCACCGCGAAGCTGCCGGTCGACGAGCGCCGCGGTATCCCGCATCACCTCCTCGACGTTCTCGACCCGGGCGAGGAGGCGAGCGTCGCGCGCTACCAGCGGGAGGCGCGCGCCGTCGTCGACGCGATCCTCGCGCGTGGTGCGACCCCGATCCTCGTGGGCGGCAGCGGGCTGTACGTCTCGAGCGTCGTCGACGACTTCCGTTTCCCGGGCACGGATGACGCCATCCGCGCGCGCTGGGAGGCAGAGCTCGCGGAGCACGGCCCCGGGATCCTGTTCGAGCGGCTCCGCGAGCAGGACGCCGAGGCGGCCGCCGCGATCGGACCGCACAACTCCCGCCGCATCGTGCGCGCCCTCGAGGTGATCGAGCTGACCGGCGAGCCCTTCGGCTCGGGTCTGCCCACGGGCGGGACCTGGCGCCCGACCGTCACGATCGGCCTGCGCCTCGAGCGCGAGCTGCTCGTGCCGCGCCTCGACGCACGGGTCGAGCGGATGTGGCGCAGCGGCATGGTCGACGAGGTCGCGCGCCTGCGCCCCGCCGGGTTCGGGGCGACCGCGGGCCGGGCCATCGGCTACGCGCAGGCGCTGCGCCAGCTCGACGGCGAGCTCGACGAGGCGGCGGCCATCGCCGAGACGCAGCTGCTCACCCGCAAGTACGCGCGGCGGCAGGTGTCGTGGTTCCGTCGCAACGCCGCCACGCATTGGTTCGAGGCCGACGACCCCGGGCGCGTCGACGCCGCGGTCGAGGCGATCGGCGGCAGCTGAATCGCGATGCCGGATAGCATCGTGCGGTGAGCACCTCGATCGCCTTCACCAAGGGACACGGCACCGGCAACGACTTCGTGCTGTTCGCCGACCCGGCGGGTGAGGTCGAGCTCGACGCCGCGCAGCTCGCCGCGCTCGCCGACCGCCGCTTCGGCATCGGGGGCGACGGCGTCATCCGCGCGGTGCGCTCCGAGAACCTCCCCGAGGGCGCCGCGGCGCTCGCCGAGGATCCGCACGCCGTGTGGTTCATGGACTACCACAACGCCGACGGCAGCCCCGCCGAGATGTGCGGCAACGGCATCCGCGTCTACGGCGCCTACCTCATCGCGCAGGGGCTGCTCGCGCTCGCCGTCGGCGAGACCGTCGCGATCGGCACGCGCGGTGGCGTGCGGATGCTGACTCGCACGGGCGAGGACGAGTTCGAGGTCGACCTGGGCGCCTTCGTGGTCGCGGGCGAGGCCATGGTGTCGGCGAGGCGCCTCGACGTCGACCGCCCGGGCCTCGCGGTCGGCGTCGGCAACCCGCACGTGGTCGTGGCGCTCGCCGACGACGCGGAGCTCGACGCGCTCGACCTCGCCGAGGCGCCCGTGATCACGCCTGCGCCGCCGTCGGGCGCGAACGTCGAGTTCGTCGTGCCGGGGGCGATCTCGGGCGACCTCGGGCGCATCCGGATGCGCGTGCACGAGCGCGGCAGCGGCGAGACCCTCTCGTGCGGTACGGGTGCCGCGGCGGCGGCCCTCGCCACACGCTCCTGGGCGGGCGCGGGCGCCCCCGACGCCTGGCGCGTGCGCGTGCCGGGCGGCGAGCTCGGCGTGCGCGTCGCGGATGCGGCCGACGGCCCGCACGTGCACCTCTCCGGCCCGGCCGCGCTCGCCTTCGACGGCACGATCCGGCTCTGAGGGGCCGCCTCGCGCGACCGACCGGCCCGGTCTACAGCGTGAGCGTCCGGGCGGCCCAGAGGGCCTCCTGGAACAGCACCCGGTTCTCGGGGCGCTCGAAGCCCGCGACGGCGTCGAGGTCGAAGCTGCGGTCGGCGACGCGCAACTCGACGGGGACGCCGGGCCTGACCACGAGGGTGAGCTCGTAGCCCTCCGGCCCCACCCCCTCGAGCTGCAGCCCGAAGTCCCAGTCGCCCACGGGGGCGGTCGTGAGCTCGACGCCGTCGACGCTCGCCGCGCTCACGGCCGAGCCGCGCAGCCAGACCCCCTGGGCCGCCGCGCCCCGCTCGGAGGTGATCCGCAGGGTGAGCGTGCGCCGTGCGCCCTCCACCGCATCCGCGAGCACCTCGACCGCGGGTGCGGCGACGGATGCGGCGGGCGCCTCGGCGGCGTAGCGCGGTCCCGCACCGAACCAGGGCATCGTCTCGCCCAGCCGGGCGGTGTCGTCGCCGAGCAGCTGCGTGCTCCACTCGCTCACGGGCGTGCGTCCGCTCGTCCAGATCGCCTTGCCCGTGTCGGTGTCGATCGCGTACTGCACGCTCTCCTGGCGGTGCAGGGTCGCGCCGTCACGGTTGGCCACGAGCCCGGTCGCCGTGAGCGCGACGACGACGACGGCGACGGATGCGGCGCCCACCGCCCCGCGCACGGCGCGCCGCGCGGGCGCCCCCGGCAGCTCCGCCACGAGGGGCAGCGCGAACAGCAGCGCGATCGCGAGCAGCACCGCCGCGACGGGCCCGCCCATGCCGAGCCCCAGCTCCATCCCGAGCTCGGCGAAGGGCGGCAGCAGCAGGGCCGCCATGACGGCGCCGAGCCCGAGCACGACGATGCGCGTGGTCGCGAGGCGTGCGGGCAGCAGCGTGGCCAGCAGCCAGCCGACGGCGGCGAAGAGCGCGGGGAACACGACGATCGACGCGGCACCCGGCAGGGCCGCGCCGAGCGCCACCCCGACGGACGTGATGCCGACGAGCGCACCGCTCGTGAGCGATGCCGCGCCGATCCGGCGCCGCACGAGCAGGAACAGCCCCGTGACGACGCCCACTGTGACGACGACGATCGCCGCCTGGTAGGGACACGGGAGGTAGGGGTCGCCGACGCTCACGGACGCCTGGCCCGGGTCGATCGCGAGCGCGAGCGTCCAGAGGCCGACGGCGCCGGCGGCAGCAGCCCCCACCGCGGCGAGCCCGCCGACCGCGCCGAGGAGCGCGCGGGGCAGCGTGATCTCCTGGCGGCGGCGCAGCAGCACGAGCGCGGCGACGGCCGCCGCGAGCCCGGCGAGCGCGATCGGCATCTCGAGCACCGCGGGGTAGCGGATGAGACCCCACGGTGCGGTGGCCACGATGACGTCGTCTCCCTCGCCGAGCCTGCCCAGATCGGCGTCGATCAGCTCCCGGGTGAGGGCGAGCGTCGTCTGCCCCATCTGCTGCAGCGACGCCGGGCTGAGGTTCTCGGGGCTGTCGAGCGGCGAATGGTAGAACGCGCCGCCGCCCACGATCGCTCCGTCGACGCCGAGGATCCCGGCATCCGAGAAGCGGGTGAAGTCGGTGTCGTTCTGCAGCAACCCGAAGATGGTCTCCATCGTCGAGTTCGCCACGGTGCCGCCCGCAGCGGAGGTGGCGCCCGTGATCGGGCCGTTGGGGGTGGACGTGCGGAAGGTGACGGGGGTTCCGGCGGCACCGCGCGCCTCGAGGTTGGTGACCACGATCGGCTGGGCGAGGCCCGCCGCGTCGTCGCGGGCGAAGGCCTCGGCCCCCATGAGGCCCGTCTCCTCGCCGTCGGTGATGAGCACGACGAGGTCGTTGCGCGGCACCGTGTCGCCGAGGGCGCGCACCGTCTCGAGGATGGAGCCGACCCCGATGCCGTCGTCTGCGGCGCCGAGGGATCCGGGGACCGAGTCGTAGTGGGCCGCGAGCATGAGGGTGCCCGTGGGGTCGCTGCCGTGCCGGACGGCGACGATGTTCTTCACGAACGCGACCGCCTGGGCGCGGGTGTCGCCACCCGGGAGCACGCCCGTGCGCTCCTGCACCTCGACATCCCAGCCGAGCCCGCGCAGCTGCGCGAGCAGGTAGTCGCGCGCGGCCGCGTGCGCCGGGGAGCCGATCGGGCGGGTCTCCTGCGAGATGGCCTCGATGTGCACGAGGGCGCGGGATGCGCTGAACGCCTCGGCGGGGGCGTCGTCGCCGAGCGGCGCGGCGGGCGCCTGCAGGAGCGTGGCGGCGACCGCGAGGGCGGCGAGTGCGAGAAGGGCGGCGGGGGCGGCCCACGGGCGCGGACGGGGGCGCGGGAGAGCGTCGTCGGAACTCACATCCCGAGCCTAGGGGAGCGGCACAGCGCCCCCGTCAGCGCACCGTCAGCGCACGACCTCGATCGACTCGGTCGTGCCGGTGCCCGAGCGGTGGCGCACCCGCAGCACGCGGTAGCCCTTGCTCGTCGCCGCGCGCGAGACCGCGAAGTCCCCGGGCAGCTCGCCCTGCAGCCAGCGCTGCAGCGAGTCGGAGCCGAGGTTCCTCGCCACGACCAGCCAGGCATCCGACGCCACGTCGAGCCGGGGCAGCCAGCGCGACAGCATCGCGTGCAGCTCGTTCTTGCCGACCCGGATCGGCGGATTCGACCAGATCGTGCGGAAGACGACGTCGTCGGGAACATCGTCGGGGGTGCAGACGTTGATGTTCTCGAGCCCCAACGCCTCGGCATTGCGGCGCACCATGTCGAGGGCCCGCTCGTTGACGTCCACCGCCCACACGCGCGCGTGCGGCGACTCGAGCGCCAGGCTCAGCGAGATCGGGCCCCACCCGCAACCGAGGTCCAGGAAGTCGCCCCCCGGCGGCGGGGCCGGAACGTGACCGAGGAGCACCTGGGTGCCCGTGTCGACCCGCTCGGGGCTGAAGATGCCGCCCGCGGTCGTCACCTGCAGCTCACGGCCGGCGAGACGCACCGAGATGGTGCGGAGCACCGCGTCACCGGAGGGCGACGTCGAGAAGTAGTGCTCGGACGACATGCAGAGAACCTACCGAAAACGAGTGACTAGGGTTAACCGGATCATGAGCGAGACGCCTGAGAATTTCGACGAGCAGCCCGACGACGCCGTCGGCGACGCGCTCGACCGCATCCTCGCGGCCGATGGCGCGCGCGCGGAGGTGCGGGTGTTCGGCGGGCGTGCCGCGGCACTCCAGGACGAGGCGACGGCCTACGGCAGCGACCGCGACGGCGAGCAGTTCGACCGCGAGGAGCGCTCGGCGCTGCGCCGCGTCGGCGGCCTCTCGACCGAGCTCGACGACGTCACCGAGGTCGAGTACCGCCAGGTGCGCCTCGAAAACGTCGTGCTGATCGGCGTCTACACGCCGTCGGAGTCGCTCGAGGACGCCGAGAACTCGCTGCGCGAGCTCGCGGCGCTCGCCGAGACAGCCGGGGCCGTCGTGCTCGACGGCGTGCTCCAGCGCCGCCCGCACCCCGATCCCGCCACCTACCTCGGGCGCGGCAAGGTGGCCGAGCTGGCCGACATCGTCGCCGCGCTCGGCGCCGACACCGTCGTGGCCGACACCGAGCTCGCCCCCAGTCAGCGGCGCGCGCTCGAAGACGTCGTCAAGGTCAAGGTGATCGACCGCACAGCCGTCATCCTCGACATCTTCAGCCAGCACGCCAAGTCCCGGGAGGGCAAGGCGCAGGTCGAGCTCGCGCAGCTCGAATACCTGCTGCCGAGGCTCCGCGGATGGGGTGAGTCGATGTCGCGCCAGGCCGGCGGCCAGGCGGCGGGCGGTCAGGGTATGGGGAGCCGCGGCCCCGGTGAGACCAAGATCGAGCTGGACCGCCGCCGCATCCACACCCAGATGGCCAAGCTCCGCAAGCAGATCAAGGGTTTCGCGCCCGCCCGCGAGGCCAAGCGCGCCAACCGCGACCGCTTCCAGGTGCCCTCGGTCGCGATCGCGGGCTACACGAACGCGGGCAAGTCGAGCCTGCTCAACCGGATCACGCGCGCCGGGGTGCTCGTCGAGAACACGCTCTTCGCGACGCTCGACCCGACGGTGCGTCGCAGCCGCACGCCAGACGGCCGCCTCTTCACGATCGCCGACACGGTCGGCTTCGTGCGGAACCTCCCGCACCAGCTCGTCGAGGCGTTCCGCTCCACGCTCGAGGAGGTCGCCGCATCCGACCTCGTGCTGCACGTCGTCGACGGCAGCCACCCCGACCCGGCGGCCCAGATCGCGACCGTGCGCGACGTCCTCGGCGAGGCCGGGGCGCGCGAGGTGCCCGAGCTCATCGTCTTCACCAAGGGCGACCTCCTCGACGCCGACCGGCGCATCCTGCTGCGCGGCCTCGAGCCGGACTCGGTGTTCGTCTCCGCGCGCACGGGCGAGGGCGTCGAGGAGCTCCTGGAGGAGATCGCCCGCCGCCTGCCTGCGCCCGACGTCGAGCTCGACGTGCTCATCCCGTACGACCGCGGCGACCTCGTCGCGCTCGCCCACGACCGCGGACGCGTGCTCTCCACGAGCTACGAGGAGAGCGGCACGCGGATGCGGGTGCAGGCGAGCGAGGCGCTCGCCCACCAGCTCGAGAGCGCCTGAGCCACTACAGCACCTTCGACAGGAACGCCTTCGTGCGCTGATGCTGCGGGTTGCCGAGCACCTCGCGCGGGTCGCCCGCCTCGACGACCACCCCGCCGTCCATGAAGACGAGCTGGTCGGCGACCTCGCGCGCGAAGCCCATCTCGTGCGTCACGACGATCATCGTCATACCCGACTCGGCCAACTGCTTCATGACGGCGAGCACCTCGCCCACGAGCTCGGGGTCGAGAGCGGATGTCGGCTCGTCGAAGAGCATGAGCTTGGGTTCCATCGCGAGCGCACGGGCGATCGCGACGCGCTGCTGCTGCCCGCCCGAGAGGTGGGCGGGGTAGGCGTCGGCACGGTCACCGAGCCCCACGCGGGCGAGGAGCTCCCGCGCGCGCGCCTCGGCGGCATCCTTCTTGGTGCCCTTGACCCGCACGGGCGCCTCGACGATGTTCTCGAGGGCCGTCATGTGCGGGAACAGGTTGAACTTCTGGAACACCATGCCGATGTCGCGGCGCTGCCGCGCGGCATCCCGCGGGTGCATCTCGTAGAGCTTCTCGCCGCGCTCGGTGTAGCCGATGAGCTCGCCGTCGACCTCGAGGCGGCCGGCGTCGACCTGCTCGAGGTGGTTGATGCAGCGCAGGAAGGTCGACTTGCCCGAGCCGGACGGACCCACGAGGCACAGCACCTCGCCGCGCTCGACCGTGAGCGAGATCGACTTCAGCACCTCGAGCGAGCCGAAGCTCTTGGAGACGCGGTCGGCGCGCACCATCGGCGTCGCGGTCTGCTCGGGGCTCATCGGCCGTCTCCTTCGCGGTCGCTGGTCGTGGCGACGGGGGCGGTCACCGTCGTGATCGACGCCGTCGCCGTGCCGGGGCGCCGCGGGGTGCGGGCCTGCCCGACGCCGCGCGAGAAACGCCGCTCGAGGAAGAACTGCCCGATCATGAGGATCGAGGTGAACAGCAGGTACCAGGCGCACGCGACGAGCAGCAGCGGCACGGGATCGAAGATCGCGACCGAGATGTCGCGGGAGCGCCCGTAGAGGTCGAAGCTGAAGGGCACGGCGGCGACGAGCGACGTCGTCTTGAGCATCGAGATGACCTCGTTGCCGGTCGGCGGGATGATGATGCGCATCGCCTGCGGCAGCACGACGCGGCGCATCGTCTGCAGCCAGCTCATGCCGAGCGCGGTCGAGGCCTCCGTCTGCCCCTTGTCGACCGAGAGGATGCCGGCGCGCACGATCTCGGCCATGTATGCCGCCTCGTTGAGCGCGAGACCGATGACGGCGAGCCAGAAGACGTCGATGACGTTCTTGGTCTCGATGCTGATCCACGGCGCCGTGAAGGGGATGCCGATGTCGATCGTCGAGTAGATGGTCGCGAAGAGGCCCCAGAAGACGAGCTGAACGTAGACGGGGGTGCCGCGGAAGACCCACAGGTAGAGCCAGGCGATGCCCTTGACCACGGGGTTGTCGGAGAGGCGCATGACCGAGAGCACGATGCCCAGCACGATGGCGATCGCCATCGAGTACACGGTCAGCAGCAGGGTGTTGAGGGCGGCCTGGGAGATGCGCTGGTCGAAGACGTACTTCGCGAAGTTGTCCCAGCCGTAGGCCTCGCGCTGGGACGCGTCGACGATGAAGAGCGCGAGCGCCAGCACGAGCACGACCGCGAGGACGATCCGCCAGGGGTGCTTGAGGCGGATGGCGCGGATCGGCTCGGCGGCAGCGCCGTCCGGCGGCACGGTGTCCCGTGCCGCCGGACGGGCGGGGTGCTGCTCGGGCATCGGATCAGCCGGCGGTCGCCGCGTTGATCGTGATCGAGGTGGAGGCGCCCGCGTCGACGCCCCACTTCTTCAGGATGTCGAGGTAGGTGCCGTCGTCCAGGAGCGACTGCAGCGCCGCCTGGATCGCCTGCACGAGCTCGGACCCCTTGTCGACCGCGATGCCGTACGGCGCGACGTCGAAGGCGTCACCGGCGAGCTCGATCTTGTCCGAGAGCTTCGAGACCGCGTACTGCGTGATGGGCGAGTCGGCGGTCATCGCCTGGGCGCGCCCGAGGGCGAGGGCGTTGCTGGCCTCGTCCTGGCTCGCGAACTTCAGGATGTCGATCGGGTCCTTGCCCGCCGCGACGCACGCATCCGACTTCGCGGGCAGCTCGTCCGTCTCCTCGTAGGTGGTCGCCTGGACCGCGACGGTCAGACCGCACGCGTTGTCGGGGTCGACGGCCTTGCCGATCTGCTGGGCCCACTGGATGCCGGCCGCGTAGTAGTTGACGAAGTCGACGACCTTCTCGCGCTCCTCGTTGTCGGTGAACGACGAGAGGCCGATGTCGTAGGTGCCGCCCGTGATGCTCGGGATGATCTTGTCGAACGACGAGATCTGGTACTCGGTGGTCAGGCCGAGCTTCGCGGCCATGGCGTCGCCGAGCTCCACCTCCCAGCCGATGGGGTTGCCTGCGTCGTCCTTGTACTCGTTCGGCGCGTAGGTGGGGTCGATGCCGATGACGAGCTTGCCGGCGCTCTTGATGTCGTCGGGGAGCAGCGCGACCGCCGCCGCGTCGGTGCCGACGGCGGGGGAGTCGCCGCCCGTGGGGGCGTCGCCGCCGGTGCTGTTGTCGACGCATCCGGCGAGCATCAGGGCTGCCGCGGCGACGATCGCCGGCATCACGTACTTGGTGCGCATGATCTGACCTTCTCTTCTCCTGGTGGGGCACTCCGGCGTCGCACGCCCGGCCTCGAGAAGAGGCGTGCTGCGGTGCCACGCCGGCGTTGGCAGCCTAGCGCCGAAGAACCCGGCAGGCGCGTGCGCCCCGCCACGACGGCGGTGTCAGACCGAGCGCAGCACCGCGACGACCTTGCCGAGCACCTCGGCGTCGTCGCCCAGGATGGGCTCGAAGGCGGTGTTGCGCGGCAGCAGCCAGGTGTGGCCGTCGCGCTGGCGGAACACCTTGACGGTCGCCTCGCCGTCGAGCATCGCGGCGACGATCTCGCCGTTGTCCGCCGTGCGCTGCGAGCGCACGACGACCCAGTCGCCGTCGCAGATGGCCGCGTCGATCATCGACTCGCCCGTGACCTTGAGCATGAACAGCTCGCCCTTGCCGACGAGCTGACGGGGGAGCGGGAAGATCTCCTCGACCTGCTGCTCCGCCGTGATCGGCACCCCCGCCGCGATGCGGCCCACGAGGGGCACCATGGCGGCGTCGCCCACCGGGGTCGCGGCGCCCGCATCCTCGGCGACGGGCACGTCGATGAGCACCTCGAGCGCACGCGGACGGTTCGGGTCGCGGCGCAGGTAGCCCGCGAGCTCGAGCTGGTTGAGCTGATGGGTGACGCTCGACAGGGAGGCGAGGCCCACCGCATCCCCGATCTCGCGCATGCTCGGCGGATACCCGCGGCTCGACACCGAGCGCTGGATGACCTCGAGGATCGCGAGCTGCTTCTCGCTGAGGCTCTTGCGTCGCCGCGTCGTGGACCGCTCGCCGGTCTGCCCGATGTCGCTCATGTGCCCTCCCACGGGGTCGGGGGATGCGATGTCGGTGGTCGGTGATCGAATGCATCCCGTCGATCGAAACTGTATCCGCTCCGGCGGCCGCAAACAAACATCCGTTCGAGTGTGTCGCGACTCCTCCGGGGGCTTTCCGCCTGATCCGCAAGGAAATTCGACGCAGAGCTTGAACAAATGTTCGATCGAAGATAGATTCGGAACACAGCTTCGCATCCGGCCTCCCGGCCGAGGCCGGATGCGGGGGCTGTCCAGAGCAGGAGGAAACAGATGAGCAGCATCGCCTTCACCGCGGCCCCCTTCACTGCGGCCCCCTTCGCCGCGGCCCCCGCCACGGAGCGCGCCGCCACGCGATCGGCATCCGCGCGGCCGGCGTCCGCGCGGCCGCGGCTGCGGATCACCCCGCGTGGTCGACTCGTGCTCGGTGTGCTTCTGTCGGTGGGGCTCGCGCTCGTGCTCCTGCTGTCCGGGCTGATCCAGCCCGTCCTCGGCGAGCAGCCCGCCTCCGCGGGCGACGTGGTCTCCTCGGCCGGCTACGACTACATCAGCGTGGAAGCGGGGGAGTCGCTCTGGGATCTCGCGGCATGGATCGCGCCCGATGCGGACCGGCGCGAGGTCGTCGCGCAGCTCGTCGCCCTCAACCAGCTGACCACGACCCAGGTGCAGCCCGGGCAGCTGCTCGCGATCCCGACGGCGTTCGCGGGCTGACCCCGGGAGCCGCGCTCCGGCTCAGTAGAATCGCCCGGTGGCCTCCCTCTCCGATCTTCCGATCCGTGACGACCTGAGGGGGCTCACCCCCTACGGTGCTCCGCAGAAGCACGTGCGCTACGCGCTCAACGTCAACGAGAACACCCACCCGATCCCCGAGCCCGTCGCACGCGACATCGTCGAGTCGCTCGCGCGCGCGGTGCTGACGGCCAACCGCTACCCCGATCGCGAGTTCACGACGCTGCGGGAGTCGCTTGCCGACTACCTCGGGCACGGCATCGGCCCCGAGCAGGTCTGGGCGGCCAACGGCTCCAACGAGATCATCCAGCAGCTCCTCCAGGCCTTCGGCGGCCCGGGGCGCAGCGTGCTCGGCTTCCCGCCCACCTACTCGATGCATCCGATCATCACGGCGGGTGTCGGCAGCCGGTGGGTCACCGCCGAGCGCGACGCCGACTACGAGATCAGCCCCGCCACCGCGGTCGCCGCGATCGAGGCGCACCGGCCCGACCTCGTCTTCCTGTGCGCGCCGAACAACCCGACGGGCACGGCGCTGCCGCTCGAGACGATCGAGGCGGCCTACGACGCCACCGACGGCATCGTCTTCGTCGACGAGGCGTACGCCGAGTTCATGCCCGCGGACCGACCGAACGCGCTGAGCCTGCTGCCCGGCCGCGAGCGGCTCGTCGTGTCGCGCACCATGAGCAAGGCCTTCGCCTTCGCGGGCGTGCGCCTCGGCTACCTCGCGGCCGACCCCGCGATCGCCGACGCGCTGCGCCTCGTGCGCCTCCCGTACCACCTGTCGGCCCTGACCCAGGCGGCCGCCGTCGCGGCGCTCTCCCACGCGGATGAGATGCTCGCGATGGTCGACGACATCGCCGCCCAGCGCGACCGGATCGTCGCCGAGCTGCCCGCGCTCGGCTACCACCCGTGGCCGAGTCAGGCCAACTTCGTGCTGTTCGACGGCGTGGCCGACCCGCAGGCGACGTTCCGCGCGCTGCTGGAGCGCGACATCCTCATCCGCGACGTCGGCATCCCGAACGCGCTGCGGGTGACAGCGGGAACCGCGGAGGAGACCGACTTCTTCCTCGCGAGCCTCGCGGCGCTCGGCCCCGGCGGCGCTCGATAGGCTGAGCGCATGAGCACCCACCGCACCGCCCGGCTGAGCCGTCAGACGAGCGAGTCGAGCATCGAGCTGACCCTCGACCTGGATGGAACCGGCACGAGCGACATCCAGACCACGGTGCCGTTCTTCGACCACCTGCTCACCGCGTTCGCCAAGCACGCGCTCGTCGACCTGACGGTGCGCGCGACGGGCGACACCGACATCGACGTGCACCACACCGTCGAGGACACGGGCATCGTGCTGGGCACCGCCATCCGCGAGGCGCTCGGCGACAAGGCGGGCATCGGCCGCTTCGGCGACGCGCTCGTGCCGCTCGACGACGCGCTCGCCCAGGCGGTCGTCGACGTCTCCGGCCGCCCGTACCTCGTGCACTCCGGCGAGCCCGCCGGGTTCGAGTTCCACCTCATCGGCGGCCACTTCACGGGGTCGATGGTGCGGCACGTCTTCGAGGCGATCGCGTTCAACGCGGGCCTCACCGTGCACCTCACGGTGCTCGCGGGCCGCGACCCGCACCACATCGCCGAGGCCGAGTTCAAGGCGTTCGCGCGTGCCTTCCGCCAGGCGGTCGCGCGCGACGAGCGCGTGAGCGGCGTCCCGTCGACGAAGGGCGCGCTCTGAGCATGGCAGCTCCCACCGTCGTCGTGCTCGACTACGGCTCGGGCAACGTGCACTCGGCCGCCAAGGCCATCGAGCGCGCGGGGGCGCGCGTCGAGCTGACCGCCGACCGGGATCGGGTGCTCGCGGCCGACGGGCTGCTGGTGCCCGGCGTCGGGGCGTTCGCCGCGGTCATGGCCTCGCTCGAGGACGTGCGCGGGGGCGAGCTCATCGAGCGGCGCCTCGCGGGAGGCCGGGCCGTGCTCGGCATCTGCGTCGGCATGCAGGTCATGTTCGAGCGCGGTGTCGAGCGCGGTGTCGAGACCGAGGGGCTCGGCGAGTGGCCCGGCGTGGTCGAGCAGCTGCACGCGCCCGTGCTGCCGCACATGGGCTGGAACACGCTCGAGGTGCCGGATGACTCCGCCCTCTTCGCGGGGCTGCACGACGAGCGCTTCTACTTCGTCCACTCCTTCGCCGCGCGCGACTGGTCGCTCGAGGCCACCGGTGCGTTCGCCGCGCCGCGCGTCACCTGGGCGACCCACGGCGAGCGGTTCGTGGCGGCCGTCGAGAACGGGCCGCTCGCGGCCACCCAGTTCCACCCCGAGAAGTCGGGCGACGCCGGCATCCGGGTGCTGAAGAACTGGCTCGCGACCCTCTGATCTCGGCACGGCTGTGCGGCTGGGCTAGTATCTGAACCTTGTGTGCGGGGGTGCGCCCCGCGGAAAGTCCGGAGATGACCGAGTTCAACATCTCGCCCGCCCTGACCCTTCTGCCCGCGGTCGACGTCGCCGACGGCAAGGCCGTGCGCCTCACCCAGGGCGAGGCCGGCACCGAGACCAGCTTCGGCGACCCCGTCGACGCGGCCCAGGCGTGGGCCGACCAGGGGGCCGAGTGGATCCACCTCGTCGACCTCGATGCGGCGTTCGGCCGCGGTGACAATCACGCCGTCATCAAGAAGGTCATCAAGAACACCCCGCGCAAGGTCAACATCGAGCTGTCGGGCGGTATCCGCGACGACGCGAGCCTCGAGTCGGCCCTCGCAACGGGTGCCAAGCGCATCAACCTCGGCACGGCGGCGCTCGAGAACCCCGAGTGGGCGGCCCACGTGATCGCCGAGTACGGCGAGGCGATCGCGGTCGGGCTCGACGTGCGCGGCACGACGCTCGCCGCCCGCGGCTGGACGAAGGAGGGCGGCGACCTGTGGTCGGTGCTCGCCCGTCTCGAGGACGCCGGCTGCGCCCGCTACGTCGTCACCGACGTCACGAAGGACGGCACCCTGCAGGGGCCGAACCTCGAGCTGCTCACCGAGGTCATGCGCCGCACGCCCAAGCCGGTCATCGCATCCGGGGGTGTCGCCTCGCTCGACGACATCGCGGCGCTGCGCACACTCGTGCCGCAGGGCCTCGAGGGCGCGATCGTCGGCAAGGCGCTCTACGCGGGCGCGTTCACGCTCGCCGAGGCGATCGACGTCGCCAGCGACTGAACCCCGGAGGCGAGACCGCATGGAGTTGCCGCACGCCGACAGCGCGGGCATCCCGTTCGCAGGGCGGCGCTTCCACGAGAACCCCGGTGCGGGGGATGACGGTTCGGCGCCGGAGGCGGTGATCGCCGCGATCCGCGCGCTGCGTGCCGGCGAGGGGCGCATCCAGGACATCGTGACGGCCCTGCACGCCGAGCGGCTGCTCGTGCCGCTCGTGGCGGAGGCGGGGGACGAGGGCGTCGGCCCGTACGGCCAGCGGGTCGACAAGACCCAGGAGCTCTCGATCGTGACGGTCGCGGGGCCGGACGGTCGTGCCGTGCTGCCCGCGTTCACCTCGGTGGATGCGATGCGGGCCTGGGACGCGGCGGCCCGCCCGATCCCGATCCAGGCGAGCCGGATCGCCCTGGCCGCGGCATCCGAGGGCACCCCGCTCATCGTCGTCGACCCCGGCTCCGACACCCAGACGGTCGTGCGACGCCCCGCGCTGCGCGCCCTCGCGACGGGGGAGGCGTGGACGCCCGCCTTCGAGGACCCCGCGGTCGCGGAGGCCTTCGGCGCCTCGGTCGCGGATGCGGTGGGCGTCGAGGCGATCGCACTCGCTCCGGGCGATCCCGAGGCGCGCCTCGCGGGCCCCGAGCTGGTGGTGGTGCTGCGCTTCGCGACGACGACGGATGACGCGGCGCGTCAGTCGATTCTCGCGCGCCTCTCGGAACGGTGGGCGGCCGACGAGCTCATCGCATCCCGCGTCGACTCGATCTCCGTGCGCGCCACCGCGTGATCCCCGCGAGCGCTACCCGTTTCGGCGAGCGCGGTCGCTAGACGAGGCGCGCTCGCCGAAACGGGTAGCGCTCGCGGTCAGAGTCGGGGTCAGGAGACGGGGCCCGTCCACTTCTCGCCCGGCCCCTTGCCGTGCTCGTCGGGGATGGGGGAGGCCTCGCGGAAGGCGAGCTGCAGCGAGCGGAGGCCGTCGCGCAGCGGACGCGCGTGATTGTCGCCGATCGCCGGGGCCGCCGCCGTGATGAGGCCGGCGAGCGAGTCGATGAGCTTGCGCGCCTCGTCGAGGTCGGTCTGCGCCTCGGGGTCGTCGGCGAGGCCGGTCTTGACGGCCGCGGCGCTCATGAGGTGCACGGCGACCGTGTTGATGACCTCCACGGCGGGCACATCCGCGATGTCGCGGAGCTCCTCGTCGATGTCGATCTCGGCGGGGGACTCGGACTCGGTGCTCACGGGTTTCCTCTGCTATCCTTATGCGGGCTCCGGGGCCATCTCCCCGGAAACGCAAGTGGAGCAATCCCACCCGCTGGCCGCCTCTTCAGGTTATCGGGTTCGAGTAGGCAGCCGTGCCGCACCCGCGAGGGTCGGAACGGCGGCGCACTCCGCCGGCAGGCCGCACGCGGCTCCGGTTGCACGGGTGCGGATCTCTTCACGTGCGTGCACAGGCAAGACACGAATGAAGGAGACCCGCATCAGCGATCCCAGAACCAACGACCGCATCCGCGTCCCCGAGGTCCGTCTCGTGGGGCCCGGTGGTGAGCAGGTCGGTGTCGTCCGCATCGAGGACGCCCTGCGCCTTGCGCAGGAAGCCGATCTGGATCTGGTCGAGGTGGCGCCGAACTCCAAGCCGCCCGTGGTGAAGATCATGGACTACGGCAAGTTCAAGTACGAGCAGGCCCAGAAGGTCAAGGAGGCTCGGCGCAATCAGGCGAACACCATCCTCAAGGAGGTGCGTTTCCGCCTGAAGATCGACAAGCACGACTACGAGACCAAGCGCAAGCGCGCCGAGGGCTTCCTCGCCGCCGGCGACAAGGTCAAGGCGATGATCCTGTTCCGCGGTCGCGAGCAGTCGCGCCCCGAGCAGGGCGTGCGACTCCTGCAGCGCTTCGCCGAGGACGTGGCCGAGTTCGGCACGGTCGAGTCGACGCCCACGATCGACGGTCGCAACATGGTCATGATCATCGGCCCGCTCAAGAGCAAGGTCGACGCGAAGGCCGAGCAGAACGCCAAGCGCGCGGCGAACAAGGCGCGCCCCCAGAACCCGGCGGATGCTGACGCATCCGTCGCCGAAGCGGCAGCTGCCGACAAGACAGAGGAAGAGTAATGCCCAAGCAGAAGACGCACTCGGGTGCGAAGAAGCGCTTCAAGATCACCGGCTCCGGCAAGGTCAAGAAGCAGGGCGCGGGTATGCGCCACAACCTCGAGGTGAAGTCCTCGCGGGTGACGCGTCGTCTCAACAAGGACGTCGTCCTGGCGCCGCAGGACGCCAAGGTCATCAAGGGACTCCTGGGCAAGTAAGCCCGGTCACAAGCAGAAGGACTGAAGAGAAATGGCACGTGTCAAGAGGGCGGTCAACGCCGCCAAGAAGCGCCGCACCACGCTCGAGCGCGCCGAGGGCTACCGCGGGCAGCGCTCGCGCCTCTACCGCAAGGCGAAGGAGCAGGTCACCCACTCGCTCGTCTACGCCTACCGCGACCGTCACGCCAAGAAGGGCGAGTTCCGTCGCCTGTGGATCCAGCGCATCAACGCTGCGGCCCGCGCGAACGGCATCACCTACAACCGCCTGATCCAGGGCCTCGGCCTCGCGGGCATCGAGGTCGACCGCCGCATCCTGGCCGATCTCGCGGTCAACGAGCCCGCGACCTTCGCGGGTCTCGTCGAGGCGGCGAAGAAGGCGCTCCCGAGCGACGTCAACGCCCCGAAGGCGGCCGCGTAACCCCGCGGTCACCACGGTTTCACCCGAAGACGGTGCGCGCCTCCCGGCGCGCACCGTCTTCTCTTTCTACGATCGGAGCATGATCGACAACCCGCGTTCTCCCCGCGTGCGCGCCGTGGCGAAGCTCGCCAAGCGCCACGCCCGTGAGGAGACCGGGCTCTTCCTCGTGGAGGGGCCGCAGGCGCTGCGCGAGGCGCTCACCTTCCGCCCGGAGCTGCTCGTGGAGGTCTTCGTCGTGCCGGGGGCGTTCGAGCGCCACCCGGAGCTCGGGCGCGGCCTCGCGAACGCGGGCATCGAGCCGCAGTTCGTGACGGATGCCGTGCTCGCCGCGATGGCGGACACGGTGACCCCGCAGGGGGTCGTCGCGGTCGCCCGCCAGGCGCCAGTATCGATCGAGTCGCTGCTCGCGGGCGGCGCCCGGCTCGTCGCGGTCCTGCAGGAGGTGCGCGACCCGGGCAACGCGGGCACCATCATCCGGGCCGCGGATGCCGCGGGCGCGGACGGCGTGATCCTCACGGGGCGCAGCGTCGACGCCTACAACCCGAAGGTCGTGCGCTCCACGACGGGATCGATCTTCCACACCCCGATCGCCCAGGGAGCCGAACTCGAGGAGGCCCTCGCGCTCGTACGCGCGGCGGGCCTGCGGGTGCTCGCCGCCGACATCTCGGGCGAGGAGCTGCCGACGCTGCGCGCCGAGCTGCCCGAGCCGACCGCGTGGCTCTTCGGCAACGAGGCGCACGGCCTCACGGCGGAGCAGCTCGCGCTCGCGGATCGTGCCGTGCGGGTGCCCATCTACGGGCACGCCGAGTCGATGAACCTGGCGACCGCGGCATCCGTCTGCCTCTACCAGTCGGCGTTCGCGCAGCGCGGCTGAGCCGTCCGGGGCGGCCGGGCCCCGCCGCGCCGATAGACTCGATCCTCGTGTCGAATACCATCTCCGAGCAGACGGTCGGCGATGCGGTGACCGCGGCTCTCGCCGCGATCGGCGAGGCGAGCGATTCGGCGGCCCTCAAGGCCGCCCGCGCCGCCCACGCCGGTGAGGCGTCCCCGCTCGCCCAGCTCAACGCCACCATCCGCGACCTCCCCGGCGATCAGAAGGCCGCGGCGGGAAAGCTCGTCGGCCAGGCCCGTGCGCAGGTAGCCCAGGCCATCGCGGCGGCCGAGGAACGCATCCTCGTCGCCGAGGAGAGCGCGCGTCTCGTGGCCGAGGCAGTGGACGTGACGGCGGTCGCGAGCCGTTGGACGGCCGGTGCCCGGCATCCGCTCTCGCTTCTCATGGACGAGATGAGCGACATCTTCGTCGGCATGGGCTGGGAGGTCGCGGAGGGCCCCGAGCTCGAGCACGAGTGGTTCAACTTCGACGCCCTCAACTTCGACGAGGACCACCCGGCTCGCGCCATGCAGGACACGTTCTTCGTGGAGCCCGCCGAGCGGCACCTCGTGATGCGCACGCACACGAGCCCCGTGCAGATCCGCTCCCTTCTGGGGCGCGAGCTGCCGGTCTACGTGGTGGCTCCCGGGCGCGTATTCCGCACCGACGAGCTCGACGCCACGCACACCCCCGTGTTCCACCAGATCGAGGGCATCGCGATCGACCGCGGCCTCACGATGGCGCACCTGCGGGGCACGCTCGAGCACCTGGCCCGCTCGCTGTTCGGCGCCGAGGCGCAGATCCGCCTGCGCCCGAACTACTTCCCGTTCACCGAGCCGAGCGCCGAGATGGACGTCTGGCAGCCGAATGCGAAGGGCGGCGCCCGCTGGGTCGAGTGGGGCGGATGCGGCATGGTGAACCCGAACGTGCTGCGTTCGGCGGGCATCGACCCCGCGGAGTTCCAGGGCTTCGCCTTCGGCATGGGGATCGAGCGCACCCTGCAGTTCCGCAACGAGATGAACGACATGCGCGACATGGTCGAGGGCGACATCCGCTTCTCGCAGCAGTTCGGGATGGTGGTGTGATGCGCGTCCCGATCTCGTGGCTGGGCGAGTGGGTCGATCTTCCGGAGGATGTGACCCTCGAGCACCTGCATGCGGCGCTCGTGAAGGTCGGGCTCGAGGAGGAGGACGTGCACGGCACGCCCCTCACCGGGCCGATCGTCGTCGGGCAGGTGCTCTCTGCCGTGCCCGAGCCGCAGTCGAACGGCAAGACCATCAACTGGTGCCAGGTGGATGTGGGCGCCCTTCGAGACGGCGGCTCCGCCTCCTCCTCAGGGACCGAGGCGGCCGCAGGCGGCCGCGATATCAGAGGAATCGTCTGCGGCGCCCACAACTTCGGGCCCGGCGACAAGGTCGTGGTGACGCTGCCCGGCGCCGTGCTGCCCGGGCCGTTCCCGATCGCGGCGCGCAAGACCTACGGGCACGTCTCGGACGGCATGATCGCCTCGGTGCGCGAGCTCGGCATGGGCGACGAGCACGACGGCATCCTGCGCCTGGCCGAGCTGGGCCTCGACCCGGAGCCCGGCACCGACGCGATCGCGCTGCTCGGGCTCGACGACGCCGCCGTCGAGGTGAACGTCACCCCCGACCGCGGCTACGCCTTCTCGATCCGCGGTATCGCGCGCGAGTACTCGCACTCGACGGGGGCGTCGTTCCGCGACCCCGCGGCCGCGATCACGGCGCCCGTCGCATCCGGGTTCCCGCTCGAGGTGACGGATGCCGCCCCCGTGCGCGGTCGCGCGGGGTGCCAGGTGTTCTCGGTGCGTGTCGTGCGCGGCATCGACCCGACGCGGCCTACGCCGCCGTGGATGGCGTCGCGGCTGCGGCTCGCGGGCATCCGCTCGATCTCGCTCGCGGTCGACATCTCGAACTACGTGATGCTCGAGCTCGGCGCCCCGAACCACGCCTACGACCTCGCGAAGGTGGATGCGGGCGGCCTCGTGGTGCGCCGTGCGCGCGCCGGCGAGACGCTCGAGACCCTCGACGGCAAGCAGCGCACGCTCGACGCCGAGGACATGGTGGTCGCCGACGCGCAGCGGGCGCTCGGCATCGCGGGCGTCATGGGCGGGGCCTACTCCGAGATCTCGGACGAGACCCGCGACGTTCTCATCGAGGCGGCGATCTGGGATCCGGTGACGGTCGCCCGCAGCGTGCGCCGCCACAAGCTGCCGAGCGAGGCGGCGAAGCGCAACGAGCGCGGCGTCGACCCCCGCATGGCCGAGCTCGCGAGCGCGCGCGTCGCCGAGCTGCTCGTCGAGCTCGCGGGCGGCACGCTCGACGAGCTCGGGGCGCTGCACGACACCTCCGCCCCGCTGCCGCCCGTGCGCCTCGCGCGCGGCACGGCATCCGCCGTGGTCGGTGTGCCGTACACGGATGCCGAGATCACCGGAACGCTCGAGCTGATCGGCGCCGAGGTCGCCGCGGAGGGCGACACGCTCGTCGTCACGCCGCCGAGCTGGCGCCCCGACCTCGTCGACGACGTCTCGCTCGTCGAGGAGATCGCCCGCATCACGGGCTACGACCGCATCCCGTCCGAGCTGCCGATCGCGCCGGCGGGGCGCGGCCTCACCCGCGCCCAGCGCGCGCGTCGCCGCGTCGCCCAGACGCTCGCGGCCGCGGGATCGACCGAGGTGCTCGCGTACCCGTTCGTCTCGGATGCGGTGGCCGAGCGCTACGAGCCGGGCGCGGCTTCCGTGCGCCTCGCCAACGCGCTCGACGCGCAGGTCTCGCTGCTGCGCCGCACGCTGCTGCCCGGCCTCGTCGAGATCGCGCACCGCAACCTCGCGCGCGGGCTCACCGACGTCGCGATCTTCGAGGTCGGCACCGTGTTCCGACCGGAGCCGGGCGTCGTGCCCGGCACCGACTTCATCCCGCTCGGCGCCCAGCGCCCCGGCGACGACACGCTCGCGCGGCTCGACGCCAGCATCCCGCCGCAGGCGCGCCGCGTCGCCGGCCTGTTCCTGGGCGAGGCCTCGCCCAAGCAGCCCGGCGCCGCCGCAGTCGCGACGGGCCTCGCCGACGCACTCGACGCGGCGCGCCAGGTGGGCCTCGCGCTCGGCCTCGACATCCGTCCCGTCCAGGGCACGCACCCGGCGCTCCACCCCGGCCGCACGGCCGAGCTGCGGGTGGGGGAGCGCGTCGTCGGCGTGGCGGGGGAGCTGCTGCCCGCGCTCGCTGCCGAGTCCGACCTGCCGCGCGTCGTCGCGGTGTACGAGCTCGAGCTCGACACGCTCGTCGCGCTCGCCGATCACGACCGGCACGCGACGCCGCTCGGCACCCTGCCGGCCGCCACGCAGGACCTCTCGCTCGTCGTCGACGCGACCGTGCCCGCGGGCGCGGTGCGGGATGCCGTGCAGGAGGGGGCGGGGGAGCTGCTCGAGCACATCCGGCTCGTCGACGACTACCGTGGCCCCGGCGTCGCCGAGGGCGAGAAGTCGCTGACCTTCGCGCTGCGGTTCCGCGCCCCGGATCGCACGCTCACGGCCGCCGAGGCGAGCGAGGCGAAGCTCGCGGGACTCGCCGTGGCCGCCGAGCGCTTCGGCGCGACGCTGCGCGAGTAGCCGCCGAACAGACGGACGGCCCCGGCTCACCGAGCCGGGGCCGTCCGTCGTGGGCCGTGTCGGTGGCTACTTGGTGCCGCCGCCGAGCAGGCCGCCGAGGCCGCCCAGCAGGTCACCGAGGTCGAGGCCGCCCCCGCTCGAGGAGCTGGAGCCCGAGCCGCCGCCGAGCAGGCCGCCCAGGAGGTCGCCGAGGCCGCCGCCCGAGGACTCCTTCTTCGCATCCGCGCCGCCGCCGAGGAACTTGTTGGCGAGCCAGGCGAGCACGATCGGGGCGACGATCGGCAGCACCTTCTTGATGATGACGTCGGTCACCTCGGACTTCGCCGACGACCCGGCGAGCTTCGCCACGACGGCGTCCTCGTTGCCGCCGAAGACGTGCGAGACGATCTTGGCGCCGTCGGCCGTGTCGACATCCGACACCCCGCGCAGCTTCGCGCCCTGGTGCTTGCCGAGTGCCTTCTCGAGCGAGGCCGCGCCGCCCTCGTCGGCGTTGGCCTTGAGTCCGCCCACGAGCCCGGGGAGCACCTGCTTGACCGCATCCTCGGCGACGTCCTCGTCGATGCCGAGCTGCTTCGCGATGTCGCCGATGGGGATCTGGGCGAGGAGGTCGTCGAACTGGGCCATGGTGGTTTCCTCTCGGTCGGGGAGTCGGTGCGCTCACTGTATCGCCCGGATGCGGCGGCCCGCGTCCGGGCGGCCTGCTACTGTCGTGCACATGGGTCAGCGGAACGCATTCGGGGGCAGCACGCTCCGTCGCATCCGCCGCGCGCGCCGAATCTCGGCGACGCCGCGCAGCTGACCCCGCTCAGCCTCTCGCGTGACGTCGCCTGCACCGGTCCCGTCCCCCGAGTCAATAAGGTTGAAACCATGCCCATCTCCGTCGCCGTCGCGGGCGCGAGCGGATACGCGGGGGGCGAGCTGCTGAGGCTGCTCGCGTCCCACCCCGAGTTCGAGGTCCGCGTCGTCACCGCCCACCAGAACGCCGGCCAGCGCCTCGGCGCCGTGCACCCGCACCTCGTGAGCCTGGCTGAGCTCGTGCTGCAGCCGACCACGGCATCCGTGCTCGCCGAGGCCGACGTCGTCTTCCTCGCCCTGCCGCACGGCGCGTCCGGGGCGATCGCCGCCGAACTGCCCGACGACGTCCTCGTCGTCGACTGCGGCGCCGACCACCGGCTCACCGACGCCTCCGCCTGGGATGCGTTCTACGGCGGCGAGTACCACGGCGCCTGGAGCTACGGCATGCCCGAGCTGCTGCTCGACGGCGGCGCCGCCAAGCAGCGCGAGAACCTGGCCGGCACCACCCGCATCGCGGTGCCCGGATGCAACGTCTCGGCGATTACCCTCGGCCTCGCGCCCGGAATCGCCGCGGGCGTGATCGAGGCGCACGACCTCGTCGCCGTGCTCGCGGTGGGGACCTCCGGTGCCGGCAAGGCGCTCAAGCCCCACCTGCTCGCGAGCGAGATCGCGGGCTCCGCATCCGCGTACTCGGTGGGCGGCATCCACCGGCACACGCCCGAGATCGTCCAGAACCTGCAGGCGGCGGGCGGCGAGGGCGTGACCGTCTCGTTCACCCCCGTGCTCGTGCCGATGTCGCGCGGCATCCTCGCCACCTCGACGGCGCGGCTCGCGCCCGGGGTCGAGCTCGCGGATGTGCGCGAGGCCTGGGAGGGCGCGTACGCGTCCGAGCCGTTCGTGCACGTGCTGCCCGCGGGCTCCTTCCCGCGCTCGGGCGACACGACGGGCGCCAACACGGCGCTCATGGGCCTCGCGGTCGACGAGAACGCCGGCCGGGTCGTCGTCGTCTCCGCGCTCGACAACCTCGTCAAGGGCACCGCGGGTGCCGCCATCCAGTCCGCCAACATCGCGCTCGGCCTGCCCGAGACGATCGGCCTTCCCCTGAACGGAGTCGCCCCGTGAGCGTCACCGCCGCATCCGGATTCACCGCCGCGGGCGTCGCCGCCGGCATCAAGGGCTTCGACAAGCTCGACCTGGCGCTCGTGGTCAACGAGGGCCCGCTGCGCAGCGCGGCCGCCGTGTTCACGAGCAACCGCGCGAAGGCCAACCCCATCATCTGGTCGCAGCAGGTGATCGCCGACGGCACGGTCAGCGCGATCGTGCTCAACTCGGGCGGGGCGAACTGCTTCACGGGCGAGGAGGGCTTTCAGACCACCCACGCGACAGCGGAGGCGGTCGGCGAGGCGCTCGGCGTCTCGGCGGGCGACGTGCTGGTCTGCTCCACGGGCCTCATCGGCGAGCTGCTGCCGCGCGAGAAGCTGCTCGCGGGCGCCCACCTCGCGGCGGTCGAGCGCACCTCGACGGGCGGCGCCGACGCCGCCCGCGCCATCATGACGACCGACTCGAAGCCCAAGACCGCCGTCGTGCGGCGCGGCGAGTGGACGATCGGCGGCATGGCGAAGGGGGCAGGGATGCTCGCGCCGGGGCTGGCCACGATGCTCGTCGTCATCACGACGGATGCCGTGCTGCTGCCCGCAGAGCTCGACGCGGCCCTGCGCCGCGCCACGCGCGTGAGCTTCGACCGGCTCGACTCGGACGGCTGCATGTCGACCAACGACCAGGTCACGCTGCTCGCGAGCGGCGCATCCGGCATCGAGCCCGACCTCGACGAGTTCGCGGCCGCGCTCACCGAGCTGTGCCTGGACCTCGCCTTCCAGCTGCAGGCGGACGCCGAGGGCGCGAGCCACGACATCGTGATCGAGGTCATGAGCGCCGCCACCGAGGACGACGCGGTCGAGGTGGGGCGCTCGATCGCCCGCAACAACCTCTTCAAGGCGGCCGTCTTCGGCAACGACCCCAACTGGGGTCGGGTGCTCGCCGCGATCGGCACGACGCAGGCCGCGTTCGACCCCTACGACGTCGACGTGTCGATGAACGGCGTGCGGGTGTGCACGAAGGGCGGCCCCGACCGGCCGCGCACCGAGGTCGACCTGCGCCCGCGGCGCCTGCTGCTGCAGCTCGAGCTGCACGCGGGGCACGCGGGGGCGATCATCCTCACGAACGACCTCACCCACGACTACGTGCACGAGAACAGCGCCTACGCCTCATGAGCGACGCGGCACCCCTCGACGACCTCGACCCCCGCACGGCCGACGCGGCCGCGAAGGCCGACACCCTCATCCAGTCGCTCCCGTGGCTGCTGCGCTTCGCCGGCAAGATCGTCGTCGTCAAGTTCGGCGGCAACGCCATGGTCGACACCGAGCTGCAGCGCGCCTTCGCGGAGGACATGGTCTACCTGCGCTCGGTGGGCCTCAAGCCCGTCGTGGTGCACGGCGGCGGCCCGCAGATCTCGGCGATGCTCGACCGGCTCGGCATCCCGAGCGAGTTCCGCGGCGGCTACCGGGTGACGACGCCCGAGGCGATGGACGTCGTGCGGATGGTGCTCACCGGCCAGGTGAGCCGCGAGCTCGTGACCCTCATCAACCAGCACGGTCCGCTCGCCTCCGCCATCTCGGGCGAGGACGCGGGCCTCTTCACGGGCCGCCGCCGCGGCGCGGTCGTCGACGGCGAGACGGTCGACATCGGCCTCGTGGGCGACGTCGTGGCGGTCGACCCGACCGCCGTGCTCGGCGCGATCGCCGCGGGCCGCATCCCGGTGATCTCGTCGATCGCCCCCGACGCGGATGTGCCGGGCCAGTCGCTCAACGTGAACGCCGACTCGGCGGCCGCCGCCCTCGCGGTGGCGCTGGGGGCCGAGAAGCTCGTCGTGCTGACGGATGTCGCGGGCCTGTACCGCGACTGGCCCAACCGCGACTCGCTCGTCTCGCACATCACCCGCGACGAGCTGGCCGAGCTGCTGCCGCGCCTCGAGTCGGGCATGATCCCGAAGATGACGGCGTGCCTCGAGGCCGTTGACGGGGGAGTGGCGAAGGCCGCGATCATCGACGGGCGCCGCCCGCACTCGATCCTGCTCGAGATCTTCACGGATGCCGGAATCGGCACGGAGGTGGTGGCGTCGTGACGCGGACCGACGACGCACGCGAGCTCTACGCGCACGTCATGATGCGCACCTTCGGCGCGCCCCTGGCGGTGCTCGCCCGGGGCGAGGGCGCCCGGGTGTGGGACGTCGAGGGTCGCGAGTACCTCGACTTCCTCGCCGGCATCGCGGTGAACGCGCTCGGCCACGCGCATCCGGCGTTCGTGGATGCCGTGAGCCGCCAGGCGGCGACCCTCGCGCACGTCTCCAACTACTTCGCGACCGAGCCGCAGCTCGAGCTGGCGGAGCGGCTCGTGCGGCTGAGCGGCGGCGACCGCGTGTTCTTCGCCAACTCCGGCACGGAGGCGATCGAGGCAGCCGTCAAGCTCGCCCGGCGCACCGGGAGGACGCGCATTCTGGCACTGGAGAACTCCTTCCACGGCCGCTCGATCGGTGCGCTGAGCCTCACCGGCAAGCCCGCGCTGCGCGAGCCGTTCGAGCCGCTCATGCCGGGCGTCGAGCACCTGCCTTCCACGATCGAGGCGCTCGAGGCCGCGCTCGCCGCGGGCGACGTGGCGGCGCTCGTCGTCGAGCCGATCAAGGGCGAGGCGGGCGTCGTCGAGCTGCCCGCGGGCTACCTGGCCGCGGCGCGCGAGCTCACGACGCGCCACGGCGCGCTGCTCATCCTCGACGAGATCCAGACGGGCGTCGCCCGCACGGGCGACTGGTTCGCCTTCCAGCACGAGGGCGAGCTGCCTCCGGGCACGACGCCGGATGCGATGGCGCTTGCGAAGGGGCTCGGCGGCGGCTTCCCGATCGGCGCGCTCGTGACCTTCGGGGCGGCATCCGAGCTCTTCCAGCCCGGCCAGCACGGCTCGACCTTCGGCGGCAACCCGCTCGCGGCCGCCGCCGCGAACGCCGTGCTCGGCGAGATCGAGCGCGCGGACCTCGTCGGCAACGCACGACGCCGCGGCGCCGAGCTGCGCGCGCGCGTCGAGGCGATCGGCTCGCCGCTCGTGACCGACATCCAGGGCCGCGGGCTGCTCCTCGGCGTCGGGCTCGCCGAGCCCGTCGCGGGCGAGGTCGCCCGCCGCGCCCTCGAGCGCGGGCTCATCGTGAACGCCGCGAGCGAGCGCCGCATCCGCCTCGCGCCCCCGCTCATCATCGGCGACGCCGAGCTCGACGAGTTCGCGCGCATCTTCGCCGACGCCCTCGCCATCCCGACCCCCGACACAGCCCCCGACACCACCCCCGACATCGGAGACAACGCATGACCCGCCACTTCCTGCGCGACGACGACATCACCCCCGCCGAGCAGGCCGAGATCCTCGACCTCGCGGCCGAGATCAAGGCCGACCGCTGGAGCCGCACGCCGCTCGCCGGCCCGCAGACGGTCGCGGTCATCTTCGACAAGTCCTCCACCCGCACGCGCGTGAGCTTCGCCGTCGGCATCGCCGACCTCGGCGGCAGCCCGCTCATCATCTCGACCGCCAACAGCCAGCTGGGCGGCAAGGAGACCCCGTCCGACACCGCGCGGGTGCTCGAGCGGATGGTGTCGGCGATCGTCTGGCGCACCTACGCGCAGGCGGGCCTCGAGGAGATGGCGGCCGGCACCCGGGTGCCCGTCGTCAACGCGCTCTCCGACGACTTCCACCCCTGCCAGCTGCTCGCCGACCTGCTCACGATCCGCGAGCACAAGGGCGAGCTCGCAGGCCTCACGGTCACCTTCCTGGGCGACGGCGCGAGCAACATGGCGCACAGCTACCTGCTCGCGGGAGCGACCGCGGGCATGCACGTGCGCGTGGCGGCCCCCGCCGAGTTCGCCCCGGCGGATCAGGTGGTCGCGGATGCCGCCCGCCGCGCCGCGGAGACCGGCGGCTCGGTCGAGGTCTTCACCGACCCCGCGGCCGCCGTCGCGGGCGCCGATGTCGTCGTGACCGACACATGGGTGTCGATGGGCAAGGAGGAGGAGAAGGCGCACCGCGTCGCGACCTTCGGCGGCTACCAGGTGACCGAGGAGCTCATGGCGACCGCGGCATCCGAGGCGATCTTCCTGCACTGTCTGCCCGCCGACCGCGGGTACGAGGTCGCGCCGAGCGTGATCGACGGGCCGCAGTCGGTCATCTGGGACGAGGCGGAGAACCGCCTGCACGCCCAGAAGGCGCTGCTCGTGTGGTTGCTCGAGCGCGCCTCCTGAGCGCAGTCGCCTGGTCGCAGTCGCCTGCTCGCAGTCGGCCGACGGCGGAGGGGAGTGCCGGGGTCAGGCCCCGTACATCTCCCCGAAGCTCGGGGCGCTCATCATGAGCATGACGAGGGCGGTCCAGAAGATGATGGCCGCGACGACGCCCGCGATGAGCGGCACGTAGAACGCGATCTTCTTCTTGACCAGCAGCAGGATCGAGAGGCCCGCGGCGACGAGGTACAGGATCACGTGGCTCGCGATGATCACGAGCGGCGTCGCGCCGATCTCGCCGTCGAACCCGCCGAGACCCTGCTGACGGAACGCCTCGTCGATGATCTGGGGCGAGCTGAAGGCGATCCCGTAGAAGATGCCGATGAGCATGCCGATGGCGCCCAGCACGAGCAGGATGATCGTCAGCACGAGGTCCCAGGTGCGGCGCTTCGGTGCGGGCGTTCCCGCGAAGCCGGGCTGACCGTACACGGGGGCGGCCTGCGCGTACGCGGGTGCGGCGGCCGGCGTCTGCGGCGCGACCGGGGCGCCGGAGTACATGGCGGGCTGTCCGGGGGCTGCGGGGATGCCTCCCGCGGCGGGGGTCGCGGGCGCGACGGGCTGCGCGGACTCGACCGGCGCGAACTCGCCGTAGCGCGGCGCGGGAACGCCCTCGGGCGCGGAGGCGAGCGGCTGGCCGGGGACGGGGGGAATGGAGGGAGTGGTGGGTTCGGACATGGGGTCAACCCTATCCGCCGCCGCCCGCTCCTAGACTGGACACGACACGAGGAGATCGACCAGATGGCACTTGGCCCGACCACCGACGGGGCTGACGACGTGAGCGAGCGGGCGGGGGGCGCGAGCCTCTGGGGCGGACGCTTCGCGAGCGGCCCGTCGCCCGAGCTGCAGGCGCTCAGCCGCTCGACCCACTTCGACTGGGAGCTGGCCCCCTACGACCTGCAGGGCTCGCGGGCGCACGCGCGCGCCCTCGCCGCGGCGGGCTACCTCGACGACGACGAGCTGCAGCGGATGCTGGCCGGCATCGACACCATCGACCGCGGCGTCCGCGAGGGCACGATCCGCCCGCTGCCGGAGGACGAGGACGTGCACTTCGCGCTCGAGCGCGAGCTCGTCGCCGCCGTCGGGCCCGAGCTCGGTGGCAAGCTGCGCGCCGGGCGCAGCCGCAACGACCAGATCGCGACCCTCGTGCGCCTCTACCTTCTCGACCACGCCGAGCGCATCCGGCACCACCTCGTGCAGCTCGTCGACGCGCTGGCCGCCCAGGCCGAGGCGCATCCGACGGCCGTCATGCCGGGGCGCACCCACCTGCAGCACGCGCAGCCGCTTCTGCTGGCCCACCACCTGCTCGCCCACGCGTGGCCGCTCGTGCGCGACCTCGAGCGGATGCGCGACTGGCGGGTGCGCGCGACGGAGTCGCCCTACGGGGCGGGGGCGGTCGCCGGGGGTGCGCTCGGGCTCGACCCCGCGCCCATCGCCGCGGAGCTCGGCCTCGCGCATCCCATGCCCAACTCGATCGACGCGACGGCGAGTCGCGACGTGGTGGCCGAGTTCGCCTACATCGCCGCGCAGATCGGCATCGACCTCTCGCGGCTCGCCGAGGAGATCATCATCTGGAACACCCGCGAGTTCGGCTTCGTGCGCCTGCACGACGGCTACTCGACCGGGTCCTCGATCATGCCGCAGAAGAAGAACCCCGACATCGCCGAGCTCGCGCGCGGCAAGGCGGGGCGCCTCATCGGCAACCTCACGGGGCTGCTCGCGACCCTCAAGGCGCTGCCGCTCGGCTACAACCGCGACCTGCAGGAGGACAAGGAGCCGGTCTTCGACTCGGTCACGGCCCTCGAGGTGTTGCTCCCCGCCTTCACCGGCATGGTGGCGACGCTGCAGTTCGACACCGAGCGTCTCGCCGAGCTCGCCCCGCAGGGCTTCTCGCTCGCCACGGATGTGGCCGACCACCTCGTGAGGCGGGGTGTGCCGTTCCGCGAGGCGCACGAGATCTCGGGCGCGCTCGTCAGGTTCTGCGAGGCGGAGGGGCTCGAGCTCGACGAGCCGAGCGACGCGCAGTACGCGGCGGTCGACGCACGGCTCACCCCGGACGTGCGGGGCGTGCTGACGGTCGCGGGCTCGATCGCGAGCCGCGCGGGCGTCGGCGGCACCGCCCCCGAACGGGTCGCCGAGCAGCTCGCGGTGCTCACCGCGCGGCTCTCCGTCCTCGGCGCGCCTCTCGCCTAGCGAGGTGCCGCGGAGGCGGCGCACCGCGACGCGATAATCTGGCCGGGTGCCGGCATCCGAGCTTCTGCGCGCGCAGCGCAACGACCCGTCCTTCCCCGACATCTGGGAGGAGCTGAGCTGGCGCGGCCTCGTGCACGTGTCCACGGATGCCGCGGCGCTCAAGCAGCTGCTCTCCGGCCCGCCGATCGTGTACTACTGCGGCTTCGACCCGACCGCGCCCAGCCTGCACCTCGGCAACCTCGTGCAGATCCTCGTGCTGCGCCGCCTGCAGCTCGCGGGCCACAAGCCGCTCGGACTCGTGGGCGGGTCGACGGGTCTCATCGGTGATCCGCGGCCGACCGCCGAGCGCACCCTCAACGACCGCGACACGGTCGCCGACTGGGTGGGCAGGCTGCGGCGTCAGATCGAGCCGTTCCTCTCGTTCGAGGGCGAGAACGCCGCCCGGATGGTGAACAACCTCGACTGGACGGCGCCGTTGACGGCGATCGACTTCCTGCGCGAGGTGGGCAAGCACTTCCGGGTCGGCACGATGCTCAAGAAGGACGCGGTCGCCGCGCGCCTCAACTCGGATGCGGGCATCAGCTACACCGAGTTCAGCTACCAGCTGCTGCAGGGCATGGACTTCCTCGAGCTCTACCGCCAGTACGGATGCGTGCTGCAGACCGGGGGGAGCGACCAGTGGGGCAACCTCACGAGCGGCACCGACCTCATCCACCGGGCCGAGGGGGTGAGCGTGCACGCGATCGGCACGCCGCTCATCACCAACTCCGACGGCACCAAGTTCGGCAAGAGCGAGGGCAACGCGATCTGGCTCGACGCCGAGATGTGCAGCCCGTATCGCTTCTACCAGTTCTGGCTCAACACCGACGACGCCGACGTGATCGACCGTCTCAAGGTCTTCACCTTCCTCAGCCGCTCGGAGATCGAGGCGCTCGCCCTGCAGGTGCACGAGCAGCCCTTCCGGCGCGAGGCGCAGCGCACCCTCGCCCGCGAGGTGACGAGCCTCGTGCACGGGGTGGCCGCGACGGATGCGGTGATCGCGGCATCCGAGGCGCTCTTCGGCCAGGGGGATCTCGCCTCGCTCGATGAGGCGACGCTCGCCGCCGCCGTCGCCGAGCTGCCGAACGCACGGCTCGCGGCCGGCACCCTCGTGGTGCAGGCGCTCGTCGAGACGGGGCTCACCTCGAGCCTCTCGGAGGCCCGGCGTGCGGTGTCCCAGGGCGGGGTCTACCTGAACAACGCCAAGGTGTCCGAGCCGGAGGCGACCCTCGAGGGCTCCGGTCTCGCCGGCGGGCGTGCGGTGCTGCGTCGGGGCAAGAAGACGCTCGCAGGCCTCGAGATCGGCGCGTGACCGGGGGATTTACCTTCGCGCCTTCGCGTCGCGACGGGCGCGACACGCCCGGGATGCAGCCGCGATTTGGCACCGCACCGGATCCCACGTAATGTCTTACTTGTTCGCCCCAAAGGGAAGAGCGAAGCGGCCGAAGGCCCCGCCCCCTCAAGCAGTGAACCACCCCCCATCTGAAACAGATTCTGAATCTGTGTGACCGTATGGTCTAGGATGGGAATCCTCCTCCCGGAGACCGCGGTCATCGACTGCAGACCGGAGCTCAGGCTCACGGCGCGTCGATTTGACAGACGGAACGGGAGGGCTAGGATGGAGAAGTTGCCCTGCGGGCGAGCCGGAGACGGTGAGCAGCAGGAGCGCCCGATCCTTGAGAACTCAACAGCGTGCACTATGTCAAATGCCAAAAACCTCGACGTCTGACCTTCGGGTCGGACAGAGATTCCTTTGGATTGACGGATTGTCAGTAGACGATCCTTTCAGTCAGATCAACTCGCTTGGTCGTCCGGTTTTCCCCGGATGGCCGGCAACGGTTCTGCCGAGGCTTCGGCCTCGTGCTACCAAACCTTTACGGAGAGTTTGATCCTGGCTCAGGACGAACGCTGGCGGCGTGCTTAACACATGCAAGTCGAACGGTGAACGAGGGAGCTTGCTCCCTCCGGATCAGTGGCGAACGGGTGAGTAACACGTGAGCAATCTGCCCCGAACTCTGGGATAAGCGCTGGAAACGGCGTCTAATACCGGATACGACGCGGGAGGGCATCCTCTCCGCGTGGAAAGAACTTCGGTTCGGGATGAGCTCGCGGCCTATCAGCTTGTTGGTGAGGTAACGGCTCACCAAGGCGACGACGGGTAGCCGGCCTGAGAGGGTGACCGGCCACACTGGGACTGAGACACGGCCCAGACTCCTACGGGAGGCAGCAGTGGGGAATATTGCACAATGGGCGCAAGCCTGATGCAGCAACGCCGCGTGAGGGACGACGGCCTTCGGGTTGTAAACCTCTTTTAGTAGGGAAGAAGCGAAAGTGACGGTACCTGCAGAAAAAGCACCGGCTAACTACGTGCCAGCAGCCGCGGTAATACGTAGGGTGCAAGCGTTGTCCGGAATTATTGGGCGTAAAGAGCTCGTAGGCGGTTGGTCGCGTCTGCTGTGAAAACCCGAGGCTCAACCTCGGGCCTGCAGTGGGTACGGGCCGACTAGAGTGCGGTAGGGGAGAATGGAATTCCTGGTGTAGCGGTGGAATGCGCAGATATCAGGAGGAACACCGATGGCGAAGGCAGTTCTCTGGGCCGTAACTGACGCTGAGGAGCGAAAGCGTGGGGAGCGAACAGGATTAGATACCCTGGTAGTCCACGCCGTAAACGTTGGGCGCTAGATGTGGGGACCATTCCACGGTTTCCGTGTCGCAGCTAACGCATTAAGCGCCCCGCCTGGGGAGTACGGCCGCAAGGCTAAAACTCAAAGGAATTGACGGGGGCCCGCACAAGCGGCGGAGCATGCGGATTAATTCGATGCAACGCGAAGAACCTTACCAAGGCTTGACATATACGAGAACGCTCTAGAAATAGAGAACTCTTTGGACACTCGTATACAGGTGGTGCATGGTTGTCGTCAGCTCGTGTCGTGAGATGTTGGGTTAAGTCCCGCAACGAGCGCAACCCTCGTTCTATGTTGCCAGCGGTTCGGCCGGGAACTCATAGGAGACTGCCGGGGTCAACTCGGAGGAAGGTGGGGATGACGTCAAATCATCATGCCCCTTATGTCTTGGGCTTCACGCATGCTACAATGGCCGGTACAAAGGGCTGCAATACCGTAAGGTGGAGCGAATCCCAAAAAGCCGGTCTCAGTTCGGATTGAGGTCTGCAACTCGACCTCATGAAGTCGGAGTCGCTAGTAATCGCAGATCAGCAACGCTGCGGTGAATACGTTCCCGGGCCTTGTACACACCGCCCGTCAAGTCATGAAAGTCGGTAACACCCGAAGCCGGTGGCCCAACCCTTGTGGAGGGAGCCGTCGAAGGTGGGATCGGTGATTAGGACTAAGTCGTAACAAGGTAGCCGTACCGGAAGGTGCGGCTGGATCACCTCCTTTCTAAGGAGCTTCTGCACTCTTCGGAGTGCCAGAGCCACTACTGAAGCGAATGTCTTCAGGTGGTTTGCTCATGGGTGGAACATTGACATAGGCATCGAGCAGAAACTCGAGATCTCAGTACAGCCGGCAACGGCAAGGAACGGATCGGAAGCGGACGCTCGGTGCATGCACGCTGTTGGGTCCTGAAGGACCGGGCGGCTTCGCGAAGCGGAGCTGGCGACCTTCAGGACTCGTACGCAGGAGAGCAGCAGCTCGAGTGCGGCGAGTACCGCCCGTCATTTGAGAACTACACAGTGGACGCGAGCATCTTAGAACTGAGACTTCGGTCTCAGATCTACAAGATGATCTGATTTATAGATCATTGGTCAATCTGCCGCGTGAACCTCCGGGGGAGCGCGGCCGATCGATTCTAAAAACTCATGTAGTCAAGTTTCTAAGAGCAGACGGTGGATGCCTTGGCATCTGGAGCCGAAGAAGGACGTATGAATCTGCGATAAGCCTCGGGGAGTTGATAACAGAACTTTGATCCGAGGATTTCCGAATGGGGAAACCCCGTCAGGCGTGGCAACACGACCTGATGACTCCCGCCTGAATATATAGGGCGGGTAGAGGGAACGTGGGGAAGTGAAACATCTCAGTACCCACAGGAAGAGAAAGCAACCGCGATTCCGTTAGTAGTGGCGAGCGAAACCGGAACAGGCCAAACCGATCATGTGTGATAGCCGGCAGGCGTTGCATGGTCGGGGTTGTGGGACCTTCACGTACTTCTGCCGAAGTACACGTTGACATGCGCGATATAGGTGAACGGCATTGAAAGGCCGACCACAGAGGGTGCCAGTCCCGTAACCGAAATGTCGAGCAGCGACGGAAGGGATCCCAAGTAGCACGGGGCCCGAGAAATCCCGTGTGAATCCGCCAGGACCACCTGGTAAGCCTAAATACTCCCAGATGACCGATAGCGGACAAGTACCGTGAGGGAAAGGTGAAAAGTACCCCGGGAGGGGAGTGAAATAGTACCTGAAACCGTCTGCTTACAAACCGTTGGAGCAGCCCTAGCAGCTGTGACAGCGTGCCTTTTGAAGAATGAGCCTGCGAGTTAGTGGTATGTGGCGAGGTTAACCCGTGAGGGGCAGCCGTAGCGAAAGCGAGTTCGAATAGAGCGATTCAGTCGCATGCCCTAGACCCGAAGCGAAGTGATCTATCCATGGCCAGGTTGAAGCGACGGTAAGACGTCGTGGAGGACCGAACCCACTTGGGTTGAAAACCGAGGGGATGAGCTGTGGATAGGGGTGAAAGGCCAATCAAACTTCGTGATAGCTGGTTCTCTCCGAAATGCATTTAGGTGCAGCGTTGCGTGTTTCTTGCCGGAGGTAGAGCTACTGGATGGCCGATGGGCCCTACAAGGTTACTGACGTCAGCCAAACTCCGAATGCCGGTAAGTGAGAGCGCAGCAGTGAGACGGTGGGGGATAAGCTTCATCGTCGAGAGGGAAACAACCCAGACTACCGACTAAGGCCCCTAAGCGTGTGCTAAGTGGGAAAGGATGTGGAGTTGCAGAGACAACCAGGAGGTTGGCTTAGAAGCAGCCACCCTTGAAAGAGTGCGTAATAGCTCACTGGTCAAGTGATTCCGCGCCGACAATGTAACGGGGCTCAAGCACACCGCCGAAGTCGTAGGATTCGCATTATAGGTAGGCCTTCGTGGTCCAGCCGTGCGGATCGGTAGGAGAGCGTCGTGTGGCGAGTGAAGCGGCGGGGTAACCCAGCCGTGGACGCCACACGAGTGAGAATGCAGGCATGAGTAGCGAAAGACGTGTGAGAAACACGTCCTCCGGAAGACCAAGGGTTCCAGGGTCAAGCTAATCTTCCCTGGGTAAGTCGGGACCTAAGGCGAGGCCGACAGGCGTAGTCGATGGACAACGGGTTGATATTCCCGTACCGGCGAAGAACCGCCCAAGCTAATCCAGTGGTGCTAAGAGTCCTAATCCGGTAGATGGATCCCTTCGGGGTGAAGCATCCGGCCTAACGCTCGACCCCATGCTGGTGCGGCTAGCGTATTAACAGGTGTGACGCAGGAAGGTAGCCGAGCCAGGCGATGGTTGTCCTGGTGTAAGGATGTAGGGCGAGAGATAGGCAAATCCGTCTCTCATACAGCCTGAGATCTGACGCATACCCCTCACGGGGGAATTCGGTGATCCTATGCTGCCGAGAAAAGCATCGACGCGAGGTTCCAGCCGCCCGTACCCCAAACCGACTCAGGTGGTCAGGTAGAGAATACCAAGGAGATCGAGAGAATCGTGGTTAAGGAACTCGGCAAAATGCCCCCGTAACTTCGGGAGAAGGGGGGCCTAAGGCGTGTACGGACTTGCTCCGGAAGCGCTGCAGGGCCGCAGAGACCAGTGGGAAGCGACTGTTTACTAAAAACACAGGTCCGTGCGAAGTCGCAAGACGATGTATACGGACTGACGCCTGCCCGGTGCTGGAAGGTTAAGAGGAAGGGTTAGCTTCGGCGAAGCTCTGAATTTAAGCCCCAGTAAACGGCGGTGGTAACTATAACCATCCTAAGGTAGCGAAATTCCTTGTCGGGTAAGTTCCGACCTGCACGAATGGCGTAACGACTTCCCAGCTGTCTCAACCGCGAACTCGGCGAAATTGCACTACGAGTAAAGATGCTCGTTACGCGCAGCAGGACGGAAAGACCCCGTGACCTTTACTACAGCTTGGTATTGGTGTTCGGTGTGGCTTGTGTAGGATAGGTGGGAGACTGTGAAGCTGGCACGCTAGTGTCGGTGGAGTCGTTGTTGAAATACCACTCTGGTCACTCTGGATGTCTAACTACGAACCGTAATCCGGTTCTGGGACAGTGCCTGGTGGGTAGTTTAACTGGGGCGGTTGCCTCCCAAAGAGTAACGGAGGCGCCCAAAGGTTCCCTCAACCTGGTTGGCAATCAGGTGTCGAGTGTAAGTGCACAAGGGAGCTTGACTGTGAGAGTGACGGCTCGAGCAGGGACGAAAGTCGGGACTAGTGATCCGGCAGTGGCTTGTGGAAGCGCTGTCGCTCAACGGATAAAAGGTACCTCGGGGATAACAGGCTGATCTTGCCCAAGAGTCCATATCGACGGCATG
>Ga0222419_100060_pt1 | contig 207112 bp, 142 predicted proteins | sample 1B20Ametagenome_FD_182474 | JGI IMG/M metagenome (GOLD analysis project Ga0222419, IMG submission 182474) | Enriched microbial communities from leaf-cutter ant dump, University of Wisconsin, Madison, United States - 1B20A (version 2) | ecosystem: Environmental > Terrestrial > Nest > Insects... | reverse complement strand
TGTGGCGATATTTCCAATGTTCTCACCCCGAAAGTTTTGATATATACTACTTCGCCGTCTGTTTCTGAATTCCTTTCGTAAAATGAAAAAACCTCCAAATAATTTTGGAGGGACCTAAGTAGTAACGTTAAGTCCATCTATTTCGGCACCGGCGGCCTCGTTTGCCCCTGCTCGTCCGAATTTAACTGGACAAATTCATTTAACCGCCCCACACCACGCCAAATCATACGCAATAACTGGACAAATCCATTTGTTTGCAAACCGCTGTGAAGTCCGCCGTGGGATTCGTAAGCGATTGCCCTGGGGGCGCGCCCGAGTAGAGTGGCGGAAACGGAGGCCTGTGCGAACTGTGCATCCGAGCGGGTTGGTGAAGACGGTCGTCGTCGGAGCGTTGAATAGCTGAGGCGCGGCAGCGCGTTCTCATAGATCGGAGGAGGCAGGATTGATGCTATACGGAGCTTGTTATTACCCGGAGCAATGGCCGGAGGAGCGCTGGGCTCTTGATGCCGCGATGATGAAGGAAGCCGGCTTCAACGTCGTGCGCATGGCGGAGTTTGCGTGGGCGCGTATGGAGCCGGAGGAAGGACAATACGATTTTGGCTGGCTGGATCGCGCGATTGCCCTGATGCGAGAGCATGGGATAGGGGTTATTCTCGGCACGCCCACCGCAGGCCCGCCCAAATGGTTGATGGACAAGCATCCGGATATCTACCAGCGAGACCTGTACGGCAGAGTGCGCGGCTTCGGCGCGCGGCGGCATTGCTGCTTCAATAGCCCGACATTCCGCCGCTACGCTGCGGCTATTGCGGCCCGGATGGCGCAGCAATATGCCGGCAACGACGGCATCGTCGGATGGCAGATCGACAACGAGATGGGCATGATCGATACGACGCGCTGTTATTGCGAGGATTGCCTTGCGGCGTTCAAGGATTGGCTGCGGCGGAAATACGGGACGATCGATGCCGTGAACGAGGCGTGGGGGACGGTATTTTCCAGCCAGACGTATCGGCATTGGGACGAACTCCATCTGCCGGCATACGCGGTACATCCGCACCACAGCCCGGGCTTTGCGCTCGATTTCTATCGATTCTCTTCGGACTCGGTCATCGCATTTCAGCGCATGCAGGAGCAATTGCTGCGGGAACACGCTCCGGGGCAGACGGTGTCGACGAACTTGATGGGCAAGTACAACCAGGTGGACGGATTCGAGCAGACGAAGGGTCTGGACATCGTCTCCACCGGCATCTATCCGAATCTGAAGTCGACGCGCGCGGATCGGCCGGCGTATGCCGCGTCGGCGCACGACCTGACCCGCGGCTATAAGCGGCGGAATTTCTGGATCCTCGAGCATCAGAGCGGTGCGCCCGGCGCAGTGACGACCGGGCCGACGCCGGTGCCCGGCGAGATGCGGCGCTGGACGATGCAGTCCGTCGCGCATGGCGCGGATGCGATCGTCTACTTCCGGTGGCGTACGCTGAACGTCTCGATCGAGGAATACTGGCATGGCATCCTGTATCACCATGGCATGCCCGGCGCGCGGTACGAGGAGGCGAAGCGGATCGGAGCCGAGCTGCGAAAGCTGGCGCCGCTGCTCTCCGGAACGTCGCCGAAGCCGAAGGTGGCGCTGCTGCGCAGCTTCGACAGCGAATGGTCCTTCGAGTTTCAGCCGCATGCGAAGGGCTATGCGTATATCGCCCATCTGGAACTGTACTACCGCTACTTCTTCGATCGCAGCATTCCCGTCGACATTGTCTCGCCGGAAGCGGACTTGTCCGGTTATAGCCTGGCGATCGCGCCCAACCTGATCATTGCGTCGGAGGCTGCCGTAGAAGGGCTGCATACGTTCGTTCGCGGCGGCGGCACGCTTGTCATGGATTTCCGGGCCGGCGCGAAGCGGCCGGACAATTCGATCACGCTGTCGAAGCTGCCGGGGCCGTTCCGTGAGCTGCTCGGCATCGAGATCGAGGATTACGGCATCATCGAGGAAGAGCTGCCGAACCGGATCCGCTACGCCGGAAGCGGAGTGACGGCCGCGGCCAACGTCTGGTACGAGGCGGTCCGCCCCGTCGAGGCGGAGCCGATCGCGGCATTCGCGGACGGCTATCTCGCAGGACTGACGGCCGCCACTCGGCGGACGTACGGGGAAGGCGCGGCCTATTACCTGGCGACCGAGCCCGATGGCCCGGGGCTGGCTGCGCTGCTGGACCGCGCCTGCGCGGAAGCGGACGTCGGCCCGGCGCTGCCGGGGCTGCCGGAGGGGGTCGAAGCCGCCGCGCGCGTCGGCGAGGACGGCCGGGAAATCATCTTCGTCATGAACCACACGGACGAGAGGAAGCGGCTGACATTGCCGTCAGCCTACAACGACCTGCTGGCGGGCACAAGACTGGAAGGCGCCGTCGAGCTCGCCCCGCAAGATGCGATTGTTGTCTGCAGCGATGCCCATCCGTGAATTTGCTCATACCTTTGAATACGCGACAGCCGCTCGGGCAGAGACGCCCGGGCGGCTGTTTGCGGTCGACGGTCTGATGGGGAGAAGCGTCAGTTCATAATGGCCTGATGTTCCTTGATCGTCCATTTGGCCCACCGTTCGCCGCCTCGCCATTTAAATCTAGCGGGAATCCTCCCATTAATCCCCTACTCCTCGGCAATCTGGGATTTATAGCGGTAAAAGTTCACACTAATTTGCCCGGCTCCACGCTAAAGCCACCCAATCACTGAATATAGTGGTAGGTTTTCCCGCCAATCGATGATAGCTCCGAATGATCCGTGGGATTAACGGGAGGTTTGAGACTGACGATTAATGGATAACAGAATGCATGCCGCATGAAGCATCGCTCTTTCGCCTAGCCATCCGTCGTAACGGAACACAGAGCCTTTATTCGATGAAGAGGGTTCCGCTCTGGATTGTAACGGAACACAGCGCCGTTATTCCGCGGTTTTACAGTGATTTTGGCCACGTTTGTCGTTGATAAGGGCCCTCCGTTCCGTTAGCTTTTCCAAAACACCCTTTATTGCCGATTAAGGCTTTTGAGTTCCGTCCCCTGCACAGGTTGTTTGGCCAGATCCACAATTAATCGACAGTCTCGGTTTTCCTACTAATCCCGCCAGCGAAGAAGAGAGAGAAAGACCGGCACACATCAGCCACATTAATTCCAAAATAAATCCATATACTAGAATTACAGCCACCTGAAAGAAATACTTTCTGAATCGGCAAAAAGGCTTCTCCCTGTGGCCGCCAGTTGAGTCAGCCAATCACAGGGAGAAGCCTGCGCAATAGTCTCGACCATCGCCCGCTTACGCGAATCGAATTCGTACGGCCGCCCCGGCGTTCGCGGGCAGCGCGAAGACGATCGAACCGTCGTCCCCGACGCGAATATCATCCGCGCCTGTCATCCCGCCGTCCGGCAACCGGCGTTCGAGCGTATCCACGAAGCAGGCTTCGAGCGCGGGCTGCGCCAACTGCAGCTTCACGTTTGTGTGCCGACCATCCGTCTCGTATACGCGCACGATCCATTCTTGCCCGTTCGGCTGCTCCGGCATCTTGACCGCGGAGACGGCGGCCGAACCTTCCAGCAGACTGAGGAAGCTGCGCGAGAGCGGCCTGCTGCCCGCATGGACGGTTCCGGACAAGACGCTCAACGGATGATTGAAGCTATAGGCCGTCTCGATGCGCGAGCGATTGTCGGCCGGATCCAGTACGCAGATCGCCAGCGAGAACCGGTGATGGTTGCCAAGCTCCGGATACGGGTCGGGATCGAAGGAGCTGCGGATGAGCGTAACCGCCAGCGCGTTATCCGTCCCCCGGAAGCCGTATTTGTTGTTCGTGACCAGCATGACAGGAGAACGCCCCTCCTCTTCCGGTACGCCGAGCGCGAAGCTGTTGCCCGGCACGTCCAGTTCGAGCGGCTTGCGATTGATGATGCCGAATGGCACATCGTATTGGTAAGATGCCGTGTCGGCGGCCAGCGGCCAGTGAAAGTTCAATTGCGGGATGCTGCCGTCCGGCTTGCCGATTTCCTGCCAATCGCATTCCGCTTCGTATACGAGCCGGGAGCTGTTCCGGTCCAGCGACACCGACGCCTTCAGCTCGGAGCGGCCGAATGAGCACGTGAAGTTCAGCGTTTGCCGCACTTCTCCCCATGTCCCCTTCGTGATTTTAACTTGACGATGCGCGCTGGCTGCTTCCATGTAACGGCCGACCCGCCAGGCGGTCATTCCTTTGCCCGGATCCTCCTGGATGAGCCGAAACAAGCCGGCAGGCCGCGCGGGGTCGATCAAGGATTCGCCGGTGTCTTTGCGAATCATCGTACGGACGGTCGCGTCCAGCGGATCAAAGACAACTTGCAGCCGATCGTTCTCCAGCGTGAAGACGTCCGCGTCGTCCATGCGCGGCTCATGGCTCGCGAACGGCGCCAATCGCTCATCGTTTTCCTCGATGGTAAAGGTGGCATAGCCGCATGCCGGCACTTTCACATAAGCGAGTACCCGCATATAATCGTGGCCCCAATAAGCGTGATGCCCCTGATCGACGATCTGATGCGGTATCGTGACGCCGTCGCTGTCCTTGACCGCCAGCGTCTTGACCTTGCTGCTCCAGTCCCACAGCATGAATTCCGCGACTTCCTCCCGCGGTGCGGCGGAAGGGTTGAAGACGTGGACGATCCGTTTGCCGCCCCGGCCCCGTTCCACTTGCGTAATCTTGAACGCCTTCGTGCCGTAGCCGACGCCCGCGCCTTCCGAGACCGCATGCTTATCTTCGCCGCCAGCGTCGCCCAAGGCGGAAGTGTCGATCCCGGCAGCGATCCGTTCCAATGCCAGCTTGCGGTTCGTGTTCGCAATTGCCATCGTCTGCTGGAACAGCCCCAGCGCATGCTCGCGCGTCTCGATCACCCCGGAGCCCGGCAATATGTCGTGGAACTGGTTGAACAGCACGTTCCTCCACGCTTCCTCGAAATCGCGCGCAGCGTAAGGCGCAGCGCCGGTCAAGGCCGCGGCCGCCGCAAACCGTTCGGCTTCGTCCAGGGTTGCTTCGCCGATCCGGTTCGCGGTCTTGATGCGGGTTTGAGAGGTGTAGCATCCGGTGAACACGAAGTTCTGCTCGCCCCGCACAACGGGCAGACGCTCGGCGACGGACTCGGTCAAGGCAAAAAATTCCCGGTACGTACCGAAGCGGATTCGCGGATAGACCGGCCACGATTGCATGTCGAGAATTCGTTCCAGATCGCGTCTCGTCGGTCCGCCGCCGTGATCTCCGACACCGTATACGTTCAAATAGGTTTTAAGCCCGGTCTGCCGACAGATTGCCGGGACATACGCCCCGAGTGAAGATTGGATGTTGTCATTGTACCAGGTCGGTTCGCGGTAAACGATGACAGATCGGCCCGAAGGCGCTTCCCAGCGGTAGAGCGCCGGGGCTTCATTGCCGCGGCAGTGATAGTAGTATTTGACCCCGCCGTTCGCCAGAATTTCCGGGACGTTGACGCTGTGGCCGAACGTATCGGGCTCGAAATCGAGGTTCAGGCTGTCCGGGTCGAGCCCGAACAATTCGGACAGGTAGCGCTTCGTATAGAGCAGGTGACGGGACAGACTTTCGCCGGAAGGCATGTTCTTGTCCGCTTCCACCCAGTGGGAGGCGGTCACTTCCCAGCGGCCTTCGGCAACGCGCCGGCGAATTTCCTCCAGCATATCCGGCGCATATTGCTCGACAATCCGGTAGATCGACGCCTGCGATTGGGAAAACGTAAACTGCGGGTACTCCTCCATCAGATTCAGCATCGTCCGGAACGTATCGAGCGTGACGGCCACCGTCTCGTCCCAGGACCACATCCAGTTCATGTCGATATGCGCATGGGAGACGCACAAGATTTCGTAGTCCTTCGCTGCTGCGGCCAACTCGCCAAGCATCTGCTCGGCGCTCAGCGCCGCTTGCTTCCCGATGACCCCCTCATCGCGAAGGCTCTCTTCAAGGAAAGCGAGTGCGGCATCGATCGCCGGATCGAACTTGCCGTCCATCGCTTTCGACATCTCCGATGCGAAGAAGAGCTGGGCGGCCGACCGTTCTCCCCAGTAGCCGAGCTTGGCGGTAATCCTCTCCTCCCAGTACCTTTTGGGGGGGTGTCCGAGCAGTTGGCGCAATCGGTAATCGATGGATGCCGTCATGAAATGGTTACCTCCATAATAGATATTAATATCAATATACTAATATACAAATTCAAATATAACTCTTCATTTCCACAGTGTAAAGCTGTTGGTGAAAATGAAAATCCTGAAAATTGATATATAGATATTTATTGCTGCACAGGATTATGATAAAATAAAACCCAACATGATGGATGGAGAGGGATCGCGCATGTCCGGCAATGAAAAAAGAACGCCGATGTATTCGCAAATCAGAAATTACGTGCTTGCGAACATCCAGCAGCAACGATGGCGGTCGAACGATCAACTGCCGACCGAATCGGAGTTGGCCGGGAAATTCGGAGTGAGCAAGTTTACGGTCAAGAAAGCGCTCGTCGAGCTGGTCGAGGAAGGGCTGATCTACCGAATCCAGGGCAAAGGCTCGTTCGTCTCCGCATCGGTTAACGGCCAGCTTGCTCGGTCGGAACACGCGCCGGCGGCCATGACGGCCCATACGGCGATTGTACCCGGCCCCGATGCTTCCAAGCAGATTGTCTACTTAAGCCCGTTTATCCATAGCCGGCTGTCCGGACGCGTATTGTCCGGCGTTGAACGCTGTTTATCAGAGCGGGGATATCAGCTTGTTGTTCGTTCTACGAACAACAAGCAAGAGACAGAACGTCGCTTGCTATGGGACAGCGTTCAGAGCGGAGCCCGGGGAGTGCTCGTGTTTCCGGTCGACGGGGAGTCGTACAACGAGGAACTGCTCAGGCTGACGCTCAACAAGTTCCCGGTTGTCGTCATCGATCGCTATTTGCGCGGAATTGAAACGAATTGCGTCTGTTCGGACCATGAAGGCGGCGCCTACGAGGCGACCAAGCATTTGATCGGACTCGGGCACGCGAGGATTGCCTACGTTGCCGTTCATGATAAGCCGACGACAAGTCTGGACGAACGGTTGGACGGCTTCGAGAAGGCGATGGCCGAACACGGGCTGGCTTCCGATCTGAAGCTGGTTCATTACGATTCCGAACATTCGGACAGCTTCGAACGCTTGACGTCCATACTGCTCGAATTTCTCGAACGGCATCCGGAGGTCACCGCAGTTTTCGCTGCGGGAACTTCGAGCGGACTTGCGGTCATGAAAGCCGCGGAGCAGCTTGGCCGCCAGGTGCCTGAGCAACTGTCGGTGCTGTTCTTCGACGATTTCGAGTATGCGGCCTTCTCCCGGATCCCGCCGACCTGCGTGGCTCAGCAGGAAGAGCGATTGGGCGAGGAAGCGGCCAAGCTGCTGCTATCCGTGATCGACAACCCGCTGCAGGAGCGGAGGAAAATATTGCTGTCGACACAATTGATCGTTCGCAGCTCCACGATGCCGCCGCAGGATGGAGGAGACGCATAAAGTTCCGGACAAGAATAACCATCGCGATGAATCGAAGAATGCAAGCAGCCTTGATCCTGTGAGTTGACAGAGGTCAAGGCTGTTTGAGTTGAGAAATGCTATAAGTAAATATGATAATTGAAAACACCGATTTTCGCGTCCTATCCATTGAAGCGCAGGAACGAATGTGTTAAATTGAAAAAGTGAAGATGTTTAATTAACCGGATAAGAATACTCGGAATTAATGTGTGCATCGTTGTTACTATTAAAATGCCATTTGTGCGAGGTGCTTCATCATGACGCTTCAAGTATTGAACAGCCCGTTCAGCCAGGAGCAGGTCGATCTGCTCGGCAGGCTGCTGCCGACCCTGACCGGAACGCAGCAAATATGGCTCAGCGGATATTTGACCGCACTGCAAGGCGCGGCGTCGGCCGCGTCCGGCGCTGCTCCCGCGGCTGTGTCCGCATCCGTCGCCGTAGCCGACAAGCCGACTCCTTTATCGAAAGAAGTGACCGTGCTGTTCGGCTCCCAGACCGGCAACAGCCAAGGGCTTGCCAAGAAGCTGGCCCGCAAGCTGGAAGAAGGCGGGTTCCAGGTCGCGCTGTCCGTCATGCGGGATTTCAAGTCGAATACGCTCAAGAAGGTCCGCAACCTGCTGATTATCGTCAGCACGCAGGGCGAGGGCGATCCGCCGGACAATGCGATGTCGTTCTTAGAGTTCCTGCACAGCAAGCGCGCGCCGCAGCTGGATGAGCTTCGCTTCTCGGTGCTGGCGCTCGGCGATACGTCCTACGACCAGTTTTGCCAGACGGGCAAAGACTTCGACAAGCGGCTCGGCGAGCTGGGCGGACAGCGGATCAGTCCGCGCGTCGATTGCGACGTGGACTTCGACGAACCGGCAGCGGCTTGGATGGAGAGCGTGCTCGGGCAGTTGGCCGAGGATCAGCGGCAGGCTGCAGGCGCCGCTTCGTCGGAAGGGGCGGCCGGCGGCGCATTCGCGCTTGCGGGCATTGTGCCGCAGACGGAAACCTCGCCCTATTCGCGAACGAACCCGTTCCATGCCGAAGTGCTGGACAACATCAACTTGAACGGCCGCGGCTCCGACCTGGAAACCCGCCATCTGGCGTTGTCGCTGGAAGACTCCGGCTTGCAGTTCGAACCGGGCGACGTCGTCGGCATCTTCCCGGAGAACGATCCGGCGCTGGTCGATGCGTTAATCCATCAACTCGGCTGGAATCCGAACGAGCTCGTGCCCGCGAACAAGCAAGGCGAGCTGTGCAAATTGAAAGAAGCGCTCTCGGCGCATTACGATATTTCGACGTTGTCCCGCACCCTGCTCGAGACGGTCGCTCCGCTGTCGGCCGGCGACAAGCTGCGCGAGCTCTTGCAGCCGGGGCATGAACAAGACTTGAAGGATTACCTCAAGGGACGCGACCTGCTCGACCTGGCCCGGGACTTCGCCCCGTGGCAGGCGACGCCGGGCGAATTCGTCTCGCTGCTGCGCAAGCTGCCGGCCCGGCAGTATTCGATCGCGAGCAGCTACAGGGCCAATCCGGACGAGGTGCATCTGACCATTCGCGCCGTCCGCTACGAGGCGCATGGCCGCGTACGTCACGGCGTCTGCTCGACGCACGTCGCGGACCGGCTGCAGCCGGGCGACAAACTGCCGATCTATATTCAGAAGAACGATCATTTCCGCCTTCCGGCCAGCCCGGATGCGCCGATCATCATGATCGGGCCGGGCACCGGCGCCGCGCCGTTCCGCTCCTTCATGGAAGAGCGCGCCGAGCTCGGGGCAGCCGGGAAGTCATGGCTGTTCTACGGAGACCGCCGTTTCCTGACCGATTTTCTCTACCAGGTCGAGTGGCAGCGTTGGCTGCAGGATGGTGTGCTGACGCGCATGGACGTCGCCTTCTCGCGCGACACCGACAAGAAGGTGTACGTCCAGCACCGCATGATGGAGAAGAGCAAGGACCTGTATGCATGGCTGCAGGACGGGGCAACCGTCTATGTGTGCGGCGACAAGGATCATATGGCGAAGGATGTCCATGAGACGCTGATCGCGATCGTGGAGAAGGAAGGCGGCAAGAGCCGGGAAGCGGCCGAGGCGTTCATCGCCGACCTGCAGCAGCACAATCGCTATCAACGCGATGTGTATTGATTCACTGACTCCGTAGAGCGGCGAAAGGAGATTCACCATGGCTGATAAATTATTCATTCCTCTGGAACAGGACGGCCCTCCCAGCGATGTGGAGCGCATCAAGGAAGATAGCCGCTACTTGCGCGGCACGATTGCCGAGGGCCTGGAAGATCCGCTGACGGGTTCGATCTCCCATGACGATATTCGTCTGATGAAGTTCCATGGCAGCTATATGCAAGACGACCGGGACCTGCGCAACGAGCGGGAGCGCCAGAAGCTGGAGCCCGCCTACCAATTCATGGTGCGCATTCGCGCGCCTGGCGGCGTCGTGACGCCGGAGCAATGGCTCGTCATCGACGACCTGGCGCAGCAGTACGCCGGCAACACGATTCGGTTGACAACTCGGCAATCGTTCCAGCTTCACGGCATTCTGAAATGGAACATCAAGCCGCTGTTTCAGGGCATTCACGAAGCGCTGCTTACGACGCTGGCGGCTTGCGGAGACGTGAACCGCAACGTCATGTGCAACCCGAATCCTTACCAATCCGATGTGCATGCGGAAGTGTACGAGTGGGCCAAGCGTCTCAGCGATCATTTCTCTCCGAAAACGAAGGCTTATCATGAAATCTTCCTGAACGGGGAGAAAGTGCTGGACAGCCGCGAAGGCGCGAATGGCGAATCTGGCGAACAATGCGAAGAGCCGCTGTACGGGGAGCTGTACTTGCCCCGCAAGTTCAAGTTCGGCATCGCGGTTCCGCCGACGAATGACATCGACGTGTTCGGTCAGGACACCGGACTTATTGCGATCTACGACAATGGCAAGCTGCAAGGCTTCAACATCGCAGTCGGCGGCGGGATGGGCATGACCTACGGAGACAAGCTGACCTATCCGCAAGCGGCGCAAACGATCGGATTTTGCACGCCGGAGCAGTTGATCCATGTCGCGGAAGAGATCGTGAAGATCCAGCGCGACTATGGCAATCGCTCGCTGCGCAAGAACGCCCGGCTCAAGTACACGATCGACAAGCGCGGGCTCGACTGGTTCAAGAATGAATTGAACGCACGCATCGGCTGGCAGTTGGAGGAAGCGCGTCCGTACCATTTTGAGCATAACGGGGACCGGTACGGCTGGGTGAAGGGCAGTAACGGCAAATGGCACCTGACGCTGTTCATCGAGAACGGCCGGATCAAGGATTGGGATGACTACCCGCTCATGACGGGCCTAAGGGAGATCGCGAAGATCCACACCGGCGACTTCCGGCTGACGCCGAACCAGAACCTGATTATCGGCAACGTGACAAGCCAGAAGAAGCGGAAGATCGAAGATCTGGTCAAGACGTACAATCTGTCGGACGGCGCGCGGTTCTCGGCGTTGCGCAGAAATGCGATGGCTTGCGTCGCGCTGCCGACATGCGGTCTGGCGATGGCGGAGTCGGAACGGTATTTTCCGGAGCTGTTGACGAAGCTGGAGGCAGAGATGGACGCGGTCGGCTTGCGGGACGAGGAGATCGTCATCCGCATGACGGGTTGCCCGAACGGCTGCGCACGTCCGTTTCTGGCGGAGATTGCCTTCACCGGCAAGGCGGTCGGCAAGTACAACGTGTACCTGGGCGGCAACTTTGCAGGGGAGCGGCTGAACAAGCTGTATCGCGAGAATATCGGCGAGCAGGAAATTCTCGACACGCTGCGCCCGATCTTCACGCGGTATGCGGCGGAGCGGCAAGCGGGCGAGCATTTCGGCGATTTCACGATTCGGGCAGGTTACGTCAAGGAAGTCACGCACGGGATGAATTTTCACGATTAAGCATAGCGAACATAAATGGGAAAAGCCTGAGGGAGACGATCATGCTCCTTCAGGCTTATTTGTGCAGCTGGTCCGGCTCCGCGCGGCGGTGCGCAACATCCGGAAAATGGTGTCTTTCTCTGCAAACCGTTGCTTCTTTATTTTCTACCATTTTGGGGTTTTCTACACGGCAAAGAATTGATCCGACAAGCTTTTTTTCAATTATCGGCTGAAAACTCGAAAAAGCCATAATGGTTGAAAACGCTTTATTTACGAACGTTATAAGGCCGTTTTATGATGAAACTGTGCCATTGAAAATCAAAAAAGGGAGGAAACAAGAAATGGCAGGAAAGTCCGGAAACAAAAAGCTTCTCAGCTTCATCTCCGTTCTTGCGCTTACAGCAACGCTCGTTGCAGGGTGCGGGAGCGGAAACAAGGACGGCGGGGCATCGTCCGCGCCGTCGGCAACGCAGGCGCCGAGCACGGCGAGCGCTTCGCAAGCGGCGTCGGCAACCCCGGCCGACAACGCGCAGACGTATGGCGATACCGGAGGGCTCCAGCTTCCGCTCGTCGACAAGCCGACGACAATTACAATGATGGTGACATCCGAATTTCCGGCTGTTGTCGACTCGATGCTGGTGAAAGAAATTGAAAAGCGGACAGGGATCAAGCTGGAGCTTCAACCCTATTCCGCAGAGGTGATCAAGGATAAGCGCAAATTCGTCATCGCTTCCGGCAAGCTGCCGGACATCTTCGCGGGGTTGAGTCTGGCGGAAGTCAACAAGCTCGGCTCGCAGGGGGCTCTGGCTCCGATCAACAAATTCCTGGATATACTGCCTAATTTCAAGAGCCTGTATGTGGACAATCCGGATAACAATTGGGTAATGAAATCGTGGTCGGATGAAAATAACAATATGTATGAATGGCCGACTTACGGGCTGAATCGCGCCGTCAACCACGGGTTCCTTTACCGGAAAGACATCTTCGACAAATTGGGCATTGCGGAATGGACCAATACGGAAGAGTTCTATCAGGCATTGAAAAAATTGAAGGAAGCTTATCCGGATTCTTACCCGTACGCTTCCAAGACCAAGGAAGTCATCTTCTATGACTGGTCGTTCGGCTGGGGTTATGGCGCCAACAGCCAGATCTATCCCGCTTCCTATGACGAGGCGACGGGAGCATGGGAGCTGTTCACCACTTCGTCGGCATACAAGGACGAGCTTGATTTCCTGAAGAAATTGTATACGGAAGGCTTGCTGGACCCCGAATTCATCACGGATACCAGCGCGTCGTGGACAGCCAAGATGGTCGCAAACGACAAGGCGTTCGTTACCTTCGACTGGATTGGCCGGCTGGATATGTTCGCTACCCAGGTCAAGGCGGAAAATCCGGACTACAACTTGCGCTACGGCAACCCGGTGGGCCCGAACGGGACGATCAGATCGCTGCCGAAAGTGACTTACGGTCCCGTGATCGCCAATACCGACAAGAAAGAAGCGGCTCTGAAGTTGCTTGACTATCTGTCCAGCCTTTCCGGTTCCGAGTTGGTTACGATGGGTGTGGAAGGCCAGACGTATGTGATGGAGAACGGCAAGCCCGTATATCCGGAGCTGAAGGATATGCCGGTGGTCGATATCAATACGCTGACCGACAAGTACGGCTTGTGGCTGGACCCCATGTATGTGCGTCCGGACCCGCGCAGCGTCTACTTTAACTTCACTGAGAAAGAGCAGGAAGCGCAAGACAAGATTTTGAAAAACAACTCGTTCTCGCCGTCCGATCCGGAATTGAAGTTCACGGACGAGGAAGCCAAGACGATCGCGGAAGCCAAAGTTGCGCTCGACAAGGCTGCCGCCGAATTCAGCATCCAGTATGTGATGAAGAAAGACTCGGGTGACGCGCAGTGGCAAGAGTGGTTGCGCAACGCCGACAAGCTGGGCGCGAAATCGTACATCGACACCTATAATGCCACTCAGAAGCGATTTGACGAAATGAAATAATACAGAGAGGCCATTCAGGCGGGCGAACACCCGGATGCGAATTGATTCGGGTGTTCCGCCCCTCAGGGTCGGAGGGGAAATCGTTGCATACTACTATTTGGCGTCACATCCGGCGGGATCGGCAACTGCTCATTTTGTTGATTCCCTGCATCGTTTTTTATGCCTTGTTCCGGTACGGCCCGATCTACGGGTTGGTCATCGCCTTCAAGGATTATGATTTGTACACGGGGATACTCAAGAGCGATTGGGTGGGCCTGGCGCATTTTCGCCGATTTTTCGATGGTCCCGATTTCTGGCTGCTGTTCAAGAACACCTTCTTGCTCGGCTTTTTCACTTTAATTTTTTCATTCCCGTTTCCCATCGTGTTCGCCGTTCTGCTCAATGAAGTGCGCCATACGAGGTTTAAAAAAATCGTGCAAACCGCAAGCTACCTCCCGGCCTTCCTGTCCGTTGTCATCGTCAGCAGCATGGTGATCGACTTTCTCTCGCCGACGCACGGACTCGTCAATCTCGCGTTAAAATCGATGGGATTCGAAAGGATTTATTTTCTGGCTGCGCCCGAATGGTTCCGGACGATCTACATCGCATCCGATATTTGGCAGTTCATGGGCTATGAGGCCATTATTTATCTGGCAGCGATCGCCGGCATCGACCCGACCTTGTACGAAGCGGCCCGGGTAGACGGTGCGAAGCGTTATCATATGATGCGGTATATTACCGTTCCGAGCATCATGTCCACCATTTTTATTATGTTCATCCTCAAGAGCGGCAATGTATTTCGCATCGGCTTCGAGAAAGTATTGCTGCTCTACAACCCGACAACGTACGAGGTGGCCGACGTGTTCTCCACGTTTGTCTACCGCAAAGGACTGCTCGAAGCGAACTACAGCTACGCCGCCGCTGTCGGTCTCTTTGAAGCGATCATCGCGCTGGTTATGCTGCTGACGGCCAATTTCCTGACCAAACGAGCGGGAGGCAAGGGGCTATGGTAAACAACGGCACGCGGCGGCGCTGGACGCTCTTCGATTTCGCACTCACGCTCATTCTCGGCTTGCTGTCGATGGTGCTGATTTATCCCGTATTCTACGTCTTTATCGTCTCCTTCAGCGATACAGCCAGCGTGGCGCGGAACAGCGTGTTCTTATGGCCGAAAGGATTCAATTTCGAAGCATACAGACAAATATTTGAAACAGCGAGAATTCCGCGGGCCTACCTGAATACCGTCATCTATACGGGCGTGGGAACCGGAATCAATCTGCTGATGACCGCTGTGGCGGCATATCCGCTGTCGCGGCCGGGGCTGTTCGGAAGAAAGTTTTTTGTGCTTGCGATCGTGCTGACGATGTTCATCAACGGCGGCATCATTCCGACTTACCTTGTCGTGCAGAAGCTGCACCTGATTGACACGATCTGGGCGATCGTGCTCCCGAATGCGATCTGGACTTTCGAGCTGCTCATCATCAAAAGCTTCTACGAAGCGATGTCCGACGCCATTCGCGAATCGGCGGTGGTCGAAGGCGCTTCGGAGTACCGCATCCTGTTCAGTCTGATTATGCCGCTCTCGAAGCCCGCGCTGGCTTCCATCGGATTGTTCTACTTCATGGGGCATTGGAACAGCTATTTTCTGCCAATGATCTATCTGAACGATGCGAACTTGTACCCGCTTCAGGTTGCCTTGCGCGAAATGTTGTTTTTCGACGTGGCCAGGCAGACGGGCCTGACCGAACGGGCTTCGCTGGCGCCGGAGATTATCAAGAACGCGACCATCGTCATCTCGATGATTCCCGTGCTTGTTATCTATCCGTTTGCACAGAAATATTTTGCCAAAGGGGTGATGCTCGGTTCCGAGAAGGGATAAGCAATCCGCATGGCGAATTGTAAACTTGCTGCGCTCTTACGGTCATACTTGGGGGTATCGCCATGACAACAAAGATAAGGCGGATTGCAGGCAGAGGGTTGGCCAAAATTTTCGGAGCTATGCTGCTGATTGTCGTGATCATGTTTGCTTCCAACTACCTGGTCTATCAGAATTCGCTCGACAGCGTTTACAGCCAGGTGAGCGAAAACAACAAGCGGGCGATGCGTCAGGTAATCAAGTCCTTCGACGACAGCTTCAAGGAAGTCAACGACCTCATTTATTCCGTGCAGGCGCTGCCTTACGACAGCTGGAAATCTTCCCGTGACGGCGATGTTGACATGGCGGAAATGTACAAGCTGTACAAGGAAATCGCCGGGCTTGCGACCTCAAGCGATTATATCGAGAACGTGGTCGTGTTCCGCAAAAATTCCGAGTTGGCCCTTACCGCGACAGGAACGATCTCATTGCCCGAGCTTTTTCGCGGGCAGTACAGCAACAAAACCTATGATTATGCATTCTGGAGATCATCGTCGCAAGCGCCGCACCCGCTTCAGGTGTTTCCCGCGCAAACTTACAGCGGGGCGGCCAACACGGCGCGAAATCTGATTCCGGTCGCAGGCAACAATCGGATATCCGATGTGAACATTTTGGTTTTTCTCAACACCGGCAAGTTGCTGCAGCGCGTCAATCAAACTTCCATGATGCAGGGCGCCTCGATCATCGTGTTCGATCAGAGTCGAAATTTCATCCTGAGCACGGAAGCCAACTGGGGCGTTCTGGACGCGTTCGGCGAGCTTGCCGCCAGCGCGGGAGCAGAGACGACCATCAAGAACAAAGGGTTTGAATACACGCTCTTCCAGTCGGAGTACAACGACTTTATCTACATGAGCAAGACGCCGTACGCGTTCGGGAACATCAAATCGGTGGCCGATGTCAACCGGAGCATCATCATGGCGGCCATTGTGTGCGCGATTCTGATGTCCGGGCTGCTGAGCCTGTACTTGTACAGGCCGCTGCAGCGCATTCTGGCGCTGATCGGCGGACATCGCCGCGAAGGAACGGATCTGAGGCACATCATCACGCAGATCAAGTTTATCCAGCAGGAGAATGAATCCCTCAAAGCCCAGGCGGGCGCTACCCGCAAGATGAGGCTTGCCGGCGCTTTCGCCGGAGCGCTTCATGACGCATCCTATCCGCTCGAAGCGGGAGATGCGGATGAAATATTTCCCGATGCGTATTTTCTGCTGGCGTCCTTCTCCTTCAGGCCGAATCCGGATCATGAACAAGCGACGCCCGCGCAGATTCGGGAGACGATGGCGGCTATTCGCAACGGGTTGCAGGACAAGTTCGCGAAGGTTGCCGCGTTCCCGCTGACATTCCGGAGATTGGTGGCGGTGATCGGCGTCCATCAACCGTCCGGCCGCGAGCAAGCCGTCAAACAATTGCGCGGGTTCGTCAAGCGGAGCGGTGCGGATACGGCTTTTAAAGGGGGCATCCGGACAGAAGTCAGCCGGATGTACGCGTCCGAGGCGGCCAATCTGCATCAGGCTTACCGCGATTTGGAGGATGGCGCGGCCTGCCGGAACATCGATACCGAGGACCCGATTACCGATTATCAAGCCATTCATTTTACATGGAAGGTGCACTTCCCTGTCGGCGACCTGGAGAAAGCCTCGTACAGCCTTGCCGGCGGCAATGAAGCGGAATGCGTTCGGCTGATCGACGAGATGTTGGCCGTCAACGCGAAGCGGCGCGTTCACCTCCATCAACTCGTGTCGGTTGTGGAAGTCGTGTTTTATCATTTGGTCAAAAGCCTGGAAATGAGCGATATCGAACCTAAGGAAATTTTGTTCCTGGAGAGGGAATTCAAGCTGAGGGTGGACGCCGCGTTCCGCTGCGAGGAGATTCGGGATGCGCTCGTGCAGGCGATCGGCCGCATGGCCGGAATTGGCAGCAGCAGGAATAAGAAGAAGCTGAACCCGGAATCCATCGCCCAATATATCGAACTTCACTACATGGACAATTTGGGCCTGGACCACATGGCAGAACAATGGGAGACCAGTCCCAAGTATTTCTCCAACTATTTCAAGCGAACGTTTCATGTCAATTTCGTCGAATATCTCAATAAGGTGCGGCTGGCGCATGCGAAGGATTTGCTGATAAATACGGAAATTGCCGTCTCCGAAATCGGGAGCAGGACCGGGTTTTTGAATGCTTCCACCTTTGCCAGCACTTTTTCCAAATACGCAGGCATGCCTCCGAGCGAATACCGCAGGCAGCACATCAAAGACCAACACTTGGAAGGGTGAGCGTAATTTCGATGACAAAAGTAATGTACAAGGCATTGTGCGGATTGTTGTTATTCGTCCTGATCCTGTCGCTGTTCCCCGCGCTGTCCATGAAAGCAGAGGCAACGGATATCCAATATGATCGAGTGAAAAATTTTACGCAAAACCGAAATTTTGGCAGAGGCTTTTCTGAAAGCGCTGACGTAGGCAGCCTCGGATGGTCGGAGAACTATTTGCTGAACTGGGAGATGGACGCCTATGAGACTTATGGGGATACCGCCCATCTGGACCGCGTTGTCGACCAATTCGACCGGATGATGGGAAATGCGCACGATTCGGACGGCGACGGGTATCTCGGTTGGGATACTTTCAGGTACGGTTATATTCAGACGGATAACCCGTCATTCACCTCGTATAATTCGGATGTCACGGAGAGCGATATCGTGGTCAATGCCGGCGCCGAGACGGCCGACGCCCTCGACGTGACGCTGCCGGACGGATGGACGAGGGAGAATGCGACCTCTTCCACAGTTCTTCGTACCGTTGCCGCTGCGACTTATCAAGAAGGAAGCGCCGGCATGGCGCTCGTCTCGGACGGCGCGAACCCGCCGATACTTCGACAACAGCTAAGCTATACGGCGTCGCGGTATTATATTGTTTCTTTCTATGCGAGAACCGACGGCTACGGCCAGACGGACGGATTTGTCGATATCTATAACGGAACCGCGCAGTCCGTCATCGTGAAGTCTCCGCCCGTCATCTATCCGTCCTGGAAGAAGTATACGATGGCCTTCAGGGCGCCGGCTTCCGGCAACTTGTATCTCCGATTGCAGCAATATCCGACAACCCAGTCCGGCCATAAAGTGTACTACGACAATGTCACCGTCGTGGCGGCCAACGACAACGAAGCCGCCACGATCAACAAATATTTTGTCACCTATGGAACGTTCGAAACGGCGGACAGCTCGGACAGTACACTGCCCAATGCCTGGCAGAGGTATAATAACGCTTCGAGCAGCGAAGTGTTTCGGTCGAACGCGCTGAATCACTATTACTCGGCTGCCGACGGGGTATCCTACGGAGTTGTTGTCAAATCTTCCAACTCGGTTGAAAAAGGGTTGGAGAAGGCGATGTCGCCGTACACGAGCGGCAAGGAATATACGGTGACGGCCTTCGTCAGGACCGAGAACACGGCGGCGACCGGCAGAATTGCCGTGTACGACGCAACGGCCGGACAAGAGGTGGGCAGCTTGAGCTATTCGCAGAGCGACCCCTATTCCGTGCATCTATGGAAGCGGGTGGACTTCACCTTCGCCGCTCCGTCGGTCAGCGGGCATACCCTCTACCTCCGACTGTTGAACGACTCGGCGAATGAAGTGTACTACGACAGCGTTGTCGTCAAGGAAGTGATCAAGAAGTCGGCAAGAGGATGGGATATTCTGGATGGCGGCAATGCCGACGAATATACGTATGTGTCGAATCGGGCGGGCGATTTCTTCAGCGCCGACAGCGGGCTGGTGGTGAAAAACAACGGCTCCACGCCTGAGGGCATGAGCCAGGAGATCGGGTTTTACGAGCCGAATTCGCGATATGCCGTATGGTTCAACGCGAAAGTGAATGCCTCTTCGACGGTCGGGCGAGTATCGGTATACGATGCAACGGCCGGACAGGAGCTGGCTTATCAAACGTTCAGCAATACCGAATGGGAAATCAACAATCTTCAAAAAGTGATTCATTTCAGCACGCCTGCGGACAATACGCACAAGCTCATCGTCATTCTTACGCTCGCTTCGCCTGCCGATCCTTCGTGGACGGCGTACTTCGATGATGTCAACTTTGCCATCTATGACACGCCGATCGTAGCCGAGTCCAATATTATGACGCCGATCTTGCGATTCATTCAGACGGTTGACCAGGCAGAGGACGCCGTCAAGCTGAAATATATCGATAAGGCCAACGAATACCTGCCATTCGTCGAAAATGAGCTTTATGCGAAGTGGAACGCCAGTTGGGTCGATCTGGACGCCTCGAGGGGATCGTTTATCTATAAATCCACGGATCAGGGATACGTATGGCCTGGAAGAAGTTATCCCTTAAATATGTCGGTAAGCATGATTAAACCGTCATTGCTCCTATACGACATTACAGGCAACGCCTTTTACCTGACCCGGGCCGAGAAGCTGCTGAACACGCTCAAGAGCGTGCTGAGCGTCCATCCCGCCGTGCCGACGGCTTACACCTGGAATTACTGGAACGAACTGACCGCCGCAGATGAAGGCTCCTACTGGCTGCAAGCTCCGAGGGCAGAGGATACCTCGCATGCCAATCTGGAAATTACGGCAGCGGTAGAAGGCTTCAGGCGCGGATTGGTATTCGGGAAACAAGATATCGAGAAGCTGATGTCCACCCTGCTGGATGTCATGTGGAACGGTTCGACGACCGCACCGCTGTTCGGCAAGCTGGTCAACAAGCAAGGGTCGGACACTTCCGATGTCAACAGCAGCTACAGCACCAGTCTGGCGGAATGGGCCGAGTTGGCCCAATTCGACCCGCGCTTCTGGGAATTCGCGAGCGGGGTGGAGAAGGCAGGGGGCGCGCTGCTGACCTTCAACCAGGCCGCCGCGATCAATGGCGGATTCGAACTGAAAAATAAAGATGACGCTGCCTTGCCCGCCTATTGGGAGCGCATGAGCGGCAGCGCGAGCGGCAACGTGTATATCGATACGACCGACAAGAACAGCGGCAGCCAGGGGCTGACCGTCCAGACGACAGATGCGTCGACGGCATTCGGCGTCAAGCAGCGCATCCGGCAATTTTATCCGAATACCGATTACAAGCTAAGCTTTTATGGAAAAACGGATGCGCGTTCCACTTATGGGAAAGTGTCGGTTTACAACGAAACGGCATCGACGGAGCTCGCATCGGTCACGTTCGGCGGGACGGAATGGAAGAAGTACGAGATCGGATTTACGACGCCGCTTAACGCTGCCGATACGGTTGTGATCAGGATCAACAACGCGACGTTGGCCACGGGCAAAACCGTGCGCGTCGACGACCTGAGAGCCTATCCCGCGCTGGCGGATTCCCGCACGCTGAACGCAGGCTTCGAGTACTTGGTGAAAGAGTCGGCCACCCTTCCGAGATATTGGACACGGGGTGCCAATACTTCCGAAACTGCCGCATATGCCGATAGCGCGAACCGTTATCGGGGGATGAACGGGCTGACGCTTGCGACGAACCCGGGGGCAGGGGCGCAGCAGTTGTACCAGCAGTGGAGCGGGTATTTGCCGCAATCCGCCTACAAGCTGACGTTCCACGCCAAGACGAACGGCTCGGGCGCAGGCGGGAAAGTGCGTTTATACAATGAAACCAAAGGGGTGGATATCGCGGTCAAGGCGTTCACGTCCACTTCCTGGAGCGAGTACGAGGTCCCGTTTACGGCGCCTGTCGATTACAACGATGTGGTAAAATTGTATCTTGAACATGCGAACGGTTCTGTCAGCGGGGGCGAAGCTTACTTCGATGAAGTCGCCATCGTCCGCGACGAGCCGGAAATCCGCAACGACGTCGGGACGGGCGCCGATGACGGCAGCAGCGGGAATTTGCCGGGGATCAACCTGACGGGTTCCGAGTGGGGCGGACAGACGACCGAGGACGGCTACACCGTGCGCTATGCCTCTTCATCCGGCGCAGGCATATACGTCAACATCGTCGACAAGTCCCTTGCCTACCAGGTGAAAATCAGGTACAAGACCGCTGTGAACGGAGCCGTAAGGCAATACACCGGCAGCAGTTCTTACACCGACATCGGCAGCCTGATCGGAGATAACAAGTGGCACACGGGCACATTCGTCCTGGACGCTTCTCTCTATGATCATTTGCAGAGCGGCGACAAGGCGGTCAATGTGTTGCTGGCGCTCACCAGTTCGGGCATTTACGTATCCGATCTATGGATGACGCCCGCCGGGGATTACGTCTACACCGATGTCGGCGTCGCGGGGGACAGCGATGCCGAGTTGAACAGCCCGGGCGTCAGCGTGTATGCCAATGGGGACTGGGGCGCCCCGACGACGGTGGACGGGTACACGGCGCGCAGCGCGGTGAAGCAATGGCCGAACTTCTACGCGAACCTGTTCGACACGAGCGGGAAATACAAGGTTGCCGTCTTGTACAAAGCTTCGACGGGCGGGTATTTGCGGCAATATAACGGCAGCACATACGACATCATCGGCAACATTGCCGGGGATGGGCAATGGCATCTGGACACGTTCGCGCTGAAGGATGAATATTTCGATTACGAAGGACCTTTGTCGAATGAAGCCGTGAACGTACTGTGCGAATTTACCATGGGCGACATCACGATCGCCGGCTTCTGGCTGTCGCCCGCGAAGCTGGTCCATTACACCGATGTCGGCGCGGCCGGCGACGATTCCGTCAACAATCATACGCCGGGCATGAGTATGTACGTGAACAACGAATGGGGCGTCCCGGACATCGTCGACGGACTGACGGTCAGATACGCGCCGGGAGCCAGCCCGAACGTGTTTATGAATTTCGAGGATATATCGTCGAATTATTTCATCAGAATCAAGTACAAGACATCGCAATCCGGCAGCTATCTGCGGAAATACAACGGTGTCGGCTTTGAAAACATCGGCGCGCTGAACGGGGACGGGCAGTGGCATACGGATACTTTCGTCGTCACGCCGGGCTATTTCGACTACAGCAATGCAGCCAACAATGCCTACAATCAACTGCTCGATTTCCAGAAAGGCGATATTTATTTGTCGGATATGTGGATTTACAAGTAATCTATTCGCGGCAATATAAATGCCATTCGCAATGGCGGCTCTCCTCCCGCGAAAGTATTCTGCGTGAGGCTGGTCGGGTATTTATCCAACGACAAACTTGGATTTCATACGATCATTTGCGGCGGAGCGGCAGGCGGGCGAGCATTTCGGCGATTTCACGATTCGGGCGGGGTACGTCAAGGAAGTCACGCACGGGATGAATTTTCACGGCTGATTGCATCGCATAACAAGCGCCGCCAAGGACTTGCAGTCCCAGGCGGCGCTTTGCGTATACGCTCGAATCGGTGATCGGGCGCTTGGCGGCGCTGCGTTTCGGCCGGCCCGTTCGATCTCCGAAGCATCCCCGCACGAAGTTCATTGAGCGGTACGAGACGGTTTATTCTTTTCTTCCCCACCAGATTAATGAAGTCAAGCCACATGCGGATACAACAACTCCATGTGGCTTCTTTTTTTGTTCTTGATTTGAGTAATATTCTTACAACATATCATAGGATTCTCGCATTGTTCCATAAGGGGTGTTTTTTCTACAATAAAAACAGATAAAGAAGACGGAAGGAGACAATATGTTGGGAGAAACACAAGCTTCCCGGCAACTGGCCAGTGAAAACATGATGGTGCACAAAAGGCGGAGCTATTTGATCAAAAATCATCCTTATTACCTCATGCTTGTTCCGGCGGTGCTGTACTTTCTGATTTTTCGCTATATTCCGCTGGCCGGGTCGGTGATTGCATTTAAGGACTACAATATCTTCAAAGGTATTATCGCCAGCGATTGGGTCGGGCTGCAATGGTTTCATCAACTTTTTACTTTCCCTAAATTCACAGCTCTTTTGCGAAACTCGCTTTTGATCGGATTTTACCAGATTATTTTTGCTTTTCCCGCGCCTATTATTTTGGCGCTTCTGATGAATGAGCTGCGGATGATGAAGCTGAAGCGGGCAGTTCAGACGATCGTATATTTGCCGCACTTTCTGTCGTGGGCCATTGTTGCCGGTCTGGTGTACATGCTTTTATCTGTCCAAACAGGGCTGGTTAATACCGTATATGTGAATTTGACCGGGAATGAGCCGATTAATTTCCTGCAGAATGCAAGCTATGTGAGGACGGTCATTGTTTCCTCGGGGATGTGGAAAGAGGTAGGCTGGGGGACGATTATCTTTCTGGCTGCCCTTACCGGCATCAGTCCAAGCTTGTATGAAGCGTCGACGATTGACGGGGCCGGACGTTGGAAGCAGTTTGTCCACATCACGTTGCCAGGGCTGCTGCCAGCGATTACAGTGTTGTTGCTGCTGAAGCTGGGCAATGTCATGGACCAGGGTTTTGAGCAAGTTTATCCTTTCCTCAATCCGTTAACTTCCGAGAAGGCAGATGTCTTTGACACGTATACCTACCGGGCCGGTGTTGTTGGCGGTCAATACAGTTTTACTACCGCAGTAGGATTATTCAAGTCTGTGGTCGGTTTTGCGCTGCTGCTTATATCCAACAGGGCAAGCAAAGCGACAACTGGGGAAGGGTTGTTCTAGGGGGGGATAGGAAATGAAAATCAGAAAATCACCTGTGGAGAGAACGTTTGAAATTGCAAATATCCTGTTCTTGTTAATGATGTGCGTGATCATGCTGGCTCCGATATTGCATATTATTGCAGGCTCATTCAGCTCTAGGAATGCCTTAACGCACTCCCGTGTTGGCATCTGGCCGGTGGAATGGACGATAGAGAACTACAAGATTGTATTTAAAAATACAATTTTCTGGCGGTCATTCGGCATTTCTGTGGTTGTGGTTGCGATAGGTACGATCGTTAATATTCTGATGACGGTTATTACCGCATACCCGCTGGCTGAGAAGGGTCTGAAGGGCCGTCGAATCGTCATGTTGTTTATTATATTTACCATGATCTTCAGCGCACCACTGATCCCTTCATTCCTGGTAGTCAAGGCCCTGGGTCTCCTGAACACGCTTTGGGCGCTTATCATCCCCGGCGCGCTAAGCGCATTCAATATGATTCTATGTCTGACGTTCTTCCGCTCGCTGCCGGAGGAGTTGTTTGAGGCGGCGCGGGTGGATGGCATGAGCGAGTACCGCATTTTGTTTCGGATTGTCATTCCCTTGTCGGTGCCCATCTTGGTCACGTTGCTGCTATTTTATGCCGTCGGACATTGGAACAGCTATTATGCTGCCATGCTGTATATTTCCGATGCCGCGCTGCGCCCGTTGCAGCTCTTCCTGTACTCGATTGTGGCGCTGGCTTCGGCTTCGGATCTTCAACTCGGCAATTCCGGAGATGATCTGCTCGATACTTCGCCCCAAGGGTTGCAGATGGCGACTATCATTGTGGCTACCGTCCCTGTTGTGCTGATCTATCCGTTTATCCAGAAACACTTTATTAAGGGAGCGTTGATCGGTTCATTGAAGGAATAGGCCGTATAGGAATGAGATATGATGGCGCTCGTCGCCTTTCATATATAGATTAAAACAAAACTGGAGGGTATCAAAAGTGAGGAAAAAATGGCGTCGACATGTAATTATGCTGCTTGTTGTTATTCTGGGAGCCGCCGGCCTGACGGCATGCGCTGCCAATAAGGAACCCGCAAGAGAAGCATCCCCTGCCGCTTCAGGCGTATCTGCTGAGCCGAGCGCGACCCAAGCTGTTGAGGAGAGAGGCAAATTCAGAATGTTTGCGTCCGACTTTAACACCCAGTATCCTGCTGTCTCGTCGATGCAAATTCCTGCCATCAAGCACATGGGGGATCAGACGAATACCGATATTGATCTGGTATTTATTCCTCATGGCCAGTATCTCGATCAATTGCGAATCAAGTTCGCTTCCGGGGATATTCCGGATGTGTATCAGGCATTTGGCATTGCTGATGCAGAGGCGATCCAGAACGGTCTGGCACTGGAACTGGATGATCTTTTGGATCAATATGGTCCGAATCTGAAGAAGAATGTACCGCAATCCGCATGGGATGCGGTTACGATTAATGGGAAAATTATGGCCATCCCTACGCCCGCCTTACGAAATGCCCCGGCTGAGCGGGTTCTCTTTGTTCGGAAAGACTGGATGGAGAAGCTTAACTTGGAGATTCCCAAAACCTCGGATGAATTGCTTGCTGTTCTGAGAGCTTTCAAGGAAGGGGATCCTAACGGGAATGGAACGCCGGATGAAATTCCGTTCACATCTCGCGAGAAATTTACCTGGATGGAAAATATTACGGGCATGTGGGGAGTCAACCTAAGTTCATTCTCGGTCTACAATGATGAGGTGATTCCGAGTTTCATCCATCCCAATACCAAAAAGGCGTTGGAATTTCTCAGAACGTTGTATGAGGAGAAATTGATAGACTCGGAGTTTATGACGAACACCTCCACCATCTGGATTCAAAAGATACAGTCTGACCGGGTCGGGATGTGGGACCATAACCCAACGAATGGCGGCGTTTGGTACCGGGACGTGCGGAAATCGCTGCCGGACAATCCCGATGTTGACGTGATAGCGATTCCTACACCTGTAGGGACTGGTTATAGTGGTCCTGTCGGCCGAGTAGAGCAGCCGGTCAATAAAGCCTTTATCATCTTCAAACAAAGTAAAAATGCCGAGTCCGTAGTCAAATTTTTCGATTGGCTCGCTACGGAGGAAGGCAATGCCTATGCGGCCTACGGCGCTGAGGGACAGGCGTTGACGCGCGAGGGAAATGATTTGATCTACACGAAAGAGAAGGAAAAGGAATATCAGGAAGCATGGAGAAATGCGATCTTCAACAATGTTGAACTGGATTCTGTTATGGACATGGTTCAAAAGGATGAAGTCATCGAAGCTCATGCGAAGCAGGCCGTAGAGATTGCGAGGCAGGAAGGGATCCCCAATCCGCTTGCTGCGATGCCGATTCCGCAATCGCTCTTGTCCCAAAGCGAGCTTGGCAGGGCGGGATCTCTGTTCCAGGAAGCGGCTGCCAAAATTGTCGTTGGTGAAAAGCCGGTGGATTACTTTGACGAGTTTGTGGCTACATGGAAGAAACAAGGCGGAGACAAGATCATCAAGGAAGCGACAGAGTGGTATAACCAAAATGTAAAGAGCACGGCTAACTAAACTGCAAGACAGATTTTATTTCATCGATGGGAGTATGCGCTCGACGGCTGGCATACTCCCTTTCTGTTCATGGACGGACGGATGCCGCTGGCAGCTTTACATTACCCGTGGCAAGTCCTAGAATTGAGGAAAAAAGTTGCGGGTGATGAGCGCTGAAAACTTTAGTAATGAAAGCTTCCACTTCGCTCAAATGGAAGCTGATGGTGATGTTTTTTTTCATCATTCTGCTGATTGTCGTGACGATAGCCGCGTTCTCCTATGTGGAATCATCCCGCAGCATCAAAAGCGATATTGAGCGGTTCAGCACCCAAATTCTGAAAGAGTCCAATCTGAACCTGGAACGGTATTTCAAAGAATATGAGCAATTTCTGGCGAATATTGCAGCCAGCAGAAATTACAGACAGTGGCTGAAGGCTGGCGAGGTAACGGAAAGAATCAACGCTTTCAGCAGTTTGAAGGAAAACTATATTCACTCCTTTGCGGCCATGCATCCGGAAATTCTATCCGTTACCATGCTGAATATTAACGGAAATGAAAATTCCTACACAGGGGACAGAGGGCCTGCCTTGCGCTATGATTATTCTATGAAAAGCGAGGAGTGGATGCCCTGGATTACGATCTCCATGGAAATGAATATGTTCGTGTCTCCCAGCACAAATTATGTGAAGTTTGGCGATGAAAGCATCAGCGACACTGTTCTTACAATTGTGAAGAAGTATGAGTTTACTTCGGAGTTGCAGGGTTACATCAAAATGGATATGACCATTCAGCCGATTCAAGCCATCCTGTCAGAAACGAAAATTGACGCCGATGGAATCGGGATGATTGTAGACCAGGAAGGAAAGATTGTTGCCTCTACAGCTTCCGAACACGCGAATGGACTGTTGCCATCCTTGCGGGAAAGAGGTTTGTTTGCGTTTGCGGAGGGGGCATTCTTCTTAAAGGACAGCAACCAAATGGTCAATTATCGCAGTATTGCCCAAACCAACTGGAAAATTGTCTCGGTTATTCCTTGGCATACAGTGGCGCGAAGCATATACCGGGTAAAGGACGCAACGATCCTGATCGCTCTGATCGGACTTGTCGTCGGCATGGGGCTGGTTGTGCTGGTAGCAGAGTCCAGTACGCGGAGGCTGAAGAAACTAAGAGGAGTCATGTCCCGGACCGACCTGGATAATCTGGGAGTCAGGGTCGACATCGAAGGCAGGGATGAGGTCGCCGAAGTAAGTCGGATTTACAACAAGTTGCTTTCCAATCTGGAGTATTCGCTCAAAGAGTTAAACCGGTCTCGAGCATCCCGGCAGGAGGCGGTTTTATCGGCACTTCAATCGCAGATCAATTCCCATTTTCTCTACAATGCGCTGGAATCCATTAAATCCATGGCTTATCTGGTCGACCAGCAGAACATTGTCAAAACGACGCTGGCCCTGTCTGACATGTTGCGATATGTGTCCAATTACGAGAATACGTCTGTGCCTTTGCGACAAGAAATTCAATATGTGGCGAATTATATGCACATTATGCAAACCCAATTCGGCGAAGATCTGACCTATCATATTATTGAGGGGGCGGGAACGGATGAGGTTCTTTGCCTGAAGGCGGTCATTCAGCCCATTGTGGAGAACAGTATCCGCTATGGCCTGGAGCAAACGGGTCAACCTCTATTCGTCAAGATCGAGACGGTTCGATTATCCGAAGGTTACGTCATGATCCGGATTTGCGATACAGGCCCGGGTTTCGATCAGGAAACGCTGGCGAGAATCAATGGCAAGCTGCAACAAAGCAATGCGGATGCGCATTTCCGGCATCTGTCCAACATTGGTCTGCTTAATGTGCATTACAGGTTGCGGGTATATTATGAGGATGAAGCAGCAGGGATCGCCATCGGCAATCGAGCGGACGGCGCCGAGGTTACGATCGTCTTGCCTGATCGGCCTGTGAGGAAGGGGGCGGGTGTACATGAATAGAATCCTGATTGTGGATAATTCGCCCATCATCCGTACCGGGCTGGCCAAGATGGCGGAGAATTATCCGGGAGAAGTAATGGTTTCGGGAACGGCGGCCAATGGAAAATTGGCGTTGGAGTGGCTGGAAGGACATTATGCGGATATATGCATTACCGATATCAGAATGCCCTTGATGGATGGGCTGAAATTGATTGAATATTTGAATGCTCATTATCCGCAGATGTCCACGATTATCATTTCCAGTTATGATGATTTCAGCTATGCCAAATCGGGCCTGGAACTGGGGGCGGTGGACTATCTGCTCAAACCGGTCAGCCAGGAAAATTTGTATCAGGTATTGGATAAGGCATTCCGGCGTATTCGGGAAACACGGAATCATGCCGCCAATGGGTTGTTGCTGAAGCATTTGACTGCTCATCGGGACTTGATGACACGATGGGTGGAGCATATCCTCTATAACCATTATGACATGATGCCCTTATTGATCGTCGATACTCTCGAAGTGCTGGAGACATGGGTGGAAGAACGTTATGATTTGCTCAATCCTCTTGCCATGGAGTGGCTATATTTGGTGGTCAAGGAGCTAAAGCATGAAAAAAACATGATCGATCTGGAGGAAGGCAAGGACCTGGAGCTTGGCTACAAAATATTGGCCGCCGCCAAGGTGAGGTTTTACTTCCGGATATGCTGTGTCCGGAGGCTGGAGGAAGGGGCGCGGCATTTACTTCAAATGATGAACGGGGCCAGGGACAGCCAGACACGCAAAGCGATCGAACGGGTACAGTCCTTTCTGGAAGATAACTATGCCGACAAACATCTTAGCTTGCAGCAGGCGGCAGATTACACGGGGTTCAGCAAAAATTACTTGTCAAATCTGTTTAAACAAGAAACAGGTGCGACAATTTGGAACTATCTGGTTGATTTCCGCATGAAAAAGGCAAGAGAAATGCTGTTGAACACGGACCTCAAGATGTACGAAATTGCGGATAGGGTCGGATACAGTGAGCAGATTTATTTCTCTCGGATTTTCAAGGAGCGTTATGGGCTAAGTCCGTCTGAATTTAAGAAGAGGATCGAGCAATGAAGCCGTGCTAGATGCCCGGGGAGGCAACAAGAAGAGAAGGTTATCGAAAAGATAGCCGGCTCTTTTTTTATTGTTGATTGAGTAATATTCATACAACATATCATAGGATCCTCGCATTGTTCCGTAAGGGGTGTTTTTCTACAATAAAAACAGAGCAGAATGATAGACCATATAAATAATGAAAATGGAGGATTCAATTGATGAAAAATCTATTATTTCGATTGTTGGTTCTATCTATGTTGATGACGACGGCGATGTCCGCAGGTACAATTGTCGTCCATGCCGCATCGGATGAGTATGACGGCATGAGAGAGAAATGGGTTGATTATTTAACAGGAGGTACAGGGTTTGACCTCAATGATCCCATAATTGCACCCAAAATTGCCGGAATCGGTACGAAAGCGCAAGGGTATTGGGATTCGATGGATAAATCGACCGGAAGGACATATTTATGGAGTGATTTGCCGGACAATAGCAATTCGTCCTTCATTACTTCCCAATATTCCCGATTATATGATATGGCATTGGCGTACAGTCAATATGGCTCAACGCTTTACCACAACGCTTCTTTGCTTGCCGATGTAATCGGCGGTTTGGAATGGATGGACGGCAACCGTTATTATCCCGGCGCACCCAGAGCGACAGATTACAATTGGTGGAATTATCAAATAGGCAGTGCTTACCGGTTATTGAATTGCGCAATACTGCTGTATGACCACTTGACGTCCGCTCAGGTGGCCCGTTACGTTGCGGCAGTCGATTATTATACGCCAGCAATCAATTTAACTGCCGCCAACCGGTTGTCACAAGCCGAAATCGTAATGAAAAGCGGCATATTAAGCAAAGACGCCGGGAAAATGACAGTCGCGCGCGATGGATTGGACGATCTTTATCTGGAGGTAACGGCAGGAGCGGGCATGTATGCCGACGGGTCATTTATACAGCATCATGCAACCGGCTATAACGGCGGTTACGGTTCGGCCTACATACAAGGCGTGCTTAAACTGGTAGATACTTTAAGGGATACAGCGTGGGAAGTCATCAATCCCAATGTCAATAATCTTTACAAATGGGTATATGAGGCCTATGAGCCTGTTCTGTATAACGGCGGCGGGCTCATGAGCATGGTGCGCGGCAGATTCATCTCATACTCGACGCCGGATGGCGGCGCTCGCGAAAGAAACGACTATATGTATGGCATAGATGCGGTCAGAGGCATATTGCTGGCCACACAAACTGCACCGAACAGCAATGACAGACTGTATTTCAAGCAAATGATCAAAGAGTATGTCCAAACCAACTGGTATCAGCCCGTTCTTGCCGGCATGCCGATCTATGAGCTGCTTCTGGCCCAGCAGATTTACAATGACAGCACGATTGCGGCGAGAGGAGATCTGATTGCGCACAAAAACTATCCCGTCATGGATCGTGTTGTCCATGCCCGTCCCGGATATACGTTTGGTTTAAGCATGTTCTCCGACCGGACATTCAACTATGAAAGCATTAACAATGAAAACCTTCACGGGTGGTTTACCAGCTATGGCGCGACATATCTTTATAATCATGATCAAGCTCAATACAACGGCAACTATTGGGCGACAATCGATCCTTATCGCATACCCGGCACGACCGTCGACAAGGCCGTACGCCCCGATTACGACCCGGTCCAGGATGCGGGAGGAAAACGGGGATACCTGCAAAACAACAACAATAAAAGCGCGTGGGTGGGGGGAACAACCCTATCCGGGCTGTACGGCGCAAGCGGAATGCAGCTCAAGGATGTGGGAAGCTCTACCCTGGAAGCCAAGAAGTCATGGTTCATGTTTGATGACGAGATTGTAGCTTTGGGGACAGATATCAACAGTATGGACAACAGTCCCATAGAAACGATTGTAGAAAACCGCGCATTGACCGATACGGAGGATAATGCCTTGACGCTCAACGGCAGTCCGGCGCTTTCCGGCTTGGGGCAAAGCATGGCTGCAAGCGATGTGGAGTGGATTCATCTTCAAGGGAATGTCCCGGATTCCGACATTGGCTATTATTTTCCTGATGGCACGGCCCTGAATCTGAAACGCGAACAGCGAACAGGGACATTTTACGACATTAATCAAGGCGGTATTATTGACGATAACAGAGTCGCCGTTCAGACCAGAAATTATATGACGATGTGGTTCGAGCATGGAAGCAATCCTGTGAATGCTGAATACAAGTATGTTTTGCTGCCCGGTTATTCAACTTCGCAAGTGGCGGCGTACAACCAGAATCCGCAAATTGAAATTTTGGCAAACAATGCGGATATACAGGCGGTCAAAGAAACGACGCTTAACATCGTAGCCGCTAATTTCTGGAACAATGAAACCCATACGGTTGATATGATTACGAGCAACACGAAGTCTTCCGTCATGACCAGGATGACAGGGACAACGCTCGACATCTCCTTATCCGATCCTACCATGAGGAATACCGGGACGGTCAATGTCGTGATTAACAAGGCAGGGCAAACGGTAGTATCCAAGGATCCCGAGGTTACGGTCGTTCAGTTAAATCCGATTGTGCTGTCGGTTGACGTAAACCAGGCCAAGGGCAAAAGCTTTCATGCGCAAATAGAGACGGACCCGCAGGCGGCATTGCTGCCGGCACCCGTATTGGCGCCGGCAGCAAGCACCATGCTCAAGGTAAACCCGACCGACGATGCCTATGTTCGGGATGGAAGTTATGCCGACTACAATTTTGCTTTTGATCCAAAACTGGATATTAAATCGATGCTTGAATCGGCAGGTACGAAACGAAAAGCTTATTTGAAATTTAACTACGGAGATCTTGAAGGAGCATCGGCCAGTTTGGCCAAGCTGAGATTTTATGTGCCGGGCGTAAATGCAGATCCTTCGAGGACAATGAAGCTGTATGGCACGGCGGATAAAAGCTGGTATGAAACGGGAATTACCTGGAACAATGCTCCTGCCGGAACGGCCTATATCGGAAGCCGGGATATATCCAATACGGCTGGTGTCTGGTACGAGATGGACGTGACAGATTACATTAATGCCAATATGACAGACAAGGCAGCCTCTTTCCTGTTAACGGTGGAAGGGCCCAAGAGCAGTACGGGGAATTTTACAGTTTCATCGAGACAGGACCCGGCGAATATGCCGGAACTGATTATATATACGACGGCAAAGCTGAATCCGACAGAGGATACATTTGTGCGGGATGGACAATATGCGGATACAGCCTATGGAGACAGTCCGGTATTGGACGTTAAATCGATCCAGGGATCAGCGGATTTTAAACGCAAAGCTTATATCAAATTCGATTTCAGCCATCTGAGTACAATGCCGGGCGATTCGGCCAGGCTGAGATTCTATGTGCCAAGCGTAAACACAGATTCTTCAAGGACAGTGAAGCTGTACGGCACGGCGGATAAAGGCTGGCATGAAGCGGGAACGACGTGGAACAACGCCCCTGCCGGAACGACCTATATCGGGAGCCTGGGAATATCCAATACGGCGGGCGTTTGGTACGAGATGGACGTAACCGACTATATTAATGCCAATATGACGGATAAGGCAGCATCCTTCTTGTTCGTTATAGAAGACCCGACGAGCGGCAAAGACAATTTCGCCATTGCATCCCGCGAATCGACGGCCAACAAACCGGAGTTGATCATTTCCTATCCGATCCAATTTCATCCGACGGATGATGCTTTTGTACGGGATGGACAATATGCCAATGCGAATTATGGAGCAAATCCGTCATTGGAAATTAAATCGATCAACGGCGGCGCTGATTTTAAGCGCAAAGCGTATATGAAGTTTGATTTTGGCAGCCTTGGCGCCGATGCGGTAAGTTCGGCCAAGTTGAGGCTGCATGTGCCGGCAGTGAATACAAATCCGTTACGGACGGTAAAGCTGTACGGCACGGCGGATAAAAGCTGGAGCCAAGCGGCCATTACCTGGAACAATGCGCCCGCCGGAACAGCTTATATCGGAAGCCGGGACATATCGAATACGGCGGGAGTCTGGTACGAGTTTGATGTGACCGACTATATTAACGCCAATATGACGGATAAGGCAGTATCCTTCTTGCTCGCGATAGAAGATCCGGCCAGCGCCAAAGACAATTTCTTTATTTCGTCCAACGAGTCGGCGGCCAACAGGCCTGAACTGATTCTTGTTCCTTAGTTCATACTGATTTGATTTAGGAGATGCATAGGGATGCTGACAACATTTCTTGACTGGAATGTATTAAAGGATGTTATCACAACGAAACCCGGAATCCCGTCGTTGCCTTCCATAGGGCAAAGAGAGGTGTGGGAGCGAGCGGATCCGGAGCATAAGCAATTTTTTGTGAAGGAAGCCGAGGCATTTCTGGGATATCAGTGGCCTGTGCTTACCGCTACAGATTATATGGATTTTTACAGAACGGGCAACCGGGCATTGTATAACGTTTTTTCCAGAAGACGGGCGCTTGGTTATCTGACTCTTGCGGAATGCATGGAGAATAAAGGGAGATTTCTCGATGATATCGTAAACTGCATCTGGATGATTTGCGAGGAAAGCACATGGGTCCCTCCGGCGCACAATCATCAAGATGTCAGCAGCCCTGCGTTGACCACGATGCCGCTTCCGGATCTGAAGGCCCCTTCTATTGATTTGTTTGCGAGTGAAACCGGAGCGTTGTTGTCATGCGTGTACCAGATGCTCAAGGAAAAACTTGACGAGATGACCCCGCTATTGTCGGCACGCATGGAAGATGAAGTCAGGAAACGAATATTGGAGGTATATCTCGACAGAGACGATTTTTGGTGGATGGGGATCAACAAGACCCGCAAGTTGAACAACTGGACGACATGGTGTACGTCGAATTGTCTGGTCGCTTTTTTGATATTTGAAAAGGATCATGTTGTCAAGGTAAAAGCCGTCGCAAAAGCAATCGCGAGCATGGAAGCGTTCATGGAGCATTATCATCAAGATGGCGGGTGCGATGAAGGTCCCAACTATTGGTCGCAGGCGGGAGGTGCGTTGTTCGAATGTCTGGAGCTGCTGTATATGGCTTCGGATGGGGCAATTAATGTTTATAAAGAGCAATTGATTAAAAATATCGGGAGTTATATTTACAAAGCTCATATCAGCGAATCCTATTATGCCAACTTTGCCGACAGCAGTCCAACGGTAAATGTGATGCCTGACCTGTTGTTCAGATTTGGATTGCAGGTAGAGGATAAAAACTTGATCAGACAGGCGATTGCTGAAAATGCTCGGACAAAAGGAAAGATTTTCGTCCATTCATGGTTTCCGATGTTAAAAATATTGAACGCCGTATTCACGCGGCAGAAGATCGATCAGTATGCTCCGGAACCGTATCCTTATTTGCGAGATGCCTGGCTTCCGGATTTACAGGTTATGACCGCCAGAGAATTTGAAGGCAGTGACAAGGGGCTGTATGTGGCGGCGAAGGGAGGACATAATGCCGAAAGCCATAATCATAATGACGTAGGCAATTTTATTGTTTATCAGGACGGCAAGCCTGTCATTATAGACATCGGTGTTGGCGTATACAGTCGCAAAACGTTTGGACCCGACCGATACGACATTTGGACCATGCAATCCAGGTATCATAATCTTCCGGTTATCAATGGTGTGATGCAGCAGCATGGCGGGGCATTTAAAGCTGCAAATGTTTCTTATGGCATGAATGAAGAGCAGGCATCGATGGTGATGGATATCGCTTCCGCCTATCCCGAACAATCGGGTGTGCAGATGTGTATGCGTACGGTCAGACTTGCAAGAGGGAATGATCGATACGTGGAAGTGAATGATCGTATTCGCTTCCGTCAACCCGAGCACGAGGTCAGCTTTAGCTTCATGACCAACTGTCGCTGCGAGGTCTTGGAAGAAACCATTCGATTGAACGGAGATTTGGGGCAACAGATGTGCATCCAATACGACAATCGGCGCCTAATAGTCGAAATCGAGGAAATCAAGCTGGATGACGACAACCTGCAGAACAACTGGGGTTCGTCGGTCTACAGAATGGTGTTTACCTCAACAAAACCGGAAGTGGAACATGAATTCAAGTTCAAATTTTCGGAAGCGTAATAACCCAAATGGTGGCTGCGTCTGCCCAATCCTTTTAAAGGAGTTTGTTGATCATGAAAACGATTGTTGAAGTATCCAGAGAAATACCGGTTATTGCCGAACCGGATGTGCTTGTTATCGGAGGCGGCCCTGCGGGGATCGGAGCGGCGGTTGCTGCGGCCAGATCCGGAGCGAAAACGATGTTGGTCGAGCGTTACGGCTTTGTCGGCGGCAACTTGACGATTGCCATGGTCAACCCCATGTTTACCTTCCATGATGTCAACGGCAGGCAAGTCATTCGCGGCGTAGCCGGAGAAGTGGTGGATCGCTTGGTGGAACTGACCGCATCGCCCGGGCATGTCACCGACCTTACGTTTGACAACGCCTCGATGACGCCGTTTGATCCGGAAGGGATGAAGCTGATTCTGCTCGATATGCTGGAGGAAGCCGGCGTTGAACTGCTGTTGCATAGCGCTTTCTCTGATGTGCTGGAGGAGAACGGCAAGATCGCGACCGTATTGGTCGAAAGTAAAAGTGGCCGTCAGGCGATTTGCCCTAAATATGTCATCGACTGTTCGGCGGATGCCGATGTCATTGCCCGTGCCGGAGCGCCGTTTGTGAAAGGTCGCGAATCCGACGGAGCGATGCAGCCGGTTACGCTTTTTTACCGGATCGGAGGCATTGACATTCCGGGACTGAAAACGTGGATGAAGGCAAATCGTCACTTGCTCAAGGATCTTCCTACCGATGAAGAGATAGACGCACAGAGCGCATTGGCATTTCTGGGAATGAAAGAGGTCATTAAAGAGGCGATGGAGAAGGGGGAATATCCGAGAGATGCGGCGCCGCGTATCTTGATGTATGAGCTGCCAAGAGAAGGGCAATTCGCGGTGAATTGCACCCGCTTGCAAGGCATCGACGGTACGGACGTACGCGATTTGACCAGAGCCGAGGTGGAGACGCGCCGGCAAGCATGGGAGGTAGCAGAATTTCTGAAGAAACGGGTAGGCGGCTTCGAACATTCGTATGTGCTGGATACCGGCGTGCAGGTGGGCGTTCGGGAAACCCGGCATATCGTCGGCGATTATACGATGACCGAGGAAGATGTTCTGAACAGCCGGGCGTTCGAAGATGGCATTGCCTGCGGCACCTTCGCGATCGATATTCATCCGCCGGAAGGGGAACAGCAAGTATTTACGGGCTCAGGCAAAGCAGTTTACGAAATTCCTTACCGCAGTTTGCTGCCGCAGGGCCTTGATAATGTGTGGGCCGCCGGACGCTGCATATCGGCAACCCATCACGCTTTCGGTTCAGTGCGCGTCATGGCTACCGCAATGGGCATCGGGCAAGGCGCGGGAACGGCAGCGGCACTGGCGGTGGCGACAGGAGCGACCAGTCGCCAGGTCGATGTAAAGCAAGTGCGTGAGACGCTTTTGGCTCAAGGGCAGTATTTGCTGGGCGAAGAGATAAATGATGCCGTTGATGAAGCGCTGAAGTTTCACCGCAATGAAGGATCGGGCAGCAACGCTTCCCACCATAATCCATTTGCGGCAAAAGCATAGGCATTCATGTATGGAAGGAACATCGTCGACAGACGGGCTGTTGGCGATGGCGTGAGAGCAAACAGTTGGAGAATTAGAGATTGGCATGGAATTTTACTGGGGGTTTTAAAGATGATAATCGGTGTTCCAAAAGAAATTAAAAACTATGAAAATCGTGTGTCCCTTACGCCTTCTTGCGTATTATCCCTTACGAAGTCAGGACATCGGGTGCTTGTGGAGAAAGAAGCGGGGCTTGGCAGCGGTTTTAAAGACAATGCGTACACGGCCGCCGGCGCGGTACTGATGGATGCCGCAGCGGATATCTGGAAGGGTTCTGAAATGATCGTGAAAGTCAAGGAACCATTGCCCGCTGAATACGAATATTTCCGCAAAGGCTTAATTTTGTTTGCTTACTTGCATCTGGCTGCCGAGCCTGGGCTCACGAAAGCGCTATTGGATCAAGGAGTGACGGCGATCGCCTATGAAACGGTAGAGGTGAATCGCACACTTCCTCTCTTGACTCCGATGAGTGAAATCGCGGGCCGCATGGCAACTCAGATTGGTGCGCAGTTTCTTGAGAAGCCGCATGGCGGCAAAGGCATATTGCTGAGCGGGGTACCCGGCGTGAAGCGCGGGAAAGTTACGGTTATCGGAGGCGGGGTGGTCGGTTCGAATGCCGCCAAGATCGCTGTAGGCCTTGGCGCAGAAGTTAGTGTCATCGACCTGAGCGTCGACAGGCTTCGTTATTTCGACGATGTTTTCGGGTCTCAAATCCAAACGCTGGTTTCAAATCCGTTGAATATTGCAGAAGCGGTAGCCGAATCGGATCTCGTGATCGGAGCAGTGCTTATTCCGGGAGCTAAAGCGCCCAAGCTCGTCAGTGAGCGAATGATTGAATCGATGAGTCCGGGCTCTGTCGTCATTGATGTTGCGATCGACCAAGGCGGCATATTCGAAACCGTGGATAGGATAACGACGCACGAAAATCCGATATACATCAAGCATGATATTGTCCATTACGCGGTAGCCAATATGCCTGGCGCGGTACCGCGAACTTCCACCATCGCTTTGACGAACGCAACAATGCCGTATGTCCTGCAAATAGCAGGCAAAGGAATAAACCAAGCTGTTATAGACAGTCCTGCGCTGAAAAGTGGCGTCAACACGATGAAGGGTCATCTCGTTTGCGAAGCGGTTGCGGCGGGGTTCGGAGTCCCGGTTCGTTCCATTGGGTCAATGATGGATGTCTGATAAATAAGCGCCTGATCTGAAGCGGTCAAAGTGGATATTTTTACACATAGCTATAGTTTTAGGAATTTGAGTAAAAAAATTGGGAAGTACCCAAGTGAGGTGTTATCGGAATGGATAACTCAGCAGGCAATGTTATACACAGATCGGCTAAAGATACGTTAACCCCTGTGGAACTAGATCATGGGGACAGGTTGGAATTCACGCTTCGCAACGGCGAAGTCCGCAAACTGGAGCTGGTTTCATCTAAGGCGCAAGTACTGCAAGGAAACGATTCTGCGACTTCTCAGTATAACTTCGAAGCCGTTATACGAATCGATGGAGAAACGCTAACTTTAGGAAGGATAGTACCAGCGCAAAGCAGTTTTTACGAACCGTTGGAAATTCGCGGAATGCGGGTCTGGCTGGATGCGGTCTCGGACATATTCCAGAGAGACGGCGGATTCTTGCTGGAGAAGGATGAGAACATCGGCATTACTTGTCAGCCCCGAAAGAAAGCCAGATTCGCAGTCAACGACTTGAACGATCCGATCTGCCCGGAGATCATCGGCCCGTGGTATCCGGAGGTTTCGGATTATATCGATGTTACTCGATGCTATCGCGGGGAAAATACGTGGATGGGACCGTTCGAAGGTCGTTTGGCGCACGGCGGACTTGATGTCAATATGCCATCCGGCACTCCTCTGTATGCTCCAATCCGGTTCGATGATCATTATTTGTTCCATTCGTTGGCAGCCGGCGATAACAATAATCGATGGAGAGGCATCAGGAAATGGCCTGACGGATCTGTATGGTGGCTGCAAGCCCATCATTTGAACGAAATGCTGGTACCCGAGCGCGGCCCCTTGGCGCAGGGCGTCCATTATGCCAACACCGCGGGCGTATACACAGGCGAACATGAACACACCCATTTCGTATTTCGGATATTCGAAGAAGGAATGGATTACTTCCTGGACCCATGGATTATCTTTTGGCAAATCTTTAGAAACCGTTCATCGTGAATGCTGCGATTAACCATGTGCTAACACGTTGGCCCTAACCGGGCAAAACCCGGCTACAGCATCCCAGCAACAGCGCATGTTGGTCCTTACCGGGTAAAACCCGGCTACGGCATCCCAGTGCGCTCAGAACGTTAAAAAGGTTGCCGAACGAGCATGGCGTGGTTTACAAAGGGAACCCTTGTTGGTATAATCACAGTAAATTAAATCCATGTCGCGAAGCACGCGCACACCTCGATATCCCGCCATACGGCGAGATGCGAGGCAGCGCGTGTTTTTTTGTGTCATCGGAGCCTGCTTGAGGCAGGGCATTATGTTATAATGGGGAGGACAAATGGATGAAGAACGAAGCAGCCATTGAAGAAGGCAAGCGTGCGCTTGCGACGGAGAGATTGAACCCGAAGAACGACTACTTGTTTCGGCGGTTATTCGGAGAAGAAGCGGGAAAACGTCTGTTGATCAGCTTGCTGAATGCGGTGCTCGGACGCAGCGGCAGCCAGCGTATAACGGACGTGGTTATGATCGGCGAGACTCATCTGGGCGGCGAATGGATTGGCGACAAGGAAGTCGTCCTGGACATTCTGTGCAAGACCGACAGAGGGGATACGATTAATGTCGAAATGCAGATTCGGCGGTTTCCGGTCATGGAGAAACGCAGCTTGTACTACGCGGCCCGGATGATGGTCGGCGCGATCCACAGAGGGGAATCATATACCGGGCTGCGTTCAATATCGACGACCCGCTGCACCGTTGGCTAAGATTTCTGGAGCAGGATGCGACACCCGAACAATTGCAGGAATTGATGGAGGTGGATGAGATGATCAAGGAAGCGGAAGACCGCCTGAACGAACTCGCCAGCGACGAAGTAACGCGGCGGTTGTACGAGATGAGGGAGAAGGCGCTGCACGACCGGGCCACCTGGCTGGAGGACGCTACGAACGAAGGCATAGAGAAGGGCATTGAGCAAGGAATGGAGCAACGCGATAAACAAATCGTGCTGCGGATGCTTGCGAAAGGATTCGCGGTTGACGATATCGCCGAAGCGACGGGAATCGACTTGCAGCGCATCGAATCGATTCGTCGAAGTCGTATTTGAAGTTAATCTGCACAATTGCTCCGGTCATCGAATAATCGGCAAGCGCCGCCAAGGACTTTCGGAGTCCCTGGCGGCGCTTCGTCGTCTATACTCAAATCGGCGTTTCGCCATTGTTGACGAACTTGATGTTTTCCACCCTCACGCTGAGCTGCCCGGATGGCACGTCGAGCTGATACGTCTGGCCGGTCTTGGCCAGCAGCAATTGATAGCCCAGCGGGGACAGCACCGAGACGCGGTTGCGGTCGGGATCGGTCAGATGCGGGAAGACGATCGTCAGCGTCTCCGTGGGCGCATCGTCTCCATCGTCCAAGTAGCGAATTTCCAATTGACTGCCTATGAGTGCGGTTGCGTTTATGTTTTCCGGCGTCGGATCGGCGCTGACCCGTTCCACCTCTGCTACATAATCGGCGATCAGGCGCTCTGCGGCGCTGCGTTTCGGCCCGAAATCGGGGAAATATTGGTCCAGGAAGTTGAAACGCTCTTCGTCGAAATAGACAAGCTGCTTGACGAGCTGCGATCGGGAGCCTTGATACAGCGTACTATGGCTCATCGTAGATCATCCCTCCTTCCATAAACGTGCCCATGCCATTATACTTGCCGCTAAGCGTTCTCATGCGAATCCCTCCTATGCGAATAGAGGCCTCCGCGCAGGAGACCCTTACTCGCATTATAGCAAGGAACGCGAAGAAAACCAATCAACATTAATCGCATACAGCATAACGTAGGGATGAAGGAGATCGGTACTTCAAGAGACCCGTATGGCCCTTCGCGGCGAGCTAATAAATGTACGAGGAGACGGGGACATGCGACTATTCGTCATTCGGCATGGCCAAGGGTTAAACAATATCGGGAAGACCGATATTCCCGACTGTGCGCTCACCTCGCTGGGCGAGCGGCAGGCGCGGCGGATCCCGGCCTTCTTCCGGAAGATTCGCGTGGATCGGATCTATTGCAGCCCGCTCGTACGGACGATCCGAACGGCGACGCCGCTCGCGGAAGCAAAGGGATTGCCGATCGTGCTCGTTCCCGAGCTGTCGGAGCATTTCAACGGGAGTCGGCCGCACTACGGAACCTACGCGTGGGAATCTTGCGGCAGCATCACGGCGAAACACCCCCATACGAAATTCGTCGAACGGCATGACCCGCAGTTGGCCTGGTGGCCGAAGTGGCCGGAGTCGCTGAAGCAAGTCGACCGGAGGGTGAGGCGCTTCTTCCGCACGGACTTGAAGCCGCTTCTGGCAACGGACAAGAACGTCGTTGTCGTCGGCCACGGCGCGAGCACGGCCAGCTTGAAGCGGCTCATTTGCCCGAGAGGCGTATACCCCGCCATTCCGGGACCGGGTGACACGAACGCGGTCATTTACGAATACCGTCTGAATGCACAGGGACGCTGCGTCGAATACGGGATGCATACGAAGCATATCCGGGATTGCCTGAGTCCGAAAAGAAAGAGGTGATGCCCGCTCGAGCGAATGGCCGGCGTCAGCCCGAAGGAATACCGAAAATAGCTAGAGCCCGCCCGGTCTGTCGTGACCGCGGCGGGCTCTATTCAAAAGTTCCGATTATTTTTATTTGCGCAGCATGGCGACATCCGGCGTGCGGACCCGGATCGCTTCGCGCGCATGCGGCACGATCGTCGGCGCCGGTTCGCCGGCCTGCACCATCCTGGCGATCAGTCGGGCGCGCAAGTCGTCGATGACCTCGCTGTACCTTTCCAGGTGGATGATGTTGTCCAGTTCATGCGGATCGGCATGCAGATCGTAGAGCACCGCTTCCTCATAGACGTCGGAGCCGGCATCGCGCCATCCGTCCTTGCCCGCGGCAACGACGCCGTATTTGTAGCGCTCCGTGCGAAGCGCCCGGGCGACCTGGGATTCGCTGATCTGCACGAACACTTCCTCCGGCCAATCTGCCTGCCGCCTGCTTGCCAACGGCAACACGGATCGGCCCTGCACGTGGTCCGGCACCGCGATGCCCGCGGCATCGAGCAGCGTCGGCGGCAGGTCAATCAGGCTGACAAGCTCGCGGATCTGCCCGCCCGAGCGGAAGCCGGGGCCGTACAACGCGGTCGGCACCCGGATCGAGCTGTCGTGCCAGGAGCGCTTGTACTCGCTGTTGCGCGTCTTGAAGTGGCAGGCGTGATCAGAGGTGAACAGGATGATCGTATTGTCCAGTTGATTCAAGCTGCGCAGCGCGTCCAGCACCCGGCCCAGCGCTTCGTCGAGCCGCTTGACCATGCCGAAGTAGCCGCCCAGGCTGCGCGCCGCATTGCCGCCCAATTCCGCCAGGTCCGGCGGCATCCACCGGCCCGCATAGCGTTCGGCATAGCCGTGCGGAGCCGGGTAGTTGTCGAAATTGTTCTGATGATGCGGCTCCAGAAACGACAGGAAGAGGAAGAACGGGTTGTCCTGCTGGCCGTCGATATAGCGAATCGCCGCATCCGTGAGCGCATCTACGCGATAGCCGGGCAAGCGGACGGGCTCGCAATCGTTGCCGTATACGACCGTATCATAGGCGTCGGAAGAGAACTCCAGCACGTTCGCCGCCAGCCAGTATTCGTAGCCGCCGCGCCCGCTCTCCGGTACCGGTTCCTCGTCCGCCAGATGCCATTTTCCGATATAGCCGGTTTGATAGCCCGCATCTTTGAAATAATGAGCCAACGTGCGCGAATCCGGCGGCAGCGGGATGCCGTTGCGGTAACAGCCGCTCTCCGTGGCGTACAGGCCGGTCTGCAGACAGGAACGGGCCGGGCCGCACACCGGCTGGCAGGTGAAGCTGTTGAACAAGTGCGTGCCCGCCTGCGCCATCCAGTCGAAGTTGGGCGTCAGGCCGAGCGGATTGCCGTGAACGCCGGTCGTATCCCAGCGCTGTTGGTCGGTGAAAAAAACGACGACATTCGGTTTCTTGCGAGCTTCCAACGCGATTCCTCCCCGATTGGCGTTCCTGTATCGCCAATGGCTTCTATTCGAGAAGCCATTGGCGACGATAATCCGGTCGTTTCCCCCTTAGGCTTGTACGACGCGAAATCCGCAATTGCCGCTGGAGCTGTCCGGCGTATTCGAGCTTCTCGCCGCCACGCGATAACGGTTGCAGTACGAGCGGTGACACAGATAGGAGCCTCCGCGCATCGACCGTCTGCCCGTTTCCTGCTCGAATCGCGGGTTCTCCTGCGCCGTTGTCCGGTGATAACCCGGGCTGAACCAATCGGCGCACCATTCCCACACGTTGCCGGACACATTGTACAGGCCGTAGCCGTTGGGCTCGTACGCATCGACGGGAGCCGTTCCCGCGTATCCGTCGCTCGCGTTGTTTTTGACCGGAAACTTGCCCTGCCAAATGTTGCAGCGGTGCTGTCCGTCCGGCTTGAGCAGGTCGCCCCACGGATACGTCTTGCGTTCCAGCCCGCCTCTGGCCGCGTATTCCCACTCCGCTTCCGTCGGCAGCCGCGTGCCGGACCATTTGCAGTAAGCTTCGGCATCGTTCCAGGATACGTGTACGACCGGGTGGTCCATGCGGTCCGCGACGCTGGAATCCGGTCCCTCCGGCCGCGCCCAGCAGGCGCCTTTCACGACGTACCACCAAGGCGTCCCTTGCGGCACGCTGGCGACATCCTGCTTCGTCGCTTCCGAGACGAACAAGTGGAACACGAAGGTCCAGCCGAAGCGTTCGGCTTCGGTCACGTAGCCCGTGTCTTCAACAAACTTTTGAAACTGGGCGTTCGTGACCGCATATGCGGAGATGGAGAACGGATCGACGCGAACCGTGCGGATCGGTCCTTCGCCATCGGCGGGAAATCCTTCTTGCGCATCCGTGCCCATCGAGAATTCGCCGCCCGGGAGTGCGATCATCTTGTGATCCAGGTCAATGGCGGAAGCTGCCCCGGTAAGGTCGGGCTGCTCTTGTTGTTCGGAGAGGGGATTCAATTGCAAATCCGTCCGTTTGGCGGCGCAGCAAGCGGGTTGCTGTAATGGCAGTTGTTCCAAGTCAAGCGCTCCTTCGCGTGTGAGGTGTGACAAGCAACCGTGTTGTCGTTATCCGTACACGGCAATGCCGACCAAGCCGGATAGCACGAGTACAGTCAGCGGATGCTTGCGCATGAGAAGCAAGGCGGCAAGCGATCCGGCGAAGATGAGAATCTGGCTCCACGTGTACCAGCTTAGCTTCGCGATCATGCCGGAATTTTGCGCGAACAGGATAGCGGCATACAGGATCATGCCGGCAACGATCGGTCTGAGGCCGTAGAAGGCTGATTTCACCAACTGATGATGCTGGAACCGGTCGAAGGCTTTGCCGATGATCAGAATAATAATGAAAGAGGGGAGAAAAATAGCGATGGACGCGACGACGGCACCGAGCATGCCTCCTTCCCTGAATCCGACGGCAACCGCAATATTGGTGGCGATCGAACCCGGCGACATGCCCGCGACGGCAACGATATCGGCCAGCGCGGTCGTGTCCATCCACTGGTGGCGGTTCACGACTTCTTCCTGGATCAACGGGATCATCGCATAGCCGCCGCCGAACGAGACGAGCCCGATGATGAAGAAGGTAATGAACATATCGATTAGCATTTGCATTCCCCATTAGCTCTTATTATATCGAATAATCGTAAACTTGCTCGTCTTGCGCGGTTATTTTCGCGGATTTCCCCATGCGTTCCTTGATTTTCACGATGATGATTCCCGCTGCGCCGCCAATGACGATCAGCCATGCCGGATGAATGCGCCCGCTGCCGAAGAACAACAGCGCCACGGCAGCGACGGCAAGCGCGCCTGTAGCGAAGTCCACGATCGCGGTCTTGCCGATCTTGATGGCAGCGTACACGATCAAGGCGACGACGGTTGCCCGAATGGCGGTGAAGGCAGCCTCGATTTTCGGATTGTCCTTCGCGACGGTATAGAACGCCGTAAGTCCGATCACGATGCAGAATGTCGGCAGGCAGATGCCCAGCAATGCGGCGATGGCGCCCATCACGCCGGCGATCCGATAGCCGATGAAGATCGCGGAGTTGACGGCCACCGCTCCCGGCACCGACCCGGCTACCGCGAACACGTCGGCCACTTCCTCCGCTCGCAGCCAGCCGCGCTTGTCGACGACTTCCCGTTCGATGACCGGGATCATCGCATAGCCGCCGCCGAACGTGACCGGGCTCATTTTCAGGAAGGTTACAAAAAGGACTGACAGCTGCTTCCAGTTCATGATGAATGATCTCCTTCTTTCTTGTGCCTCCGCTCCACTCATTATAGCATCTTTATTTCATTTTGGAATAAAGTATTCACGATTTGGACTATCAAGGTTGCTTATAGCCGTTAATTCCGATTGACTTTATGTATTATTGAAAAATAGTCGGTGCAATCAATTGAGGTAGCTTAGCGGAAATCGGTCGTTTATAATAGAATTAAATAATCCGATTCCATCACTCGGAATAAGCGGGGACTGCCATGTCCATTTTCAGACCGATTACGCGAACTTCCCCGAAGAAGTTCATCTATACGCTGATTGCCGAACACGGCACCCTCTCCAAGGCGGAGCTGCTCGCGCATACGACGATGACCAGCAGCACGCTGACGAGATTGCTGGAGGAGATGGCGGCGGAACGGTTGATTCTGACCGCCAAGCTGGGCCCGTCCAGCGGCGGCCGCAGGCCGATTCTGTACGAGACGAATCCTTCCTACGGCTATTTCTTCGGGCTGGAGATTTCCCGGTTCCATTCCTCGCTCGGGTTTTTCGACATGCGCCTGAACCCGATGTCGTTCACCCGCTGGCGCATGGACGAGGCGATGACGCCGGGCCGGTTCGTGGAGCATGCGGCGGCGAGCATGAAGGCGATTCTGCAAGATCACGGCATTGAGCCTTCCCGGGTCGCAGGCATCGGCATCGGCGCGGTCGGCCCGCTCGACAGGGAGCGGGGGACGATCCTGAAGCCGATGTATTATCCGGCCGCGGGATGGGCCGACGTGCCGATCTGCCGCATGCTCGAGGAGGCGACCGGCATTCCGGCGAAGCTGGAGAACGGCGCCAATACGGCCCTGGTCGGCGAGCACTGGTCGATGCGGCACGCGAATCCGCAGCACATGCTGTATGTGCATGCGGGCGTCGGTCTTCGATCGGCCATGATGTCGTACGGTCAGATCATTCACGGGTCGATCGATATGGAAGGCGCGATCGGCCAGATGATCATCCAGACGGACGGACCGCGGCTGCATGAGGACGGCAACTACGGCGCGCTGGAAGCGTTCGTGACCGTGCAGGCGCTGGAGCGGCAGGCGCAGTCGCAGGCACGGCTGGGCCGCAGCCCGCTGGCGGACGTTTTCCCTTCCCTGCAGCCGGAACAAATCCGCTACGATATGCTGCTCCAGGCGCTCAGGCAGGAGCATCCTTATGCGGTTGAATTGTTTCAACGCTCCGCAACGCACCTTGGCATCGGCCTGGCCAACATGATCAACATGCTCCACCCGGAAACGATCATTTTGGGCGGCGTGTTGATGAACTCGAATGAAAGCTACTATCGAACGGCGATCGAGACGGCACGCAAAAACACGTATTATTATCCGGAATACCAGCCTCAGTTCTCCAAGGGCGAGCTCCGCGAGGACGCCGTCGCCGCCGGTGCGGCGCTCATGGTGTGGCGAGGGCTGGAGTTGTAAATATTGCCGTAGATCCATAAACCGTTACAACCCAAGAGCTGTAAGGGATGCGGCTGTTTGTGGATAACTTGCGGTCGCCTATGTGTTTGAGACCTGCTTCACTGCTTTTGATCTTACCAAGTCGGTACCTGCCCGCTGGAAACCGATCCCGGCGTTGCGAGGGTGTTGCTGGTAGATTTGCGATGATCGGATGTCGTAATCCCCTCAGCCAAAGGCGGTACACTCATTACCGCGGTTTGGGCGTTGCTATCCAAAAACCAGACCGGCACGGATCTGCTATTGACGGTGACATGGGAATCTGGGGATTGGACAAATAATGCGTATAGGAATAGATAATGGAATCTCTTCCTCCCTTCACTTGGGTTAAAACGATACGATGATCCGAAACCATGGCAGCCCTTTGGATGTTGTCCACAGTCGAAAGAATATAATCGGGTGTTACCGGAGTATTCTCGTTTACCCATTTCCCCGAAAGGAACCAATCGGTTAGGGGATCCAGTATAAACCCGGTCATCCAAGCAGATTGAACCGTTCCATCCGTTGCCGTTAACGTATGGGATGCATATGTCGGATATTCGGTGCCGCTATGAAATTCACCCGACCACAACACTCCATTATCGTAAGTCGTTACTCCTGAAAAAATCAGCGATTTTGCGACAAGATTACCCAAGCCGTCATTGAGACGACCGAAGGGGTCATCAGCCAAGCGATGAAGACGATCGAGAAAATTCAGGACGAAGGACGCCAAGTTATGAGACAAGTAAAGCAGCGTTTGACGAATGCCGCAGAACGGACAGCAAAGCTGGTGAATCAAGCGAAGCTAGTCGTCTCCGGCACACGAATCATTGCCGATCGGATCGTGAGCTTCTTTGATCCGGAAGCCAGACCGATCAAGAAAGGCAAGCTGGCTAAAGGAACGGGGTTTGGTTACAAAGCCCGGATTGATGAAACAGAAAGCGGCTTTGTAACTGGCTATGCCGTCTATGAAGGCAATCCGTCCGAAACACTGGTTCAAAGATCTGCAACGTTACCGTGCAGCCGGTGAGGCAAAGATTAGCCTCTTGAAACGGAAGTACGGACTCGGCCGCAGCAGGTATCGGGGCCTTGTCGGCTCCAAAACCTGGGTCGGGCTCGGAATCCTGACCCATAACCTTCAAAGAGCGGCCAAAATGCTCAAAATGGAAGTGAAATAAGGAATATACAGGTAAAACAGATTTATCAATGGTGTGATCGATGTATAAAGAAGCTGCTGATAGGCTTGGCAGCTTCTTTATTTGCGATGGCTATTCAGCGCATTTTCCCTGTGGGGGTGCGGCCCGTTACAGTTTCATTCAAAATCCCGGTTTAATTTAGCCACGGACGGCGGATAACCCTTCAACTTCTTGAACACTTTGCTGAAATAGAAAGGATCCTCAAATCCGCATCTGTATGCCGCTTCCGCAATTGTAAATTCACCCCCAATCAACATATTTTCGGCATTATCGATGCGAAATCGATTAATATACTCGCGAACGCCCATACCGGTCTGTTTCTTGAATAAAGTGCCGAAATACGAGGGGTTCAAGCCCTCACTTTCCGCCAGTTCCTGCACATCAATGGATGAATGGAAATTTTCCTGTATGAAGTCCAGCGCGTTGCCGATGTGCTTATTCACGATATTGTCATGTTTGCGGTACACGATCAGGCGATAATACTTGTGCAAAATGTTCAAAAGAATTGCCGCCACTTTGATCGGGTAACCGGAAGCCTTTTCCGTCCATGCGGCGTTCAGCTCGCGATACAGGATAAGCAGATCATCATGCAGGCCGATGGCGGTTCGGACGGGAAAAGGCAACGCGGCTTCCCCGCCGTCAAAGTAAAAAAACCACAAATTGGCTGCGTAAGCGACCATCAGGTGTTCGGGATCCATCGTCGCCCGCCGCAAACTTCTCCTGGGGATGCAAATTAGGTCACCTTTACCGGCTTCATAAGCGACGTTATTAACGTAATAAGTAACCTTCCCCTCAATTATGTAAGTCAAATCAATAAAATCGATCTTTGTTTCAGGCATATCCCAGCTTGGCGTACAACGCCGATAAATAAAATATTGCAAGTCGGGTATGATCTTCAAGTTGTCGTCAATCATCCGGTTTCACCCCATAAACCTAGAAATTTTACAGGCAAAACGTCTGTATTTTTCCATGGATTCTATCATACCAGTAAAATACAATGAACGAAACAAGTTATCGAGAAGAGTTTATCCAGGGAGAGCAACACTCGAAATACTCTGCGTTTGCAGGGCCATTTTGTACAATTTCCCTAGGGATAAACTTAATTTGATAACAATTATGAAAATGCTTACATAGCATAATGAGGTGGTTATGGGACGATAAGGAATACAAAAGATGCGAAAATGTGTTGGTTGTGGCAGTCGAAATTTATCGACGGGCATAGGCTTATTGGAAATATAACAAAGAAGGAGAACGGGATATGCAATTAATGAATCGGATGATTTCAATGCTTTTGATGGCGGCCATGGTTATCGTTTTATTCGATACGAACGCTGTTTTTGCCGACGGCGGCGAATCCGGAAATACGCAGTACACCGCAACGGCGAACGGGACGGCGAATGCGACGAACTCAACGCTTGTTACACTTGAATTTGAAAGTCCCGTACCGGATTTGAACGGGGACGACATTATGCTTACCCCCGGCTCCGCCAGCGCGACGAAAGGCGCTTTGACCGCGGTGGGAGGGACGGACGGCGCACAATACAACCTGGCGATCAGCGGGGTTACCGCCGAAGGCGACATCAACCTCCAAATTGTCCGGGAAGGCGTGGACAACGCGGTGAAGACGGTCAGCGTCCACAAAGCCCCAATCACCTTCACTGCGGCAAATGTTGGCGGCACGGCGTTCGTGCGCGACAGCGCATCCATCACCCTGACCTTCAATGCGGCGGTGTCCGACCTGTCGGTTGACGATATTACGCTCAGTCCCGGCACGCCTGCCGCTGTTTCAAACAATGCGGCAGCAATGGCCGGGAAAGGCGCTCTGACGAAGATAAGCGATACAAAATACGAGCTTGCGCTCGTCAATATTTCCAAGACCGGCACGCTTGGCCTTCAAGTAAATAAGCCGGGGGTCGAGGCGAACAAGAAGAACATTCTGGTCAATGCCAAAGTTGACAAGACAGCGTTGCAGGCAGTTCCGCCCCGGGAATATTTCCCGCAAAATATTACCGATTTGCCCAAGTCGACGGGTCTGAACGATTTGTTCGAATTTCTGGATCCTGCTGCCGGCACGGACGGCCGCGTGGATTCCCCGGCAGACTGGAATGCGCGCAGGGACGAGCTGAAGGACCTGATCCAATATTATTACTATGGCAGGAAGTACCCGACGTCCAAGAGCGCCATCACGGTAAATAACCAGACCAACCAAATCAACGTTACGATTGCGGATAACGGTTCTACCGTTTCGGCAAGCCTGGGTTCCGTTACCGTTCCTTCGGGTACCGCGCCGGAAGGCGGCTGGCCGGTCATTATCGCCTTTGGCTTCGGCCAGACGTCAACGGCGACCGCCAACGGCTATGCCGTCATCAGCGTGACGAACTGGGGGAGCAGCAGAACCGGGAATTATTATAAACTGTATCCGTTCGACCCCTACAGCTACGATTTCAACACCGGCTCGATCATGACGGCGGCGTGGTCGGTCTCGCGGATCATCGATGCGATGGAGATCAGCGCAGCAGCGAACGACGGTGTCAATCAGTGGAATATCAATCCGTCTAAATCCATCACCACGGGCGTATCCATCAACGGCAAATACGCGCTGATGTCGGCGGCCATGGACGATCGCGTCGGAGCGGCAGCGCCCGTCGACAGCGGACAGTCCGGCTTATCCAGCTTCCGTTACACGGCTGAAGGCAAGTTGTTCTACTACGACTCGCCGATTGACAAAATTTATCGCAGAAACCAGAAAGGCCTTAACAGCATCCAGTACTCGGGCGAATCGTTCTGGATGGGCCTGGGGACCGCAGCAGGATTCCATCAACAAACGGATATGGATTATATGCCGTTTGACTCGCATGCTGTCGAGGCTTTGATGGCGCCAAGACCGCTCATCGGATTTACTGCCGACAACAATTTCGATTGGACGACGCCACCGGCTTCCATTCTGGCAATGACGGCAGCGAAGGAAGTTTATGAGTTCCTGGGCAGCGATAACATCGCTGTGCGCACGCGCGACGGTGCCCATGCCATTCAGAACCGCGATGTGCCGTTTATTATTGCCGTCATGGATAAGACATTCAGCGACAAGCCGCTGGAAGTCAAGAACCTGTTCAATGACAACTATGGCGTCGGAACGTACGACAAGATTTCCGATATGTCCATTTATCCCTACGACATTGACAGCTCCTACTTGCGTTGGTCCCGACCGGGCAAATATACGCTGTGGGCCGAAAATGAGATTGTCACGGCAGGAATTCCGACGACAATCAGGGTTCATTCCGACGCCCAGCAGGTTAAACTGACGATTCTGGATGCGGATAACAAACCGACTGACGATACATGGACGGCCAGTGTGGAGGACGGCATCGCAGAATTCGCATTGACCGGCCAGCAAGTCAAGATCGGGCGTTACGAAGTGACGACTGTCGGCGCTGTCAAAGACAGCAAGACAGTATACTTCCAAGGTGTCGACCTGGCAACCGCCCTGCGTCACGGCACGGCCAGAAACGATAACGGTGCCGCTGTTATGTATGGTTTCACCAGCAAAATCAACAAAGACTTGGTTGAGGTCTATGCAGACGGCGTAAGATTGACGCAATCCTTACAGGAAGATACCGAAAAAGCATGGATTCTCAATTACGGGGTAACGACCAATCCGAACGAGAACAATCTGATCAAGAACGATGCTTTCAGTGTCATCACGCTGAAAAAATTGCAAATGGAGGCGTTGCCGGGCAGCACGTTCGAAATTTCCATCGATAAATCCAAGCTGGCGAATAACCAGGAAACCGTCAGTTGGAGCGCTTCGGCAGCCGTACAGAAGATTGGTCCCCAGCCAGACTGGCCGCCATATCCCAACAGCGCGAGCGACGACGGGACCAGGCCTGTCATTCCGCCGACAACGACCAATTTCGATGCCGACGTTGATTTCGCCCTGGGTGACGGGGGACACCTGGCGAACGGCGCAAGCATGACGGTTTCTTTCAGCAAACCGATGTACAGAGGGGACTTCGGCATCGGCGTCGACTTCTCGGACGATTTCACGCTTGCATGGGCGGATGACAATCAATCGGTCGATGTAACATTCAACGATATTACCAAGAACGACGGTGAAACGGGCAACGTCTACATCATGCGATTGGCAGATACCGAAGGCAACAGTATCGCGGCGCCTATCCAGCATTCGTTCACAATGCAGACGGCAGCCGGCGCAACGTTAAGCGGCACGGACAGCGTACCGGCCGGGGACAGCTTTGCGCTTGCCTGGGGATTAACCGGCGTGACGGGCGACGTGTTCGCCGAGGATATGACGATTACCTACGATGCGAATGAACTGGAGCTTATCGCGCCGCCCGCGTCGAAAGACGGATCGAAGTTCGTTGTTGTCGATTATCTTGCCGATACGCCCGGCGTGCTCCGCGTACTCGGCGTGCATCTCGGCGAAGGGCAAACGTCCCCCAACGGCGATCTGATCAACCTGTCGTTCAGGGCCAAAGCAAGCGCGCAAGGCGGCCAGACCGACGTGACTGTGACGAATGTGGTTGTGGCGGACGGAGACGGTGTGGAAACGGCGCTGGAGGGTGCGGTGCATACTGTCCATATTGTTGTAATCAGCAAGGCGACATTGAACGCGCTTATTAACGAAGCGCAAAATACGTACGACCAAGCCGTCGAAGGCAAATTGGTCGGGCAATATCCGTCAGGTTCCAAAGCCTTGCTGCAAACGGCGATCAATCAGGCGACACTGGTTGCCAACAATCTGGTGGCCACACAGGTTGAAATCGATTCGGCGGTTGCGCAATTGAATGAAGCGCTGCAAGCGTTCGAGGCTTCCGTCATCAAGAAGATGCCAACCGATTACAACAACGACGAGAAAGTCAGCGTTGGCGACTTGGCGGTTATGGCCAAATCGTACGGTATGACCTCAGCGGATGCCGGATGGGAGCAGGTCAAACACTTCGATATGAATGACGACGGGGTCATCGACATCGTAGACCTTGCAGCACTGGCTCGCATGATATTCGAATGGTAATTTGAAAATTTGCATGACGCAGGATCGATTTGCAAGAAGGGCGGAGGCGAAAGATTGTCTCCGCCCCTCAATGATGAAATGGATCAAACTATTCTTCTAGGCGAAAGGACATGTTCCCAGCAATGATAAGAAAAAAAATAATCGCGGGCATGCTGGCGTTGCTTATAAGTTTGACGGGATTTGCTTCCGCATATGCGGCTGGCGGTGATGCTTCCGCCGACGCGCCGAATGGGAACGCCGCGTTCGAATTAAAAACCGAGCAATCGAATGACAGTATTACAGTGACAGTTATCGGCCATCGTCTGGATGATGTGTATGCATTCGATCTGGCGTTTCAGTGGGATGCAGAGTATTTGAAATTCCAAAAATTCACGACACCCGTAGCGGGATTTTCCATCGAACCGCTTCCGAAGGAAAACACATTGCACGTCGCTCATACGATGATTGGCAAGGTCGCCGGCGTCAGCGGGGATGTCGAGCTTGCGCAGCTATTCTTCGGGTTCGAGCGACAGTCCGCCGCTAAGACGAGCATTCTGTTAACCGACGTAAAGCTGGTCGATTCCCAATTGAACGACATCATCCTTCCGACTAACGTGGAAGCGGATACAAAGACGCCCATTGCTTTTACGGACATAAGCGGCCACTGGGCGGAGGCTAATATTCGCAAGGCGGTTGATTTGGGCTTTATTGCCGGTTATGGAGACGGAACATTCCGGCCGAATCAAGCAGTAACCCGCGCGGAGTTCGTGACGATGCTGGTACAGGCGTTGGGTATCGAAATCAGCGAAGACGGGGCATCAACCGGGTTTGCTGACGTTATTCCGTCCTGGGCAGCGTCCTTTGTCAAAGCCGCGGTGCAGCAGGGACTTGTTTCAGGTTACGATGACGGTGCATTTCGGCCGGATCGCCTGATTTCAAGGGAAGAAACGGCATCCATTGTCAGCCGAACGCTGAAATTGCTAACTAACGATTCGGCGGTGTTGGGTTATAACGATGCAGAGGATATAGCTGTATGGGCCCGACCGTACGTGGCTGCCGTCAGCAAGGCACAAATGATGGTCGGCAGAGGCAACCGTATGTTTGCACCCAAAGCTTTCGTTACAAGAGCGGAAGCAGTGACCGTTATTTTGTCCATGCAAAGTGCTGAATCAATATTCTAAAACTTTAATGATGAAAGGAGAGCCAAGCCATCATGCACACTGTTAAACGTTGGGAAAAGTGTCTTTCCCTTTTGGTTGTATTTGCATTTGCATTCACGACAGCCGTTCCCGCTGCGCTTGCTGATGAGAATGCCGGCTCCGAGCCGCAGCTGTCGCCATCCGGTCTGAATTACGATCAATATACGCCGCTAAAGGAAGTGTACAAAGATTATTTCATGGTCGGCACGACCGGCGCCGTGAAAGGCCCGACCGGTTATCATTTCAATGCGTATACGCCCGAGAACGCCATGAAACCCCAAAGCGTGCAAAATACCAAAGACACGTTTAACTTCGGCAGCCTGAGCAGCTTGCTGCAAAGCGTTACTGCCTTGTCGGACGATATGAATTTGATCGGGCACACGCTTGCATGGCACTCCCAAACGCCCAATTGGATGTGGGATGCACCGCCAGTCAGGTATGACCAACGGGGCACGTTCGACAGAGACACTGCCTTGGCCAATCTCAATGCGCATATCGATGCAGTCCTTGGCGAGTACGGGGACCAGTTGTACAGCATCGATGTGGTCAACGAAGCGGTTGGCACGGCAAACCCGACCGATTGGAAAGCCTCGTTGGACAAAGGGGAAGGATGGGTTTTGGCGATCGGCTGGGAATGGGTCGAGCTTGCCTTTGCAAGGGCGGCCAAAGTTGTTGACGAGAATGGTTGGAACGTCAAGCTGTACTATAACGACTTCGGCCTTAACGATCCTGCCAAGGCCCAAACCGTCTATGCAATGGTGCAGGATATCAACGCGAGGTACGCCGGAACGCGGCCGGGCGGCAAACAATTGATTGAAGGCATTGGCATGCAGGCGCATTACAACAGCAGCACAAAAGCGGAGGATGTGGAAAATACCATCGCCCTGTTTTCAACGCTGCCCGGTGTAAGCGTCAGTATTACCGAGATGGATATCGAATGGCCCAACGCGGGTACGCTCACCCCCGAGCAGGCTGTTGCGCAAGGTCAGAAATACGCTCAATTGTTCCAGGTTTTCAAAAAATACGCTGCGGGCTCCGGTAATACGACGAGCAACCCGAAGGTGCTGGAGCGTGTAACATTCTGGGGAGTCGACGATGGCAGCAGCTGGAGAAGCGCCAGCTTGCCGTTATTGTTCAACGCCCCATCCGGAACGAACGTCACCGCCAAGGAAGCGTTCGTCGCCGTGCAGGATCCCGATGCGTATTTGGCGTTAAATCCCGTATCGGACGAATCCGCGCCCCAAACGCAAAAGTCCGTGGACGGCGTTCACGTCTACGATGTAAGCAAAGGAGATTCCTGGTCCGGCGCAAACATCATTCTTGGCAATGATGCAAGCGTATGGCCATGGTCGACCGCAGGCGCGGACAACAAGATAGCGTTCGTCCCCGAACCGGACCAAACATATCGTCTGACCGTCAATTACACCGCGATGGGCACGGCATCCATACGCGTGCGCTGGGTCAGGGACGAATCCAACAGCGGTTATACGTCGCAGGACGGTCAAGTTGTCAGTACGTCGCCTTACAGCACCTCGCTGAATCCAAGCCAGATTGCGACCAGAATTCCGGCTTACTTCAACAGCGGCATGACCAACGGCAACACCTATACGTTGAAGACGGAAATTAAACTGGACGGTACGCAGCCATCTGAAGGTTTGATCGGCAATATTGCCATCCGCGGCGGCGCCGGCGGCAACAACTTTACGATCAACTCGCTTACTGTGGAGAAAATCGGCGAGGGCGGCGAGGGCGATACGCTGCTGGTCAATTGGCCTGACGGGATTGACGAGCCGGGAACGGAACCGGAACCGGATCCCGACCCGGAACCCGAAGCGCCCGCCATCGTAATTCCGCCTTCCGGCCTGACTTATGAGAATTATCCGGCACTGAAGGACGTCTACGAAGACTACTTTAGAATGGGCATTTTTGGCGCCGGCGAAACCAATGCCCTGGTCTATAATTTCGCTTCCTATTCACCCGGCAACGAAATGAAACCGGAAAGTACACAGAGCGCCAAAGGAACCTTTACGTTCAGCGCTGCGGACAACGCGTTCAACAACCTGTTGAACAGAAATCCGAACATGCTCTTCTACGGGCACACGCTGGCATGGCATTCCCAATCGCCGACCTGGATGTGGGATGCTCCGCCGGCCAGGTACGGACAGCCGGGCACATATGACTACGATACTGCGCTGGCCAATCTGAACAACCATATCGAGAATGTGCTCGAGCATTTCGGCGGGCGTCTGGAAGGCGTCGATGTGGTCAACGAGGCAGTCGGCACGCCTGACCCGAATGACTGGAGGGCATCGCTGGCAAAAGGCGAGGGCTGGTATACGGCTTTGGGCTCGGATTGGGTCGAGTTGGCATTCCTGAAGGCTGCCGAAGTGGTTGACAGCCATCCGGAATGGCATGTGAAGTTGATCTACAATGATTTTGGTCTGGATTCGCCGCAAAAAGCCCGTGTTGTCTATGAAATGGTTAAGGATATCAACGAACGTTACGCCGATGTTCGGCCCAACGGCAAACCGCTGATCGAAGTCATCGGCATGCAGGCGCACTATAACGCCGCAACGAACGTTGCAGATGTTGAGAGTGCGATCCAGTTGTTTGCAACAATTCCGAACATCAACATCAACATTACCGAAATGGATGTCGGCACACCGCCTATTGGCGTACTTACGCCCGAAAACGAGAACAATCAGGCGATGAAATTTGCTGAGCTGTTCCAGGTTTACAAAAAATATGCCGCAGGTCCGGCCAATCATACGAACAATCCGAAAGTGATTGACCGCATCAGTATTTGCGGTGTAAGAGACGCGACCAGCGGATGGCGCGCAGGCGAATTTGCACTTCTCTTCACCTCGGGCGGATTGGCCAAACAAGCATTGGTAGCTGTATTGGACCCTGGCGCGTTCCTCGCTGCGCATGATTACATTTTGCCCGATGAAGGCGAGGAGATTAAACCGATTGACGGCGTCTACGTTTATGATGCCAGCAAGGGCGACGCCTGGTCCGGCGCGAATATCGTTCTTGGCAATGATGCCGGTGTCTGGCCTTGGTCGACAGCCGGCGCAGACGGCAAGGTTGCCTTCGTTCCGGAGCAGGACGCAACTTATCGCCTTTCCTTCAATTACACATCCAACGGCACGTCTTCCATTCGCGTTCGTTGGGCCAAAGATGCCGAGAACGGCAATTACACCGATGCCGACGGGCAAGTTGTCAACAGCTATCCCTATTCTGCCGGCCAGGTCGCCACGCATATTCCGGCGTATTTCAACAGCGGCATGGTGAATGCGGGAAGCTATACCTTGAACACGGAAATTAAACTGGACGGCTCCGAGCCGGCCAACGGTTTGATCGGCAATATCGCTATTCGCGGCGGCGGTGGCGGCAATGCCTTTACCCTCAACTGGATCAAGGTGGAGAAGATCGGCGCCGGCGGCGCAACTGACACATTGCTGGTCAATTGGCCGGAGGGGATTGCCGAGCCGGAACCGGGGCCACTCGCCGGCGCAACGTTAGGCGGCGCAGACAGTGTGGCGGCCGGAGACCGCTTGCCGCTTGTCTGGGGATTGACCGGCGTAACCGGCGACGTATTCGCTGAAGAATTGACGGTAACATACGATGCCGACGAACTGGAGTTGATTGCGGAGCCCGCATCGACCGACGAATCAAAGTTCGCTGTCGCCGATTATCTTGCCGACACGCCCGGAGTATTGCGGATACTTGGCGTTCACCTCGGGGATTGGCAAACGTCCCCCAATCAAGATTTGATCAAGCTGTCCTTCAGGGCCAAGGCAAGCGCGCAAGGCGGCCCGACCGACGTGACGGTGACGGATCTGGTTGTAGCGGACGGGGATGGCGCAGAAACGGCGCTGGAGGGCGCGACGCATACGGTCAATGTCATTGTGATCAGCAAGTCGGCATTGAACGCGCTGATTGACGAAGCGCAAAGTGTGCTTAATCAGGCAATTGAAGGCAAGTTGATCGGGCAATACCCGGCAGGTTCCAAAGCCTTGCTGCAAACGGCAATCAATCAGGCGTTGGTTGTTGCCGGCAATCAGGTCGCCACGCAAGTTCAAATCGATGCGGCCGCCGCGCAGTTGGATGAGGCGCTGCAAGCCTTCGCGGCTTCCGTCATCACGAAACTGCCAGCCGATTACAACAATGACAATCGAGTCAGTGTAGGCGACTTGGCGGTGATGGCCAAATCGTATGGCGCAACTTCGGCAGATGCCGGATGGGAGCAAATCAAGCAACTTGACTTGAACAACGACGGGGTCATCGATATTACAGACCTTGCAGGACTGGCCCGCATGATCTTCGGGTGGTAATTTGAACATTTTGTGTTGCGTGGAATCGGTCAGCAAAAAAAAGGGCGGGGACGTTAATCTGTCCCCGCAAACCACAAAGGAGTGAAAAAGGTTGCAAAAGCAGATGAAAAAGCATGCGTTAAAATCATGGTCCACTATTCTTTGCGTCGCAGCGCTTGTATTGTCCATATTCCCCTTGTTGCCGGCTCCGTCAGCGAACGCTGCCGACAACCCGGTAGCCCGTGTAGACTGGAATATCGAACACCAGACCATGGATGGTTTGGGCGGATCCATTGCTTTTAACAAAGCCGCCAGCATGAAACGAATTTACGATATGAACGCCGTAGCCGGCAGACAATTGCTTGATCTCTATTTCAGTCAGGATAAAGGAATCGGCATTGAAATCGTTCGCGTACTTCTGGGCGATGGCGGCATTACCAATCCCGCGACTGGGGCAGAATGGGGCAATCGTGATTATGACGGTCCCAGCGACACGATCTGGCCGGCAGAAGCAACCGGATTTGTTTGGGACCAGCCCGATTGGGCAACTAAGAAAGCCGAATTTGATAAAGCCCAAGTCTGGTTCATGCAGGAAGCCATGTCGTATGGGGTAAAAACATTTTACGCCGACGCATGGTCCCCGCCTTATTGGATGAAAACAAACAATAGCGTGCTGGGGGCAGCCAATGCCAAGCTGGCGCCTGCGCACTATCAGGATTACGCGGACTATCTTGTCGAGTATGCGTTGGGATACAAACGCGAATTCGGCATTCCGATCACCCATATCGGACCCACCAATGAATCTGAAGCATCGCACCCTTCTTACTCCGGATTTGTCATTTCGTCTGCGGAGTATAAAGATTTTATTATGAATTACTTGGGGCCGACCCTGAAAAAAGCGATCGACGACGGCAAATTTGCCGAATTGAACATGGATCCGCCGAAAATCGTCGGGCCTGAGGGAACAAACTTGAACGCGTCCTTAAGCTTGGGTGGCGCGACATTGACCGACCCGAATTCAAGCCAGTATATCGACGTGTTTTCCACCCACCTTTACGGCACTTCGAATTTCAATAACGGACCGGTTACTTCTACGGGCGCAAGCGGGGCTTATCCAGACTATCTGCGAAATTTCAGACTTTGGCAGACGGAGTTCATGACGCAGAATAATTCGAGCTCGGCAGCTAGCGCAAACACGCAAATCTACCGTAATCAAACGATCACCGACGGCGTGAAATGGGCCAATTTATTTACCAATTTGTTTACAAGCGATCCGGGTTTCAACGCCTACTTGTGGTGGTGGCCGGTCGGCAGCAACGGAGCGGACGGTTCTGATTTGATCCGCTTGGCAACGACGGGTTCGCCGCAAGGAAACGGCTCGACGGTTACGGGTGAGTATCGGGTATTCAAGCGGTTCTATACGTTCGGGAACTTCTCCCGCTTTATTAAACCGGGTGATATTCGCATCGACTCGACGCGTGTTCCCGCGGCAGGATTAAATATATCCGCTTATAAAAATTCCGAAACCGACGATTTCTCCATCATTGTCGTAAACAGCGGCGCGACCAGTCAGCAAGTCACATTTGATCTTGAAAGCTTCCCGGCTGGCGCATCGGCGATTGTCGGTTATCGCACATCGGCAAGCGAAAACCAGAAATTGCTTGACCCGATTGTCATTCAAGAGGGTACATTTACAGCTACGATACCGGCCGATACGGTGACGACTTTTGTGCCGCAAACCGATCATAACCTTCCTGGTCTGACCAGCAAACGGGACATTTTCTCCACGCTCGAGGCTGAGGACAACGACGGTGCGTCTGGTGACTTCCAGGCTATTCCTGCTGGCGCCGGTCAAGCATTGTCCGGTGTTTCCAACGGCGATTATATCAAATTTGCCAACATCAACTTTGCCGACGGTTCCGCAAACGGCGGTATTGTCAGACGCCATATTCTAAGCATGAATGCAGTCGTTGCACCCATGAAAGGCGGGATCATCGAAGCACGCATCGACGACCCCGTCACAGGCAGAATCGTTGGCTCGTTCACTGCAGCTGCCGGCGACGGCACCCAGTATAGTTCCATTGCGACCCAAATGGATACGGGTGATAACGCCGCCTATGGCTATCACGACTTGTACCTTGTATTCCGCGGCAACGGTTCAGACTTATTCAATATCGATCGTTTCGAATTTGGCGAAGTCGCTCTTCCTTCTTCATCGCTTCTGACGAACGGCAGCTTTGAGGCTCAGCCGTCGACAAACTGGGTCAGAGCTTACGGCAATACGGGGACAACGTTGACGCTCACTACCGGCCAGAATTATTCGGCGCCTGTAACTGCGACGAATTCCACGACTGCGAATTCGCTTATGGTGACAAACCGGGCGGAAGCTGCAAACGGACCGTCGCAGGTCATTACCAGCAAATTGACAGCCGGTCAGTCCTATAAAGTCAGCGGATTTTTCATGCCTTCGACGGAAGGGGCGACCGGGCGCATCAGTTTGGTTGCGCTTGATGCCGTCGGCAACGTTGTGCATACGCAAACGATCGCCGAAAGAAGCGGTATGAAAGCGATGAATTGGTCGCAAGTAAATGCCACGTTTATTTACGAAGCACCCGAAGTGGATTTTGCAACAATGAAGGTCGTATTTGCCGATTCGTCGACGGAAACGATGTATCTCGATGAAGTGGCATTGGTTCCTTATGTAGACAAGTATGAACTGATGGACGTTCTTTCCGCCGAATTGGATCAGGGACGTTATTCCGGCGGGGCGTGGGCCACGATTGCAGATCTTCGGAATGACGGTTGGACACTGGTCGGCAACCAGTCGGCCACGCAAAGCCAAGTCGGCGCAGCGGTGGCCGGGTTGAGGGATGCTTACGGTCAGGTGCTCAGCGGCGCAGTGTTAAGCGGCACAGATCGTGCAGCGGCCGGGGACAGCTTCACTCTGGCATGGGGATTGACGGGCGTAACCAGTAATGTATTCGCCGAGGATCTGACGATAACCTACGATGCCGGTGAGCTGGAACTGATCGCGGCGCCCGCGTCGACTGACGAATCCCAGTTCATTGTCATCGATTATCTGGCCGATACGCCCGGGGTACTGCGAATGCTTGGCGTTCATCTCGGGGATTGGCAAACGTCCCCCAATCAGGATTTGATCCATCTGTCTTTCAGGGCCAACGCAAACGCGCAAGGCGGCCCGACCGATGTGACGGTGACGAATTTGGCTGTCGCGGACGGAGAGGGTGTGGAAACAGAGCTGGAGGGCGCGACGCATACCATCCAAGTTGTTGTGATCAGCAAGTTGGCATTGAACGCACAGATCGACGAAGCGCAAACTGCGCTTGATCAGGCAGTTGAAGGCAAGCTGATCGGGCAGTACCCGGCAGGCTCCAAGGCCCTGTTGCAAGCGGCAATCACCCAGGCGTTGGTTGTTGCGAACAATCCGGTCGCCACCCAGGTTCAAATCGATGCGGCTGCCGCACAATTGGATGGGGCGCTGCAAGCCTTCACGGCTTCCGTCATCACGAAATTGCCAACCGATTACAACAATGACAATCGAGTCAGTATTGGCGACTTGGCCGTGATGGCCAAATCGTACGGCGCAACTTCGGCAGATGCCGGATGGGAGCAAATCAAGCATCTGGACCTGAACGAAGACGGGGTTATCGACATTGTAGACCTTGCAAGAATTGCCCGTATGATCTTCGAGTGGTAATTTGAACATTAGTGTTGGGAAGGACCGATTTGCAAAACAAAGGGCGGGGGCGATAGTTTGCCCCCGCCCTCTATTTCAGCGCATTTTCCTTGTGGGGGTCGAAATAATCGCCTAATTCTCTCACAAACGCGCCGCTGGCCCGGAATTAGGCGAAGTTTCAACGCTCCGCAACGCACTCAGTTCTCCAAAGGCGAGCTGCGCGAGGACGCCGTCGCCGCCGGTGCGGCACTGATGGTATGGCGGGGGCTGGAGTTGTAAATAAAAAAATATAAACTGTGTTATAATCGCAATGGAAATCGGAATCCATTAGCGGAGGTAGAAGTGGATGGCAGAAATTCGAAGCTTGACGGACGACGAATTGAACGAGGCGGCGAGAATGGCGGATGCGGTGTTTCGCAAGGAGGGACAGACCTCCATGAAGCGCGCGTATCCGTTCATTTTTTCCGCAGCCGCGGCGTCCTGTTCGTTCGGCGCGTTCACGAATGACGGATCGCTCGTTTCTTTTATGGGCCTGGTGCCTTGGGATATCCGGATCGGCGAGGCAACGGTGCATGCATGCTCGTTAGGCTCCGTCTTTACGCTGCCGGAAGCAAGAGGGCAAGGACTCGCAAGCGATATTTTACAGCACATCTACCGGTACATGAGGCAGATGGAGGCGCCGCTGTTGTTCGTCTCCGGCATCAAATCGCTGTATGCGCGCACCGGGTGCGTTCCGTTCGGACGAATGTTCCGTTTCTCGCTGCATGGCGATGCGGCCGAAGCCGTCCGGGGCCGGGCGAACCGTCCGGATGCGGCATGGTCGATCCGCGAGGCGCGCGCGGACGATCTGTACCGCATGCATGAGCTTGCTGCCGGGCGGCAGGCAAGGTACGAGATCAGCGTTCGGGAACTGGGCGCTCTTATTAAAGCAGAGGGGTTTGCCAGCAATAAACGGCAGACTCATCGGGTGTTGCTGGCGGAGCGTAACGGCCGCACGGAAGCCTTTCTCGTTGTTGGCGCGTCCGACATCGAAGATCGGCCAGGCCTTGTGATCGAATACGCGGGCGACCCGCAGGCTATCCTGCGGTTGGCGGCGGAATCGGTCTTGTCCTGCCGATTGTCTTCGCTTGATTTTGCGGTTCCATGGCATGAATGCGAACTGGCGGACAGTTTGCGTTCCGCAGGCGTGCCGGCCTCGGAAATCAACCATTCCGGAGCGATTCGGATTGTTGACGGTCAAGCTTTGATCCGTCAGATGCAGCCGTGGCTGCAGGCGAGAATGCCTCAAAGTACAGCGCAGACCCTGCAATTGACGGAGACGGGAAACGGCGAGTGGCTGTACACCCGCGGAGAAGTCAGCCGCACATTATCCGCGCAAGAAACGGTCCGGGAAATATTCGATTACGCTGACGGGGACACAAAACCGCCGGCTGCGGCCCGCGAGGCGTTACCGGTTCCTCTTCCTCATACGGTCGGTCTATGTTATATTTAACATACGAATGTAACGATCGTTATGTTGGGGAGTCCAACAGATGGGAGTAAAGAGCGAATGACCGTAACGAAGAAGGAAATTGCCGATTATCTCGGCTTGTCGCGAGCGGCGGTATCGCTGGCGCTTAACAATACGCCGAACAGCACGCTCTCCGAGAAGACAAGGCAGCGCATCCTGACGGCCGCCAAGGAGCTCGGATACCGCGAATCCGAAGTGGCGCCGAAAATATGCTATATTTTTTATAAACGCAATAGCGACGATCCGCGGTATTTGGGAGAATTGAAATCTGCCGAGGAGGTGGCGAGCCGGTGCAACTATTCCATCGTATTCATGAATATTCCGGGCGAGCCGCAGCATTACAAGAGGCTGCAAAGCTTCCTCAAGAGCTCCGATATTATCGGCGTTATCGTCACCGGTGCGCTGGATGACAACATCATTGAGCTTGTCGAAGGATCGGGCTTGCCGCACGTCTTCTACGGGATGTCCGAACGCAACGATATTCACAAAATTTCTTACGATTTTCGAAAAGCGGCTTACCAAGCCACCCAGTATTTAATTTCGCTGGGACACACGAAAATCGCCTTTTTCTCGGGCAGTTTGAATTTGCATATCCACAAGGAAGAGCTCGAAGGCTATCGCAACGCGCTGCAGGAGTCCGGGGTCTTCTTCGACAAAGCGATGGTCCAGGTAGGCAAGGAAGAAGACGGCTACGAGCTTTGTTCGCGGGCGGAGGTGCTTGATCTCGATTATACGGCAGCGGTATGCGCCAATACCGTCATTCAGTTCGGGATTTTGCAAAGGCTGAAAGAACGCGGCATTCAGGTGCCCGGAAGCGTGAGCCTGATCGGTACCGGATTTACGCAGCTCGTCAAGCAAAGCGTGCCGCAATTGACTACATTCCATGCGGATTCTTCCTCTCGCGAGCAGGCGGTCGACTACTTGATCGATTGCATTCGCGAGATGCCGTCCCAGAAACGGCAAATCCGGATTGACAGCTTCGAATTATTTTCGGGCGGTACCGTTGCCATATGCAAAGAAACTGAATTTGCGAATTAAGCGGGCAATAATTGCATACACTAACGCGTGTTATGAATGGTGAAGCCGTGCATCGGAGAGCGACCTCCATGCGCGGCTTTCGCGCATGACCGTGTGTGATAATACGCGTGTTATAAAGATATAACGCATGAAATTTTTAAAAATTACACAGTTTATATTGCGTTGCAAATGCTTTCATGTTATCGTGATTAGGTAATCGATTACTATCGACGAAAAGGGAGTGTTCATGTGAAAAAGAGGCTTGGCGTCGTTTCTGTGTTGTTGGTTGCTGTGATGGTGTTTATGGCTGCTTGCTCTTCTTCGAATTCGAACAAAGAGGAGGCATCCGGCAGCCCGTCCGCCTCGAATCCGGCAAGTGCTTCCCCGTCCGGCGATTCGTCGAAGGAGCCGGCCAAGCAAGTGACCTTGAAGCTTGGTCTTCCGGGCAGCTACGATGTTACGAGCAAGGAGATCGTGGACGGGTTCATCGCGTCGCATCCGAACATCAAGGTGGAAATTCAGGAAGCGCCGTGGGGCGACTTTACCTCCAAGATCTCAACCCAGATTGCCGGCAATACCGCACCTGACGTATGGCTTCAGGAAAACGCGGCCATCCTCGGATACGGCAAACGCGGCGTAGCCGAAGATCTCTCGCAGTACATCGATCGCGATTTGGCCGCCGGCGACTACATCGATGCGCTGTTTGCCGCCAAGACGCCGGAAGGCAAAGTATGGGGCGTGCCGCACGGCATTAACCCGATTGCCCTGGCGTACAACGAAGATGTGTTCAAGCAGGCGAACATTGCGGCGCCGACGGACGATTGGACCTACCAGAATCTGATCGACGCCTCGAAGCAGTTGACCGAAAAAGACAAGCGGTTCGGCTACGTGGGCAATTCCTCGATTACAACCGGTTGGTTCCCGTGGATCAAGCAAGCCGGCGGTTCCGCGCTGGACGCAACCTTGACCAAGGCCAACTTTGACAATCCGAACACCGTGAAGGGCTTGTCGGACTTGATCGCCGGCATTCAAGGCGGATACTTCACCAATGCGGACTTCGTCAAGGCGAACGGAGGAGAACTGGAAGTGTTCGCGACCGGCAAGGCAGCTATGATGATGTTCCAATACAGCCAGCAAGTATCGATCAACGACAAGTTCCCGGACACGAACTGGAACGTCGTGAAAGTGCCGAAGGCGGCTGACGGCAACCGTTATGTGCCGATGGTGACCAACTCCTGGCTGATCTATTCGAAGGCGTCGCAGGATGCGAAGGATGCGGCATGGGAATTCCTGAAATACTACCTGAACGAAGAATCCCAGGCGATCGTGGCCAAGAGCGGTTCGACGCTTCCTGTTCGCAAGTCGGCGCTCGATCTGTTGAAGGACACGCAGACGAAGCCGTTGAATAAAGCGGCTTACACGGAAGGGATCGCCGAAGGCGGCGTGACGCTTGACGAGAACGCATCCTGGTCGGAATGGCGTCTGAAGGTGCAGCAAGTCGTCAACGAAATGGTAGCCGGCAACGTCAAGGTAGAAGACGGAGCCAAGACGATTCAAACCGAAGTGCAGAAAGTGCTTGACGACAACGCATAATCGAATGCGCCGTGTTCCGGGGATGAGGCGCTGCGCGCCACCCCCGGAATATGGGAAGGGCAGGAAAATTCATGCATAAACAAGGTTACTGGGGTTATATTTTTACGCTTCCTTTTCTGATCAATATACTGGTCTTTATTGTTTTTCCCGTCGGGTTTTCCGCCTATATTTCCTTTACCCGCTGGGACTTGTTCAACCCGCCCGAGTGGGTGGGCTTGCGCAACTGGATTCGTGTCATGGAAGGCCGCGAATTCTGGATCGGCATGCGGAACGTGTCGGTGTTCGCGCTTATATTCGTTCCTGTCCAAACCTTGTTGGCGTTCGGCGTTGCATTCCTGTTGAATCAGGCGATCAAGGGCAAAGCGCTGTGGCGTCTCTTTTATTTTCTGCCTGTCATTACGCCCTGGCTTGCCGGCGGCGTCGTGTGGTACTGGATGTTCAACTACCAATACGGCGTTATCAACTGGCTGCTCGGCGGTGTCGGCCTTTCGCCGATCAAGTGGGTGGACAGTCCGAACTGGCTGGTCGTCGTTTCCAGTATCGCCTTGGTGAACGTATGGAAAGGTCTCGGACAATCGATGATCATCTTGCTCGCGGGCATGCAGAACGTGCCCAAGGAAGTGCTGGAATCGTCCCAGATCGACGGCGCGACGGGGTGGAAGCAGTTGACCAAAATCGTGTTTCCGATCGTGACGCCGATGGTATTCCTCGTGATGATCCTGTCGACGATTGCCGCCTTTCACGCGTTCGACGTGTTCCTGGCGCTGTTCGGCTCCATTACGGCAGGCATTCCGGAACGGAACGTGGTGCCGAATCTGATTATTTATCGCGACGCGTTCCTGTTGTTCAAGATGGGACCGGCGTCAGCGGCGGCGTGGCTGTTGTTCGTCATCGTCCTGATCATTACGCTGTTCCAGAAGTACTTTGAAAAAAGGTGGGTGCATTATGACTAAAACCACCCCTTTCGGACTCAAGGTACTGATCTATGTTCTGCTGCTTGCCGGGGCCATTGTCATGATGTTTCCATTCGTGTGGATGCTGTCTACTTCGTTCAAGACGCTTGGCGCTGTCGCGCAGATGCCGCCGCAGCTCATTCCGAACCCGTTCTCATTCGACAACTATGCGGAAGTGTGGAACAAAGTCGAATTCGGCCGCTATACGTTCAACAGCTTCTTCATCGTCACGTTCGAAATGGTCGGATCGCTGCTGTCGTGCGCATTTGTCGCATTCGGGCTCGCGATGTACAAATTCAAGCTCAGAGGCTTGATTTATGCATTCATGCTGGCTACGTTGCTCATTCCCGGTCAAATTACGATGATTCCGACCTACTTTATCTGGAAGGAATTCAATGTGCTGAACACGTATGTCCCGCTGATTGCGCCGTCGTTCTTCGCCGGGGCGTTCGGGATCTTCCTGCTGCATCAATATATCAAGTCATTGCCCAAAGAGCTGTACGAATCGGCCGTAATCGACGGCTGTTCGCCTCCGGGCATCTTTTTCAGAATTTATTTGCCCTTGTGCAAGCCGGCGCTTGCCGCACTCGGCATCTTCACCTTCATGGGGGCATGGAACAATACGCTCGGCCCGCTGATTTACCTGCAAGACAGGAGCATGTACACCCTGCCGCTCGGGCTGTTGTATCTGAAGAATGAATCCTCCATCAATCAAGCGGTCATTATGGCAGGCGCGGTCATTACGACGACGCCGGTCGTCATTGTTTATCTGATCGCCCAGAAGCAATTCGTGCAAGGTATCGCCTCAACAGGGCTTAAAGGCTAACAAGTCAGGAGATGTTTGGAAATTGAAAACGTACGTCATCGCGGGGGCCGGATCGAGAGCGCTGTATATGTTCGCCAAGCCGATGGTTACAGAGTGGAAGGATCGCATCCGGGTGTCCGGCGTTTACGATATCAATCCGATGCGCGCAGAGTTGCTCAGCAAGGAATGCGACGGTATTCCGGTCTATCGCGATTTTCACGAGATGCTGGCGCAAGCAAGGCCCGATGTCGTGCTGGTCGCGACCGCGGATTATACGCATCATACCTATATCATTCAGGCGCTGCAGGCCGGGTGCGACGTGATTTCCGAGAAGCCGATGACCATCGATAAAGACAAATGCCGGGAAATTTTGCAAGCCGAGAAGGAGAGCGGCAAGCGGGTTACCGTTACGTTCAATTTGCGCTTCTCTCCCTATTTTGCGCAAGTGAAGCAGTTGCTGCTGGACGGCGCGATCGGGGATATTTACCATATGCAGCTGGAATGGTTTCTGGATCGCAGCCACGGCGCCGATTACTTCCGCAGGTGGCACTCCGAAATGAAGCACAGCGGCGGATTGCTCGTTCACAAATCGACGCATCATTTCGATATCGTGAACTGGTGGCTGGACAGCGCGCCCACGGAAGTGCATGCTTTCGGCACCCGCAGGATGTACGGCGACAACCGAACGCGCAAAGGCGAGCGATGTCTGACCTGCGACTATAAAGATAGCTGCGAGTTTTATATGGATATCGAGGCCAATCCGTTCATGACCGAGCATTATTTGCAGACTGAGCAGGAAGACGGCTATATTCGCGACCGCTGCGTGTTCGATGAACGGATCGATATCTACGACAACATGTCCGTGAACGTCAAATACGGGAACGGCGCTTTGCTCACGTACTCATTGATTGCTTATAGTCCGTACGAAGGATGGCGCGCCTCGATCAATGGCAGCGAGGGGCGGCTGGAACTGTCGAACATATACCGCAATGCCGATATGACACCCGGAGAGAGCAACTGGATCAAGCTGATCAAGTCTGACGGATCGACCGAGAACATCGAAGTCATCGTGTCCGCAGAAGGCCACGGAGGCGGGGACGCCAGGCTTCGCCAGGCGCTGTTCGAGGGCGGCGTCGCCGATCCGCTCGGTCAGCAAGCCGGCAGCCTGGCGGGAGCCGAATCGCTGCTGATTGGAGCAACCGCCAACCGTTCCATTGCGGAAGGCAGAGCGCTTCCGTTTCCTTGCCCGCAAGATTGGATGCGGTAATATCGGAAGCAAGGAGGCCGTTCCCTTGAACCAGCCGGAAGAGTTGGAACGCAAAGTCATTTCGCTGTACGACACGCAGGACCAATTGAAGCGCCATATTTACGATCGGGCGGACCGCGCGTTTGTCCGAGGCGATCAAGAGCGGGACCGGATCGCGACCAGGGACCGGCTGCATGACCGGCAGCAGGCGATGAAAGCGGCATTCCTGAACGCAATCGGCGGCATTCCCGGCCGGGAAGCGGCCATGAACGCCGTTGTCGTCGGCAAGGTTCAGGCAGAAGGTTATCATATCGAGAATATCGTGTACGAATCGCTGCCGGGGTATCGCGCAACGGCTAATCTTTATTTGCCCGATCGCGCCGCCAATGCGGAATCGCCTTGCCCGGCAGTGCTCTTCCTGTGCGGACACGAACAGGAAGGCAAGCATAGCGCCTATTACCATCAAGTGATCCTGCGGTTCGTCGCGGCGGGGCTGGCCGTTATGGCGATCGATCCGCCCGGGCAAGGAGAGCGGATTGGCGGTCTTCGCGATGAAGAAGGCCGACCGGTCTGGGGGACGGGCGAGCATCAGCGCGTCGGGATCCGGTGCTATCCGCTCGGAGAGAGCATCGCCAGATATTTCATCCTCGATGCGATGCGGGCGATCGATTATATGGAAACGCGCCAGGAGCTCGATGCCGGGCGAATCGGCGTGACCGGCAACTCCGGAGGCGGAACGCAGACGGCGATGATGATGGTGTGCGATGAACGGATTGCGGCAGCGGCGCCGGGCACGTTCATCATGAACCGACAAACGTATATGCACGCCGGCGGTGTGCAGGACGCGGAGCAGATCTGGCCGGGTCTGACCGCGCTCGGCTTCGATCACGAGGACCTGCTGCTCGGCTTCGCTCCGAAGCCTTTGCTTGTGCTGGCTGCCGAGTATGATTTCTTCCCGATTGAAGGCACCCGGCGCACGGTTGCAAGAAGTCGGCGCTACTGGGAGATGTTCGGCCGGGAAGACGATTTCGCCTGCTACGCCGAGCCGTCGCTTCATCGTTACACGGACGGCATGGCGAAGGAAGCGGCGGATTTTTTCGCGCGCCGTTTCTTCCCCGGCGGTCGGGAATCTGCAAGGAAGTCATTGCCGCCGGTTGCTCCGGCACAGCTATGGTGCACGGCAACGGGTCGGCTTGCAGCGGATTCGCCGCAGATGCGGACATTATCCGATGTGATCCTGGCGCGTTATAAGGAACTTGGCTCAATAAGCGAACGGCTGCCGCCGGACGAGTTGACCGCTGCCGCGAAGGAATGGCTGCGGGAGAAGGTATATACCTGCCGCGCGCCGTGCCCCATGAATCCGAGGCGCATGCCGCTCGGGGACACCGACGGGCTGCAGACGGAATATTGGTTGTGGTGGTCGCAAGAAGGTGTGATGAACAGCGGGTATTGGTTTCGCGGAAGCAGTGGAAGCGGCGGCAGCGGCAGTGACGGAAGCTCGTCCGAAGTTGCGCTTGCGGTGTGGGCGGGCGGGACGACGCGAGTGAGCAAGCATTGGCGCTGGATTCGCGAAACCTGCGCGAACGGGAGCAGCGTAATGGTGCTGAACGGCTCCGGCGTCGGTCCCCACGAGCCCGCCGCGGTGTTCGGCCGGCCTGTCCGCGGTCTGTTCGGCATGATGCACAAGCTGGCAGACGAACTGATCTGGCTGGGGGATAGCCTGGCGGCCTTGCGGACGTATGATATCATCCGCTGCGTGGAACGGATCGACAGCGAGGTATCCCCGGCGGCCGGGCGAATTTCCGTCTATGCGCCGGGCAATGCCTGGTTGTCCGCCCGCTTGGCCGCGTGTCTCAGCGATCGAATCGAACGGGTGACCTCAGATCAGGCAAGCGACCGTCTGTCGGACTGGCTGATGACCGCCGGCGAAGAGGGCGAAGAGTGGATGAGCACCGTATTTCCCGGCATTTTGCAGCAGCTCGATATTGCCGGTCCAACGAGAAAGGGATGAAGCGATCGCCATGGCGAAGACCGTAACCGTAGCGCTCATAGGAGCCGGTTTGCGCGGCATGATCTACAGCGGATTCTCGCTGCAGAAGACGCTCGATATGAAGATCGTAGCCGTTGCCGATCCGGATCAGGTACGAAGGCGGCGGGCGCAGGAGAAATATGAGCTTGCAGACGAACAATGCTACGACAATTGGGACGAATTGTTTGCTCAGCCGCGGCTGGCGGATGCCGTCTTCATCTGCACGAGGGATCGCGATCACTACGTTCCCGCGATGAAGGCGATGGCATGCGGCTACCATGTGCTGCTGGAGAAGCCGATGTCCCCCAGTTGGCAGGAATGCATCGACCTGGGCAAGCAGGCGGAGAAGCATAACCGGGTATTGACAATATGCCATGTGCTCAGATACGCGCCGTTCTTCGTCGAGATCAAGCGTCTGCTTGACGAAGGAAGAATCGGCAGGCTGATGTCGATCCAGCATAACGAGAATGTCGGATATTGGCATCAGGCGCACAGCTATGTGCGCGGCTACTTCAGCAAGACGGAAGATTCCAGCCCGATGATTCTGGCCAAATCGTGCCATGACCTGGATATTATGTCCTGGCTGGCAGGCGGCGATTGTCTCAGCGTGGCGTCATACGGCCATCTGTCTTATTTCCGGCCGGAGAACGCTCCCCCCGGAGCGCCGGAGCGCTGCATCGACGGGTGCCCGGTGCAGGATACGTGCGTCTACTACGCGCCGAACACCTACCTGATCGACAACGGCGGCTGGAAAGCCGCGGCCGCGAGCAACGATCCGAGCTACGAGGCACGTTATCGCGCCATGCAGGAAGGGCCGTTCGGCCGGTGCGTCTATCGGTGCGACAACGATGTCGTCGATCATCAGGTCGTCAGCATGGAATTCGAGAACGATATCACGGCCGTATTTACGATGAGCGCGTTCACGGAGAAAACGAGCCGTACGCTGAAGTTGATGGGGACGGAAGGCGAGCTGCGCGCTTCCATGGAAAATGACGAGATCGAGATCAGAAAGTTCGGCAGCGGCCGCACCGAGCTGATCAAGCTGTCGACCCCGGATGGCCACGTCGGTCATGGCGGAGGCGACAGCAGGCTGGTCAAAGATTTTCTGAACGTTATAAGGTCGGATGGCGGAGGACGCAGCGCGACATCCGCGCGCGCTTCGATTCAGAGCCATCTGATGGCGTTCGCCTCGGAGCGTTCCAGATTGGAAAAAAGAATGGTCAGCCTGGGCGAGTTCACGCCATAAGCGATCTTCTCGCTCGCCCAGCTTCCAAATAGAAAGGAATGGATAGCCTTGAATTTGCAAATATCGAAAACGGCCGATCAGTCGGGATTGCAGGCCGCGATCGCGGCGGAACAAATGCTGCGGGAAACCTTGCAGAAGCAAGACACTGCGCGGCTGTTGCTGTCGACCGGCGCGTCCCAGTTCGAATTTCTGACGCACTTTGTCAAGCGGGACATCGACTGGAGCCGGGTCGAAATGTTCCATCTGGACGAATATATCGGCTTGCCCGAGTCTCACCCTGCAAGCTTTCGGAAATATCTCAAGGAACGCTTCCTGCAACACGTCAACGTGAAGCGTGCCTGGCTGGTAGACGGGGAAGGGCATATCCCGGACGTGCTGCAGGCGCTCAAGCAAGAGATCGCGCGATCGCCGATCGACCTGGCGCTGATCGGGATCGGGATGAACGGCCATATCGCCTTCAACGATCCGCCTGCCAATTTTGAGATCGAGGAGCCGTATATGGCGGTCGATTTGAACGACACCTGCAAGGACCAGCAAGTCGGGGAAGGCTGGTTTGCCACGCGCGCGGACGTACCGAAGCAAGCCGTCACGATGACGGTCAAGCAGATCATGAAGAGTCGCCGCATCATTTCGGTCGTTCCGCATCAGGTCAAGGCCGAGGCGATTCGCAACACGATGCTGCAGCTTGTCGATCCGCAGTATCCTTCGACAATGCTGAAGACGCACGCCGACTGGCATTTGTACCTGGATCAAGCATCGGCTTCCCTGATTTATCGTTGGTGCGAGCCGGCAGCCGGGGAATAACTACGGGCGGCAGGAGGACGTACGGGATGAAAAGGCGCGGAAAAGACGCAATAACGGGACGGACGGTGGAAGTGACGGTGTCGCGGGAGTGCATCGTTGATGTCCGGGACATGGAGGCTGCCGAAGAGGATGCCTACGGGTTGCCATGGATCAGCGCCGGCTGGACCGACCTGCAGGTGAACGGGTTCGGCGGTTACGACCTGAACGGGGAACGGATGGCGCCGGAGGATATCGAAGGCGTCACCCGGGCGCTGCATGCGCGGGGCGTCTGTGCCTACCTTCCCACGATCATTACGGGGCCGATCGATCGGATGCGCCGCGCGTTCGCCTCGATAGCGGCTTACGCAGACGAGCGACGGTTCGGCAGCGGGTCGATCGCCGGCATTCATATGGAAGGGCCGTATTTGTCGGCTGAAGACGGCAGCCGCGGCGCCCATCCGAGGGCGGACATTCGCGATCCGGACTGGGATGAGTTCCAGCGGCTGCAGGAAGCGGCCGGCGGCTTGATCCGGATGGTGACGATCGCGCCCGAACGCGAGGGCGCCATTCCGTTCATCCGGCGGCTTGCGGATGCCGGCGTTGTCGTCGCGATCGGCCATACGATGGCAAGCGACGAGCAACTGGAGCAAGCCGTGCAGGCGGGGGCCCAAGTGTCGACGCATCTGGGCAACGGATCGCAGCCCGTGCTGCCGCGGCATCCGAATTACATCTGGCAGCAACTGGCGGACGACCGGCTGTGGGCGACGTTCATCCCGGACGGGCATCACCTTGCGCCGTCCGTGTTGAAGGCGATGCTGCGGATCAAGCGGGAGCGAGCGATCTTCGTCAGCGACAGCGTGCAATTCGGCGGCATGGCGCCGGGCGCGTACAGCAGCCCGATCGGCGGCCAGGTTGTTCTGATGGATAGCGGGCGCTTGCATACGGCGGCGAACCCGAGCATCCTGGCCGGCTCCGCCTCCTCGCTGGAAGACGGCATCGCGAACGCCGTCCGGTACACGGACATGACGTTATCCGAGGCGGTGCAAGCGGTCACGAGCCGGCCGGCTCAGTTGATGAGATATGCAGACAGAGGCATGCTTCAAGCGGGCATGCGCGCCGATCTGACGCTGTTCCGGCATGGACCGGGCGGAAGCGTCTCGGTCGCGGAGACGGTCGTGGCCGGGGAATCCGTGTATCGGCGGGAGGAGTAAGGCATTGGAGCAGGAACAAGGACGTCCGCGCTTGTTCCTGCTCCTTCTTTGCTTCGAGAGCGAGGCTTACTTGCTCTGGTCCGTCCTTGGCTGATAAGCATTCACATTGCGCGGGTCCAAAATGTTGTCCCTCCCCGCCACGCGCCAACGTGCGTAGTTCTCGCCGATGAACACTTGGCCGTATTGCTGCTCCAGCTTGCCCAGCGCAAGAAAATAAGGCTCCGCTCGCTTCGGGGTATCCGTATCCGCATCGTATTGATCCACGCAATCGAAATACAGCCACTGCAGTCTGATGTATTCGCGCACGTAAGCCAACTGGATTTGCGCGTATGCGTCAGCAGCCCCCGCCTCGACTTCCTGCAGCATCGCTTCGATGCTGCGAAGCGTGCTTTGCATCTTCTCCCGATGCAGCCGATCGACTGCGCGGCTGCGGCCCGTAATATGCTCGGTGTAATAGGGATGCTTGTGAGGCATGCCGCTCCACAGGGTCGAATCCTGAAGCTGTTCGAATATCGCCATGAACACCTTCGTCATTTGCGTCTGGTTCCGTACGCCGAACAGCTCGGCGCAGAGCTCGGCCGTCAGCGCTTCGATGCTGGCCGTCGGTTCATAATAGAAGCGCGAAAGGAAATAGTAGTTGAGACTGGATTGCCACCAACTGGTAATGGGAAGGTACAGGGAAACGATCCCCCGATATTCGTAAGCGGCGAACGTGTTCACCATTTCCCGGATGTAAGCCGGATGGATCCACAGGTTGGAGCGGAAGCGATAATGGTCGCCCGTATGATAGTCGAAGTAGAAGGCGCCGCCGCTGTTCTTCGCCACCGCTCCCCATTCGTACGCGACCTGGTCGTTGACGTTGCAGACGAGGGCGGACATGTTGCGGGGCAGCTCCTCTTGCGGCCTCGCGAAGCTTTGCGGCGTGTAGGCCAGATGCTCCACGATCAGGTCCGGGCGGACTTTTCCGATTTCGTCGGCGATATAGGCATTGGCCCGCAGCAAGGTCAGCGGATCGCTGCACCGGTCGCATTCGCAATAACCGGCGCCGTCCAGGGGCCAGATGCCAAGGAACTGGAAGTCATGATGGTCCTGCACGAACCGGACGAAGCTGGCGGCATACTCCCGAACCGCTTCCATGTTGGAGTAGCAGATTTGCCGCGGCTCGCGTTTGCCGTCGATCAGGGAGAACCATTCGGGATGGAGCTTGTACCACTTGTGTCTCGGAAAGAAGTAATCGGTGGAATGCTCGCTCATATCGACTGCAATGCCGCGTTTGCGCAGTTCAGGCAGCACCTCGTCTGCGATTTCGTCCCAGAGAATGGCATGCGCGCCGTCCACCGCATCATCCGTTCGATGAATGGAGGTGAGCAGCAGATTATAGTTGTTCTTGGCCATCCAATCGACCGTGTCCAGAGTCCGCACCAGCGTTTCCTTCGTCGTGTCGTACAGGCACAACCCCCGATACTCGAGCCATGGATCCTTGCGGACGGTTTGTTCCGTTAGCGAGATGTCGTTGAGGCGAGATATAATTTCCATTTTTATGGAATTAAATGGAAACCTGCAGCCAAGCATTCGCAGAAATTCGTAGACGCCGTACAAGATGCCGCGCTCCATCGCGGAGGCGATGATCACTGCATCCGGGGCGATCGTGACGGTATAACCGTCGTGGCGAAGCGCGGCATCCGCATCGTTCGAGAATACGACAGCGAGCTGCTGCGGGCGGCCTTCGCCTGCGAATATGAGCGCCAGATAGGCATCCATTTGTTGTCTGGCAAACATGAGAATCGGGGAGTCCTGCGAGAATGCGTCAGTCTCGCATAGGTATTGAACGTGCACGGGCGCTTGCAACCGCATCATCTTCAACTTCCCCTTCATCACCGGATAGTTGCATTCCTTTTCCTCTATATCCTAGCTCCCTTCGCAAACCGGACAAATAGCAAAATTAGCGATTGAATGTCAGTTTTTACGCAAAAATTAATTTCGAACGAAATAAAAATAGCAATCAATTATTAAGATTTGCTATGTGCACGATTTCGAAAATGCGTCATCATAGTTGCAAGCGGATACAACACAAAACAATCGAACAATGACGAGGTGATGCTGGTTGTCGTACCCAGAAATCCGCCCGGATAGCGGGAGACACCGTGTTTCTGACCAACTCCAGCTGCAAAGCATGGTTTGGCCCGGACTGATCTTCCTGCTGGTTTTCGCCTACATTCCCATGTACGGGGTGACCATCGCATTCAAGGAATTCAATCTCATGTCCACGATCCAGTCGGCTCCCTGGGTGGGGTTGAGCAATTTCAAAGAGTTTTTTGACGATCCGGCATTGGCAAATACGCTTCGCAATACGTTATTCATCAACGGATTGGCGTTGATCTTTGCCTTCACTGCCCCCATTGTGCTTGCCTTGCTGATGAACGAAATAAAGTTTAACCGCTTCAAGCGGACGGCGCAGACCATTTCCTATTTGCCGCATTTCCTGTCCTGGGTCATCTTTGGCGGCATCGTGCTCGAGATGCTGGCGCCCGGCAAATTGATCGGTTCGTTGATGCATGCGCTGGGGATTTTCCCGGAAGATATCAACCTCATGGCCAAGGGCAAGTACTTTTACACGATTTACACGATTATCAGCATTATCAAATCCGTGGGCTTCGCCTCCATTCTTTATATCGCCGCGATCACGGGCATCGATCAGGAGATGTACGAAGCTGCGAAAGTAGACGGCTGCAATCGGCTTCAGAAAATGTGGTACGTCACGCTCCCTTCGATCGCCGGAGTCATTGTGATCATGTTCATTTTTCAAGTCAGCTCCATATTAAATACGGGCTATGAACAGCTTTTGCTGCTGCAAAATCCGTTAAATCTGGCGTATAGCGAAACGATTGAAACGTATGTGTACAAGACAGGCATTGCGCAATCCAGGTTTTCTTACGCAACGGCTGTAGGGGTATTTATATCAGGCATCTCTGTGCTGTTAATGCTGACGGCTAACGGCGTATCCAAGAAGCTGCTGGACCGCGGATTGTTCTAGGGGGGCTGGGCATGAAGAGATCAGATAACCGTCTTAGGCTTCGTCCGGAGCCTTTCGATTATTTCAATATTCCGTTGATGATCCTGATGATGTTCGTCATGGTTTATCCGTTCTGGTACACGCTCGTCGGCTCTTTGAATGAAGGAATGGACTATATTCGCGGCGGCGTCTACTGGTGGCCGCGCAAGTTTACGCTTTATAATTACAAGGCCGTATTCATGGATACGCGAATTTTGCAGGCATTCTGGATCACGATTTGTAAATGCGTTGTTGGCACCGTGTCGAGCCTGCTGTTTACTTCATTGGTGTCGTATGCGATTACGCGTCCTAACTTGAAATATAAGAAGGTTTACATTCCGTTCATGATGGTCACCATGTTTTTCAACGGAGGCTTGATTCCGTATTTCATCCTGATCAAGAGCCTCCACTTGTACGACACGTTCTGGGTCTATATCATTCCGACGCTGTTCAGCGTATATTACTTGATTATTATTCAATCGTTCATGCGAGAGCTGCCGAATTCGCTTGTCGAATCGGCCAAGATCGATGGAGCATCGGAGTACCGGATATTTTTTCAATTGATCATTCCGTTGTCCAAGCCGGTGCTGGCGACGATCGCCCTGTTCACGATGGTCAACCATTGGAATACGTATTTCGATTCCATGATGTATACGAATTCGCAGTGGCTGCAGACGATTCAATTATTTCTGAAGAAGATCATCACCGATCCGTCCGTCGCCCGATCGCTGAGCTCGGCCGCGGCTGCGGCTGTGCCCGACCAGGCTGTGAAGCTGACGCCGCAAACGATCAAGCTGGCGACCATGATCGTAACCGCCGTTCCGATCATCATGACCTATCCTTTTTTGCAGAAGTACTTCGTGAAGGGCTTTACAATGGGGGCCGTCAAAGGGTGACCCCGTTGTTGCAAGCTATATAATCAATGATTACAGGAGGGGTTTACATGAAGGTTAAACAATTGAAAGTGCTGCTGCTTGTGCTTGCCGCGTGTGTCATGGTTCTCTCTGCATGCAGCTCCAACAACGCCAACACCGCTTCACCGTCGAATTCTCCTTCCGGGCCTGCCGGCAGCTCGCCGGCCGCCTCATCCGAAGGAGGAGCGAAGACGATCGCCAGTCCCAGTTGGAAGACGGATACGTCCCCCTGCAAGATCACCTGGTTCGTGGCGTATGATTGGTACGGCAAGAAGTTCTCTCCGGATACGAACGAGTTCGACAAGTGGGTGCTGGATGAAACGGGCTGCACCATCGACTTCCAGACGGGGAATACGGACAAGCTGAACGTATTGATCACGACTGACTCGCTGCCGGATGTCGTTACGTTCGATGCGAATACAAGCCAGCGCACGCTGCTGGAGAACAGCGGCAAATTGCTGCCCCTGAACAAGCTGATTCAGGATTATGCGCCCGATTTTGTCGCACCGAAATCGATGATCGACTGGTACACGGCACCGGACGGCAACTGGTATGCCTACACGAACTTTTATTACGGCGACGACAATGTGAAGAAGAACAACGGCTTCTACGAAACGCATAACCAGAACTTTGCCCGCAAGGATATTCTCGATCAGATCGGCATGACGGCGGATGATATGCGCACCAAGGAAGGCTTCGTCAAGGCGCTGCGAGCGGTCAAGGAGAAGGGCGTCAAGTATGCAGGCCAGAAGGTCATTCCTTACGCAGTGCTCATGAACGATCTGGCGGATGAGCAGATGGCGCTGCAGTTCGGCGCATCCATGGAGACGAAGGACGGCAAATATCAATCGATCTACCGGGCGCCCGAATATTTGGAAGCGATGAAATTTTACAATCAGCTCTATAATGAAGGATTGCTGACCGACGAGAGCTTCACGATGAAGAAGGATCAGATCGAACAGAAGGTAGCTTCCGGCGAGCTGTTCGCAACGACACGCTGGACCAACGTTTCAGTCGCCAGAGGAACATTGCTGGGCACGGACCCGAATGCGCAGATGCTGTATGCAGGGCTTATGCACGGCGACAACCACGACCGCATTGCCGTACTGGGGCAGAATAACGCGGGTTGGGCGGCCACGATGGTAACGGCCAAGGCGAAGCATCCGGATCGCATCATTCAGATGCTGTCGTTCATGTCGCAGGATGAATTTACCCTTAACCACGAGTGGGGGATCGATGCGTATAAGCTGGTGGACGGACATGTCAAGCAAGATGAAGCGATGTTGAAAATCAAGCAAGAGCAGCCGGCCGAGTGGGCAGCCAAATATGGCTCGGATATGTCCTGGGTGATGGATTACTCGGTTATTCAAGGGACGTTCCCGGAGCCTCAGACCGTGTTCGATTTTGACACGGTGGCCAGAACGAGAGACGACAAGGTTGAAATTTACGACGACAAGGCGTTCGCCTCCACGGCGCCGGTCGGCGGCAGCGAAGAAGCGGCGATCGAATCGCGGGTGAAAGAATACGTCAAGCAGGCCATAGGCCGGGTCATCACCTCAAAGTCGCCGGAAGAGTGCGAAAAGCAGTACAATGCGATGCTGAGCGAGCTGGACAATCTGGGTCTGGGGAAGCTGGAAGCGTACAAGGATACGAAATTCCAGGAGAACAAGAAGAAGCTCGGCTTGACCTTCGCCCATCCTTTTAATCGTTAATCCGCAAGTGCATGCAAGCAGGCAGGGCCGTCCCCTTCATGGAGGGGAGTCCTGCCTCGCTTCATGTTCCGGGTTCACGGCAGCTCGGACTTGCCGGAAGGCGGCTCCAGCGGCACGATGCCTTCCCGGATGCGTATCGTGAAAGTCGTATAGCCGTCCTCCATGGACACGGATATCGCGGAGGCTTCATCGTAAAATAGCTTGAGGCGCTCGTTGATGTTGAACAGTCCAATATGCTTGTCCTCCCGGAATACACCTTCAGTTTCCGCCTGAAAGCCTGCGTTCAACTGCGCGAGCTGCCGGCTTGAGATGCCGGAGCCGTTGTCTTGAATGACGAGGGTTACGGTGCGCCCTTGCTGGGCGGCCTTGATACGGATATGCAAAGGACGGTCGGATTGACGATATTTGAAGGCGTTTTCGACAAACGGCTGAAGCACGAATCGGATGATTCTCACGGAGAGAATCGGCTCGGGAATGTCGATGTCCAGCAGCACGCCGATCTCGCGAAGCTCTTGAATGCGAATATAATTGTGAATCTGCTGCAGTTCTTCCCGGATCGGAACGAGCAGCTTGTCGCTGTTGATATTGTAGCGCAGAATCTGGCAGAAGGCCGACATGGCGGAGCTTTCCCTGTACAAGCCGGACAATTCCATTCGCGAAGAGAAAATTTCCATCGTATTGTATAGAAAATGCGGGTTGATCTGGTGCTGCAGCGCGATTAACTGAGTGGCCTTCGCGGAAACCTGCTGACGAATGTTCGTATCGATCAGCTTGCGGATCCGCGCGATCAAAAAGTTGATGCGATCGGCAATATAGGAAATTTCGTCTTTGCGATTGACGTGCAGGTCTTTCTGGAAATTGCTGTCGATCGAAGTGTTCATCGTATCCAGACAATACTTGATGTCGCGGATGACTTTGTTGCTGTACCGGATGAAGAACCATACCGTCAGCGTTATGAAGAGGATGAATACGGCGACGATCAACAGGTACAGGGTACGTGACATGGACGGCGCTGTAACGACGACGATGTCGAACGGGTACTCGGGAAAGCTGTAGATGCCCTTGATCGACGCGTTATCGAAATGGATGCCTGCAGGCAAGCTTTGGAGAGCGGCCAACCGGGATTCGTTCATGACGCTCGCCGTAAAATTGTATACAAGGCTTCTCCCGAGGGGGAACATATTATGAATTTGCTCGGATTGGGCGGAAGAGGACGATTGCATGACGTTGTTCATAATCCGTTTGGGCATCTGGATCAGAATCAGTCCCACATTGCGCTCGCCGATCGCGATTTTTCGCAAATAGCAGTAATCGTCCCCTGCGTTCAAGTTGTGGTAGTTCGGTTTGTCCATCGTCAGGTCTACCCCGTCGATCCACAATTCCCGTTCGCCGCCTTGGTAGAAACGCTGGATCGCCGTATATTGCCCGAGGTCCCGGATATGGTAGAAAGTGCTGTAGCCCAGCGGGATCGTCTCGTTCTCCAGGTAAATACGGAGTCTGTATTCGGAAGCCAGTCCGTTCGAGACATTCACGTAGTCGTATATCGTTGACCGGTAATAGTCCAGGTCCACTCGGCTTTGATAGGGTTTATCGAGAAAGTTGACAAGCATGCCGTTCTCCAGGATGGCTTTGGCCAGGTTTTGAGCGAAGGTCATATTCTGCGCCACATTGTAGATCACTTGCGAAGCCAGCTTCTCGTTCGTGCTTTGGTCGTTCCTCTTGGAAATAACCGTCGATTCGTGCAGCAAGAATGATAGAATAATCAGGAACGGCAAAATGACGAGCAAGCCGAAACGCATCGTAAACATAATTTGCAATCTTTTGGCGTACTTGTGCATGGGATCCTTCCTTCCAGCCGGGGATCGTATATGACGGATGACGAAGAGGTGCGAGATGCATATATTGATCGTTGACGACGACAAGCTCATCTGCGAGAATATCAAATCCAAGCTGTCGCGGCTCGGCTATTCGGACCGCTACACGATTGAGACCGCATACAACGCGACGGACGCCGAAATTTTGTATGACCGTTATTTGCCGACGATCATGATTACGGATATCCATATGCCGTCCGTCAACGGGCTGGCGCTCATCCGGCGTCTGGCGAACCGTCCGCACCGGGCGAGTATCGTGGTGCTCAGCAGCTACGACGATTATGACTACGTGCGCCAAGCGTTCCTGCTTGGCGTGGCGGATTACATGCTCAAGCCGGTCGATATCGAAGAGCTCGACAGCAAGCTGAGGAAGATCGAAGGGAGCTCTTCCGCGGGCAAGGAGCCGCAGCGGGAAGAAACGCCCGATTACGGGACGGAGCGGGTCATCCGTCATGCCCTCGCCTATATCGAGGAGAATATCGGCAGGCCGATTTCCATGCGGGAAGTGTCCGGTCACGTAGGCCTCAGCTACAATTATTTCAGCAAACTGTTCAAAGCGCAAACGAAACATCATTTCTCGCATTATCTCCATCTTCGCCGGATAGAGCTGTCCAAAAAATATTTGCACGACCCCGGCTTTAAGATTCAGGATATTGCCAAGAAGCTTGGCTATGAGAATCCCAGCGAATTTTCCAGGGCGTTCAAGAAATATGCCGGTTGCTATCCGAGGGAGTACCGCGAACGCACGGCTGCCCAGGAGTCGGAATCGCCATTATAGTAAACAAAATAGATGAATGTAAACGAATCGAAATACCGCCGTGGACCAATCCCGGCTATAATGCAGGGGGGTGTGTCCGATTAAACTGTCCGTTTATATCAAAGTGATTCTTATTTTCGCCGTGTTGATCATACCTGTTTATCTCGTAAATTTGTGGATGAATTCCATGGGGCTCAGCGAGATCAAGCGGCAGGCGGAAGCATCCAGCACGAACAATCTCAAGTTTTACGCCAGCCAGCTTAACGATCAACTGCATTTTATCCGCAATTCGCAGCAGCAGTTGCTGACGGATTCCAACTTGCAGAAGCTGGCTTTTCGGGCCGGGATGCTGATGCCGTTCGAAGAATACGATCTGGTAGGCAGAATCAGCGAACGGTTGGCAACGATCCGCAACACCAGCGATTATGTCGTGAATGTGGGTGTGGAACTGAAGGCGAATCGCAGAACGATATCCACCAGCCACGGCGTCTCCTCGCTGGAGGATGAAGAATGGGAGACCATTGAGCCGATCGTTCTGCAGCGCCCGGCGCCCATGATCTATTATGGCGAGGGGCGGCTGTTCTTCTTCGCCTATGCGAACAATGCCAGCATCGTCTCCTACCTGGAATTGTCGGTGCCCCATCTCTTAAGCACCCTGAACCGGCTCGCGCCGTATGCGAGTTCCGGCGTCGTGCTGACGGACAATCGATTCTCCCAGATGATTTCGAGCAAGTACGACAAGCAAATACTCAAACAGATCAAGCTTGGCGCCCAATCGAGGGGGAGCATCCAGGAGGAAGCTTCCGACAGTTGGACGATGAAGTTTCAGGGCAGCCAATACCGCATCGGCATGGAGCGCATTCCGGCGCTGGGCTGGACGATCTATACGTATGTGAATCAGAACGTCATTACCGGCACACTCGATAAATATCGGCTATGGTTCGTTCTGCTGTCGATCGTCTCGGTTATCGTAATTATCGTCTTTTCGTTCTCCGTCAACCGGATGATCCATCGGCCGCTGCACAAGCTGATCCGCGCCTTCAACATGATTGAAACGGATCTCGTGCGAGCGCCGGCCAAGCGGAAGGACGCGAATGAATTCGATTATTTGTATCGCGGATTTGACAATATGGTCGAGCGGCTGAACAAGTCCATACGCGAAAATTATGAGAACAAGCTGGCGCTGCAGAACTCCGAGCTCAAGCAACTGCAATCGCAGATCAATCCTCATTTTCTGTACAACAGCTTCTACAATATTTATCGGATGTGCAAGATTGGCCAATACGACAAGGTTGCGGTGCTGACTCAGAAGCTGGCCAGTTACTACCAGGCCATCACGAGAAGCGGCGCGGACGAGGTGCCGCTCGACAAGGAATATCGGCATGCCATGGATTATTGCGAGATCCAGGGCATTCGTTTCTCGAATCGGATTCGCGTGATCGCGGCTGAAGTTCCGGAGACGTGCAAGTCACTGATGGTGCCAAGATTAATCATTCAACCGGTCATCGAGAACGCTTTCGAGCACGCTTTCGAGAATTCCGTAAGGCCCGGCCATGTTCACCTTGCCATGACCTGCGAAGAAAGCCGGTTCCGGCTTTGCGTGGAAGACGACGGCATCGGCTTGTCCGACGATTCGCTGGCAGCGCTGCAGCGAAGACTGGGCAATGCATCGCAGGAGCGGGAGAAGACCGGGCTGATCAATGTGTGCAGGCGTATCCGGTTGAAATACGGGGAGGAGAGCGGCGTGTTCGTCAGCAGAAGCGCATACGGCGGGATGAAGGCGGAGATTGTGATTCACAGGCAGTAGGGAGGGGTTCCGGCATGTACCGAATGCTCATTGTGGACGATGAGCCTGTTATTGTTGACGGCTTGGCGCATCTGTTCCGGGAGACGGAGCTTGATCTGGATATTTGCAAATCCTATTCGGCCGTCGAGGCGCAGGAATGGTTCAAGCGTGCGAGGATGGACATCGTCATTACCGATATCCGGATGCCGGAGAAGAACGGGCTGCAGCTCATGGACGATCTGATGCACTTCTGGCCGGCGTGCAAGGTCATCTTCCTCACCGGCTACGATGAGTTCGATTACGTCTATTCGGCGATTCGCAAAAATGCGGCTCATTATATTCTGAAGACGGAAGACGATCAGGTGCTCGTGGACGCCGTCAAGTTATGCATACAGCAACTGGATGAAGAAGCCAGGCAAGTCGGCATCGCGGAAGCCGCCCGGCGGCAAATTGCCTTGAATGGCCCTTTGTTTCGCAAACAATTGCTGGAGGCGCTGCTCTATGGAGAGCGTCTGTCCGGCGTGCCCGTTGCTGACATTGCCGGGGAGAGCGCCGTGAACCTGCAGGACGGCGTCCCTGTGCTGCTGCTTGTATGCCGGGTTGACGGCTGGCGGGAATCTGTCGACTTTGGATATAAACTGCAGCGGTATTATTCGATCCAGCACCTGGTCGAGGAGCGGCTGGCGGCATCCATCCGGTGCGAATCGCTGCTATTCGAGCACCGGTTCCTGGTCTGGTTCCTGCAGCCGGACCCGGAAGCGGCCCGATTCGCGACCGATCAAGGCGTGGACTGGGCGGGCATGAAGTCGTATTTGGCGAGTATGCTGGAAGCGGTGCAGCAGGATTACGAGGGCGCCGGGGACGAGGGGCCTTCCTTCTTCATCGCCAGCCAAGCGGTTGCCTGGGCAGACGCACACCGGCAGTTCGATGTGCTGCGGGCTTTCATGAAGCGAAAGACGCAACCGAATCGGGCGCTGGCGATCTACGACCTCGGAGCGCAGGAGGGAACCGGAAACGGGGAGGGGGCCGGCCATTCGGGGATGTCCCTGTCAAGCCTGTACGATTTTCGCAGAAAGGCCGAACGGCTGAAGGGATGTCTGGCAGGGGAAGATGCGGGGGCATTCGAACGCTTGTGCCGGGAGCTGTGGGCGGATATCCGCAAGCAGATCGAGACGCATTATTTGACTGGCGTCGAGAAGTATTATACGTTCCTGCTGGCTTACTTGAACGAGATGGAGACGATGCCGCTGGAGCATGCGGCGCTCACCGAGATTCCCGCGGATTGGGATGAAGCGCTGGACCGATACCTGCAATTGGGACGGTGCTTGAACGAGCATAAGCGGCAGCAGCGCGAGCAAGACGGCAATGCGTTGATTTACCGCATGCAGCGCTATGTTCAGGCCAATATTCACAGCGATCTTTCCCTTGTGCGAATCGCCGAGGCGATGTTCTTCAACCCTTCCTACTTGTCCCGCTTGTACAAGCAATATACAGGCAACAACCTGTCGGACTACATTCATGAGGTCAAGCTTGGCGCGGCCAAGCGGATGCTGGCGGATGCGGGCATGAAGGTGAACGATGTCGCTGAGAAGCTCGGATTCAATTCCGCCGCATACTTCTCTACCTATTTTCGCAAGATGACGGGAAAATCGCCGCAGGAATACAGAGACGCGTTGGCCGATCAGAGCCGGAAGTAAACAAAGTGAACGGATGTAAAGGATTCGAAATTGTATGCGTTTCAGGCCCCCTTCTATAATGAAACCAGGAAAGGTCGACCCTTCTGCAAACCACATCCGATTAGGGGGAGAATGCATGGCTAGAAAAACGACGAGCATTGCGGTCGTTCTCGTATTGCTGGTTACGATGGTTCTGCTGGCAGCTTGCAGCGGGAACAAGGAGGGATCCAGGGCTTCGCAGACGACAACGCCGTCAGCCGGTCAGTCAGCGGCCCCGGCTTCATCCGCGTCCGAATCCGCGGCTGCGGAAAGCCCGGACCCGCTGGGGAAATACGCCGAGCCGATCACGGTGACGGAAGTTCTCGGCTTCAACCCTCCGCAGGATGCCAAGACGCCGCAAGGGCTGACTCCGGACAAGAACGGTTATGTCGCCAAGCTGAAGGAAATGCTGAACATCGATCTCAAATATTTGTGGACGGTGCCGACCGATCAGTTTGACCAGAAATTCGCGCTCGCCGTCTCTTCGGGCGAATTGCCCGACATCATGCAGGTGAAGCTGCTTGACTTCGAAAACTTCCGGCAGCAAGGCCAATTGGCTGACCTGACCGAAGCTTACGAGAAGTATGCTTCGCCTACGTTGAAGAAATATATGGAGTCCGACGGAGGAAGAACGCTCAAGATGTTCACCTACGACGGCAAACTGCTGGGATTGCCGGGATATGAGGACCCGTTCATGTCGACGCAGATTTTGTGGATCCGCACCGATTGGCTGAACAACCTCGGGCTTCAGCCTCCGACGACGCTGGAAGAACTGGAGAAAGTCGCGGAAGCATTCGTGAAGCAAGACCCGGACGGGAACAAGAAGGATGATACTTACGGCATTGCGATGAACAAGGACTTGGTTACCTGGGGCTTCGATGCCAGAGGCTTGTTCTACACGATGGGCGCCTACCCGAAGGCATGGACCAAAGGCGCCGACGGCAGTCTGGTCCCGGGTGAAATCCAGCCGGAGACGAAAGTCGCACTGGAGAAGCTGAACGAATGGTACAAGAAGGGCATTCTGGACAAAGAATTTGCTTTCAAGGATATTAATAAAGCTGTTGAGGATGTCGTTGCGGGCAAAGTCGGCATCGCGTTCGGAGAATGGTGGTATCCGGAGTGGCCGCTTAACCTGAACAAGGACAAGGACCCGAAGGCCGAATGGAAGGCCTACCCGCTGCCTTCTTATAACGGCCAACCGGGCTTGTCCCTTGTGCCGGGCATGCGACTGCTCGATGTGGCGGTCGCAAACAAGGATTTCAAGCACCCGGAAGCGCTTGTCAAAATGGCGAATTTCTATCATGAATTGGCGTTGCCGAAATATGCGGATGAGAATAAACCGGAGAACGGATATGTGTATACGTGGTACCAGCCGAGATTGTACAATCCGCTCAACATTGACGACATTTACACCCAGATTAACGCTGCCCTCAAGGCGAATCAGGATACGATCGAATCGGATAACCCGGAAGTGCCGCCGTTATTCGACAAAGCCAAGGCATTCCTGGCTGGCGATGTAACGAATTGGGGAGCTTATAACAGTCGTGTGTCGGAAGACGGCGGCTGGGGACTCACACGCAAGATCAAGGAAGAGAAGAAATTCGTCTACAACGAATTCGCGGGCACACCGACACAAACACAGGTAGAACGGGGCAGTTCTCTGGATAAGTTGACGGACGAGACGTTCCTCAAGATTATTCTGGGCTCTGCGGGCAGTGCCGATTTCGATAGTTATGCAGCGAGTTGGAGGAAGCTTGGCGGGGACGACATTACGCAGGAAGTCAATGCCTGGTATAAGGAACGCCAGTAAGTAATTGCAGATAGAGGTTGAAGAGGGGGACGACAAGCTCGCTCCCCCTTTTTGCCGCTTTATGGGGCACTGGCACAACAAGTCACGAATTCGCCAGATTGCTGAAAGGAGGCTGCCTGCTTCATGTTGGAGAGACGACAACCCGGGTGGTTCAGGCGGGAGCTGCCGCTTCACCTGCTGCTCATTCCGGGCGTGCTTGTCACGTTGGTGTACCATTACGGCCCGACCCTGGGCATTGTGATGGCTTTTCAGAAGTTTCAACCGCTGCTTGGCTTCTTCAAGTCCGGTTGGGTGGGAATGCGCAATTTCGATTACATTTTCCACTTGCCGGGCTTTCATCAGATTCTGCTGAATACACTCGTCATCTCATTATTGAAAATCGTGTTTGGATTGGCGATTCCGCTGCTGATGGCTCTTATGCTCAACGAGGTTCGCAAAATATGGTTTCAACGCCTCATTCAGACGAGCATTTTCCTGCCCTTCTTCCTGTCCTGGACCGTGCTGGGCGGCGTGATGTTCGAGATCTTCTCGCTGAACGGCCCCATCAACGGCCTGCTGTCCTCGCTTGGCATGGATCAAATTTTGTTCTTCGGGAGCAATGGTTGGTTCCGGGGCATTCTGGTCGGTTCCGACGTGTGGAAGGGCATGGGCTACAACATGATTATCTTTCTCGCTGCCATTGTAGGCATCAATCCGAATTTGTATGAAGCTGCGGAAGTAGACGGCGCGGGCAGATGGAAGATGACTCTGCATATTACGCTGCCTGGCATGGCGCCAATTATCGTGCTGTTGTGTACGCTTAGCATTGGCAATATTCTGAATGCGGGATTCGAGCAAATTCTGCTTATGTATAATCCGATTGTCTACGAGGGTTCGGATGTTATCGATACTTTTGTCTACCGGCTCGGGTTGTTTGACCGGCAATACGGACCCGCTGCGGCGGTCGGATTGTTCAAATCCGTTATCTCGCTCGTGCTGGTCGCCGCATCGTATGCGATGGCTTATCGGTTCAGCAGATACCGCATTTTCTAGCATGATGAGAGAGGAGTACCTGCATGCATTACAGAGAATCGCTCAGCAGAAGAGCGTTCCTGGTCGCGAATGCCGCCATCCTGGCCGCCATTACGCTGATGGGCATTCTGCCATTCGTATCCCTGCTTTCGGTGTCGCTTAGCTCGAATACGTATGCGATGGCGGGTGAAGTAACGCTGTGGCCCAAAGGTTTTACATGGAATGCTTACCGTTATTTGGGGCAGAATGCAGCGTTCTTCCAATCGCTATGGGTTTCCGTACAGCGGGTGGCGGTCGGAACGGCGATCAATATGATATTGGTTGTTATAACCGCTTATCCGTTGTCGAAGGAGAATGCGGGCTTTCGGTTCCGCACCGTTTATGTCTGGTACTTCGCGATTACGATGTTTTTCGGGGGCGGTCTTATTCCGACCTATATCGTCGTGAAGGAAACCGGCATCATGGACTCCATTTGGGCGCTGGTGCTGCCGGGCGCTCTTAATGTGTGGTTCACCGTTATGCTGCTGAACTTCTTCCGGGGCGTGCCCAAGGATATGGAAGAAGCGGCCGTTATCGACGGTGCGGGGCATTTCACGCTGATTTGGCGTGTCTATTTGCCGGTATCGCTCCCGGCGATTGCGACCATTGTTTTATTTACGCTTGTGAACCATTGGAATGCATGGTTTGACGGCATTCTGTATATGAATTCTCCCTCGAACTATCCGCTGCAATCGTATCTGTCAACGTTGATAACGGCTATTAACGTGCAGATCATTTCGGCGGACAGCTTGTCCTTGCTCCAGAACCTGGGAGAGAAGACGCTGCGTACCGCCCAGATCTTCATGGGCGCTCTGCCGATTATGATCGTGTACCCCTTTTTGCAAAAGTATTTTGTCAAAGGGATCGTGGTCGGCAGTGTCAAAGAGTGAGGGGCGCGTGGCCTTTCAAGAGATAGGGAGACATATATGTACAACGAAACGATTGAGATTCCATTGCATGCAGGTGAATTATGGTGGGGCGGAGTAGTCCAGGGCGGTGTGCGAATGCCGTTTGGCCTTCAGCCCGTAACCTGGGACCTCTATGGGAACCTTGCTTACAATCAAGCGAATCCGCTGCTGCTGTCAAACAAGGGAAGGCATGTCTGGTCGGAGGAGCCGTTCCGATTTTCATTTGCGGATGGCAAGTTGATGATAGAGGGTGCAAAAGGAACGATTAAGGTCGGAGCAGACGAGAGAAACTTGCGGGGGGCGTTTCGTCGCGCTTCGCAGGTGTATTTCCCGGCATCCGGCGCGCATCCTGATTTGCGTTTCTTTACAGCGCCTCAGTACAACACATGGATGGAAATGAGCTACAAGCCGACCCAGAACAAGGTTGTGGCTTATGCCGAAGCCATTGTCGCGCATGGGCTGCCGCCGGGCATTCTGATGATTGACGACAATTGGCATGAGGACTATGGGACACTTGATTTCCATAAAGGCCGATTCCCCGAACCGGCGAGCATGATGGATCGGCTGCATGAACTCGGGTTCACCGTCATGCTGTGGGTTTGTCCGTTTATAAGCCCGGATGGAGAGGTATTCCGGTTGCTGCGGGATCGAGGTTATTTGCTACAAGACACGAGCGGCAAACCAGTCGTTCGGGAATGGTGGAACGGGTTCAGCGGCATGCTGGACCTGACGAATCCCGATACGGCAGATTGGTTCGCCGACGAATTGGATCGGCTTTCGGAGGCTTATGGCATTGATGGATATAAATTGGATGCGGGGGATCCCCAATATTACAAACCGGATGACGTGTGCGCTCAGCCGACGACGCCAAACGGCCATTGCGAAGCATGGGCCCGCTTCGGTCTCCGTTATTCCTGCAACGAATACCGCGCAGCCTGGAAATGTGCCGGTCTCCCGCTTGTGCAGCGATTGAGCGACAAAAATCATAGCTGGGGAATAGACGGCCTTGCCAGCTTGATTCCGAACGGGCTCGCGCAAGGATTGTGCGGCTACGCGTTCAATTGTCCCGACATGGTCGGCGGAGGCCAATACGAGGATTTGATTCGACCCGACTTTCAGGTCGATGCCGAGCTGTTCGTCCGTTACGCTCAATGCTCCGCCCTGTTTCCGATGATGCAATTTTCAACCGCGCCTTGGCCGGTGCTGGACGACCGCCATTTGGAGTATTGCATTGAAGCGGCGCAGCTGCATTGTCGGATCGGGCCGGAAATTGCCGATCTGGCCCGCCATGCTGCAAAGACTGGAGAGCCGATCATGCGTCATATGGCTTACGTGTTTCCGGAAGGCGGATACGAAATGGTGAACGATCAATTTATGTTGGGAGACGACATCATGGTTGCACCCGTTTTGGTAAAGGGAGCGGCTGCGCGAAGTGTCGTTTTTCCGCGGGGAACATGGCATGGAGACGACGACAGCCAGGTAACGGGCCCGTGCGAAGCGGAGATTGCAGCTCCATTATCCAGATTGCCGTGGTATCGCAGGCAACAGGAGAGCGGACGGTGATCGGAAGTGCCGAACAATGAGAGGACCGTCCTTCCGACCGAGGACACAGACAGCTTCCTGCGCAATCCCGCCATGGGCTGGGCGGTATACATCGATGCGTTCGAGAAGCCGTTTCCCGACGCTGACTTGTATTGGGAGGAGCAGGACCCGAACTTGACGTGGGCCAGCATCCTGTATATCCGGGTGCCATGGTCGCAGTTGGAGCCGGAGGAAGGCAGCTATGCCTGGCGGGAAGATGCAAATTATCGGCAGCTCATCCGGATGGCGCTGGAACGGGGATTGAAGCTGGCTTTTCGAGTATACGTCGACAGCAAGGATGCTTATCGGCAAGCGACGCCGCAATATGTGTTCGAAGCGGGAGCGAAGGGGTATGTGAATGGCGGCGGAGACGAAGGCGAAGGAAGTTCCGAACGGCTGCCGTTCTTCACGCCTTATGTTTACGATGCTGTATTTCAGGATAAATTCTCGCGATTTGTTCGCGCATTCGCTGCCGAGTATGACGATCCCGGCCGGGTTGATTTCATCGACGGTCAAGGGCTCGGCTGGTGGGGAGAAATGCACAATGTCCGCGGGGTATGGGGCGCGCGGCGACGGCAGGTGTTCGAGTGGATCGTGAATTTATATTGCCGCTGCTTTCGCCAGGTGTTGCTTGGCGAGCAGTATGGCCGGGGAGCGTTCAGCTATCGGCTGCAGGATTGGGCGCTGCGGGAAAGGGGCTATATGATTCGCCGGGACAGCTTCGGCAGTCCGATCTGGCTGAAGCCTGTCGACAAGCGACGGATCCTTCGACACTGGCCTGCCGTTCCCGTGTTTGCGGAGAATTGCTACCATACGTTTGCGGGCCGCCCCGAGTGGTATCAAGGCGATGGGTTCGGTACGCTTCGGGCGATGATGGAGCGCGTGATTCGAGATGCCAAGGAGCTGCACGCCAATACGCTGGACCTTCGCAATCCCGGGGATGCGGCGCAATGGATGGCCGAGGCGCCGGACTTGGTGCGTGATTTCGCCTTGCGCTGCGGGTATCGGTTTGTGTTGACGCGCGTGACGTATCCCGAGATTGTGAAGCCGGACGGCGCTTGCACGGTGAATCATGCGTGGAAGAACGAGGGCTTCGGGAAGCTGCCGAACCATTTGGCGAATTGGGGCGGCAAGTATAAGGTGGCCTTCGCGCTGTTGGACCGGGAAAGCGGCCGGTTGGTGTGTGCAACGACAGATGAGAATGCGGAGCCTGCGGACTGGCTGTATGGGGCGGAGCATGCCTGCAAGATGGAGATGACCGTTCAGGATGTGCCGGCGGGCGTCTATGATCTGGCGGTGGGTATCGTAAATACGTCGGCCGGCGGCAATCCGGAGATTCGCCTGGCGATTTGCAACAGGTCAACGGAACAGAAGTGGTATGTCATCGGCGATGTTCAAGTTATAAATTATTAAGTAAACCGGTCTCACCCGCTGATAGTTATTCCGAATTTGACGCCGCCTTAGGCGGCCCCTTGCTCCAGCGATCACATCAGATCCTGCAGGCGTTATTAATAATTTGCAGTTTTGCATAGGCAATCCCGGAAAGATCGCGATGGCGGCCGCTTCCGGGATTTTATTTTGGCTGTGTTCAGCTTGATTGTAGTTAAGGGGGAGCAGTATTCCCAACCAAGCCGGGTAGTCAAGTTCCATGCAGGCTCCAAGCGCCGCATTCCCAACCAAACCGGGTAATCACGTCCCATGTGGGTTTCAAGCGCCGCATTACCCAACCAAATCGGGCAATTCTGTCATAATCGGGACTGGGTACATTTTAAGCAACAATGATCTGGAATACAACCTTTATTTTTTGCTTTACCCTGGAGTTGCTCCATGGTTTACAATGGGAGGCAGAGCGGCATTCCTTGCTCGGTTACGGCGGCATCTTGTTCGCCGACAATATATGGACGGCAGCCGCTTCATACGTCATGATCGTGTTTACCGTCAATTATTTGCGTACGATGATGGCGCCCATGGGCGCTTTGATCATCGATAACGACTAGCGGGCAACCGGCGTGAGGAAGACGGGATTGTTCAACGGTCTGTTCTCACTGTTTATCGTGGCGTTCTCCAGCCTGCAGACGGTTGCCTTCATGCAGGTGATCGATATTTTCGGTTATGACGGCATGGCTTCCGTTCAATCGGATTCGGCCGTATTCGGCATCCGGGTTGCAACAGGACTGATTCCGCTTGCAGCCTTGTTCCTTGGCCTGATTCCGCTAGCGATCTACCCGTTCAACAAACGGCAGGAAGATGAGATCTCCGCATTCAGCAACGCAGCCAGAAGAGGAGGGACAACGCTTGAATGATGCCAAGCTGAAGCTGAAGTTCACGATCGGCGAAGTTTCCAAAATATTGGACATCCCGATCGACACGCTGCGGTATTACGACAAAATCGGGCTTTTGCCGCCCCGTGAGCGGGAATCGAACGGTTACCGTTATTACGATCTCGAGCAGTTTGACGCTTTGTTCACGATTCGCATGCTCCGGGCGATGGATGTATCGATCGAGCAAATTTCAGCACTTCTGAAGGAAGACAGTCTGCAGGCGTTGGAGAAGCTGCTTTCCGCCAAGCAGACCGACATTCATCGCGAGCTTTCATATTTGCGCCATCTTGCTAGGAAGCTTGACGCGTTCAAACAACAGATGGCGAGATTCAACGACGGGGATGTCATTGAACTGGTGAATGCACCGCCGTGCTGGGTGTTGCTGACCGATTCGATTATGGAAAGCGGGGACCGCAAGCTGGGCAGCCGGGTTCAACAACAGGTGCGCAATATTACGACACATCAGGAATGGATCGCCTTCTGCCACGTCATCTCGATCGTGTCGAAGGACAACGTAGAAACCGGTCAATACCACAGCTATTTGCATAACGGCATATTGTCGACCATTCCGATGGATGAATCGCCTGGCTCCTTCCTGAAGCGGGAAGCGCGATATTGCGCCAGGAAATATGCCGTGATCGGCCGCGACCGCTACAGTGAAATCGACGAGCATTACGAGCGGATCAAGCAATTCATTCACAAGCGCAGCCTTCGGATCGCGGGCGATTCGCTTGAAGTCAATCTATACAACCAGTACAACCATCATTATATAGAAATTAATATACCGGTTGAAGAAAGCGAATAAGGGAGAGCAGAAAAGGTGAAAAAACTGATGGCAGACGGGCAACGGTTGGTCAATGAAGACGGGGCCCAAGTGATTCTGAACGGTATCAATCTGGTGTGCAAAGATAAGTCGAAGGGGTACGTGTACCCTTGCGACGAGAGCCTGTTCGCTTGGTTTCAAGGACAGGGCTTCAACGTCATCCGGCTGGGCCTGATCTGGGACGGTGTGGAACCGGAACCGGGCGTGTACGATGATCGGTATTTGGCGAGGATCAAGCAGCAGGCCGACTGGGCGGCCAGGCATGGCATCTATGTGTTCCTCGATATGCATCAGGACTTGTACAGCCTGCTGTACGGAGACGGAGCGCCCCCATGGGCGACGATAACGGATGGTCTGCCTCATGTCGAAGGGCCGATGTGGAGTGACGCCTACCTGATTAGCCCGGCTGTAGGCCGCGCGCTCGATCACTTCTGGCGGAATTCCGCTGCATCCGACGGGATTGGTTTGCAGGATCATTACGCATCGATGTGGCAGCACATCTCGCAGTTCTTTTCGGACTGCCCGAACTTGATCGGCTACGACATCATGAATGAGCCGTATCCGGGATCCGGCGGGGAAGAAGTGTTCGGCGCCATCATCGCCGCTTACGCCCAGCGTGTCTTGGGGTTGGCAGAAGCAGATGCGGAGTCGCTTGCCGGTCTGTGGTTTGACGAGGAGAAGAAGCAGGAAGTTCTTGCAGGCATGGCGGATATGGAAGTCTATGGTATGCTTGCGGAGAGCGCCCAGTCGGCTTCGCAGGCGTTCGAGCGCGAAGTGCTCTCTCCATTCTACGACAAGATGGGGACAGCGATTCGCCGGGCGGACTCGGATCGCTTCCTGATGCTGGAGACGAGCTATTTCGCCAATATGGGTATCGAGTCCGGCGTGGAGCTCGCGCGGGATACGGCAACCGGAAGTGCGGACCGCCGTCAAGTGTACGCGCCTCACGGCTATGACTTGGTGGTCGATACGGAGCATTACGAGATCTATAATCAGGATCGTGTCGATCTGATCTTCGCTGCCCATCGCAGAGTCCAGGAACGGCTCCAAGTACCTGTACTCGTCGGGGAATGGGGAGCATTCACGGATCATCCGGCGACATTCGAATTGACGAAGGAGATTCTTGCCATCTTCGAGCAATACTTGTGGAGCAACACCTACTGGTGCTGGGTCGACGGACATCGGCAAACACCGTATGCGGCAGCGCTGAACCGGGCGTATCCGCAAGCGACGGGCGGCAAGCTTGTCGAATATCGATACGAACGCGAGAAGGGCATCTTCCGCATGGTCTATGAGCCGGCCGGCCACGAGGAGTCATGGATCTATCACCCTCACGCCGCCCGGCTTGCCGCCGAGATGGTGGACATCGACGGCACGTCTGCCTGTCAGATCGAGATTCGGCCATTGCCGGACGCGGAAGGCGGCATCGTGGCCATTCGCGCGCCGCAAAGCAGCGGGCCTGTCATTGTGACGATCCGAGGGTAAGCTTGACGATGACTTCTATCCGGAGAGCGCCTCCAGAGCGCCTTGTTATATTACAAACACGACATCGGAAGAGGAAAACCCTGACGTAACGAAGACGTTCGGCTTGGTGTTTGAGCGGATTCGGGGATTGACGGTCGAGGGCAACGGCCCGTTTTTCAGATTTACAGTCTGTTCAGACGCAGAACCGGAAGGAATTTCGTTCGGGGATGGAGAAAGCTAACACTACGGAAAAAGAAAGAAATCAGGAGGCGCATTAGCGGGATGAAGAGCAAGGTGAACATCGGCATGATCGGATTGGGCGGCCGCGGGATGGGGCTGTTGGAGATGATATTGAAAAATGGGACGGATGTAGAAGTTACTGCCGTATGCGACTTGTATGAAGATCGGCGCGAGCAGGCTGCGGACAAGGTGGAACAGGAGAGGGGCCGGCGACCGCGAACGCTGGAACGGTACGTCGATGTGCTGGCGATGCCGGAGCTTGATGCCGTCGTCATCGGCGCGTCGTGGGCCGACCATATCGAGATCGCTGTCGCTGCCATGGAAGCGGGGAAATATGCGGCTTGCGAAGTAGGCGGCGCGTATTCGATTCAGGAATGCTGGCGGCTTGTGGAGACGTACGAGAGGACAAAAGTGCCGTGCATGATGATGGAAAACTGCTGCTATGGCCGTGATGAGTTGATGGTGCTGAATATGGTCAAGCAAGGGGTGTTCGGGGAGATCGTGCACGCCTCGGGCGGCTATCATCACGATCTTCGCAGCGAGATTGCCTACGGGGCAGAGAACCGGCACTACCGGCTGCAGCAGTATATCCACCGCAATTGCGAGAATTATCCGACGCATGAGATCGGGCCGATCGCGCGGATACTGGACATCAACCGCGGCAACCGCATGCTGTCGCTTGTTTCGATAGCCTCCAAAGCCAGAGGGATGCAGGACTATATCGGTCGGAATATGGCCGGCGATCATGCTTTGGCGCACACGGAGTTTGCCCAGGGCGATATCGTCACGACCGTCATCAAGTGCGCCCGGGGCGAGACGATTACCATCACGCTGGATACGACGCTGCCTCGTTATTATTCGAGAGGCTTCACGGTGAGAGGAACGAAGGGGATGTTCATGGAAGAGAATCGATCCATCTTCCTGGACGGCCAGCACGACGAGCAGCACTTCGAATGGCAAGAACAATGGGGCAATGCGGATCAATTCCGCGCGCAGTACGAGCATCCGATCTGGCAGAAATATGTCGAAGAAGGCGTGAAGGAAGGCCACGGCGGCATGGATTGGCTCGTATTCGCCGAATTTTTCGAGAGCGTCAAGCAAGGGAAGCAAACGCCGATCGACGTGTACGACATGGCTGCATGGATGTGCCTCTCCACCCTGTCGGAGGATTCAATCGCGCTCGGCGGGCACCCGGTCGCAATTCCCGATTTCACGAACGGCAAGTGGGTTGTTTGGAGGCGGTAGAATAATTACCAATAAAATCCCAACACAAACAATAACGGCCCCCATCCATGGATGGGGCTTTTTATTTTCCCTTTCGATTTGTACACTTTCAAAAAGTACGAATAGTACAACATTTCGTTAGACTGTCGTCTTGTTGGCCCAAATGCCGTTACGGTACACTTAATCCCAAGCGGAGGAGGGAAGCGTCTTTGTGGAAGCGATTCGCGCAGCAGTGGGAATTTCAAGTCATGGCCATTCCGGCGATTATCTTCATCATCGTGTTCAGCTACATCCCCATGTGGGGATTCCTGATGGCTTTTCAGAACTATGATATTTTTCGCGGGTTTGCAAACAGCAGTTGGGTAGGGATGAAGCATTTCGATATGTTCTTTGGCGCGCCCGAGTTTTGGCAGATTATGCGAAATACGATTGTGATTAGCCTGTTGAAGCTGTTGATCGGATTTCCGGCGCCGATTATACTCGCGCTGATGCTAAACGAAGTGAGGAACAGGGTGTTCAAGCGGTTCGTTCAGACGGTCAGCTATATTCCTCATTTCATCTCGCTGGTCGTCGCTACGGGTTTGCTGATTAGCCTGTTGGCTGTCGATCACGGTAACTTTAACGATTTAATGCTGAAATGGAATCTGATCGAAGAGCCGGTGAACTGGCTGTCTACGCCGTCTTACTTCTGGACGATTCTCGTATCGCTGGGTGTCTGGAAGGAAATCGGCTTCGGTGCGATTGTCTACCTGGCTGCGATCGCCGGCGTCGACCCTCATCTTTATGAGGCTGCGCAGATAGACGGCGCGGGCAGATTCAAGCAAGTGTTCGCAATTACGCTGCCGTGCATTGCTCCCATTATCATCATCTTTCTCATTCTGAGCGTCAGCAATATCCTCAATATCGGATTCGAAGAAATCCTGTTGTTGACGAATCGCGGCGCGAATGCGGTTGTCAAAGACGTGTCAGAGGTAATCGACACCTACGTATACAGGGTTGGGATCCAGAATCAAAGATACTCTTATGCGGTTGCCGTGGGCGTGTTCAAATCGGTCGTCAGCGTCATGCTGCTCGTGATTGCGAACGCCGCCGCTCGCAAATTCGGCAAATCGAGCTTGTGGTAATCGCTCCCGGGCAGCAAGACATTCGTAAAGCGTGGTGATCGTGTGAGAAGCAGTGCCGGGGAGAAAGCCGCAATGGTTTTCATTTATGGCAGTCTCGTGTTATTGGCCTTCGTGACATTATACCCGTTCTGGAATGCGCTGGCCATTTCATTCAATGCCGGCTTTGACACGGCCAAGGGCGGTGTGACGTTCTGGCCGAGAGTATTCTCATTGGAAAATTATAAGGTCGTCTTGCAGGATCAGAGACTGCTGGATGCGTTCTTCGTCACGGCAGCCAGAACAGCCGTGGGAACAGCCGGCACGACGTTCTTTACCGCGATGTTCGCATACGCTTTGTCAAAGCGCGGACTTGTAGGCAAAAAGTTCTACATGATCGTTTGCCTGATCACAATGTATTTCAGCGGAGGATTGATCCCTTCCTACTTGCTTATCCGTGAATTGCATCTGATGAATACTTTCTGGGTAATGGTTGTCCCCAATCTCATCAGCGTGTGGAATATGATCATCTTCCGCACCTTCTTTCTGCAATTGCCTGACGGGCTGGAAGAATCGGCGAAAATCGACGGCAGCAACAATTTCGGTATTTTCTTCAAGATTGTGTTGCCGGTATCGGGTCCTGTGTTAGCTACCTTGGCTTTATTCACGGGAGTGTGGCACTGGAATTCGTGGTTCGATGCCAGCATCTATATTACGAATCAGAAGCTGCTGCCGATCCAGACGCTGCTGTCAAACATCATCAATTCTAACTTGACGGCGGATACTGCGAAGTTCCTTAAGCAGACGACAGTGTCGATGTTGGACCAACAGAAAGCCGTAACCTATAAGTCCTTGTTGATGACCACGATGGTTGTATCCACGATTCCGATTCTTGCCGTATACCCGTTCGTTCAGAAGTACTTTGCCAAGGGCGTGCTGGTCGGATCGTTGAAGGAATAGACGTGCAGAGCGTCATTGAAAATCGGTTTCACTGCAGGGGGACCGGATTTTGATGAATAGATTAAGAAGCGAATGGAAGGGGAAGTCGGCCAAATGCAAAAGGTGAAGTTGAAATCGCCGATCTTGTGGGTTGCGCTAATCTTGCTTATGGTTACGGTTCTGGCCGGATGCAATTCCGGCAAAGAGAATAAGGTGAGCGAGAGCAAGCCTGCGGCCACAACACCGGCCAGTTCGAGCCAGGCCGGCCCAAGTCAATCCTCGCCGGACAATGGGCCTGTGTCCACGGACGGTTCGTTCAAGGAACCGCTGGAGATGTCCTGGTTCGTCGTCTACGATTGGGTTACGATAACCCCTTGGGGTGAGGATCTATCGACGAAATGGATCAAGGATAACAAGAATGTACAGATCAATTGGGTAGCCGCCAACGGCGCTGCCGAGCAGAATTTCAACAATATGGTCGTGTCGAACAGCTTGCCGGACGTGCTTACGATGGACAGAGGGGCCAATATCGAGAAGTTGGTAAACGCGAACATGCTGGCGCCGCTTGATCCTTATCTGGACAAGTACCCGAACTTGAAGAAGTGGCTCGGCGACGACGCGCTGAACATGCTGCGTTCGGCCGACGGAAAGTTGTATCAATTCCCGAACTGGTATACGGGAGCCGGGGAGTTGGGCGGCAACGGCGGATGGATGATCCAGACGAAGGTCTACAAGGAACTGGGCTCGCCGAAGCTGGAAACATTCGAGGACCTGGAGCAATATTTGAAGCTGATTAAAGAGAAATATCCGGACATGGTTCCGCTTGACGTGCAGGAGAAATTCACATCTTTCCCGATCATCTACTCCGGGTTCGGCGAGAATAAGACGTTTGCGAATGTGGACAAATTCTTCTTCTTCCAGGATGGAGACAAACTGCGCCCGATCTTTGATGATCCCGCTTTGAAGAAGGCCCTGCTATATGCTTCTCAATTATTCCGCAACAAGTTGATTACCCAGGACGCCTTCACTCAAACGTATGACCAGTATATGGAGAAAGTCAAGGCAGGCAAGGCGGCAGTCGTTGTCAGCGCCGATGCCTTTAATCAAGGAGCGGAGGGCTCCAAGGCAGGACGTCTGGTCGACACTGAGCCATTGTATAAAGCGATCTGGCCGATCCATGATCCAGGTGTTGATGCTTCCAAAGTTAAGCCGGATCCGAAATATCGGACAGGATGGAACTCAACCGTCATAACGAAAAATGCCAAAGATCCCGAGAAGCTCTTTGCCTTCATGGACTGGTTTACAAGCCCTGACGGTCAACGAATTCGGTTCGACGGGCCTCCGGGTGTGCTATGGGATGAGATCGGTGCGGACGGTGTCGTCATTCAGAACAATAAGTACACCGAAGAAGAGAAGAGTAACTTGAAGCTGACAAGCGATTTCAACTGGGTAGCCAACGGCAATTATTTCGGCGAGATCGATATTAAGACGAAGATGAAAATCGATGAGAAAGCCCGTCCTTGGGATGCGTGGAGCACATTGGCACAAAAAGAGGTTTATGGAAAAACAAGCTTCGACGCAACTCAATTCGAAGGCATCTTCCCGGCGCCAGATACGGATGAGGGCATCGCCGATCAACGCGTGAAGGACATCATGAGCGAATTGATCGCCAAGGCTGTATTCGCAAAGAGCGATGAAGCGGTTGAACAGTTGTACGAGAAGGCGAAAGCCGACGCGATCGAAGCCGGCATCGGCAAGGTCGTCGCCTTCAAGGAAGCGAAATGGAAAGAGAACTTGGCCAAGATGAACAAGTAATGTCCGAAGGCCTGAACGTCTTGCGACGTCAGGTCTTTCGCCGTTTCGTAAATAAAGGATTGCGCGATTCGATGTCGAACGAATGGATAGATTCCCTGTATGCGATCAGACAAGAGGGGTGAACCCGGTGTGCAAAGTCATGATTGTAGATGATGAGATTCCGGATCTGGAGGGCTTGAAGCGGTTCATTCCTTGGGAGGAGCTCGGCATGCAAGTAACTGCTGCAGTGAACGATGCAAGAAAGGCGCTGGTCTTCATGACGGAACAGCCGATCGATATTCTGGTTACCGATATCAAGATGCCGCGCATGTCCGGTCTGGAATTGACGGAACAGGCCGTGAAGCTGAATCCGCGGGTCAAAGTGATCTTCGTCAGCAGTTATGCCGATTTCCACTATGCCAAGCAGGCGGTATCGCTGAAAGCGTTCGGTTATGTGCTGAAGCCCGTAGACGATAAGGAACTGATCCAATTGCTGCTTGAAGCAAAAAGCGCGCTGGAGCAAGAGCGGGTCACCCGCCTGCAGCAGAAGCAGGCGGGTGAGAACGTTTATGTGCTGCGTAACAACCTGCTGCAGGATTGGTTTGAAGGCTTGATTGCGGATCAAGAGGCGGTCAGCCGCCTTGCCGCATTCGATATCGCTGCGATACATGAGTCGTACCAGGCTGCTATCGCAGAAATGGATGATGTCGGCCGGTTTGAGACGTTCGATGAGGAACGGACTGAGCATATCAGGACCATTATGCAAATTATGGAGAGCAGGCGATCGAAGAATGAAATCCGTATTCTGTACAAAAGTTCGAACCTGAGATTCGTGCTTCTGCTTGCAGGTTCCCAGCGAGAGGCGCGGGATGAGCTGACAGCGCTGCTGGAGGAAATTCAGTCGCAGACAGGACAAACGATTACGATCGGTCTAGGCGGCCCAACTGCGCAGCTCGCCGATCTTCCTCTATCCTACAAGCAGGCGCTGATGGCGCTTGACGCCAAGATGTTTATCGGCAAGAATCGGGTGCTAACGCCCATGGATGCGAAGCCGGAAGTTGCGCGCGACGTTGTGGATCTGGAAACCCAATTTGAATTGCTGTTTCAGGCAACGTCGGATTATGCGCTCGTGGCAATCCACGATACACTCGAATCCATCTTTCAATTGATCCAGGCAAGTCGCAGCAAAGTATCGGTTTACAACTTCGCTTACTTCATCTGCTCCAAGCTGGAATCTTATTTGAAGCATCTGAAGGAGGATGTTCAGAGCATACTGGGTGCGAACAACGAGGTCTTGATGCAGGTGTTGGCACTGGAGACGATTGAGGACATCAAGAAGTGGCTCAGGAAGCTGTTCTTCCAAATCTCCGAGCATCTGAACGCGAAAAGACAGACGATCGGCCAGAAGCTGGTGCGGGAAATCGAGGAATATGTAACGCGCAACCTGTCTGGCAAGATTACATTGAAGGACCTTGGGGACTACCTTTCCTTCTCGGGCAATTATCTCGGCCACTTGTATAAGAATATGACAGGGGTTACGTTCGGCGATTACCTGAACGCCAGACGTATGGAAAAGGCGAAAGAGCTGCTGGACGATCCGCGTTTGAAAATATTCGAGATTGCCGAATGCGTAGGATATCGAGACTTGCCTTATTTTACGAAACAGTTCAAGGAGTACTATCAATTGACACCAAGCGAATACCGAAAGCGAGCGAAGTGAGCAATATGAAGCCCATCAAGCCCATCAAGCCCCCCGCCTCCCGGTTTATTCCATTCGGCAGAAAACTGATCGCAACTTATGCGGCGATCCTCATGCTGGCAATCGTATCTCTGGGCACGTATTCTTATCAGAGCGCTCTGCGGACGCTGGAACGCAATACTCAATCGAATATTGCCGGAACGCTGGAGCAGATCAAGGACAATATCGCGTATAAGCTGGACGAGTATCAGAAGGTTGCCAATCTCATCTACCAAGACCCTGTCTTGCAACGCATGCTGCAGGGGCAGTACGATGCGGAGCAGAACTATACGTTCTACAGTAAATATTTGAATCCGAAGATGGAATCCGCCATTAAAGTAACGGAAGATTTCATATGGATTACCTTGTATACGGACAATCCTGCAATTGATGAAGTATATTATGTGGAAGAACGCAAGCAACTGCCGATCTGGCAAGGCTTCGAAGTTCGTCGGATGGCAGGGGGCAGCCAGGCGTGGTACCGGCAATTGGATGACAAGAACGTACGGAAGCAGTGGCTGGAGGTGGAACAAGACGGCCCTAACCGCGCGCTCTCGCTCGTTACGCCGCTCTATGATTTTGACAATCTTCGTTTTCTTGGTTGGCTCCGGGTGAATGTAAAGAAGGATATGCTGTTTCAAGCGGTCAATCGGACGAAGGTCGGCGACAGAGCCAGCCTGCTGTTGAGCAATCAACGGGACCGTAAAGTTTTATACGCCAGTTCGTCCGGATCAGATACGGAGTGGCAGGCGGATCATTACCCGGCTGATCGGTACCTGACGGTGGAACAGGCGATTCCCGGTACAAATTGGCTTCTGGGCGCGTATATCCCGAAGGGCGAAATGCAACGGAATGCGGCTCGAATCCGCGAGGCGACGCTGCTCGTATGCGGACTTAGCTTCGTTGTGATTCTACTGATCAGCGGCGCGATTGCAAAGGTGATGACCAAGCGGATTCGGAAGATCAGCCAATCGATCGATGCCGTGAAGGAAGGCAACTTCCATAAGCGGATTTATTTCAGAAGCAATGACGAGTTCGGCCTGATCGCCGGCTCTTTCAATGATATGGCGGGAACGATCGAGAAGCTGGTCAACGAAGTGTACGTGAGCAACCTTAAGAAGAAGGAAGCCGAGCTGGAGATGCTGCAGAATCAGATCAATCCGCATTTTTTGTATAATACACTTTCGTCGATTAGCCGGTTGGCGAAGATGGGCGAGTTGGAGAAGATGCATGAGATGGTGCTCGGTCTGGCGAAGTTTTACCGGCTGGTCATGAACACCGGCAATCTGATCATCCCGTTGAAGGATGAGCTGGAGCAGGTCAAGGCTTATCTCGACATTCAGCGAATCAAGTATGACGGCGCCGTGACGGCCGGCTTAGATGCTGCGGATGATGTCGTTTGCTTGCCCGTGTTGAAGCTGATCATGCAGCCATTCGTCGAGAATGTGTTCATGCACGCCTGGTATCGGGAAACGATCCATATCCGTATCGTGTGCAGAAGACAGGAGGGGCGTCTGCTGCTCGAAATTACGGATAACGGTTGCGGCATGGAGGCTGCTGTCGTGGAGCGATTGAACCAAAGTCCGGAGACGATGGGGTATGGCATGCGCAACGTTGCCGAGCGAATCCGGCTGCAGTTCGGAGCCGAATATGGCGTTCGAGCGGAGAGCGAGCCGGGGGCGGGCACGACGATCCGCATCGTGATGCCGATTGAAGATCTGTGCGAGAAGGGCTGAGATTTCTATCTGGAACAGCAGCGATCCTTCGCGGCAGGCTTGGGATATCGCAATCGTCACTCCAACATCAAAATCTCCCGCAAATCTTCCTCCGAGAGCGAAGACAGCGATTCGTGCCCCGGCTGAATCACTTCTTCGATCAGGTGGCGCTTGCGCTGCTGAAGCGCGTACATCTTCTCCTCTACCGTGTCCCGCGCGACCAGGCGGATGACCTGCACGACCTGCTTCTGGCCGAAGCGGTGGGCGCGGTCGGCCGCCTGCTCTTCGACGGCCGGGTTCCACCACATGTCGTACAGGATGACGGTGTCCGCTCCTGTCAGGTTGAGCCCGGTGCCGCCGGCTCGCAGCGAGATCAGGAAGACGTCGCGCTCCCCGTCGTTGAACCGCTGGCACAACTCGACCCGCTCGGCGGACGGCGTGGCGCCATCCAGATAGAAGAATGGCACGTCGCGCTCGCCGAGCTCTCGGCCGATCATATCCAACATGGAGGTGAATTGCGAGAAGACGAGCATCCTTCTGCCCGCGCCGCGGCCTTCTTCCACGACTTCCAGCAGTTGCTCGAACTTGGCCGAGCGTCCGCCGTAATCTTCCACGAAGAGTGCGGGGTGACAGCAGAGCTGACGCAGCCGCGTCAGTCCGGCCAATATTTGAATCCGCTGCTTCTCCTCGCGCACGCCCTGCTTCGTCAGGAACTTCAAGCTTTCCTTCTGCAGCTTGGCCAGGTGGGCGATGTACAGCTTCTTCTGCTCCGGCAGCAGCTCGGAGGTGTGCACGGTGTCGATCTTCTCCGGCAATTCCGTCAGCACGTCGCGTTTCAATCGGCGCAGCAGGAACGGGCGGATACGTCTGGCTACCGTCTCTTGCGGCAGCTCGCCGAAAGATGCCTTGTCCGGGAACAGTCCCGGGAATACCGTGTCGCAAATGTTCCACAAATCGTTCAAACGGTTCTCGACCGGCGTCCCGGTGAGCGCGAATCGGTGTTTTGCCTGGACGGCCTTCACGACCTTCGCCGTCTGGGTGTAATCGTTCTTGAAATATTGCGCCTCGTCCAGGATCAGCGTGTGGAACTTCCTTTCCTGGCCCGCATACCACGCATGGTCGCGCAGCAGCAGGGGATACGAGGTGATGACCACGTCCGCACCGGCCCAGTCGTTCGCGATTGCGCGCCGCTCGGACTTGCTGCCGTCCGCGACGACCGCTTGCATCTCGGGTGCGAATCTGCCTAATTCGGCAAGCCAATTATATAGAAGAGACGCGGGGCAGACGATCAAGGCAGGCAGTCGCTCCGACCGGATCTCGGGCAGCATCGAGAGGAGGAAGGCGATGCTTTGCAGAGTCTTGCCAAGCCCCATATCGTCGGCGAGAATGCCGCCGAAGCGGAAATGCGCCAGCGTCCGCATCCATTGATAACCGATCGTCTGGTAGTCGCGGAGCACCGCTTGCAAGCCGTCCGGAATCGGGAAGACCAGATTGTCCGGATGCGCCAGATCGTCCAGCAGCTTGCGGAAGGCAGGGCCCAGCTTGATGCTGCCGCTTCGCTGTCCGGGATCGATCAGGTATAACCCGCGCAAGAGCGGCACCCGGATTTCCGCTCCCGTCACCTCCAGGCTGCGCATGCCCACCTCGTTCAGGAACCGGATCATTTCCCGGAATTCGGCGCCGTCCAGCGGCATGAGCGCACCGCGGCGAAGCTTGTAATACTTGCGCTTGTCCGACACGGCATTGATCAGATCGCGAATCTCGTCCGGCGGGAAGCCGTCCAGTTCGAATCGGCATGAAAGCCAATCGTTCTTCTCGTCCGCATCTACGTAGATTTTCGGCGGCACATGGCCTTTGAACAGTCTGGCTTTGACAGCGGAAGTCGCATAAATGTCCGCAAGCGGCTCCATCCGGGGCACGATTTCGTGCAGGAATTCGAATTCTCCCTCTTCGTCCGTCATGAAATACCCGCTCTCCGAACGGGTAAAGGCGCTCTCCTCCAGCAGTGCCAAGATGCGTTGTTCTTTCTCTGCGTCCCTGACAAGGATGCGGCCGCCGACACGACTGCGCCCGTCCGGTTCGAGCGGGTTGAGGGCGAGCTCGCCATAATGAAATTCCAGCCCGGCAAGCAGCCTGTCCTTGACCCGATCCAAATACAGCCTGGCCTTGAGCGGCACTTGCGTCAGCTGCCCCGCAACCTGCGGGTCGATCTTGACCCGGCCGAGCTTCGCGAGCCCGGGCATGACTTTCTGCATGTAATCTTCCATCTGATGAAGAGGAATCCGAATGGCGGGCGTGCTGCGGGAGTCGTCCGTCATGCCGGCGGATGCCAGCATCTGTCGAAGGCCGGCAAGCTGTCTGCCCGCATCTTCCGGCAGCTTCAACAGGCCGCCGTCATGGATCGCGATGCCGTAGTCTTCCATGATCGTCACGTCCGCCAGCCCTTGCACCGTGAGCCGGTAATCCGCCGATCCGGGTACTGCCCGGTCCAGCTCGAATACGAGCGGCAGCTTATCGTCCGACAACCGGATCTCCTCGTAGACGCGATCGCCGACTTCGAGCCGCACCATCTGGGCCGCGCCGAGCAGCGGCAGCAGCGCCGGCCAGAATACGGGCGGAATGAGGAGGGTGCGATCATCCGTCACGGGGCCGCGCCCATACGGGAGCAGTTGCGCAGAGGATTCCCGGTACAGCTTCTCCTGGCCGCGGATCCGGATCAGCAGCCGAAGGACGGCATCGTCCTCCGCGCTGAATGAATGGCGGCTCGGCTCATATTCGCAGTACCTGGAAAACGCGCAAGCGGCGCCTTGGTCGATCTTGTCGAGCAAATCGCGAATGCGCGGGACAACGTATGTTTTTCCAGGTCCTGCCCTCATCTCCAGTCCAAACAGCGCCTTACGGTTGCCATAGGGAACCGGATACAGGGTGAACGCCGCGCGCAGCGACGTTCTCTTCTCGAGCAAGAGCCGGTGGCGGCTGGGCCTGGCAGGCTGACCGTCGAACAAGGCCAGGATGCTGTCTGCCAGCTCGCGCTGCTCTTCGCCCGCCGGAGCATGTACGCTGCCCGAGTCCCCATCGCTGCCCGTACGCCGTTCGTCAGTGCCAGCTTGCCCCAACTCCGCCTTCTGCAAATATAACAACACGGCCGCGATATGCTGGCATTTCTGCCGGTATGACCCAAGCTGCGGACAAGTGCAGGAAGTGTCGATATCGCCTCGTGCGGATACTGAAACTTTCACCATGTATCGATCGTTTATACCTTTAACTGCGGCTTCGCATGTGCCGGCCGACTGGTCGAGTCGAGTTATTTCGACTTTGCGGGACCGCAACAATCGTTCGCCTTTCGCGTATGAAGTTTGACCGCACAACTTCAGAATGGATGGCGGGGTGAAATGGAATCGTTGCATGTTGTTACTCCCGTCTGCCGATAATTGTCCATTCTGATCATAGCAGAAGATGGCGAAAGGCTCCATCGGGCAGCGACAGGAAATAAGATTGGGAACGAAGAGACTTGGAACAGGGAAGGAGTTCGGTCATGAGAAGACAATGGAGCTGTGCGGCGCTGGCCGCTCTGCTCGCAATCGCAGGACTGGCTTCCGCATCGCCCGTATCGGCTGCCAGTCTTGGGCCGGCGGCATCGTCGGCTTCCGCGACACCGCCGGCGTCGACGCCCCCGTCCTCGAAGCCGCCGGCAACGCCGCCGCCAGCGTCCCCGGTGCAGACATCTCCGGTGAAAGTCAAGGTCGGCGAACAACTGATCACGTTTCCCCAGGCTTATCCCGCCGTCATCCGCCAAGATCGGCTGTTCGTGCCGATTAGGTTCTTCGAGCATGCCGGCATTCAGGCGCAAGTGTCGGCTTATGATGCGACAGGGGAGGCAGACCTGCTCATCAAAAATTTCCGCTCAAGCATCCAGATGAAGATCGGGCAGGAGACGTACCGTTACTTCCTTTATAAAGACGAACAGAATTACAACCGCACGGCATCGGGCATGTCGCCTTACTGGGAGGGCGGACAACCGATGGTGCCGCTGCGGCCGGTGGCGGAAGCACTCGGGCTGGAAGTGTCGTGGGACAGCAAGGATCGCGCGGCCGTTCTGCTCGCGGACGATGCCTACCGTAGCAATCTGCATACGGCCAAGGATTGGAACGATTGGCTGGGCGACCTGCCGGCAGACGAAGACTATGAAGCGGTCGCGGCGATCTCGGATGAGGATATCAAGCAGTATATTCTTGACGGCAAGCTTGATATTTTGGATTACAAGCTGGTATCGAAGTATAAGGCGGTCGTGCTCGAAGTACGCGGCGAAGAGACATCCGTTTATGCCATCTTGCGGTCCCGCAACGGCAAGCTGAAGAGCGAGGATGTCACTTACTGGACGGATGCGGATGAGGAAGGATTTTCGGCCAAGCGCGGATACGGCTTCGTAGGCATCGTCGTCCATGAGAAAGGTCAATCGCACGAGATCGATTACGGCATCGTCAACACTTACTACAATCAAGGCGAAGTAAAGAAGGAGAAAGTGGTTTTCGATTCCGGCAAGTTCGGCTTGCTGGTGAAGCTGCCGACGGCAAACGCAGCAGGAACCGTGTATTTTTATGGCAAGAACGGGTATTCACACGAGGTTCGTTTCTGGTAAAGTGATTCTTGTAACGAATACGAAATGCCAGAGGAGAGAACCTGCGAAATGAACACCCCCGAAACGATTCGATTATGGCCTGGCACCGCTCCATACGGAGACAACGTGCAGCCGGAGCAGGATCCGACCTTGACGCTGTACCCCGTCCCGAATGCGCGCGGATTAGTGGTCGTCTGCCCCGGCGGAGGATACCAGGGATTGGCCGATCACGAAGGCGCGCCGGTTGCCGAATGGTTGAACGCGAACGGCATATCCGCAATCGTACTGAAATACCGCGTTTCGCCGTACCGTCATCCGGCACCGCTTGCCGACGCATCCAGGGCGATCCGCCATGCCAGAAGCTTGGCCGCCGAATGGGGCCATTCTTCGAATCGCATCGGGATCTTGGGCTTCTCCGCCGGAGGACACTTGGCGGCATCGGCCGGCACGCTGTTCGGTCCAGGCAATCCGGGCGCGTCGGACCCGCTGGACCGTCTGTCCAGCCGACCGGACGCGATGATCTTGTGCTATCCGGTCATCACGTTCGAAGAACATCGCCATCACGGTTCGATGGTGAACCTGCTGGGCGCAGAAGACCCGGCATCGGAGAAGCGCCGGCACCTGTCCATTGAACAGCAGGTAAGCCGGGCAACGCCGCCCGCTTTCATCTGGTTCACGGACGACGATGCTTCTGTCCCCGTCGAGAACGGCCTCCTGATGGCGGGAGCGCTCAGCAGGCATCGCATTCCGTTCGAATTCCACGTATTCGAGCATGGCCGTCACGGCCTGGGCCTGGTCGCGAACGAAGCCGACAAGGAATTGACTGCCCGGGCGTGGACAGGGTTGTGCGAGGCTTGGCTGCGCAAGCAAGGTTTCTAGAAGATCGATCCTAAAAGTAACGGATAGATGGAGAGGGCAATCCGGACGGCATCGATCGATGATGCTTCCGGGATTGCTCTTCTTTAATAGGTAAGAAAGTATAAATTTTTTGGTACGGTACAGGAACTGCTCCTTCTTATCGAACCGGGATGTCAAAGTGGAGCATGCGAGCATGATCAGTTACCTGCAAAAGTACATGTATTTTCCGGATGAATCGGTTGGTGGCGACTTCGATGCTTCCCGTAACTGCACAATTGGAGTTAATTTACTTTCATGCCGAGAAATAATTTGATTACCTGTAGAAATGCAGTTGCACGAAGAAATAACAAGTTCCACCATTTACGTCCGCATGCCCGTCCACCGCGCCATTTTGTTGCCGCCCCCTCCATATTCGTCCGCGATGCGGTAGCTCTGTGGTCGCCAAATGGGCGGATGCGGCGGTTGGCGGGTCAAAAAGGATCGTCAGGGCGATCTCCCCTGGCAGTTTTTCTTAAAACTTCTTTGTGCTTTGGATATTTACATAATATTCTATCTAAACAGAATGATCCGGTTTATCGTGGGTAATCTAAGGGACAGGAAAGGCGATTGTGGCATGAAAATTGATTCGTGTCCGCGCGGACAACGAGGAGGCATGAAGCTTGAGGAATAAATTCGGGATGGCTTTGTTAGCTGCAATGCTCGTACTGACGGTATCGGCTTGCCAGAGCAGCAACAACGGTGCATCGAACCAGGCGAACCCGCCGGTCGCATCGCCGACCGGTTCGGCAGCGGCGCCAGGCGGCACCGTGGCGGCAGCCGATGCTGAGGCGCTGTACAAAAGCAAATGCGTGGCTTGCCATGCGGCCGATCTGCACGGAGGCATGGGCCCCAACTTGCAAGATGTCGGGGCCAGAATGTCGGCGGACGACATTGCCGCCAAAATCGCCAACGGCGGCGGGGGCATGACGGCGTTCAAAGGCAAACTGACCGACGACGAGATCCTTGCGTTGACCGATTGGCTGGCAAGCAAGAAAGGGTAATCTAACGTTAATTATGGATTCGCAAAGCAACGCCGTATTCTCTGGAAAAGCGCCGGGCATCCGTATCCCGACAGAGCAACTAATGAAACGAAATACGGATTTTTTGCCGAAAAACGCTCCCCGGAGCGTTTTTTCGTATGATTCACATTTTTTATATCTTGACGGCAAATCATATTACCTTAATATATAGTGTCAAACATGGATTAGGGGGGCCCCTTCGCATGGGCATGATCCGTTTATTCGGGAGCCGCAAATACTTGCAGCGCATCCTGTTATATTTCAACTTGTCAGCCGTCGGCGTGCTGATTCTTTTTTCGTTCTCTTACTACTTCTACTCCAGAGACATCGTCCTGCGGACGCAGCAGGAAGCCAACGAGCGGGTGCTGTCCCAGATCAAATACAACATCAACTATTTGAACGAGATCGTGCAAAACATCGCCATCATGATGAGCTTCGACAAGAGCATGATTTATTTGATGAACGCCAAGGAGCCGGACCCGTTCACGAAGTTCCAGACGCTTCGCATGCTGGATACGGTCGCGGACTCCACCTCCTTCGTGGATTCGATCGCCGTTTACAGCAGCGCGGCCGAACAACTGTATATCGGAGGGGCGGGCAAATGGTCGCGGGCGCACCAGGACGAGCTGCGACGAATGACGCTCGACCGTCTGCGGCAATCCTCCCCTTCCCCGAGCGGCAGGCTCATGCCGATGAAGACGGATGATCGCAGTCCGAACGTAGACTTGTTTTCCTTCTTCGTGCTGGAAAGCCACCCGACGGGCGGCGGCCTTCCGAATGCCGTTATCGTGAATATAAGGCCGCAATGGATATTCGACAATATCTCGCATTTGAACGAACTGGCTGATCCCCGGGACGGCATTATTGTGCTGGACCAGGAAGGGAAAATGATGGCCTACCACGATGGAGGGAGCAGCCCGGGCGAGGACAAGCGGCTTGATCTGGCCGCGATCGGTTCCGCGGAACGAACCGGCGATTCCGGGCCCTGGTCGATACGTCGCTACGACGGACGCAAATATTTTGTTTCCGAAATGAGCATCGGCTTGAACGACTGGAGACTTGTCAGTATTTTATCCTACGAGAAGGTCATGGGGCAGGTGGAGTCGTTCCGCAATATCTCGTTCCTGCTGATCGGAATCGCGCTGATCGTTTCGATCGTGTTGTCCGTCGCGGCCGGAAACCGGCTGTACAAGCCGATCGGCAAGCTGACCGACCTGTTCGCGCGGCATTCCGCGCATCGCGGGCAGGCGCCCGTCACCCGGGATGAGATGAGCTATATATCGGGCGTCTACCGGAATATGCTGAACGAGCTGAAGCACGCCAATCAGGAGGAGCGGAAAAATCAACGCATCGTGCACGATTACCGGCTGCGGCGCTGGATCACCGACAGCGGCACCGTTACGGAACAGGAGCTTCTGGCGTGCGCGGAAGCGGACCCGTCGCTGTTTCCCGAAGAGGACGAGCGGACGTTATGGAGGTTGGCCGTCCTGGCCCCCGACTCTCCGTCCGCGCCTTCCGCGATTTCGGAAGAGTTGTATCGGTTTGCCGTATGCAACATTACGGAAGAGACGCTCTCCCGGAAATATCCTGCCCGAGTGCTGGATATGAAGAACGAATTCATCGTCGCCGTCATCCGGCTGCCGGGCGACACCGTCGATCCGGACGACCTGCGGGAACTGCTTAGGGAAGCGGTCGACACGTGCAGTCGATATTATCAGCTGACGTTCTCAAGCTCGATCAGCGAGCCTGTGTCGGATTACAAAGCCATCAGCGAAGCCTACCATTCCACGGTTCAGCAATTGATGTACCGTCTGCTGTTCGGACGCGGATCCGTCATCTCCCCCGAGGATGTGGCAGACAACATGGAACGGCAGGATGCCGCGATTCCGCTGGAATGGGAGAAGAAGCTGGGCGAGGCGATCCGCTCGAAGGACATCAAAGCCATTCGCGCCGCGCTGGACAAGTGGTTCTCGGCAATCGCTACATTCCCATACGACTACATGACGTTCTCTGTTCAGCAGATCGTGCTCGTGATCAAGCAGATGCTGCGGGAGCCTGCCTTTCAAGGACACACCGATCCGATCGAAATGCAGACGCTCGGCGCCAAGGTGATTCGTTCGGATACGCTGGCGGATATGAGGGATAAAGTCGAACAGTTTCTCGAACAGCTTTGCCAAGCGGGGCAAAGTCCGGAGAAAGAAGATAAAAACCGGATCATCGTCGATGCAATCAAGGAATTTGTGGAAAAAAACGCGCTGGACGCCAATTTAAGCCTGCAGATGATCGCCTCCAATTTCAAAATGTCCACGGCTTACGTCGGACGCATCTTCAAGCAATACGAGAATCTGTCTGTCAGCGATTACATTAACGGTCATCGGCTGGACAAGGCGCGGGCGATGCTCCTGGACAGCGATTACAGCGTCAAGGAGATCGCCGATTATTTCAGCTTCAACAACTCGAGCTATTTCATCACGCTGTTCAAGAAGCGATACGGTGTGACACCCAAGGAATTCCGCCTGAACGCGGTGCTGAGTGACGGGGGAAGTTCGCTTGGCCGGGTGCAGGATTGATACGAAGTTCAAATTTTGAGATGTGCGTTGCTACAATGTTGCTTTTTTAGGATGTTCTTGAACGATCGTCCCATGCCATGATGGACGGGCGGATCGATCGGGGAGCCAATCGTCAAGCCGGTCCGCCCACTATCATCGAGGAAAGGAGGACGCCCTCATGAACCGGTCCGATACGGGCACACCGATCGCCGACATCGCCGGAAAGAACGGAAAGCCTAACGCCAAGTCCCGCCCGAAGCTGCGCAGCGGCGACAAGGAGCTGAGCTTGCTTTCGCTTCCCGCGGTCATCTACATCTTCGTCTTCAGCTACTTGACGATGTTCGGCGTCATTATCGCCTTCAAGAACTACCGTTACGACAAGGGGATATGGGGGAGCGAGTGGATCGGGCTCGATAACTTTCGGTTTTTCTTTATCTCCGAGAAAGCGTTCATCGTAACCCGCAACACGATTCTGTACAACGTTTGGTTCTGGGTCGTGACGACATTCTGCGCCTTGCTCGTGGCGATCCTGCTGAACGAGATTTCGCGAAGATGGAGCAAATATTATCAGACAGTCATGTTCCTGCCCACCTTCGTCTCTTGGGTTGTCATCATGTTTCTGGTGCAGATGTTCCTGGATCATGACAACGGATTCGTCAATCGCACGTTGTTGTCGATCAGCGGCGATCGGGTACGCTGGTACCTGGAACCTGCCTACTGGCCGTTCATTCTGACTCTGGCCCATCTGTGGAAGTCGATCGGGTTTTCTGCGCTCGTGTATTACGCGGGCATCGTCGCCATCGATCCTTCTTACTACGAAGCGGCCAAAATGGACGGGGCTACCCGGTTTCAGATGGTGCGCAAGATCACGATTCCGATGCTCGCGCCGCTCATCACAATCCTGCTCATCATGACGATCGGCAGCATGTTCCGCGGAGACTTCGGCCTGCACTACTTCGTGTCGAACAATTCGCCGCTCTTGTACAACACAGTCGATATTATCGACACCTTCGTCTACCGTGCGCTGGCGGTCAGCGGAGACACTTCGATGGCGGCGGCCGTCGGACTGTACCAATCGCTGGTCGGATTCGTCCTGGTCGTGGCAGCCAACTATACCGTTCGGCGAATCAACGAGGAAAATTCTTTGTGGTAGGAGGCTGACACCCATGACGTCATCGACATCCGCCTTATCGGACCGCAAAGCAGGCAACATCGTCATTCATGTCTTCTTCATCCTGCTTTCGATCGCGATCATCGCGCCGTTCCTGTTGATCGTGTCCGTCTCTTTGACGGACGAGAAGGCATTGGCGCAGTTCGGGTACACCTTCATCCCGAGCAAGTTCAGCCTGCTCGCTTACGATTTTGTGCTGCAAACGCCCGAAGTCGTGCTTAGGGCCTATAGCAACACCATTTTCATTACCGCTTCCGGAACCATGCTGAGTTTGCTGTTAACAAGCATGGTGGCGTACACAATATCGCGCAGGGACTACCGCTGGCGGGTTCCCTTGACGGTGTATATCTTCTTTACGATGCTGTTCTCCGGAGGGCTCGTGCCGTTCTACATCTTGATGACACAATATTTGCAATTGAAGGACACGTTGTGGGCGATCATCCTGCCGGGCATGCTGTCTCCCTTCTATGTGCTCATCATGAAGGGCTTCATGAGCAAAATTCCTTATGAGCTCATCGAATCCGCGAAGGTGGACGGGGCCAGCGAATGGCGCATCTTCTTCCGCATGATTCTGCCGCTGTCCACGCCGGCGCTGGCGACGCTCGGACTGTTCATCGCGTTCAATTACTGGAACGAATGGTTCAACGCGATGCTGTTCATCGACAACGACAGGTGGGTGCCGCTGCAGTTGCTGCTCGTACGGATCATGAATACGCTCGACTTTCTCCGCAACAATAGCCAATATATTCAAAGCCTGGGACTGGACATGAGCCAGCTCCCCAACGAGTCGATGCGGATGGCGCTGGTCATCCTGGTCGCCGGCCCGATGATGTTCGTGTTTCCGTTCTTCCAGAAATATTTCGTGCAAGGCATGACGGTTGGCTCGCTTAAAGGATAATTCGACCATTCATGGAGGGGTTCGCAAATGAATAGAAGCAGATGGATTGGCATTATGGCGATATGCGCGGTTCTGTTATTATCGGCATGCGGCGGCAATGACGGGGGATCGTCGGCAAGCGGTAGTTCGGCGCCGCCGGCTTCCGGGTCTGCTTCCGCGCCATCAACCGGCGGTGAAGGGGGAGCAAACGGACTGTCCGAAGTCGAGCTTACTTGGTATTACGGCGTTGCGCAAGTACCGCCCGACCAGCAGTTGATCGAAGACGAAGTCAACAAGATCGTCAAATCGAAAATCAACGCCACCGTCAAATTGAAGCCGATCGATTTCGGCAGCTATACGACAAAACTCAACACGGCAAGCGCCGCGGGTGAAAAGTTCGACCTCGTATGGACGGCCAGTTGGGCATTCAACTACGACCAGAACGTCAAGAAGGGCGCATTCCTTCCGCTGGACAAGCTGCTGGACGAGTACGCGCCGGAGACGAAGAAGGCGATCCCGGATTTTACCTGGAACGCGACGAAGCATCTGGGCGAGATCTATGCGGTTCCGAATTATCAGACCGTCGCATCCCGCTATGGCATCAACGTCTTCAAGGAGTATGCGGACAAGTACGGGCTTGACGTGAACGCCATCAAGAAGTACGAAGATCTGGAGCCGTTCTTCGAACAGATCAAGCAGAATGAGCCCGGCATTATCCCGTTCATGCTCGCAGGTCCGCTGACCAAGTTCCATCCCAACGTCTACGGCTATGACGAGTGGGGCGTGAAGATCGGGGACGAATCGCTCAAGACGAACACGCTCGACAAGACACCGGAATATCAACAGTTCGCCGAATTGATGCACCGCTGGTTCGAGAAAGGCTACATCAACGAAGACGCGTCCACCGTCAAGCAGATCGACTCCAGCTATATCGGCAAGTTCGCCGCTTCTATCGAGTATACGATGAAGCCGGGATACGAGGCGGAGCTCAAGGCGAAGAACGGGGGAAGAGAAGTCGTCGGCATCCCGCTGACGGACGTCACGACGAGCCGGACGAACAATATCGCGACGTTGACGGCGATCAGCCGCACTTCCGCGAACCCGGAACGCGCCATGATGCTTATCGAGCTGGTCAATACGGACAGGGAGCTGTTCAACCTGCTCAGCTTCGGTATGGAGGGCAAGCATTACGAGAAGCTGGACGACAACACGGTCAAAGTCGATCCGAACGGCGGCTATACCGCTTCCAACTGGGTGTTCGGCAACGTGTTCAACGGCTATCTGATCGAAGGCCAGGAGCCGGACACGTGGGAAGTGACACGTGAGATGAACGAATCGGCCGTCGTGCCGCCCACGTTCGGGTTCAACTTCGACGATACGGCCGTCAAGGCGGAATATGCCAACGTGGCCGCCCTCAAGGCGGAATACGAGCCGCTTCTGCTCACAGGGACGGTGGACCCTGCCGAGTATTTGCCGGAATATCTGGATAAATTGAGGAAGGCCGGCATCGACAAGGTGCAGGAAGAGCTGCAGCGGCAATTGGACGCCTGGGCAGCGGAGAAGAAGAAATAGAACATCACCGCATCATTTTTGGCGCGGCCCCTGCAAATGATGATGCGGGGGCCGTGTTTTGCGTGCGCGCAAGCTCTGCAACGTTTGGGCTGATGATCAGCCGGCGATCGCTTGAGTATGAATTGATTTCGTAGAGACGATTGGCACGGCAACCTAGCGAGGAAGAAGTGGCGCAATGCCAAGCTATTCCTTTACAATGATACAGAGAGGGGGCGCGGCGATGAACAGACCGCAAGCGTGGCCCGGCTGCGATGAGGATATCAAGCAATTCATCATGCAGTTGGCGGAGCGTCTGAAGCAAGAGCTGGGAGAGCGTCTGACGGGCATTTACCTGCACGGTTCGTTGGCAATGGGCAGCTACTATCGTCCAAAAAGCGATTTCGATTTGATCGTCGTTGTGGATCGCCGATTGGAGACCGATTTAGCGGAAGCGGTTGGCGTTGCCGTTGCCGGCGAATCGGTCCGAAGACCTGCGACGGGCAATATCGAGTTGAGTGTCATCACAGCCGAAACAGCCAAGCGAGTGCCGATTCCAACGCCTTATGAAGTTCACTACAGCACGTCGTGGCATCACAGGATTTTAAATCGTGAGGTAGACTACCGTCACGAGCGGACGGATGCGGACTTGGCTTCTCACTTGGCTTATGTAGGGAAGCGGGGAATTTGCTTGTACGGCCGTCCGATCGCCGACACTTTCGGACCCGTGCCCCGGACACATTTCATGAACGCCGTTCTGGACGATTTCGAGTGGATTGTGGAAGAGGAGCATATTGTGGAATCGCCGTACTATGGCATCTTGAATATTTGTCGTGTTCTTCAGTTGCTTGGCGAAGATAGCGAGGCTGTGCACAGCAAGGACGAAGGCGGGGAATGGGGGCTTGAACGTTTGCCTGCGGACTATCATCCGCTGATCCGGCAAGCACTCGACATCTATCGATCCCCGAAGGCAGTGACGGAGGAAGACAGGAAGACGGGCGGCAAACGATGGGAGCGGGCCGAGCTGCTTTCTTTTCGGGATTTCGCTCGCGCAGCGCGGCAATCGTTTGGAAATTAAGGAGGAAATGAACAAGCTGCAATTTCCGTACTTTCCATTGTTTCACTCCAATCGTGAGTCGACAACATGACCACATTCCATACGTTCTCATCCTGCTGCGATCATTTCCGCACAAGAATCAATCGCAACGGAACCCAGCGCCTTTATCCGGTGAAGAGGGTTTCGCTCTGGATTTTAACGGGACACGGCGCCGTTCCTGCGGTTTTACAGTGATTTTGGCAATGTTTGTCGCTGATAGAGGCCTGCCGGAAACTGTCGATTAGTGGATAACAGCATGCATTGCGCACGAAGCATCGCCCTTTCGCCTAGCCAGCCATCGCAACGGAACACAGAGACGTTATCCGGTGAAGAGGGTTTCGCTCCAGATTGCAACGGAACCCAGAGCCGTTATTCTGCGGTTTCACAGTGATTTTGACCAGCGTTTGTCGTTGATAAGAGCCTACCGTTCCGTTAGCTTGTCCAAAGCACCCTTTATTGCCGATTAAGGCTTCTGAGTTCCGTTGCGCTGCCTGCACAGGTTGTTTGGCCCGATCCACTGTCAATCGACAGCCTCAAGAGGACTTCTGCGGCGCATTTCCGGCAAATTAGCGATCGAAGGATCATCATGCCCACCATCCCACCGTGTCACCGCGCCACCGCACCGTACCACCATGCCGGCTCACTCGTCGCTCTCTCGTCAAATGACCACATTCAGCCTACGGGTGTCAGATAACGGCGCATGGGAGACATCGATTCATTTCGGCAAATTTTCACGGGTTAGCACTCGAAGACCACGAATTGTCGTAAGCGATTTCCCCGGAAATAGCAACTTTGACGGATTGCTTTTCGTCTTAAAACTGTATAGGATGAATCCATGACTGTTTTCACGCACATAGAGAGAAGGGGCTGAAGCCCCACGGAGAGGGGGATCTGTTATTTACCGCCATGAACAAATTTATTGCTAGGCTGCCGTTCGTGTTCTTTTCGTTGATCCTGTTGTTGAAGAGCGGGCTGGCGTACCTGGTTGTATTCGATACACCGGCTGCATGGCTCTGGAAGCCGTTGCTGAAGGAATTGCCGTTTATCTGGATGATCTTCTGCCTGATTGAATATTTCGCGACCAAACGCAAGATCATGGCGTACATGATCGTCAATTTGCTGCTGACCGGACTCATCTTCGCCGTCATCATGTATTACCAATATTATGGCGTCATTGTCACCTATCACGCGCTCGACCAGGTGAACCAGGTGACGGCCGTCAGCAATAGCGTCTTCTCGCTGCTGCATCCTTATTATTTGCTCATTTTCGCCGATATCATCCTGTTGCTCGCGCTGAGCTTCCGAAAACAGACGAGGAAGCTGTGGACGACGGTCGCGGCATCCCGGCCTGCGCGCAGAAGCGTCGTGACCGCCGTGTTCGCCGTTTCCTTCGCGCTGTGCGTGTTCAACGTCGTGCCGAACCGGGCGAGCATGAACGAGATCAAGAAGGCGGAAGAGATGGGCATTCTGGGCTATGAGGCCTATACGATTCTGGCGGAAGAGGCCGAGGAGTCGGTCGACGTCAAGCAGATTACGCAGCAATCCGTTAATCGGCTCAAAGGAATCGACGCACCTGAAACTTCCTATTTTCAAGGATTGGCTCAAGGCAAAAACGTCATTCTCGTGCAGATGGAATCGATGCAGAACTTCCTGATCGATCTGAAGATCGACGGGCAGGAAGTGACGCCCAATCTGAACAGGCTGGCGCACGGCAATTTCTATGTTCCCGGGTTTTATCAGCAGGTCGGCCAAGGCAACACATCGGATGCGGAGTTCGTCGTCAACACGTCGTTCTATATTCCTCCACGGGGAGCCGCTTCCGGGGAATACGTCGGCAAGAGCTTGCCCAGCATGCCGAAGCTGTTCCAGTCGCACGGATACGATACCGCAACGTTCCATACGAATATTGTGGAGTTCTGGAATCGCGGGGAATTGTATAAGGCGCTCGGATTCGACCGCTATTACGACCAGAAGTTTTTCGGCGTGGAAGATAAAGTGTTCTTCGGCTCGTCGGACGAGGTGCTGTATCGCAAAACCGGCGAAGAGCTGGCCCGCATGAACGATGCCGACAACCCTTTCTATGCCCATGTGATCAGCATGAGCGCGCATCACCCGTTCACGATTCCCGCAGAGAAGCACAAGATGGAGCTGCCGGACCGATACAAGAATACGCTTGTAGGCGACTATATCCGCTCTCAGAATTACGCCGACTATGCGCTGGGGCAGTTCATCGATGAACTGAAAGCGAGCGGGGTATGGGAAGACAGCCTGGTCGTCCTCTACGGTGACCATCTGGGGCTGCCGATGTTCTCGCTGGATCGCAAAGAGAAGGCGTTGATGGAGGAAATTTACGGTCGGGAATACGGCTACACGGACATGATCAATATTCCGCTGATCCTGGCGGGGGACGGTCTCACCTATCCCCGCGCGTTCGATCAGATCGGCGGTCAGGTGGACTTGCTGCCGACGATTGCGAATCTGATGGGTTTTCCGCTGGACGAACAGCTGCACTTCGGTCAGGACTTATTCAATCAGACGTACAATTTGCTTCCGCAGCGCTATTATTTGCCTTCGGGATCGATCGTCAGCGGGGAAGTGCTGTTCATTCCCGGCAATGATTACGACGACGGCACGAAATATCCGTTGAAGGGATCGCAAAACGGGGCCGCAGGCGTGACCGAAGCGGAGTACGACCAAGCGCTCGACTTGCTGCGGTACTCGGATAGCTACATCCGTCAATTGCCGGATTTGCCGACAGCGACGGATGACTGATCCTGCATCCAGCTCTTGATGGCGGCGAAAATCTCTTCCCTGTGCCGTTCGTTATGCAGCTCGTGCCGCAAGCCCGGCCATTCCTGAAACGTGCAATGTCTGCGCGCGCGCTCCGCGAAATGCCGGCTCGCCTCCAGAGCAGTGACGGTGTCATCGCCGCCGTGCAGGATCAACATGGGGATGGATAGCTCATCTGCGTGCTGCAGTGCCCACACGCCGGCGCGACGAATCGCGAAGAACAGCTTGGCCGAGAATTTGCCATGGCCGAGCGGATCGGAGACCAGTCGCGCCAGCATGTCCGGATCGGATGTAAGGTAAGTCGGCGGAGCGGAAGGCTGCTTGCGTTTCATCTGTTTCGCTACCCGTGACCAGATGACAAGCGGCAGCGGTTTGTCGGATGGCGCCAGCTTCAGCCAAGGGCCGGTCGCGATCGCCCCTGCCAGCTGCGGCCTGCGGCGCAGCACGTAATTGATCATGATATTGCCGCCCATGCTATGGCCGTATAAGAAGACGGGCTTTCCGGGGTATCGCGCATTCGCGTCCTCCAGCAGCCGGTCGATCCCGTCCATTAATTCCTCATAGCTGTCTGCATGTCCGCGTTTGCCCTCTGTCAGACCGTGTCCGAGCTGATCGAAAGCGAGCACCGCGATGCCGTCCGCCGCAAAATTGTCGGCCAGATGACGGTAGCGTCCCGAATGCTCTCCCTTGCCGTGAATCAGCACAACGACGGCTTGTACGGCATTCTCTTCGTCAGGCGCCCAACCCCGGGCGAACACGGCTTTCCCGTTCCGGGCCGGCCATTGCCATTCTCTCTCTTTCAAGATAGCCTCTCCTTCCCCTCTTGCAGGGTACGTATCCAGGTTAAGATCGTCTGCAGCACCTCTGCCCGCTGCCGCTCGTTGTGCAGCTCATGTCGAAACCCCGGCCATTCCCGAAGTGTACAGAGCTCTCCGGCCCGTTCTGCGAAGGCGCGGCTGGCAGCAGCGGAAGTGACCTTGTCGTCGCCGCCGTGCATCAGCAGCAGCGGGACAGCAAGCTCTGCGGCATGATCGAGCGCGAAGCGGCCGGCGCGATGGACGCCGAGGAAGAACTTGGCCGTAATATGCGGATGGCGGAGGTCGTCTTTCTGCAGTGCTGCCAGCATGTCCGGGTCCGAAGTCAAGTGCGTCGGCTCAAGCGGGTGATGATCCGTATATTTCGGATATATCCGCTCCATCAACCGTGCCGCGACGACTTTAACCGCGGCGGGCTCGAAAGCCAGCTTCAGCCATGGGCCGGTCACGATCGCGCCGGTCACGTCCGGTTTGCGGCGGAGCAAGTAGTTCAGCGCCAGGTTGCCGCCCATGCTGTGCCCGTACAAAAACACCGGCACTCCCGGGAACCTGCTGCCTGCCTCTTCAAAAAGCCGATCGATGCCGGCCAGCAGATCGTCATAGCTGCCTGCATGGCCGCGCTTGCCTTGCGTTCGGCCATGGCCGAGCTGATCGAACGTCAGCGTGACGATCCCGTCCTCGGCCAGCGCCTCCGCCACATGCCGATACCGGCCGGAATGCTCGCCCATCCCGTGGACGAGCGCCACGACAGCGCGCACCCGATCGACGCGGGCATCGTCCGGCGCCCACTCGCGGGCGAACACGCGCAAGCCTCCGCGAGCTTGCCAGCCCCATTCGCGTTCGTTCATTCGGAAGTCTCCTCCTTGCAACATCGATATAGCGATTATCTCATATCATCCGGCATTTTGTCCCGCCCCGACCTCTGCCGGGATAGCAAAGAACCGCCCCGTCGCCAAGGCGGCTCTTGCGATTCCGGTTCGGCTCGCGCCCTATCAGTGATTAGTGATTGTTGCCGGACGAATTGCCCTTCTTGTCGGAAGAGCGGGTGGTCGTGTTGGTGCGGCCATGCCCCTGCTGTTTGGCACCCATGCTCGGTTCCCTCCTTGGCTGCGGATGATGCGTTAGTTTGCGCATTTCAAGACATCTTAATCAAACAGGGAATAACAGGTTGCCAACGGCGGTCGATCTGTCGCATAATGTCCGTGAGGTGATCAGGCGTGCTGCATACGATGGCGATAACCGAAGAAGGTGAACGGATCGAGCATATCCCGCTGCATCGGCTGAACGAGCCCGGCATCGGTTGGTTCTGGGTCGACTTCGACGATCCGACGGAGGAAGAGAAGAAGCTGCTGGACAGCGTCTTTCAATTTCACCCGCTTGCGATCGAGGATTGCTTGCATCTGCTGCAGCGGCCGAAGCTGGATCATTACGGAGACACGCATTTTTTCGTCATTCACGGCATTGATCCGGGGACGTTGAAGGCGCAGGAAATCAACTATTTCCTGGGTCCGAGAGGCATCGTGACGTTCCACCTGCACACATCGCCCGAGGTGGAGGATGCCTGGCGCAAGATGCAAGATTCCTCTCTGTACAAAGTAAGGGACCACCATTATGTCGCCTACTTGATCATGGATAAGCTGGTGGACAACTATTTCCCGACGCTGTATGCGATCGAGGATCACATGAACGATTTGGAAAGCCGCGAAGACAGCGAGGACCTGCAGTCGCTGATCGACGAAGTGTACGACATCCGCCGCGACCTGCTCAAGCTTCGGCGGACGGTTATTCCGATGCGCGATCTGCTGTACCGGGTGCTGAACTCCGACAAGCTGCCGGGCATCCGCGAGCACAGCGCCTACTACACCGACGTATACGACCACCTGTTGAAATTGACCGACATGATCGAGTCCAATCGCGAAATGACGGCGGATTTGCGGGACAGCTACGATTCGATTCGTTCGAGCCGGATGAACGGCATCATGAAGACGCTCACGGTGTTCACGACGATCTTCATGCCGCTCACGTTCATCGCCGGGGTATATGGGATGAACTTCGTCAATATGCCGGAGCTCGGCTGGCGGTGGGGGTATGCGGCGGTGTTGGCTTTCATGGGGACGCTGGGCATCGGCATGTTCGTCTGGTTCCGCAGGAAGGGCTGGTTCGACTGAAATAAAGAAAGTAGGCTAGCGGATATCCGCTAGCCCGTCAAGTAATATATTGAAAAGGGGGGTCATGAGTACATTGTAAACCCCCAATATGAAAAAACGATGAAAATCATATTACGGTTGCGTTACAATTTCGGAAGCGTTCCCAGTTTGGGCGCGTTTTGATTCCACCCTGCAGGCTTAACTTCCTCTTTTAATTGGCTTGCAATCGAGCCAGCAAGTGCTCGAACCGATCCATCAATTCCATTGCGCCCTCCGACATGCCCGATTGCAGCACGCCGTCGCGTACTTCGACCGAAGGATAGAGCGTGGTCTCCGTCAACGTCGTCTTGCCGGGAGAGGATTCCTCGAAAGTCACCGTTACGAGCCCGACAGCCGGCATGCCTTCATATTCGTAGGTCTGAATGAGGCGCCCTGGCGATGCGACTTCATGGAAGACGCCGCTGAATATGTGTTCGCCGCCATGACCGTCATTGTGAATGTAGCGCCAAATGCCGCCCTTTCGCGCCTCGAGGCGGTCCACGATCGTCGTCGTGGTGCTTGGCCCCCACCATTCGGGCAAATACTCGGCATCCGTCCACATCTTGAATACCAGCTCGCGCGGCGCTTGGAACGTGCGGCTGATGATGATTTCCTGTTTCCCGGGTTCTGCGACGATCGATGTTTTGGTTTTGGTCATTTGGACAATCTCCTCTGCTTTTGATGGGTTGGTGATATTGGCACTACGGATGGCCGCCGTTGTTCTGACTGTTTTGAACCTTGTTCAGCAGCGCCTCGAGCCGGTCGAACTGTTCTTCTTTCGCTTCCAGAAACGAATTCACCCAGCGATCCAATTCCGTAAATTGCTCCCGGCGCATGCTGAATATCCGGCGATTCGCGTCGGATTGCACGTCGACAAGCCCGGCTTCGGCCAATACGCGCAGATGCTTGGAGGATTGCGGAAGCCGGAGCCCAAGACGTTGGGCGATTTCTCCCAGGGTGAGGGCGCCTCCGTCCCGCAGCAGTTCCATGATGTTCAGCCGGTTCGGTTCGGCAAGCGCGCTGAATACGACAAGCTGCATCCTCGTTCCCCCTCCTTTCGGATATGAAATTCGTCATTGTTGACGTCGCTGTATCGCTATTCCAATATATATCGGCGTGAACTTTCCGTCAAGGGAAATTTCCTTTAAAGGAAAGTTTTCATATAAGAAACGAGCACCAACGATGATGAAAATATACGGTGGACAGCCAAGCGGGGCGAAGGATTTTGAAGCCCGACGGGGAATTACAAATAGATCGCGAATGCGAAGGGATGTTACCGACAACTCTGGAGGTCGCTGCAATGAACATGGTACAATTGTGCGAGGAGATTGGGCTGCCGGAGGGCGCTCGTCAGACGATGGAAAGATACATGGATATGGATGAGCACGAATATCAGGAGTACAAACGGCAATTTCGCCGGGATTCGGCGTCCTTGTTCACTGCCCTGAAGCAGCGGGAGGACTTTCGGCAACTGTTTCTGTATCTGTTTGTCCGGCTGGCGGCGGATACTCATGAGTCCTATCGGGCGATGGGGATCGAGGACGAGGTTTACTATGATACGTTCTCCGATATCCGGATCTGGTGCGACAATTGCTTGCGGGATTTCGGAGAATACGGCATAGAGGAGTACAATTGGCTGAAGGAGCACGTCAATCTGCGGCTGTTTCGGATCGGCCGGCTGCAGTATCAGCCGTATGCTTTCGAACGCGAGCTCGAGGTGGACGGGTTCAAGATCGATGCCCGCCAAATCGTGCTGAACGTCCATATTCCGCAAGGTGAACCGCTTGAGATCCGGTCCGTCCTGGCGTCGTTCGAACGCGCGGGAACTTTCTTTCGCGGGATCGCGCCGGTCTATTTGTGCAGCAGTTGGCTGCTTTACCCGGGACTGGTCGAATTGCTGCCCGAAGGCTCTAACATTGCGGCATTCCAGGCGCTTTTCCACGTGTACGAGGAAGACCATGCGGCCCGGCAGGCGGAAGAACGCATCTTCGGCAGGCGGAAGGACGATCCCTCGGATTATGAGGAGCGGACGTCGCTGCAGCGCAAGGCCAAAGCTTGCTTGATGGCCGGAGGCAAGCTGGGCAACGGGCACGGGATCAAACTGGGATGAGGTGCTTGCAGGATGAACGGGAATGACAAGTTGAAGCTGTGGTATGACCGACCGTCTACACTGCCGGAAGGCAGTGAACAGGACCATTGGAATCGGGCGCTGCCGATCGGAAACGGCAGGCTGGGTGCGATGATATACGGGGATTATCCGCTTGAACGGATTCAGGTGAACGAAGAGTCCATCTGGGCGGGCCCGCCCCTGCCGGTGCATATGCCCGGCGCGGAGCAAGCGGTGCGGGAGGCGCGCGAGCTGTTGTTCGCGGGCCGGATCGAGGAGGCGGAGCAGCTCGTGCAGGAGAAGGTGCTGCATCCGCACACGAGGCCGCGCAGCTATCAGCCGTTCGGTGAAATTCGGCTGCAGGACGCAAGAGCGGACGGCAGCGGGCAATCGCGGGACCGTGAGCTCGGCGAGTATCGCCGCGAGCTGGATTTGGATATGGCGATTGCAACGTTATCGTATACGGTGAGTGGGGTGCGCCATACAAGGGAGGCATTCTCAAGTGCCGTCGATCAAGTGATCGTGATCCGCTGGACGGCGGACAAGCCGGGCGCGATCCATACCCGGATCGAGATGACGCGGGAATCGGGCGCCGCGGCAACGGCCATCGGAGCGGACACGCTCATCTTGGCAGGACAAGCCGCTCATGAGCACGACAAGCACGGCGTACGATTTGCCGGTGTACTAAGGGCGGCTGCGGAAGGGGGGACGATCGCGACCGACGGAGACGGTCTGGCTGTCAGCGGGGCCACCTGTTTAACATTGGTTTTATCCGTGCGTACCGACTATCAATGGGCGAATCCTGCCGAGCGGCTGCCCGGCGATCTTGCTGCGCGGTGCGAGGCCGATCTGCGACTCGCAATGGCAAAGCCGTACACGCAATTGAAGCAGGAACATATCGAAGAGCATCGACGGTTGTTTCGGCGAGTCAGGCTGGATCTGACGGGCGAGGGAAGAGGGACGGCGTCGCTGCGCGAGTTGCCGACGGACCGGCGGCTGCAAGCTTTTCAGGAAAATGGCCATGACCAGGACCAGGACCAGGACCTGCTGGCGCTGTACTTCCAATACGGCAGGTACTTGCTCATCTCCTCCAGCCGACCCGGCTGCATGCCGGCCAACCTGCAAGGCATCTGGAACCCGCACATGAACGCGCCGTGGGATTGCGACTACCATATCAATATCAACATCCAGATGAATTATTGGCCTGCGCAGACGACACAACTGGCGGAATGCCACCTGCCGTACTTCGAGCTGCTGGAAGGGCTCGTGGACAATGGGCGCAAGACGGCACGCGAAGTATATGGCTGCCGGGGATTCGTCGCGCATTATACGACGGACGCCTGGCTGTTCACTGCGCCGGTCGGGCGCGTCAAATACGGCATGTGGCCGATGGGCGCCGGTTGGTGCGTCCGGGATTTCATGGAATATTACCGATTTACTGGCGACCGCAAGTTTCTGGAGGAGCGCGCTTATCCGATCGTGAAGGAAGCAGCGCTATTTTTCCTGGACTGGCTCGTGCGTCATCCCGGGACCGGGCAATGGGTGTCGGGCCCGTCCTCTTCGCCGGAGAATACGTACCTCTCGCCTTCGGGCAAGAGCGTCGGATTGTGCATGGCTCCCGCCATGGACCAGCAGATCATCTGGGATACGCTGACGGGGTTGATCGAAGCGGCCGAGGCGCTGGGCGTGACGGACGAGGCGGTACGGCAGGCTTCGGCGGCGCTGGCCGAATTGGCGCTGCCGGGCATCGGGCCGGACGGGCGGCTGATGGAATGGTGCGAAGACGTCGAGGAGACCGAACCTGGCCACCGCCACATTTCCCATCTGTACGGCTTGCATCCCGGCAAACAATATACGTTCTCCCGGACCCCCGAGAAGATGGAGGCAGCTCGCAAGACGCTGGAATACCGGCTCAGCCACGGCGGGGGACACACTGGCTGGAGCCGGGCGTGGATCGTCAACTTCTGGTCGCGGCTCAAGGACGGGGAAGAAGCTTACGCCAATTTGAAGAGTCTGCTGCAGCACTCGACGCTGCCGAATTTGTTCGACACGCATCCTCCGTTCCAGATTGACGGGAATTTCGGGGGGACGGCAGGCATCGCCGAGATGCTGCTGCAGAGCCATGAAGGACGGGTAGAGCTGCTTCCGGCGCTCCCCCAGGCGTGGACGGAAGGCTCTGTGACGGGACTGATGGCCCGCGGCGGGTTCGAGGTCGACATGTCCTGGGATCGGGGACGGCTCTCGCAATGCCGGATCGTCTCGCGTAACGGAGGCGAGTGCCGCGTGGTCTATGGGGGCGCGGAGGTTCGCTTCGAAACGGAGGCCGGGACGGCGTACGTATCGTCAGACGGTCGATCGTTCCATAATTGACGTCATTCAAGAAAGCAGCTTGCGGACGCCCGGATCCTGGAACAGCTCGCTGACCGTGAACGACACGCAAGGGAGCTTGTCCGACAGGACCGTGTCTCCCTCCTCGAACAGGTTGCCGATGACATAATATTCTTTGACGAGCACATGCTGCTCCAACGTGCGCACCGAAGGGTCGATGATCCAGCATTCGGGTACGCCGTGCCTGGCGTAGATGGCCGCCTTTCTGACCTTGTCACGCTTGCGGGAGCCCGGCGACAGCACCTCAACGACAAGGTCGGGGGCGCCCTCGATGCCCCGCATCGTGACGATGTCGAGCCGGTCGCGGCGAATCATGACCAAATCCGGCTGCAGCACGTTCGTCCGGTTCAGGATGATATCGAGCGGCGCCATATAGATGACATAATCTGCGGCGCAGCTTTGCGTCAGCAGATACAGCGTCCCGCTTACGCCTTGGTGAACCGTCGACGGCCCCGGAGACATCATCTCGAGTACCCCGTCCAAAATTTCGTACCGGTTGCCGTCGTCCGGCATTTCTGCGTATGCCTCGTAAGTAACCGGCGATTCTTTCACGCGATCCTTGTCATCCTTGCGCTCAGTCATGAGACAACCTCCTTGTAATAAATAAAAGCACCTCAACAAAGCAACACAGTTCTGTGTCGGACTTTGGCAAGGTGCTTCCCCGCTGTAACGATTTATTCCTATTATGAACGACAACCGCTGAGCTGTCAATTAGCGAGAATCAAGCGAATCTAGCGTTATTCTGCAATCGCGTATCAGGGCAATCGCTTACGGATTTTAACGGATTAGAAATTATTGCGTGTAAGCAACAATTCTCTTTCTCAACTACGAAGGACCGCCGAATTATTGCATTCGAGCAACAATTCAGCCGACTTTCTGCCACGCCTCCACTATTTGCTTGATTTATTGCTCGAACGCAATAAAAACAGTTATCCCGCTCGTGAAGCGAGACTTTTATTGCTCCAAAGCAACAATTATAGATTGTGCATCATTTATGCGGTGGCGGTAGGCGGCGAAGGCACTTATTTCGTAAGCGATTGCCCTAGCTTTAATACGGGCCTTATTTCGGGATCGCTGTTTCTGGGTGTGGCGGGTTTGGGACATTTGTGTTTAAATCAAGTTATTCATGTTTGCGAAAGGCGTGACCTCATGCGCGGCTTGGCGATTCTGCTAGCTTTTCATTTTCTTGGCCTGTTCATTCAGACCGCCGCATCCGTGCCGATTCCGGCCAACGTGATCGGTCTCATTCTGTTCACGGCGTGCCTGTTTCTGAAGATTATCAAGCTGGAGTGGGTCGAAGCTTCGGCGCAATTTCTGCTCAGGCACATGCTGCTGTTCTTCGTTCCGTTCGTGGTCGGCACCATGGCGTTCTTTCCGCTGATCCGGCATTCGCTGCTCGCGATCGTCTTCGGACTCGTACTCAGCACGCTGCTTTCCTTGGCCGCAACAGGCTGGCTTACGCAATGGCTGGAGAAGAGGAGGCCTTCCGCATGAACCTGAACGAGCTCGCCTCCCATCCCCTGTTCGGCATAGCTGTTACCGTCGGAGCTTATGCGCTTGCGGACTACGTCCGCCAGAGATGGTGGAAATGGTTGCATCCGCTGCTTGCCGCGTCGGTTGCGCTCATCCTCATCTTGCAGTTAAGCGATATTTCTTATGAAGCTTACAACGTCGGAGGAAGCACGGTATCGTTCTTCCTCGGTCCGGCCACGATCGCGCTTGGCACCGTTATTTACAAGAATTGGCCTCGCGTGCGGCGGCATGCGGCAGCCATCTTGTCAGGCATCGCGTTCGGCTCCGTGATCGGCATCGGAAGCACGGCGCTCTTCCTGTGGCTATTCGATGCTTCGCAAGAAATCCTGTTATCCATGCTTCCAAAGAATGTAACATCGCCGGTGTCCATCGAGATCGTCTACGCGCTGGGCGGCATTCCGCCGCTGGGCGCCGCGTTTACCGTTCTTGCCGGGCTGCTCGGCAGCGTAGCGGGCCCCGCGCTGGCCCGCCTCGCAGGCATCCGCACGGACGCTGCGATCGGCACGGCCATCGGCACGACCGCCCACGGCATCGGCACCGCGCGGCTGCTGCTGGATTCGGAATCGCAAGGCGCGGTCAGCGGGTTCGCGATGGGCGCGGCGGCGATCATGACGCCGGTCTTCTTCATTCCGGTATACGGGTGGCTGGTGTAATCGCGAAAACAACGACAAGAGGAATCCGCAGCCCGGGGCTGCAGGGTTCCTCTTGCTGTTTAACCCCCTTCAATGGAAACTTAACAGGCAATTTTGTATATTTTCGAGTCAACAACCGCCATTTTCACTGCGAAGAACGGTTGATATACTGAAAAAAATGGCATGTCAGCAGGGAATAAGGATGAAAGGACTGAAGGAGCAACTTGACTAACGTGCAGAAACATACGCTTCATACCGATCTGTTTATCGCAGGCGGCGGAATGGCAGGGGTTGCCGCTGCTTTGGCGGCAGCCCGGAACGGTGCAAAAGTCGTGCTTTGTCAGGATCGTCCGGTATTGGGAGGAAACGCTTCATCCGAAGTTCGCATGCACGTATTGGGCGCCTGCCCGCGAGGTAAAGCATTGGAGACAGAAGCAAGAGAAACGGGCATCATTGAAGAAATCATGTTGGAGTGCGCGGTGCGCAACCCGCAGCGAAGCGCCAACATGCTCGATCTTATCCTGTATGAAAAATGTCGTGAGGAAGACAACTTGACATTGCTGCTCAACACAACGGTCGTCGGAGTGGAAGTGGAAGATGACCGATTGATATCCGCCTATGCGACGCGGGAGAGCACGGAAGATCATTTTGAAATTTACGCCGATATTTTCGCCGATTGTACGGGAGACGGACGGTTGGGGTTTGAAGCGGGAGCCTTATTTACGACGGGAAGAGAGTCTTCCGAGGAATACGGCGAACCGGCGGCGGAGGACAATCGAGACGCTTACAGGCTCGGTTCTTCTCTATTGTTTACAACAAGAGACATGGGCAAGCCGATGCCGTTCATTCCTCCCAAGTGGGTGCGTTCGTTCACGGAAGAGGATTTAAAATATCGCAGGCACAATACTTGGGAGTACGGGTATTGGTGGGTCGAATTCGGCGGCCAAATGGACACGATCAAAGATAATGAAACGATCAGGGACGAGCTGTTGGCGATCATGCTGGGCGTGTGGGACCACATCAAAAACAGCGGCCATCATCCGGAATCGGCCAATTGGGCGCTGGACTGGTTCGGTTTCCTGCCGGGCAAACGGGAATCCCGCCGATTCGTCGGGCTCCACGTGCTCACGCAGCACGACTTGGAGCAAGCGGCCGACTTTGCAGACGTCATCGCTTACGGCGGTTGGTCGATGGACACGCACCCGCCCGCAGGGATCGACGCCAAGAGCCAAAAACCGTGCAACCAACCGTATACGCCATATATGTACGGGATTCCAGTCCGGTCGCTGATCAGCAAGAACAGGAAAAATCTGATGTTTGCAGGGCGCAACATGTCGGCTACGCACATTGCATTCTCCAGTACGCGCGTGATGGCGACTTGCGCGGTGATGGGCGAAGGACTGGGGACGTTCGCCGCCGCGGCCATACAGCGGAACAACGGCAGCGATTTGCATCAAGCTTGGCAGGATCAAGCGATCATCGGCCAAGCGCAACGGCAATTGCTTTGCCAGGGCGCTTATCTGCCGGGAAAGCGATGGGAAGATCGCGGGTTAATGACGACAGCGACTGCCGCAGCTTCTTCCGAGCAAACGAACGGCTTGGCCGCGAGTGCGATAGACGGGCATAGCCGGTCCGTGCATGGAGAGAAGGGTGTTCGTCCGGAGTTGACGGTTGCCGGCTCCCATCGCTGGATGTCGGACCCGTCCGATGCCGAGCCTTGGCTGGAACTGCGTTGGCAGGTTCCTGTCGATATCCGCCGGATCACGCTCGTATTTGACACAGGATTGCATCGGTTTTTGACGCTGACGCATTCGGATGCGACCTTCAAAGCGATGAAATGGGGGGCCCAGCCGGAGACGGTGAAGGATTTCGCCATTGTGGCGGAAGACGGCGACGGACGCGTGTGTGAAGTCGCCCGCATCGCCGACAATTATCAGCGCCAGGTGCAAGTCGATTGCAGCCTGATCTCCGTGAAGCGGCTTCGCGTGATCGTGCTGGCGACGAACGGACTCGACCATGCGCGAATTGTCGAGCTGCACTGCGAATAACCGAACCCGCCGCGCGACCGGGGAGGGCTGAATCCGGACCGACCGTGGAGCCGGCCGCGGGTGGGAAATTCGATTCAAACGCGATGATTTTTTCTGAACCTGACGGGCGTCGTGCCGGTCTGTTTGGTGAACACTCTGTTCAGATAGTATCCGTTCTGATAACCGCAGCACTCCGAGATTTGCTCCAAATTCAAATGGGTTTCCAGCAGCAGCGTTTTCGCCTTGTCGAGGCGCAGCGAAGTTACATATTGGATCGGCGTCATTCCGTAAGCGACTTTGAACCGTTTGGAAAAATAGGCGGGCGTGAGTTCGAGCGCAACGGCGATGTCTTTCAAATGAAAAGGCTCGAAAGCTCGCTCATCGATATGCTGCCTGGCTTGCGTCATCAGGACATCTTCATCTTGTCGTTGCGATTGCGATGCCTGGTGTTCGGCGCTTTGCTGTTCACCGTACAGAAACCAGATGTCCAGCAAGAAGTGGTTTAATTTCTGTTTCCAGGCGCGTTCCTGATAGGTGCTTGCAGCTTTCATTCGTTTGTAATTTCCATGCAGCCTGTCTGTATCCGTGAGGTAAACCTTTCCGGTTGGGAGCTGAAATGCCTTCAATGCTTCTGCATCCAACGGATGGCCCTCCAGGTCTTGCCATTGCATGCGAATGAAATGAAAGGTTAACGGAGATACGACCACTCTGCGAAATGGAACGTGAGGCGGGCAGAACACCAGATCTCCCAAAGAAGCTGTTCCGGTCTGATCCCCAATTTCATAGTAAAACGAGCCGTCCTCGACGGCAAATACGGTCCAATCCGCATAAGAATCCTCATATAACAAAAATTGTGCTTTTTGTTTCCAGTACATGTAATAGGACAAAACGGGGATCAGATTGGTCGAATCGTACTTGCACATGGCAGAGAACCTCCCGGCATCGGATGAACGGCAGCCTGTCTCTCCATTCATGTTAGCTTCATTAGTAGCGAATGGCAATGCACAGACGGCAAAAGGTTGATAAGGGGGTGATCGCGCAAGGGATATTTCATCCCGCTTGAGCAGTGATCGGTGAAATCGACCAAAGGAGGAGAACAAGTATGGGCAAGCGTTCGTGGCAGCAGCGTGCAAGGGGGATCGCAATGATTGTGCTGCTGCTGGCAGCAACAGGAGCGGCGAGTGGCAGCCCGACCGTCGCTGCGGCAGGCAATCCGGTTTATCACGACGATTTCGAAGATGGCAATGCGAATGGCTGGACGGTGTCGAAGGGCGATTGGGTCGTAACGAGCGACGGCGATACGCAGGTTTTCAAACAAACGGGCAACACGACAAGCACCGAAGGTTTCGTCACCGCCGGCGAGGCGGATGGGTCCGATTATACGGTGTCGGCGAAGGTGAAAGCGATCTCGAGTTTGGGCACGGCGGCGGCTTCGGGCGTGATGCTCCGCTTGCAGAATGACAACAACTTCTATCTGTTTCGCATAAATTGGGGAACGCAGCAGGCTCAATTGCTGAAGCGAACCAATGGCAGTTATCAATATGTCAAATCTGTGCCGTTGTCTTCGCCGGGCGTCGTGGATGGGCAGTGGTACGAGCTGAAGGCGGAAGCGTACGGCAATGTCATCGAAGGTTACGTGGACGGGGTGAAGCTACTCTCTTACACGGATACGGACGCGCCTTTCCTGCAGGGAGCATCCGGCTTCCGTACCTACGCTCAAGTAGTGGAGTTCGACGATTTCAATATTCAACCGGAGAAGACGATACGTACTTTGTTCGACGATTTCGAAGACGGCAATGCGGATGGCTGGACGGTTGCCAAGGGCAGTTGGGTCGTGACAAACGACGACAACGGCAAAGTATACAAGCAAACGGGCGCTTCCGCCAATGTTGAAGGGTTCGTAACCGTCGGCGATGCCGATTGGACAGACTATACGATCGAAACGAAAGTGAAGGCAGTTTCCCGCGGAGGCGCCGGGGATGCATCCGGCATCATGATCCGGGTGAACAACAATAATAACTTCTACTTGTTCCGGCTGCATTGGGATTTGGACAGCGCGCAGTTGTTGAAACGGTCAAATGGCGCCTACTCCGTCTTGACGACCGGGTCGCTGCCGTTCCCGGATGTCGCTTACGGAACGTGGTACGCTCTGAAAGTGACGGTGCATCACAATGTGATCGAAGGGTACGTGAATGGCGTCAAGGTACTCTCCTGGACGGACACGTCCGAGCCCATCATGAATGGCGCGGCGGGTTTCCGTTCCTATGCGCAGACGGTCGAGTTCGACGACTATGAGGTTGCCCTGTGGAATAAGGCGAGCCTGAATACGGATGATCTGACTTTGGGCACACGGGTTCTCATAGCCGATGGAAACCAGACGCTGGCGTCTGTCCTTGTGCATACGGCCGACCCGGCTCTGTTCGAAGGCCAGGCGGTACAAATAACCGCACGCGCAGGAAGCGCAGCTCTTGCGGTTGAACCCGCGTCTTTTACGTTGTATCCATGGTCGTTTCAACCCTGGCAAGCGGGCTATGCGGCCGTGATTCCGGTGGCGCTCGATACTTCCTCTCTGCAGGACAGCACCCTGCCGGTAAGCATAACGGCTTCCTTGAACGGTCAAACCGCGTACAGCCTGACGCCTCTTCATGTAGCGGCCCCCGATGCCCCTGATGCGCCCGATGCGCCGACCGGGCTCAAAGCTTCATTCCTGTCCGCTGCGCATACGATTTTCGACTGGGACGACGCCGACCGCGCGGAGCAGTACAAGTTTTACCAATCTACTCAGTCCGAGGGCCCTTATATGCTTGCCAGCACCGTGACAGCCAGCACCTATACTGTTTCCGGATTGGCCCAGGATACGACCTACTACTATAAAGTGTCCGCAAGCAATGAGGGCGGCGAATCGCCATTGTCGTCCGCTGTCGCCATTACGACGTTGGCCGACCCGGACGCCGCGCCCATTCCCGGCGCAAACGCCTTGGCGTTCGAGGATGACTTCGACGGGAACGAGCTGGATACGAACGCGTGGAATTATCGGATAGACAATCCGGTGACGGGGGCGGGTTCCCTGCACAGCTCGCAGCAAGCGGCCAATGTACATGTGGCTGACGGCAATGCAGTCATCGAGGCGCGCAAGGAAAATGTCGGCGGCAAGCAGTATACGGGCGGCGGCATTATTACGAAACAAGGGCTCGGATACGGCTATTATGAAACGCGGGCCAAGTACGCGGTATATGCGGGCTGGCATCCCTCCTTCTGGACGTCCTTTTGGGATGGCAGTTATCCAGCGTCAACCATTACGGTTAATCGGATCGAGATCGATATCAATGAATTCGAGCTTAAGAGTTCATCGACAACGTATGAGAACAATCTGTATGAATGGCAGACAATATGGGATGAAGAGAATCAAAAGTGGAAAAGCGTCATCATTAAGAGGCAAAAGAACGCTGTTCCCCTCCCGTCAGACTTGCAACAGGAGTACCACGTATGGGGCGTGGATTATACAGCGGACCACGTCAATTTCTATCTGGACGGCCAATTGACCTCTTCCTACGACAGTGCGGACTATCCTTTCAACTTGCAGCACGTTTGGCTGTCGGTCATCAGCACTAAAAATGCAGTGGTGGACGATTCGAAGCTGCCGGGCGCTCTCTATGTGGATTATTTCAAGTATTACGGTCAGGCTGCCGAATAAGGCGCGATATCGGAACCAGGGGGAAAACACCATGTTTAAACTGGGAATATGCGGCGCAGGCACCTTCGCCGAAGCGTTCATTCCGCTTTTCAAAGCACATCCGTTGATCGACGAGGTCGTATTGGCGGAATTGCTGCCGGAAAGACGGGAACGCGTCGCCGCCGAATACGGAATCGACCGCACTTGCGCTTCTCATGCGGAGCTATGCCAAACCGACGTCGATGCGATTGCCGTCTTCGCGCAGAGGCACCTGCATGCGCCATTGACACTTGAAGCGCTGCGGGCGGGCAAGCACGTCTATTGCGCCGTGCCGATGGCTTCGACAATCGAAGAGATCGACGCCATCATTGATTGCGTCAACCAAAGCCGGCTTATCTATATGACAGGCGAGACTTGCTATTACTATCCGCACACGATTTACTGCCGGGATCGCTACCGGAAGGGAGATTTCGGCCACTTCGTCTATGGGGAGGCAGCTTATCTTCATGATATGTCGCACGGTTTTTACGAGGCTTTTCAGCATTCCGGCGGCAAGGACTGGCAGAAGGTTGCGGGATTTCCGCCCATGTATTACCCTACGCACTCCACCAGCATGATCCTGTCCGTCACCGGAGCGCGGATGACGAAGCTCTCCTGTCTTGGATACGAGGATCAGGACGATGACGGAGTATTCCGTCAAGGCCATAATTTGTGGGATAACCCGTACAGCAATCAAACCGCCTTGATGCGCACTTCGGACGGCGGCATGGTTCGCATTAACGAGTTTCGCAGAGTCGGATGGTGGGGCAGGTCCAGCAGCAATCCGCTTAGTATTTTCGGCACCAAGGGCAGCTTCGAGGAGAACGCCGGCGGTCAATTCTGGACGGAGCTGGAAGTGAACCGCATCCAGGACTTGACGGAATTGCTCGACTGTCCGCGCAATTACAAGCCGGAGCACTCGCTTGAGCACTTGCACGAGGTGTTGCAGAAAGACTTGAACAGCCTGTTCTCCAAGGTGCATCCGGTGCATCGGTTGCCCACATCCTTCGACAATCTGCGCAACGGTCATCTCGGCTCTCATCAATTTCTGGTCGACGATTTTGCGAAAGCCGTCGCGACGGGCTTGTTGCCGCCCAACCACGCGTGGGACGCGGCCAAGTATTGCGCGCCAGGACTCGTCGCCCACGAATCGTGCATGAGGGAAGGCGAATTGCTCGATATCCCCGACTTCGGGCTGCCTCCCGACGATTGGGAGCTGCTGGACCCCGACCGGGAAGATTACCTGAAATTCATGTGACCGAATAGCAAGGCACGGCGTCTCCGAGGTGGGAACCGTGCTTTTTATCCTGCTGATTTGATTTTTCCATATGTAAAGAACGAGCGGCCTCCAGCGGATTTATTGAAGCGGTTACATTGCTTAAAATAAAAGCAACATCATCGGTTTAAAGGGAAACTTCCAAGCTCGACGGTTCTATTTCTGCAAGTTGTGAAGGTGCTTGTCCATTCATGGGTTAGGGGAGTTGAAGCGCGATGTGCGTTGGGGCGAGGAAATGGTTATGCGCAGCATGGAGCTTGCTGCTGCTATTGTCCGGCTGGGCGGGGGTGATTCCCGCGAATAAAGCTTGGGCGACAGATTCGGAATTCATCATTGATAACGGAGATCCCGGATTTCACAATTCCGGTTTTAGCACCAATACATCTCTAACGGGATACAACGGCTCGTCAACGTTGCTTACGGGGAATTTCGGTAATTATGTGACCTGGACGCCTTCCCAGACTTCCTGGTTTACGCCGGGAGATTATACGGTATCTGTTTATTTGGTTCAGCGACCGTCAAGCAATGCTGCCGCTGCTGTTGAAGTGCACCCCGACGGTGCGTCTTACTCGAGAAATATTGACATCGGCGGCTTGAACGGGTCCGGTTTTGTCGAGTTGGGGACATTCCGCTTTTCCGGCGCTCTTTCGGAATATGTAAAACTGTCCAAGCAGAGCGGCTCCACCGGAAATGTGCATGCCGATGCCGTGAAATTCGTTAAAGTTCCGTCGGACTCCCGTACGAACGCAAATCTGGCCAATCTGACAGTGGGGTTGAACGGCGCTCTTAACCCTGCTTTCTCTCCGACGGTCACGTCGTATACTTACATGGTCGAGCAGGATCAGACGGAGATCACCTTGACGCCGACAGCAGAGGACGAGGCTGCGACGGTATACATCAATGCCGAACAGGTCGATAGCGGAACCCCTTCGGCTCCGATCGCATTATCCGAAGGCAGCAATACCGTAACAGCAGTTGTATATGCAGAAGACCTCTCGTTCGTAAAAACGTACACGGTTGAAGTAATTCGACCGTCGGGCGAACAGGTCGTCATGGAGAACGAAGCCTACACTTTGAGCGAGCAAGCGGATTATAGCCTATGGATTGAACAAAAAGGGACCGGAGCGTCCGCTGTGTTCAAGCCCGAGTTTACCGTACTTTATCAGGATGCCAGCCCCAAGAAGGGGACAGGGAAATTAAGCGGCGCTCCGTGGAACAGCGGAAACGGCAACTTGAACTATACGGTGCTCGCCTGGAACGGCAATACGGACTTCTCCAAGGCGCCGGGCACACGGGTCGTCCATACGGCGATCGACTCGGTCTTTGCCGACGGTACTTTGTACTGGACTTTGACGGATGGCAACGGGTACACGCTGCAAGCTTCCGTTACGCTTCCCTCGGGCGACGGAGAGCCTCGGTTGGCGTATACGCTGAATCCGGGCGTCGAACGTTATTATACGGTTGGTTTTACCGGCGCCCCGGAGATCCAGCCGTCGACCGCCGATTGGATCTATCAGCCGCTGGTCTGGCAAGGGAAACGAATGCCCGACAAAGCCTATATGACGGATGAGTCCCGAAGTACGTTGCCTTTGGTCATGTTTGGCGCTGCCGGCCATAGTGTCGGCGTCATAGCCGATCCATCGGAAATGCCGTTCCGGTTGTCGACCATGGCGAATTCGCGATTCGGCCTGTCGCTCAGGAACGATGAAGGCAACCTGTCCCCGGCGATTTATGCGCCGATCTATGGGGGGGAGGGCTCTTATCGCGCGACGCCTTTTACGTTCAGCATGCGATTGTTCGTCCGGGACGAGGACAGCTTCGAAACCTACAAATATATGGCCCGGCACCTGTATGCATTCGATGGCAACCGGGAGAACAGCCTGACTACGCTGAACGAAACTTTGGAAAACCTGGCGGATTTCATTCTCAACAGCAGCGGGCAAAACTATTCGTATTGGAGAGAAAACGAGAAGGCCTATGAATACGTGAATGACAAACCGGGTTACGGAAGGCAGCAATCCGCAGTCGATGCCCTTTCGTTGGCGACCGTGCTGGATAGCATGCCGATGTACGAGCAGCGCGCAAGACCGACGATCGAATACATGGCTTCCCGCCAGACGCAATACATGAAGCTGGACGGATATGATCCGGCCTATCCGATGGGAGGCCCGGTCAATCGGTATTTCGAGGATTGGTCCGCATTGTATGCCATGTCCGGCGAGCGAAGCTATGCGTTCAAGCAACTTTTTGAGCAAGGGTATGAGAAGTGGGCGAAGGAATTGGGGTTGAGCGGGGAACTGGCGGATGTGATCGATCATACCGCGCAGTACAGCAGGGAAGAAGCCCTGGACCATGCCAAGGATTGGTTGCTGACGTTAATCAGCGCCTATCGCATGACGGGAGAGCCTGCATACTTGCAGGATGCCGTCAAAGTGGCCGACGATTACATCGCATGGCGGTTGGACCAGGAACCGATTGATTACTATGACGCGCGCAGCTCGTTCTATACAGATGTCGCACCGATGTATTATGCACTATATGAGATGTACGAAGTGACAAACGATACGAAATATGCAGATGCCTTTGTCGCTTCGATGAGGCAGTTGGCCCAGTTCATCCAGTTATCCCCGATCGTGCCGTCCGGGAACATCACAGTTAGCGGAGAATCCGTTCCGGCATGGCGGGTGTCCGAGATCGGATTGACCTCTGAAGCGTCCGGAACGAGCCATAGCCACAGGGCGATCTTCATGCCGTATTTTTCCGAATACTTCTCGCTTGCTGCGGCCTATTCGGGCGACGACTTCTTTCGCGATATCGCCAAATCGAGCATCATTGGCCGTTACGCCAACTACCCGGGGTACACCATGAGAAATAATTATTCCACCGTTTTCGAGAAGCCGGATTATCCTTTGCAGTGGTACAGCGGATATAGCAATACCGCGCATATGAATCATCCGTTGCCGATGGCCGTTATGATCGTCGATTACTTGGTTGGCGACGTTTACGATCGCTCCAATCGCAACATCAGCTTTCCTTCCCGTTATTCGGACACAGGGGCGTATTTCAAAAATAAAGTGTACGGCGATCGGCCGGGATCGTTCTACGGGGACGATCAGGTATGGCTGTGGCTGCCCAAGGGACTGATCGCAACGAGCAGCAAGCAAATCAACTATATTGCGGGCTACGGCAATGACAAGCTGTATTTGGCATTGTCCAACCAGTCGGACGAGGATCTGACGGTTACGGTTCAACTGAACGATCAACAGGTCGCTTACGGGGCTGCCAGCGACGCCAGAGTGTGGGAGGATAATGCGGCCAAAGACAGCATCGCAGTGAATAACGGGCAATTCGTCGTTCAGGTCAAGGCGGGCGGGTTGACGGCTGTTGCCATCGACAACGTTCAAGCGCATACCGACTTTCAAAGCAAGCTGCAGGAGAGCGGCGGCGGCGTGCAGCTGCACGAAGATAGCTTCATTCAAACGTGCGAGCCGTTCGGCGGCATGACAGGCATGATCATTTCGCTCTCTCCGTCGCTGACCAGCGCATATGTGTATTCGGATGCAGGTACGGATACGGCTTCCGGCATGACTTTGCATTATTCGATAGACGACGGAGCATGGCAGGGGCAGGCCAAGGCCGGCTACCCGTTTGAATTTACGGTTCCATTGGCCGAAGATGCCACAACCTTCAAATATTATATAACGGATTCGAAAGGGCGTTCTTCCAGCGAGCAAAGTCTGTGGGCATCCGCCACGTCCGAGCCGTCGCCGCGGCAGGAAGGGGCGCCCGGTATCGCTGGCTGTCAGGTCGATCCGGGCGATCCGGGCGATCCGGGCGAACCGAACGATCCGGGCGATTCGGGGGACGACGAGGCCCATGCAACGCTTGTCTTTGCGGACGATTACGAAGATGGCAATGCGGACGGGTGGACCGTACAGAAAGGAGATTGGTCCATTGAGGCTGAAGATGGAAACAGCCTCTTCAAGCTTCCGGCGAAGAGCGCCGTTCAGTTGGAGGGCCAACTGCAAGCCGGCGAGACGACATGGTCCGATTATATCGTTGAAGCCAGGGTCAAGGCATACAGCAATGGCGTATCGGGATATGCATCGGGGATTGCGGCGCGGATGCTGGATGCAAATAACATGTATTTGTTCCGATTGCACTGGAGCTTGAACAACGCGCAATTATTAAAGAAAGTAGACGGGGTATGGACGACTCTGGGAAGCTCCGAGTCGATGCCGTTAGCCTTGAATCAATGGTATCGCTTGAAGCTGAAGGTACAGGGCGATCGTCTGGCCGGATACGTTGACGGAATCAAGGTGATCGACTATACCGATAACACGCTGCCGGCAGGAGCGATCGGGGTAAGAACCTACAATCAGGTTTCGGCGTTCGACGATTTCAAGGTGTGGCAGTTGCCGAAATATGCGACTCTCTTTGACGATAGCTTCGAAGACGGCCTGACCGATCACTGGGTGATCGAATCGGGAGACTGGTCCGTCGATGCCGAGGATACTTCCCTCGCACTGAAACAACACGCCACAACAGGAGAGGCCATTGCGCATTCCGGCGAATCATCGTGGACGGACTATGCGGTGGCAGCGGATTTTAAATATTTGAACGAATCGACGATCATTTCATCCGGATTGCTGGCCAGGTACGGGGATGCGGACAACTATTATTTCTTGCGGCTCTTCTCCGACACTTCGAAGATCCAGTTGCTGAAGAAGGTGAACGGCACTGCAAGCGTGCTGGGAGAAGCTTCGGCAGTTGTGAATGCAGGGACTTGGTATCGCTTGAAGCTGGAGACGATCGGCGACCGAATTAATGTATACATGGACGGTACTCGCCAGATTTCCGTTACGGACGGGAGTTTATCGCAAGGTAAAATCGGATTGTTGGCGCAAGGCGAGCAGATTGCCGTAGATCGCGTGAAGGTGACTACCCTTATCGTTCCACTGGATCTGGTGACGGCCTACGTCGATGGAGGAGATTTGAAACTTGTCTTCAACCAGCCGATCGACGGCGATGCTGCCGACCTTGATCTGTCCGGATTGACCGTTGACGGTGTTGCAGTCCAGGGGCCTTACACGGTGGAAGGGCATACGTTAACGGTAAAGTTGCCGCAAGACGCCGCAGGCCATGTGTTGCGTTATGAGGATGAGGAACCTGGCCGCATCCAGGTTGCAAACAACCCGTACAGCCAATTAAAGGATATTGACGGATTGGATCTTGGAGAAAATCGGAGCTACATGAATCCGGATGCGAAGCTAGGCGACGATGACTTGGGGATGAAGAACGGCGAGCGGGCAATTGTATTCTCTCCTGCATTTGACGCCGAATCGCCACAGGGGTACAGGGCGAATGTTCCCTATTCGGTAAGGAATGTTCGGCTTGATCCCATCCCTGCTAACCCGGCAGGGACGATACGCAAGGTAACTTTGAATGGCGAAGAGGCTGCAGATGTAAACGACCTTCCTTTGAAGGCGGGCGTAAATACGATCCATATCGATATCTATGATGAGAATCGTCCGGAACTGCTGCTGGGACGGTATGAGTTCGTCATTGTCCGCAGCGGAAATGAGGATGAAGATGCTTCGGCCCCTCAAGCGCCAGGAAAAGAAATGATTGAAGTCGACGTAGTGATCGGAGGCGATACGGGGGCAGATATCGTCAAAGTCGAAATCGAGCGGACGACGGAACCTGACGGCCGTATAATCGACCAGGTTTCTCTTACACCTGAGAAAGCGATGGAATTGGCCGAGAAGGCGGCAAAGGCGGGGGAAAGTATTGCCCGTATCGTGATTCCTGACCCGGAAGACAGCGTGAGTGAAGTAAAGGTTGATGTCAGCAAGGAAACATTGCAGATCCTGAAGGATAACGGCATCGATCTTGAAATTGATAACGATAACGCGGTCATTCAACTGCCGCGCAGTTCGATGGAAGGGTTGGAAGAAGCCTTCTACTTCCGGCTCGTGCCAATCAAAGATCCGGATGAGCGCAATGAGGTGGGAGAACGTGCTCGGACCGGGGAGATCGTACGTGAAATGGCCGGAGACAGGACGATCAATGTCGTAACTCGTCCCATGACAATCGAAACGAATTTGTCCGGACGCCCGGTTACGCTGATTCTCCCGCTGCGTGACGTGAAACTGCCGAGCGATGTGGAAGAACGCGATCGCTTCCTGAGCAAATTGTCGATCTTCATTGAACACACCGACGGCGAAAAAGAGCTGGTTCAGGGCGAGCAGGTTACGATGAATAATGGAGAAATCGGCTTGCAATTCAGCATCACGAAGTTCAGTACGTTCACCATCGTTCATGCGGACATACCGGATGGCAGCCATGACAATTACATCAACGGGTACCCGGACGGTACGTTCAGACCGGAAAAAAGCTTGACCCGTGCAGAGTTGGCGGCCATTCTGGTCAATCTGGGAGCAGCAGGAACGACGCAAGGCGAAGGCTACCCGGATGTTCCTGCCGCTCACTGGGCTGCAAGTGCGGTGAAACGCGTGCAGGCGGCGGGATTGATGCAAGGTTACCCGGACGGCACGTTCCGGCCGGAGCAAAGCCTCACCCGTGCTGAGATGGCAGCATTCGCTTATCAATACCTGCAGTTAAGCGACGGCGCCAGCGGCGGTCTTTACCCGGATGTTGAAGACTCGCACTGGGCGCATGATTTTATTGCAGCGCTGTCACAAGGCGGTTGGATGAGCGGCTATCCGGACGGCACGTTCCGACCGGGCAAAGAGTTGTCGCGTGCGGAAGCTGTGACGATGATCAACAGGTTGTTCAAGCGTGGACCGCTGTATGGCATATCTTCCTCTGCCGGTTGGCCGGATGTTCCCTTGAGCTACTGGGCCTTCCGGGATATCATGGAAGCTTCGCACGATCATGCTTACCACATTCGCCCCGAAGGCGGCGAGACGGCGGACCAGCCGGAATGAATAGAATGTCTAAAGCGTACGGCATCTCCGAAGAGGAGCCGTACGCTTTTTTCCTGCTCATTTGATCTTTCGACCGGCATGTGATCCATGAGCCGCGATATCCTGAAAGTAACCATGATATAGCTGAAGAAATCGTCGCGATATGTTTGAACAATACGTGGGAAAACGGATTCTCCTGAAGGGAGACTGCCTCTACAATTAACGTATCCCCCAGAAATTCAGTTGAAAGGAAAGGAACGGATGACTGGAAAGCTATCAATGGTTATGAAGCATCGCGTATTTTATTTGATGCTGTTGCCGGGCCTGGTCTGGTTTATCGTTTTCAAATATGCGCCGATGTACGGGGTCGTCATCGCATTCAAGGATTACAACCTGGTTGACGGCGTATTTCGCAGCGAATGGGCGGACCCCTGGTACAAATATTTCCGGACATTCGCGGAGTCCCCTTACTTTACGCAATTGCTCGCGAATACTTTCCTTATCAGCTTCTACAAGCTGCTATATGGCCTTGCGCCGTCGATCATCCTTGCACTCTTAATCAACGAATGCAGGTATGTGCGATTCGCACGCTGGATTCAGGCGCTCAGCTATATGCCTCACTTTCTGTCATGGGTGGTCATCTTCGGCATCGTTACGGCATTCTTCTCGCAATCGAACGGTTTGGTGAATCGTTATATCGAGGACTTAGGCGGAACGGAGATTCCGTTTCTCACCTCACTGGACTGGTTTCGCAGTATTCTGGTAGGCTCCGATATTTGGAAGGACCTGGGCTGGGGCTCAATCATTTATTTGGCGGCCATGTCCGGCATCGATCCTACGTTGTACGAGGCCGCCAGAGTGGACGGCGCCTCCCGGTTGCGGATGATCTGGCATGTAACGCTGCCGGGGATTCGCAATGTGATCGTGCTGTTGCTGATTCTTCGTCTGGGCCATTTTCTTGATGCCGGATTCGAACAGATCTATGTCATGTACAATATTCAGGTCTATCCCGTGTCGGATATTATCGATACTTGGGTGTACCGGGTGGGGCTGCAGGATTTGAATTTCAGCATGGGGGCTGCGGTAGGTCTGTTCAAGTCCTTGGTTGGACTGATATTAGTCATCGGTTCCAATCAGCTTGCGAAGAAATGGGGTGGGGGAATTTGGTGAACCGCGGCGAAGATCGGGTCTTCAATCTGGCGTCCGTCCTATTGCTGGGCATCATTGGCATCAGCGCCGTCTTTCCCTTGATGTTCGTATTTTCGATGTCGATCACCCCCTACGCGGAAGTGCTGAAGAACGGAGGTTTTATCGTTCTTCCCAGAGCGATTACTTTGGAAGGGTATCGGCAAGCTTTGTCAAACGACCTGATTCCGCATTCGTTCCTTATCACCGTATTTGTAACAGTTGTGGGCACCGCCATCAATCTGGTTCTGAGCACGATGATGGCTTATCCGCTCAGCAAGAAGAAGCTGCCGGGACGCAGCATGTTTCTGATGATCGTCCTGTTCACGATGCTGTTCAACGGCGGGATGATTCCGACATATCTGGTCGTCAAAGGCGTCGGCTTGCTCGATACGATCTGGGCTTTGATCGTGCCTTCGGCCATTAGCGCCTTCAATCTGTTGATTATGAAAAGCTTCTTTGAAAACCTGCCGACGGAACTGTTCGAGAGCGCCAGGATCGACGGAGCCAAGGAATGGCGAATTCTGATGCAGATTGTCATTCCGCTCTCGGTACCGGTCATGCTGACAGTGGGATTATTTTATGCGGTGCAGCATTGGAACACCTTGTTTTCCGCTATTATGTATGTGAATGACCGCTCTCTGTTCCCGCTGCAAGTGGTGCTAAGAGAAATCCTCATCGGCGCACAGTCGTTGGATACGGTGGAAGCGACTACGCAAGTATCAACTGAAACGTTCAAGATGGCCGCGGTCATCATCTCCACGCTGCCGATGATCGTCATCTATCCGTTCATTCAGAAGTATTTCCAGAAGGGCGCCATGCTTGGTTCCGTCAAAGGTTAACCTGTTGGACACTCGTCCAGCGTTGACATTATAAAATCATTTTGATGGAGGAAGGGTACACAATGCGTAAGAACATGTGGGTCGTTTTGCTTGCCGTATTCATGATGTTGAGTGCTGTCTTGGCAGGTTGCTCCAGCGGGAAGAATAATGACGTTGCTCCGAATCAGAGCCAGGATGCGGCAAGTACGAATGGGAAGAACAGCACGCCGAGCCAACCGGAACCCAGTCAGCAGGAGCCGGAGAAGCCGGTAGAGGTGACGATTATGCTTCAAGCGGCCGAACCGCCTCCGGCTGATTATTTTCTGGTGGGGGAATTGGAGAAAAGGCTGAATATCAAAATCAATCTCCAAACGTTCCTGCCGGACGACTATAAGAGCAAAATCAATGTAGGGCTCGCCAGCGGCTCGGCCCCTGATATGTTCTTCGTCCCGGACCGCAATACGTTTACAAAGCTCGCCAAACAGGGTGTGCTTTACGACTTCACTCCGCAAATGGGTCAATTGCAGCCTACGGTTCAATTCGTGGGCAAGGACAATCTGGTCAAAGGGCAAGTAGGCGGCAAACAGCTCGGCATACCGCAAACGGCGCGGGCGTACCAATACTCGCTGTGGGCACGCAAAGATTGGCTGGATGCCTTGAAGCTGGAACCGCCAAAGACAATCGAAGATTTCATGACCGTAGCCAAAGCGATGCGGTTCAACGATCCGGACGGTAATAACAACAAAGATACCTACGGGTATAGCGGCCGTCCGACGGAGGCGCTTGGCCCCTTGTTCGGCGCATTCGGCACAACGTATCCAGGGTACTTCTATCTGAAGGACGGCAAGCTGGTCAACTCCTTGTACGATCCGGCCATGAAGGATGCGCTCGCTTATATAAAGGAGTTGTTCGATGCGGATGTCGTAGACCCGGAACTGCTGGCCAACACGAAATTGCAGCATAAGGACAAGGCGTTCCAGGGACAGATCGGCATGATGTATTTCAACTGGCCGAATATTGCCACTGAATCCAAAGTGAAGGAATACAAAGCGATCAATCCGAAAGCGGAATGGATTCAGATCGATCTGCCTGCAGGGCCAGGCGGCAAAAGCGCATTTTACAACGATATGGGCGCAGCGGCAATCGCCGCTTTCCCGAAAACCGTTGAGAAGGATCCAAAGAAATTGGAGAAGCTGATCGAACTGCTGAATTACGTTTCCTCTCCGGAGGGGGCCAAATTGGTCATGTACGGCCTGGAAGGCGTCCATTACGAAATGAAAGACGGAGCAATCGTGCCGAGTACAGACGAAGCAACCGTCAAGGATGCCTCGTACACCTATTTGTTTCAGTTCACCGGCCGCGACGAGATGGTTTACTTGAAAACCAAATTTGCAGCCGTAGAAGCGGAATATACGTTCGCGAATAATATGCCGAGACTGGATGTTTACAATTCCTACGTAGAATCTCCCGAAGGCTTCGTTGCTGCAGATGCCACGCGTTATATCGAAGAGGAATTATACAAGTTCATTTATGGCAAACGTCCCTTAAGCGAGTATGACAAGTTTATCGATACGCTGGAAACGACATTTAAGTATAAGCAATATATGGAGTCTGCCGAATCGCAGTTGAAGGAACAAGGCCTTATCCAGTAACAAGCGAGCGTCTGAAGGAACCGCCATGCTTGGCGGTTCCGCTTTTTTTTTCGTTGTGAAAGCGAGCCCATAATGGCGCATCAATCTTTGACGATCCTTACGCCTGCGCGCTTGTATTCGCTGGGTGACAGGCCGGTCATTTTTTTGAACATGGTGGAGAAGTGGGAATAATGGCGAAATCCGACCTTCTCGGCCAATTCGTAGTTTCGGTGCTTTCCTTCGGCAATGTATTTTTTGGCCTGCTCGATGCGCTGCTCCAGCACATAATCGATGACCGAGGTGCCGATCTCCTTTTTGAACAAATGCCCGAGGTGCGAGGCGCTGAGTTCCACTTGACTCGCTATGGAATCGAGGGTCAGGTCTTCGCTAAGATGAAGCTTGATAAATTGTACAGCGCGCGCAATATCCGGGCGGATAGAGACGGTGCGGTTATTCAACTGTTCCCACGCGCTCACCCATTCGACGAGCCGGTCGAAGCATTCATGCAGGCTGACGGCTTGCGGGAATGGCGGCCATGGCGGCAAGGGAGCCTGATCTTCCGACCGAAAAAGGTTCTTCAAGGAATGAAACCATGCTTTGACGGATTCGCTCTCCGGCTTCACCATCAGCAAATAGTGCTTGGTTTGCTTCACCCATTCCATCCAAGCTTTGCGGGAAAACGACGATGCGATGCCGCTCAGTTGTTGAGAGAGGCCTTCCAGCACCGCCGGCGGCAATACCTGAAACGGGACAGCTTCCTGCTGCAGGATCGCTCGCGGCTTGTCCTGGTAGAACCGCCCGGCAAGCAAGCCGACGGTCCGGGCATATACGGATTTTAGAAGCTGAAAGGACTGGAACGGCCCGCTTGCCGCCATGCAGAGTTGCATGGTCATATAGTTCATCAAAGGTTCCTCGATCGCGCGCTCCATACGGAACGGGAGATTGTCGATGCTTGTCTCTTGCGCCAATCGTCCCTCATTGTACACAATGACGAATCGTCCGAAGAACACCGGAAACAGCTCGAATTGTCCAGGGATGATCGTATTCAGGCTTTCCCGAACGATTTCCAGAAGGCTGAATTCGATCAGCGACAAATCTTTGTCGGGATATCGTTGTTTGATTTTTCCAAGTTGGTCGATTTCACATACGACAAGCAGATGAACATCCGAACCCAGATGCACGCCGATTGATTCGCCTCTGCGCACGATATCTTGCTCTTTGTCGAGAAGCCCTGTCAGGATGTGGTCGAACATGTTTTTCCGCAGCGGATATTGATTGGTCTGAAGCAGCATCAGATGATCCCGTTCGGACTGGGAATGTTTCGATTCCTGGTCCAACTGGCGGCAAGCCCGATCCAGGGCGCTCTGCGCTTCTTCCAGGTGAATCGGGGATTTCAGGATATACCCGACAGCCCCGTGCTGCATCGCTTTCTGAATATATCCGAATTCACGGTGAGCGGTGATCAGAATGCACCGGATTTTAGGAAATTCCCAGCGAATATGATCGAGCAAGGTCAATCCGTCCATAACCGGCATCGTGATATCGATGAGCACGATGTTCGGGGGATGCTGACGGATGATTTCGAGCGCGTCTGCTCCATTCCCGGCTTCATGGACGATTTGGAGCCCCCAATCCTGCCACGGGAAGCTGTCACGGATATGCTGCCTGGCCATCGACTCGTCGTCAACGATCATGACCGTTCTCATGGGGAATGCCGCTCCTTTCCTCTCCGTCCGATCTGTTCATGGACTTCGGAATTTTCATCACAATGCGGGTGCCTTCCTGCTCTCGGCTTTCCACCTGCATGTCATAGGTTGGGCCGAACATGAGCTGCAATCGTTGATGTACGTTACCCAGCCCGATATGTTCGGTCGCTTCGGTCTCTGCCGACAGTTCCGCATTGATTTTCCCGAACAATTCGCTTCTGGCATCCTCCGACATCCCGATCCCGTCGTCTTCGACGATCAGGCGCCAATCCTCATCGTCGACTACCGTGTAGATGGCGAGCGTGCCGTTGCCCTTGTTCGGAACAAGCCCGTGAAAGATGGCATTCTCAACCAAAGGCTGCAGGGTGAATTTCGGAACGATCCATTCCAGTGTGATCGGATCGATATCCATATCGAGTGAAAATTTGTCGGGATACCGATTCATCATTAATTTGGCATAATTCGCGATATGCTTCAGCTCATCCTTGAGCGCAACCGGCTGAGGAGATGCGTTCAAGCTGTACTCCAATTGCTGGACCAGCGAAGAAATCAGTTCGTCGGTCTTCTCCGTCTGACCTTGCCGGGCGGCCATGCTTATCGTATTCAGCGTATTATACAGAAAATGAGGCTTGATCTGAGCAAAGAGGGCTTTGAAATCGGAAGCCTTCTTCTTCTCTTCCGTCGACTTTAGCTCGGCGATTAAATCTCGTATGCGGTTCGTCATTCGGTTGAAATGGTTGGCCAGAAGTCCCAATTCATCGCGCCTGTTGAGCTGCACGGCGACATCCAGGTTCCCGACGCTTACTTCATGGATCGAACCTGTAATGAGCTTTATCGGTCGGGCGATGAAGAAGGAGATGAGCAGAGCCACCCCCATGGACAACAAGATGGAGGTGCCGGCCAGCACAATCGAGAAGTTCACGGAAGCATTCAAAGGCCGAAGCAGTTCCGTCTTGTCCATGATCCAAACCAATTGCCAATTTAACGGGTTGTTGCGGCTTCGGGTCAAGAAGATTTCGGTGTTCTTGCCGTTGGTCGCTTCGGTTTGCTTCCAATTTCCTTGGAAGAGGCTGGCGTCGAACGGCTTCAGAACCATTTTTCTCTGGAAGTAGTCGTAGTACAGATAAGGTTTCCTGCCATATACAGGATTGTGCTCCGCATCAAGCAGCAGCAACTCTCCGTTCGCAATCGAAGCGTCGTTCGGCAGAAGGGACTCGTATAATTCCGTCAAATCGAGGTCGAGCAGCAGAACCTGTTTCGTGCCGTCGGTCAAGGGAACGGTCATGGCCGCACTTACCGTATTCTCGGAAACGAGCGAATAATAAGGGCCGATCCATTGAATTTTTCGCGTATCGTTCAACTCGCTCAATGCCTGGCGCAGGAAGTCGTTATCGAGCAAAGTCCAGCCGTAGGGGGATGTGCTGATCAAAATGCTGTCGTCCTGGAGCAGGTGAATATTCCGCACGTTGGAGACGAAGTAGATGAGGTTCTCGTTCAACCAACTGCGAATTTCCCCATAATCCCGAGTCTGAAAACGGGTGTCATGGACGATGGACGTCATGAAGCTGCTGACATGCTGCAAGTTTAACCGTAAGTATTCATCGGACTGGTGCACCATTTGATTGGCATACTCCATCTGTTCATTCGTCAGCGCGGTGGAAGAATGCTTGTAATAGGAGTATCCGAGAAGCAGGATTAATGCTTCCAGTCCGATAAAGGTGATCATGAATACTTTGGGTGCGATCTTCATGCGAGCCTGAATCTCCTTGGACCGACTGTCTGTTTTCTTATATTATATCTGCTCGGCGCCGAGGGGAGTAGAAAAAAGCGGGATAACGAAACATTTCGCCAGATAAAGGATAGTCCGACACGATACAGTCTTAAGACGTTGGAGAAAGGGTGAATGCGCGAAAGGCATGACAGCGATGCCGACGCCTATTTTCTTCATTCCGGTGTACGGGCGGCTGGCTTGAACGCGAGCCAAGCCCAGGAACGTCTGGCCAGCAACCAGGAGATGCCGAACAGAATCAGCGCGTCGACAGCGTGGAGCGCCTGCAGCGGGCCGGTAAATACTTGGATGGTCATGTGCTGGAGGATGGACACGGCGAACACGACCAGCGTTAACCAGCGCAGGCTGCCCCTGATTTGTCCGAAGAAGGACAGAATGAACAGGATGATCGGCACGAATTCGAAGTAATTGGCGAACGCCCGGTGCATCTCCAGGTTGTCGGCATCGACGAAGATGCCCATGCCCGCCAGGAACACCTGAAGGACGATACAGACCAGCAGCCCCGCTGCCAGCAGGCCGTACACAAATCGGATCGTGCGTCCGCGCGCAGTTGCATTTTCCATAATAAAACTCCCCTCGTTCATACGGATTTGACGGGACTCTGCCGCTGCCGCACGCCCCATGGCTTAAAAACCGAGATGATGTAGATAGATACGAGTGACACGATCTGAAGAACGATCCCTGTCCACAGTTGTCCCGAATTCACGACGAATGCCTGACTGTGAAGCGCCTGTCCTCCGCCCGCTTGAAGCAGCGTGACGGCTCTGAGCGACCAGAAGTGCATGCCGACAGGACCGAGCAGGACGGCCGCAAGCGAGAGCGTCTCTTTTGCGATGATCCAGTAGTACCGCAGCAGCCCCCACTTGGTCAGCACGGACAGCAGAATGCCTGTGGCCAGCGTCCCGATCGTGGAAGCTCGCACGGATGAATCGGCGAACATGCGCATAACCGTGTAGCAAGAACGGATGATGTCGACATCCGGGGTCGTCGCCGCAATGATGCTGAGCACCAGGAATATAACCGCCGTTCCAAGCATAATGGCGGCGAACAATAAGTGAACGATGAGCAGCCACCTGCGCCCGGTTACGCTCAACTTTCCCATTGTGATGCGTACCTCCTTGCTTACAAATTAAATCGATAGCCCACACCCCAGATCGTCTCGATATATTGCGGCTTGGCGGGATCCGCCTCGACTTTCTCCCGCAGCTTGCTGATGTAGACGGTCACGGTAGCGGTGTCGCTGAGCGCGTCCAGCCCCCATATTCGCTCGAACAATTCGTCTTTGCTGAACACCCGGTTCGGATGCAGGGCGAGAAAATGCAGCAGATCGTATTCCCTGGAAGTGAGGGACACTTCGGACTCGTTCACGTAAACTTTACGGGACAGCTTGTCAATGCGGATGCCGCGAATGCGAATCTCGTCCGTCTGCCGGGCGGGCGCGCGGCTGCCTTCCGTCAGTCGGTCATAACGGGCCAGGTGCGCCTTGACCCGCGCGACGAGTTCGCCCACGCTGAACGGCTTCGTCATATAATCGTCCGCGCCGAGTCCGAGGCCGCGAATCTTGTCGATGTCTTCCTTCCGGGCGGACACCATCAGGATCGGAATATCCTTCGCCGCCCGGACCTGTTTGCAAATTTCGAAGCCGTCCATGCCCGGCAGCATCAGGTCAAGGACGATCAGATCGTACGGATGCTCCAGCGCCATGCGCAGCCCGACGTCTCCGCTCGCCGCGATATCGACCTCGTAGCCGCCGGCTTCCAAATAATCTTTCACGACTTCCACGATTACCTGCTCGTCCTCGACGATCAGAATCCGCTTCATGACGGCACCCCTTCCCGTGAAATTCTCGGCAGCGCAAACGAGACGCTCGTGCCTTCTCCGGCCTTGCTGTCCGCCCATATGCGGCCGCCTTGCCCTTCCGCCATCTGCTTCACGATCGCGAGGCCCAGTCCGCTGCCGCCCGTCGCCGTGTTCCTTGACGTATCTGCCCGGTAGAAGCGTTCGAAAATATGCGGCAGCGCCGACTCGTCGATGCCCGTCCCGTTGTCCTGGACTCGCACCTGCGCCTCTTCGGGTCCGGCGGACAAGGCAAGCTTGATTTCCTTGTGCGGCTTGTCCAGATGCTTCAAGCTGTTGTCGACAATGTTCATGATGATCCTGCGCAGCTTCTCGCGGTCGGCCATGACGCGGACCGGTTCATCGCCGGAGACGTCGAGCGTCACGGCAACATCCGCCAGCCGGGGATCCAGCCGCAATTCCTCCGCGCAATCCCGCAGGTAAGCCGTCAGGTCGACAGGCTCCAGTTGAAACGGCAACCGGTTGAGATCCAGCTTGGAGAACAGGAAGAGCTCGTCGATCAGCCGGTCCATGTCCTCGGTCTTGCGGGCGATCATCTCCATGTATTTGTCGCGCTTCGGCCCGGAGTCCGCGATGCCGTCCCGGATGCCTTCCAGACAGGCTTTGATGCCGGTGATCGGCGTCTTCAGGTCGTGCGAAATGTTCGAAATAAGTTCCTTGCGATTGTCTTCGTATTGCAATTGCAGCTTGATCGAGTCCTGCAGCCGGACGCGCATTTCCTCGAACGCCCCGCCGAGCTTGCCGATCTCGTCTTTGCGCTGCAAGCCGACTGTCTGGTCCAAATCTCCGTCCTTGATGCGCTCCGCCGCATGCTTGAGCGTGTTCAAAGGCTTGATAATGCTGCGGGAAACCATATAGGTCAATACTCCGTTCGTCAATGCGACAGCAGCGAGCAGCGAGAGGACGAGAATCGGGAAAATCGTCTTCAGCCGGTTGATCCAGATGCCGCTGTCGGTGAGCATGTAGACGGTGCCGGAATCGCCGTCTGCGAAAGTGACAGGGAAGCTGGTAACGACATAGCGATCGTCCAAAAGCGACTCCCACGGCGGCCTGGCATCATCGTCCATCGGCGGCTGCAATTCGTTTCCCATGCTCTCGATCCCGGGGGAAGCGTAGAGGACGTCATTGCCCTTCTTCACCACCAGGCTTGCTTCCAGCTCGTTCAACCGCTCGTCGGTGACGGTTAGAAACCGGGTATCGGACAGACGTTCCGGTTCGATCTGCGCCAAATATTTGAAGCCGGCAAACAGTTCGTCCCGCTGATCCGACATCTGCCACACGTTCGCAGGCCCTTGACGGCCCACGCCCAGATCTCTGAGAAACAGAAAGGCGATCGAGCCGGCAATGAGCGCGAACAGAATGATCGGAAGGACCGTCATGGCGATATAGGATAACAGAAGTCTCGTCTTGATGGACATGATCGCGAATCCCCTTGTCAGCGAATCGGCCGGTTATGATCTATAGCTGCTTGCGTTCGAACAACATCCAACCGGCCATATAAGCCATTATACAATAGGCAAGCAGCAGAACGGAGGTGTTCGCCAGCTTGCCGGCCTGCGCGCCGTCGCCGATCCACAATACGTGCCAGTCCGTGTAGGAGAAAACGGACCAGACGGCAAGCTGCGGCACCAGAACCGTCAGCAGCTTGGCTGCGGCGTAGAGCAGAATGACGAGCGCCATGGCGCCGGTGCTTTGGCGGAACCACTGGGCGATGAACACCGCGATCAGCCCGATCGCCGCCATCGGCAGCCATGCGGCCGCGTATGCCTGCAGATTGTCCAGCCATGCGCCTGACAGTCCGCCGCCGCCGACAAGCCATCCCGCCGCGGAGGAGACTGTCCATAAGACGGCAAGCTGAACGGCGACGTACGCCGCGATCGCCAGCACCTTCGAAGCGAACACCTTTGCGCGCGTAATCGGACGCACGAGCACGAGCTTGAGCGTACGGGAAGCCGCTTCCCCGGAGAAAGCGTCCGCCGCGGTCATCATCATGAACAGCGGCAGCACCGCGAACGTGTACAGACTCAGCAGGATCAACGGCAAATTGTCCCCCAGGCCGGACACGAAAGCCAACCGGTTCTGCGCGGCGGCCAGTACGAACGAAGCGGCTGCCGGCAAAATCAGGGCCAACAGCAGGAAGCTTTTCGTTCTTCGTCTCGCCCATATTTTTTCCCATTCGTTCACGACATTTGCAAATAGACTATGCACGGATTTCCGCCTCCTCCGGCTGCCTGATTTGGGCGATGACATATTGCTCAAGCGTCTGGCCGTCCTGCAGCAGCTCGCGCACGGCGCCTTGGCGAATCATGCGGCCTTCCTTCATGATGCCGATGCGGTCCGCGATCATGCCGAGGTCGTGGATCAAGTGGCTGGAGACGAGGAACGCGATGCCGCGTTCCCGTGCCAACTGCAGGATGGTTCGGCGCACATCGACCATTCCTTCCACGTCCAAGCCGTTGGCCGGTTCGTCCAGCACGACGAGCTGCGGATTGGCCAGCAGCGCCGAGGCGAGGCCGAGCCGCTGCTTCATGCCGAGCGAGAAATCGCGTACTTTCTCGCGGCGATGGGAGGCCAGGCCGACTTGTTCCAGCGCTTCGTCGATCCGCGTCCGCGGCAGGTCGGGATAGAAGCGGGCGGCCAGCTTCAAATTATGATAGGCGCTCATATAGTCATAGGCGTCTGCGATCTCGATCAGGCACCCGACGCGGGCCATCGCCTGCTCGAAGCCGTATTCGGGCGAGCAGCCGAACAGGCGGATCGTTCCTGCATCCGGGCGCAGCAGGCCGACGATCATCTTCAACAGCGTCGTCTTGCCCGCGCCGTTCGGTCCGATCAAGCCGTAGATTTCGCCGCCCGAGATGCCCAGACTGACTTCCCGTACTCCCCGGCCGTTTCCGTAGCGCTTGGTGATGCCCTCAACGTGCAGCAGAGCGCTCAACGATGCCATCCCCATCCGCGCGCTTCGCCGCTGTCCTGATTGCGATCGAATTCCTGCGTTTGTTTGCCCGTCAAGTCGATTCGATCCGGAACGGTCCGATTGACGTCGGTGAAGTCGATCCCGAGCTGGAGCTCCAACTCGTGGTGCATCCCCTCTGTATCTGTTCCCGTGACGACGATGCGTGCCGATTGATGCTCGAGCACGTTATCCGCGTTAATATCGGCATCCAGCCGGATGCTCTCGACCCGAACGTCTTCGGTCAATTGCGGGAGCTTGCATGGAAGCGAATCCTGCCGATCGTCATCCGCTAAGCCATCATCGCCGGCGAACCCGTGCGGCCCGCGATGTCCTGCTCCGGATGCGGCCAATGATCCGATGGCGTTCACGATGGCGGGGATCTGGCTGCCGCTCATGCGAAGCGCTGCATGCTTGCCGCCGTCTGCTGTATTTTCGACAGTAGCCAGTTCCTTCATGTGGCCTGCGAGCACATCGAACAATTGCAGCACGGCCTTGGGCGGCTGAGAGGGAGCGGCTGCTTTGCCTGCCTTCGAATCATGCTCCGCCGACTTCAGCTTAGGCGATTCGGTTACGCGATACACATCGCTGTCGTTTGTTTTCACAATCACTTTGCCGTCCTGCCGATACACGTTCACCGCCCGCGACTGCGTGCCGTCGGACAAGCCGGCGTCCACGCTCCCGGCATCCAGCGCCGAATTCCATTTCGCCTTCGCCTCGCCTGCCAGCAGATTCGTACCGTTGTCGGCAAGCGAGAACGTCGCCTGGACCGTCATATTCGCCTGCGCTTTCGTATTCAGCAGCGCCGACTTGTACGCCTCGTACCCCGACGTATTCGCCATGGCGGATAATCCGCCCGCCGCCAGCATGATCGCGCCCAACGCAAAGCCGGTTCCGGCGATTAACCATTTTTGTTTCATGTACAGTCCTCCAGGTAAACTTTATTGGAAAGCTTCGGACTTCCGCCGCATGACCGCTTTCACCTCCGAGCGCCGTTTTGCCGTCGCCTTCTGATTTCATCCTACCCCTCGACTGTTGACGCCTTCTAAACCAAATCTTAAAAAAGTATAAAAACCTATAAGTGCCGATACAGAGGAACGATAATGTTGAATTGACGGGATACAAAATGTATCATAATAATGACGGTTTCGTTAGGGATCGTGAGCGGGGAAAGGAAAACTTTGGTTGAAAGGAGTAGGTGAGGATGAAAGTACGAATCCTGTCAGCCCATCGCAAACTGTTGACACTGCTGCTATCGGCTATGTTGGTCTTGCAAGCGGGGCTGCCCCTGAATGGGGTGGTTCGGGCAGCGCCGCCGGAAGGGGAAGGGGCGCCCGGCTGGGCGCAGGAACAGCTTGCGGAGCTGCAAAAGCTCGGCATCATTCAAGGGTACACGGATGGTTCTTATCGGCCGGGCCAACCGGTGACAAGGGCTGAATTTGTTGCGATGCTGCACAGGGCGTCTGGAGAAACGGAATCCGGGGAGCCTGAACGGAGCAACAGCTTTACCGATGTGGCGTCCGGCCAGTGGTTCGCTGCGGACGTGAATTGGGCGCTTGGGATCGGGATCGTGGCGGGTTATCCGGATAACACCTTCCGGCCGGACCAGCCGGTCCGCCGCCGCGAGTCTGCGGTTATGCTGAACTTGTTGCTGCAGCCGGCCCCTGCAGCCGATCTTCCCTATCGCGACAAGGATCAGATCCCGAACTGGGCCGCCGCCGCGATTGCGGCCTTGACGAATGCGGGGCTGATGGCGGGCTTTCCGGACGGCACGTTCGGCGGAGATCGGCTGCTCACCAGGGCGGAAGCTGCGGTGCTCATCTACCACTTATGGACGAGCATACATAACGATGACAACGGCGGCGCCTCTGGGGAATCAGGCGCTAGCGATGGAGGGAGCGACAACGGCGGCAGCTCTGGCGGTACAGATGTTAACGGTGGAGGGAGCAACAACGGCGGCACCTCTGGCGGTACGGGCGATCATGGGGATGGAGGCTCCGGCGACGATGCAGGCGACGGTGCAGGTGGCGGGAGTGCGACGCCCCCGGTTGCCGACATCGTCGCTCCGGCCATTCCGACAGGTTTGGCGGCTGCGGTCGACGACAGCGCGATCGGATTGAGCTGGTCCGCGAATTCCGATGCCGATCTGGCCGGCTATCAGGTATACGTATCGGCTGACGGCGGCGTCACCTGGCAGCCAGGGCAGGATGCCGGGCTGTTGACCGCCTATATGGTCGGCAGCTTGACGAATGGAACGAACTATACGTTCGCTATCGCTTCCTATGACACAAGCGGCAATGAATCGGCGAAATCCGCTGTCCTGACGGCGCAGCCGAAGGCGAAGGAACAGCCGCAATCGGGCGCTTCCGAGGATCTGGGCGGCGCGGCTGCTGTCGTGTCGGCAATCGGGCCGTCACCGTTCGCCGCATCGACGGCCTTCCTCTATACAGGCAGCAGTGCCATACAGGCCGGCCTGCAGCCGGATACGATCGAGGAGGCGCGGGCAGCCGTGCTGCGCGGCCAAGTGCTCGATGCCGGCGGCGAACCGCTGCCGGATGTCACGATCTCGATTCCGGGCCATGACGAGTACGGGCATACGACCAGCCGCGACAACGGCATGTTCGACCTCGCCGTCAACGGCGGCGGCAGCATGACCGTTCAGTATGCGAAGAGCGGGTACATGACCGTTCAACGCAAAGTTGCGGTTCCGTGGAACGATTATACGGTGCTGCCGGAGGTGGTTCTGCGCGCCTTCGACCGTCAGGTTACCGAAATCAAGCTGACGGATGCTGCGGACTATCAGACGGCCGTCGGAAGCACGGTCACGGATGAAGACGGCTCGCGGCAAGCGATGCTGATGTTCAAGCCCGGCACGACGGCCACGATGACTCTGCCCGACGGCACTGCGCAGCCGCTCTCCGAAATCCATGTTCGCGCGACGGAATACACCGTTGGCGAGAACGGCCCGGCTTCGATGCCGGGAGAGCTGCCATCATACGTCGGTTACACCTATGCGGTGGAATTGTCCGCGGACGAGGCAGTAGCGGCAGGGGCGACGAATGTTGCATTCAATCAGCCGCTGTACTTCTATTTGGACAATTTCCTTCAGTTTCCGACGGGCGAAGTGGTGCCTATGGGTTTTTACGATCGTGAGGCAGGGAAATGGATCGCGTCGAACAATGGCAAAGTCATCAAAATTGTCGGGGGCGATGGCGGCGCGGCGGCGATCGACGCGGATGGAGACGGCGCGGCGGATGACGAAGCGGCGCTGGCTGCCATCGGCATGACGCAGGAGGAGCGAATCAAGCTGGCCGGGATGTACCCGCAGGGCCGCAGCCTGTGGCGAGTGCCGGTCGATCACTTTACGCCATGGGATGCCAACTGGCCGTATGGGCCGCCCGAGGATGCGGAATATCCGCCGGATCGGCCCAATCCGGAGCCCAAAAAGAAAAACGACGACTGTCATCAGGCGGGATCGGTCATCGGCTGTCAGAACCAGAGTTTGGGCGAAGTCATCCCGGTTGCCGGCACCTCGCTGAGCTTGCATTACCAGAGCGATCGCGAGCCCGGCTATCAGGAGAAGTCGACGCTGCGCATCCCGGTTTCCGGGGAGACCCTGCCCGCTTCGCTGAGAAGCGTTGAAGTGATCATTCAAATCGCCGGCAGGGTGTTTACGAAGGAATTTCCTGCGACGCCCGGCTTAACGTACGATTTTCACTGGGATGGCAAGGATGCTTACGGTCGGCTGTTGACCGGCGCCTACACATACGCAGTAACGGTCAACAACAAGTACAAGATGCAATACTATGCCGCCAGATCGGATCGCGACAAAAGCTTTGGCGCTTTAACCGCGGGCGCTCCGACCGCAACGAGCAGCGTGATCGGCTACAGACAGGCGAGCCTGGACATGAGCAGATCCTGGAGCGGGCTATTGGAGAGCGGCACGAATCCCTACGGGGAATCCGGCATAGCCGGATGGAGCTTCAATGTGCAGCATACGATGGATTTCAGTCGCCATCTGCTGTTGAAGGGCGATGGCACCATGCAGGCTGTTGCCGAAACGGACGGGACTTTCCCGCTGGCGGATGCCAACTTGAACGAATTTTACTATTCCGGCACTGACGGATTTCTGGACGATTGTGCGGGCAAGGAGGGGAATTGCTGGTCTGTCGGGCATCCGGACGGCACTCCTGTTTTAGGAGCGGCCGGTGAAGTCTATTACAGTATAGTCATTACCGGTTCATCTGCTGTAAATGACCATCGCGTCTACCGGCTGGACCCCGACGGCACTTTAGGTGCGGTAGGCGAACGCTTTGGAGACATTTTGCTGCAACCGCTGCTGGCCCTGGATTCCGAAAACAATCTCTATGTGGCGAACCGCGACAAGAATAGTCCGTCAGGCATCAGAACGATCAACAAGCTGCGCAGCGGCGAGGAGACCTGGGTCACCGTCGTCGGCAACAACACATTCAGGCCGGAATCGGAACCGTACATCCCGGATGGCACCCCTGCATTGGAGGCAGAGCTTGGCGTCGTGACGGATATGGAAGTTGACGCGGCCGGCACGCTCTATTTCCTGGACAATAAAGTGCTGTACAAGGTCGAGCCGGCCGGAACGATTACCCGCCTGGGTTCGTCCGATCTCGGGGTTAGCGAAGGCATGGCCACTCCGGACCATGTAGGCAGAGCCACCGACATCAGCATAAGTCCGAATGGCGATATCTATTTGCTGAATTCGGAGAACAATCAAGCGAGCATCCGCAAGCTGACGACGGACGGCCGGATTGTCGGCGTAGCGGGGACGGACAGGATCGAGTACGACCTTGCTCCCGGGAAATCCGCCAAGTCTGCCCGGTTTGATGCCAGTCGTCTGACACTGGATGATCGAGGGAACATCTACATGAAAGCGATCGTAGGCGGTACGGCGAACTTCGCGGATTATAATCGGTTCTTCGTCATCACGGCCAGCGGCGGCGTTCGGGAGTACACGAAGCAAGGGCTTGGCGACACGCCTGCCGGCAGATTGGGCCAAACGGCCACGCTCGTCGGCGTCAATTCCGACGGTTCAATGGTGATTGCCAGAGGGAACGATTCGCCTTGGTATCGGATCGACGACCCAAGCGGCTCCCTGCAGCATGCCGCGAACAGCTATGTCCCCGATCAGAGCGGCATGCTGCTGTATGATATCGCGGATAAACATACGCGAACGCTCAATGCGCTGACCGGGGCCGAACTCTATACGTTTGCCTATGACGGCAGAGAACGCCTGATTTCCATTACCGATCACGGCGGCGGCGTATTGTCGATCGAGCGGGACGGCGCGGGGAATCCGACCGCGATCGTGGCGCCGGGCGGGCAACGCACGCAGTTGACGGTTGCGAACGACCGCTTGACGGGCTTGACCGGGCCGGACGGCGGCGCTTACTCCATGCAGTATTCGGCTGACGGGCTATTGAACCAGTTTACAGACCCGCAAGGCCATGTGCGCCAATATACTTATGACAGCCAAGGGTACCTGGCAACCGCCGAAAATCCAATGGGCGGCATCTCCACGTTGTCGCGAAGCGAGTCCGGGGACGGGTATTCCGTTGCGTTCACGAATCCGGACGGGGATACGACGCTCTATGAGACGAAGCAGGAAGACGGACAACTTGTTCGTCGCAGGACGGACCCGTCGGGAGGGGTGACCGAATCGATTCTGCAGCCCGACGGCAGCCGGCAAATTACGTATCCCGACGGTACGAAGGCCAAGCTGACGTTAGCGCCGGACCCGCGCTGGGGTATGCAAGTGCCGGTCGTGCAGAAGCTGGAGATCACAACACCGCAAGGGCGCACCTCTACGTTCAGGGAACAACGGGAGGTTTCGCTGACGGATGGCAAGGACCCGCTCAGCATGACTTCTTGGAAAGCCAAATACGATCGGAACGGCGATTCTTATACGGTCTTTTACGATAAATCCGCAGGAATGATTACCGAGACTGACGCGGAGGCGCGTAAAACGTACACGTATCTGGATGTGCTCGGGCGCGTTGTGAAGATCGCTCCGCCGGGCATCAAGCCCTATCTCCTGACCTACGATGACCAGGATCGTCTCGCGAGAATCGAGCAAGGAGAGCAGTTCATCGCTTATACCTATGACAGTGCCAACCGGCTTCTGTCGGAGACGGATGCTGGCGGCAACAGCAGAACCTATCATTATGATGAGGCAGACCGCTTGACGTCGGTGACGATGCCGGATGTGACGCCGTACGAGCTCGAATATGATGCCAACGGCCATATCGCCCGCGTGGTCTTGCCGAATCAGGATGTCTATCAATTGATCTACAACGGGCTGGATCGTCTATCGGGCTTGGCGACAGAGGGCGTGACCGGCTCCAGCCTGATCGAACAGTCCTACACCGCAGCCGGCACGCTTGCCCAATCGACGCTGGCCAGCGGGCGGACGATCACGCTTGCGGTAGACGACAGCGACCGGCTGGCCGCGATGACGGACCCGGATCTTGATCGCATCTACTCGTATTCGGATCAGGACGCTACGGATCGCGTCAGCCGCATGCAGACGACGATGGCAGATGGACGCGCACAAAATATTGATTTCACGTTTGACGGGCCCGACATCCTTTCGGCTTCCTGGAGCGGAGGGGCCGAGGGGCAATTCCAGTACCTTTACGACGAGGCTTCCCGCGTTGCGAACATCCGGATGAACGTTGTCGCGGATACGACAAGCGGGGTCGGCGTGACGGAAAGTGTCTATGATGACGGCGTCACGGCAGTGTCGGCCGCGTCGTATCAGTTGGATGTTCCGCTGGCCTGGGACAGCCGGTCGCGGCTGACGCAATATGGGGATTTCATGCTCGAACGCGATCATTCAAGCGGGCAAGTGGACAGAGTGTCGGACGGTCTTTTCGACATCTCCATCGTGCACGACGATTACGGGCGGATTGCTCAAAAGCTCTATTCGCTGGGCGGCCAACCCCTTTATCAAGAAGACTTGCAGTACGACAAGGCCGGGATGATCGCGGGGAGGACGGTTGCTTCCGGCGGATCAAGCGTCCAATATATGTATTCATATGATGCCAGGGGAGAGCTGCTGCAAGTAACGACGGATGACGGCGCGCAGCAGGCGGTCGCCGAATCTTATGATTACGACGTCAACGGCAACCGCATTTCCAGACAGGTCCAGGGCGGTTCGGAGGAGTTCGCGACGTACGGCTCCTATAACGAGACGCAACAAGTGGACGGGGTAAATTATCGGTTCGATGCGGATGGCAGATTGGCGGCGCGCGGCGCAGACTTGTTCCATTATGGCGCCAATGGGGAACTGCTCGAAGCGAGCATCGCGTCCGGGGGGGAGACGATTCGCTACACCTATGACGCGCTGGGCCGCCAGACGGTTCGGACGAACGGCGCCGGTTCGACCCGGATCCTGTATGGCAATCCGGCCAACCCGTTGCAAATTACCGCTACCATCGACGAGAACGAGGTGCTGACGACTTATTCTTACAACGATCAGGGAATATTGCTGGCCCTCGATCGCGGAGATGCCCGATATTACGTCATGGCTGACACGACAGGCACGCCGCAGAGCATATGGAATGCGCAGGGCGATATCGTCAAGCAGATCGTGCGCGACAGCTTTGGCAGGGTGTTGACGGATTCGGCGCCTGATTTTCCATTGTTGATCGGATTTGCCGGCGGATTGGAGGATGCGGCGACAGAGCTCGTGCGCTTCGGCTTCCGCGATTACGATCTGCAGAGCGGCCGCTGGACCAGCCGCGATCCGGCCTTGTTTGCCGGTGGCCAGACGAACCTGTATGTCTACGTGAACAATAATCCGGTCATGCTGCGCGATCCGCTTGGGTTGTTCTGCATCGGGGTGAGCGGCTACGATGGCTTGGGCGGCGGCATCAGTGTATGCATCACGAAGGACGGCGTGTCGGGTTGCGGCGAAGTGGGGGTTGGTTTCGGCGGCGGTGTCTCGGTCAATCCGTTCGGAGATTTGGCCAAACCCGGCTTGGGGGCCTCGATCGGCGCGAAGCTGAAGGGCGGGCCGGTATCCTTGGAAGTCGGTGCGGACTATACCCAGCGCTACAATGGCGATTGCGGACAAGCGAGCCCCGGCATGAAGCTTGGACTTGGCCCGGTCGCGGTCGATGTGCTGAATCCAAGCGGCGTCGATCTCGCGGTCGCGGATGTGGAAGGCACGGGGCTGAACACCGACTACGGAGTTGGCGCGGAGGTGACGGCAAAAGTTCAGGTTTGCGGCAAGGTTCCGTAAGGAGGCCCGGGAAGCAGGGATTCGGGAAGCCGGCATCCGTGAGGCCAGGCTTCGAGAAGGAGGGAACGCCGGCGGAAATGGCCATTTGTGCCTCAAGCGGTCAGGTGTTTCATGCGATGAGGGGAAGCTGCTGTCCAGGCAGTCTTTCCCTTTTCTGTGCAGCCGGGCGGCCGCCGGTGTGCGCATGCATGAGATGATCTTGCAGCGGGGAGAAACTTGGACTTTGGTCCAGGGGATGACTTGACCGAGGCTGGTGATGAGCCGGGAAGCAAACTGGTAAAATAAAGCTGTTGCGTCATGCGGAATGTTGAGCGAGGAGAGGATTGGGTTGAATAATCGTGCATTGGCAGGTTTGGGATTGCTCGCGATCGGCGTCATCCTGCTATTCTTGAGCAAAGGGGCGGATTTCGGTCCGGGAACCTTAATCGGCTATTTATGGCCGAGCATGTTCGTCATTCCGCTCGGCTTGTTTTTCCACTGGATGTACTTCTCCCTGTTGGGACGCAGGGGGGCGGGGCTGCTCATACCCGGCGGCATTCTGATCACGGCGGGTGTCGTATGCCAAATCTCGATGGTGACGGACGGCTGGGGTTATATGTGGCCGGGGTTCATCTTCGCTGTGGCGGCCGGGTTGTTCGAGTTTTATTTTTTTGGCAGTCGGAACAAATGGCTGCTGGTCCCGATCAATATCCTGTCGGTATTGTCCGCGCTGTTCTTCGTCGTGTTCTCGGTCGGCGCGATGATCGGGGAGATTGCCTCGCGGCCGATTCTGGCCATTCTGCTCATCCTGGGCGGAGCCATTCTGCTCGTAGGCTGGCGCAGGAAGACGCTGTAAACGCACATCGCTTATATAGAAGGCGGGAAAGGCCGGGCGGGCTTCCCGCCTTCTATTAATTCGCCGTGCATGGCGCGTAGCTAAGCGGTGAAAGCCCGCCAGAGGGCTGGCAGTAACCAACCATTAACCAAGAGCAAGCTGCCCTCATGGACTGGACGATGGCCAAGGCGCGGATTGCGGATATATGTCTGGTAACACTGGAAACGTGTAAGTACCAGGTACATCATGCTTCGCAAACTCGGAAACAGCCACGACACTGCTCTCAAATACGCATGCACAAGAACAGGCTATTGGCGAACTGCCAAAAGCCATTTTAAGCACTCGTTTTATCCATAGCACCGAGAATACCCCCGCCTCTAAGCGACCACAACCTATCGGGTAAAGGGGCGCCGGCTGCAAGCCCTAGTAGAGTGCTGCTGAAATAACGTTATTGTTTACCTGTGATCTTGACAAAACCCGGTTGCGGAGCAGCGAACGAGCAGGCAGCGTGCGCCAACCCGACAAAACCCGGTTGCGGAGCAGCATCGCGTGACCCTCCGCCATTACCGGCCGAACATGCCCACGAAGTATGGCAATGGCGTAATCGGATGAGATGTATTTTGTACCGTTCTTTTGAGCGAAAAAGCATGCTTTGATGAAAGGTAATGCAGAACGTACAGTTGATTTGCGGTCATTGGACGAATGGAAAGAAACCGCGGACAAAGAGCCGTACATTGTGCAGTTGGTTTGCCTGCAAACATAATGCGGCGAGTAGAGAACTGTATGTTGTGCAGTTGCTTGTTAGCGGTTCCCTGCGATTCCCGCTTATCGAATAGTTACGTTACTTTGGGATCGATGTACTAGTAGAACGATCCTTAAGTAACGTTACTCAAACTCTGCAACCGTTTTTTGTTAAAATGACCGATAAATAATAACGATATTTCAGCAGCACTCTACTAGCCCCCCCTCATCCTCTGTGCAGTAGATACAGCTCTTTGTTTCGTGAAGCGAGGCGTCGGGCGGCAGCCTCGTATCCTTGGCTTTGGCCGACGCCTGCGCATCCTCAAGCTTATCCTTCGAGCAGCAGTGTCTCCGGATCTTCGAGCATCTCCTTGATCGTGACGAGGAACTTCACCGCTTCCGCTCCGTCCACGATTCGATGATCATAGGACAAAGCGATGTACATCATCGGCCGATTGGCCATCCGTTCCGCGTCGATCGCGATCGGGCGCGTCTGGATCTTGTGCATGCCCAGGATGCCGACCTGCGGCGCGTTCAGAATCGGCGTGGAGAGCAGCGAGCCGAATACGCCGCCGTTCGTGATCGTGAAGGTGCCGCCTTGCAGGTCGGCGATATCGAGCTTGTTGTTGCGGGCTTTGGCCGCCAGCTCCGCGATCGTGCGCTCGATCTCGGCGAAGCTGAGGCGATCGGCATCGCGCACGACGGGTACGACGAGACCTTCCTTCGCCGCAACGGCGATGCCGATGTCGTAATATTGCTTGGTAACGATATCTTCGCCGTCAATCTCCGCATTCAGCAGAGGGAATGCCTTCAGAGCGCCGACGACCGCTTTGGTGAAGAACGACATGAAGCCGAGTCCGACTTCGTGCTTCTCCAGGAACGATTGCTTCCGCCGCTTGCGGACGTCCATGATCGCCGTCATGTCCACTTCGTTGAAGGTGGTCAGCATGGCGGCGTTATGTTGAGCGGCGACGAGGCGCTTCGCGATCGTGGCGCGGCGGCGGGACATGCGCTCGCGTTTCTCCGGCTTGCCTGGTGCCTGCGCCGGTTGCGGCTGCGGGCTGACCGACGCCGCTGCCGCAGGGGTCCCCGGCTTGTCCGCGGTATCTCCGACATGCGACGTTTGCGCTTCAGCATTGCGGATGTCGGCCGGATAGACGCGGCCCAGCGGGTCGCGAGCGGCTGCGCGGTTCAGGTTGATGCCCATCTCTCTGGCGAGCTTGCGTGCCGCAGGCGATGCGGCAAACCCGGCTGGCGGCTGCTCTGCCGGTATCGTCTGCGGCCGAGTCGGGGCTCTTTCCCCGACGTTTGCCCCAGCTTCGGCAGAAGCCCAGGTTCCGGCTCCTGCTCCCGTTCCCGCAGATGCCCCGGTTCCGACGCTTGCGCCAGCTCCCGCAGACGCGTCAGTCCCGACCCTTGTCGCCGCACCGGCAGTTGCCGCGTCTCCCGCCACAGAAACTGCCGGCCTTGCAGGCACCGCAGTTTCCGCCTCCGGCTGTGCGGCAATTTCTGCGGCTCCGGCCGAAGCGGCGCCAATGCCTGCTTCCCCCGCTGCCGCTCCGCCGGACCCTCCGGATCCGCCGGCTTCGTCGCCAATCCGTCCCACGACCTCACCGATTTGCACCGTATCGCCTTCCTGGCGCGTAATCTCGGCCAGCATCCCGTCCTGCTCCGCGCTGATTTCCAAATTCACTTTGTCCGTTTCCAGCTCGAGCAGCAGATCGCCTTCTTTAACCGCGTCTCCGACACGGACAGCCCACCGGGAGATCGTTCCTTCCGTGATCGATTCTCCCATGGCCGGTACAGTGATATCATGCATGCCGATTCCCTCCCTTAGTCTGTTCGGATCTGTCCAGAGGCGTCAGAGCAGTCGCAATAATCGTCTGCTGTTCGAAGGCGTGAACTTGCTGAAATCCGCTGGCCGGACTGGCATGTTCAGGTCTTCCGATATAGCGGACCGTTGCGCTCCCCGGCGCCAATCGGCGCAGATAGGCGGTCATATACCGCCAAGCGCCCATGTTTTGCGGCTCTTCCTGCACCCAGCAGATCTCGCGCAAATTTGGGAGCCGCGCGATGACGGCCTGAATTTCCTGCTCCGGCAGAGGGTACAGTTGTTCGATTCGCGCAATATGCAGCCAGTCAAGACCGCTGTGGTCCAGCTTCTCGATTCCTTCTGCGAGGTCGATCGCCACTTTCCCGCTGCATAGCAGCAGCCGCTCCACCCGTTCGGGCTGTCCACCCAGATCCGCTTGCTCCAGCAGCTTATGAAATTGTCCTTCGCTGAACTCCGCTGCAGGAGACGCCACGCGCGGATTGCGGATCAGACTCTTTGGCGCCATCAGCACAAGCGGACGTGCGGATTCGGTTCCGCACAGGGCAGCCTGCCGCCGCAGCAGGTGGAAATATTGCGCGGCGCTCGACAGCGATGCCACCACCCAATTTTTCTCCGCCGACAGATGCAGGAACCGCTCGAGCCTGGCGCTGGAATGCTCCGGACCCTGGCCTTCGTAGCCGTGCGGCAGCAGCATCGTCAAGCCGGAACGCTGCTTCCACTTGGAATATCCGGCCGATATAAACTGGTCGATCAGCACTTGCGCGGCGTTGGCAAAATCGCCGTACTGCGCTTCCCAGATCACCATCGTCTCTGGCGCGTACACGTTGTAGCCGTACTCGAAGCCGAGCACGCCGGCCTCGGACAGCGGGCTGTTATGGATCGCGAAGGAGGCCTGCGCTTCCGGCAACGCGTGCAGCGGACAGAAAGTTTTGCCGGTTTCATAGTCGTGCAGCACCAGATTGCGATGGGCGAACGTCGCGCGCTGCACGTCCTGGCCGCTCAGCCGAATCGGGCGTCCATCCGCCAGAATGCTCGCGAATGCCAGTGCTTCGGCATGTCCCCAATCCATCTTCTCTCCCTCGTCGAAGGAGGAGGCCCTTCGCTCCAATATGCGCTGAAGCTTGGGATTGACCTGAAAGCCTTCCGGGCGTTCAAGCAGGCGGCGGCTCATCGCCTGAAGCGAATCGAGCGCCACAGCCGTCCTGATCGGGCGCTCCGGCTTCGACGTCGCGCTCGCGGGTGTTGTCCGCCGCTCGGGATCGGCCCGTTCCTGCTGCTTCACCTCGTCGTACGCTTCTTTTAGCCGTGCCCATTTTTGCTGCTTGATCGCTTGAACGTCCTGTTCTGTCAGCACACCCTCCTTGATCAGCCTGTCGGCATAAATCGCGGCGACGGTCGGGTGCGAATTGATCTTGCGGTACATCAGCGGCTGGGTCGTCTCGGGATCGTCCGCTTCGTTGTGGCCGTAACGGCGGTAGCCGATCAGATCGATCAGGAAATCCTTGTTGAATCGCTTGCGGTAACCGGCGGACAGCCGCGCCGCGGCGATGCAGGCTTCCGGGTCGTCGGCATTGACGTGTACGATCGGAATCTCGAAGCCTTTGGCCAGATCGCTGGCATAACGAGTAGATCTGGCATCGGTATTGGCCGTGGTGAAGCCGATCCGGTTATTGACGATAATATGGATCGTACCGCCGTTCGAGTAGCCGGTCAGATTATTGAGGTTGAGCGTTTCCGCCACGACGCCTTCGCCGGGAAAAGCCGCGTCCCCGTGCATCACGATCGCCGCCGCCGTATTCATACGCTGCAGCGGCGCGCCCGGCCGGCTGCGATCCTCCTGTGCGGCGCGCGTAAACCCTTCGATCACCGGATTGACGAATTCAAGATGGCTCGGGTTGTTGGCAAGCGTCAGGCGGGTCTCCGCCGTTTCGCCGGTGTGAATCGATCGATTCGCCCCCAGGTGGTATTTGACGTCGCCGGTCCAGCCGTAGTTGATGCCGATCGAACCTTCTGACGGAATCAGATTCTTGTTGGGGGAATGATGAAATTCCGAGAAAATGGCGCCGTAAGGCTTGCCCAGCACATGTGCAAGCACGTTCAATCGACCGCGATGGGCCATGCCCATCAGCACATGGCGGGCTCCGTCGTTGGCAAGCTCATGCACAATTTCTTCCGACAAGGCTACGAGCACATCGACGCCTTCCGCCGAGAACCGTTTTTGCCCGACGAATGTTTTTTGCAGAAACTCTTCGAATTGCTCTGCTTGAATGATCCGGCCGAGCAGCGCAATCTTCTCCTCCGCGCACAGCCTGGCGGCAGGAATCTCGATTTCGGCTTGCCGATTCAGCCAGATGCGTTCGGCTTCGTCATGGACGTGATTGAAATCGTAGGCGATGGTGCCGGTGTACACTTCAACCAGTTTCCGAATGGCCTCGCGGCCGTCCCGCAGCGGATAAGGCGCATCCTTCCACACCCAGGAGGCGGGAATGGCCTTCAGGTCCTCGAGCGTCAAATCGTAGGCTTCGGGATCGAGCAGCCGGGCTTTCGGAACGGGGCCGATGCCCAGCGGATTAATATCCGCCGCCAGATGACCGTAATCTCTGATCCCGAGGACGAGCTTGCCGGCCATAATCGCCTTCTGCACCAGACTGGCATCGTCCTTGCCGCCCGCAGAACCGCCTTCGCTGCTGTCGGGGTTCCTCCCCGGTTTGGAAGATTCGATCGCTTCCGGCGCCCCCCACCGGGCAAACATTTCCCGATAGGCTTCGGCGACCGAGTCCGGGTTATCCAGCCAGTGCTCGTATTGCTCTTGCAAGTATCCAAGATTGGGGCCGTAAAACTGTGCCCAAGGCAGGCGACGTTGTTCCTGATCGGTTGACATGGCGGTCTCCCCTCCCTGTTGTCTCTTAACCCATTATACCCCTGTAGAAATGCGAAAGGATAATCGTTGTTGCCGTCGGGAAAAAAGGCTGTCCATATGATACCGTATGATGGCCAATTTCCGGTGGAAAGATAACCTGAAAGGGTCATAGCAGGAAGGAGGGACCGCGTTGCCGCGATTTATTACAATGAAAAGACCGAAAACCGTCGGCGTTCCGGAAACGGAGGGCGAGGCGCCCATGGCCGGCGACGGCATGGAACCGGATTTGCAGGCGGCACAGGAGCAGGGGGACGGAGCGCAAGGCTTGATGTCGATCGATGCTCGGACAGACCCGGAATCACAATTCTAACGATACGAAAAGGGGGAATATCCCGCCAATAGAGCGATCAGACACCGTCACGGCGAGGGTCGAAGTCCAAGGAACGGTTGGGTCGCTCTTTACAGGCTGAGGCGTTCGGGTTATCGTAAAAAGGGCGGGTTTGGCCGCCGGCGCACAGCTTGGGGAGGAATGGCGGGTATGCAGGAAAAGAGACGCTTGTTGTCTCCGATCAACGCGGTAGTATGGACGCAATTTTTGAGCGCATTCGCGGACAATTTGAATTTCTTTCTGATCGTAGGCATGGTGAACCGATCAGGCGGCGATAATCCGGACGCCATGGTGGCCTACATCCAGATCGCTTTTCTGCTGGCTTATGTGGTGCTGGCGCCGATCGTCGGCGCATTCGCGGACAAGAAGGCGAAATCGCGGGTGCTGCTGGTCGGCAATCTGCTGAAAGGAGCGGGAATCGCGCTGCTGCTGTTCGGTCTGCCTCCGGCCTTATGCTATGTGTTCGTCGGCGTGGGGGCCGTCGTCTATTCTCCGGCCAAGTACGGCATTCTGTCCGAGCTTACAAACAGCGAGAGCGAATTGCTTAGAGCCAACGCCAAGGTCGAGGGTACGACGATTCTTGCCATCCTGCTTGGCACGGTCGCCGGCGGCATTCTGGCGCAAAACTCCGATCTTCCGGCCATTCTGGCTTGTCTGGGCGTCTATCTGTTGTCCCTGTTGCTGACATTGACGATACCGGCGCGGGGCGGCAATGCCGCAATTCGCTACGGGGCTTCGGCGCAAGCGTTCTTTCGCGATATCGCGGCTTTGTTTCGCATTCGCCGCGCCCGCTTCTCGCTGATCGGCACGTCGTCGTTCTGGTTGACGGCTTCTGTGCTGCGGATTGCGCTGGTCGCCTGGCTGCCGGTCAACCTCGGCATCTCGGACACGCAGGATCAATCGCTGATCATCGGCGTAACGGCGGTTGGCGTCGTGCTGAGCTCGGTGCTTACGCCGTTTCTCGTACCGTCAGGCAAGCTGCACCGCGGATTTTATTTTGGCATCTTTATGGTAATCTGTCTGATGGTTGCAAGTCTGATTCCGAACTTATGGTTCACGATAGCCCTGCTATTTGTCATCGGCATCCTGGGCGGCATCTTCCTGATCCCGCTGAACACGATGCTGCAGGAGGAAGGCAGAGCCGTCATCGGACCCGGCAAGACGATTGCCGTCCAGAATTTCACGGAGCAAGCGTTGACCGTGCTGGGCTTGACGATCTACTTGACGATGAGCGAGCTGCAAGTGTCGATCAACCTGTCGGTCGTCGGCATGGGCATCGTGCTGCTGCTGTTCATTCTCTACCTCGCCACCCAGATCGGAAGAGTGAAGGGGACGGAGCAGGCGGAAGAGGCGTGATTGGCGTCGACCTGGTCTTTGCAGGAATTTACGCGTATTCTATCGAAAATGGCGATGGATGTTGTGAAAGATAGGATATTGTTTCCGCTTCCGAAATATGCTAATAATTGATTATCAGTGGCGAAGAACGCCCCGAATTGCTGACGGCCAACATGGTGGCTTGTTTCAGCGTTTGGGGCGTTTTCTTTATTTGATGGGAGGAATAGGGTTGAGCTTCGAACAAATGCATGAAGCATGGATCAAGCAGCATCTCGACCGGAGGACTGGCGAACGCAAGGGCAGGCTGGAAAGAGGGCATCGGCACGGAGAGCAGTTGTTTGCACGCAGCGTGTGGTGGGAGGTGTTCGGTCATTTTGAGCATCTGCACCCCGAGTTCGAGTTGACAGGCGCGAGTAGTCGGATAGCACTGTCTGGCGATAGTCACATTAGCGGGAAAACTACCCACTATTTTCATGGAAATTGCATCAATACAAGGTGATAGTGGGAAAATCTCCTACTAATTCACTTAATCACCTTGATTTTGGGTGAATCAACAAAATTAGTGGGAGTTTTTCCTTCAAATAAAACCATTCTTAAGGAATTGGCTATTTTAGTGGTAACTTTTCCCGCTAAAATCGATGGGGACGCAGATTTTTACTCGTTCATGACGCATAGGGAACAACCCGTCGACCGCGCCCGGAGGCAAACAGCACTACTGCCCACAGGTCCGAGCCTTACTGTCCCGATTGCCGTCCCGCCCGCCGCCTATTTTCGAACCGATTACGCTTGTACCGCTAACTCTGCACCGCCCGTCGCCTACTTCCGAACCGTCTGCGCACCCACCGCCGAACCGCAACAGCCGTCCCGCCCACCACTTACTTCCGCACCGATTACGCTTCCATCGCTGACGAACCTGCCCACCGTCTCAAGCTCCTTGAGACGAGTCAGCATATTGCTCGCGAATGCGCAAGATGCTGTCCAGGTTCGCGAAGAAAATGTCGACCAGCGCCGGGTCGAAGTGCTGGTCGCGTTGTTCGCGGAAGTAAGCGAGAATGTCTTCCAGCCTCCAGGCCTTCTTGTACACGCGGTCGCTGCCCAGCGCATCGAATACGTCTGCGATCGCCGTAATCCGCCCGTACAGGTGAATCTCTTCGCCTGCCAGCCGATTCGGATACCCCGTGCCGTTATATTTCTCGTGATGCTGATGGGCGATGATCGCGGCTGTCTTGATGATTTCGCGGCTCGAATGGTTGAGCATCTCGTAGCCGATGCCGGCATGCTCCTGAATCTGCGCGAATTCCTCCGGCGTAAGCTTGCCCGGCTTGTTCAGCACCGCGTCCGGGATTGCGACCTTGCCGACATCGTGCATGGACGACGCGAGCCGGATCAGCTCGGCTTCCTCTTCGGGCAGCCCGCACCCGAGCGCCAGCAGCTTCGAATATTCCGCCACGCGCTTGACGTGATTGCCGGTTTCCTGCGAGCGGGTTTCGGCAATCTCGCCAAGCGTGAAGATGATCTCCTTCTGCGTTGTTTCGACTTCTTCGTTCAAGTACAAGTTTTCGAATGCGATCGAGACGTTGGAGTTGTAAATTTCGATCAGGTAGCGGTGCCATTCGCCCAACGTCTTGGAGCCTTCGAAATAAATGACGTTCTCCCTGCCGGTCTTGCTTTCGAAATAGCAGGTGAAATGATCGTCGTGGAACGCCCCGCGCTTCTCCCGGAACGCCTGCTCAATGCTGCCCAGAACGTGCGGAGGCACCACATGCTCGATGTTTCCGTACTCTTCCGCTTCATAATCGCCCGTTGCCGCCAGAATGTAGATTTCCTCTTGTCCCTTCGCCACGGCGAAGCTGTTGCAATGCAGCGCATTCTTGTGCAAATTCAGGATCGAGGTCAATTGGGTCAGCACGCCGGACGCGAACTTCTTCATCGACTTCAATTCGAACAGGTCGGCCGACGACTTGATGATCTTCTCGAGGCCGAGCTTGTTGTTCTCGATGATCATAATATCGCGGTAAGATCGGAGCGCTGCCATGATCGTCGTAAAAAGCTTCTGGGAGGTCAGCTCGGTTTTTTCCTTGTAATCGTTAATGTCGTAGTCCGTGATGACGATTTTTTCCGGCGCTTGCCCCGGCTGGCCGGTGCGCAGAATGATACGCACGGATGAATATTTCAGTTGTTCGCGGATATATTTCACGAGCCTCAGGCCGGTATCGTCCGCATCCATCACGACATCGAGCAGCACGATAGCGGTGTCGGGATGCTGCAGCAGCGTTTGCCGCGCTTCGGCTTCCGTATGGGCGCTTAAGAACTCCAGACGTTTGCCGTCGAACTCGAAGTCGCCGAGCACCATCCGGGTGAGCGCATGCACCTCCTGTTCGTCGTCTACGATGACAATTTTCCAATTGTCGGGGTCCCGACGGGTCCATACGGCCGCGTTATCATCTTCGTCGGCAAATAGCAAGACATCTTCCTGTTGTTCGTCAGCCATCGTACTCATCCCTCATTCATCGGAAATTGAAGCGTAAACACGGTGCCGGCGCCGGGACGGCTGTCGCAACGGATCGTTCCGCCGAGCGATTGGGTAACCAGGTTGTACACGATATGCATGCCCAGACCGGTGCCGCCGCCGCTGCGGTTCGTGGTGAAGAACGGATTGAAAATTTGGCCGGCAACCTCATCCGGCATGCCTTTGCCATCGTCGGCATACCGGATTGTCAGCACCTGATCCCGTTCGGTCAGGACTTCGATGGTCAGCTTGCCTTCTTCTCCCGGCGCATAGGCGTGAATAATGGAATTCATGATCAGGTTCGTTATGATCTGCGAGAAGGCGCCCGGATCGCTGTGAACGGCGACATTGTCCGGGCCTTCGATCTTCACCAGAAGCTTCGTTTTCTTGAGCTGCGGCTGCAAGCTGACAAGCACGTCCCGCAGATACGGCGTAACCTGGAATGTTCGCTTTGCGGCCATGGAGCGGTCCACAGCGACTTGCTTAAAGCTCTTGACAAGCTCCGAAGCGCGCGAGAGATTGGCTTCAATCATGCCGGTTGTCTCGCTGATCGTGCCCAGATACGATTCCAGGTCGGACCGCTTCATGGCATTGGACTGGTACAGCGCGGCGAATTCTTTGGACTTCTCCGCCATGAAGGAAGCTGCGGTGACGCCGATGCCAAGCGGTGTATTGATCTCATGCGAGACGCCGGCGACCAGGCTGCCGAGCGCGACCATCTTCTCCGACTCGACAAGCTGTTTTTGCGTCTGCTGGATCGTTTCCATCGCTTGCTGCAGTTCGTTGTATCGGCTCTCCTGGGTGCGCGCCATTTCGTTGAAGGCAGCGGCCACTTCGTTGATTTCCCGACTGGCGATCTGAGGGATCGGCGCGTACGGTGCGCCCTCCCCGGCGGACAAGGCGGCTTGGCGAATGATCATTAACGGCTTGATCAGCATACGACGAATGATGTAGGCGAGCGCGAGGAGCAAGATAACGGCACTGGCAAAGCCTACGGCAATGATGAGCAGCGTCCGATGCCTGATCAGCGCTTCGCTGTCTGAAGTGTCGAGCAGCAGCTCGATCGCGCCGATGATGATGCCGTCCTCCATCAGCGGCGCCTTCAGCCGGTTGACCGGCGTGCCGTTCCCGTCCCGGAACTTCTCGACCAGCGTGCCGCTGACCGTCAAGCTTTTGACCAGATTGGGCGGTGTCGGCTCGCCGACGCGGCTGCGATCGGTGGAAGCGAGCACCTCTCGTTCGCCGTACAGCGTCAAGTTCAGCACGTTGACGTTCTTATATTGAATGTAGTCGAAAATCTGCTGAACGTCTTCGATGCTGTGGGATTCCTCATATCGACCGTTGATCGCGGTTGTCATCCCGTCCAACTGACTGATGTACGTTTCCCGGACGGATCTTTCCAGGCTGTAGGAGTCGAACCAGACGATGATCGTCATCATGACCGCGACCACGATGCCGACAAGGAGGAGGATTCGTTTTTGCAAGCTGATTCTGCTGTTCATGGCGCTTCTCCTTCGGTTCGCCTTAAGGAATATCGAATTTGATCGTCTTCGTTACGTCATAGGGCGTATGATCGTTGTTGTGCAAGGAAATCTTGAGCGTGTGCGAGCCGGAGGGCAGGTCCGGAAATTCCGTGCGGTTCTCTGTCAACACGGTCTTCTCTCCATTGTCCAGATACATATGGATATGTCCTTCGCCGTGCTTGCGGGCTTGCCCGGCATGCTCCGACGAAATGTGCATATCGGTGGCGATATCGACGATCAACGTCTTTCCCTCGACCTTCCACTGAATGTCCAACGTTGGCTTGTGGTCGGCGTGGCTGCTTGTATCGTTCCCGGACGAGGAAGGGCCGCCGCAGGCGGCAAGCAGCAGGGAACAGCAGATGGCGATGAATGCGCATATTTTTTTCATGACTGCACCCCAGTCCATTTTCGTTGTCGGCAAGCATCAGCACCAAGAAGCGATAAATGACAAATTCAACAGATGGCGACGCAAATCCTTCTAAAGCCGTCGAAAAATAAGGATTTAAGTAAGGAGGCGGGACAGTCGAACCGCTTCAATCGATGCGTGCTTCCATCTCGACAGCCAAAGTGGTAAAATTTATCATAGATAGCGTGCAAAAAAGGCGGGATCGTCCATGGTTGCATCGCTGCTTGCCGCGGAGAGAATCATAGCCGCAACCTATGCCCATAATCAGAACTACTACCAGCAATCGGCCAAGCGATCCGGCGGCTCGGTCAGGCACGAACGGACTTCATACGACCGGCCTTACCGGACGGCAGCGGCCGAGCTGGCCGGTCTGGTGAATGCCGCCTTTTCCGTGAAGCGAGCTGCGGACAGTCTTAGTCAGGCATTTCGCACAACAGGCGGGAGAGCCGCGGCAGAGACGACCGAGACCGGATCGATGGGGCCGGTCGACGGAGTCATCGTCCGGCGCGCGAGACGGTTGGTGGATGCCTATAACGAAATGCACGAGCGCGCATTGGCGGAAGATGGCTACTTGGCGCGTACGGCCGCGAAGCGGGGACTGGATCAAGCGGCGGACGGTTACCGCGTGATCGGAATTGTGCGCGGATCGAACGGCGGGATGCTTCTGGATGAGAAGAAGTTCGCCCAAGCTCTCGGTTCCCGTTACGAGGAGATGCGGCATGCGGTCGCGGGACCGTACGGCTTGACCGAGTGGCTGAAGCGCACGACGGAACAATTCGACCAGGTGTCTCCATTCGCCATGCTGAACGCCCGCAGTCGGGAATTTCGAGCGTACGCCGCTTATCGACCTGTCTCCGGTCTGTATTTGCAAGCGCCGGTATCCGGCATGCTGATCGACGCGACATTCTGAATAACGACAGACTGCATCTGAGAGAGGACGCGACAACATGTCGAACACCCATGTATATTCGAGAGGGGAAGAGGTCGCGAACGCCATCACGCATGGAATCGGAACGGCGCTCAGCGTGGCCGCCCTTACGCTTCTGGTCGTATTCGCGGCTTGGAAGGGCACGGCCTGGCATGTCGTCAGCTTCACGATCTACGGCGTCACCATGCTGCTGCTGTACACGGCTTCCACGCTCGTCCATTCATTTCCGGAAGGCAAAGCCAAAGACCTGTTTGAGACGTTCGATCATGCCTGTATCTACTTGTTCATCGCAGGCACGTATACGCCGATTTTGCTGACAGTGCTGCGCGGTCCTCTGGGCTGGTCGCTGTTCGGAATCGTATGGGGGCTTGCCGCATTCGGCGTGTTGTTCAAGGCGTTCTTCACGAAGCAATTTCTCGTGTTGTCCACCTTGTTCTACGTCGCGATGGGCTGGCTCATCGTATTTGCCTGGAAACCGCTGATGATGCAGCTCGAGCCTGGCGGAGCCTGGCTGCTTGTGGTCGGCGGGTTGCTGTACACGGTCGGTGCTGTATTCTATGTATGGAGAGGGTTCCCTTATCACCATGCGGTATGGCATCTGTTCGTGATCGCGGGGTCGGCCTGCCATTTCTTCGCGATTCTGCTCTATCTGCTGCCTTAGCGTGGCTGGGCGGGGGAGGTCGAAGTGGCCGGATGAACGATGCAAGGTCGACTGAATGGCCCGCGCTGAGATTTCGCGGGGACGGCACGTTCACTATCCTGCAATTGACCGACTTGCATTGGCGGAACGGGGAAGCGCGGGACCGCCTGACGCGCGATCTCATGAGCCGGATGTTCGAGCGGGAACAGCCGGATCTGACGCTGTTCACCGGCGATCTGATCCATGGCCTGAAGTGCCGCGATCCGGTGAAATCGCTGTGCGACTCGCTATCTGTTGCTGCGGCCAGCGGCGCTCCTTGGGCGGCTGTGTTCGGAAATCATGACGCGGAAGGCAGCGCGACACGGCGCGAGTTGATGGATGCGATGCGGGGAATGACCGGCTGCCTGGCTCAGGCAGGACCCGAATCCGTTCACGGGCTCAGCAATTGCGCGATCCGGTTGGCCGGTCCGGGCGGAAGCTGCTGCGCTGTCTTGTATATGCTGGATTCCGGAGTGCTGCCGGTTGGCGACGATGGCATCCATCCAAGTCAGCTCGAATGGCTCGAGCGGGAAGCGGCCGCGCTTGCGCTGCAGCACGACGGCGTATTCGTGCCTGCGCTCGCTTTCTTTCATGTTCCGCTGCCGGAATACGACCGGATGTGGCGGACACAAGTGTGCGATGGCCGAAAGCGCGAGCGGGTTTCGTGCCCGAAGGTCAATGTCGGCGCATGGCGGGCAATGGTGGAACGGACCGGCGTCGTCGGTACGTTCTGCGGACACGACCACCTCAATGATTATGGCGGGCAATTGCAGCGGACGAGATTGTACTATGGCCGGGTGAGCGGGTATCACGCTTATGCCAGGTGGTTGTACCCGCGAGGAGCACGGGTGATCCGGCTGCGCGCCGGAGCGGACTTAAGAGATTTCGAAACGTGGATTCGGCTGCATGACGGACGGAAGCTCGACCATCCGCGCCTGCACCGTCCGCGCGGCTGATCGAAGAAGGGGAGGACAGCATAATGTCGCAAGAGGAAGGAGTGCAGCGTCAGGTGCAGGAATTGCAGGAGGAGAACGAGCGCTTGCGTCAGCAAGTGAGCGAATTGAGCAAGGAGAATGAACACATTCGCCGACAGTTGCAGGAGGCGATCATGGACCGCGACCGCATGCGCGAACGATGGAGGATGGCCGTGCAAGCGGGCGCACGCAAGCCGGGAGCGGCCGGCAGAGACGCGGATTCCACGATGTCGAGTCGTCTGCGCGATGCGCTGCGGGAATGAACGCGGGGTCGACCGACATCTCCTAATGACTTCGACCGATCGCCGCCCCGCGTGAATAGTCGCTGACATCGCCAAATAGCCTCGACCGCCCGCCGCCTCGCACCAATAGTCGCCGACATCGCCTAGTAGAACGATCCTTAAGTAACGTTACTCAAACTCTGCAACCGGGTTTTGTCGGGTTAGGGACAACGTGCGCAGTGACTGAGGTGTTGTAATCGGGTTTTGTCGGGTTAGGGACAACGTGCGCAGTGACTGAGGTGTTGTAATCGGGTTTTGTCGGGTTAGGGACAACGTGCGCAGTGACTGAGGTGCTGCAACCGGGTTTTGTCGGGTTAGGGACCACGTTCGCAGTCGCTGGGATGCTATAACCGGGTTTTGTCGGGTTAGGGACAACGTTCGCAGTCGCTGAGGTGCTATAACCGGGTTTTGTCGGGTTAGGGACCACGTTCGCAGTCGCTGAGGTGCTGCAACCGGGTTTTGTCGGGTTAGGGACCACGTTCGCAGTCGCTGAGATGCTGCAACCGGGTTTTTCCGGGTTAGGGACCACGTTCGCAGTGACTGAGATGCTGCAACCGGGTTTTTCCGGGTTAGGAACAACGTTCGCAGTCGCTGAGGTGCTATAACCGGGTTTTGTCGGGTTAGGGACCACGTTCGCAGTCGCTGAGGTGCTATAACCGGGTTTTGTCGGGTTAGGGACCACGTTCGCAGTCGCTCGGATGCTATAACCGGGTTTTGTCGTCTTTCTTGGATTTGAAGGGCATGCTAACTCTCCGGTCGAAATTTTCTATGAACATTACACCACAAACCTTTTTTGGAATATAGCTTCGCCGGCACCGAAAACCGCAACGTTCCGCCGGAGGTGAAGGATGTCATCCCGCTGGATAATCGCTCTGTCAAAATCGTGTTCAGCGAACCGGTCAAAAACGTCAGTCGCTCCGCATTTACGATCCGCGAGACAGACGGAGATTACCTGCGAATCGAAGATGTCGGCGTAAACGAACAAAAGATCGTAACGGAGATCGTATTGAAGCTGACCGATCGAACGATACGCGGGCACACTTACGTCATCGCCTTCCGGTCCGGCACCGTGACGGATGCGGCCGGATGGAACCAGTGGGTGACGAAGATCGGCGATGAGGATGCGACCAAGACCTTCCGAGGTGTATAATAGCAGCAATGGGCGATGCAAGCTCCGGGGAGGAAGCCATGTCTGCGCTATGGGGATATTTGATCTTGATTAATGCTGCGGCCTACGGGCTGATGGCGGCGGACAAAGCCAGAGCCCGCAGGGGAGGGCGCAGAATCCGCGAACGGACGCTGCTGCTTGCCGCTGCCGCCGGCGGCTCGCCCGGCGCCTGGATCGCGATGCGCACGCGGCACCACAAGACGAAGCATGCGGCGTTTGCCGTCGGCATCCCGTTTCTGTGCCTCGTCCACGCCGGACTGTTCATTTGGCTGGGGAGCCGCTGATCGACGGAACAAACCGAAATGGCGTATGCCGCCCTCCTTTGCGGAGGCGCATACGCCATTCGTCATTCGCGCGCTTATTTGAGTTTGAGAGCCGTGAGCGACTTCATGAGTTGCAGCGATTTGTCCAGGCGAGCCGACTTCACGCTCACTGCGAGAATCATGCGTTCCTTGGTCAGTTCCACATTCGTTCCCTTGAACACGGGATTGTCGGAAATATCGATGCCGTAAGGCCGCGCCGTCGCATCGTCTTCCATCTGGCTGTTCAGCAGCCGATTGGACAAGCCTTGCAGGTCCGGCCAGATGTCCAGCGAATCCAGCGGCAGGAAAGCACCCTGCTTCGAGAACATGTCGAAGTTGTGCTGGTCCAGGATCATCAGGTCCAGCTTCTCTGTAGCCATGATCAGCATGCCCTTCTGCTGCAGCGCGATGTCTTGCGGGTTCGTCATATCGCTTGGCACATAAGCGACCGTGACATCGATCCGCTGCCAATCCGGCATGAGCGCGAGCAGATTGTCGGACAGCTGTGCGTCGGTGTTGTCCGAGCTGTAAAAATTGCCGAACACGGTGACTGTCATATCCAAGGGCGGCTTCCGCGCTTCTTCGTTCTTGCGGTCGATGCAGCCTTTGATGGAGAAGGTGGCGACGAGCACGATGATGATTGCGGTTATAACATGGACTTTATAATAGTAGAAAAAATAGGACGCCTTGCTCTGCTTCTCCTGAGGAGAAGCTTTCTCCGATTCGTGTCCTATAATTAAATTGTAAGCCCGGTTGATCTCCGCGAGATCGACTTGTTTGGCGCGAGCCTTCTTGAGCAGCAAATAATAGCGTTGTTCCACCTGATCGCGCGTTGCGTCCTCCGGCAGCTCGAGGATGGCATAAGCCTGTTTCAATTCATCCAAGGCATTCACTCCAATGTAGGCTGTACAGGGTGAGGTTCCCTCTTAGCATCATACACGAAGGGCCAAAGGGTTCGCAAATCGGCAAAATCGACACCGCGTCGGGTTTACCAGGTGTTGAGAGCGGCAGTCGCCGAATCGTCGTTTTTGAGCTCCAGCTCCTTTGCCCCCGATTGGCGTTTCTCCTCGGCAGGCTGATCATGTCCGTTGTCCATCCTGCTGTTGCCCTGGAAGACGCCGCCGCTCTCGATCGACAGTTCCTTGGCCGACAGATTGCCCAGCAGCTTGCCGGTCGCCTTGATCGTCAGCTTGCCGGAAGCGGCCACATTGCCGGTCACTTGACCGGCCAGGATGATATGGCGGGCGCTGATATGGGAGTCGGCTTTGCCGTGCTCGCCGATCGTTACGTCTCCCGTGCAGACGATATCGCCTGTCAGATGGCCTTCGATGCGAATGCCGGCTTCCGACTGGATCTTGCCTTCGAAGTGGGTGCCTTCGCCGATCAGCGTATCCGTCGAATTCGGATCGATCTTGCTCTTCTTCGAGTTGAACATCGTTTAATTTTCCTTTCTGTCTGCCTTGAGATAGGGTTTGGGATCGACATGCTCGCCGTTCACGTAAATCTCGTAATGCAGATGCGGGCCGGTGCTCCGGCCGGTCGACCCCATCAGGCCGATGATATCGCCTTTCTTCACGGTCGTGCCCGTCTTGGCGATAATCTTGCTGAGATGGGAATAGTGCGTCTTGATGCCGTTGCCGTGCGAGACCATGATGTTGTTGCCGTGCGACGAGTCCCGCCCTGCATCGACAACGGTGCCGTCGGCGGCGGCGTATACCGGGTCGCCGGTATTGCCGCTGATGTCGATTCCGGCGTGGAATCGCGCCCGGTGGGTGAACGGGTCTTTGCGCACGCCGAACGGGGACGTGATCTTGCGGGAATCCGTCGGCCAGATCGTCGGCGTCACGCGCAGCTTCGCTTGCATCTGCTGAACGATATCCTTCGTCTCCTCGAGACGCGGCACCATGCGATCGATCGTGTCGGCGAGATTCGAAAAATCGTCCTGCGTCGTCAGCACCAGTTCGTCGATTTCCCGATCGGTAACCGGCAGCTCCTCGCCGCCCGCGCCTTCGCCGTCCATCGCGTATTCGTCCGCACTCCCGTCCGCCTGGGCGATCGCGACGCCGCTGTCCGGCGATTCGATGCCGGTGAGCTGCTTCAGCTCGGACTCCAGCTTGCTGACATCGGCGATCTTGTCCTGAATGGACCTCGCCTGATCGGATAACCCGGCCACTTCCGTCTGCAAATCCTCGATGTGCTTGTCCTTGCCCGCGATGATCTGCTCGTACTGCCCGGTCGATGACGCCAACTGCTGCTCCAGCTTCCCGACCTTGTCGGTGCTATGGTTGTACAATACGATTGCGGCGGCGGCGGCAAGCGCTACGGCAATGAACAGGATAAGGGCGGACAACAGGATGAAGCTTGATAATTGAAACCGGATCACTTGCTTGTTCGCGTCCGGAATCACCATGAACGTAAGTTTCTGACGCTTCCAAATCATGACAATCCTCCGTATCTCCACAACGTCGATATATTGCATTCGACCTCGATCGCCCATTTTCCTTTATTTCGGGAAAAAATCGCGGAATATCGTCGCAGAAAGAAGGAGTTTGTCGCACCAGCGCGAATTGTGTAAGTTAGCGTGTTTATATTTCTGCGGAAAATAAGGACAATCGGCGGGATTCGGGAGGTATATGAGATGATTAAATTGGCGGGTATCGATATAGGCAACGACAGCGTGAAACTGGTCGTCAGCGGAAGCGGCGATCCGATCGTCATCCCCAGCATCGTGTCGCCGGGTTACGAGCGGCATGTGCTGCAGGAGGAGGACTCGCCGCTCAAGGCGCTGGACGTGATGGTGTACAGCCCTAAGCTGAAGAAGAAGAGCCAGCGTTACTTCGTCGGGCTGCTCGCTTCGGAGGATCAGGATAACGCCGAGCTCGAGGAGACCGATAACAAGGCGACGAGCGACCAGGCGCTGATCGTAGCCTTGACTGCGCTGGCGTATGCGAGCGTAACGAGCGTCGCGCATTCGCTGCAGCCGGGCGAGACGGTCGACCAGGTGGAATACGTGATCGGCACGGGGCTTCCGGTTCGCACCTTCGCGCGGTTCCATCAGACGTTCGAGGAACGGCTGGTCGGGGAACACGAGGTCACCTTCCTGTCCACGCCCAAGCTGCGGGGACGCACGGTGCGCGTGAACATCCGCAAGGCGATCATCTCCATCGAGGGCGCGGCGGCGCTGTTCCATATGGCGACGCACGAGAACTTGCAGGTGCGCGACGAAGAGCTGTATTACGGCTGCATCGGCATCTGCGAGATGGGCGCGCTGACGACCGACTTCCCGGTCGTGAAGCGGATGAGCATCGACAACCAGTTCAGCACGGGCGAGCAGCTCGGGCTCGCTTCTTACCTGGATTCGATCATTCGCGATGTTGAAGACCAGTACGGGTATCGTTTCCCGAGCCGGACGAAGCTGGTCCAGCGCATCCGCCGCGGCGAATTCGTCATCCAGCGGGTAGGAGAGGGACAGGCGGACATCCGCCCGATCGTCGACACTTACTTCGGCCGCGCCGCGCAGAAGATCGTGGACCTGATTCGCAAACGTTGGAAAAAGTACCCTGATATCCAGTGCTTCTACGTGCTCGGAGGAGGGGCTGCGGCGCTGCGTCCTTACATCCTGGAGGCGGCGGACAACATGCGGCTGCGCTTCGTGGAAGACAGCGAGCTGCAGAACGTGTACGGTTACTTGAAGCTGGCGCGCAACAAGACGACGCAGTCGGAAGCGATGTAATTCCTTCATACCGCACATCCGAATTGCCCAGGCCCAGCGCTTGGGCATTCTATTTTTACAAGGGGAAGAGAGAGGGGGACGGCACCCATGCTGGCGATCATTTTGTCGATAACCGCGGCGATCGTCGCCATTGCCATGTGGGCGACTTACTATCCGACAGGCCGCTATCGCAACGGCATGCTGTTCGCGGTCAAATTGCCGCCTCATGCCGCCAGTGACGATGACATTCATCGGATACGCGGACGGTTCCGAAGTCAGTTTGCAAAAGTCAACCTGGGCACGGCGATCGGACTCGTTCCTTTTTTCTTTCTCGCCGAATGGCCGTCCTATCAGGTGATCTATTTCCTGGTATGGATGACGACATATATCGTGGCGACGGCATGGCCGTTCCGCAACGCTGCCCGGCAGACCTTGGCCGTCAAGCGCGGGCAGGGATGGGTCGTCGGCGATGAGTGCGGGACAGCAAACGATCCTGACGGGGACAGCTATTGGAGCAATGGATTCACCTACCACAATCCGGAAGACAAGCGGGTGCTCGTGCCGAAACGGGTCGGCATCGGGGAGACGGTCAACACGGGCACGCGGGCGGGCAAATGGCTGTTTGGCGGGTTGATCGGCATTGCCGCCGCGGTGATGCTGGGCACTTGCATCCTGCTTGTCATTTCGGAAATCAAGTCGCCGGTCTTGACCCTGACGGACGATCGGCAGATTCATATCGATTATCCGTTATACGCATTCGACTTCGCGGTGTCCGACATCGAACAGTTGGCGCTGGCCGAAGAGCTGCCTTCCGGCAGAAAGACGAACGGGGAAGCGACCGGCAAAGTCGCGCGCGGGCATTTCAGGCTGAAAGAGCTGGGCAAAGCCAGGCTGTACGTCTATCGCAACCGGCCGCCGTATATCCGGATCAAACTGCAGGATCAGTATGTATTCTACAATGAGGAGAATCCGCAGGAAACCCGCGCACTATATGAACGGATCGAGGAAGCGCTCGAGCAAGCGGCGCCCCGGACCGATCCCTGAAGGACCAACCCGGGACAGGGCAGGTTTCGGGTTAAACCGCCCATACAGTTCACGCCGGTTCACGCGGACATCGCTTCGTTTGCTTGTTTCTGCATTTGAACCATTCGCTTCATCCGCCATTTGCGGAACAGGACGCCATGCGAAGGCGAGAACAACAGCGCAAGCAGGAAGAGGGCGCCGGCCGCGCTGATCATGCTGCCTGCGATGGAAGCGTCCAGCAGCACGGCGACATAGTAGCCGAGAACGGAGCTGGCGCATCCGATCGCGACGCTGTAGACGATCATGCGGCCGAGGCTCTCCGTCAACAGATAGGCGGTTGCCGGCGGAATGACGAGCATTCCGACGACCAGAATGGCGCCGACGCTCTCGAACGAGGCGACCGTGCTGACCGATACGAGCCCCATCAGCAGATAGTGGAACAACGCGACCGGAATGCCGACTGCAGCAGCCAGCGCCGGATCGAAGGCGCAAATTTTGAACTGCTTGTAGAAAGCCGCGATCACACCTGCCGTGAGCAGCAGCGCTGTACCGACTCCCCATACCGCCTTGGGCCCGATATCGACTCCTCCCCATTGCAGCGTATCCCATGGCACGTAGGCGATTTCCCCATACAGAACGCAATCCAGATCCAGATCGATATCCCGCGTGTACAAGCTGACCAGAATGACTCCGACAGCGAACAGCGCGGTGAATACGACGCCGATCGAAGCATCCGATTGGACGCCGCTTTGATGAAACAGTTGAATGAGAAATACCGTGACGAGGCCGAGGGCTGCGGCGCCGAGCAGCATGAGCAGGGAATCGCGCGAGCCGCTGATCAGGAAGGCGATGACGATGCCCGGCAGAACGGAATGGCTGATCGCGTCTCCGACCATGGCCATCCTGCGCAGGACGAGGAAACAGCCCGCGATCCCGCAAGTGGCGGCTACCAGCGCGCCGGTCAGAATAATCCAGAATGTGCTCATCCGAGTTCCTCCCTTTGTTCCACATTCCGCGCCAGGCGTTCCCGATTCACGCGATTGCGGGCGGCGGCGTGCATCAGCCATTTGGCCGCCAATCCCCGCCGGGGAGCCGCAATGACGGAGAGCACGAAGACGGCAGTGGCGGCCAGCACGGTAAGGGGCCCTGTCGGGAGGTTGTTGCCGCCGGCGCTGACGAAGGTGCCGATCAGACCGCTGGCGGCGCCGAACGCGCCGGACAGCGCGACCATGAAGCCCAGCTTCTCGGTCCAGTAGCGGGCGGATACGGCAGGCGTGATCAGAAGGGCGGCCATCAGCACGACGCCGACCGCTTGCACGCCGACGACAACGGCGATGACGATCAGAAACATGAGGAGTTGCTCCAGGAAGGCGACCGGGTAGCCGATGCCCCGCGCGAACCCCGGATCGAAGCTGAGCAGCTTGAATTGTTTGAACAGCAGCGCGCAGATGCCGACCAGGAAGAGGGAAATGGCGGCCATCGCGATCACGTCGGCGCGCACCATCGTAGCCGCTTGGCCGAACAGAAACTTGTCGAGCCCGCTCTGATTGCCATTGCCGCTATGCTGGATTCGGGTGAGCAGGACGATGCCGACTCCGAAGAACAGAGAGAGGACGATCGCCAGCGCGGTATCCTGCTTCAGGCGGGTATGGCGAGTGATGAAGCCGATGCCGAATGTGGCTGCCAGTCCTGCCGCAGCGGCACCGATCAGGAACAGGACAATCGATTTCGATCCGCTCAGCATGAAGGCGATGCATACTCCGGGGAGCGCGGCGTGCGACAAGGCGTCTCCCATCAACGACTGCTTGCGCAAGTAGGCGAAGCTGCCGATGACGCCGCTGCCGAGGCCGAGCAGCATGCAGCCCAGCAAAATCCACTGGACGTTCGGATCGAGCAGCAAGTCGAACCAGGCGCGCATGCGATCAACCTCCGTTCGCGATCAGAGTTTTGGCGTTTCCGCTGTCCAGCATCGTCAATTTGCCGCCGTATGCGGTCTGCAGCTTGTCGGGAGTAAAGATCCGCGCGGTCGGTCCGAAGTCGATCATCGTGACGTTGAGCAGCATGACCCAGTCGAAATATTCCTGTACCGTGCCGAGGTCGTGGTGTACGACGAGCACCGTCTTGCCTTGCGTCTTCAATTCGTTCAGCAGCGCAATGATCGCTCTCTCGGTGGCGGCATCGACTCCGACGAACGGCTCATCCATGAAATACAAGCTGGCGTCCTGCGCCAGCGCCCTGGCGAGGAAGACGCGCTGCTGCTGCCCGCCGGACAACTGGCTGATCTGCCGCTCGGCGAATTCCGCCATGCCGACTTTGGCCAGACATTCCATGGCCAGCTTCTTCTCGGCGCCGCCCGGACGCTTGAACCAGCCCAAGTGGCCATAGCGACCCATCGTGACGACATCCCTCGCATTTGTCGGAAAATCCCAATCGACCGACTCCCGCTGCGGCACGTAACCGACCTTTTTGCGCTGCGCCGCATACGGTTTTCCGTACACGGCAACCTCGCCGGTCAATTTCGGGATGAGTCCGAGCGCCGCTTTGATAAGGGTCGACTTGCCGGCGCCGTTCGGGCCGACGATGCCGATGAGCTTGCCCTCCGGCACTTCGAACGAGATGTCCCGCAGCACCGGCTTCTTCTGATAAGCCACGGATAGATTGCGAATCGTTAAAGGGCTTGCCTGCATATCGCGTCTCCTCCTTATTTCAATGCATTCACGATCGTGTTGACATTATGGCGAACCATGCCGATGTAAGTGCCTTCCGGGGTGCCGTCTTCGCCCATGGCATCGGAGAACAGCTCGCCCCCGATCGCGAGCTCATGGCCTTGCTCCCGGGCGCCTTGAATGACGGCATCGATCGCTTTGCGGGGCACGCTCGATTCGATGAAGACGGCTTTGATGCGGTTGCGCACGAGAAAGTCGCGCAGATCGGTTACATCCTTGGTTCCGGCCTCCGAAGCGGTGCTGATGCCCTGCAGCCCCATCACTTGGAGCCCGTATGCATCGCCGAAATAGCCGAATGCGTCGTGAGCGGTCACCAGAACGCGGGCTTGTTCGGGAATCGTCGCGATCTGCGCGGCCGTTTCATCGTCGAGCTCCCGCAACTGCGCGAGGTAAGCAGCAGCGTTGCGATCGTAGTCCGCTGCATGGTCCGGATCGCGTTCCTTGAGCGTATCCCGGATCGACTCGGCCGCTTTCATCCAATGCTTCACGTTGAACCAGATGTGCGGATCGTACTCGGTGTCGAGCCCATTCTCGGCGCCTGTCCGCAGTTCGGCGCGGTCGACATAGTCCGATACCGCCACGGTCGTTTTCCGGTCCGCCATCTTCTCGAGAATATCGATCATCTTGCCTTCCAGGTGCAGTCCGTTATAGAAAATGATTTCTGCTTCTTCCAGCCTTTTGATATCGCCGTGCGACGCTTTGAACAGGTGAGGATCCACGTTCGATTTCATGAGTCCCGTTACTTCCACGTGTTCTCCGCCGATTTGCCGGACGACATCGGTGATCATGCCGATCGTCGTCGTGATTTTCAATGCGCCTCCGCTTGCATGACCGGATTCGCTTCCGCCGCCGCTGCCGCATGCGGTCAAAACAGCGGACGTGATGCACAGGCCTGCCAGCAGCAGAGCGCGGAGCTGCCTGCGCCCGCGGTTGTGTACAGTCTTTCGCGAACGGGATTGAACTGCGTGCATAAGAACATTCTCCTTTCCTTCGTAAACGATCGAATCACAGAACCGGGCAAAAGCTGGTGTTTCCCGAGAGGAAAATAGTTGCACAAGGGAAAGACTTGGGGCAAAAAAAGAAGCGGTCAACATTTTCCCCGGCATCACAGTTTTATTCTATGTCAAAATTGTTGTTCTGACAACAGAAAGTTTCCCTGGGTAAAAACCCGAATAAAAATTAGAACAGAAATTGCCACCTTAACATCATTGCAAAGCACATATTATAAGGATATAATGAATTATAAAACGCCTGATCATGGGGACGTGCTGGAATGTATTATTTGGGAATCGATATCGGTACGACGAATTTAAAAGCGGTCCTTGTCAATGACCGATTCGAAATCGCGGCAGAGGAATCGGCGTCGTACGGCTTGCGCTTTCTTGAAGGCGGCGGCGTGGAGCAAAACCCCGACGATTGGTGGCGCGGCGTTCGCGCGGCGGTGGGATCCCTCGGCAGGCGCGGAATTCCCCTGCATGAAATTCGCTCGCTTGCGGTAAGCGGGCACGGCTGCGCGTTGGTGGCGATTGACCGGGAAGGACATCCCTTGCGTCAGGCGATAAGCTCGCTTGATACGAGATGCAGTATGCAAACCGAACAAATTCGGCAAATGTCGGCTGCGCAGATTGAAGAAATCAACGGAAACGGAGTCGGAGCATTCAATTTCGAACCGAAGTTGTTATGGATCAAACAGAACGAACCCGAATTTTACGACCGCATGTCCTGCTTCTTGTCCCCAACCTCGTATGTCAATTACCGATTCACAGGCAATCGGGTAATGAACGTCTCGGACGGCGGCATTGCAATGGCCTATCATCGCAAAGAAGGCGGTCGTTGGTCAAACGATATCATTGCATGCCTCGGGCTTGATCCGGACAAGTTTCCTGCGTTGGCAAAATGCGAGGAGGTCATCGGGACGGTCACGCGCGAGGCCGCGGCCGCTACCGGCCTGCCGGCAGGGATTCCGGTGCTGGCCGGCGGCGAGGATACGAGTTCGGCCGCTCTGGCCATGGGAGTGACCTTGCCCGGCATGGCCTATCTGTCAATGGGGACGCAATGCACGGTGGGCGTTTGCACGGATCGGTTTACAACCTGCCGGGAGCTGCTGGGGTTTCCGCATGTTCTTCCCGGGCAGCACCTGATCAATGGATCGATGAGCACCTGCGGCGGGGGCATCAACTGGTTCGTTAACGAGTGGTGCCGCGATCTTTCGGAAAAGTGTGAAAGCAAAGACCAAGTATTTGCTATGCTGATGGATGAGGTCAAGCATACTTTGCCGGGAGCCATGGGGTTATTGTTTCTTCCGTACCTTTCGGGAGAACTGCATCCGATTCTGGATGCAACGGCAAGAGGCGTGTTTTTCGGATTAAAATTGGAACATGTGAGAGGGGACATGGCGCGTGCCGTGATGGAGGGGTCGGCGCATGCGATCAAGCATAATCTCGATTTCGCCGAATCCGTCGCCGGCGGCGTGAGTGAGCTGCGCGCAGTCGGGGGCCCTGCGAAAAGCGAGGTCTGGTGTCAAGCGATCGCGGATATTACCGGGAAACCGGTAAAAATAATGGGCAAAGACGGTTCATTCGGCGGCGCGGCGCTCGGTGACGCTATTTTGGCGATGGGGGCGATCGAACACGCAAGCGTTGACTCGCTGGCAGAGCGTTTCCTTCACATTGAACGGGAATATGTCCCGAACGAATCCAGTCGCGAGATGTACGAGCGGCAACACATCGTGTATAAAAGGTTATATATGCAATTGAAAGAGCTGTACCCGCTATTAACAAGTTGACTGGAGGACATGAGGATGAAATTGGATAAAACGAATCCCCTTCCCTTGTATCACCAACTGAAAGAAGCGATCGCCAAGTTAATCGAGAGCAGCTATAAACCGGGAGACCTGCTTCCGACGGAGCCGGAGATTGAGAAAATGTTCGGAGTCAGCCGGATGACGGTCCGGCTTGCCATGAACGTGCTTGTGGAGGAAGGGCTCGTCATCAAGCAGCAAGGACGCGGCACTTTCGTACAAAGCCCGAAAATTACCCATCAGCTCACCTCCGTGACAAGTTGGACGCAGCAGATGAAAGAGAGAGGGTTCGTCCCCAATACGGTTTCTTCCGAAGTTGAACGTATCACCCCTCCGAAAAAAATAAAGCAATTGCTGGAGCTTCCGGAAGGGGAAGCGGTATTCAGGATCAAGCGGCTGCGCTATGCCAGCGACGAACCCATGTGCGTCATGATCAACTACATCAGGGAGAAACAGGTTCCCGACTTCGCGCTGAAGGAGGAGTCGCTCTATCAGCAACTGGGCAAGGAATATCAGATTCGGATCGCGAAGGCCCGCGAGACCGTGGAAGCGCGGGAAGCATCCGAGGACGAAGCAAAAATGCTGCAAATCGAGCCTTATTCCCCCGTGCTGTTCGTAACCCGGCTATCCTACTTGCCGGATGGAGATCCCTTCGAGGTCGTCTATTTGACCTCGCGCGCGGATCGCTATCAATACCAGATCATGCTGGAATCATAAGGAGTGGAGTCATGAGTCGATTAAAGGATAAAGTAGCCGTCGTGACCGGGACCGGAAGCGGGTTGGGAAGAGCGATCGCGATCGAGTTTTCCCGTCAGGGAGCGATCGTGGCGGCGGTCAATCGCGATGCTGACAACGGGGCCCGCACGGTTGCGGACATTGAAGCTGAAGGTGGAAGCGGATTTCTGATTCCCGCCGATATTTCCAAATCCGAGGATGTGAAAAGGATCTTCACTCAGGTAGACGAGCGTTTCGGCCGCCTGGATATTCTGGTGAACAATGCGGGAATAACGGGCAGATCGCTGGGAGACGGGCCGGTAGACGTTTGCTCGGAGGAAGCATGGGATATGATTATGGGAGTCAATCTCAGAGGCACTTTTATGTGCTGCAAGTACGGAATTCCGCTGATGAAGAAACAAAATCGCGGGGTTGTCGTCAATATGTCTTCCGTATTGGGGCTCGTCGGCTGCCAGGATTACTTCACCTCACACGCTTATCAGACGACGAAAGCCGGCATTATCGGGTTGACGCGCTCGATCGCGGCGTATTATGCCAAATTCGGCATTCGAGCCAATGTGCTCGCTCCCGGATTTATCGAATCCAAGGCGACGGACAAGGTGAAGCAGAGCGATGAAGTCATGGCATTTACGCGCAGAATGCAGCCGCTCGGCGAGTTGGGAAGCCCGGCGGATGTCGCGATGGCGGCCGTATATTTGGCTTCGGACGAATCTTCGTTCGTTACCGGCCAAGTATTGGCGATCGACGGAGGCTGGACAGTTCAATAGCCGTAAGCCGTGCCAAGGAACAATAAAATTGGCATTGCATTAATTCATTATAATGATATACTGAATAGAAAAATACTTGGAGGATGAACGATGACAAACTTGCGATTTATGGATGAAGCGAAGAGATTGCTCCACAAGCTCGAAACGACGCAGGCGGACCATTTGGACCAGGCCGCCGAACTGTACGCGAATGCGATTGCCAATGACGGTCTGGTACATCTCTATGGAAATGGACATTCCGGCATCGGAGTGTACGAAACGTTCCCCCGGATCGGCAGCATGGTCGGCTTCCACCCCGTAATCGAACAATCGCTTGTCAATTACTCTGCGGTGGTAGGGCTGAACGGCCTCAGACAAAATCAGTATTTGGAGAGACTGGAGGGGTTTGCGGAGCAGATTCTTGTCAACTTTGAATTCGGCCCGCATGATGTGATGGTCTGCTTCTCCAGCACCGGAATCAACGGAGTCGTCGTCGATGTCGCCCTGGGCGCCAAAAAACGCGGACTGAAGGTGATCGCCGTCACCTCCGTCGAACATCAGATGGCGACGGAATCCCGGCACAGCTCGGGCAAGCGTCTCTGTGAAATCGCTGATGTCGTCATCGACAACTGCACGCCGCCGGGCGATGCGATGATCCATATCGACGGCCTGGATGCGCCTGTCAGTCCGGGTTCCTCATTCGCGGCGGTGACGATCGTGCAGACGTTGAACGCCCTGACGGCGGAGAAGCTGCTGGAGCGGGGGTATAAGCCGATCGTGCTTCCCAGCATGCATTTCAAGGGCGATATGAGCGTGAATGAAACGATTGACCTCTACTATTCGGAGACCAAGCGGCGCTATAAGAAATTATAACGACATCGGGATTTGCGATAATCCGGCAAGGGAGGAAAATGGCGTGTACATCGTCATGAAGGAAGTTCCGCAGCTATGGAAGAGCGATATTGTCGTCATCGGCGCAGGTTCTGCAGGCATAACCGCCGCGATTGCCGCCGCGAGGACAGGGAAAAGCGTCACCCTGGTTGAAAAATACGGATTCCCGGGCGGGATCAGCACAGGGGTTCTGGATACATTTTACGGCTTCTACACGCCGGGCAAACATAGCCGGAAAATTGTCGGCGGCGTTCCCGACGATATGCTGAAGCGCCTTTACGGGCAGAAAGCCGCAATCAAGCGAGGCAATAGCTTCGGGTATCTGGGCATCGGCATTACTTACGATCCGGAGCTGTTGAAGTGCGTATGGGAGGATCTGGCTGTGGAAGCCGGCGTTCGGCTTCTCTATCATGCTTTCTGCACCGACGTTATTATGGAAGGAAACCGAATTGCCGGTGTTATCATAGATGGCAAACGCGGGTTGATGAAGCTCATGGCGGATGTGGTCATTGACGCGTCCGGAGATGCGGATGTGGCCTGTCGGGCGGGCGTCCCGTTCGAGAAAGCCGGGGAGATAAGTCCGGCGCAGACGCTGACGACGACGTTCCGGCTTGCCAATGTGGATGGCGCGCAAGCGGCCGCAATGCCGAAGAAAGAGCTGGAGAAGCGGATGCGCGAGGCCAATGAAAGCGGCCGTTACCGGCTGCCACGGGAAGAAGGCTCCATTCACGTGACCCCGATCCCGGGTGTGATGCTGGCGATCATGACGAAGATGGACGGATACGATCCTTGCGACCCCGTATCGCTGACAGAGGCTGAAGTGGAAGGACGCAAACAAGCCAGGGAGTACATCCGGTTTCTGAAGGACAACATTCCCGGCTACGAGAACGCCGCCTTGATCAATTTGAGCGTTCAGACCGGAATCCGGGAAACCAGAAGAATCTACGGAGACTATCGGCTGACGAAGGAAGACGTGGTCGAGACCCGCAAATTCGATGACGTGATCGGTCAATGCGGTGCTCCCATCGAGGATCATAAAGGCGGGAAGGGAACGCATTGGGAACTCCTTGCGGAGGGAGCTGCATACGACATCCCCTATCGGACGCTCGTTCCGCAAAAGATAGAAGGGCTGCTTGTAGCGGGAAGATGCTTCTCCGCAACTCATGAAGCGCATGCCTCCTGCCGCAGCATGGCACAGTGCATGGCGATGGGACAGGCGGCGGCGATTGCGGCATCTGCGGCGTTGGATCAGAAAGCGATGCCCCGCGAGGTCGATATAGAGAGGGTTCAGCACAAGCTCGTCGATATCGGCGCCATTCTATACGATCATCAAAGAGTGGAGGAACCGCAATGATCGAATGGATCAGGTTGACGAGCGAAAGCATCCGGCACATCGATAAGCAATTGCCTGTCATTGTGCCTGTCGGGCTGGTGGAATCACATGGCCCCCACTTGACGCTGGGAGTCGACTGCGATACGGCCGGGTATTTCGCCCGCAGAATCGCCGAGTCATCCGGAGCGATTCTGGCGCCTGCGATCCATTACGGGTTTGCGGACGAAATGAAGGAGTATCCCGGCACAGTAGGGGTTGCGCCGGAAACGCTGGCTCTGGTCGTGAGAGATATCAGCATGATGTTCTGCAGCCATGGCTTCAAGAAGGTGATCTTTTTGAGCGGGCATGGCGCCAATAAGCTTGGCGTCGAGCTTGGCTTCTACAAGGTGTGGGAAGTCGATCCCGATTTCAAACCGGCTTGCTGGAATTGGTGGTCGGATGCCGGAATCGGCGGTGTCCATCATGCGGACAAGGGCGAGACGGAGGTGGCGGCGGCTGTCGGCTCGCCGATTTTCCCGGAACGCATTCAGGATTTCAAATTCGCCAAGCCGTGGCACAAGGTTCGGTCAAGATTTACCCATCAACCCGAATCCGGCGGGATCAACGGCAAGCCAAGCGAATACGATCCCGCAGAGGGAGAGCGGATTCGCGAGCAAGCGGTTCGCGTGTTGACGGAGAAGGTCATGGAAGCAATCCGGGACAAAGGATGAAGCAGGTAGTTTACGACAACGTTTCGAGCGGATTTACGGTTATTTATGCGTGCCGAGCATCGGCGATCCGCCGACCCACACCTGACGCAGCTCCAGCGCATCGTCCAGCAGCAGGATGTCGGCGCGGCGGCCGGGCGCAAGCGAGCCGATCTCGCCATCCATGCCGAGCTGCCGGGCCGGATTGGCGCTTGCCATGAGGCTGGCTGCTTCAATGGATACGCCGACCTCGCGCACCATGAAGCGGAACGCGTCGATCATCGTCAGCGTGCTGCCGGCCAGGCTGTCGCCGTCTTTCAGCCGCGCTACGCCGTCCTGCATGACGACCTGCAGCCCGCCGAGATCGTACTCGCCGTCGGGCTGTCCGGCAGCGGCCATGGCATCGGTGATCAGAATGACCCGGTCAATCCCCTTGGCGGCGACCAGCATCTTGATGCCAGCAGGGTGCACATGATGGCCGTCGGCGATGATTTCCGCCATGATGCGTTCATCGGTCAACACCGCGCCAACGGTTCCCGGCTCGCGATGGTGGTAGGGACGCATGGCATTGAACGTGTGCACCGCTTGCCGCAAGCCGCGATCTGCCGCGCTTGTCAGCTCCTCGTAGGTCGCATCTGTATGCCCGCAGGCCGGGATCGCGCCGACTTCCGTCAGCTTTCCGATATAGGCCAACGCTCCCGGAAGCTCCGGTGCGAGCGTTTGCATCCTGATCAAGCCGGGATAGCTGCGAACCCATTCGTCGAGCCATTCCGGCTGCGGCGGGAGGATGTAGGCCGGATTTTGCGCGCCTTTCCACTTCAGGCTGACATGCGGCCCTTCCAGGTGCACGCCCGCCAGCCTCGCGTATGGCATAGCTCCGCACCGGAACCGCTGTACACACGCCAGCATGGCAGTGAGGTTTTCACGAGATGCGGTAAGCGAAGTCGCCAGCATCGACGTCGTGCCGTGCCCGGCGTGGAAGCGGGTAATGGCGAGAAGCCCTTCTTCGTCCGCATCCATGAAGTCATGGCCCGCCCCGCCGTGCACATGCATATCGACGAAGCCCGGCAGCACCCAGTTTCCTTGAACGTCGATTCGTCTTGCCGATCGTATCTCTTCGGGGCTGCAATGCGGGTTGTTCGCCATGTCCCCGGAGTAATCGTCGGCGGTTCCGCTGCCCATCTCTTGCACGTAGCCGTCCCGCACCCAGAGGAAGGCATCCTCCAGCATGCCGGCAGGAGAGAGCAATTTGGCATGCTCGAGGATGAAATTCCCGCCGATTCCGTCTAGTCCGCTCATTTTTCGATCGCCTCCGCTCAAGCCAATTTCCCCGCCGCCGCCCGGTCCAGCAGCACGATCAACCGGGGATGCGTCTGCAGCAAGGAAGCGGGGCACTCCGTCGTGATCGGACCTTGCAGGGACTGCTTCACGATATCCGCCTTGTCCGCGCCTTTGACGACCAACAGCACCATCTTCGCTTTCAGGATCGTGCCGACCCCCATCGTAAGTGCCTGGCGAGGCACCTGATCCAGTGAATCGAAGTAGCGGGCGTTGGCGCGCCGCGTCTCCTCTGCCAGTTCGACGACATGCGTGCCCGAAGTCAACGCGGAGGCCGGTTCATTGAAGCCGATATGCCCATTATGCCCGAGTCCGAGAAGCTGCAAATCGAGCTGTCCGGCCTGCTCGATCATCGCATCGTAAGCGCGGCACTCCGCTTCCGGGTCGGCCGCGTTCCCGTTCGGGATATGCGCCCGATCGGCCGGCAGGTCGACATGGCGGAACAGATGCTCCTGCATGTAAGTGCGATAGCTCTGCGCATGATTGGCTGGCAAGCCGACGTATTCGTCCAGGTTGAACGTCGTCACTTCGCGGCAGCTAAACATTCCGCGCGCGTAGTCGTTCGCAAGATGCTTATAGATGCCGACGGGCGTTCCGCCGGTCGCCAGGCCCAGCACCGCCCGCGGGTTCGTCCGGATCAAGCTGGAAATGATAGTCGCAGCGGATTCGTTCAATTGTTCTTCGTTGTCGTAAGTCCAGATGTTCATCGATACTCGCTCCTCTATGGATGTTAATTGGTTCGCGTATACTTGCGTACGGACTGGAAGGAATGCTCCAATCGGGGGACGTATTCGTCGAAATGCTCGCTGACGAGCCCCGTGAACAGAATATCGACCACATGAAGCGCAGCCATGCGGGAAGCCATATCGCCGCGGCGCATGCCGGCTTCCGAGGTGGAGGTGAACAGGTGCACGTCGGCCAGGCCGGCCAGCGTATTCGAGCCGAACTTCGTGATCGAGATCGTGGCGGCTCCCTGCTCGGCCGCGCAGCGCAGCGCGTGGACGGTCTCCGGCGTCTCGCCGGAATACGAGATTCCGATGGCCAGATCGCGAGGACCGAGCGACGATGCCGAAGTGAGCTGCATGTGAGGATCGGCATAGACGGCAGCCGACTTGCCGATCCGTACGAGCTTGCTCCAGCAATCCTGGGCGACCGTGCCGGACGTGCCGGAGCCGTACAGGTCGATTTTGCCCGCCCCGTGCAGCAGGTCGATCGCTTGCCGCAACTGCGCCAGGTCGAGCAGTCCGACCGTATCCGTCAGCGAGCGCAGATGGTTCGCGGTAATAGCGGACACAATCTCGGATAGCGGCTTGCCCGCCACGATGTCCTGATACTGCGTCGGTCCGGCCGCGCCGGCCAGTTCAGCCGCCAGCATGCGCTTGAATTCCTGGAAGTTTTGAAAATGAAACAGTCTGCAAAAACGCGAGATGGTGGAGGTGCTGCTTCCCGTGCGCCGGGCCCATTCGGTGATGGTGAGCTGCGCGGCTTCTTGGGGCTGTTCCAGCACGTAGGCGGCCAGCTCCTGTTCCTTGGCGTGCAGGCCCTCCATCCGTTCGCGTATAGCAGCCAGTATGCTCAATCGCGGTCACTCCTTTAATGGAGGGAATTAGTTTTCCATAATGGCGGTATAATAGGAAAATTATTTTCACAACAAGCATACGATAAATCCTGTCGTTTCGCAAACGATGGCTGGCAGCGGAATGCAGGAGACTGTCGATTAATTGTTAACAGAAAGCATTCCGCACGAAGCATCGCTCTTTCGCATAGCCATCCATCGCAACGGAGCACAGCGCCTTTATCCGGTGAAGAGGGTTAAGCCTCGGATTTCAACGGAACCCAGCGCCGTTATTTCGCGGTTTTACAGTAATTTTTGCAACGTTTGTCACTGATAAGTGCTTACTGTTTCGTTAGCTTTCCCAAAACACCCTTTATTGCCGATTAAGGCTTCTGGGTTCCGTCCCTGCACAGGTTGTTTGGTCCGATCCACTATCAATCGACAGTCTCTGCAGGTGCGCTAATGTTGGCGGGGGGCAGTGGGCGGAATAGGCGACCAGGTCGTCAATTGGCGGGCAAGCGGCGGGGCAGTGAGCGAATAGGCGACCAAGTCGGCAATTGGCGGGCAAGCGGCGGGGCAGTGGGCGAATAGGCGACCAGGTCGTCAATTAGAGGGCGAGAGACAGGGTGGAGTGCGAATAGGCGACCAGGTCGTCAATTGGCGGGCAAGCGGTGGGGTGACGGGCAAATAGGCGATCACATCGTCAATTGGCGGGTGAGCGGCGGGGCAGTGGGCGAATAGGCGACCAGGTCGTCAATTGGCGGGCGAGCGACGGGGCAGTGAGCGAATAGGCGACCAGGTCGTCAATTGGCGGGCAAGCGGCGGTATGTCGGCGGGCACCCTTTTTGCCAATCTCGCAGGCACATTCCGCCTGGCAAGGAAAAAGCCAATATAATTGCTATAAATATCATAAAATTGGACTTGACGCATCTTCTGCTGATTCGTATATTGAAAAGGTAGATTGCAAACGTTTGCGAAAACGATCGGAAATGTGGTCATGCGATGAAACAGGAACAGACACCCCGGGATTTGCGGCCGGCCATCAGCACGATCGCGAAAGCGCTTCAACTATCGGCCAGCACCGTGTCGCGCGCGCTCAACGGCGTGTATGGCGTCAATGTCGAGACGCGCAAGCGGGTGCTCGCCAAGGCGGAGGAGATCGGCTACGTGCCGAACCTCGGCGCCAAGCAGTTGGTCGGGAAGGGCAGCGGACTTGTCGGAATCTTCATGCCGGAGTTCCCGTCCGAAGCTTCGAACGGGTTTGTCTTCCTGCTGCCGGTGCTGCAGCGGGAGATGCAACGCATCGGCAAGGATGCAATCTTCTTCTCGATGCCGCTGTCGAACTACTCGCCCAAGCGGCTTGCCTATTGCATCGGCTCGCGCGATCTGGAGGCATGCATCATGCTTCCCGCCTTCATGGAACAGCATCCGCTCATGCAAGAAGCGCTGGAGCTTGGCGTGCCTTGCGTCAATTTCGAAGGCGCAGTCGGGCCGCACTGCTCTTCGGTGCTTTCCGACGATTATTCAGGCGGAAGAATGGCTGCGCAGAGCTTGCTCGCAGCCGGGCACGAGCAGATCGGGCACATTCGCGGACCGGTCGGGCTACGTACTACGCAGGAACGTTACCAGGGCTTCCGCGCCGCGCTTGCCGATCGCGGCATCGATCATGGGCCGGACCTGGTTGCTGACGGAGACTTCTCCGGCGCGAGCGGCGGCCGGGCAATTCAGTCCCTGCTCGACCGCCGTCCTGACATGACGGCCGTGTTCTGCGCCAACGACCTGATGGCTGCCGGAGCGATTCAGGCGCTGGCCGAGCGGGGCATCGCGGTGCCGGACCGGATCTCGGTATGCGGGTATGACGGCGATACTTATTCGGCCTACACCGTTCCGCCCCTGACGTCGATCAGGCATCCGCGGGACCTGTGCGCCGGGCACGCTGCAAACATGCTGCAAGAACTGCTGGCCGGACAGCAAGGCCGGATGGAACGGGTTCCTCCCATCTTGCTCGACCGGCGATCCATCGCCCGCGCATGCTGTCTCTAACCGGGCAAAACCCGGCTGCAGCAACCCAGCACCTGCGCATGCCGCCGCTAACCGACCAAAACCCGGCTACAGCAACTCAGCGCCCGCGCATGCTGTCTCTAACCGGACAAAACCCGGCTGCAGCAACCCATCGCTCGCGCATGCTGTCTCTAACCGGGCAAAACCCGGCTGCAGCAACTCAGCGCCCGCGCATGCTGCAACTAACCGGGCAAAACCCGGCTGCAGCAACTCAGCGCCCGCGCACGCTGTCTCCAACCGGCCAAAACCCGGCTGCAGCAACCCATCGCCCGCGCATGCTGTCTCCAACCGGGCAAAACCCGGCTGCAGCAACTCAGCGCCCGCGCACGCTGTCTCCAACCTGGTTTCGACATCATGGCGGACAAACTTTGGCGTTAATTCAGAATCGATCGACTAGCCAGGAAGAAAGGAGGACACCACGGATGAGCGAGACGAATCTGCTTCAGGCATCGGGCATTAAGCGGATATTCGGCCGCGGCTCAGGCGCCGTTACCGTACTGAAAGGCGTCGATATCGCCATTCCGCCGGGCAAGCTGGTCGCCTTCAAGGGCAGGTCCGGCTCGGGCAAGACGACGCTGATCAATTTGCTCGGCGCGCTCGATCGGCCGACGGAAGGATCGATCCTTTTCGGCGGCCGGGAGGTGACGAAGCTGACGGACCGCGAGCGTGACGAGATCAGACGCACACAGATGGGACTTATTTTCCAATCGTTCGCCTTGATCCCGCTGATGTCCGCTTATGAGAACGTGGAGTTTATTTTGCGAATCGCGGATTTTCCGAAGAAGGACCGCAAGGAAGCGGCGGTTCATGCGCTCGAGCAAGTAGGCCTGAAAGCCAGGATGCACCATCGGCCGTTCGAAATGTCGGGCGGCGAGCAGCAGCGTACGGCCATCGCCCGCGCGATCGCGCACCGGCCGAAGCTCTTGCTCGCGGACGAGCCGACGGCCGAGCTCGACAGCCGGACCGGGCTTCAGATTATAAAGGTGTTCCGCGATCTGGTCCACCAGGGCATGACGGTCATTCTGACGACGCACGATCCGGCCATCATGGAAATCGTCGATCACGTATATGAATTGGAGGATGGACAAATTGCCGCGCAGTCTTAAGTCGACTACTACGCTGGCCGCCGCCGCTCTGCTCGCCGCGGCGCTGTCCGGTTGTTCGTTGCTTCCCAAGGAAGAAAGCGCCTTGACGCCGCCGCTCGTCAAGCCTGCCCAGGAGAATTACAGCACGGTTAAAGTCGAGAAGGGATCGATCGTCAAGAAGATCAGCGGAATCGGCTATCTGGAATCGGTCGCCATGAGTTATGCGCAGTTCACGGCGGATGGCGGAAGGGTGCTGAGCGTTGCCGTCAAGAGCGGCGATCAGGTGAAGAAGGGCGACGTGCTGGTGCAACTGACCGTGGACGGCCTGGACCTGAGGCTCAAGGAGCAGGAGCTGGCGCTGGAGAAGGCCAGGCTGGCGTTCCGGAAAGCCCGCGGGGCAGGCGAGGACGAAGTGCGGATCGCCACCCTCCAGATGGAAATCGAGCAAATCAAATACGACCGGTTGAAGCAGCAGCTCGACAGCAGGCAGCTCGTCTCGGAGATCGACGGCCAGGTGATCTTCGTGGAGGGCCTGAAGGAAGGCGATATGGTCGGCCCCTATCAAATTCTGGTCACCGTCGCGGACCCGTCCAAGCTGCGGGTGGCGCTGCGCGTGGACAACGCGTCAGACGTGAGGGAGGCGGAGGTCGGCATGGCCGCGGTGGTCACCTTGAAGGACAAGAAGGTCGAAAGCAAAGTCGTCCAGACGCCAAGCTCCGCGCCGCTCACGATGAATAAAGATTTGCAGGAGAAGTATTCGAAGACGCTGTATATCGAACTGGCCGAGCTGCCGCAGGAAGCCGAGATCGGCTCCTCGGTCAATGTGGAAATCGTGACGCAGCAGAAGGACGACACGCTTATCATTCCGAGAAGCGGCCTGCGTTCGTACCTGGGCCGCACGTTCGTGCGGGTGCTGGAAGAAGAAAAGCGCATTCGTGAAATCGACGTCGAGCAGGGGTTGGTTACGCCTACCTCGGTTGAAATTTTGAAAGGCCTGGAGGAAGGGCAGGAAGTGATCCTTCAGTAGAGGAGGCTTGTCAGTGGCACTATTCGTCATGATCTTCCGCAAAATGCTGCAAAATAAATGGCTCGTATCCAGCCTGCTGCTCGGCATGCTGATGTCGGTGGCGCTTGTCAGCACGATGCCGATCTATTCGGAGGCGATCCTGACGCGGATGCTCGTGAAGGACCTGGAAACGTCGCAGACGACAAGCGGCGTCTATCCCGGAACTTACTGGGGACAGGTGTCCTTCTACAATCAGCCGGACGATGAGCGTCGCCGCGTGGTGAGCCGGATCGATCGCTATATGGAGGCGGAAGCCGGGCCCGGGTTCGGCATCCCCGTGCAGGAGCTTGTTCGCGAGATGCGCACACGGTCAGGGCTCGTCACCTTCGCGGAAGAAGCGCGCAACGATCCGAAGAAGAGCAAGCCGAGCGCCTCCCTGCGCATGTTCAGCGGCCTTACGGACCACATTCGGCTGACCGATGGCCGCCTGCCGGCAGACAAGCCGGTGGACGGCGTTTACGAAGTGCTTGTGACCGAACGGGCGCTTGGCAACTTCAATGTGGTGCTGGACACGGAGCTCGTCCTGAACGATTCCAAGTGGCTGGCGCCAGTCAAGATCAAGCCGGTTGGCATATTCGAGAAGAAGCAGGATGACGACCCGTATTTCCGCAATGCCAGCCTGAGCGACCTGATGAGCGCCTTCGTCCTGGACGAGCGGCTGTTCGATTCGGAAATCGCCGTGCAGGGCAAAGTGCCGGTCGCGGCAGCCGGCTGGTACTTCGTCATGGACTACACGAAGATGGAATTGCGGAACGTGCAGGGCTTCCTGGACACCGACAAGCAGGCGAGAGGCATGTTGAGCGCCTCTGTCGGGCAATACCAGACGGAATTCAAGGCGCCGGCGTTGAAGACGATCGAGACGTACTTCGAGCGGGCCAAAAAACTGCGCACCCTGATGTGGTCGCTGAACGTACCCGTGCTTATTATGCTTGGGTTCTACATGTTCATGGTATCGAATCTGATCGTGGATCGTCAGCGCAACGAGATCGCGATCCTGCGCAGCCGCGGCGCCGCCAGATGGCAAGTCGTCGCATCCTTCTCGGTGGAGAGTCTGCTCTTATGCGGGGTTGCTTTGGCGCTCGGGCCCGTGATCGGGTTGAAATTGACCGACATCCTCGGCGCGTCGAACGGGTTCCTGGCCTTCGTGCAGCGTGCCCGCATGACAGTTCACCTGAATCAGGAAGCTTACATCTATGGGGCGGTCGCAGCCGGCGCCGCGTTCCTGATGACGTTGATTCCGGTGCTGCTGGCCACCCGCGTGACGATCGTCGGCCACAAGCAGCAGATGGCCCGCCACCAGAAGCTGCCGCTGTGGCACAAGGCATTTCTTGACGTATTGGCGCTGGGCGTCTCGATCTACGGCTTGATCAATTTTCGCTCGAAGCTGGACGACATCCGCAATCTGGGTCTCAGCTCGGACGATCTGAGCATAGATCCGCTGCAATTCATCATCCCCGCGCTGTTCGTCGTCGGGGGCGGATTGCTGCTGCTGCGTTTGTACCCGTATATGCTGCGGTTGGTCTATTGGCTCGGCCGCAAATGGTGGCCGCCGTCGCTGTACGCCACGTTGATCCAAGTCGGCCGTTCGAGCAGCCAGTACCAGTTTCTGATGATTTTCCTTGTGCTGACGATCGCCATCGGTGTCTTCAGTGCCGGCGCCGCCAGGACGCTGAACAACAATACCGAAGACCGGATCCGCTACGGCAACGGGGCCGAGTTCGTGCTGCAATCGGAATGGCCGAATGATAAGCCGCCGGACATTTCCGCCATGGGAGGACCTCCCGAAGCGTCTGCCGTGCAGGCGATCAAGGGGCCGATTCACTATTTGGAGCCGCCGTTCGAGCCTTACCGGGAACTGCCCGGCGCCCAGTCCGTCGCCAAAGTATTCATAAAGAAGGCGGCAGTGTTCAGCGCGGGGGAGGAGTCCGGCACGGCGCAGTTGATCGGCATCGACACCGACGACTTCGGCCGCACCGCCTGGTTTCCAAAGGGGCTGCTTGCGTATCCCTTCTATGAATATATGAATCTGATCGCCCCCGACTCGCGGGGAGTGCTTATCTCGCGGACGCTGGCGGAACAGCGGAGCGTCAAGGCCGGCGACACGATCTTCATCGGTTGGGAAGGGACGGACCGGCAGCCGTTCACCGTATTCGGCGTGATCGATTATTTCCCGACGTTCAACCCGAATCCGCCGCTCGGCTCGGTCAACGTCTCCGACAAGGAATCGAGGGCGAATGCGCCGATGCTCATCGTCGGACACTTGTCCCGCATTCAGCTGCAGCTCGGGTTGGAGCCGTATCAGGTGTGGTTGAAGCTGGCGCCCGGGGCTTCGACAGAGGAGCTGTATCAAGGCATCAAAGACGCCAAGCTCAACATCACAAGCATCGTCAATACGCGTGCGGATCTGACGGCGGCGAAGAACGATCCGTTCCTGATGGCGCTCAACGGCGTGCTGACGCTCGGGTTCATCATTTCGATCCTGATCAGCTTCGTCGGTTTCCTGCTCTATTGGGTACTGTCGCTCAAAGGCAGGACGCTGCAGAACGGCATCCTGCGGGCGGTCGGGCTCTCGCTCAGGCAATTGGTGGCGATGCTGGCGCTGGAGCAGTTGCTCACTTCCGGCGCAGCCGTGCTGATCGGCATCGGGGTCGGCAATATCGCCAGCCGGCTCTACGTGCCGAATTTCCAGATCGCCTTCAACCCGGGCAGCCTGGTGCCGCCGTTCCACGTCATATTCGACCCGACCGAT